>Ga0272443_10000075_pt1 | contig 195654 bp, 177 predicted proteins | sample SSMAcet12_FD_193581 | JGI IMG/M metagenome (GOLD analysis project Ga0272443, IMG submission 193581) | Marine sediment archaeal communities from Little Sippewissett salt marsh, Falmouth, MA, United States - SSM-Acet-12 | ecosystem: Environmental > Aquatic > Marine > Wetlands > Sediment ... | reverse complement strand
TGCCAGGGCGACCTTCGCCTTGAACTGGGGAGAATAGCTTCTACGTTTCTTGCTCATGGTCAGATCCTTTCAAATTTGGCTGACCCAGAGCTTATCATACTGTCCAGTTTTTTGGGACCATCGCCAAAACAAAAACCACGAATGCCCACATCGTTATCAATTCCCATATCACCAACCGGGAGTTGCATAAAAAACTTAATGAGACCGAAGCGTTCAATGGATTCGCGAATCGTTTTCTGTTCTGCTGCGCGCGACGAAGCAAAATCGTACCATTTCCGCGCGCAATTAACGCAGATGAATTCGCGCTTCTTCAAAAACAATTCGTGAATAGTCTTGTCGAAGTTCAAACTTTTAATGAAATCATTCTCGGCGCAGATTCAATGTCTTTATGGGAAGCGGTCTACCCGAGGTTGACCGAAGATCACGCCGGCCTTGTTGGCGCTGTCGTTAATCGCGCGGAAGCACAGGTTTTGCGACTCGCGATGCTTTATGCGCTTCTTGATCGCGCAAATGTTATCGAATCCATTCATTTGCATGCCGCGTTAGCCGTCTGGGACTATTGCGAGGCATCTGCACGATTCATCTTTGGAAATCACGAATCAAACCCCTATTCAAGACGCATAAAGGCCGCTGTGGAGGCCGGACCGAAATCCTTAACGGACCTTCACTCTCTTTTCAGCCGAATGATATCAAAAGCAGACCTTGACGAAGCGGTGCAGGAGCTAATCGCACAAGGGGTTGTTGAGCTTGAAAAAATAAAGACGAATGGCAGACCGAAAACCATGATCAAGATCGTGGAGCAAGCGCAGCAATCAATAGAAATACTGGACAAATCGAGCTTGAATACCGACTATTAACCTTTTGCAAATCTGAATTGGCCAATTCAGTACCACCTTTTTTCTGCTTTTTCGGTGACGACCGAAATTACCTGAAATCAATATTTCGTTTATTTTCTTGATGTTAACACTTTTTTCGTTTTATTCGCTTTTTTCGTAGGAAATTGGGACATGAAAAACCAGACCATTGCCAGCATTAAACAATGCAATTCGGAAAAGGATCTAATTGAATTATGGGAAGCCTGCATATCCAAGTATTCAAGCCTGCTATCTGCCGAAGAGTTTCAGGAAGTGATCAGGGCAAAGGATGAAAAGAAGTTCCGACTCCGGCATAAAGCCAAAAGGAATCGGCCACCAGAGACCGCCTCAAGACACAGTGACGGGCATTACAGAGTAGAGGAATGCCGTGCATGCCATAGTTTGAAATTCTGGCGCATTCGAGGGGATAAGGTATGGATTTGCTCCCTATGCCATCCTCCGGTTAATACTGAAGGGGTTGAATGGATCGGTCTGAGCCGTTGATATTTTAGTCGAATATAGATGGGTAAAAACCGAAACGGTTTCAATTCCCCGATCAATCGATATCGGTAAACGTTTGTATCGATATCTAATTTATTGTGTATTTTCAGTATGTTTATGATTAAAGAACTACTTATAAATCGATAAAAATTCATCGACTAATTCGTTAGCTATCGAAAGATACCGTAAGTAATAAAGCTCAATCTTCAGTCATCTCACAGAACTCTGCTTCATCTTCATCAGGAATATTTAAACATCCTTTTTGTCTTCGAGCACGATCAATGGCGTCTCTTACCTTTCTGCTAATTACGTATTCTGGGTTTCCATCGTATTCACTTCTAACATCATTAGCAATTTCAATGATATTGATTGGTACTGAATCAGACATTTCTAAATCCAATATTAGAGGAATCGCTAAATTGTCTGATTTTTCCGATAACCGTCGACTTGGTCCAAATGTCATATTATTAAGCAAAAAGGATAATGATAACAAAGGAGATGTTGGTCTATTATCCGGGAATTCATCTCTTAGGCTATCTCTTATCCCCCAAGCTAATTTATCTAGCGTGCACAACCAGTGCCGGTAGCCAAGTTCTGAAACAGATTCTTTTTTTCTTAATGCGATAACGCCTAAATAAGTTTCAATATCATGTTTGATTAGAATACGGGTAGTTTCAGTATCTAATTGCTGGTATTGTTTTCTACGTTTCTCATGAGCTTCAGTCCATAGCCTATCAATAGCCCATCTCAAGTCTTCATCGACATTTTGAAGTTCATCTAATAAATTTATTCGTTCAATTTCAAAAAACTCATTCAAATATTGAGCAATATCATCGTCAGGCCTTTCTTTTCCACGAAATAAGGATATCCATTTTGAAAATTCAGTTGAAGGTCTTCCTGAATGCAAATATTGATAATAAAGGAAAGGCGTTCTCCCTTGCCAGAACCCAGGGGTATAATTAGAACATTTTTCAGACAGATTCATATGGCTATTGACTTCTTGTATGACGCCATCAGTTATTTTAAATTCAACTCCGGCCTTTAAGCAAGCTTTCATTAATCTAGTTATTTTTTTTCTGCTTTCATCAGCTTCAAGTTGCTCAGCAAATACCGGCAGAATTACTGAAGTATCAAGCCACACTTTGCCATGCGAGAAAAGCTTCTTTGTCGCTCTTTGAACATCAGAAGTTTGATTAAGAAATGACAGTAATGTATACGAATTTGACAGCCTTGTTAGATAAAGTTGTGTGTATTTATCATTGTTAGAAATAAGACTTTTAATTATATTTTCAATTATTCCGGGGTAATATTCTACAATTTTGCTTTTTGGATTTTTTATACTAATATCGTTAATAATAATGTCTTTTAAATCTTTAGATTCGATTCTAGTCACCCGATCAGATAAAACAGAAGAAACAAAAGTTTCACCTTTTTTCAAAAATATTCTTTCGAATATTCTAGGAATTCTATCTTCTAAATCTTTTAAATCTGTTTCGTTAGCTTCGCTTAATTCACTTAGCCATAATGCACAATTCGATGTAACTGACTCTAAAAATTTATTTTCTTCAGATTCAATATCAGCAAGCCTTTCCATAATTCTCTGCGATTCATCATGTGTTAAGCAAAATTCATCCTCTTCTTTCCAATGTCTGATAAATCGTTTAGTTAACCTTGAGAGAGCAGCATCAATATATCGATGGAATTTTTTATCATCATTCGATGTGATTGCAGAAGCAATTCTATCATGAATTTCCGACCTATTCATACGATTAATAGAGTCGGTATGGCGTAACGCAGCACGCACTAATGCGTCAAAGGATAATTTTGTTAGACCTTTTCCACTGATATCATCCTGCCATTGAAGTCCCAAATACAGCAGAGCAGCTTTAGATTCACCGGAACTAAGTGGAGAGGAGCGTTTGTTTATTATTTCCTCTCCTTCTAAATATGGCCTTGCAATTTTATCAATCAATTTTTCAGAGGCATTTTTCCTAGTATCATCGGTATTCGCTCGCTCTAAGAACCAATTTTTGTCTCTTACGTCGAGTGATAATCCATTTTCTACAGCTTCAGCTTTTAACTTATCAGCTTGGGCTCCTATATCACGATTTGACATGAAAATTAGGATTCTTACATCAGGAAAGGTAGTATTTAACCGATCTATTGTTTTCTTAATTTTTGTTTTCCAATTACTGGCAATACTATATTGAGCAACGACTAATGGTTTATTTGGTTGAGAATATAGTTCTGCATCTCTTCCACCATCACCAGATGAACTAGCCATTGTCCTTAAATCTGTGAATTCAGCCATAAGAAATGATGAACATAATTCTTCAAAAGCTTGCCAGTCTGAAATCTCAACCCGCTCTAAAGCCATTTTGAATAGACTTACATTCATTCTAAACCTCACAGCAAATATCTAATGGTGATTTAATAGAGAACTTCAATTACGTATTTCGCGTATAATATTTGGCACATCGGAATGATCATTGACCCATATTACCGAAACGCCAAGCTTATTGAAGGTAGACTCTTCCAATCCTCTTAAAACATTTGTGACTTTTCCTATTCCTGCAATTTCACCTATCTTTTTATTCGGCTTCCAATGATCCTTTAAAATTGCATAATGACGAACGCCTGGCCTTTTTTGATTCGATATTTCAAGTAGCCTTCTTAAATTTGGATCTGTCATGCTTAGTCCGACAAACAGGCAAACGTTATTTCGGAGTAGATTCAGTTGGGTAATATTTGGCCATGCATATGGATCAATGAATTGTGAATGGTATGCCTCTTCACTTAATACAAGTGATTTTCGATATTTTAAGTTTAAATTACCTTTGAAAGGAAGAAAGCCATGCGGATGAAAGATTGGGAGTTCGTTTTTCGATGGAGTATCACCCTCTGAAACTACAATAAAAAAGTCAACAGATCTTCTTCGAAGTTCAATCTCTATTATTTCATCATAATTGTAAGTGACCACACTAGCCAATCCTTGGCGAACCCTTCCCGGAACACATAATGCACCAATCTCTTCGACTATTTCCGAGCTTTTTGATGGATCAAAATCTAAGTACAGGCTACTCCTTACAGAATCTGAAAAATCATTACCCAAACTATCTCTTAGGATTCTTGCGGTTATCAATGGTGATGCTGGGATTTCAGACTTAAACAATTCAACTAAATGCTCCCTACTATCTACTAAACTTTTAAAAGATGGATTGTTATCTATAAGTGAAATTATTAACCTATTTAACAAACTTTCCCAAGAAGGCAATCCTGAAGCTAAAGAAACACCTGCACCTACAAATAATACTAATTGATCCTCTAAATATGCGGATTTTAGTGACTCTAGATTTTGCTTTGTTATTTCATTAAAATCTCTCTTTTCTAATATTTCAACCGCTTGATTTAAATATGCTCTATCATAAGTAAAAGCTGCTTCTGGATGTTTAGAAGACAAGTCCTTTATTTTTTCTTTTCCATAGATTTCCAATTCAACATCCGGAAAGCGATTTTGAAGACTTGATTTTAGTTTTTTCAGGCGAGATGGAGGTGAATTTGTGATTAAGAGAAGGCTTGAAAATTTCAAGTTTGTTCTTAAAGTTCTTCTTAATATTCTTTCGATGATTTCTGTATTTATATAATATTTTATTTCTATTACACATGGTCCTGGTAAATTCCAAAAGCCATCAGGTGCTATTGCGTCAAATCCATAGTCTGGACCTATTTCAGGTGCGAAATGTATTGTTTTTCGCTCTTTGCGTGCTTCTGCTTTGAGCAGATTGAATATGAAACTTTCAAATTCGGCACCCTTTGATTTTTCTTGCATTTTACCCGACCTTCAATATTTGTCAGTTTCTAACCATATTAATATTAATTGCATAAAGCAGATAGTTGTCTTAAATAGTTTTCTAAAAATAGTAGCGTAAAATTTTTTAAAGCGATTTGGATCGATTTTGAGGAGATTCTTTCCACTCTCGTACCAAACATTTCTTAAAAAGGTCAAGGTGAAACGATCTCTAAACCATCTCAAATAGAAAGTATCTATCAAAATTTCCTAATTTAATCCGGTTTTCAGCTTTATAACTTTTAAGATGGAATGGTACGGCTTGGTTGTTGGGTATACTGTTGGGTATAAATTTTATGCGCAATAAAAAAGGGGCCTACGATTCGTCGTAAGCCCCTGTTTTTATTATTGGTGATCCCACCGGGATTCGAACCCGGGTTACCGGCGTGAGAGGCCGGCGTCCTAAACCACTAGACGATGGGACCATGTGGAAAAACAGAGGTTGAATATAGAATGGACCGCGCTTTGTCAATAATATTTAATGGCGTTCCGCAGAAATACCGATCATTCGGGCGTCTGCATCCACAGGGCGGATGAAGCGGGGAGGCCTATGGATTCCCGTCTTCACGGGAATGACAAGATGTGCCGCATGGCATCAACCGCACCCGTTGCGCCTCACTCCGCCGCAGCGTCGGCATCCGGCAATCGGCCCCTGGTGCGGCCGATAAAAATGTAGACCAACACACCGATGAAGGGCACCAGGGCCACGATAAAAGCCCACAGGGCTTTCATCTCGATGGAACCGAAATCCTTGCGGGCGATGTCTAAAATCGCCACGCAGGTCAGCAGGAAAAATGCAACGCCGGTCAGCACAATGATCATGCCGGTGCTCATGGTGGATCAGCCTTTCAATTTGTCCGCGATGTCGAGGATGGTGTTCACGTAATACTTGCTGTGGTTGTAATGGTAAACCACCTTGAAGGCCTTCTCCCGAGAGATGCCCGGCTTCCAGCCGTAGTGCTTCAGGTAGCTGGCGATGCTGGAAATGGCGTCGGCATGCACGAAAAGGTCGATCTTTCCGTCGGCGTCACCGTCCTGGGCGTACCGGCCGATGTTGCTGGGCATGAACTGGGAAATCCCCATGGCCCCGGCATAGGAGCCCCTGATGGTCGTGGGATCCATGCCCTGCTCTTCCGTGTAGGTCAAAAAGGCCTTGAGTTCCCGGTAGGCCCAACTGGACTTGCGGTCGGCCTTTTTTTCGAACTGCTGGCGCGACATGCGCCGGTCATTGTCGGGCAGGTTTTCCCAGATGACCTGGCGCGGATCATCGTCGGCCATGGCGGAAAGGGTGGCCAGGATGTTGATCACGGAGCTTTTTCCGGTATACGTGCCTAGTTTGGTCTCCACCAAAATAATGGCGGTAATCACTTCCTTGTCCACCCCGTAGGTCTTTTCGGCGGCATCCAGCCATTGCTGGTGCGTCTGCATGTATTTTTTTGCCGAATTGATATTCCATGTGCGGGTGAACTGTTTGTAGTTCAGCTTGGCCTCGTTGTGCATGAAATAGGCGCTGACCCCTCGCTTTGCAAAGGAGACCTCCGGGCTGCTGAATACGGCTTCCATGCGCTGGCTGTCGAAACCGTCGGCGACCAACCGCTTTACCAGAGGCTGAAATGGAGAGGGAGAATCTTCCGCTGCCGCCGGCATCGCCAAACCGGCGAGCACGGTCAACAGAACCAGCAGGAATACCGGGCAATGGCGTTTGAATCGTTTCCGGGCAGGCCGCAGTCGATCATCAAGCATGAAACAACGTCTCCTGTATGGGGATGTAGATTAAAAGTTGAAAGCCTTGTACCCTAACTGCCGCACCATTGAACCGCATCGTTTCGACCAAATTCCGCGGGCCGTTTCAGATGGCCAGGGTTTCCCGCCGACGATGGCGAAATTCCGTCAGATGCCGGTAGCCGGCGGCTTTGAGCAGATCCATAGCCCGCTCGAAATCCCTGCCCACCGTTTCGGGGGCGTGGGCGTCGGAGCCGAATGTCACGGGGATGCCGAGCCGGGCGCACTGGCCGAGCAGCTCCGGCGACGGGAAGGCTTCTTCAATCGGGCAGTGAAAGCCGCTGGTGTTCAATTCCACGACCCGGTCTTTTTGTCGGATCTTTTCCAGCACCCTCGCAAAGCCTTCCATTGCGGACGGTGACGGACGAATGCCGTATTTTTTCGGCAGATCCATGTGACATACCACATCGAAGTAATCATAATCCAGCATAGATTCCAGGGTCGCCAGGTAGGCCGGGTAGACTTGATCGGGGTCCAGTTCGCCGCGGAACCAGGCCGAACGCCGGCTGACCACATCCTCGCCGTCCAGAAAATGCACGGAACCGCCAACCACATCCAGGTCCAGGGCGTCTATGGTTTCGATGCAGCGCTCCACGTAGCGGGGCGAAAAATCGACCTCCAACCCGACGCGGACATCGATTCGAGCCCTGTAGGTCCGGCGCAGCCGACGGGCCTCATCGACATACCCAGGCACTTGCCGGGGGTCCATGGCGTTGTGGCGCCCGGCCTTCTGAAAGGTCAGGTGGTCGAGGAAACACAGGGTCTTCAATCCCTTGTCCACCGCGGCCTGGACGTATTCTTCCATGGTGCCGGTGGCGTGGTTGCAAAGGCTGGTATGGACGTGGTAATCAATCATGATTTCAATATAAACACGATCATCACCTATGCCACGTAAATCCGCAAAAACCCTTTTCGTCTGCCAGGCCTGCGGCTACGAATCCCCCAAATGGATGGGCCGCTGCACCGAATGCGGCGCCTGGGACAGCTTTGCCGAAGAGGTTCGGCGGCCGGCCAAGGCCGGCAAGCCAACCATGGCGGCCAAGGGCAACCGCCCGGTGCCCATCGATGCCGTGGAACTCGTCGAAGAGCAGCGCCGGTCCACCGGCATCGCCGAATTCGACCGGGTTCTGGGCGGCGGACTGGTGGACGGAACCCTGGTCCTCATCGGCGGCGACCCCGGCATCGGCAAATCCACCCTGATGCTCCAGGCCCTGCACGGCATCGCCGCCACCGGGCGCAAGGTCCTGTACGTGTCCGGAGAGGAATCGGTCCGCCAGCTTCGTCTGCGCAGCCGCCGCCTGGAGACTGTGTCATCCAATCTGCTGGTGGTGTCGGAGATCGACATCGACGCGGTAATGGCCATGGTGGAAAACGAAAAACCGGATGTGCTGGTGGTGGATTCGATCCAGACCGTGTTCAGTCCGGAAATCACCTCGGCCCCGGGCAGCGTCAGCCAGGTGCGCGAATCCACCATGCGGCTGATGCTCATGGCCAAGCGCACGGGCATCCCCACTTTCCTGGTGGGCCACGTAACCAAGGAGGGCGCCATCGCCGGCCCACGGCTGCTGGAGCACATGGTGGACACGGTGCTCTACTTCGAGGGCGACCGCAACCACGTGTTTCGCATCCTGCGGGCGGTGAAGAACCGTTTCGGCTCCACCAACGAAATCGGCGTCTTCGAAATGAAGGATAACGGATTGCAGCAGGTGGCCAATCCTTCGGCGGTCTTTTTGTCCGAACGCCCCGAAAACGCCGCTGGGTCCGTGGTCACCGCCAGCATGGAAGGCACCCGGCCCATCCTGGTGGAACTGCAGGCCCTGGCGTCGAGCACCAGTTTGGGCACCCCCCGGCGAACCATCCTGGGTCTGGACCCCAACCGGGTGGCCCTGCTGGTGGCCGTAATGGAAAAACAACTGGGCATGCACCTGATGGGCCACGACATCTTCATGAACGTGGCCGGTGGGGTGAAAATCATGGAGCCTGCCGTGGACATGGGCATCGTGTCGGCCATCGCTTCCAGTTTCCTGGACCGGCCCATTCGCAAGGACACCCTGGTGATCGGCGAGGTCGGCCTGGCCGGCGAGGTGCGCGCCGTGGGCAATGCGGACATCCGCATCTCCGAAGCCCGGAAAATGGGCTTTACCCGCATCGTGGGTCCGGCCGGCAGCCTGGCACGGCTGCGCACATCGGAATCGGTAACCCTGGAAGGCGTGGAAACGGTGGTTGCGGCGGTCGAACTGCTGTTCTGAATCCCGACAGGACCCAAACCACGTTCATGCCAACACGTTTATAATATTGACGATTGCCCTTCAACCGGACGCGGTTGGTCTTGACTTGAACAGGGCGAAAAGATATGAAGCAAACCAGTCGCAAGAAGAACGCCTGGGCGGATCACTACACCCGTCAGGCCAAAAAAGAAAATTTCGCGGCCCGCTCGGTCTACAAGCTTCAGGAGATCCAGAAAAAACACCGTATCCTCGGCCGGGGCGCACGCGTCCTGGATCTGGGCTGCGCGCCGGGATCATGGCTGCAGTTCGCCGCCCGGCAGGTCGGCCCCGGGGGCCGGGTGGTCGGCATCGACCTGACGCCGGTCACCATCCAACTGCCGGAAAACGTGACCGTGATCACCGGCGATGTAGCCGACCTGGAGGGGCACCTGGCCGAACTGGGGCAGACCCGCTTCGATGCGGTCCTCAGCGACATGGCGCCGGCCACGACGGGCAACCGCCACGTGGATGAGGCCCGGTCGTTGGGCCTGTGCGAAGCGGCTCTTTATATCGCCGAAAAACACCTGGTACCCGGCGGCCATTTCGTCTGCAAAATCTTCCAGGGGGGCGACACCAAGGCATTTACCGAGGCGGTCCGAAGCCAATTTCAGCGGCAGACCGCGCTGCGCCCCAAAAGCACGCGCAAGGCCAGCCGGGAAGTATTCGTCATCGGGCTGCAAAAACGATGAGAACCGAGGCCCGAGGACGGAATTTGACTAATCGGAATGAAACCATCAGAAACGAGAACGGCTTTGTAAGAAGTTCGAGATCAAGGCTTGCGATTCCCGAGAAATGAGGCGTATATATGATACTCCGCAGTGACGAGGGATGAGCATAACGAAGATATCGGGCTTCTTACAAAGCCGTGGTAAATAAGAGGAGAAATACATGTCCGGACACAGCAAATGGTCAACCATCAAACACAAGAAGGGCGCCCAGGACGCCAAGCGCGGGAAGATTTTCACCAAATTGATCAAGGAAATCACCGTAGCCGCCCGCACCGGCGGCGGCGACATTGACGCCAATCCGCGCCTGCGGACCGCCGTGGCCGCGGCCAAGGCGGAAAACATGCCCAAGGACAACATCGAGCGGGCCATCAAAAAAGGCACGGGCGAGTTGGAAGGGGTCAGCTACGAAGAGAGTTCCTACGAAGGCTACGGGCCCGGCGGCGCCGCCATCCTGGTGGAATCGCTGACCGACAACAAGAACCGCGCCGTGGCCGAAATCCGCCACATTTTCAACAAGTACGGCGGCAACATGGGGGAAAACGGCTGCGTGGCCTGGATGTTCGACAAAAAAGGCTACTTCAATGTGGACAAAACCGCCGTGGACGAAGAGAAGCTCATGGAGATCGCCCTGGAAGCCGGGGCCGAGGATGTACGCGAGGAAGACGACAGTTTCGAAGTCATTACCGCACCGGAGGACTTCGACGCGGTCAAGGAGGCGTTGGGGGGTGCCGAGATCCCCTTCAGCGACGCCGAGGTGACCATGCTGCCGCAGAACATGAGCCCCCTGGAAGGCAAGGATGCCGAACGCATGCTCAAGCTCATGGATGCCATGGACGACTGCGACGACGTCCAGAAGGTCTACACCAACGCGGATATTCCTGAAGATATGGTGGATGCCGCGTAAATCGGACCATCCGATCCGGAACCACAAAGCCGGCCCCCGCATTTGCGAGGATGCCGGCTTTTTTTATGCGAATGGCTGCTGGAAACCGCTCCAACACAGGCCGCATGCTTTCCATCGACAGGAACAACGGGAAAATGCCAAGATCTTGAAAATTTTGATTTCCCATAGCGTTCAAAATAAGGTTTTTTGGCAAGGCCAGAGGGAGGAAGCTGTATAATCAATACCGCAACGACCGATAACGCCGTCCAAAAACCTTGTCTTGAATGCTATATCAACGCGATAATGCGATCATCCGCTCTACAGCCGCAAGGGCAGGAACGCGAATCTCCTCGGGCACCTTGACCTGGCCGGACATCTCTTCCAGGCAGGTGAGGATGTCTTGCGGGGTGATCACCTTCATGTCCGGGCAGATCATCTTGTCCGAGGCCGGATAAAAGGTCTTGCCGGGGTATTTTTGCGCCAGCGGGTAGAGCAACCCCACCTCGGTTCCCACGATGAATTCGGTCGCATCGGACTCGCCGGCAAAACGGATCATCCCCGACGTGCTCAAAGCGGCGTCGGCCATCTCGATTACTTCCGGCCGGCATTCGGGATGGGCCATGAACACGGCATCGGGATGGGCTTTCTGGGCGGCCTCGACATCCGCCGGGGTCAGTCGATCGTGAATGGGGCAACATCCGTCCCACAGGTGAATCTTCCTGTCGGTACGTTTGGCGGTGTTGCGGGCCAGGTTGCGGTCCGGCGTCATGAGCAGTTCGTCGTCGTCCAGGCTTTCGACCACCTCAAGGGCGTTGGCCGATGTGCAGCAGATGGTGGACAGGGCCTTGACGGTGGCCGGGGAGTTCACGTAGGTCACCACGGGCATGTCGGGCAGTTCCCGCTTTCGGGCCTGCAATGCCTCGGCGGTGATCATGTCGGCCATGGGGCAGCCGGCTTCGCTGCGCGGCAGCAGCACGGTTTTGTCCGGAGAGAGAATCGAGGCGCTTTCGGCCATGAAATGGACGCCGCAGAAGACGATCACCTCGGCATCCGTGTCGGCCGCCCGGATGCTCAACTCCAGCGAATCGCCGCACATGTCGGCCAGATCCTGAATCTCGGGAGGTTGGTAGTTGTGGGCCAGCATGACGGCGTTGCGCTCTTTGAGCAGTTTTTTAATGGCATCTCGCATCGGTCAATTCCTTGCGCAGTTTATCGCGGCTGGAAGCCGCTACGATTTCTGTTGCTTATCGTTTCGATGTTCCATTGCGGGCGGCCGGTTGCGTAAAAAGCCCGCGATCCCCTACTAAAGGCCAGACGGGGCAAGAAGGCTTGCCATTCCCCAAGAAATGGCTGATTTGGTCGAGATCAAGGCTTTCGAAAAATTTTACCGGAGGCGCCCCGAAGGAAGTGCCCTTGGGGTATATATGGTTGATATTCCGAGGATAAAATTTTTCGTATAACGCCGATATCGGGCAAATCGGACATTTCTGGACTTTAGGGGTTCATTTGCAGCACTTCCGCCCCCTCCGGCACCTCAAACCGGAAAAGCTTCTCTGCCGGCGGATCACTGAAATCGATGTGGCTCAACCGGATGCGGGTTTCGTCGCCGTAAACATTGAAGGTGGCGATTTCGACCAAATCGAAGGTCTTGCGGTCAAGATTCAGTTCCACCTCCATGAGGTCCACCGTGGAGCGGTTGGGTACCAGTTTGAGGCGGTACTTTCCGGGCACCGCATCCGGCATCAGCGAAATCCGGAACGATTCGCGGACCATCTTGATGTTGGAAAGAAATCCGGCGCCCTTGCCCTCTCCGAACAGCGCGGGGGCTTTGCCCATCAGAACCTGGTTTTCCTCGGGCCGGTAGACCCACAGGTCGTTGCCGTCGGTGATAATGGTCTGGGGATCGGGAACCAGGTACTCCCAGCGCATCTTGCCCGGCTGGCGGACCATCAGGCGACCGGAAGCCGTGTCGGTGACCTCCATTGCCTTGAGGATGGACTCCTGGTCGAAATCCGCCGTAAAACCGGGCACATTGTAGCGCTTTTCCACGCCGGCAAGGATCGTATCGATCACGGCCTCGTCGGCGGCAAACGCCCATCCGGGAACCGCCAGGCCGCATGCGACCAGCAGCAAAACAGCCGCGACCGTCACCATGCCCGATCGTCCATCGTTTTTAAAGCTCTTCATGATTTCCTCTCTCATACCTGCCGTGAATCCATTGAAAACCGCACCCACTCCAAGGCAATCGCATTTGGATCGATTTTTATTTTCGCGGTCATGGACCGCTCCTACACGATCTCGTACCACTCCGATTTCGCTGCTTTCACCGTAAGAGCAGGCCATGCCTGCGACGACGGCTTTCATATTCGGTTCCAAATGCGATTACCCTGGCAGCCACACGCCCCGGCAACCGTATCGGGTCCGGCCAAGCGGTGCCGATCTGCGTATCTTATTTCATGCGGTTTGTAAATACGGGGATCAACGCAACAGCCACTGGACGGCCGCCGCAGGATCGTCCAGATCCGGTCCCTGGCGCGGGGGCTCTTCCATGGCCGGTGCCATGGGCTCGGTTCTGCCGAACACGGAAAAACAGATCCGGTCGATCAGCCCCATGCGGTGCAGCAGCACTTCCGGCGACTCGCGGGGCGGTTGGAAGCCCTGAAGCATGAGGGTTTCCATATTGGATCGGCGCAATAGCGCAGCAAATCGCCGGGCCTGCTCCATCGCGCGAAAGCAGACCCGCTTGTGATCCACCAGCAGGTCGTACATCGTTGCAGCCGATGCCTTCTTGTCCAACAGCGCAAGGGCCAGATCCAGGCAGGCCGGATAATCGGGATGGCTGTCGTCCATGCGTTCGAAAAACCGGCAGAGAAACGTCACCTGGCCGGCCAAAAAATGCTTCCCGGCATTTCTGAGCCGTACGCGAACCACCGGCCCCATGGCCGCCGATACGCCTTTGTCGATGGCCGCCGCCAGGTCGGCAGGCAACTGCCAGGTGATATTCAGCCGCTCCAGATACCGGATCTTGATGAAGTCCGGCACCTGGATGCGGGTCAGCGGTCTGCCGTCGGGCAATCGGATGGGGGGGGCGATGGTGCTGGCCAGCAGGCTTTCCAGGATCGTCCGTTCATCTTCGGGCGAATACCCTCCGGACGCCAGAATCGGCTCCAGGTCGATCTGAACCGTTCGATCCGGATAAAAAATCAGGTCCAGCAGGGTGTCGCGTTCGCTGTTTTCTTCATCGACGAGAAAAGCGCTGAGGATTTCGGGTTCAGGTGTGAACAGCGCAGCGTCGATATAATCCAGGATCTCGTCGTTAAGATCCCCTCCCTTTTTCAGGGCATCGACGATCCGCGAGAATAACGCTTGCTGCGATGGGTCCAATGCGGGTGTCATGGCCGCACCCTACCACCGGACCGGAAGGCTTGTCGAGGTTGATTTGGGGCCGGAATATCAAAAAACAACCGCCGGTCATCCCTGGAGACTCCGGGCGAGATTTGCGAAGCCCCTTTCAAGGGCGTTCAGGTCTTCGGACAGGCTGTCCAGCCGGCCGTCATCGGCAGCCAGTTCGATCCGCTTGGCCGCTTCGTGCAGTTCCATGAGTCTCATATTGCCGGAGGACCCGCACAAGGTATGCGCTCTTCTGGACACCGTTTCGGCATCCCTGGCTTCCAGAGCGGTTTTCAACTGGCTCAAATCGGCCTGACCCGTTTCCATGAACAGCTCGATCAGTTCGCTGTACTCTTCTTCTTCCAGACCGAGTTCTTCTGCCAACTCCTGGAAATTCATGCCGCCTCCTTGTTGAATATATTCTTTTCGATAATGGCGAATACCGCCTCGCGTTTGATAGGTTTGGTGATATAGTCGTTCATGCCCACTTCCAGACACATCTCCCGGTCGCCTTTCATGGCGTGGGCGGTCATGGCAATAATGGGCACGCCCTCGAATCCCTTTTGACGGATGGTCTGGGTGGCTTCCTTGCCATCCATTTCCGGCATCTGGACATCCATGAAGATCAGATCGAAAACGTCCGGATTGGCGGTATATTTTTCTACCGCCTCGATCCCGTTATTGGCCACCTCCACCTGATACCCGGCCTTGCCCAGCATCAATTTGGCCAATTTCTGGTTGACCAGGTTGTCTTCCGCCAACAGGATACGCACGGAATGTTTGAGGTCTTCCCGCACGGAATACTGGGTATGAATTTTCTTGCCTTTTTTTTCGGATGACGATTGCTCAGGCTTGTCCTTGTCTCCGAGCACCCGTCCCGCCATCTGCAATAGCTTCTCGCGCCGGGCCGGCTTGCTCAAAAAACCGTTGAACCCCGCTTTTTCGCATTTCTGGGCATCACGCTCCAGAGAACTGGAAAGCGCGATCAGGGGCAGGGCGGAAAATGGAGCATCCGAAGACCGGATCTCGGCGGCAACCGTGAAACCGTCGGTGTCCGGCATGAGAAGATCCGATATACAAAGATCGAAAGGCGCCGTCTTCTCCAGGGCGGATTGCAGGGCCGGCAGCACTTCTTCCCCCCGGTGCGCACAGACCGCCTGCATGCCGGCCACCTCCAGAATCTGTTTGAGAATTTTCGCATTGGCGACATTGTCGTCCACCACCAGCACCCGCTTTTCTTTGAGCGAGACCGGCGCCACCCACCGGGATTCATTTTCATCGCACTTTTTCAGCCAGGCAGTAAAATGAAAGCGGCTGCCCACTCCGGGAATACTTTCCACCCAGACGTCGCCCCCCATCAGGTTGGAGATCTGCTTGCAAATGGACAGGCCCAGGCCGGTGCCGCCGTATTTTCGGGTCGTGGAGCCATCGGCCTGCTGGAAAGGCTCGAAAATCGTGGTCAGCTTGTTTTCTGGGATGCCGATTCCCGTGTCCCGGATCGTGGCATGCAGCTTGACGGCTTCATCGGTCTCTTCGTCCAAATCCATGGACAGCTCGATTTCACCGGATTCGGTGAATTTGGGCGCATTGCCCAGCAGGTTGGTGATGACCTGGCGGAAACGCAACGGATCGCCATTGACCATGGCAGGGATGTTGTCGTCGATCCGGCACAGCAGTTCCACCGGCTGTCTACCGATTTTCGGCCGAACCAGATCACAGACGTCGTAGGCCAGCAGTTCCGGATCGAAAGCGATCTCCTCGAAATCCAACTCGCCGGATTCGATTTTGGAAAAATCGAGGATGTCGTTGATCAGGGAGAGCAGCGCTGTACCGCTGCGTTTGATCGTCTGGGTGTAATCGACTTGAATATCGTCAAGTGGCGTGTCCATGAGCAGATCGGTGAATCCGATCACCCCGTTCATGGGGGTTCGGATCTCGTGGCTCATGTTGGCCAGAAACTGGCTCTTGGCCATATTGGCGCTCTCGGCCGCTTCCTTGGCTTTTTTTAACTCTTCTTCGGTCGTCTTGCGCTCGGTAATATCTTCCACGGTTCCGGTATAACGACTTCCGGCATCGGAAAATACCGGCTGCGAATGCACATGGACCCATCGGAGATCGCCGTCCGGACGGATGATGCGGCAGTCCATGGAAAAGGTGGCCATCTCCGTAATGGCATGCTCCCATCGTTCGGATACGGTCTTATTATCCTCTTCGTGCAAAAACTCGCGCCAATCCCGGGTCAGGCTGTCCACCAGACTGATTCCGAAGATCTCCTGGAAGCTGGTATTGGTATACAGGCAGCTTCCCTGCTCGTCGATCTCGAAAACACCGATATGGATTGTTTCGGAAATCACCCGGAAGCGCTCTTCGCTGCCGCGGCTCTTCTCTCGGGCGTTGCGGTAGCGCTTGTTCTCATCCTCCAGAGCCTTGTTTTTCTTTACCAGTTCAAGGATGGTTGCGGCACTGGGCATAAAGCGTTCTCATCTATTGGCACAGCCCGATAAGGGGCAATTGTTATCAATTGTCAATCCAGAAATGGCTAATTTGCCCGATATCTTTGTTGCGCAAAAAATTTTATCCTCGGAATATCAAACATATACCTGTGGTAAAATTTTTCGTGCGCCTCGATCTCGACCAAATTTTCCTATTTCTGGATGAACACTATCTATCGAAAAAATTGGGCGAACCGTCGCAAGAAAGTGGTCCGCCCCGAATCCATCACAACTCCAATCCACTGAAATTCCGTCCTAAGCGTTTGACTCTATATCGGCCGCCACCCCCCTTGACTTTAATTTTGCCGGATCAAGGGCACGGCCTCAAAAAAATTTGTATTGATATGGATATCGGAATGTTAGAAGAACAGGCGACTCCTGCCGGCAATAAATGCAGGATAAAACATTTTTCCCGCGACCCTCAGCTCAAATCGTAGCGTTTGAGTTTTTCCCGCAATGTCTTGCGGGTAATACCCAAGCGCCGGGCCGCTTCACTCTTGTTCCCCCCGGCCGACGCCAGGGTGCTGACGATGGCCTCGCGCTCGATCTGTTCCAAAGGTACATCGGCCGGGAACGTGCCGCCGGCGGTGCTGTCGGCCAACTGCGAAGCGGGGGCCAGCATGGCAAAATCCTCCTCTACGAGGCAGTCCGACGCGGCCAGCACCACCGCCCGCTCGATGGTGTTCATCAGTTCGCGCACGTTTCCGGGCCAGGGGTGCCGAATCAGCAGGTCCATGGCCCGGGGGGCGAAGCGGTCCACTTTCTTTCGGTTTTTTTCGGCAAAGCGTTTCAGGAAATGGGCGGCCAGCAGGGGAATGTCTTCCCGGCGCTCCCGCAAGGGCGGCGTCTTGAGTTCGACGACATTCAGGCGGTAGAAAAGATCTCCCCGGAAGGCGCCCTCCTCGACCATTTGGGCCAGGTTCCGGTTGGTGGCCACGATCAGCCGGACATCCACGGGCAGCACCTGCTCGCCGCCCACCCGGGTCAGTTCCCGCTCCTGGAGTACCCGCAGCAGCTTCACCTGCATGGCAACGGGCATCTCGCCGACTTCATCCAGAAACAGGCTGCCGCCGTTGGCCTGAACGAAGCGGCCCTCCCGGTGGCGTTCCGCCCCGGTAAAGGCGCCCTTTTCATGGCCGAAAAGCTCGGATTCCAGCAAGGTCTCGGTAATGGCTGCACAATTGACCTTGATGAAGGGACCTTCTTTTCTGGGGCTGTTGTGGTGGATGGCCGCGGCAACCAGTTCCTTCCCGGTTCCCGATTCGCCGGTGATCATCACCGTGGCCTCGGAGGCGGCCACCTGTGCCGCCGTGGCCATCAGGCGCATCATTACCGGGCTGCTGCCGATGATGTCCGAAGACTGGAATTCCTCATCAAGCCGCTCTTTGAGCGCGCGATTCTCTTTTTTGAGACGGATGTGCTCCAGCGCCCGATCCAGGGTCAACTTCAGCTTGTCAAAATCCAGCGGTTTGGTCAGGTAGTCGTAAGCCCCTTTTTTGAGGGCATCCACCGCCATCTCGATGGACGCATAGGCCGTCATCAGCACGATGGGAATGGCCGGATTGATACTTTTGATCTTTTCCAGGGCCTCGATGCCGGAAACCCTTACCATGCGGATATCCATCAGGACCAGGTCCACGGGACGGTCGCTCACGGCTGCAATGGCGGATTCGCCGTCGTCGGCTTCCAGAATTTCGTATCCCCATCCGCCCACCAGGGTGCGCAGCATGGTGCGATGGGCGCTGTCGTCATCCACGACCATCACCCGGTACGGTTTGGTCATTATGCCTCCATGTTCTCCGGCAGGGTGATGGAAACCGTGGTTCCCTTCCCGGAACGGCTTTCTACCCGGATCTCTCCATTATGGGCCTTGACGATGTTGTAAACGATGGCCAGACCCAGCCCGGTGCCGGTCTTCTTGGTGGAAAAGTAGGGTTCGAAGATATGGGGCCGATCATCGGGATCGATGCCTTTGCCCGTGTCGGCGACCGTGAGCTGCAGGCCGTTTTTCCCGACACCGGCTGCACTGACGTGCAGCGTCCCGCCCTCCGGCATCGCATCCAGGGCATTGAGCAGCAGGTTGAGAACTACCTGACGCATCTTGTCGGGGTCCATGGTCGCATCAAAGGTCGCATCGGGCAGATCCGGTACCAACACCACATTGGCTTCTTTGCTCTGCTGCGCCACCAGTTGGAAGGCGTCTTCGAGAAGCGGTTTTACGGCCACCGACTGGCAAACAAGTCGGAGCGGACGGGCGAATTCCAACAGCTGCCCCACCACCCGGTTGAGGCGGTCCACCTCCTGGATCATAATGTCGGCAATCTCCTGATCCTTTTCCTCCTGCCGGTATTTCTCCTTGAAATAGGTGGCAAAACCCTTGATCGAACTCAAGGGATTGCGGATTTCGTGGGCCACGCCGGCGGCCAGGCGGCCCACCGATGCCAGCCTCCGGTTTTTTTCCAGCTCCAGACGCAGGGTGCGGATTTCGGTGAGGTCCTTGAAAAGAATGACCCGGCCGAAACGTTCGCCGCTGTCGTCGGTAAGGGCGGCGGCATTCACGTCCAGGGAAATCCGCCGGCCGTCGGCCACCGGACAGACCACTTCCCGTTGCACCGGCTCGTCGGCATCGTCGAGGGGCTTCAGCAATTCCACCGGAATCACCCTGTCCGCGGGCCGGCCGATCCCCTCGTCCGCATCCAGCCCCAGCGTTTCCCGGGCCACCGAATTGACGGCGGTCACCCGGCTGTCCCGATCCAGGGCCACCAGGCCGATGGGCATTCTGGTCACCAGATTGTCCGAAAAAGCCTGCACCCGAATCAGAGATGTCCGTGCCGACCGATAGTTCTGAGCCAGAAGAAGCAGGAGCACACCGGCGCATCCTGCCAGGAGCAACACGGCCGCCATCACGATGGTGTGCCGGGTGTCCGCGGCGCGGGCCGCATCCACCGAATCGGTGCGAAGCCCTACAAAAATGACCATCTCCGGTGGAGACGGCGGATCGGTCATCATCTCCCCGCGTCCCATCCTGTGGCCGCGCCGCATCCATACCGGCGGTCTGGCCAGGGGAGCGAAACGTCCGAACACCTCGAACGCGCCGCTGCCATCCGCCGAAACGCCCTGCCTGGATCTCAACGTCGCCGAGGCGTGAATGGCGGGCAGATCCAGATCAGAACCGTAGCGGGAACCCACCTTATCCCTCTGGCTGTGGGCGATAATCACGCCGTCCGTGCGAACCACCAGCAGGTAGGCGATGTCGGACTGGGCGGCGGTTTCGGCCAAAAGACGCTGCAGTTTGAAATCGCGGCCATGGCCGCCATGCATGCCCATGCGCGTGCCGGCTTCAAAGGAGCGGATCAGGGCGGCCCCCTTTTCCATCAATAGCTGTGTGCTCTGCCGCTTCTGACGGTTGAGGGTCTCTATAGTCATCATGGCCACAACGGGCAAAAGGACCGCAAGAGCACCCAATACGATCCAGGGTGAAAAGCCGGATAAAAACGATCTAAAGGAAGCTTTGTCTATCATCATCTTGAAATAATATACAAAAATACTGCCAAAAGCACGATTTCCCGGCAGCGACCCGGCCATCAGCCATCGATATCGATTCGCCGATCCGGCAGTTGAAGAAAAGTGGCACCTTTTTACCCGGTCCGAGCGCCCACGGTGGTTCCCTTCTACCCGCCCGGTTCGACCGGCACCGGGATGCTCACGTTCTGTAAAACTGCTGGCATCGTTATTATCATGTTTGGATTGAATAGGTTACGATTTTTTTGACCCAATGGCGATCGGATTTGGCATCGGCCTTGCTCATACAGGCTGTCGAAAGAGAAAACAAGCGGTTCAACAATCTCATATCACCAACGAAAGGAGTTCACCATGAAAACCAGTAAAGCCAAAGCCGTTGTCGCAGGTCTGGCGGCCGTCGCCGTAATTACCGTGGGAGGCAGCGCCATTGCCGGCAAAGGGTACCGTCAGGATGGCCAGCGCGGGGGGGAATACGGACAGCAGTACCGCGACGGCGGTTGCCGGTATGCGGACCGGAATCCCAACCTGACCCCCGAACAGCGCGAGCAACTGGACGCCGAACGAAAGGCCTTCTTTAACGCTACCCGGAAGGAACGGCAGGATCTTCGTTCCAAGCGGTTGGCCCTTAGATCGGAAATCGCCAAAAGCGAGTTGGATGTAAACGCAGTCAAGGGACTGCAAAAAGATATCTCCCGGCTGCAGGCCAATCTGAACCAGAAACGGCTGGACCACCTTGTGACCGTTCGTAAGATCGATCCCGATGCCGGCCGGGGCTTTTTCGGAGAGGGCCGGGGCTGGGGCAAAGGACATCGCGGCTCCGGGCACCACTCCGGCAAGGGTCGCGGGATGGGAAACGGAACCGGTCCCGAAGACTGTCCCTACAACCAGACCGACAAATGAACTACCCCGCAGCAGAGCTGACGGGGTATCAAAGCAGCTCTAACTGTATTTGTTGATTATTCGAAGCAAAGCTTCGGGGAATTTCACCCCAAGAGATTAAACCCGATCAACGGATACAATCGCTGCAAAGCGCCGGGCGGCAACCGCCCGGCGCTTTCTTTTTATTGGCGCATTGGCCATCGAACTGCTATGGTCTGTCTCCCTTACGGGCGGAGGTTTATCGTCGATGAACGAACTGGACCAGCATCGCTATTTTTTCGATTCGGGGATCCGTTTTCAATGCCAACGCTGCGGCGCCTGCTGTACTGGTGCGCCCGGCGTCGTAAGGGTCTCCGATGAAGAGGCCATCGCCATTGCCGATTTTTTAGGCCTGCCGGTTCAGCAAACCATCGAAACCTTTTTGTACCCCTGGGAAAACGGATACAGCATTCGGGAAGACGACAACGGCCGCTGCCGGTTTTTCGAAGGTGGCTGCCGGATCTATGCCGTGCGGCCCCAGCAGTGCCGCACATTCCCTTTCTGGATCTCTCTCCTGCGTTCCAAGGCCCGCTGGGATTCCATCCGCAGTCAATGTCCGGGCATCGGCAAAGGGCGCCTGTTTGCCAAACAAGAGATTCTGGATATTCTGGAAGGTGTGTAAACAACAGCGGTCGGTCCATTCATTGGCAAAGCGGCGATCCCTTGGGTTCGCAGGGGCGAAAAATTTTTCGCCCCTACCCTGCCTTTGTGCCACGCTTGGACTTTAGTCGTTCATCCGGTAAGCCCCTTTCAGGCGATACACCTGCTCCTCCCAGATACGGTCGAAACGCTGCGGGTCGGCCACCGGCTTTTTAATCATGCGCATGCAGATCTCCATCTGCTTGGCGGTGCTGCTGGTCTTGCTGTAAAGCTGCAGGGCAAACTTGGAAAAATCCCGTACCATGAAATCGAAGATCTGGTCCATCAGATCGTCGCCCACCTTTTCAATGGCCGCCTTTTCGATGAGCAACTGGCCGTAGGCTACCAGGGTGAACAACTCTCCCAGATTGAGCAGAAAATCGATATCCTTGGCCTGCTCCTTGTCCGGAGCGGCCGTCATCAGCAGTTCCACAAGCAGGGCAATCTGCTCCCGAAATACGCCGATGTTGGGAAGATCCAGGCTCTTGTAGGCAATGTTGTAATCGTGGAATTGAATTTGGCCCAACCCGCGGGTGGGGCCCTGGTTGAACAGGAAATCGTCGTTGACGGCGGCATCGACTTTTCCAATCTCCGGGAACTGACCGGGATTGAAGAAGTAGTTGGCCATGAACTTGATGATCAGGGCCATGTTGACATGCACTGTGCCTTCCAGTTTGGGCAGGGCGCGGATGTCCCGGGCCGCCATCTCGAAATAGGTATCTTTTTCGAAGCCTTTGGCTGCAATCACGTCCCACAGCAGGTTGATCACCTCCTCGCCCTGGGTGGTCACCTTCATCTTCACCATGGGATTGTACAGCAGATAACGCCGATCCTCGGCCGAGGCGCTGCGCATGTAATCGGCCGCCCGTGTGGCGAACATGCGCATGGCAGACAGCCGGGCATAGGCATCCACGAACAATTGACGGATATGGGGGAAATCGGTCACGTAATGCTTGAACAGGTAGCGACCGGCGGCGTGGTCGATGGCTTCGTAAAAGGCGTGGGTGCAGATCCCGATGGAGGCCCATCCCAGGTTGTACTTGCCCACATTGATGGTGTTCAAGGACGAATCCCAGGCCCGGCTGCCGGTGGTGAGGATGTCGTCATCGGTGATGGGATAGCCCTGCAAAGCGTATTCGGAGACGTACATCTGCGAATTGACCACGTTCTGGACGCATTCGTAATTCTCATGCTGGGAATCCACCACGAAAAAAACGTACTCGTCGGTTTCGGAATTTTTGGCGAACGTGGAGACCAGGGCCGCCTTGTTGCCGTTGCCGATGTAGTATTTGCCGCCGTCGGCCCGGTACTGGCCGTCGCCCATGGGCGTCAGGGCCATATCGCTGGCGTACAGATCGGCCCCGTGTGTTTTCTCCGACAGGCCGAAAGCGAAGATACCGCCCTCTTCCAGCAGCTTGGCGGTCTTGTTTTTGACCGCCTCGTTGTCGCCCATCCAGATGGGGCCCAGCCCCAGGATGGTCACCTGCCAGGCGTACCAGTAGGAAAGGCTGTAAAATCCCAGAATTTCATTGAAATCCATATTGCGGAAGGTATCCCACCGGCAGTTCTTTTCGCCATAGGAGGTGGGCGTCAGCAGATCGGAAAAAATCTTTTCCTTTTTGACAAACTGCAAAAAATCGTCGTACCAGACCCGTTCGTGGTCGTCTTCCTTGAGCTTTCGCTTGCCCTTGGTTTCAAAAAAATCGATGGTTTTCTGCATGATTTCCCTGGATCGTCCGTCCAGGTGATCGAAGGATGCCTGTTTCGGATTGAACAGCATGATTGCCCTCCTTGAAACACTTGCGGTCGCCGGCGCTTCCCCCGTGGAGCGTCGGCTATGTTGTCAACGTTAACATTGTCCCTATCCCATCCAAATCGCTTCTGTCAACGGATTCCTGTTCAAAGGTTTCATCTTCTGCTATTTCCAACGGCATCGATTACCGCTTTACAGGAGGAACAATGGCGAAAGATGAAATTGACGCCAAAGGAATTATTGCATGGCCCCAACTGATCCGTGGAACACTGGTCCGCCGCTACAAACGCTTTCTGGCCGATGTCCTTCTCGAGAACGGACAAACCGTGACCGCCCACTGTCCCAATTCGGGCAGCATGAAAGCCTGCTGTGAACCGGGGCGGCCGGTATTCCTTTCCCATCACGACAACCCTAAACGCAAGCTCGCCTATACCTGGGAGCTGATCCACATGCCCGGCTCGCTGGTGGGAGTCAACACACAGGTCCCTAACCGCCTCACCGCCCATGCCATCGCGTCGGGAGACGTGACGGAACTGGACGGATACGAAGCGCTCAAACGCGAGGTGAAGGTGGGCGAGCACTCGCGCATCGACATTCGACTGGATTCCCCGAACCGCCGGCCCTGCTATGTGGAGGTGAAGAACTGCACCCTGGTGACCGATGGAGTGGCCACCTTCCCCGATGCCGTGACAGTGCGGGGCCAGAAACACCTTCTGGAACTGCAGGAACTGGTGGCCGCCGGATTTCGCTGCGCCATGTTTTTTCTGATTCAGCGCATGGATGCCCGGGCATTTGCCCCTGCCGACGATATCGATGCTGAATACGGTAAAAAACTGCGCCAGGCCATGCAAAATGGCGTAGAGGTCCTGGTTTACGATGTTTGCATCGATCTTGCCGGCATCCGGCTGAGAAGCCGGGTGCCCTGCGAGTTTTCTTAATGGGTTTTCGTGTTGCAGGAACACCAATAAAAATAAATTTGAATTTCTTTGTTACATAAACTAATATAAGCGTTTAAATGGTAATCGGAAACCACGCAAAGCATTCGAGGGAGCAACCATGGATACCGATGCAAGCAGCCAATCACAGCAAACCGAGAACCACACGGTGCTTCTGGTCGACGATGAGCAGATGGTGCTGGAGGTGGGCAAGGCGATTCTCCAGCGACTGGGGCACGAGGTCGTTACGGCGGAAAGCGGTGAGGAGGCCCTGGAAAAATTCGATCACCATCAAGATGCCATCGGATGTGTGGTGCTGGACCTGACGATGCCGGGCATGGACGGCAAAGAGACCTTCAGCAGGCTTCGCGGCCTGGCTCCCGGTCTGCCGATCATCATCTCCAGCGGTCTCTCCGCCGAGCAGGTGTCCGCGCAATTCGAAGACGGTCCGACAATAGCCTTCATCCAAAAACCCTACCAGGTAGCCGAACTTTCATCCACCATCCAGAGTATTCTCAAAAACGATACCTGACGAATCGGTGTTCACCTATAAAGGTGATTGCCTCGGAAAAGCCTCTTTATAGGTCGAACTTCGCCTTGATCTTGAAAACCCGGGTAGCCGGCAGATTCAAAATTCTGCTGACCCCCGTTTTGCGGGCAATGCGAACCAGATTTTCCCGGATCACCTCCATGGAAGGGGCAATGAAGGTGAACCAGACGTTAAATGAATTTTCCCGCAGATAATTGTGGGTCACACCGGGAAACGCATTCACCGCACGGGCAAAGGCCTCGACATCCTTTTCCGGCACCTGGGCGGCACACAGGGTGCTGACAAATCCGACCTTGCCGGGCACGAAATTTCCACCGATCCTGCGGATAATTCCGCGTTCCTTTAACCGGGACACCCGCTTGAGCACTTCCGCCTCCGTCGTGCCCAACTCTTCGGCGATGACCGCAAACGGTTTGGATGTCAGCGGGAAGCGCGTTTGAATGCGATTCAGGATCGTTTTGTCCAGTTCGTCCATCTCATACCTTCCCGTAACTGTGCAGCCCCGGCAACAAGTTCACCCCAAAATAGGTAAAGAGCACTGCGGCAAATCCCAAAATGGACAGATAGGCGATCTGCCTTCCCTGCCAGCCGCGCATCAGGCGGGCATGCAACAGCCCGGCGTATACAAACCAGGTGATAAGAGACCAGGTTTCCTTGGGGTCCCACGACCAGTAGCTGCCCCAGGCGGAATTGGCCCATACCGAACCGGTGATGATGCCCACGGTGAGAAAAAGAAAACCGAACAGAACCATGCGGTGGGTGAGTTCGTCCAGGACATCCAGTTTGGGAAGGTGCCCGACGATTCCTTCGGTGCGCTGGGGGTTGCGGGCCTTCATCAGATACATGATGCTCATGCCGAAGGCGATGGCAAAGGCGGCATAGCCGAAAAAACAGGTGACCACATGGGCGATCAGCCAATTGCTTTTCAGGGCCGGAACCAGGGGCTGGATCCTGTCGCTGATATTGGGCGACAAAGAGGCATAGGCCATGGCCAGAAAAGCGATTGGGGTGGCGAAGGCCCCGATCAGCGCATTTTTGTATTTGAACTCTACAAACAGGTAGATGACTCCCGCCGTCCAGGCAAAAAACACCAGGGATTCATACAGGTTGGACAAAGGGGCGTGTCCGATGCCCATCTGGTAGGATTCTATCCAGCGCAGGATGATGCCTACGGTGGTCACCACCACCGCCGCAGCCACAATCCATCGCGCAGGGCGGGTCCAGGACGATTTTCTGAAAATCAGGGCGGCCAGGTAAAATACCGCCGCCAGACCAAAAACAAAAGTGGATATGGAGAGTAACTGAGAACTGCTCATGGGCGTTGTCCTGCTCCTTTTTTCGTCAAAGCGTCATCGCATTGAACGCTATTGCCGCTCGGTCATGTCGGCGAACATCTTTTCAATGCTGTTTTTCATGGCCAGCTTGTTTCGGTTGGCGATGCCGGCAAGGATCACCCGACTGCTCTGGCGCAACGGCTCGATGACCAGACAGACCTGCTGGTGCGAGAGATAGAAGGTCACGAAACAGCCGGCAATCATCAGGATAAACCCGGAATAAACCAGCCATACACCGGGATCGCGAGTCACCTGAAGGCCTGTGTAGTAGCGTGTTTCCGATGGCTGGGTCGTAAACTTTTCCCGGTCCTGGTTTTCCACGGCAATGATGATCTCGCCGCCGCGCATTTTGTCGAAATTGCCGAATTTCAGGGGCAGGAGAACTTCAACCGGCTCTCCTTCGGGCGGCGTGAGAATTCCCTTCAGGGCCTCGCCCACATCCATACCGCGAAACGATGCCGCGGGTTCGTATGCAATGATGACGAAGCGTCCCAGCCCTTCGGGGATCTCCACGGGCTCTCCCACCTTTGCCTTTTGGGTATACTGCATCCCCGACGACCGGCTGGTAAAACTCAGTGTGTAGGTCTCATCGGGTCCGGAAGGCAGCGTCTTCTTGCGGGCCATGTGCTCAGGCGGCAATTTGCCGTAACTGGACTGAAATATATTGATCCCCCGGTAGCGTATGGGGTCGTTGACGACAATATCTTTCTGTTTGACCGCCCGGCCCCCTTCGACGATGGACAGGGAAGAGCGATACTCCTTGGGCGCACCGTTTTCGTAAAGTTCCAGATTGAAGTCGTCGCAACGGATCTGAAAATCGAGACGATGGATCGCACCGGTATTTCGCAGACGAATGGTATCCGTGGCCTCTCCTTCGGGAATGTTGACAAACCCTTCAAATCCGAAAAAGGAGCCCACCAGGCCGCCGACGAGCAGAAAAATCACGCTCAGGTGAACGATATAGACACCCAGACGGGACAAGCGCCCCTTTTCCCCGTAAATCGCGGCGCCGCCGTTGGCGCGGGTGACCCGGCAATATCCGAATCGGCGGGCGATCACCGGCTCGTAAACCTTGACCAGTTCGTCGACAGCGCGCTTGTCGGTAAAGCTGCGGGCATCGGAGCGCTTGGCAAAACGCTGGGGGTTCACCCGCGGATTACGGTTGAAAATCACCTTCCAACTGCCGCGCAGCCGATCGATGGAACAAACCACGATATTGACGGTCAACAGGAGCAGCAAGCCCTGAAACCACCAGGAATGATACATATCGAAAATACCGAGGGCACTCAGCAACTGGTAGCGGAAGGCGCCGTAAGCTTGCAGGTAGGCATCCGGACTTTCATTCTGGGGGATGACGGTGCCGATAACGGACGTGAATGCCAGCGACAGCAGCAGAATCACAGTCAGTTTAACGGAACAGAAAAATTTCCAGAGGGGATTCGCGTTTCTCAATAACAGCTCCTTATCCACCGGCAGTGCCTGTTCGCTTCTGTCTGCCGGATGTTGGGTCGAATTCTGAAAATAAGGACACCTGGCTTGATGACAAGCCCTGAAATCCAGCCAGGAGGCTATTTAACCAGAAAATGCCCGTTTACAAAAGGCCATTTTTTCTGAGCGAGAATATGTTCTAAATCTTCCCCATTTTGGATCGCTGCCGCCTGTTCCCGCCTCACCAATTTCCCCTTGCAGTTATAAAATGATGTGCTATAAAAAGGTTCAGTATCGAGTCCATTACCGGCAACCGCCGATCCCATCCAGGGAAACGGAGTTTTTATGGCCGGTTGTTATGCTCAATCTAACATATATGCCAGGTAAAACATTATGGATGACTTCAATACCCTTCTGCAAGGTTCGGCCAAGGCCCACGGGCACATGTGCCCCGGTCAGGTGGTGGGGGTACGCATGGCCATGCTGGGTTGCCGGCTCATCGGCCTGGACAACCCCCGCGAACTGCCCCAGATCAAAAAACTGATTGTCTATGTGGAGATCGACCGCTGCGCCACGGATGCCATCGCCTATGTCACCGGCGTCAAGCTGGGCCGGCGATCCCTGAAATTCATCGACAACGGGATCATGGCCGCCACCTTCGTCAACCTGGAAACCGGCGTTGCCTTTCGCATTGTCTCCACCGAATCGTCCCGTGATCTTGCCCATGCGTACACTTCTTCAGGCTGCACCGATAAGCGCCAGCAGCAGATCGAAGGCTACATCAACATGCCTGACGAGGTTCTGTTCAGGGTAAAACCGGTTCGTGTAAACGTGCCCATCCACGACATGCCGGGCCCTTCGCGGTTCAAAGTTCGCTGCGAAGCCTGCGGCGCCATGGTCAGGGATAAAAAAGAAGTCCTGCTTAACGACCGGGTCCTTTGCCGGTCTTGTGCCTACGGATCATTCTACCAGGAACTGGAAGACGAAGAACGCCGGAAAATCGCCTGAAGCGCAATATTCCTATTGATGGAAGGAAGGAAAACTTCATGTACAAATACCAGGACGCCCCTCAACAAAATGACGGCATGACGAAAATTAAAATCGAAGAAGCGATTGGAACACGTCTGGCCCACGACATTACCGAGATCCGCCCCGGCGAATTCAAAGGGCCCTCTTTTCGACGGGGGCATCAGGTTCAGGAACAGGATGTCTGCCATCTCATGCGGCTGGGCAAACGCCACCTGTATGTTCTCGATTTGAAAGACGGACAGGTCCATGAAGACGACGCGGTGATGGAACTGGCCGGGGCCCTGGCCGGACCCGGGGTCAGTTTCGGCAATGATCCCAAAGAGGGCAAACTGCAGCTCACGGCCGCTTACAATGGTCTGCTCAAAGTCAATACCGAGGCCCTGGTAGCGTTCAATCTAGTTCCCGAAGTCATGTGCGCCGCCATGCACAACAATGTGCCGGTCACCCGCGGCCAGAAGGTGGCCGGAACCCGGGCCATTCCCCTAGTGATCGAACGCCAGGCCCTTGATAAAGCCGTGGCCCTGGCTCAGGATCAGGCCCCTATTTTCAGCATCAAAACCTATTACCGCAAGAAAATCCGGTTGCTCATCACCGGCAGTGAAGTCTACGATGGACTGATCGAAGACCGCTTCGAAGCCATCGTCAAAAAAAAATTGACCGCCTTCGGCGCCTCCCTGCTTGAAACCGTAATCCTGCCCGACGACGCTGAACGTATTGCCGCAACCGTCCAGCAGTTTTCAAAAGCCGACACGGACATGATCGTAACTACCGGCGGCATGTCGGTGGATCCCGACGACGTGACCCGCCACGGCATCCGGCAGGCCGGCGTGGACACACTGTATTATGGATCGGCGGTGCTGCCCGGCGCCATGTTCCAGTTGGCCTACATCGGGGACATGCCCATCGTCGGGATACCCGCCTGCGGCATCTATCACGAAACCACGATCTTCGACCTGGTGCTGCCCCGCCTGCTGGTTGGCGAACGACTCGACGACCGGGATTTGGCCCGTCTGGCCGTGGGGGGCTTTTGCCTGAACTGTAAGGTATGCCGCTATCCGGCCTGCCCCATGGGAAAAGTCTGCTGACAGCTGCCTGCGAGCAACGCATTCCGGTTCGAGACGGTGTTTTTTTGTAATCCTCGATCTATCACAGCGGTGCTTGCGCTTTAACAGTCCATCTTCATCGGGCCTGCCCACACGCTGAAGCGATGCCTTTGACGAATAGCGGCTTTCAATCGTCACCCCGCTGTCAGAGACGGTATTATCAAAAGCAGGCCTCTCTCCTCGTTTTTCACAGAAACCGCAGTGGTTGAACATTTTAAGCATTGGTGCTATTCTGCGCCTGTTTTCTGATCGTGGATAAATTCCATCTCAATTCCAGACAGTTCCGACTTTCAATCAAGCGCAGAGCGAGTATGAGCACCCCGACCATAGACAACATTTTTTCCATCCATAAAAATTTGGAACGGATTCTGGACAACTTGAAGGAAGGCATTATCGCCCACGATCTGGAGCGTCGCATCTTCTATTTCAATCGAACCGCGGAAAAAATCACCGGATATCGCCGGGAGGAAGTCCTCGGCAAGGATTGCCACGAGGCGTTCGGAAGCCCGTTTTGCGGCAGTCGATGCTCTTTTTGCGACGGACCGCCCCTTTTTCTCGACATGGCCGAGTATCCCGTCAACATCTCAACGCGCGACGGGGAGGTCCGACGGATTGAAATGACCGCAACCATGATGCGCGACGGCGACGACCGGCAGATCGGCGTGCTGGCCACGTTCAGGGACGTTACCGATCTATTCGAACTGCAGCTTAAAGCCAAGGAAATGACCGGGTTTTCCAACATCATCGGCTGCGACGACAAAATGGTCGAGGTGTTCCGCCAGATCAAGGACGTTTCCAGCTACGACTATCCGGTTCACATTTCCGGCGAAACCGGCACCGGCAAGGAACTGGTGGCCAATGCCATCCACAGCGAAAGCCTGCGCGCCGGCCACTCTTTCGTTCCCATCAACTGCGGTGCCCTGCCCGAAGGTCTCATCGAAAGCGAACTTTTCGGGCATGTCAAAGGCGCCTTTTCCGGCGCCATCCGGGACAAGAAAGGCCGTTTCGAGCTGGCGGACAACGGCACCATTTTTCTGGATGAAATCGCCGAACTGCCCAAACTGCTGCAGGTAAAGCTGCTGCGGTTCCTTCAGGAAGGCACCTTTGAAAAAGTGGGTGGAGAAAAAACCGTCTCTGTGGATGTGCGCGTAATCAGCGCAACCAACAAAGACCTGAAAACAGAGGTCCAGCAGGACAACTTTCGGGAAGACCTGTTTTATCGCCTCAACGTCATTCCCATCCACATCCCCCCGATCCGGGAGCGCAAGTCCGATATTCCTCTGCTGGTGGACCACTTTCTCGCCAAAGCACCCAAAGTCAAGGGGCAGCGGCCGGTACGCATCTCCCTGGAGGCCCTCAATAGCCTCATGGACTACGCCTGGCCGGGCAACGTACGCGAACTTCAAAATGCCGTTCAATTCGCGATTGTGCGCTGCAGGGGAAAAATTATCCAACCGGAGGACCTTCCGTTGGAATTGAGAGACGTTTGCGTTGAAAAACCCAAACGGGGTCCCTCGCGAAAACTCGATGTCGAATCGGTCAAGGCCGCCCTGAAAAAGACCGGGGGCAACAAGGCCAAGGCCTCCAAAGTTCTCGGCGTCGGCCGGGCCACCTTGTATCGGTTTTTGGGCGACCACTCCGAATTGATGAAAGAAGATCGAATGTAGCAGGATGTTTCTAAAAAACGAGAAATAAAATACACAGCTATCGATTCGCTGAAAGCGAACCACAGCGGTTAATACAAAAGGGGCTCGAAATCGAGCCCCTTTTGTTATTGTTCGCTTGATTCTTGCGCCGATCAGGCGGCGTCGATGTCGCGCCGGTCGGACATGTCCATGAGCACACGCTCGCGGGACTTGTCGATGCCCAGGGCTTTGCGTTTCTTGTCGATATGGGCAATCATCATGCGGGCCATTTCGTACGGATCGGCACTGAACCCCCATTTGCCCAACCCCTGCTGCTCCAGCCCGTCGAAGAGCAGCTTGTGAAACTTGGTCTCCTCGACGATCGGAAACGTAACGCCGAAAACAGTGTAAACACCTGAAGCGACAAAATAGTGCCCAATAGATATGGCTTTCTCACTCATCCATTCCGGGGCAGCCCCGACCGCAGGCAAGTCGGCGATGCTCGTGCCGAGTCCACCCGCCCTTACCATTTCGGAAGCCGCAAGAAGGATTCGGCTGTTGTCTACGCAGGATCCCATGCCCAGCACCGGCGGCATTCCCACGGTTTCGCAGACCTCCTTTAGACCCGGGCCGGCCAGGTAAGCCGCTTCCGGCGTCAGGAAACCCTCTTTTGCAAGGGAAATCTGGGAACACCCGGTTTGCAGCACGAGGACATCATTTTTGATGAGTTCCCTAACCAGTTCCACATGGGCCCAATCCTGTTTGATTCTCGGGTTGGTGCAGCCCACGACACCGGCCACGCCGCGAATGCGGCCGTTGATGATGTTGTCGTTCAACGGGGTGTAGGATCCCCGGAAAGAACCGCCCAGCATGTAGTTGATATACTCAACGGAAAAACCGTGAATTCCGGTGTTGCGGATATCGGGAATTTCGATGGCAGCGGTCCGGTTTTTGAAACGCTGGATCGCCTTGATGACCACTTCGTCGGTGCATTTCTGGGGATCGTGATCCTCGAACTCGATGTGGGTGGCGCCTTCGATATGGGCGCGGGTGTTGGTGGTGATCAACGGCGTTTTGTAGCAGTCGGCCACGCTGACCAGGCCCTGCTTGATACACTGGATATCCACGCACATAGCATCCACGGCACCGGTGACGAGAATCGCCTCGGTGGACATGAAGTTGCCGGCATGGGGCACGCCGTGGCGGGACATCATTTCGGCGCCGGAACAGCACATGCCCACCAGGTTGATCCCCTGGGCGCCGGCGTCCTTGGCCGCCTGAACCAGGGAGGGTTCGTTGACGGAGACCAGCATGGACTCGAACATATTGGGTTCATGACCGTGGACGATCACGTTGACCTGGTCTTCCTTGAGCACGCCCATGTTGACATCCACCGCTATCGGCGTGGGGGTGCCGAAAAGGATATCGGAAATCTCGGTCGCCACCATGGAGCCGCCCCAACCGTCGGCCAGCGCGGTTCGGCTGCTCTGCTTGGTGATGTTTTCGTAATGCTGATCCACACCGATGTGGGTGCGATGCATCAGCTCCATGATTTCACGCATGGCACCGCGGGGGACGATCCCCATCTTGCGCCACAGTTCCAAAGTTTTTTCCGGAACACGCTTGGCAAAGGGAATCTCGCCCTCCACCTGGGTGTAGGTTCGCTCCAATTCCTCGTACAAATCGGTGGCGATCTCCTTCACACTGCGATCCTCGGTTTCGATTCCGATAGACTTGGCCACCAGAACCAGTTTGTTGACATCCTTGATTCGGTAGTCCTTGATGTGGCCGTTGACCACCTCGCGGAACAGATCCACCATGGCCATGCCGTGGTCCGTGTGGGCAGCGGCACCGGATGCCACCATGCGGGCAAAATTTCGGGCCTGGATGGTATCGATGGTAGCGCCGCAGACACCGACTTTTGCATACGGGTCCTTGGCATTGAGCCGGCAGGGACCCATTGCGCAGTGTTTGCAGCAGGCCGAATCGGCACCGATGGGGCAGGCTTTCATGTTCGCTGCACGATCAAACGCGGTCTCCACACCTTCTCGGCGCGCTTTGGCGAGCATCTGCTGCGTGGCGTCACAAATCGTGATATCCTTAATGTTAAGCTCTTTCTTGGCTTTCTCGACCATGTTCCCTCCTTCGTGGAAAGGTTCGCTTTAGGTTGTCGGCGATGGGAGATATTGCCTCGCCTGTATGTAATGGCTTCAATCTATCTGAAATCCTTATGGCGCAGGATTGTCCGATTCGGCGCCTTTTTATCCTTATCAGTAACAATTACTATTTCCAATAAATAAATTATCGCGCCCTGTCAAGACCCGATTCAAATTCTTGACCGTTTTTATCGAAAAAATATTTCCCGCAAACCGAACATACGGGAATGATTTGCCAAATTCGTATTTCCAGTCGCGGGAAACGGTTTTCCCTTGACCGAACCCCGGCGGATCTTTAATGTAGAGGTCTTGCCGACCGCTTTTGACTCAATGGGCAGCTGACACCGATGCTCATGCCCTCATATCTACGGAAAGGATGGAAACATGGCTGACAAACCCGTAAAAATATTCTCCCTGAGCACCTGCAGCCATTGCAAGGCGACCAAACGGCTTCTGGACGAATGCACCGTTCAATACGATTTTGTGGATGTCGACCTGCTGGAAGGGGAAGAACGCAAAGCGATATTGGAAGACGTTAAAAAATTCAACCCGAGGTGTTCGTTTCCCACCGTGGTTATCGGGGATACGGTCGTCGTGGGATACAAAGAGGATAAAATCAAGGAGGCGCTGGGACTGTAATGGATGCCAGTGAGTTATACGAGAAACTGAAAAAAATCCATGAACCCAAGGGGTACTATTTCTCCAACGACCACGAACGGGTCATGGAACTTTTGGATGCGCTGTTGATCAACAAGGAGCGCTATGGCTATATGGCCTGCCCCTGCCGCCTGGCCGCGGAAGACCGGGAAAAGGACCGCGACATTGTCTGTCCCTGCGTCTACCGGGAGCCCGACGTGGCCGAATTCGGTTCCTGCTACTGCAACCTGTACGTTTCCAAGGAGTGGAACGAGGGAAAAATCGAAAAGCAGTACGTACCTGAGCGCCGGCCTCCTGAAAAAATGGGCTTCTGACGGCTACGCGACAGGCTGCGCTCCCTTAAGGGCGCCGCGAATAAACTGCATCAGCCGGTCAACCATCTTCTCGTCGTCGTCCAGGGCGTCGGATCCGAGAAAAATTTTCATGCGCTCCTTGAAGTAATCGGAGGTGTAGGAGTACTGAAGCATGAGAATCAGGTTGTCGATAAAAAGGGCAATCCAGCGGGGTTTTTGCCGATTGTCGATCACGCCCTGCGCCATGGCCTCCCGGACCATCCTTTCGTAAAAATTCACCGATACGGTTTCCATTTTGCCCGATAATTTTCTGGACATATGGGACAGCCCCTCGGAAGTCATGTCCAGATAGATCTGATGCAGTTCCGGGTATTGCCGGGCATAGTTCTGGGCGGCCCGAACCATCTTCTCAATCTTTTCGAAAATGTCGCCGGGCAACCGGTCGATCTCTTCCAGGGCCCCGGCCAGCAACCCATGGGCCTGCTCGATAATCGTCAGGAACAGGTCTTCCTTGGAGCCGAAATACTTGTACATGGAACCGATGCTGATGCCGGCCTTGCGGGCGATGACGTTGATGTTGGCACCGGGAAAACCCTTGGCGGCGAATTCGGATATGCCGGCATCCAGAATCCGCCGCTGCTTTTCTTCGGGAATACGCGTAAACACGTCCTTGTGGTAGGCTTCCATCTTCGATTCCCCCGGTCCTCGTGGCGACCATTGAAAAAAAACGCCCCGCAAGGCAAGGGACGTTATGGGAAATTGACTACCCGCTCACCTTCGGCAAGTCAAGAAAAGAATCTTTCGAAAAAGCCCTCCCGCATTAAAAAAATCTTGACAAGTTAACGGGTTACTTCTATAAATGCCATGTGAGTGAGCAGTCACTCATCACCTTTCCAATTCTTTTGAGGCCCAAAGAGGTCGTTATGGATGCCGCTTACGTAAAAGCCTGCCTGAACTTGTATGCCGTGTTGCCGAATCTCGAGGAACTGGTCGCTCACGACCCCGAATCCGCCCGTCTGTCGGAGGACTGGGACATCCGCATCCAGTTTCTTGCGCGCAACGGCCCGACCGCCTGTGTCGCCTTCGACCGCGGGCAATGCACCGTGAATCGCGGCAACCATGCAAAGCCGCACGTCAAGCTTTTTTTCACCTCGCCCGACCATCTGAACCGCATGATGGACGGCAAGGCCAATCCGATTCCGATTAAAGGCTTTACACGGTTGGGCTTCCTTTCCCGGGAGTTCCCGAAACTGACCGACCGGCTGGAAGCCATCCTGAAGGCCGGCGAAGAGCAATTGCGCGACCCCGACGTTCTGGCGTTGAACACCCGCATGACGCTGTACACGGCGGCCTGCGCGGCCCGGGAACTGCTCCTTTACGACAAGGTCGGTCGACTCATCGCCCCGTCCATTCCTGACGGCGCCATCAGCCTGGCCATTTTGCCGGACGGACCGGAAGTTACCCTGCGCTTCGATCACGGACGCATCGACGTCCTGAAATCCGGTATCGACGCGCCCCATGCCCTCATCCAGATGGGCAGCATGGCCATCGCCCATGATTTCCTCAACGGGCACCTGGACACCTATGCGGCCATTACCGACGGCCGCGTTCGCATCCGCGGGCAAATCCCGATGATCGATGCCCTGGGCACCGTCCTCGACCGGGTGCCCCACTACCTTTCTTAGGGGAGAAATCGCATGCAGACCTACAGCTACCCAGAATCCCAGGCACTGTTCCAGCGGGCCTCCCGGGTCATTCCCTGCGGCATTTACGGCCACTTCAGCCCCGCACCCTTGATACCGCCCGAGCACTACCCCTTTTTCACGGCCAAGGCCAAAGGCGCCCGGTTCCATGATATCGACGGCAACGAATTCATCGATTATATGTGCGGCTACGGCCCCATGGTCACCGGCTACAACAACCCCGAGGTGGACGCCGCCGCCCTCGACCAGCTGAAGCGGAGCAACTGCACCACCAGCACACCGCCCGTGATGGTCGAGTTGGCCGAATACCTGGTAGACCTGATCCCGGCGGCCGACTGGGCCTTTTTTGCCAAAAACGGTGGAGATACGACCAATTACGCCACCATGATCGCTCGCGACGCCACCGGACGCAGCAAGATCGTCATGTTCAAAGGCGGCTACCACGGCGTAGCCGCGTGGATGCAGGCCCCTGGTCATCACGGGGTGATGGACCAGGACCATGAGAACATCCTTCGCGTGGATTGGAACGATTTCGCCGCCCTGGAAACCGTGGTCGATCAGCACGGCGATGATATTGCCGGGCTTATCGCCACGCCCTACCACGTGCCGACCTTCGCCGACAGCGAGATGCCTGCCGAGGGATTCTGGAATAAAGTGGAATCCCTTTGCCGCAAACACGGCATCGTTCTCATCGTGGACGACATTCGCCATGGATTTCGGCTGGACATGGGCGGGTCCTGTGAGTATTTCGGCTTCAAGCCCGACCTGATCTGCTTTTGCAAAGCCCTGGCCAACGGATACCCGATCTCGGCCCTGATGGGCAGCGCCGCCCTCAAGGATATGACGGCGCGGGTCTTTTGCACCGGCAGCTACTGGTTTTCCGCCGTGCCCATGGCCGCCGCCCTGGCCAACCTCAAACTGATGAAGGCCATGAACGCGCCCCGAATCATGCTGGAAACCGGCGACAAACTGCTGACCGCCATGGTCGACATCGCTAAATCTTACGGTTTCGATCTCAAGGTGACCGGCGCGCCGTCCATGCCCTACTTGCGCATCACCAACGACCCCTCTCTGATGCTTCACCAGCAGTGGTGTGCCGAATGCACCCGGCGGGGAGCCTATTTTACGTCCCATCACAACTGGTTCGTCTCCACGGCCCACACCGTCGACGATATCCGGCAAACCCTGGACATCGTCGACGACGCCTTCAAGGCCGTGAGAAAAACATATGGCGACCGCTTTTAAATCGAGGAGAACACCATGCCCATAACCGAACAGGAAATCCGGTTCCTGGAAGAAAAAGCGAAAAAAATCCGTAAAGACATCATCGACATCACCGGCTGGTCCGGGGGCGCCCACATCGGCGGGGCCATGAGCATGGTGGAAATGCTCACCCTGCTCTATTTCAAGGTTGCCCGGCTGGACCCGTCCCAGCCGGAAGCGCCCGAAAGGGACCGCATCGTGGTCAGCAAGGGGCACGGCGGCGTCGGCTATGCCGCCATGCTGGCGGACAAAGGCTATTTCGAATTCGATCTGCTGAAAGATTTCAACAAGTTCAAGTCCCCTTTCGGCATGCACCTGGACAGCGCCAAGGTGCGCGGGGTGGACGTGTCCACCGGCTCTCTGGGCCATGGCCTGCCCATGGCCGTGGGGCTGGCATTAGGCGCCCGGGTCCAGAAGCAGGACTGGAAAACATACTGCATCCTGGGCGACGGGGAGTGCAACGAAGGGTCGGTCTGGGAGGCGGCCATGGCTGCCGGCCATTTCAGGACCACCAACCTGATCACCTTCGTGGACCGCAACCGCCTGATGATCGACGGCCAGACCGAGGAAGTGATGTCTCTGGAACCCTTTGCCGACAAATGGCGGGCATTCGGTTTCGATGTCCGCGAGGTGGATGGACACAGTTTCGGCCAGCTTACGGAAGCGATCGACGCAGCCATGGCCGCAACCGAAAAACCGGTGCTCATCATCGCCAACACGATCAAGGGCAAAGGCGTCGACTTCATGGAAAATGACGTGCGCTGGCATTACGGAGGGCTGGACAGCGATCTGATTGCCCGTGCCAAGGATTCCGTCGACCGCATGGCCGGCCACGATTAACCCTTATGGAGAAAACACAATGAGTGAAGGATTGACCTGGACCGTCTACGATGCGGACACCATGACCCAGGCAGAAATTTACGGCGAGGTGCTCTGTCAGTTGGGCGAGCGACACCCCGAGATTGTCGCCCTGAGTGCCGATATGGCCAACTCGACCAAAATCGGCCGTTTCGGCAAGAAATTTCCCGAGCGCTTTTTTAACGTCGGCATCGCCGAGCAGAACCTTTTCGGCGTCGCCGCCGGCATGGCCAAATCCGGCCTGACGCCCGTGGTCTCGACCATGGCGGCCTTTACCGCCATGCGGGCCTGCGAACAGGTGCGCACCGACATCTGCTACCAGAATCTGAATTGCAAAATCATCGCCACCCACGGGGGATCTTCCTTCGGACAGGCCGGCACCACCCATCACTGCACCGAAGATCTGTCCATCATGCGCAGTTTCGCCAACATGACGGTCATCGTGCCGGCCGACGGCATCGAAACGGCCAACGCTGTGCGGGCGGCCATCGACTGGCCGGGCCCGGTCTACATCCGCATCGGTCGGGGATTCGAGCCGCCGTTTTACGAAAAAGAAGACTATGGGTTTGCCATCGGCAAGTCCGTTGAGCTGCATCCCGGCACGGACGTAACCCTGATCTGCTGCGGCATCGCCGTGCTGCAGGCCGTGGAGGCGGCCAGGTTCCTGCAGTCAAATGACGATCTGAGCGTACGGGTCATCAACCTGCACACCATCAAGCCCATCGACGAGGCGGCCATTTTATCCGCGGTGACCGACACCCGCCGCCTGATCACCTTCGAGGACCACAACGTTCACGGGGGTCTGGGCAGCGCCGTGGCCGATGTGATTGCTGCCAGCGGCAAGGGCTGTGCCTTCGAGAAGGTGGGCATCCCGGACTGCTTCTGCGAGGTGGGCTACCCCGAAGATCTCTACAGCCACTACAAGCTCGACACCGACGGCATCGTCGAAAAAGTGCGCGAGGTCATGGGGCGGGATTTCGAGGATGACGACGACTGGGAAGACGAGGTGTAGCCATGACCGTCGATCGAGACCAGATGGCCGCGCGCATTTTTCTGCGCGCCGTACTACCGGTAATGCGGGTGATGTTGGACGAAGATCCGAAAACAAAGGCCCGTTTTGCCGATGTCACCGCCCGAGTGGCCTTTACGGCGCCAGGCGGCGGGGACGGCGATCCGGCCCAAGCCTGGATCGCTGTTGACCGGGGCGATTTTTCTATCGGCTTCGACGCCTGCGACAATGCGGACATCACCTTTGCCTTTGGCAGCCTGGCCAGGATGAACGCCTTTTTCGCCGGCAAACCGGTGGTGCCGAAAATCCGGGGATGGTGGCGGATAGGCCTGCTGCTCAAGGTGGTGGGGCTGCTCATGGGCCTGAAAATTCTCATGCCCGACGCGGACCCCAAGGATCCGGCCAAACGCCGCCTGAAAGTCAAGATGACCTTCTACATGATCACCACGGCCCTGAGCCAATACAACAAGGGCGGCGACCCGGAAATGGTCAAGTGGACCTCCCGCCAGCCCGAACGGATCTACCAGATTACGGTGGATGAAGACATTGCCGCCTACCTGCGCGTCAAGGCCGGCCGTTCAAAGGCCGGCCGGGGGACCTACAAACGCCGCCGCCCCTTCGTGCACATGCGATTCAACGGCGTGGAAGGCGCTTACCCCATTGTCATGAATCAGGTAAACATGGTGGATGCCGTGCGGCAGGGACTGCTGACCATCGACGGTTCACCGGAGTACGCCGGCAACATGGGCGACTTTATGGTGCGGATTCAGGATCTGATCACTTAGGCGCTCACGCACGGCCGGCTAATCAGGAAAACTTGTCGTAGGCGATCATCTCCGGCTCAACCCCCAGATTGTCCAGCATGTCTTCGATGGCCTGTACCATCATGGGCGGGCCGCACAGGTAGTACTCGATCTCGGTCGGGTCATCGTGGTCGGCCAGATAATGGTCGAGAAGCTGCTGGTGAATGTAGCCGGTCATGCCTTCCCAGTTGTCCTCGGGCATGGGATTGGACAGGGCCGCGTAATAGGAAAAGTTGGGATACTTCTCCTCCAGTTCCTTAAACTCTTGTTCGAAAAAAAGCTCCAGCTTGGAGCGTGCCCCATACCAGAAAGTGATCTTCCGATCCGTCTTGATCCGCAGCAACTGATCCAGAATCTGGCTGCGCAAGGGCGCCATACCGGCGCCGCCGCCCACAAAACACATCTCCCGGTCGCTCTCTTTGACGGCAAATTCGCCGAACGGTCCGCTGAGGGTCACCTTGTCTCCGGGTTTGAGGCTGAAGATATAGGTCGAACCGGTACCCGGCGGCAGCCCCTCGGTCCCCGGCGGCGGTGTAGCAATGCGAATGGTAAAGCGCAGTCGAGCAGGCTCTGCCGGCGGGTTGGCCAGCGAATAGGCCCGAAACACCGGCGCCAGGTTTTTGCCCCGCAGCCCCCAGAGGTTGAACCGGTCCCAGTCGGGCCGGTAGCGCTCGGCCACCCGAACCCGCAGAAGTTCGAAGGGAATTTCATATTCGGGAATATCGATCTGGATGTAGGCGCCGGCGGTGAAATCCAACTGCTCGCCGTCGTCCAGTTCCAGGATAAGATCCTTGATGAAGGTCGCCACATTCTCATTGGAAACCACAGTGGCCGAGTATTTCTTGACGGAGAGGATGTCGTCCGGAATACGGATCTTCAGGTCCTCTTTGACCTTCATCTGACAGGCCAGGCGGATGTCATCTTTTCTTTCTTTGCGCGACAGGTGCGCCAGTTCGGTCGGCAGCGGTCCGCGCGAGCCCTCCGTCACTTTGCACTTGCACATGCCGCAGGACCCGCCGCCGCCGCAGCCGGACGGGAGGAAAATGCCGTTGGCCGACAGGGCCGACAGGAGCGTCTTGCCCGACGGCGCGTCAATGCTCTTCTCCTCGTCGTTATTAATGACGACCCGGTTGGTCCCCTTCTGAACGACCTTGCCCTCCACCAGGAGCAGCAGGCCGACGAGAATCATGATCACCGAGAGAAAAACGGCAGTTGCTACGAGATAGATCAAAACCAGCTCCTTTTAGAGGGTGATGCCCGAAAATAACATAAACCCCATGGCCATCAGGCCGGTCACGATCATGATGATGCCGAAGCCGTCCAACCCCTGAGGGACATTGGCATAGCGCATCTTAATCCGGATGGCGGCCATGGAGACGATGGCCATGAGCCAGCCCACGCCGGAGCCGAAACCGAAGACCACCGTTTCGACGAAGGTATAGTTGCGCTCCACCATGAACAGGGATGCGCCCAAAATGGCGCAGTTGACCGCGATCAACGGCAGGAACACGCCCAGTGCCATATAAAGTCCGGGAGAATAGCGGTCGATCACCATCTCCACCATCTGGACGATAGCGGCGATCACGGCGATGAAGGTGATGAATTTCAAAAAACTTAGATCGACGCCTTCCAGGCCGGCCCACCGCAGCGCGCCGGGCGACAGCAGATACTGGAACACGAGCCAGTTCACCGGCGCGGTGATGGAAAGCACGAACACCACGGCAAACCCCAGCCCGATAGCCGTATCCATATTTTTGGACACCGCCACAAAAGAGCACATCCCCAGGAAATAAGAGAGCAGGATGTTGCCCACAAACACCGAATTGAGAAACAAACCGATCAGGTTTTCCATACGTTTGACTTCCCGGCCGTCATCGGCCGTTTAATGGTAATCGCTATCATCGCACTCCCACAGACGGCTTTGTAAGAAGTTCGAGATCAAGGCTTGCGAATCCCGAGGAATGAAGGCGTATTAGATATACTCCGCAGTGACGAGGGATTCGCGTAACGCCAATATCGGGCTTCTTACGAAGCCGTCAACTTTTCATTAGGGTCTTTTGCAGCCACACCAGCAGCCCGATAATAATAAACGCCGCCGGCGCCAGCTGCATGAACCCCATGTTCATATAGCCGAAATCGTAAAACACCTGGGGTACGACGGCAAACCCCAGGATTTTTCCGGCCCCGAAAAGCTCGCGGATAAAGGCCACGGTAATCAGCACCAGGCCGTAGCCGGCGCCATTGCCCAGACCGTCCATGAACGACCGCAACGGGGGATTTCCCAGAGCATACGTCTCAGCCCGCCCCATAACGATACAATTGGTGATAATCAGCCCCACAAAAACGGAAAGCTGCTTGCTGATGTCGTATAGATAGGCCCGCAACAACTCGTCGGCGAGGATGACCAGCGAGGCGATCACCGACAATTCAACGATCATGCGCACGTTTCTCGGGATCACGTTGCGCATGGCGGAGATGGTCAGGCTGGAAAAGGCGGTGACCGACGTCATGGCCAGGGCCATGACAATGGCGGTTTTCAGTTGCACCGTTACGGCCAGGGCCGAACAGATGCCCAGGCTTTGAATGAATACCGGGTTGTTTTTGGCCAAGGGTTCGGAAAACGCCTTGAACGTTGGAGAATGCGTAAACTTCATGTCGAACGCCCTCGTTTAGAAATCAAAAATGGCCGTCAACTGCCCGCCGGCAGGGTCACCGCACCGGCCCGAAACTGTTTGGAAAGACCCTCGTATTCCTGAAGCAGATCCTTCAGTCCGCCGGAAAGATACTTGCCGGTCAGTGTGGCCCCGGAAATGCCGTCCACCACATTGGGCAGCTTGTCCGGCGCAACCACCTCGGCAGCCTTGCCCTTGGCGATGCGCACGGGGGTAAAATTTCCCGACGCGTCCACGATTTTTTTGCCGATAAAATTTTTCTGGAACCAGGGTTTTTCGATTTCTCCACCCAGTCCCGGGGTTTCGTTGTGGCTGTAAACGGAAAATCCGGCCACGGTTTTGCCGTCGTTCTCGATGGCCAGATACCCGTGGATTTTACCCCACAGGCCGCGGGAATTCACCGGGAGAATGTAGGCCACAGGCCGCCCCTCTTTGACGTAAAAGCAGACCGGCAACCCGCCCTTTTTGGAATCGGCCGTAACAATGTCCCCGGTTCCATCCAGCGAATAACAGCGAATGTTTTTCCCATAGAGCCGTTCGATGCGATCGACGGGCACTTTCTCGCCAAGATCGACGAGGCCTACGGCTTTGAGGATATTTTTCTGGCGATCCACGGCGACATTGCGCAGCTTGCGCTCTTTGAGACCCGAGGCGGCGGCAGTAAGCATCAGGCTGCATACCAGGGCGACCACGGCAGTGAAGACAATGGATTTGAGTTGATCAGACATTGGGCACCCGTTTGCTCAGCCGCGCCTTGATGACGAAATGGTCGATCAACGGAGCGAATATGTTCATAAATAGAATGGCCAGCATCACCCCTTCCGGGTAAGCCGGGTTGAACACCCGGATCATCACGGTGAGCGCCCCGATCAGGATGCCGTAGATCCACCGGGAAAGGTTCATGCCCGGCGCGGAAACCGGGTCGGTGGCCATATAAACGATGCCGAAGGCGAAACTTCCCATGACCAGATGCCAGGCGGGATGCATGGAGAACATGCGGGCCGCCTCGCCACCGGAAGACAGGTGAATCAGGTAGCCGGGATAGGCCACGGCCAGCACCCCGATGACGCCGCCGAGCATGATCCGGTAGTTGGCCACCCCGGTGATCACCAGAAACGCCGCCCCTAAAAGAATCATCAGGGCCGAGGTCTCGCCCACGCTGCCCGGGATGTTGCCGATGAAAAGCCGCTGGAAGGTGTAGCCCGCATCGGAAAAAATCCGGGCGACGCTTTCTCCAGAGGCAGCCAGAGGCGCCAGAGCCAGGGGCGTTGCCGCCGTGACCGCATCCACGGCCTGCTGACCGCTCTGTGCCACGGCCGTCCAGACCCGGTCGCCGGACATATTGACCGGATAGGCGAAGAAGAGAAAGGCCCTGCCGGTCAGCGCCGGGTTGAGGATATTGCGGCCCGTCCCGCCAAAAATCTCCTTGCCGATCACCACGCCGAAGGAGATGCCCACGGCCACCTGCCACAACGGCATCGTGGGCGGAAGGGTCATGGGAAAAAGCAGCCCGGTCACCAGAAACCCCTCGCTGATTTTGTGCCCGCGCACCGATGCGAAGAGGATCTCCCAGAACAGCCCCACGGCGTAGGAGACGATCAGCATGGGCAGCACGATCCAGGCGCCGCGCAGCATGGACGAGGCAAAACCCGCATCCAGGCCCGAGGCCGCTGCTGCCTGATAGCCGGAATTATAGATCCCATAGAAAAACGGCGGCAGCAGGGCAATGATGACGAAGGTCATGAACCGTTTGAGGTCCAGGCTGTCCCGCACATGGGCGTCGGCCGCGGTGGGCAGGGCCGGCGCGAAGGCGACCGTTTCGATAGCATCGAAAAGGGGATGAAGTTTTTCCAGACGACCGCCGCTTTCAAAATGGGGCCGGGTGGTATCGAACAGGCGTTTAAGCGCTTTCATTAGAAATCAGGCTATCTCCTTATAATATTGGGCTTTGGCCGTGCGAAAAACCTCACGCAGTTCGATCTTGGACGGGCAGGCATAGGTGCACAGGCCGCATTCGGCGCAGTCCAGCAGGCCGTGGGCCAGGGCCTCTTCCACCTCGTCCGCCACAAGGCATTTCATGGTAAACTGGGGCAGGATGTCCACCGGGCAGATCTTGGCGCAGGTGCCGCAATTGACACAGGCCCGCACCTCGCCGTGCTGTCCGCAGTCCATGGGAAAAGGCTGGCGGCGCAGGGAGGACAAAAATGCCGTGGAGTAGCTGGGCTTGCCGAAACCAGGCCGGATGAAGGCCAGAAACTCGTCCCGGTCACCGTCATCGATCAGATTCAGGGCGTTCTGGTAAATGCCCATGAAGCTGTCGGCATCTCCGGTAAAACCTGTGAAAACACCGCCGGCAACATAACGGGCGGCCGCTTCTCCCGCCGACGCATAGCGGCCAAGGTGCCCCAGCGGCACCCCCGCCCGGGTCGCGACATGACCGGGATCGGCGGCCAGGCTGCCCCCCACGGTCATGATCCGCCCGACGGGATAGCGTCCGGTGCGAAACAATTCCCCCAGCAGGATGACGTCCTGCCCGTCGATGACCCAGGCGCGGTTCAGCTCCGGGCCGGTCTTGGTATGATACAGTTGGACACAAGCATTTCCCGAAGGATAGGGACCGCTGAAACACTGAACATCGACTCCGCCGGGCAGCGATTTGCCGAGGGCTTCATCTCCGGCCAGGTTGACCACGACCCGGTCGCAGAGTCGGCCGAGCACCTGGATGCCGGCAGCGAACAGATCATCCCGTCCATCGAGATAAACCGCCGGATCCGGCGCAAACGGCTCGTCATCCCCCAGGCGGACCAGAATCGCCGGCGGCGTGACATCGGGATCGGCAATATCCATGAACGGCAATGCCCGCAGAAAAGGCCACATGCCACCGGCAAGCAGGCCGTCCACCAGGGCCTGCCGCGGTGCAGCGTCCAGCTGGTCCGGGGGCGGCACATCCACGGTCGCGAATTCCTCGCTTTCGTCCAGGTCGACGACGATCTTTTGAATGACCCGCCGCGGGCCGAAAGCGATGCGTGTTACCCTCCCGCCGCCGGGAGAGGGAAAGCGAATGCGTGTGTCTCGTTTGTCTTCAAAAAGGGGGTCGCCGACAGCCACCGAGCTGCCCTCTTCCACCAGCAGACGGGGCTTGATGAAAGGAATCCGCTCGGGAACCAATCCCACTTGACGCGGCCGTTCAAGCTGACGCAGCTGACGTCCGGGCTTGCCCGCAATGCGCAAGGAAAACCCCTTTTTCAGGTGTATGGTCTTCATCCCTTAGCCTTGGTTGTGGCACACGAAGGTGCGAAGTTGGAAATGGTATTGGCCAGGCCGCAACGGCGGCATCGTTCGAAAAGGGGCCGGCGGCGCTGCTTAGCATTTTCTGCAACAATCATACCGTAACAATGGATGCGCGAATCCGTCCTGGCTCGCCCCTCTTTTTGGATCGGGGGTTGCAGGTCGCAACCCCATTTTTACCCGGATTCGGTTAAACGGACCTTAATCGTTGGTCGAAGTTGAAAATATCCGCGATATCGGACGGGATCTCAAGGGGCTATTCTGCCATGTTTTCATTGGATCCGCAAGCCGTGAATTGCACGCCTATAGCGTCTGCCCGGACGCCCCACAACGCCCCGCCTCTTGACATCGAATCGCTTTCGGCTTAGGAAAAGATCATACCATATATGGAGATCATGGGTGTGGAACGGGTTAAAAAAATGAGGATGACCCCGCAGCGGCGGGTCATTCTGGAAGAACTTCGGAAGGTCAACGATCACCCGGCGGCCGACGAAATCTACCATCGGGTCCGTAAACGGTTGCCGAAAATCAGCCTGGGCACCGTCTATCGGAACCTGGAGGTGCTCTGTGAGCTGGGAGAAATACAGCGGCTGGAGCTTTCCGGAAGCACGAAGCGCTATGACGGCGTTCCCAACAAGCACTACCACATCCGCTGTATCGAGTGCGGCCGGGTCGACGATGCCCCCATTGCACCGCTCAACCAGCTCGAGGACGATCTTTACGGAACCACGGTCTACGAAATTATCGGGCACAATCTTGAATTCACCGGGCTGTGCCCGCAATGCTCCAGGCTTCGCGGCATGCGGCAGGAAGCCGGCTAACCCGGCTACGGTCCCTTAATATCCTATTCATTCCAGATGGTTGTATTGCGATACAGTCCTGTATCAAGTTAAACCCGAGACAAACCGGATCGGTTCTGCCTGTCCGCGGCCGCTAAAATTCTTGCCTATCGATGTCAGATCTAAGAAAACCCGACTTCAACGGGGATGGCTGCCGGCAGTTCCGCCAGGTGGAGGGCTGCCGGTGCCGCACCATTTTCTCTTGGCATGCGAATTGAATCAGGAAAGATTCGTTAGATTCGAATTGAACGAATCGGGTTGAATTCGATCTTGATCGGATACCGGCGAAAAACCGGCCCGGTTCCGCGAAACCCATTCCTTCTCCACCCATAAAAAAAGAGGTGACCCATGGACGATGCCTGCCAAACGGTTCTCAACACAGGATTAAGAGGGGTGACCATCGCCAGCACCAAAATCAGCGATGTCAACGGTGCCGAAGGAAAACTGGTCTATCGGGGCTATCTGGCCAGGGACCTGGCCGGGAACACCTCCTTCGAAGAGGTGGTCTACCTGCTCCTTTACGAAAAGCTTCCCGACAGGGACCAGTTGAAGGCGTTCAAGCGGCAAATTGCCGAACAGCGGGAGGTGCCGGAGCAAATTCTCGCCGCCATGAAGGCCATGCCCAAGGATGCCCTGCCCATGGACGTGCTTCAGGCTGTTGTCCCCATGCTGGCCGCTTACGATCCCGACATCCGTGACACTAGTGTCGAAGGCGCCGGACGCATGGCCGTGAGACTGACGGCCAAGTTCGCCACCATCGTGGCCGCCTGGGACCGGATTCGCAACGGCAAAGCGCCGATCGCCCCGGACCTCGAATTAAGCCAGGCCGCCAATTTTCTTTACATGCTCAACGGCGAGGCGCCCGATGACGAACTGGCCGGCTTTTTCGATTCCTGCCTGGTGCTGCACGCCGAACACTCTTTCAACGCGTCCACATTCGCCGCCCGCGAGGTCGCCTCCACCAGGGCCCACATGTACGCGGCCGTGGCCGCCGGCGTCGGCTCCCTTTCCGGCCCGCTGCACGGCGGGGCCAATACCCGCGTGATGCAGATGCTGCTGGAAATCGGCGATGTGGATAAAGTGGACGACTATGTCTCCAACATCCTCGATACCGGAGGGGTCATCATGGGGTTGGGGCACGCCGTCTACCAGGTGGACGACCCCCGGGCCCATATCCTGGCCCCCATGTCCCAGGCATTGGGGAAACGCGCCGGAGACACCCGCTGGTACGATCTGTCCAAGGCCCTGGAAGTCAAGGGCAAGGCCGCCTTCAAGGAGAGAAAAGGCAAAGATATCTTCGTCAATGTCGATTTTTACAGCGCCTCTTTGTACTACTACATGGGCATTGCCGTGGATCTTTTCACGCCCATCTTCGCCATTTCGCGCATCGCCGGATGGACCGCCCATGTGATCGAGGAGCAGCATGGCGGGGCGGCGGCCAAGCCGGCCCTGTATCGCCCGGAATCCGATTATATCGGCGACTACTGCGGACCGGACGAGTGTGCTTTCGTGCCGCTGGACGAGCGGTAATCATTCAATTCACCTACCAACGTGAGGAACGAGAAGAGAAATGAAAAAATGGAAATGCACGGTTTGCGGCTACATCCATACTGGCGATGAACCCCCGGACAAATGCCCCGTTTGCGGAGCCCCTAGAAGTCGGTTTGTCGAGGTCACGGAACCGGAATCCCCGAAACCGGAGCCTACGGCAGCGTCAAAACCGGAAGCCGTGCCTTCACCGGAGCCGGAACCTGCCAAAACAGCCGAACCCGCCAAGGCGACCCAACCCGAAGCGCCCGAACCGACCTCTCCGTTCAAGGATTCGCGCTATCGGCAGCTGTTCGAAACCATGACCCGATTCCACGGCCATCCCATCAGCGTACACATTCCCAACGGACTGCTGCCGGTTTGTGTTCTGTTCATTTTCCTGTCGGCGCTCTTCGGGCTCCAGGGAATGGCCAGGGCGGCCACCTACAACCTGGGTGTCGTGGCCCTGGCCATGCCGCTGGTGCTTTTCTCCGGCTGGGTGGATTGGCAAAACCGTTTCAACGGCGCCGTTACGGACGTGTTCATCGTTAAAATCGCCTGTGGCATTATCGTCACCGTCACGGCCTGGTTCCTGTTTATCTGGCTGCTGGTCAATCCCCAGGTAGTCACCACCCCCCAGGCCTCGCGAGTTGCCTTTTTTGCAATCAACCTTATCATGCTGGCAGCAGCAGGCACGGCCGGGTGGTATGGCGGCAAGCTGGTGTTCAGAGATTAAATGTCCATCCAGAAATGGCCAATTTGCCCGATATCTTTGTTGCGCGAAAAATTTTATTCTCGGAATATTAACTATATGCACCCAAGGGCATTTCCTTCGGGCACCTGCGGATAAAATTTTTCGTGCGCCTCGATCTCGACCAAATTTGCCTATTTCTGGATAAACATTGGATAGGAGAAAACGAACATGAATCAAGCCGATCAGATGGATGATGCGCAAATGCGGCAGGCGCAGATGGAACTGTCGCGAATTCTCAGTGGCCTGAAGCACGAGGTTCCCATCTTCCTGTTTACCCGTGGCGGGAAAAACGACGTGTTCAACGACGCCGCCCGGCAGGCCCTGCGCTTTTTCCGGCAACTGACCGATAAAATTGTTTTGCGGGAATATGACCTCAGCCATGAAATGGCACAGAAAATGGGCATCGACAACTCCCCGACACTGGTGTTTGACCCTGACCGCTACAATATCCGCTGGCTGGGTGCACCCATGGGCGAAGAGGGGCGAATTTTTCTGGAGGCTCTGCTTCGCATCGGCACCGGCAAAAGCGATCTCAACGAATCCGCCATGGGGGTGCTGAAGAAAATCGACCAGCCCCGGGATTTGAAGGTCTTCGTCAGTGCATCGTGCCCCTATTGCCCGCAGCAGGCCTTAAATGCCCTCAAGGCCGCCGTGGCCAAACCCGAAACGATTTCCCTTGAAATCATCGACATTCAGGCCAACGCCGAGATGGCCGACCAGTACGGCGCCCATTCGGTCCCCCAGACCTTTGCCAATGACGTGTTGACCGCCTTGGGGGCCCAGACCGAAGAGCTGTTCATGGCTTCCATCGACAAGATGGAGCAGCAGACCATCTTCATCCCAGAAAGCGACGCGGCCGAAGTGGAATGCCAACTGGTCATCGTCGGCGGCGGACCGGCCGGCCTCACCGCCGGCATTTACGCCGCCCGCAGCGGCCTCGACTCCGTGGTGGTGGAAAAAGGAGTGCTGGGCGGACAGGTGGCCCTGACACCGGTGGTGGAGAACTACCCGGGCATGAAGGAAGTCGGCGGCAAGACCCTGGTGGACATCATGGTGACCCACGCCCTGGAATACGTGCAGATCTTTCCCGGGGAGGAAGTCGTGGACATCACCCCGGGCGAACCGCTCATCGTTCAGACGTCGCGGCGCAAGTTCAAAACGAAGGCTGTCCTTCTCGCCACCGGCGCATCCCACCGCAACCTTGGCGTTCCGGGAGAAGCGCGCTTTTCCGGCCGCGGCGTCAGCTACTGCGCCACTTGCGACGGTCCGCTCTACAAAGGCAAACGGGTGTTCATGGTGGGCGGCGGCAACAGCGCCGTGACCGAAGCCCTGCACCTTCACAACATGGGCGTACAGGTCACGCTGGTCCACCGCCGTGACCGCCTGAAAGCCCAGGAAGTGCTGGTCAACCAGCTTTTGGCCAACAAGATTCCGATCCTTTTTAATACCGAGGTCAAGGAAATTATCGGTGAAAACCGCGTTACCGAGGTGGTCCTGCTGGATAACAAGACCGGCGTGACCGCGCCACAGCCGGCTGACGGCGTGTTTCTGGCCATCGGCTACGACCCGGCCGTCGATCTGGCCCAAAAGGTGGGCCTGGAACTGACCGAGGAAGGCTTCATCAAGCATGAGAACTTCCGCACCAACATTCCCGGGATTTATGTGGCCGGGGATGTCGGCGGGGGAACCAAACAGATCGTCACCGCGGCGGGTTATGGCTCGGAAGCGGCCCTGGCCGTTTTCGAAGACATCATCAATCCTTACTGGAAGAAGCAATGACCGCGCAATCGTCCCCTGACGAGTCCTCAGGCGCCAAAACGGTGGCCTACAGTCGGGTGACCATGTCCATCATGATGCAGCCCCAGGACGCCAATCCGGCCGGCATCGTTCACGGCGGCGTCGTCATGAAACATATCGACGATGCCGCCGGGGTGGTGGCTTTGCGGCACACCCGCTGCAACGTGGTGACCGCCTCCATCGACCGCCTCGATTTCCACAACCCGGCTTTCATCGGCAACCTGCTCAGCCTCAAGGCCAGCATGAACCTGGTGGGCACCACATCCATGGAAGTCGGAGTCCGTGTAGAAACCGAGGACCTTAGAACCGGCGAAATCCGGCACACGGCATCGGCCTACCTGACCTTCGTGGCCCTGGACGAAAACTTTCGGCCCCGATCTGTACCGCCTCTGGTACTGGAAACCGATGAGGACCGCCGCCGCAACCGCCAGGCCCGCGACAGACGGCGGGTGCGCCTGGCGGAAAAAACCCACGAGAAATCCTGCCGGCACGGAGCGGATTCCTGCGGGCAGCCAACGGAGTGAAATAAAATAATGACCAAGATACTATCCGTAGGTGATCCGGCACCGGATTTCACCCTCAACGACAAGGACGGCAACCCCGCATCCCTTTCGGACTTTCGCGGGAAGTGGGTGGCACTTTATTTCTATCCGCGTGACAACACCACGGGCTGCACGACCGAAGCCAAGGATTTCAGTTCCCTGCTGCCCGATTTCGAGGATAAGGATGCCGTCGTGATTGGCATCAGCGCCGATTCCGAAGCTTCCCATGCCAAATTTGCCGCCAAGCACGGCCTTACCGTCACGCTGCTCAGCGACCCCGATCACCGAGCACTGGAAGCCTACGGCGTCTGGCAGAAACAGAAAATGGCCGGGCGCGAGTACATGGGCATCGTTCGGACCACCTTCCTCATCGATCCGGACGGCGTCATCCGGGAAGTCTGGGAAAAGGTCAAAGTCAAGGCACACGCCGATACGGTGCATCAGGCCCTTTGCAGTCTCCATTGAATGCCGCGGATCTGCTGGCCCACATCTCCCGCCAATGGGGCCTTGAACGGGTCCGCTGGCGGGAGGATCTGCCCCTGGCCGGCAGTCCCGAACGCACCAGTTGGCGCTGCGTCGTAGAAAGCTGCGACGGCCGGCTGTACGTGCTGGAAAAAATCGCCTCCCGAGTTTACAGCCGCAAACGACGCATCCTGAGCACGTTGCAGCAGCTTGATGCCTTCGGTCTGCGTCCCCTCGCACCCTACCTGCCGGACACCACCGGCGAAACGATTCCCCTGGTCGACCATGGTCTGTGGCAGCTTTGCCCCTATGTGGCGGGCATCGATCTGGACCGGCCGGCCTACGCCATGGAGAAATGGCGGGGAGATGCGGCGGCGGACTTTCTCATCCGGTTGAACGGAATCTGTTCGCAGCACCGCCTGACACCGTCTCCGCCGGTTTTCTCGCTTTCCGACTACATCCGGGATCTGTTTGCGGTGCTGTCCAAAAACGAACCGGCAACCGCGACCCGCTATCTCCCCTTTCTGGATCACCTTGAACGGAACCTGTTCCCGACCATGGACAAGCTGCCCCTCGGCTTTTGCCACGGAGACTATCATCCCTTGAACATCATCTGGGGAGAGCGAACAATTCGGGCCGTTATCGATTGGGAGTTCTGCGGGATCAAAACCGAAGCCTACGATGTCGCCAATTTGATCGGATGTTTGGGAATGGAGGACCCCAGCAGTCTGTCGGGGCCATTCGTATCCCGGCTTGTCCACAGGTTGCGCGACTCTGGAATTTACGCGGAAGAAAGCTGGAAGGCCCTGCCGGATCTGATATTGGCGATCCGCTTTGCCTGGCTCAGCGAATGGATGCGCAAAAACGACCGGCCCATGATCCGAATGGAGGCCGACTATCTTTCGCTCCTGTTGGATCGCGGGCCGGAATTGCAATCACTGTGCTTGCGATGAATCCGTAAAAAGTAAAAAATTCCATTTCTTCGTCATTCCGGCGAAGGCCGACGCACGGAGTGTAGCTATAGCGCTATCCAGTCTTTTCAATAAGCTCTGGATGCCGGATCAAGTCCGGCATGACGCCGTTGTAGCTTTTTACGATTCTGTCAATCTGAGGATAACGTCACTCCTCTTCCGGCAGACGAACCACCATCACCGGGATGATGCTCCTTCTTACCACCCGGCGGGCCGTGCCCCCCATGAGGGCGTCCTTGAACATGCCGTACCCCCTTGTGCCCATGATAATCAAATCGGCGCTGTTGAGGTCGGCCTGCTGGAGGATCTCGTCGGCGGCGATGCCGTCCTTTACGAGAATTTTATCCACCTGGAAGGTACAGGCATCCACTTCGTCGTTGATCTCGTCACAAAAACTGCTCAGGCGTCCCTGAATGCGCGTAACGAAATCCTCGCGTTTTTCCTCCTGGAGCCGATTCCACTTCTCTTCGCCGACAAAGCCATGAATCTGCAGAAAAGTTTCCGTGGTCAGATGTTCGATGACGTGCAGGATGGTAATGCGCGCGTTGTACTGCTGGGCTATGCTGGCGGCATATTTGTAGGCATAGCGTGCATTTTCCGACAGGTCGGTGGCATACAGGATGTTTTTGATTTGCGGCAGCATAGTGCCTCCTTTATAGGGGTTGCACCGAATCAGTCTCCCAGTTTGGCCATATGGTCGTCATAGAGGGTCTCGAAGGTCTGTTTGTGTTTGGCCTCTTCCTGGGCCAGCAGCTTGAAAAGTTTGATACAGTCGGCATCATCGGTTTTGGTGGCCAGGGCATTGTACAGACGCAGGGCCTTTTCCTCGCGCTTCATGGCCAGCCGGAGAATTTCGGCGAAATCCATGCCCGGCTCGTACTTCATATCCACGAGATAGTCGCTGCGTTTGATATCCGGAATCCATTCCCAGTCGTATTCCACGATGGAGCGATTGCCTTTTTTGAATTCCTCGAGCAACGTCTGGTGCTTTTTCTCCTCTTCTACAAATTCGGCCAGGGTCTGTTTGGAAGCAGGAAAGGTTTCCGCATCCACCAGTTTCTGGTAAAAGTTGACCGCCTGTTTTTCCCGTTCAATGGCAAAGTCGAGGATCTCTTCGAAGGAATTGAAATTCATGGGGCCTCCCTGATACACAAATTGATAATCGATGATACGACGACAAACGGACTGATTCGGGTGGGGCAACGCCAGTGAAGCGTTTTTCGAACCGCTGCACAGGCATAATTGAGCATACTAAAAAAACGGCGGACTTGCCATTTGTTTTTTTCGGTGCAAAGATTTCGGTGAAATATCGGGGAATCGCCCGGCTGCAGAAATTTCAAAAAAAATGTAACACTCCGACCGTTGAGAATCTCTTAACGTTCAATGACGATGCTATAATGGAAATTTTATATATAAGGAGAAACACAAAATGAACATCGACCGCATTGTTCTGGGCTTTGCCGGATTCATGATACTGATCTCTCTCTTACTCGCTCAATTTCATTCCTCTTACTGGCTGTGGTTCACCGCCTTCGTGGGGGCCAACCTTTTTCAGTCCAGTATTACGGGATTCTGCCCACTGGTTAAAGTTCTCAAGCCGTTGGGGGTCAAACCGGGAAAGGCCTTCGACTAGACGCAGCTGCTCTTCGCCGCCGTAAACCCGGGCGGCAGGGACGCAATCGATCCGTTTGAGAGAAGATACCCGCTACGGCCGGGTCAATGGACTTCGAGTTTCTTCTTGAGCCAGTCCTTGACCTCGCCATCCGGCGCCCAGACCCCTTTGTGGCGCCCCCCGGAATGCAAAAAACGTTTCTTAATATCGGCAGGCATCCGTATTTTTGCAAGTTCCACGGCTTCTTCACTGTTTCGGCGGATAAAATAGATCACCGGTTCGTCTTTCCAGGTATTGACCACGAAGTAATGGGACACATCGTCCTTGGATCGGATGACATAGTTTCCCCGGGCCCAGTTGTTGCCCCATTCCAGATAGAGCCGGACCGCCTCTTCAGGGGTCATTTCCCAGTCAATGGCATTGACCAGATCTCTGTTATCTTTGATTTCATCAAGGTTCATCATTTCAAATCTCCAAAATTTTTCCATAGCCTGTTCAAAACAGCCTGCAATGCCCCTTGAGGCACCTAATGATGGAAAAGCCAAAAACGTGCCAAAACGGCGATCAACATCGCCCAACCTCGCGGCAGCGCATGATCCGGGCATCGCTTGCGTGAAGCATCCCTTCCAAAGGAAAAACGGCAACTTGTCCGCAATTTTAAAACGATACACTTATGTCTCTTTAAACGATAATTATTGAAACGAATTCTGCAAGATGCGGCAACGATGGTTTCCATTTTTCGCCTATGGCCAAGCCCGGCAGACCTTGCATTTTTCACTAAATGGTGCATGTTTACATATACCGTTTTCATATCGATAATGATCTGGCATGTAATCTGTAACCAACTGTTTCGTAAGCCTGCAATCGTAAATTTGTGCCCGGCTTTTGTCGGATTGTCGCAAAACCGGAATTCAACAAGCATAATGTTTTGGCCGGTCGCCGTTGGCTCGGTAGGCCGAACCCATTCAATTTCTCATGATGAATGCCTGTGACATTCCACTTTCAGGAGACGGTGCCCGAGCCGGTTGGAAAGGCCTTCTTCGAGACTGGCTGGGCGCCATGGTTACTGCCGGGCTGCTGATCTGGTTCGTCTATGCCGGCGGCGCCGGATTGGGTTACAACTGGCAGTGGTACCGGGTGCCGCGCTATATATTCACCGTTTCCGAGGGCCATTTTCTGGCCGGCCCCCTGCTAAAGGGCCTTGTTGTGACCCTGAAGGTTTCGGCTGTTTCGCTGGTATTTTCCAGCCTTTTCGGCCTGTTTACCGCCATCAGCCGCCTGTCTTCGTCCTTCGCCGCCCGCACCATTGCCCGGATCTATCTGGAATTGATTCGCAACACACCGCTGCTGGTGCAATTGTTTTTCATCTATTTCGTGTTTTCGCCGCTGGTGGGGCTTTCGCGTTTTGCGTCGGCGGTGTTGGCCTTGAGCCTGTTCGAAGGCGCCTATGCCTCCGAAATCATTCGGGCCGGGATCATGGCCGTTCCGCGGGGGCAGTGGGAGGCCGCCCAAAGCATCGGGCTGAGTCCCTGGCACATCTACCGCCACATCGTTTTGCCCCAGGCCCTGCGCCACATGACGCCGCCGTTGATCAGCCAGGCGGTATCTTTGATCAAGGATTCGGCCCTGGTCAGCACCATCGCCATCTACGACCTGACCATGAAAGGCCAGGAGATCATTGCCGAAACCTACCTGGTGTTCGAACTGTGGTTTACCATTGCCGCCATCTACCTGTTGTTGACACTCTCTTTGTCCCTGGTGACCCAGGCCATGGAGAAGCGGATGGCGCTGGCCAAATACTGATCCCGAGATGTGGATGGCCCGAGAAAAACAGACCGATTCGGCCCATCTCGGACTTTTTGAAAATCGTGGAAAAAAAGCAAAACGAAAGGAGTGGATTTATGAAAGCTGCGACACAAACAACCCGTTTGGTTTTAATGGCGATTCTGGCGTTCAGTCTGATTGGCGCCACCGGAACCATGGCCGCCAGCGATTCCGATAGTGTGGTGGAACAGGTGATCCAACGCGGCGTGTTGCGAGTGGGCATGTCCACCTTCGTTCCCTGGGCAATGAAAGACAAGACCGGCAAGCTCATCGGATTCGAGATCGATGTGGCGACCCGTCTGGCCAAAGACATGGGGGTCAAGGTCGAATTCGTTCCGACCAAATGGTCCGGCATCATTCCGGCCCTGCTAACCGGAAAATTCGATGTGATCATCGGCGGCATGGGCGTTTTGCCCAGTCGGAATCTCAAGGTCAATTTTACCGATCCCTACGATTATACCGGAATGTCCATGGTGGCCAGCAAGAAGATGGCGGCCGGCATGACCTCCCTCGAGGACTACAACAAATCCGGTGTAATCATCGCCGCCCGGCTGGGCTCCACGGCCGTGACCGCCACAAAGAAATACCTGCCCAAGGCTGAGATTCGTATGTTCGACGACGAGGCCCAAGCGTATCAAGAAGTCATCAACGGCCGTGTGCACGCCGTGGTCGGTTCCGCACCGACCCCGGCCTTTCAGGCCATCAAACACTCGGACAAGCTCTTTATGCCGTTCAAGGGCACGTTTACCCGGGAACCGATCGGGTTTGCCGTGCGCAAGGGCGACGTGGACACTTTGAATTTTTTCAACAACTGGATCGGCTATGTAAGCGCCGAAGGCTGGCTCAAGGAACGCAAGAGCTACTGGTTTGAAACCAGAGATTGGGAATCGCAGATCCAGTGATCCGAAACAGAGGCAAAATCACCGCCATGGACCTGGTCCTGCTCTCCGGGATCGGGGCCGTGGCGGCAGGCCTGCTTTACCTGGCCGCGCAAAAGGCCCAGTACCACTGGAACTGGCAGGCCATCCCCCAATACCTGCTGCGGGTGGATGAAAGCACCGGCAAATGGGTTCCCGGCCTGATCCTGCAGGGCGTGCTGGTCACCCTGCGGCTCAGCGTCTGGGCCACGGTGCTGGCCCTGATCATCGGCACGATCATGGGACTTTTCCGCACCAGTTGCAGCCGCTACCGGCGGATGCTGGGCAGCGGATACGTGGAGTTAATCCGCAACATCCCGGTATTGGTGTGGATCTTCATTTTCTATTATTTCGTCGGCGACCGCCTCCTGCCGGCCTTGGGCATCAATCAGGTCGTGCTTATGGATGGCGGCCCGTTGTCCGGCATCTTGAGCCTGATCATGGCCGAACCGGCGAGAATCCCCGTTTTCATTTCCGGAGCCGTGGCCCTGGCCGTGTATGAAGGCGCTTATATTACCGAAATTATCCGTGCGGGTATCCAGTCTGTCGACAAGGGCCAGTGGGAAGCGTCTTCCGGCCTGGGGTTCACACGCGCCCAGCAACTGCGCCATGTGATCTTCCCGCAGGCCCTGCGGCGGGTGATGCCGCCCCTGGCCGGTCAGTTCATCTCCACCATCAAGGATTCGGCCATCGTTTCGGTCATCTCCATTCAAGAGCTGACCTTCCAGGGCATGGAACTGATGGCCGCGACCTTCCTCACCTTCGAGGTCTGGATCACCATCCTGGCGATTTATTTCATCCTTTGCCTGTTCTGCTCCCTGCTGGTGGAACGGTTCGAACTGCACCTCAAAAGGGAAGCCCGGCCGGCATAATTCCAATGTTGATGGGTTCGTAAATAGTTACAACTTTTTTTGTTAGATCAACCGGAGTTGTGATCTACCTGGATTAAATTTGATATCCAACAGTTAGAAAAAAAAACGCTTCATTTTCACAACATTGCTTGTGATTCTTGGGCCGCATTCCTTTTCGCCCGACCCTTAAAATTGTCATCAAAGTCCTTTCGGTCTGTTTCTCTGTTGCCCTCCGCTATCTCTATAACTATTTGAATTAGAAAATATTTATAGATACCACCCCGACTTGAAACCTCCTGTAAACCCGCCTTGGGGGAGCTTTTTATCGATTGTGGCACGCTTATTGATGACTCTATTTGCTGAATTTAATTTATTTTAATATTCTCAACCAGCAAACTGAAAGATTTAGTTCACTGAACATCATTCATTTTGCCAAGCCAAAAGGGAGGAAGAATGTCGGTACAGCCAGCAGCAAAAGTTCCCCTGAAGGGATGGATCACGACGTTTGCCGGAACCACCATCAACCTTTGTCTGGGCATCCTGTATGCGTGGAGCATATGGAAAAAGGCACTGGTCGACGTAGACCGGGCCGGTGAGGTCATGACCGGCGCCAATGCGGGCTGGACCTATCTCACCAACGCCCAGGCAGCCACCCCCTTTGCCATCTGCGTCATCCTTTTTGCCGTGCTCATGATTCCCGGTGGGCGGATTCAGGATAAATTCGGTCCCAAGATCGGTGCCACGGCCGGCGGACTCTTTTTGGCCCTGGGCTGCGTTGTCGCCGCCCTTATGAAAAGCCAACTGGGCCTGATCATCGGCTTCGGCATCCTGGGCGGCACCGGCATGGGATTGGGGTATGCGGCGCCCACACCGGCGGCCCTGAAGTGGTTCGGCCCCCATAAACGTGGACTGATCGCCGGTGCAGTGGTCGCTGGATACGGCGGCGCCGCCATCTACATCGGCGGGCTGGGCCAGTACTTCATCGACCATTACGGCATCAGTGGAAGTTTCTTTGCACTGGGCCTGATTTTCGCCGTGGTCACCATTCTGTGCGGCCAGCTCCTCTTCACCCCACCCAAAGATTACGTACCGCCCATGCCGGCCGACGCCAAAGCGGCGGCAGTTACCCAGGACAGCACCAAACACGACTGGACCCCCAAAGAAATCTTCAAGTCCTGGCAGTTTTACGCCCTGGTCATCATGTTTACCATTTCGACCCAATCCGGGCTGTTGATTATCGCCAACGCCGCCGGGCTATTGAAAAAGGCGGCCTCCGATATGCCGTTTTTCGCTGCCAACGCCTGGATACTGGTCTCCTTCGGCGGGCTGATCAATGCCTCCGGACGGCTGGGAACCGGCTTCTATTCCGATAAAATCGGCCGGGTGAATGCCTACTGCCTGAACTGCGCCATTTCCGCGGGCTGCATGTTCATCCTTCCCTATGTGATCGCCGAACAGAACATCGTCCTGCTTTTCCTGGTGGTCGGGGTTGCCTACTGGCAGTACGGCGGCGGGCTTTCTTTAATGCCTTCCTTCACCGCTGATTTTTACGGATCCAAATACCTAGGGTTCAACTATGGTCTGGTATTTCTGGGCTGGGGCATGGGATTCTTCATGACCAGCCTTGGCGGCACCATCGAGGATCTTACTGGCAGCCTGCGCTGGGCCTTTTACATGTCGGCCGGCCTGTTGATGCTGGGCGTGGTCATCGCCTATCTGACCAACCGGCCCAAGCATGCCGAAGAAAAGGCTCCCGCCGTGGCCAAAACCATGGTCACCGAAAAGGCGGTCGATTAACTCAACGATTGCCGGTCCATGGGAATGAGTCGGCACACAATCCCTAAAAAAGCCGGGACGCACGTCCCGGCTTTTTTAATGGTTTATATCTTTTTGCTTTTCTTCAAGCTTTTTACCTTCAGCGCCACCTCTTTCCAACGCTCCTTTTCCACCCGGTCGGCGCTTTTGTGCTGCCTTTCGGCCAGGTAGGTCAGTTCGCGGTTCATCTTGTGGTAGCTGTCCAACCTCTCTGGGGCGAGTTCTCCATTGACCACCGCCTGCAGGACCCGGCATCCGGGTTCGTGGGTGTGGCTGCAGTCGGAAAAACGGCAGCCGGCGGCCAGACGTTCGATTTCCGGAAACGCACTTTCGACCCCCTTGTCGGCATCCCAGAAGGCAACTTCCCGGATGCCGGGGTTGTCGATCACCATGCCGCCTTTGGGCATCACGATCAGGTCGCGGCTGGTGGTCGTATGCGTCCCCTTCCCCACCTTTTCGCTTGTCGCCTTGGTGGCCTGGATAGACTCTCCGTAGAGCCGGTTCAGCAGGGTGGATTTCCCGGCGCCGGAGGAGCCGATCATGGTGATCGTCCGGCCGGGAGCGATGGTTTTTTCCAGTTGAACCAGACCGGTAAAGTCCCTGGCAGAAACCAGATGGACCGGCACCCCGAAAGCGATCGCTTCCACTTCCCGGACAAACGTTTCCGGATCCGGTTGCAGGTCGGCCTTGGTGAGGATAATGGCCGGCGTCAGATTGCAGTTATAGACCAGGGTCAGGTAGCGTTCGATGCGACGCAGGTTGTAGTCCCGATCCAGACCGCAGACGATAAAAACAGTGTCGAGGTTGGCCGCAATAACCTGTTGCCGCATCGGCATCGCTTCCAGTTTTCCGCGTCCGCCAGCAGCCCCTCGGGTCAACGCGTTTTTACGCGCCAGTACTTCATGAATGACCGTATCGGTTACCAGCACCCAGTCTCCGACAACGGGGTAGCGACTGCCGGTCTGCTTGAGTTTTCCTGCGGCCGTGGAAAGCCATTCCTTTTGTCCATTGCTGGTATAAAAACTGTTTTTCCGGACCCCGACGACCCGCGCCGGTGTGGCCCGATCCGAATGCCTGTTTTCCAATTGTTCCTGAAAGAATGAAGTCCATCCCAAAACTGAAAGGTGTTGGCCGTTATTTTTTTCCCGCGTATGTGTCATCACTGGTGAACACTCCGTATATCCATTCAGGGTTTTTGTGTGACTCGGCGAAAGACGCCCGTGGCGGTCTTCCGAAACCAATGGCAAAGATCATTAACAGTTCAGTGTATGATGGGTTGCGGACAGAAAAGGCAACGATAGTGGCGAGGTTTGGGCGAGGGTCTGCTGAAGGACAGACCCAAATAGATTGATCTGTGTCCGAACGAACTAGGTTTTCAATCAGCCGCCGTTAGCGTCACTTTCTCGTCGGCAACGATGGCACAATATCCGCTGATTGGTTACGCACAAAAACTCCTTGCAAGATGACGATCTGGATGGCTGCGATTACTAAAAACAATCGGTTGTCGTCAAGAAGTTTATGATGATATCGAAAGGTTATTTTGCGCTCGGTTCCCTATCGGCGCGAACACTGTACCGAGAATTGGATCGAAGACGAAGAAGCCCGCTATCATTGCCCCGACTGCGGCAATACGGTGTTCCGGGAGGCGGTGCGCTGCAACCGGTGCAAGGCGGAGTTGGATTTGGATTAGGGGTGCTCAGGGGAAGACGCGATAAGGAAGGGTGGTCCCGAAGGACCGCTCCAACTAATTCAGTCATTGTTCTCCCGGCGTTCTTCCAGAAATCGGCAAATTTGTTCGAGATCAAGGCGCGCGAAAAATTAGCCCGGAGGCGCCCCGAAGGAAGTGCCCTTGGGGTGCATATAGTTGATATTCTGAGGAGCTAATTTTTCGCGCAACGCCGATATCGGGAAAATTGGCCATTTCTGGTGAACGCTACCAGAACGGATCTCAACAAGTGGATCAGAGTTCATGGCAAGGCTTGCAAAGGCGAGAAAGCGGAGCATACATGTAGTATGTGAGCATTTGTCGCCTTTGCGTAACGCCGCCATGGGCCCTTAGACGCTTGTTGAGATTTGTTCTACTCGGCCATGACAAACTTACCGTCTTTTACCTGCACAATTACCATCGAATCCACATCCAGTCCGTTGTGGTCCTCGGGTGTCAGGTTGTAGACACCGGAGACCCCGACGTACCCCTTGGTCGTTTCGATGGCCGCCCGCAGAGCATCCGGCGTAGTCCCGGCTTTTTTCATGGCGTTGGCCACGATCATGATCGCGTCCCAGGCATAGCCGGAGTGGGTGTTGATGGGAAACTGCTTATCGTAATGGTATTTGTCAGTGTAGAGTCTGACGAACTCCTGGATGACCGGCTTCTGGGGATCGCCGTCGGGCAGTTCATCAACAACCATCAGCTTGGTGGCCGGCATGCGGTCGCCCTCCGAGGCCTTGCCGGCCAGCTCGATGTACTTGGGATCGGGCAGACCGTGGCACTGGAACAGGGGCAGGTCGATGCCAAGCTGCGCCTTGTTTTTGGAAACGATAGACCCGGCCGGACCGATGGTCCACACCACCAGGGCGGCAGGATTCGCGTTTTTGGCGTTGGTCAATTGGGCGGTCATGTCGGTATCCCTGGGGCCGAAGGCTTCCTGGGCCACGATGGTCAGTCCGAACTCGGGTGCCAGCTTGGTCAGCCAACGGCTACCGTCCTTGCCGAAACCATCGGATGCAGTCAGCAGGGCCACTTTGGTGAGCCCTTTCTCCTTAAGGTAGGAAAAAAGGCGCTTGACCGCCACCGACGAGCGCTGGGGGGACTTGAACACCCAGTCGAAGGGTCCCAGTTTGGCCCCGCCCATGATCACCGGGTCGCCGCCCACGGTCATGAAGGCCGGGATCTTGCCGCCATGAATGATCTTCTTCACCGCCATGCCGGTGCCGGTGCGCGTGGGCCCGATGATGGCCGCCACCTTGTCCTTGTAAATGAACTTCTTGGCGATGTTGACCGCCTTGGCCGGGTCGCCCTCGGTATCGCCGACAATCAGTTCGATCTCTTTCCCGTTGACCCCGCCCTCTTTGTTGATCTTGTCCACCACCATGTCGGCCACCAGCTTGGTGGGCGTGCCGATAAAGGCCGCCGGGCCGGACAGGTCAAAAAAGGCGCCGATCTTGATGGTGTCCTTGGCAAAAACATTTCCTCCGGAAAACGTCAAAGCCAACAATGCAGCCGATACAAACAGCTTTTGAACCTTATTCATCTCATCCTCTCCTTCCTTCGATCCGGTTAGTTACGTTCAGGAGAGACTATACAAAAATGCGGATTTTAACAAGGATATTTCTATCTATAGTAACATTGCAAGCAGACATCAGACAATTTCATCCGTAATTCTGCTATCAAACACCCGCTGACTCTTGCGCTCCGTGCGCGGCAATTCCCCATAATCCACCAGTTCCGCCTGGATGGACACCAGCAGCTGCTTTTTGACCTGGTAGCCGATCTCGTGAACCAGTTCGGCGGTGCGGCCGGCGTCAACGCCCTCGCCCCGTTCGATCTTCAGCTTCATGAAATCCTTGCCGGAATTTTCGTCGCGGGTCAGATACATCTGGTACTCGGACCCCAAACCGGGAATCGCCGACAGGATGGTGTCGATGGTCGACGGGTAGATGTTGACCCCCCGGTATTTGATGGTGTCGTCGCTGCGCCCCCTGATCCGCGAATGGCGGGGCAGCAGCGATCCGCAGGTACAACGGCCGGGAATGATACGGGTGATGTCCCGGGTACGGTAGCGAATCAGCGGGGCCGCTTCCTTGCACAACGTGGTCACCACCATCTCGCCCCATTCGCCGTCCGGCACCGGCTGCAGGGTCACCGGATCGATGACCTCCAGAATGTAGTAATCGGCCCAGTAATGGATGCAATCGTGGTCGGGGCATTCGATACCGGTGCCGGGACCGTACAATTCGGTCAGACCGGTGATGTCGAACAGCTCGGCCCCGCCGAAAAGCTCGGAAATCTTACGGCGCATGGAGCGCGAACTGCGCTCGGAGCCGTAGATGATTTTGTTGATGCTGATCTTGTCGGCAATGCCCCGGCGATGAATCTCCTCGGCCATCAACAGGGCCATGGAAGCCGTACTGCAAAACACCGTGGAACGGACATCCTGCATGAACTGCAGGTGCATGTCCACATTGCCCGGCCCCACGGGAACGGCCATGGCGCCGATCTTCTCGCAGCCGAGCTGGAAGCCCATGCCGGCCGTCCAGATCCCGTATCCCACGGCGATCTGCACCCGGTCCAGGGGCGTGACGCCGGCCATCTCATAGCAGCGGGCGAAGAAGTGAATCCAGTCGTCCAGGTCTTTCTGGGTGTAGCCGATGATCTTGCGCTTGCCCGTGGTCCCCGAACTGGCGTGAATGCGCACAATCTGCTCGAAGGGCACCGACCGCAGGGGAAAGGGATAGAATTCGCGCAGGTCGTCGGCGGTGGTGAAGGGCAGCCGGGTGATATCCTCCGGACGCTGAATGGATTCCGGCGAAACGTCGGCGGCTTCCAGACGCTCCCGGTAGAAAGCGGAGCCTTCGAAGGCGTGGCGGACCGTCCACTGCAGCCCCTTGAGCTGGTGTTCAGCCAGGGCCTGTTCATCGGTGAAGGCGGGCATAAAACTTTTTTGATGCATGTCGGGTTTCTCCAAACGGATGTTGGTCAGGCCGGCGGCACCCAGCCGGCTGGCCTCGGGTTTTTCATGGCTGGCAGCGCCCAGAAAGGCGGCGCGAAGCCGGGGATCCACCAGCAGATCGTCGCTGTCGCCCTGCTGGACGATGCGTCCGCCGGCCATCAGAAAGGCCTTGTGGGAAGCCGAAAGCGCGCGGGCGGCATTCTGCTCCACCAGCAGGATGGTTACGCCGGATCGGGCCAGCTGGTGAATAATGGTAAAAATCTCATCGGTGATCAGTGGGGCCAGTCCCAGGCTGGGTTCGTCCAGCAGCAACAGCCTCGGTTGGGCCATCAGGGCGCGGCCCATGGCCAGCATCTGCTGCTCGCCGCCGGACAGGGTTCCCGCCGGCTGTTCCCGGCGTTCGGCCAGTCGGCCGAAGCGGTCATACACCGCCTCCATGCGCCGGGCAACTTCCCGGCGGCCGGCTTTCAGGGCCACCGCGCCCAGTTCCAGATTTTCGGCCACACTCAAATCGGGAAAGACTTCACGTCCTTCGGGCGTCAGGGCCAGTCCGTTGCGCACCATTTTGGCCGGTGACGTGCCGGTGAAGTTCCGGCCGTCCAACAGCACCCGGCCGTTCGAGGCGCGCATCAGGCCCATGATGCATTTGAGCAGGGTGGTCTTGCCGGCGCCGTTGGCGCCCACCAGGGCTACCGTCTGACCTGCATCGACGGTCAAATCCACCCCGAACAGGGCCTGGGCCGCACCGTAGTGGGCCGTTACATTCTCGATAGCCAGCAAGTGAGGTGCACTCATCTTACGCCGTCGCCTCCATGCGCCCCAGGTAGGCATCCAGCACCAACGGGTTGCTGCACACCGCTTCGGGGCTTCCGCTGGCGATGCAGCAGCCGCTGTCCAGCACCACGACCTGGTCGGCCACATCCATCACCAGTTCCATGTCGTGTTCCACCAGCAGCATGGTGTGACCGGCGCCGCGCTTCCGGCGGATGTGGCACGCGATGCGGGCCGTCTCATCGGCGTTCAATCCTGCCACCGGTTCGTCCAGCAGCACAAGCCTGGGATCGCCGACGAAGGCGCGGGCCATCTCCACCCGTTTCTTCTCGCCGTAGGAAAGGGCCCCTGCCGGCCAGTTGGCCTTTTCGGCCAGGCCGAAATCGTCCAGCGCCTCCAACGCCTTCAGTCGCAGTTGCCGCTCCTGGGTGCGCAGGGCCGGCAGGCGCAGCATGGAACGGACGAAAGAACGCTCGGCCGCCACCGTAAGACCAGTCAGGACATTGTCCAGCACTGAAAGACGGGCGAACAGCTTCAGGTTCTGGAAGGTGCGGGCCACCCCCAGATCGGCGATGCCATGGGCCGGCAGGCGCTCGATGGGGCGGGTTTCCAGCAGGATCTGTCCGCCTGCCGCCCTGTCCACCCCGCTGATGCAGTTGATCAGGGTCGACTTGCCGGCACCGTTGGGGCCGATCAGGGCCGTGATCCGCCCCCGCGGAACGCCGAAGGAGACGTCCTGCAGGGCCGGCAGGCCACCGAACCATTTGCTTACATTTTTCAGCAAAAGCATTGTATTTGCAAAACCATTGGCGCTTCCAGCGGATTCGTAAGAAGCCCGAGATAAAGGCTTGCGAGCCCCGAGGAACAAGGCGTATATGAAAATACTCCGCAGTGACGAGGGGCGAAGCGTAACGCGGATATCGGGCTTCTTACGAATCCGTCAAGCATGATTGCGCCTCAACGCAATCTTGGTCCGCACCGCATCCACCAACCCCGTCACCAGCCCCTGGGGCAAAAAAAGCAGGATGATCACCAGGATCAGGCCGTGAATGACGTCTTTGAAAGCTTCCAGTGCCTCGATCCATTCGGGCAGCAGCGTAATCAGGGCCGTACCGAACAGGGTGCCCCAGATGGAGCCCATACCGCCCACCACAACCATGATCACCAAATCCACGGAGACAAAAATGTTGAAAGAATCCGGGCTGACGAAGGCATAGCAGTGGGCGAACAGGCTGCCGGCGACAGAAGCCAGCACCGCCGAAAGAACGAACACTTTTACCTTGGCCCGGCGGATGTCCACCCCCAGGGCCGATGCCGCGGTCTCATCTTCGGCCAGGGCCGACAGCCCGCGCCCCACACCGCTGCGTACCAGGTTGAGGCACAGCAGCAGGGCCAGTATGGCGAAGCTCCACACCAGATAGTGAAAATAGATTTCGTTGTCGAACACCACCGGCCCGATGGACAGGTAGGGAATGCCGGAAAAACCGCTGGGGCCTCCGGTAACGGCATCCCACTGCACCAAAATGGTGTATATCACGATATTGAAGCCTAGCGTGGCCATGGCCAGATAGTGGCCGCTGAGTTTGAGTGCCGGTAAACCCACGAGCAGGGCGATGATCGCGGCGATCAGGGCCACGGCCGCCATCACCGGCCAGGCCGGCCCACCCAGGGTGGCGGTGCCGATGGCCGACCCGTAGGCGCCGATGGCAAAAAAAGCGGCATGCCCCAGACTGATCTGCCCGGCATAGCCGATGAACAGGTTCAGGCCCAGCACCACCATGGTGTATATGGCGATCAGGTTGGACAGCCCCAGGTTGTAAGGGTTGCTTTCGATCAGCGGCCAGACGAGCAGCACTGCGGACAGGGCGGTCACCGTCAGCCCGGTTCGGTGCAGGTAGATGAAGTAGAAAATGTTGTCTTTAGTTGTCAGCATGGTGGGTTAGAGGATTTCGACCGAGTGAGAACGCCGGCCTGGGCCATAAGATGCCTGCTCTGGTTGAACACGATCATTTTCCCAATAGTCCCTTCGGCCTAACAAACAAAACAAGCAATAACACCACAAACGCCGCCACATCCTTATATGCACTGCTCCAGTATCCCGCCGACAGCGATTCCAGCAGGCCCAGCATCACGCCTCCGATCACGGCACCGGGAAAGGAGCCGAATCCCCCTAAAATGGCGGCGGCAAAACCCTTGAGCCCCAGCAGGACGCCCACGTCGTAGCTCAAGGTGGTGATGGGGGTCACCAGCACACCGGCCAGGCCGCCCAATCCGCCGGCCAAAGCGAAGCTGGCTGCCTTGACGCGGCCCACGGAAAGCCCCACCACCGACGCCGCGGTCGGGTTGGAGGCCACGGCGCGCATGGCCAGCCCCAGCCGGGTGCCATGAAAAAAAAAGACCAGCAGGCCGATGGCGACGGCGGTAATCACCAGGATGGCCACCGCCTGAGGCAGGATCGCGGCGCCGGCAATGCGCAGGGGTTCATCGCCGGCCAACGACGGAACGGCCATGCGGTTCTTGCCCCAGATCAGCTTCATACCGCCACGCAAGATGATGGAAATACCGATGGTCAAAAAGATCAGCACCAGGTGGTTCTGGGAGCGCGACGGCCGGACCCCGAGCCGTTCCACGACAATGCCGACCACGGTAACGGCCGCCACGGCGCACGGCAGGGCCACGACCATGGGCAGACCGCTCCAGAACAGGCCGCTGAACAGGAACATGCCGCCCAGGGAAACGAAATCCACCTGGGCAAAGTTAACGATGCCGATGGTGTTGTGCACCACGCAAAAGCCCAGGGCGATCAGGGCGTATATCGCGCCGCTGGTAATTCCCGCAAAGGTGAACTGCAGCAGGTCCTGAAAACCGTACAATGTTCCTCCAGATAGAAACAAAATTGGTTTTAAAGAGGCTCAGACTATGCCAGCCGCAAGCTCAGGTCAAGACCATAAATTCGAAGCTGCAGGGTAACCGCATTTGGAATCCGTTTTGTTGCTCTTGCGCAGCGTAGGGGTGCGGTTCATCCGCACCCGGTTAGCATAGGCGGGGATGAACCCCCGCCACTACGCTTATGCAACACACACAAATGCGATTACCCTGTTCGCAAGCTGCTCTAAAGATCCTGCCCGCCAACCCGGTCTGCGGTGCGACAAGCGCTTCTTTTTTACTTGTTTTTTAGCGCTTTTCGCCGAAACAATAACATTGAGATAAGGTAATTTTTAATGTGACGATTGAATCGGCAGCCACGACAGGGGAAGCCTGTGCCTACGAATGAAACCATAACGACCGTCAGGCGTTCATGGATGAGCCGTACCGTGATCGGCGCTCTTGTCGGCATTCTTATGGCGCCCTTCCGGATGCCCGATTCACCGTAAAATACCCCATCTTCGTTTTCGGCAAGACCTTTTTGATCACCGCCCGGGCAGGCAAACCGTTTTTCGACCTTTATCCCTTCTACCCGGCCTGGCCGGTTGCCATCGCCGGATTGGTACTCACCTTTTTGCTGGCAGGCTGGTTTGGCGTTGTCTATCGCAAACGGGATGTTCTGGAACTACTGGTCGACGAACGCACTCGCGATTTGGTCGACACTAAAAACCGCATGGAACTGGCCCTGCACGGCGCCGATCTGGGCACCTGGGACTGGCATGTACCGTCGGACAAGATGACCGTCAACGAAAATTGGGCAGATATGGTGGGATACCGGTGCGACGAAATCGCACCGATTCTCGAGAGCTGGAGAGCGTTGATTCCACCCGAGGACCGACCTGCAGCACTTCAGGCAATGGACCTGCACTTGAAAGGAAAGGCTGATTTTTATGAAATCGAACACCGCCTGCGGCACAAGGCGGGACACGATGTCTGGGTACTCGCCAAAGGCCGCGTGATCGAAAAGAGTCCGGACGGCAACCCGCTGCGTGTCTGCGGAACATGCCTGAACACCACCGCGCACCGCAAGGTCAAAGCGGCGTTACAGGCCAGTGAAGCACGACTGCGTACGCTTATCGACACCCTGCCGGACCTGGTCTGGCTCAAGAATACGCAAGGCGTTTACCTGGCATGCAACCGACGCTTCGAACGTTTTTTCGGTGCCGCCGAAGCCGACATCGTCGGTAAAACCGACTACGCTTTCGTGGACCGGGAACTGGCCGACTTCTTCAGGGAAAAAGACCAGGCCGCAATGGCCGCTGGAAAAGCCTGTATGAATGAAGAGAAAATTACCTTTGCCGACGACGGCCACCATGAAATTCTGGAAACAATTAAAACACCGATGGTTGACGAAGAAGGCAAGATAGCCGGTGTGCTGGGTGTCGCCCGGGACATCACCAGCCGCAAGCGGTCCGAAGAAAGGATCCGCCTGTCCGAGGAGAAATTCTCCAAAATTTTTGCCATGGCGCCGGATGTCATCGCCATCACCCGCCTGAAAGACGGCAAAATCATCGATGTCAATATCGGTTTCGAAGAGACCACCGGCTGGAAAAGGGACGAGGTGATCGGGCGGACATCGACCGACATTCATTTCTGGGTCGATTTTTCGGCCCGGCAGGACATGGTGGCGGAACTGATGGCCGGCCGGGATGTCCTGGATCGCGAGATGGAATTCTTGCGCAAGGACGGCACCAGACGGACCGGCATCTACTCCGCACGAATGATCCGCATATCCGATGAATTGGCGTTGATTTTCATCCTGCAGGATACCACCCACAGTCGGCGGCTGGAGGCCGAGCGCCGCAAACTGGAAGCGCAGCTGCAGCAGTCTCAAAAACTGGAGGCCATCGGCGTTTTGGCCGGCGGGGTGGCCCATGATTTCAACAACATGTTGGGGGCTATTATTGGTTATGCCGAACTGGCCATGCAAACGCTGGATTCCGCCGATCCCATGCGAAAAAATTTCAGCAAGATCCTCGATGCCGCCCAGCGTTCGGCCAATCTCACCCGCCAACTGCTGGCCTTTGCCCGCAAACAGACCGTCGAACCGGTGGTGCTCGATCTCAACGCAGCGATCGAAGGCATCCTCAAGATGCTGCGCCGGATCATCGGCGAAAACATCGAATTGGCCTGGATGCCCGCCACCGGGCAATGCACCGTGTGCATGGATCCTTCCCAACTGGATCAAATCCTGGCCAACCTGTGCGTCAACGCCCGGGATGCCATCGCAGAGATCGGCAAGGTCATTATTAAAACCGGTACGGCCACGTTCGACGAGGACGCGTGCATTGCCTATGCCGACTGCGTACCGGGAGCCTACGTCCTGCTCAGCGTTGGCGACGACGGCTGCGGCATGGACGAGGAAACCCGGGACCACGTCTTCGAACCCTTTTTCACGACCAAGGAAATCGGCCGGGGCACCGGCCTGGGCCTGGCCACGGTCTACGGCATCGTCAAGCAGAACGATGGGTTTATCCAGATTTACAGCGAACCCGGCATCGGCACGACCTTCAATATTTACCTGCCACAACATTACACCGGGGGTGACATCAAAGGCAGCGATGCCACCAGTGAGGCAATCCCACGCAGCCGGGGCGAAACGGTCCTCATGGTGGAAGACGACATGACCATGCGGGAAATGGGGATGATGATGCTCCAGCGTCTGGGATACAACGTCCTTCCGGCGGCAACTCCGGGCGAGGCCATCCGGCTGGTCGAGAAAGATGGCAGCGACATTCATCTGTTCATCACCGACGTGGTCATGCCCGAAATGAACGGCCGCGAACTGGCCGACCGACTGCTGGAGCTCCGACCGGGATTGAAGCACCTGTTCATGTCCGGCTACACCGCCGATGTCATCGCCCATCGCGGCGTACTGGATGAAGGGGTCAACTTCATCCAGAAGCCGTTTTCGCTGAAAGACCTGGCCGTCAAGATCCGGTATGTGCTGGAACAGGATCAATAAGACTTGAAGCCTTTCAAAACCAGATCTCCCATCTTTTTAATGAGTCGTCATCGGAAAGCATTACTTTTGACCCGCCCCTGGTTGTTGTCCACCAAATCTAATAACTCGTTTAAATACTTTAATTCTTCGTGCAGTTCACTTCTGAAGCACTGAAACATGATATTTAATATTGTCAGGCGATCTGCCTGGCCGGCGGCATTGGACAGCAGCCGGTCAATTTCTTCCTGGAACGCCTCCAGTGGCGGTGACTGGTCAATCATTTTTTCCGATTTGACGGTCAGTCTGTCGACAATTTTCGTGAGCTGGTCGCTTTTGTTCATGATAACCGTGTCTCCTTACTGAACGGTTCCGTTGGCAACCGTATTCCCGTCCGTTAGTTCGGAGGAAGCCCTGATTTTGAATTTCGCAATCATTCCCTGCAACCGTTCAGATAAGGATGACAGTTCTTCCGAACTCAGGCGTACCTGAGAACTCGCGTTGGCAATTTCCTGAGAAGCCGTGTTGACTTCCACGATATCGCTGGAAATCGTACCAGAAACCGTCGAAGCCTCTGAAACGTTCTGGGTCACCTCCTGGATCCCCTGGGAGGCTTGAGCCACGTTGCCGGCAATCTCTTTGGTAGCAATGGATTGTTCTTCTATCGCCGATGCGATGTTTCCGACAACATCGTTTACATCGTTTATAATTTCGGTTACTTGTTTGATTTCCTCGACGGAAGTTCCCGTTGATTCCTGTATCCCTTGGATTTGTTGCCGGATTTGACCGGTAGCTTCAGCGGTTTGTCTGGCCAGCTCCTTGATTTCGTTGGCGACAACGGCGAAACCCTTACCCGCTTCACCGGCACGGGCAGCTTCGATCGTAGCGTTGAGCGCAAGTAAATTGGTCTGCTCCGAGATATCCGTTATGGTTTCCGTTACCTTACCCACAGACTGGGCGGCACGCCCTAACTGCTCCATTTTTTTCGACGCGCTGGTCGTTTGGGTAACGGCTTCCGAAGAGATCGAACGGCCTTTCTCCGTATTCTGGGCAATCTCCTGGATGGTTGAACTCATCTCTTCGGTGGACGATGCGACAATGCCGACGTTTTGCGAGGCTTGTTCGGCAGCGGCGGCGACTGAATTCATATTGGCACTCATCTCTTCGGCAGCCGCGGCCACACTGGAGGACTTGCCGGCAGATTGTTCGGAGTTGGACGCCATCTGCTGAGAAATTGCGGAAAGCTCTGTGGATGAAGAAGCTAAGGTTTCAATACCTGTCGTGATGTCGGAAAACATGATGTTCAAATTTTTAACCATATTCTTCATGGCGGACAGCAGCATTCCAATTTCGTCCTTACTGCTGACTTCAATTTCCTGGGTCAAATCACCGTCTGCGACACGTGTTGAGATTTCAACGGCATAGGCCATCGATTTTTTGATGGTCGAAGCAATCCATAAAGCCACGACACTTCCGATGAAAAGGGCGATACCAAAAAATATGTATATAAAAACGGTAGCTCTGCGGATCTGGGATTCCATCTTGGCTTTCTGGTCGATCCGGGCGGTTTCACAGACTTCGCTGGCTGCTCTGGCTGCCTTCACCATCTTCCCATCGGCGGTTTTCTGGTCTGCTATTTTTCCTAAAAACTCGGTAAACGCTTCGTTGTAGAGCGCGAGGGCTTCCAATGCCGATTTCATATGCTCTGTGTTTTTCGGATTGTTGAATCTGGCCTTCATATCGGCACCCAAAGCCATCGTTTTTTCCATACGCTCGGTGATCGCATCGAGATATTTCTGTTTTCCCGAAAGAATCAGTTCCTTCTCGTTTTTGCGTATATCCAAAAACCATTTGATCATACGGTTGGCATCATCCGCCTTGTCGAGCTTGTCATTGAGGGCTTCCTGAAAATTCGTTTGCGTACCCGCGGATCGATGGCTCTGTTTTACGATATCCGCTAACTGCGTCTTCTGGTCGCTGCGAATTTGTTCAAGCTTGGTAATCGCATCGCGGGCTCTGGATCTCATTTTTTCCATCAACTGTGATTTGTCTTTTTCAATCTGCACATAATTTCTGAACACCTCCGTATATTCGGTGACCTCGGCAACGACCTGATCCATCTGCTCTTTATTGACCTTTTGGTCGAACTTCTCTTTAGTCTCTTTCGCCTGGTTGACCAGATCGGTTGTGGTTTCGAAAACTTTTTCTACATATTCGTTCTCGCCGCGAATAATAAAATTTTTCTCATATTGACGAGCATGTTGGATCATCTTTACCATGCGGTTTACATCGTCGGCTTTTTCAACGCGGTCTTTGGTGCTCGACATTCCGTTTGAGCCGATATAGCCGACTACGACCATCAGAAACAAAACGATGCCGAAGCCAATAATAACTTTGGTAGAAATTTTGACGTCGCGTAACATTACAATTACTCCTTGCTTAAAAGGTTAAGTGGTTTTGCACCAGTATGTATTCCCGGTGAATCCGGGTTTTATGTGCACGAACTACCGAGGCCTATATCAACATGCATGCCAAAAAGTTGTAAATTAATATATCCTATATAAATAAATAGTTGTTCTATTTTTTGCTCGATTGTTGAGACGGGTGCAACAAGCTGTTCCGGAAAAGTGGAAAGGCCTTGTTCCACCATACCGGAATGAATAACGAGAGTTAAAGTTGGATGGGTTAGGCTGGGGATAAGGCGAGATTATGTTTTTTCAGCAGTTCATACAATCTTGATTTCGAAAATCCGGCGAGTCGGCACGCTTTTGTCCAATTGCCTCTGGATTCGGACAAAAGGCTCTGCAGATACGTTTTTTCCGTTTGAAAACGGTAGTCCGCCCATTTGACGATTTGACCATCGGAAGCAAAGCACGTCCCCGTCACCGGGGATCCGCAACCTTCGGGGATGTTACCATGGCCAAGCTCCAACAGGGCCGCCCGGTATGCGGGCGGAAAATGCTTGGGGACCAAAGTAGGGTCGGAACCGGCATTGGCAATGGAATGTTCAAGGACATTAATCAGTTCCCGCACATTGCCGGGCCAATCATATTTCCCTAAAATTTCGACGAATTCAGATGATATTCCCTTGGTCCCGTGGCCATAATGGTTTCCGATCTTACGAATTTTATCGCAAACGATGGGTTGAATGTCTTCGACGCGTTCCCGGAGGGGAGGGAGCTTGATTTCAATTCCACGAATCCGGAAAAGCAGATCCTCGCGAAACTCCTTATCGTTAACCCCTTTTTCCAGGTCCCGATTGGTCGCAGCGACCAGCCGAAAATCCACAGGCAGTTCTTTTCTGCCGCCGACAGGTCTCAGGCGGTGTTCCTGCAATGTTCTTAGCAGTTTTTTTTGAACCGCCAGATCAAGTTCTCCAATTTCATCAAAAAAAAGCGTTCCTCCCCCAGCCTGGGCAATCAACCCTTCCTTGCGGTTGTCTGCACCGGTGAAAGCGCCTTTTTCATGTCCAAACAAAGTACTTTCCGCCAGAGTCTCCGGTAAGGCACCACAGTCAATGGTTACAAAGTTATTTTCTGAACGGTTGCTGTTATGGTGGATGGCCCGGGCAAACAGCTCTTTTCCGGTACCCGTCTCGCCGGTAATGAGAACACTGCTGTCTGTGACGGCCGCTTTTGCAACTTCATCCAAACAGGCGAGAATCGGCTCGGATTCGCCGATAATATTTCCTCTTTTCAGCACTGCTGGTGTTTTTCGGTCCGTTTTTTCCGTACGATATTGAAGCGCACGGGTAATGTGAAGTGAAACCTCTTCAAGCAGGAAAGGCTTTCTTACGTAATCCCAAGCACCGTATTTGAATGCAATCTCGGCTGCCTTGGTATCGCCTGTGCCGGTGACGATTACCACTTCAGGCGAACTGGGCAATCGGGTCAGTTCCGGCAAAATTTCCAGCCCGTTCCCTTCGGGGAAATCCAGGTCCAGCAGGATCAAGTCATAATCGTTATTTCTGGCCATCGACAACCCGTTCGCCAGACTGCCCGCCGAGGCAAACTCATGCCCCATACTTAACATCAGATCTTCAAGAAGCAATTGGATGTTTCGATCATCGTCCAAAATCAATACGCTTGCCATTGTTTTACCGTTTCTAGTCCTGCATGGAACTTTCAGGAGCCTTTTTGTTCAACACGAATCTCATGCACTTCGCCAGTTCATTTTCCGTTGTCGGTTTTGGCAAGAACGCCTTGATGCCCATCGTTAATGGGCTTATTTCATGGGGGTTTCCTTTTTTCCACTGATTTTTTTTCTGTGATGCCATAAGACTCGAACCGGGGCAGAAAAACATGAAATGTGGTTCCATGATCCGGTTCGCTACGGGTAAAAATGTGCCCACCGTGCCTTTTTACAAGACCGTGAACGACGGACAGTCCCAGGCCGGTTCCCTCGCTTCTGTTTTTCGTCGTGAAGTAGGGATCGAAAACCTTATCCAGCGTCACATTGTCCATCCCATAGCCCGTGTCGCTAATCCCCAGATGAATGTAATTCCCAGGGGCAATGGCAAACCCGGCATGAAAATCGCTCGATCCGATTTCAACCTCCTTCAAAGAAATAGTTATTCTCCCCCCTTTGTCTCCAATGGCTTGGTATGCATTTGTACAAAGGTTCATCACAATCTGATGAATCTGAATCGAATCGGCGAGAACACGACCGCATGAGGATTCGATTTCTTGCCGGATCTCAATATTTGCAGGTATCGACGCCCGCAAAAATTTGATGACCTCTTTGATGAGGATGTTAACCTGGATGGGTCTGAATTCCTGTTCGGACGTCCTGCTGAATGCGAGAATATTGTTGACGAGATCTCGAGCTCTCATTCCCCCTTGCAGCACCACTTCAAGCCTTCCTGCGATTGGGCTGTCGTGGGGCAACTCTCGGATGGCAAGCTGTGTAAATCCAATCATGGAGGTCAGGATGTTATTGAAGTCGTGGGCGATGCCGCCCGCCAAGGTCCCGATCGCCTCCAGCTTCTGGGCTTGGAGAAGTCTTCGTTTTGTTTTCTCCTTTTCGATTTCAGCTTCATTGAGTTTTGTGACATCCTGACAGGTTCCGATCAGCCGGGACGGTTTGGTATTTTCATTATATTCGATATGGCCCATTGCATGGATATATTTGATTCTTTCATCCGGCAGCAGAATCCGATGGACATGATTGATTGGGGTGCCCTTTTCCATGGCAGCGGCAATCGAATCCTCAACACTTTTTCTATCCTCTGGGTGGACACGTTTAAAAAAAGATTTCAAAGACCCATCCATCTTTTCTTTCTCGAATTCAAAGATTCTGAACATTTCCTCGGACCAGGCGGCCTTTTTGCTGTCAGAGACGAATTCCCAATGGCCCAAACCTGCGATGCGCTGGGCTTTCCGGTGCAACCGTTCGCTCTTTTTTAAGGCTGCTTCGGCCTGTTTACGCGCGGTTATATCTTCAATCGTACCGTCAATCTGAAATGGCTTCCCTTGGCTGTCCCGAAGCAACTGCAACGCCATATTCATAAATAACGTTGACCCGTCGCGCTTTTTGCCTTCCAGTTCCAGACCGGAAATCCGATCCTCTCTGATCAGTTTGACCAGCATCTGTTTCCGAATCTCGGGCTGATGGTAAATATTAATGACCGGCGTCTTTAACAAGGACGCAACAGATGGGTATCCCAACAGTTTCGCCAAAGCCGAATTAGCCATAACGAAGCGGCCGTCACCTTTTACACGCGTCCTGAACATGCCCACAGGCTGGTTTTCAATAAACTGGCGATACCAGGTTTCGCCCTCCTTAAGGTATTGCTCGACTTCCTTTTTATCAGGTTTATCAGGGATGCCTTGTCCGATAGCCGGGGCATTATTTGTTGTTTCTTTGTTTTTCATTTTGCAGACAGCACCCAATCAAAATGCGCTTAAATTTTACAAAACAGAATAAAATTCCCTTGGGATGCAAATCGATACGGATACAGTTTCGAATCAGTGCCCGAAAGCGATTTACGATTTTTTCTCAAACTTTTTAAAAATGGGGGAAATTAAAATCGAAAAGAGTAAATAGCAGGTAAGGCCCTTTTCGTAAAGGCGTGCATCAAGGAAAAATCAGGCTCTATTTCACACCAAAATCGGTTTTCTCCCTTGCGGAGGATGAACAGCGGGAGTCGTGGAATCTTCGATGCGCCCGCCGGCCGATCGGGTTTCGACCGGTGGGGAATATCCACCGAGATCAGGCGGGGTCACAGGTGCAAAAAATTATTAAGTACGCTTACACCTTGAACTGGTCGACCATCTGTTTGAGGCTTTCCGACAGGTTGGACAACTCCTGGGCGCTGAGGTTGACCTGGCCGCTGCTGGTGGACATTTCGTTCATGGAAACGCTCACCCCGGCGATGTCGCTGGAGATTTCTCCGGAGACCGTGCTGCTCTGGTTGACGTTTTCGTTGACCTCCTGAATGCCCTGGGAGGCCTGGGCCACGTTGGTGGCGATTTCCTTGGTGGCGGCCGACTGCTGTTCCACGGCCGTGGCGATGGTGGCCACTACGTCGTTGACGTCGGTGATCACCTGGGTGATCTCGGCAATCTGGCCCACGGTGGTGGTGGTGGTCCCCTGAATGCCTTCGATCTTCTCCTTGATGTCCTGGGTGGCTTCGGCGGTCTGCTTGGCCAGTTCCTTGATCTCGTTGGCCACCACGGCAAAGCCCTTGCCGGCTTCGCCGGCCCGGGCCGCCTCGATGGTGGCGTTGAGGGCCAGCAGGTTGACCTGCTCGCTGATGTCGGTGATGGTCTCGATCACCTTGCCGATGGAGTTGGCTGCCGTGCCCAACTGGTCCATATTGGTGGAGGCGGTGGAGGTCTTGTGGGCCGCTTCGTCGGAAATGCCGCGGGCTTTTTCGGCATTCTGGGCGATCTCACCGATGGTGGAGGACATCTCTTCCGAGGCGGTGGCCACCATGTTGGTGTTGGTGGCGGACTGCTCCATGGCCGCGGCCACGTTATTCATGTTGGCGCTCATCTCTTCGGCCGCAGCCGAGACGGTATTGGATTTGTCGGTGACGTTCTGGATGCCCTGGGTCATCTGCTCGGAGATGGCCGACAGCTCGGTGGAGGAGGAGGAGAGGGTCTCGACCCCTCCGGAGATGTCCTTGATGATGCCCTGGAGTTTTTCGATGAAGGTGTTGAACCAGCGGGCCAGTTCGCCGACCTCGTCTTTGGTGGTGGCCTCCAGGCGCATGGTCAGGTCACCCTCGCCCTGGGCGATGTCCTTGAGACCCGCCACGGCCGCGTTGATCGGTTTTACGATGGCCCGGGCGGAGAAGAAAACGAGGACGCCGACGATCAGGCCGGCCACAAGGGCGATGACGATATTGGCGTTGCGGATGGCGTTGGAGGTGGCCAGGAACTCAGCCTGGTCCTGGGTGGCGCTGATGGACCAGCCGTTGACCCCCACCGGAGCGAACCCGGCGATCTTCGGGATGCCCTTGAAGACGTATTCTTCCACACCGGCTTCGCCGGCCAGCATGCGCTTGTTGATGGAGGCCATACCACCGATGCCGGTAACATCCAGCTTGAGAACATTATCGGATTTCGGATGGGCAAGGACAATTCCCCCTTTATCGATCATGTAGCCATAACCGGTTTCTCCGACCTTCCGGTTCGCAATCAGATCGGTAAAATACTCGGCCTTGATGACCGTTCCCAAAACACCCAAAACCTGGCCGTTTTCCGATTTGATGGCTGCGCAGGCCGACACGACCGGCTTGCCGGTGGCCTTGGAAACTATCATTTCGCCGATCACGACCCCGCCGCTCTGTTTGGCTCCCCGGAATTCCTGGTTGGCGGAGATATCGATTCCCTTGTACATGCTGCCGTTCTCCAGCACCCCGGTATAGATGTTGCCGTTGACGTCGGCAATGAAAACGCCCTGGTACTGGCTTCCCATTCTTGAGAACTGGTTTTTGATGGCATTGAAAACCTCCTTCACCTGATCGGCGGAAGCGTCGATACCATAGGTTTTTACGGATTCGGCCAGATCGATGACCCGTTTTTGGGAGGCCATGGACGCGGCTTTGGTCATTTCGGATTCCAGTATATTCTGGGTCATGCGGGCCAGATCCGATGCGATTCCCGAGGCTTGGTGTTTGGATAGATCCATCAGCGCGGTCCGCGCCTTGGCGAAGGAAAGATACCCCACGATAATCAGTGGAACCAGCACAGCCGTGAGACCGCCGAGAATCAGTTTGGAAGAGATGGAGTGCAGATTGAATTTCATGGCAAATGCTCCTTTGAAGATAGTTGTAACGTTCATTTTCACAGCAGGATCAAACGCTGTCCGATTTGTCTGGATTCCTGTTCAGCCTGTCGGATTCATCTCAGTTGTCTCCGACGTTTTTTCCATCGACGGGTAGACCAAAATACTTGATGCGGAATTGGGGAGGGCAAAGGGAGGGCATAACCCCCTCCCTTTGGTCAGACAGGCGCGGTAACCGATTACTCGGTTAAGGTGTTCAAATAAGTATAAAGATTCAATCGGTTGTTTGTCAGGCCCAATTTTTTTCGAATGTTTCTGCGATGCCATTTCACCGAACTCGTAGCCAATCCCAGCAATTCTGCGATTTCTTTGGTGTTCTTACCCTCGCGAATCAAATCGGCAATGCGAATTTCGGTGGGAGTGAAATCGATGTATTTGGCAAAAACGTTTTTAGACAGATGGGGAACGACTTCGTTCAGGTTGGTATCGATAATGCTCGCGCAGGCCCTTGCGTCGGCGTCGATATTACATTTGCACAACTCTTCGATGTAAGGGAAAACAAACCGTGCCTGATTACCGAAAACCTGGTGGATGCCGTCTGGTTAATTGATGCCGAAAGCTTAAAGTTCGAGTACATTACCCCCTCCATTTCCAAAATCAGCGGCTACAGAGCGGACGAAACCATCGGCGTCTCGGTACTGGAACGATTGGCCCCGGAATCCGCTCGACGTGTCATCGCGATGTTCACCGATATCAAAACAGCGGATCAGGATAGCGGTCAGGATTCCCGCTCGATGGAACTGGAATTGAAGAAAAAAACGGTGAAACGTGCTGGGCCGAGGTCAGGGCGAAACAAGTCGACGAGCCCGGCGGCCTGCAAAAAATCGTGGGTGTTACGCGCGATATTTCAACCCGCAAGAACGCCGAAATAGAACTGGAGAAACAGAATCAGGCATTGGCCAAAGCGCTGGCGGAAAAAGAGGAATTATTGAAGGAAGTAAAGGTGCTGCGCAAGCTGTTGCCGATCTGCAACGGCTGCCGGCGAATCCGGGACGAAAATAACCAATGGTGGCCGCTGGATGAATATGTGAGGGCCCATTCCGATACGAATTTCACCCATACCATCTGCCCGTCCTGCAAAGATATTTATTACCCCGACCTTAAAAACCAGACGTGAACCCCTTCGGCATCGATCCTTCCGAAAACAGCCAGCACTCGACAATTTCCCCATTACCGTGTATGAGCAACGGGATAGTTGATTTCGACGTTCAGGTGAGGAAAGCATGCAACAGGCAGTCGCAAAAAAACTGATGATGGGCAACGAAGCCATTGCCCGTGGATTGATCGAAAACGGGTGTGCCATGGCCACAGCCTATCCGGGCACCCCCTCTTCGGAAATTCTGGCGGCGGTGGCCAAAACCGCCCGCCAACTGGACAGGCGGATGCACATCCAGTGGGCCGTGAACGAGAAGGTGGCCTTCGAAATCGCCTACGCTGGCTGTCAGGCCGGTCTGCGAACGGCAGTGAGCATGAAACAGGTGGGCCTCAACGTGGCTTCGGATCCACTGATGAGTGCGGCGTACATGGGCACGGCGGGCGGATTCGTGATCGTCAGCGCCGACGATCCCGGCCCCCACTCGTCCCAGACCGAACAGGACAGCCGCATGATGGCCATGATGGCCAAAATCCCCGTGCTGGACCCGGATTCTCCCCGCCAGGCCAAGGAGATGGTTGCCCTGGCCTATGGCCTCTCCGAAGCCTTCAAGACCCCGGTAATGCTGCGCCCCACCACCCGGGTGTGCCACTCCCGGCAGGATGTGCGCCCGGGTGAAGTTCCTCCGCTGGAATCGAAACCCGATTTCAAAAAAGATCCCCTGCGCTGGGCGGCAACCCCCAAATTCCGTTTCCAGCTCCACCTGGAGTTGGAGGAGAAACTGGCCCAAATCGCCAAGCACCCGGATACCGCGCCCCTGTTTCACAATCCCAACGCCGATGCACCGCAGGCCGTGGTCGCCTCGGGCGTGGCCGCGGCCTACACGGCTGAAGCGCTCAAAAACCTCGGCTTGTGGGACCGGTTGCCGTTCTACCAAGTGCTGCAGCCCTTTCCCCTGCACACTCCTTTTATCGAGCACCTGCTGAATACCTACGATAAGATCCTGGTGTTGGAGGAAACCACCGGAATCATCGAAATGCAGCTGGCCGAACGTGGACGCGTCCAGGGCAAATTGAACGCCGCGGTCCCGCGAGTCGGCGAAATGCTGCCCGAAAAGGTCGAAGCGCTGCTGGCCGACTTTGCCGGTATCGGCGTCGATATTCCCGAGCTGCCCCAGGTGCCCGGACGACGGCCGACCCTGTGCGCCGGATGCCCCCACCGGGCCAGTTTTTATGCGATCAAGAAAGCGGCCCCGCGGGGCATCTATACCAGCGACATCGGTTGCTACACCTTAGGGCTGAACCTCAAAGCGGTGGACACGGTCCTGTGCATGGGCGCCGCCATCAGCCAGGCGGCCGGTTTTTTCCACGCCCATGAAGGGGCCGAAAAACGACCCGACATTGTGGCCACCATCGGCGATTCCACCTTTTTCCACGCCGGTGTCCCGGCCCTGATCGATGCCGTGGTTCAGAACATCGGTTTCGTGCTGGTCATCCTGGACAACCGTACCACGGCCATGACCGGGAGCCAGCCCACACCGGCCACGGGAAAAGGCGTCACCGGAGAAGAACTGGCCAAAGTGGACATAGAAGCCATCGTACGGGGCTGCGGGGTGAAATTTCTCGAAACCGACGATCCTTACGACACCCAGACCTTCATTGCCACGCTCAAAAAAGCGGTGGCGTACAGCCGCGATACGGGGCCGGCCGTGGTCATCGCCCGGCATCCCTGCATCCTTGACCTGATGCGCCAGGGCAAAGCCCCCGAGCCCATGGAAATCATGGTGACCGAGGATTGCGACGGCTGCGGATACTGCCACCAGCATTTCGAATGTCCAGGCCTGATCGCGGTGGAAGACGGCGGGCGCACCCAAGTGGACCCGCTGGTGTGTATCGGCTGTGGCGTCTGCCTGAACGTCTGTCCCAAGGGAGCCATCGTCGAGAAGAAAGAAGAAAAATGAAAGACAAACCTCGAAACCAGATCGTCATCAGCGGCGTGGGCGGCCAGGGGGTGCTGTTTGTCACCCGGCTGCTGGCCGAGGCGGCCATCGCCAAGGAGCTGCCGGTATTTACCTCCGAAACCCACGGTATGGCCCAGCGCGGCGGCACGGTAATCTCCCACCTCAAGGTGGGGGAATTCAGCAGCCCGCTGATCAACCCCGGCCAGGCCGACGGCTTGATCGCCCTTAAAGCCGAAAACCTCTCGCAACATGGAGGCTACCTCAAAAAAAACGGCTGGGTGACTGTCAACAGTTCCACACCCGTGGAGGCTGGGCCACCCCGGCAACTCTTTTTTCTCGACGCGGACCGGTTGGCCCGGCAGATGGACGACACCAAAACCCTGAATCTGCTGATGTTGGGATTCACGTTGCGCCAGATGTCCGGGGTGGACTTCAGTAGCGGCGGGCTGCACTGCGATGCGGACGACATTGCTGCCGTCCTGGAAAAGCGGCTCAAAGGGAAAACCCAACTGCTGCAGACCGCCGTCCGGGCCCTGAAAGCCGGAGCATCGGCCGGCATGGAGTCAACATAGCTTCTTTTCGGTCCGGCTATTCCGCCGATGACCGACGGGCCGGCACGAACATGTGCCCCTCCGGGAACCGAATAGATTTTCAACGATCAGGAGCGCCCATGTTTACCGCCCAGGATATCCTTGACATTGCCATCCGGTTGGAAAAAAACGGTGAAAAAACCTACCGGGATGCCTGCGGGCATGCGGAAAATGAGGATCTTAAATCGCTGCTGGAATGGATCGCCCGGGAAGAGCGGCACCATGGCCGCTGGTTCGCCGAATTGAAGGATCGACTTTCCAAAGGCGAGGACGACCACCTGCTGGCGGAAATGAGCAAAGCCCTGGCCGAAGACGTGGTCCGTGAGCAGGCCTTTTCCCTGCAGGAGGTGGATTTCGAGGCCATCACCAACCCCGACGAAATGATCCGCACCTTCATCGGCTTCGAAGAGGACACCATCGCCTTTTACAACATCCTCAAAACCTTCGTCGACGACCCGACCATCGCCGCGAATCTGGATCATATTGTCGCCGAGGAGAAAAAGCATATCGCCCAGTTCAAGGCGCTGCTCTCCTCTCCCTGAGTTGCGTTCAATTTTGGTTTTTGCGTCACTTACGGAGGAATATCGATATCCATGGTTAAACAGCCGGAAACGAAACCCGAATTGCTGCTGCTGGTGGCCGGAGCCAAAGGCGCCATCGGCAGCACCCTGGCCGCCTCTATCGCGGCCATGCAAAACGACCCGCAACTGATCCTGCCGGGGCTTACCACCGGCAACAGGTTCGCCTTCATGGGCGACGTTCCGTCGGTGGCCATGGCCGGATGGGATTGTTCCGACGAAACCGTCCCCGATGCCATCTCCCGCCACGGTGTGCTGCCCGAGGGTGTATGGCGGCCCCACGTGAACCGTCTGGCCGATGTCAGCGTTTTCACCGCCCCGGTCGCTAAAGGGTCCATCGGCGACCAGGCAAAGCGGATTGGTGACGATATCGCCCGCTGCCGCGACCGTTTCCCGGAAAGCCGGCCGGTATTGATCAACCTGCTGCCGGCAGCCTGCGATGTGGCCGAGCCGGACCGCTACCCGGATCTGAAAACCCTCATGGCCGAACGTGCCGATACCGTCCTTCCGGATCTGGCCTATGTCGCTGCCGCCATTGATGCCGGCATCCCCGTGGTCAACTTTTCCCCCAATTCCGTGGAACTGCCGGTCATCTGCAACCTGGCCAGCGAGAAGACTGTTCCCATCGCCGGGCGAGACGGAAAGACCGGCCAGACCTATTTCAAAGTGGTGCTGGCCTCGGCCCTCAAGGCGCGCGGACTCTATGTGGACGGCTGGTACAGCCTTAACATTTTGGGCAACGCCGACGGGCTCAACCTGATGGACCCGGACAACGCCTGCGGCAAGCTGAACAACAAGACCCGTCTTCTGGATAACATTCTCGGCTATCCGGTGGGCGAGCGTCACGGACGGTCGACCCATAAGGTTCACATTGACTACTACCCGCCCCGCGGCGATGCCAAGGAGGCCTGGGACGTCATCGACATCACCGGCATCTTCGGCCTGCCCATGAGCCTGCGCCTCAACCTGCAGGGCCGCGACTCCATTCTGGCGGCCCCCATGGCCCTGGATCTGGCCCGCTGGGCGGCGGCCCTGCAAACGGCCGGCATCGGCGGCCCGGTTCCCGACCTGGGTTTTTACTTCAAGAAGCCGGTGGGAGACAACGCCCCGTTGACTTTCGAAGAGCAGTTGACGGCCCTGAACAATCTGGAGAGCCGTATCGAAGTCCGCGTTTGCAATGGGGAAAAAAAAGTATAATTTTGATGAACTATTAAAAAGCTTTTTCAGGGCAACCATGGCCACACACCCGAAAGAAAGTAGTGGAGTCGTGGGAGCGGCTTCCAGCCGCGATGATTGCGAACCGAATCGCGGCAGGAAGCCGCTCCTACGAAAAAATGACCTTTGGTAAATGCCACTTCCTTAGAAGTCCCGGACGCGTCATGCCGGACTTGATCCGGCATCCAGGAGGTATTGAAATGAATGGATTCCGGCATACGCCGGAATGACGAAAAGATGAAAATTTCGACTTTTTGCGAGTCCATCAATTTTGATGAACTTGTTAAAAGCAACCCGACATGGGGTGAATGAATTCAAAGCATCAATTACGAGCACCCGAATAGAAAGGAAAATTCTATGGTTTTTGGCTACAGCACCAACGCCTTCGTAAAATTCTCGCTTCTGGATTCATTCGACCGTATCGCCCGGCTGGGTTTCAAGGGCGTGGAGATCATGTGCGACCAGCCCCACCTCTACCCTCCCGAGTATGACGAGGAAAAGTTGAAAACGGTCAAGGCCGCCCTTGAGAAAAACGGACTGAAACCCACCAACCTGAACAGCTTCACCCTTTTTGCCGTGGGCGACACCTATCTGCCCTCCTGGATTGAACCGGAGGAAGACCGCCGGAAGATCCGCGTGGACCATACCCTGGCTTGCCTGGATATCGCCGCCTTTATCGGATGTGGCAACATCTCGATCCCGCCGGGCGGCCCTCTGCCCGCCGGCATGACCCGGCAGGAAGCCTTGCGCCTGTTTCACAAGGGCATGGATCAGGTCATTCCCAAGGCCGAGGAACTGGGCGTTCGACTGCTCGTCGAGCCCGAGCCGGATCTTCTCATGGAGCGCACCTCGGAGATCAAGCCCTTCGTGGCCGACATCCAGTCAGCCATCGTCGGCGTCAATTTCGACATCGGCCATTTTTTCTGCGCCGGCGAAGATCCGGCGGCCGCCTTCGAAGAACTCTTCCCCTGGGTGGGCCACATTCACATCGAGGACATCGCCCCCACCCGCGAGCACAATCACCTCATCGCCGGCTTGGGCGCCATCGACTTTCCATCGGTTTTCGCCGCCATGCAGCGGCTGGGGTACAGCCACGACATGAGCCTGGAACTTTACCCCTATACCGACCGTCCCGAAGAAGCCGGCCGGCAAAGCCTGGCGCACCTGCTGCCCATGCTGCAGGAGGCGGGGCTGGCCGGATAGCGATTCCAAGGGAACCGTCCGATTCATGATTCAGGTCCGGGAAAGTCGGGCCATGGGGAGGGGAGGGTAAAGGCAGGAATGGCGTCCGTATTTGAGATGCCGCCATATTTCCTTACATCAGCAGTCTACAACATAGCGATCCTGGCCATGGCGTCAATTGCCCGGTCAATGTCCGCTTCGGTGTTGAATCTTCCTAAACTGAACCGCACGGCGCCCCGGTCGCCGGTGCCCAGGCCCGCATGGACCAGCGGCGCGCAATGCAGCCCCACCCGGACGGCAATATCGAAATCGGCATCCAGGATGGCGCCCACGTCCATCGGGTCGACGCTATCCACGTTAACCGTGACCACGGCCAGGTGCCGGTCCAGGCTGTCGGCACCATAGACAGTGATGCCATCGAGCGCCTTAAAGCCGTCGACCAACTGCCGGGTCAGTTTCATCTCGCGGGCATGGATCGTCGCGACGCGCTCGGCCTGAAGATCCTCCACGGCCAGGCGCAATCCGAGAATGCCCATCAGATTGTGGGTGCCGGCCTCCAGCCGGTGAGGAAAGTCCATGGTGTGAACCATGCTTTTCGACTCGACACCGGTGCCGCCAAAACGCACGGGCATGACCGCCATGTCCGGCCGGAGAACCAGACCGCCCGTACCCGTCGGTCCATACAGGGACTTGTGCCCCGTAAACGCCACCGCCGACGCCCCCATGGCCTCCATGTCCACGGTCACCTGGCCGGCACTCTGGGACGCGTCCACCAGCAGGGCAACGCCTTGGGCCGCGCAGATGTCGCCCACGGCGGATACCGGTTGCACGGTTCCCAGCACGTTGGAGGCATGGTTGACGACCACCAGCCGTGTTTTTGGGCCAATGGCCCGCTCGATGTCGGCTGGGTCGATGTAGCCCTGACCGTCGAAAGGTACGGTACTTACGGTGATTTGCCCTGTTTGCTGCAGGTGATACAGAGGCCGCAGCACGGAGTTGTGCTCCAGACAGGTGGTGATCGCATGATCGCCGGGTTTCAGAAACCCCAAAATGGCCAGGTTGAGGCTGTCGGTGGCGTTGGCCGTGAAAATCACCCGCCGGTGGTCCGGTGCGTTAAAGAAACGCGCCAGGGTCCGGCGCGCTTTGGTAATGGCGTCTTCGGCAGCAGCAGCCAGATCGTAGCTGCCCCGCCCCGGTGAAACGCCGATGCCGGCATATTCCGCCACCATTTTGTCGAGCATCCCCTTGGGTTTGGGGAAGGTGGTGGCGGCGTTGTCCAGATAGATCAATCGCTTGCTTTCCATTGGAATGGCTGTCGAATCGGTTGCCGGGCTACAGGCAGGCCTTGGGGTTGGGCAGCCCGGCCAGCCGCCGGGCACCTTTGCGGATCCCCTGGGGAAAAAGCGCTTCCAGGGTCATCAGGCTCATGCCCGTGCCCTTGCGCAGGTCTTTGTTCTTGGGCGCCCTGCCATGGTAAAAGTAAAATTCGCGCATGAACCGGATCACCCGCCACTGATTTTCGTCCAGACCCTCCATACCGCTCTCCCGGGCCAGGGCCAGGGCGATGGCTTCATTCCAGTCCTGGGGGTCCCAGAAAAATCCCTCCCAGTCGAAGTAGAGCGACTGACCGGCAACGGTCCGCAGTTGCCGGCCCCGCATCGGTTCGGCATCGGGGGGGAGGCCGTCCGTGCTCATGGTCAGGCTTTTGCGGCCGCCTCCAGGGCCGCCTTGATCTTGTCCGGTGTGGCCGGCAGTTCTTCGATCCATACACCGCAGGCGTTGTGGATGGCGTTGATCACAGCCGGAGCCGTGCAGACCATGGCCATCTCGCCGACGCCCGTAGCCCCCAGGGTGCCCCGTTTGCGCGGCGTCTCCCGGGTGATCACGGTCATATCGAAGGCGGTCTTCATGGTGGGGAAAGCAAAGCTGCGCCAGTCGGTGGTCTTACCGGCTTCGAAGCGCTCGCGCAAGGCGTAGCCCACCCCCATATCCATGCCGCCCTGCATTTGCCCTTCGAGATTGTTGGGATTGATGACCGGTCCGGCATCCACCGCGGCGGTCACCCTGAGAACCCGGACTTCGCCGGTCCCGGTATCCACCTCCACCTCGGCCAGTTGAATGGCATGTACATCGGAATCGGTGGACGGGCCCTGACCGGTCTCGGGATCCAGGGGCGCAGTATTCAGCACCGATTTATGCCCCACATACCGCGTCGGCCGGCCGGCGTCGACAAAAGCGGCATGCGTGGACGCGCCCACCTCGTCCATGGCCTTCTTGAGCTGTTTCAGGGCGTCCACGGTGGCCCCGCCGATCATGAAGGTCACCCGGCTGCCCGAAGCAGGGCCGGCGGCGGCGGTGCGGTCGGTGCTGCGGGTGTCGGCCTGCACCCGGTCAAGGGGCAGGTCCAGTACCTTGGCGGCCAGTTGGGTCAGCATGGAGTCGTTGCCTTCGCCGGGATCGGCAGCGGCGGCATAAACTGTCACGCAATCGTCGGGCCCCAGTTCAACGGCACTGATGGACTTGTCGCCGGGAAAGGCGATGCCGAAAGCGGCGGCCCCCAGGCCGATGCCGCGTTTGACCGGCCCGTCGGCGGAAACGCCGGCCGCATCGGTAACAGCACGCTCGTATTCCGGCTTGATGGCCTCGCACAGCCCCTCGAAGGCCCACTCGTCGATCACATGTCCGGTGGCTTTGGTCTGACCCGGTTGAAGGGCGTTGAATTTCCGGAAGGCAAGCGGGTCCATATCCAGCTTTTCGGCCAGCATGTCCATGGCGCACTCCAGGGCGTAGTGGGCCTGGGGCGGGCCGGCGCCGCGGGCGGCGCTGCCCCATGGATTATTGGTGTACACCAGCCGTGAGGCCACCTGGATGTTGGGAATGTAATATGAACTGGAAAGCATGTGCAGGGCGCGGTTGATGATCACGTTGCCGATGGAGTGATAGGCGCCGTTGTCCACGGTCATGTCCATGGCCATCGCCGTGATTTTGCCGTTTGCATCGGCACCCAGCTTGATCTGCATCTCGAAGGGGTGGCGTTTGGAGGTGATCAACATCGACTCGGCCAGGCTGGGGACATAGCGCACTGGCCGGCGGAACTTGAGAGCCGCGGCGGCAGCGATCCCCTCGGTGAAAATTTCCAGTTTGATACCGAACTGACCGCCGGAGAAGGCTTCCTCGTAGCGGATGTTTTCGAAGCCCAGGGCCGCCTGCAGGGTCGCCATGTGCAGGTGAATGTTGATGCTGCGGCCCATCACGACCAGCTCGGCGTCCTCGCCCTCGCCTTCCATGAAGGCCACGCTGTTTTCCGGCTCCATGGGCGCCTGATGGTTGATCTGTGTCGCGAAGCGATGTTCCACCACGGCCGTGGCCGATGCGAAGGCCGCGTCTGCGTCTCCTTTGATCACCGGCTGCTGGAAGCACAGGTTCGGGCGGTCGGGATGAATCTGCGGGGCATCCGGTGCCATCCCCCGGGCCGTCGTGCGCACTTCAGGCAATGGATCATAGTCCACCTTGACGGCGGCAGCCGCTGCCTCGGCCTGTGCGCGGGTCTCGGCCACCACCACGGCCACGGCATCTCCCAGGGTCCGCACACGGTCCTCGCACAGGATCGGCCGGTCCTCCACGATGTACTTCAAACGGTTGGTTCCCTGGATATCTTTGGCCGTCAGCGTCCCGATCACACCGGGCATGGCCTCGGCCGCGGTGCAGTCGATGGACTGGATCATGGCATGAAAATGGGGGCTTCGTACCACCGCGATCTCGGCGGCATCGGGCATGTGGATGTCTGCGGCGAACTGTGCCGTGCCGCAGGCCTTGGCCAGGGCCGACGGCCGCGGGTGGGAAACGCCCATTTTTGCGTCCGTGGCCTTCGGACGAATCTCGTCGGGCGTGATTTCCTTTCTCAGGAAGCGACCGGCCAGCCGCACCGCATCGACGATCTTGGCGTACCCCGTACACCGGCACAGGTTGCGGCGCAGGGCGTGTTTGATTTCTTCCTTCGTGGGATCGGAATTGGCGTCCAGCAGCGCCTTGGCCGCCATGATCATCCCTGGCGTACAGTAGCCGCACTGAATCGCCCCGGCCAGCACGAACGCCTCTTGGATCAGGTGCGGGTTCTCCGGCGTGCCCAATCCTTCCACGCTAATCACTTCCGCGCCGTCCAGCTTCGCCACCTTGGTCAGGCAGGACAACACCGCCTTGCCGTTCACGATCACCGTACACGCCCCGCACTGACCCTTCCGGTCGCAGGACTGCTTGGTCCCCGTCAGATGCAAATGCTCACGCAGCAGATCCAGCAACACCAGATCCTGGTCCGCCACCACCTGCCGCGCTCGCCCGTTGATGGTCAATGAAATTTTTTTCACGTTTCCTCCTGCAGCTAATGAGCAGTTGTTATATTTTATTTTGTTCAGACTCGCCTTTATCGTTCCACCCCCGGGCCCGATAATATTCCATAAGCATGATCCGCATCTGCTCTTCCGTGATCCCCTTTCCGGTCTCGGGCAGGGGCTTTTTATGGAACCATGGCGGAAGCCGGTCGCCTTCCGGGGTCAGGCCTTCGCGCAGATCGAACCGGCGGACATCGTCGCTGACCGCGGCGGCAATGGCACGCATGCCGGTCGTATCCAGATCCAGGCCGGTGGCGCCGTGCAGGATCTCGGCCAGTTGCTCCCATGGATAGCGATCGCGATAGGAGCGGCACAAAATGAGGGTGTCGAAAAGGGTCAGGCGATCTTCCCATTCCACGAACACCGCAGCCTGGCCCTCGATCCTGTCCGCGTCCACCATGCCGGCCGGTCCCGGCTTGTGGCCGGCCAGGTGCTGCAAACGGTCCGGATCGGCAAATTTTTTTTTACGGCGGCCCCGGAAAGCGATGGCCTTAATTCGCTTCGCGTTCATGACCGCCCCGATAGCGGTCCGGTTGGCACAATCGTTTTCAACCACGGTGAAACAGCCCTGCTTTTCGCCGGCCGGGCCGATGGCCACGACACCGCAAGGACCAGTCCGGGGATGATGGCTATCGATCCAGCATTTGACCGCATCTTCGGTATCATTGGCGTCCTGCCCCCAGAGATCCTCGGCCGGATGGAAGCGGACGGCCTCTTCGGAGATCTCCAGCCAAATGGGCCGCTCTGCCGCACCCCGGATGACGATTGCGTCATAGCCGGTGGCCGCCATAAGTTCGGCCGCCTTCCCGCCGGAGTAGGATTCCGCGAAAAGACCGCTCTGGGGTGACTTGGTAAATATGCCGTAACGGCAGGATCCCCACACCGGACTCCCGGAAACCGGCCCCATGGCGAACACCAGATGATTATCCGGGCTTAAGGGGTCCACACCGGGCGGATTGTCGCTCAGCAGCAGATGGGCGGCCAGCCCCTTGCCACCCATTTTGGCCGCCAGGATATCGTCCGGAATCATTTTCAGGGCATAGGATTCTTGGGCAAGATTGATCCTGAGGACCATGTTGTAAAAGCCGTGCATGGAGAAATCAGCCTCTATGACCCCGGGACGATCGGTTTAAAGCATACGCCGGTATATGGCTTCGGCATCGGCCTGGGTCATGGCACGCGGGTTGTTGGCCAGCAGGCGGGTGACCTTCATGACGCCGGCGGCGAGCATCGGCAGGTCTTCTTCCTTGACCCCGAAATCCTCCAGATGTTCCGGTATCTGCAAATCGTGGGACAATGTACGCAGGGCCTCCACCGCGATCTGGGCTTTCTGGCGAACCGTCTGCCCCGCGGTGACTTCGCCAAGCAGGTCGGCCAGCTCGGCAAACTTGTTCAGATTGCCGAGCATGTTGAATTCCATCACCGCGGCCAACATGATGCTGTTGGCCACACCATGGGGGATGTGATACTCGGCGCCAATGGGATAGGCGAACGCATGCACGGCGGTGACCCCGGCGTTGGCAAAAGCCATCCCGGCCAGCAGGCTGCCTACCAGCATGTTGCTGCGGGCCGTCAAATCGGACCCGTTGGCGTAGGCGGTGCGAATATTGGCCACGATCAGCCGGATGGCCTCGCGGGCCAGCATGTCGGTCATGTGATAGGCGTTTTTCGAGGTGAAGGCCTCCACCGCATGGATTAGTGCGTCCATGCCGGTAGCCGCCGTTACATGAGGGGGCAAGCCCAGAGTCAGCTCCGGATCGAGCAGGGCCAAAGAAGGGATCAGATAGGGACTGACGACCCCTTTTTTGAGCTTTTCTTCGAGATCCGAGAGGATGACGATCGGTGTCACCTCACTGCCAGTCCCGGCGGTGGTGGGCACGATGATCGTTTTGACACCCGGTCGGGGAATCAGGTCGATGCCGAAATAGGCGGAAAGATCACCGTCATTGGCTGCCAGCAGCGCGGCAATTTTGGCGATGTCGATGGCCGATCCCCCGCCGATGCCGATCACCAAATCCACCTGTTCTTTCCGGATCATCTCGGCTGCGGTCGCGGCAATTTCCAGACGCGGATCCGGCTCGACCTGATCGAAACGGCAAAACGGCATGCCGCCTTCGTCGAGCAGCGTTTCCAGGCGCTGCACGATGCCGGCTGCCACCAGTCCGGGATCGGTGACGACCAGGGTACGGGTCCCGCCGAACCGTTTAATCTCGGAAACGATTTGTGCCAGACAACCCGGTCCTACCACGATTCGGGGTGCGGTTTGAAACGTACGGATCGTATTCATCGGTGCCTCCTTCGTATCGATTGCCTCCGCCGTCCGCGTCCGCAGGAAGGAATATCGTCCCATTGATTAGGGATCCTGTGCGAACCAACGCCGGGGCGGTCTTCAGACCGCCAGGTATTTTTTGTGAACCTGCTCCTCTTTTCGAAACGCTTCGGTGGTTCCCTTGTAGACCACATGGCCCTTGTCGAGCACGACCACCCGCTCGGATACGGCCAGGGCGAATTTCAGGTTCTGCTCGGAAAGTAAAATCGTCGTATCGGCTGCTTTCAGGGCCATGATCAGGCTCTTCAGCTCACCCACGATAACCGGCGAAAGCCCTTCCGAAGGCTCGTCAAGCACCAGCACGTCAGGGTTGCCCATGAGCGCCCGGGCGATGGTCAGCATCTGTTGCTCGCCGCCGGACATGGTGCCTCCAAGGCGATGGGTCATATCCGCCAAAATAGGAAATTGTTGATAAACGGATTTCAGATGCCACATCCCGCTGCGGCCGGGAATACGTCCCAGCTCCAGGTTCTCCTCCACCGTAAAGGGTGCCAACACCCGGCGGTCTTCCGGCACGAACCCCAAGCCCAGTCGGGCCATGCGATAGGCGGGGCGGCCGGAGCAGTCCTGCCCCTTGAAAATCACTTTGCCGCTTTTGGGCGGGGTAAGGCCCATCAGCGAACGGAAAGTCGTGGTCTTCCCGGCCCCGTTGCGCCCCATGAGGCACACGGTTTCGCCGGAGGCAACGCTGAAGCTTACATCGAAGAGGATATGGCTGCGATCGTAAAACGTGTTCAGATCATTGGCTTCCAGTACGGTTCCCATTACAGTTCCTCCCCCAGATAAGCACTCACGACCTCCCGGTTGTTACGAATTTCATCCGGCGTTCCCTCGGCCAGAAGCGCACCCTGCTGCAGAACCCGGACAATCTGGGCAATGCCGAACACCATGTCCATGTCGTGCTCGATGAACACCAGCGTCAGGTTGTAGGTTTTCCAGAGTTTTTTTATGGTATCCCGCGTGCGATGGCGCTCTTCCGGCGACATGCCGGCCGTAGGCTCGTCCAGCAGCAGCAGCTGCGGTTCGAGAACCAGGGCAATGCCGATGTCCAGCAGTTTTTGATCTCCGTGGGACAGTTCGAAGGCGAGCCGGTCGGCGTGTTCTGTCAATCCGAGGTCTTCCAGAATGGCGTAGGCACGCTCCGTGGCCTGTCGGAAGAAACGGACCGGCCGGAAAAAGCGTCGGGTTTGATCCAGCTTGGACAAACAGGCGACCTTAACGTTATCCAGAACGGTTTCATCCGGAAAAAGCGAAGCGATCTGGAAGGCGCGTCCCATCCCCTGAGACACGATCTTCTGGGGTTTGACCCCTACGATGTCCCGCCCCTGAAACAGGATGCGGCCCCGATCGGGCAGCAGATGTCCTGTGATCTGGTTAAACAAGGTGGTTTTGCCGGCGCCGTTGGGTCCGATGATGGCCGAAATTTCGCCGGGCATGACCGAAAAACTGACATTCTGGGTGACCCGAAGGCCGCCGAATGCTTTATGCACCGACTCGAGTTGCAAGATGGGGTTCATTCCGACCTCCGTGTCTTCAGCCGCATCATACGGAGTTTGAGCTGGTTCAATTCGCCCACCAGTCCCCTGGGGAAAACAATCACCATGACCAGAATGATAGACCCGATGATCAGGGACCAGTATTCGGTCCAGGCCCCGACGACATCCTCGATCAGGATGATGGCCGCCGCTCCGATAAAGGGTCCGAAGAACTGGTTCAGCCCTCCCAGGACCGACATGAGGATTACCTCCCCCGAGGTGGTCCAGTAGAACATGTCCGTATGGATTGAATTGTCGACGCCGGCCATCAGGCTGCCGGCCAGGGCGGCAAAAAGGGACGAGATCATGTAGATGCGCAGTTGGTTGCGTCGCACCCGGCGTCCCAGAAATCGCACCCGCTCCGGGTTCTGCCGCACACAACGCAGCATGAGTCCGAAAGGGCTGTAGGCCATGCGTTTAAGGATCCAGATGGAGACCAGCACCAGTGCCAGCAGGAAGTAGTAATAAACGATGGGATCCGACAGGATACCGGGCGCAATGATCCCCTGGATGCCGTCGTCGCCACCGGTAAACGCATACCATTTGAATGTAATCTGCCAGGCCAGTTGGCCGAAGGCCAGGGTCAGCATGGTAAAATAAACGCCGCCCACCCGGATAACCATTAGCCCCAGTAAAAACGAGGTCAGGGCCACCGCCAGCATCCCGATTCCAATGGCCGGCAGATACCACGCACTACCGAGGTATTCGACCATCAATCCAACGAAATAGGCTCCCAACCCGTAGTACAGGGCCTGGCCGAAGGAGAGCATACCGGTAACCCCCCAGAGCATGTTGAACGCCACGGCGAACAACCCCCAGATGAGCACATGGCAGGCCAGGTTGAGCTGATAGGTCGAGGTCATCAGAACGGGTACCAGTGCAAATCCGGCGATCATCAGGCACCAGAGGGCCGCGGCCGTGTTCGTGCGACTGATTTTCATGGTCATACCTTCCTCACCTGCCGGGGAGCGAACAGCCCCTCGGGTTTAAAAATCAGTACGATGACCATCACCAGAAAACTGAAAAGGCTGGCCCATTTGGGCAGAAAGGCTACGGCGAAAGCGTTGACTTCGCCGATCAGGATGGCCCCCAGCCACGCGCCCCAGAAATTTCCCATCCCCCCGAGCACGACCACGATCAGGGAATCGATGATAACCTCGATGCCGGCGCCCGGGGTGACGGTTCGCAGGGGGGCGGCGAGGGCACCGGTCATGCCGCCCAGACCGGTGGCGATGCCGAAGACCAGGGTCATGGTCAACGGCACGTTGACCCCCAAGGTGTCGACCATTTCCCGGTCCACAGCCGCTGCCCGCGCGATTTTACCGGGCCGGGTGCGGCTCATGATCCACCAGGCGGCGACGACGACCGCAATGCCGACCCCGATGATCAACAGGTTGTAGGCGGGCAGAAAAACGTTGCCGATTTCGATGGCGCCGGTGAAACCGTGGGGGCGCGGCAGCGATTTGTACTCGGTGCCCCAGATCAGTTTGACCAGATCGTCGATGATGAGAATTAAACAATAGGTCAACAGAATCTGGAATCCGCCTTCGTTGGGGCGCCCGTAAATGCGGCGGAGAAACAGGGCTTCGGCCACCATGCCCACCACCCCGGCGCCAACTCCTGCAAGAGCGAGAGACAGCCAGAAGTTGACTTTCCATGTCGCCACGAACTGATAGCCGAAGTAGGCGCCGATCATGTAGAACGACCCGTGGGCGAAATTGAACACATTGCCGACCCCGAAAATCAGGGTCAGCCCGCTGGCCACCAGAAACAGCAGTGTCGCCATGGTCAGGCCGCTTATGGTCTGGGTGATGAAAAACGAGAAATCCATTGATCCGCTCCGCAGGAATGGGGATACAGCGGGAGGGGCATGCCCCCTCCCGCCGGTTGGGACTACTCTTTGCGTTTCTCTTTCAGGTACTCAACGGGCGGGACCAAGTCTTCGGCCTTATAAATGCTCCAGTTGCCAAGCATCTTCTTGGCCGGAGGATAGTCGGCGTTGGGAATCGTGGTGCCGATCGCCATGACCTGGGTAATCTGGTGAGTTTCCGGACGAATGTAGGAAGTGAAGCCATCCGGGTCTTCGGGGAGTTTGATCTTGAGGCCTTCCAGGTTTTTGACCAAAGCTTCAGTATCGTCCGGGTTGCCCACGACCTCGACGGCCCGGGCGATCGCATAGATGCCGGCGTAGGCGCCTTCGGCCGCATACGTCGGGAACCGGCCGGTACGTTTTTTAAATTCCTGAACGAAATTGCGGTTGCGGTCCGTTTCAGGCCAGTTGTTGTAGTGACGTGCCCCCAGGACCAGGCCGTCCGGCAGTTCCGCTCCCATTGCGCTCATGAGTTCATAGTTGCCGCCGGCATCCGGATGGAAGTACAGCGTCCTCTTAAAAAGGTTGTAGGCTTGGGCCTGCTTGATGAAGGCCACGGTGTCGCCCCCCCAGAAACCGGATACCAGGATGTCCGGTTTGTCATTGAGAATGGCCGTGATATAGGACGTGTAGTCCGGGGCGAAAATCTTGGGCCAATATTCTCCCACGACCTTGTAGGGTATACCGAAGCGGTCGAGGTTGTAGCGGATTTCGTCCCACTGGCTGTGGCCATAGGCGTAGTCCGGCCCGATAAAGGCGATGGTCTTCCAAGGCTTGGACTGGGCCAGGTTCTTGAGATAAAGTGCACCGGCCGCCATGGACTGAAAGGTGTTGTTAGAGACACGAAAATAATAGGGCTGAAAGCTGTCCACGGTGAGCCGCGTGGAGGCATGGTCGGTGCCGATAAAAATCTTTTTGTACTGGTGAGAAATCTCGGTCACGGCCAGACCCACGCCGGAGCTGACGACACCGAAAAGGAAATGGACTTTCTCTTCGGTAATGTAGCGCTTGGCAACCCGCACGGCATAAGCCGGTTTGGCCTTGCTGTCGGTAAAGGTCGCATCGATCTTATACCCCAACACCCCGCCCTTGCTATTGATTTCATCGATGGCCATTTCGGCCGCAGCAACGGAATCCTTGCCGTATAATCCGGCCCGACCGGTCATGGGGTACATGGCCCCGATCCTGATGGTTTTGTCTTCAGCGCTGGCGCAGAAAGGAACGATGATAAAAGCCAGGAAAGCAATAGTCAGACACACGAACAGCCGTTTGTTACGCATTTTCCTCTCCTCTTTGTTTCACGGTTGATTAAAGTACTCCGGGAGCGATCCTCCTCTTGCCGGCCAGCGAGTTGGGTAGCCTGCCGCGTCGCCTTTTTTGTGCAACCGATGTGCCACAAGATACGAAGACCGTTCAACCCACTGATATCAATAAATATGCCTTTCTGCACAAAATGAAGGACATTCAATATTCGCACTTGCAATACCGCAAGAGCATTCTCTCGACGGCGAGGAAAAAGACGTTAACATTTTGTTTATTTTATAAATTATTTAGTATTGCAAAATTGCAAACTATTGCGATTTTGCAATATCTGGTGGAATGGCGTATCGATTCATTTTACGCCACAGGGTGGTCGGGTGAACCTGCAGGCGGACGGCCGCCCCGGCCAAGGTTTTGCTTTCTTCCAGGGCGCGGCGGATCATCTGGGCCTCGAGTGCCTGTACGGATTCTTTGAGGGACAGGCCTTCCGTTTCAAGATCCTGCCAGCTGCAGGTTGTGGAATGGACCTCCTCGGGCAGATCCGCCAGGGCGATCTGGTCGCCTTCGCTCAGCAGCATCATGCGCTCCATGATATTGATCAGCTCGCGCACGTTGCCGGGATAGTGATACCGCTTGAGGGCATCGATGACTTTGGGCTCGAGGCGTTTGCTGCTCCGGTGGGTCCGGTTGAAGGCTTCGAGGACATTCAACGCTAAAGCCGGGATATCTTCTTTGCGCTCCCGCAAGGGGGGAATGGCAATGGGAATCACATTGAGACGATAGTAAAGGTCCTGCCGGAATTGCCCCTGGCGCATCATCTCCTTCAAATTACGGTTGGTGGCGGCCAGAATCCGCACATCCACTTTCTGGGTGTGCTTGCCGCCCACTCGGGTGAAGGTTTTCTCCTCGATGATTTCCAGCAGTTTGACCTGCAGATCCGGCCGGATCTCGGTAATTTCGTCCAGAAAAACCGTGCCGGTGTGCCCGGCTTCGATCAGACCGGCCTTGCCTCCGGTGACAGCCCCGGTGAATGCGCCCTTTTCATAGCCGAACAGCTCGCTTTCCATCAGGGAACTGGGAATCGTCCCGCAGTTGATCTTGACGAAAGGGAGATCCTTGCGATGACTGATCTGATGGATCAGGCGCGCCAGCATGCTCTTGCCCACACCGGATTCGCCGAGCAGAAGCACCGAGGTATCCGAATCGGCCACCTTGGTGGCCTGCCGGACCACCTGCATCATGGGCCGGCTTTTGATCACCATGTCCTGCAGGGCATGCTCGATGCCGTCATGCTCTTTGAGACTCTGGTAGTAGCGGGAAGTGATGCGTTCGCTGGTTTTGAGCTTGGTTCGCAGCTCATTGAGTTCGGTGATGTCCCGGACATTGGTCACCACAAAGATGATTTCGTCGTTTTGGTCACAGATGGGTGTTCCTGTGACCATGACCTGTTTGTCCCCCTTGATCTGCTGCAGGATGGTCACCTGCTGCTGCTTTTCCAGTACCTCCAACGTTACGGAATGGTCGAAAATCCGCTCCCGCACGAGATCGTTCATGTTGCGGCCGATAAGTTGCTGTCGCTTCAACCCCGTAATCCGCTCGTAGGAATGGTTTACGCGGATCGTGTTGGCGATGCCGTCAGTGATGTAAAGACCGTCATAGGAGGATTCGATGATGGCCTCCAGTTCGCTGTTGAGACGCTGGAAGCTCTGCAGTTCACTCGTAATGGTCTCGTATTCGGAAATATCCTGAAAAACCGAGATCAGCCCCTGGACATGGCCGTCCGCAAAAATCGGGCTGCGATTCGCGATGATGGTGGTTTGCTCCATAACGAGCTTCACACCGATGCTCGGCTTTCCGCTTTGCATAATACGCTGCATATCCGGCCAGACACCGGGCCGTATATCGGAAATATGGCAGCCCACATAGGCGGTATGCCCCTCTCCGAAGATGCGTCGGGCCGCTTTGTTGTATAGGGCAATGGTGCCTTCACGGTCGATGACGATAATGCCATTGTAGGAGGCGTCCAGCACCGCGGCCCAAAAGGACGGCAGTGGCAGGAGACGACTGGCATCGTGTTGCCGCATGGGGTCGATCCTCACCTTGTTCTCAATTGTATTTTGACGGCTTGTTTCGAATCAACTCGCCAGCAACGAGAACCCGGGCGTTGGCTCGTTTATATTCTCGCTGAGCATACCAATCTACCTTAAAAGGCATAATTGGATCTGCAAATCAATAGAATATAGGCTTTTAGAGAAATTTCACCGGTCAGAGAGAAAAACGGGACGACAGGGACGCACACGGGTGCACGTCAACAAGCGATGAGAATGAACTACCCCGCCGCAAGCAGCGGGGTATCAGCTAAGGATTAGGTCGTTTTTACCGTCGCAAGCGACGGGGTATTAGACCCGCTGCTTCGCAATAAAGGCAAGAGGCGGGGCTGAGATCCTATCCGATCAGTCGAGCACCTCCCGCAACCGTTTGGACAACTCGACAATCGTGAAGGGCTTTTGAATAAAGCCGCGGCAGCCCCGGGCCAAAATTTCCCTGGCTTGGCCATCAATGCTGTATCCGCTGGACAACAGCACCGCGACATCGGGTTTGATGACTTTTAAGCGGTCAAAGACCTCCCCACCCCCCATCTTCGGCATGATCATATCCAGGATCACCAGATCGATCCGATCCGCGTTCTCGGCATAAATGTCCACGGCGGATTCTCCCGAACTGGCAGTGATAACCGTGTAGCCGATCTTTTCGAGCAGTTTTTCGCCCACGTCCAGCACCATGGATTCGTCGTCAACCAGCAGTACGGTCCCATGCCCCGAAACCAACGTTTCAGAACGTTCCGGTTCTGCTTGGGCGCTTTTCTGTGAAACGGGAAGATAGAAAAAAAAGGTGCTGCCGCGGCCGGGTTCGCTGTCAACATCGATGGCGCCCTGATGGTTTTTGACGATGCCGAAGGCAGACGCCAATCCAAGTCCGCTGCCCCTGCCGACGCCCTTGGTGGTAAAAAAAGGGTCGAAAATCTTTTTGCGGACCGCCGGATCGATGCCCGTGCCCGTATCCGTTACGAAAACCCGGACGTACTTGCCCGGTTGAATATCATAAGCGGCCGCAGCGTCTTCCGCAAGGTGCACGTTGCCCCCACCGATGGTCAAACGCCCACCCCCGGACATCGCATGCGACGCGTTGATGCACAGGTTGAGCAGAACCTGATCGATTTGCCCGCGATCCACTTCCACCGACCACAAGTCCTCTTCCACGGCCAGTTCGATCTGAATCTCCTTTTTTGTGCGCCCGAACATATCGGCGCTGTTGGCGATCAGCTCCTTCAAGTTGGTCGGTTTGACTTCGTATTTACCGCCCCTGGCCAGACCCAGCAACTGGCGGGTCAGACCGACGCCCCGCTGGACATAGGTTTCAATGTTTTTCAGTTGTTTATGGTGTGGCGTATCCGGATTGTTTTCCATCAGGGCCAGAGAGGCATTGCCCTGGATTCCCATGAGAAGATTATTGAAGTCATGGGCGATCCCACCAGCCAATGTTCCCAGCGATTCCAGTTTCTGGGTTTCCTGAAGCTTGGCTTCCAGTTGTTTTTTAGCCTCCTCGGCTTCCCTGAGGGCCGTCACGTCATGGGTCACGGCCATGGCCCGTTTGGGCACATCGTCTTCGAAAAAAAAACGGGCATTGACCAGGACACGGATGATTCGACCGTCTTTGCATCGGAACGAAAATTCGGCGGGAGCCGGGCGGCGGTCGCCCGCCCAAACTTCCCCGATCATCCGATCAAGGGTGATTCTACTTTCATCGGTCAGCAGGATGTTGGGATTGAGGGATAAAAATTCATCCTCGCTGTAGCCGGTATACTTGCACATGACTTCGTTCACGCTGGTAAACTTCCGCGTTTCGATGTCGACCTCGCAGATGCCGGCGGGCGCATGCTGAACCAGCTCCCTGTTTTTGGCCTCGCTTTCCCGCAACGCGTTTTCCGCCCGTTTGCGTTCGGTCAGGTCGTGGGTAAGATCGTAAAAGCCGAGCACCGTGCCCTCTTCTTCCACATCGGGGACGTAATTGGCCTCGAGCCAGATGGTGCCTTTGCCCTTTTCGGACAGCATCACCTCAAAACGGACGTGATTTCCCGCCAGTACGTTATGGACCTGTTTTTCTATCTTGCCATAGTGGTCCTCTCCCAGAACATCACGCAGATGGCGGCCGATAATGGCGTTTCGGCTGAGTCCCAAAACCCGCTCATATTCGCGGTTCACGAACTGGAACCGCCGGTCGGCATCGACGTAGGAAATGCGGGCCGGCAGGTTGTCGGTCAGCAGGCGCAACCGCCGTTCATTTTCACGCAGGGCGGACAGTTGGGCCCGGAGCTGGGGGTAGTAGCTCTTGCGGGTGGACTGCAGGCTCAGCCCCAAAAATTTCTCACGTGCCCGATTGGATTTGTCGGTCTGATCGGATTTGGACATGATTGTTTGATCCGACTGCTGAAAACAACAGTTTTTTCGACGCTCCGTTTGGGTTAATAGATTTCTCTAAGAATCGAGGCGATCTCACCGAGTTGGGCCTCGCGCGGGTTGGTCGCCAGGCAGGGGTCCTGAAATGCAAACTCGGCCAGTTGGGGCAGCTCTGTCGAAGCCACGCCCATATCCCGCAGCCGCTGCGTGATCCCCAAACGGATGCGCAGGGAGGCAATCCGATCCACGAGCGCCGAGGCGGCCTCCCCGGATTCCAGGTTGCCTGTTCTCACCCCCATGGCTCGGGCAAGCTGAAGATACTTATCGGCTGCGGCTGGGAAATTAAAGCGCACCACCCTTTCCAACAAAAGCGAATTGCACTCGCCGTGGTTCAGGTCCTTGAATCCGCCCAGGCTGTGGGCCATGGCATGAACGAGCCCCAGACTGGCATTGGAAAAGGCCAGACCGGCCATGAGGCTGGCCATCATCATGTTATCCCGAAAGGTGATGTTGTCCGGCTCACGGTAGGCCCCCTCCAGATTGTCGACGACCAGCCGGACGGCCTGCCTGGCGGCCATATCGGTCAACGGCGAAGCCGCCGTGGACACATAGGCCTCGAAGGCGTGGCACAGGGCGTCCATGCCGGTGGCGGTCGTCAGGTCCGCCGGCATGGTCAGCGTCGTTTCAGGATCGACAAGGGCGATATCGGGGATCACCATCTTGCTGATAATCGCAATCTTCCTTCCCTGTTGGGTGTCGGTGATGATGGCAAACTGGGAGACATCCGCCGACGTTCCCGCTGTCGTGGGGATGAAAATCAGGGGCGGACCCGGACCGGGAACGGCATCCACGCCTTCGAAATCGACGACATGGCCCGGATTGCCGACCACGACGCCGATCCCCTTGGCGCAATCCATGGGGCTGCCACCCCCCACGGCCAGAATCAAATCGCAGCCCTGGCGGCGGCAGATTTCTGCACCCGCCATGACCTCGTGGTCCTTGGGATTGGGCGTAACGGCACTGAACACAATGTAAGCAATGCCGGCATCCTTAAGACTGGTTTCCACCTTTTCCGTCCACCCGGCAGCAATCACCCCGGGATCGGTAACGATCAACACCTTGGTCGCACCGAAATTCGCAACGTGACGGCCGGCCAGCCCCACCGCACCGCTGCCGTAGACGATTTCCGGCACCAGGAATTTTCTCAGGCGTAGAAGTGTATCCGGATCCATGCAATCGACTCCTGCATTGAAAGTTACGATTTTCAGATGATTATCGGAAGGTTCGAAAAAAATGTTAGGCTTAAAGTATCATAAAAAATTGAGGGGCCTCAACAAGTGATTTTCATTGGCTGAACGCCGCCATCACGTTCACCAGCAGCATGGCCGCCATGCCGAGCATGATAAGTCCCGCCAGCAGATCGGCCTGCCGCCGGTAGCGCCTTAAAAATGCGGCGGCTCCAGCGCCGACGGCCAGAAGGCCCGGCAGGGTTCCGAGACCGAAAACCAGCGCCATTGCCGCCCCGGCCAACATTCCCCCGGCGGACAGGGCCTTGGCGAAAGCGGCGTAGGAAAGACCGCAGGGCAGTCCCCCTAAAATCAACCCCATGAGGAAAAGATCCCCGTTGCTGCGCCGATCGGCAACCCGGTTCATCAAGCCCCGCCAACCGGGCATGCTGGAGGGACTGGCCACTGCCAGCCAGTCGGGCTCGGCAACGAAACCCAACCGGGAGAGGCCGAAAAACAAGAGAAAAAGTCCCGCCAGAAGGCCGATTCCCAGCTGCGTCCTGGCCATCCAGGCCATGGGATCGCTGCCGAGGACTGAAGCCAGGTGGATCAATCCGCCGCCCAAAGCCCCCATCAGGGCGCCAATCAGGGTGTAGGTGATCAGTCGGCCGGCATGGTAGGCCAGATGGGCCGAGAACCGCCCGGTCTGTCCGGGCAGCGCCACGATCAGCGGGCCGCACATGCCGATGCAATGGCCGGTGCCCAAAAGCCCCAGCATGAACAGGGCCGTCAGTTCATTCGATGATATGGGCATGGGTCTTTTCCGAAATTGTAAAACGAAGTTTTGGACTTGTCTTTGTCACGTCTCCCTTGCAGTTTGGCATAAAACCATCTAAATTGACATTCTCTTCTGGCTGCTCGATCCGAACGTTTTTTACCAGTCGCCGCAAAGGAGGTCCCGTTTGCGCTTTTCTCTGCGACCCGATCGCATGATGACGGCCATTTTCTCAATACTCGCATTGATGCTGACCGCCGCCACGATATACGGCGCCGAAAGCGGTCCGGCACCGGCATTGCGCCCCCTCGCTTCCGAAGGGTCACTGAACCTCAGCGCGTCCGACCGTTGCCCGGTATGCGCCATGTTCCCCGCCCGGCGGCCCCGGTCGGCGGCCGCCATGACGCTGAAAAGCGGAGAGACCTACTATTTTTGCAGCAACGGCTGCCTGCTGCGCGCATGGCTGCGGCCGGCGGTCTACCTGGGAAAAAAGAAAGCGACCATCGACCGCCTGGTGGTCCTGGACTACTTCTCCGGCAAACCCATCGACGCCCGCAAGGCGACCTGGATTTCCGGCTCCGATGTGGTGGGCCCCATGGGGCCGGCCATCGTCGCCCTGGGCGACGCCGGTCAGTTGGACGCCTTTACAAAACGTCATGGCGGCCAAAACGTATTTCGTTTTAACCAGATCGACGACGCGCTGTGGCGGAAAATCAGTCATAGAAAACTGCCTGAACAGTAGCATGAAATCCACTTTCATCCAAAATAGAACGGATGTGCCGGCACCTTGCAAGGGAGCCGGCCTTCTCGTGGCGATTGCCTTTGTTGTTACGGTGCTGATTGCTTTTTCCATTGCTGCTGATCTGCTGATCCGAAAGGATCAGGGGGCTACCGAAGCGAGCCGATGGATGAAGTCCCTGGCCCTTTCTGCGCCGGCCCTTTGGAGTGCCGGTACGCCGCTGCGCCACCCGGAGACCTTGCATCCGGGAATCGATCTGCGCTACACCGTCGGTATGGAGACCACGCGATGAAATCTGGTCTCAAGGAATACCCTTTGCTCGTCTGGGCCGCGCGGGACATTCTGCGCAGCCCCGGACGGGGACTTCTCGTATCAGCCTGCCTGGCCAGCGTGAGCTTTCTGATCGCCGTGGCCCTGCTGTTCAGTCAGGCCATGGAGACCACCTGGAACCAGCTCATGGCCCGGGCGCCGGACCTGATCGTCCGACGCATCGATGCCGGCGGCTGGGCACCCATGCCGGCTGAGGCAGCCGTTGCCGCGGCGACATCCGTGCCCGGTGCCCTGGCCCCCACCCCCCGGCTGTGGGGTGTCGCAACAGGGCCCCGGGGACCGGTGACGGTGGTGGCCTCGCCGGGGGTGGTTCCCGAAACCACCCTGCAGGGGTTGACGCCCCCCGTTAGCGGTCAGGCAGTGGCAGGCCGGGGTGTGACCAAGGCGCCTCAGGACGGGCGCCTGATTATCGTCGGCCAGGAGCGCCTGCAATTGACCATTATCGGCACCTTTCCCGCCCAAACCGGTCTGGCCACCCATGACCTAGTCTGGATGGCACCGGCCGATGCCCGGCGGCTGCTGGGCCTGTCACCAGGTCAGGCCAGCGATCTGGCCGTCAGCCTCTTCCACGAGGAGGAAGAAGCAGCCATCCAGGCGGATCTGGCCGATGTCTTTCCCTGGCCGGTCCGCATTACCGGACGCAGCGACGGCGTCCTTCGGCACCACCAGCGGGCGGTGCATATGGGCGGCATCGCCGTGGTGGCCTGCGTGCCGGCCATCCTCGCGCTGGTGTGGATCGTTGCCGGCACCGCCTTAACCGGCAGCAGCCGGCAGGCCCACTGGGGTCTGCTCAAGTCCCTTGGATGGACAACCGGCGATCTGGTGCGGCTGCAAATCTTCCAGGCCGCTCTGCTCGGGACGCCCGCATTGGCGGCCGGGCTGGCATCGGCCTACTCGGTGGTATTCTACCCGCCGGCCGCCGGCATCGCCGCGTGGTGGCTCACCGGCGGCCAGCACCTGCCCGCCATGGTCCTCAGCCGTTCCGGCGCGCTGATCACCCTGCTGGAAATCTCCGCTTTGGTAATCATCCCTTACCTGGCGGCAGTATTTCTGGCCACCGTCAAACAGGTGGCCAACGAACCCTGGCACCTGCTGATGGCCGACCCATGGAACTGACCCCCGGACTCGCCTGCCACCGGCTCGGCTTTCACTGGCCGGGAGATCGCAGCGCCAAAAGGCCTGTCTTGGAATCGGTGAACGCTCGGTTCGCCCCCGGCACACTCAATCTGGTCACCGGTGAAACCGGCGCCGGCAAAAGCACGCTGCTGCACCTTCTGGGCGGACTGCTGCGCCCCACCGGCGGAGAAATTCATGCCGACGGCCAGCCCATCTCCCGCTGGCCGGCAAACCATCGCGACCCGTGGAGACGCAACGTGGGCATCGTTTTCCAGCATCTGGCCCTGGTCCCGGATATCAGTGCCGCGGAAAATCTTCTTCTCCCCCTGATCCCCAGAAAAATTTCCTGGTCCCGCATGCAAGCGCAAATTCAAAAACGACTCGTAGAGAACGACCTGGCCGACTTAGGCCGGTTCCCGGCCAGGGAGCTTTCCGGCGGCCAACGCCAGCGTTTGGCCGTGGCCCGAGCCCTGAGCGGAGAGCCCCGCTTCATCCTGGCCGACGAGCCCACGGCCTTTCAGGACGATGATCATACCCGGCAAATAATCTCGCAACTGCGGGCTGCCGCCGATGCCGGCGCCGTCACGGTGGTCTGTTCCCAGGATCCGCGGCTAAAGACATCCGTCGCCTTTCATCTGCGCTACCACCTGGCATCCGGCCGCCTGACTCGGGGAAGTCTGCCGTGATCTGGCACCCGCTGACATGGGCCTTCTGGTCGGCGGCCTTCACCGGGCTTTTGATTTACGGGCTGGCCGCCTTGCGCTCCGCCAACGTTTTCCTCGATTGGCAGCCGGATCGTTCCGACAGCCGTCAGCTCCGCAGGGAACGCGATGCCGAGATCGCCGCCCTGCTGGCCCGAGGGGCCCTGGCCTGCCTGGCGGCGGCGGCCTTGCTGGGCCTGATCGGCATTGCCCTGGCCTGGCACCGGGTGGTCCCCGGCGCCATGTGCGGCACCGGCGTTCTGCAGGCCATGGGAAGTTACGGCATTCGAGCTATGATTTTCTGGGGCCTGGCTTTGCTCATCCTGTACGCCTGGTGGGTGCTGGACCGGCTGGACCGCTGCCATCCATTAGGGGGGTTGACCTGGCAGGCCGCTCGCATCTGGCTCACCGCCGCGCCGTTTCTCCTTGCGGCTGTTTTCTATTCCTGGCAGGCCCTGATGCAAATTGAGTCGACCCCGCCGGTAAGCTGCTGCGCGGCGGTTTATGATCGGGTGCTTGAAGAAACAACAACAGCTGCGGTCACCGGACGGCTCCTGGCGGCATCTTTTTGGGGCCACCTGGCGGGCTCCGTCAGTTTGCTGATCCTGGCGGCCCGAAAAATTCAACGCCCCGAAGGCGGGTTGGGCATCCTGCCGGCCGCGATCATGATACTCTGGGTCCCTGCGGCATCGATCTGTATCAAACATTTCTGGTCGGTGTACTACTACCAGGTGCTTTCCCACCCCTGCCCCTGGTGTCTCTTCCTTTCGGATCACTACGGGGCCGGATTTCTCATTTTCGGCTGCATGGCGGCCGCTGTTCTCTCCTCGGTTTCTCTGTGGACCGCCGACCACGTCCGTAGCCACCACCCCCTCCTGTCTAAACCGGCGGTCAAACGCATTCATGATTCGGCCTGGCAGCTTTTGGCTGCCATCATCCTCTTCACGATCCTGACAGCCGGGCCGGCTCTGGTTTGGCGCCTGCGCACCGGCGTCTGGATGACCAACCCTTTTTAGGATCGCCTGGCGCTATACCGGATCGGACCCGGATGTCCGCCCCACCCTCTGGTAGCCGTATCCTCTTATTAATCATATGCTTATATCTTTTTGGTCCGTATTCGGCAATTGACACCCCCTTGGCCTTTTGCTATCCTTGATTCGATCTACCACAATTCGCGTCGAGCCGAGCCCCTTTGCTCCACCATCGTACCGCCAAGGCGACGCGAGATTTTCTCAAATTTTTGCCCGTCCATCGACTGTACGACGAACTGCTGAACCGACCGATCCATGTCGCCGGCATGGGAACCCCGGCATTGACAGGCAACCCGTATGAACCGCAGAACCTTTCTCAAAATTGCATCCATGGGCAGCGTCGCCTTTGCCGCGGGCTGTTCTTCCAAATCGGAAAACAATCTTTTCACCATGGTCCAGGCCACCGAGGACATGGTCACCGGCAGGGCCACCTGGTACGCCTCCACCTGCCGCGAGTGCCCGGCCGGATGCGGGGTCTTGGCCAAAAACCGGGAAGGACGGGTCATCAAGCTGGAGGGCAATCCGCTGCATCCGACCAATCGCGGCGCCCTTTGCATCCGGGGGCAGGCGGCCCTGCAGGGAATCTACAATCCCGACCGTTTGCAGCAGCCCCGCCTGAAAACGGCGGACGGCTGGCAGACGCTCTCCTTTTACGAAGCCGGCAACCTGATCCGGGAAAAGGCCGAAGCCGCGGCAAATCTCGGAAAGGAACGGGTGGCCCTGATCACCGAAACCGTGGGGCAGACCCAGCTGGACCTGTTTGCCCGTGCCATGGATCACTTTGGCGGCCCGGACCCGGTGGTTTTCGAACCCCTGGCCTACGAATCGCTCAAATACGCCTGTCAGCAGCTTTTCGGCAGCCCCATGCTGCCCGGTCTGCACATGGACCGGGCCGATCTGCTGCTGAATTTTGGCGCCGATTTTCTGGAAACCTGGCTGTCACCGGTGGAATACGCCCGCAAATTCAAGGCCATGCACCTGCTGAGCAACGGCACCAAGGGGCTGTTCATTCAGGTAAGCCCCTTCCAGTCCCTGACCGGGGCCAACGCCGACCGCTGGATCGGCTGCCGGCCCGGCACGGAAGCGGCGGTGATCATGGGCCAGATCCGGTCGGTGATGGCCGCGGACAACGGACCGGCGGTCGGCGGCAATCTTGGCAAGCTGCTCGAGGATATGAGTGCGGAGTACACCCCGGAGGCGGTGGCCCGCATCTCCGGTGTTTCCACCAAAGATCAGGCCATTGTCACCCGGCGTCTGCTCGACGCCCGGCGTCCCCTCGTATTGGGGACCGGCAGCACCGGTGAAAACGGTCCCGCCGTGGCCGCGGAACTGGCAGCCCTGCTGCTGAATCGGGTGCTGGATTCCGACCTCTCCCTGTTCGATTTCGAAAACCGGCACCGGGTGGAAATCGCGGATTCTCGGGCGGCGGTACTCGACGCCTTCGATCGCATGGACGACCGGTCCGTGGCGCTGGTATTTCTCAACAACGTCAATCCCGTCTTCTCCATTCCCGGCGGCGAGCGCATCGCCAATACCCTGAAGGCCAAAAACCGCTTCGTGGTGGCCTTTGCCAATTTCATGGACGAGACGTCCGCCCACGCCGATCTCGTCGTGCCTGTCCAACTGGCGCTGGAAACCTGGGACGCCTACGAAGGCCGCCGCGCCGACCTGTCCACCTTGCAGCCGGCCATGGGCAAAATCACCCAGGCCCCGGCTCTGGGGGACCTGATGATCGGTCTGCTTCCCGATGACCAGCGCCCGGCCACCAGCTATCGGGAGTGGGTCACCCGGGCGGTATTGGAAAAACTGGACAGCAGCAAATCCGCCGACTGGCTGCAAACCATCCAGAAGGGCGGCCGTTTTTCCGAAACAAGCCAAAAGGGCGATACGCCCCGGATCAACCTCAGGGCCACGGCAGTGCTCAAACGCAGCCTGGAATCCCTGCCGGCATCGAAAGAAAACCCAACACTGCTGGCGCCGCCGTCGATCCGCTTTTTTGACGGCCGCGGCGCCAACCGGCCCTGGCTGATCGAAACGCCGGACATCCTGACCCAGATTCCGTGGCAGACCACGGCCCTGATCCACCCGGACACCCTGGACGCTTCCGGCATTCAGGAAGGAGAAGTCCTCTTCCTGAAAACCCGAAAAGGAGAAATCGAGGTGCCGGCCTATGCCTGCGAGGGCGTCTTCCCAGGCACTGTCGTCGTGCCCGCCGGGCAGGGGCACACCGATTACGGACGATGGGCCAGCGGCCAGGGTATAAACCCGCTGCCCCTCCTGGATCCATCGCCCCATGCCGACACCGGCGCTCCGTCATTCGCTGCCGCGCTGAAAAGCATGCAGAAAACCGGCCGGGCCGTTCAACTGGCCACCACATCGGGCAGCCGGGTGGCGTATCACCGCAAAATCGCCCCCACCGTGGCCGTCGAGCAGATCGGACACAAAACCGGCCACGGCAAGGAAGGGCTGACCATGGACACCTTCCCACTGACGCCGCCGACCCCCGAAGGCTACGATCCCAAGCGCGATCTCTACCCGCCCCATGACCATGACGGTTACCGCTGGTCCATGGTCGTGGACATGGACCGCTGCATCGGCTGCGGCGCCTGCGTGGCGGCCTGCTATGCCGAGAACAACATCGGCATCGTCGGTGAGCAGCGCATCCTGGAGGGCCGCGAGATGGCCTGGCTGCAAATCCAGCGCTACCACGATCCGGACGATATGGCCCGCATGACCTTTCTGCCCATGATGTGTCAGCACTGCGACAATGCCCCTTGCGAAGCAGTCTGCCCGGTCTATGCGCCCCATCACTCCAAAGAAGGGCTCAACAACCAGATTTACAACCGCTGCATCGGTACGCGCTTCTGTGCCCAGAACTGCCCGTACAAGGTGCGCCGTTTCAACTGGTTCGACTGGCAGTGGCCCAAACCGCTGAACATGCAGCTCAACCCCAACGTCACTGTTCGCAGCAAGGGTGTCATGGAGAAATGCTCTTTCTGCATCCAGCGCATCAAGGAAGCGCACAACACGGCCAAGAACGAAAAGCGGCCCATTCGCGACGGGGAGGTGGTGCCGGCCTGCGCCCAGACCTGCCCCACCGGCGCGTTGACCTTCGGCAGCCTGATGGACAAAAACAGCCGGGTGAGCCAACTGATCAAGGATCCGCGGGCCTACCAGGTGATGGGCTATCTCAACACCAAACCGGCGGTGATTTATTTGAAGAAGGTGACGCAAAAAATTTAGGGTTTTAGGTATTTAGGCTGTAGGTGCGAAAAATATTTCGCCCACGACGATCAAACCCATTGAGGGCGAAAGATGTTTCGCCCCTACAACAGCCATCGCATAACGGCAAAAAGCCATAAGGCCGCAATGGAACAGACACTGACTTACCAATCCATCGACGACACCGTTCTTGCGACCCTTGATCCGCCGCCGCGCAGCTACTGGGTCACCGTGGTCCTGCTATTCGCCGGGATACTCATGGGAGCCGGATGCTGGTTCTACCAGATCCTGGTGGGCATCGGCGTCGGCGGTCAGAACAATCCGGTGCACTGGGGCACCTATCTGATTAACTTCGTCTTCTGGGTGGGAATCGCCCATTCGGGCACGCTGATCTCCGCCATCCTGCACCTCTTCCGGGCGCCCTGGCGCAATCCCATCGCCCGGGCCGCCGAAACCATGACCGTTTTTGCCGTCTGCACGGCCGGGCTCTATCCCTTCATCCATCTTGGAAGGGTCTGGATGGTCTACTACATGCTCCCGGTCCCCAACCAGCGGACCCTGTGGCCCAACTTCCAGTCGCCGCTGATGTTCGACGTGGTGGCCATTTCCACCTACCTGACGGTCAGCAGCCTGTTCTGGTATACCGGCATGCTGCCCGATCTGGCCACCATCCGCGACCGGGCCGTCGGGGTGCGGCGCAAAATATTCACCGTACTTTCGCTGGGGTGGACCGGAGAGTTTGAAATCTGGCGTCACTATGCCCGCGGCTACCTCTTTTTCGCCGCCCTGGCCACCCCCCTGGTCATCTCGGTACACAGCGTGGTTTCCTGGGATTTCGCCCTCAGCGTGGTTCCCGGATGGCACACCACCATTTTCGCGCCATACTTCGTGGCCGGGGCCATTCACTCGGGCCTGGCCATGGTGCTGACCCTGATGATCCCCTTGCGCATCATCTTCAAGTACAAAGTCATCATCACCGACCGGGTCCTGGAAAGCGTGGCAAAAACCATTATCTTCACCGGTCTCATTGTGGGATTCGCCTATGCCACCGAAATCTTCATCGCCTGGTACAGCCACAACCCCGTGGAGATAGAATCCTTTCGCTGGCGGGCCTTTGGCGACTATGCCCTGGAATACTGGATCATGGTCTCGTGCAACGTCTTCATTCCCCTGCTGCTGTTTTTTAAAAAGGTGCGCACCAACATCCGGGTACTATTCGTAATCTCGCTGCTGGTCAACGTGGGCATGTGGTACGAACGCTTCGTGATCATCATCGGGTCGGTGGCCCACGACTTTCTGCCCCACGCCTGGGGGCTTTACGCCCCGACCTGGGTGGAATACGGCATCATGATCGGCAGCTTCTGCCTCTTCTTTTTCCTGTTCGTGCTCTTCGTCAAACATATGCCGTCGGTCTCCATGACCGAGATGAAAGAAATCCTGCACGAGGGAGGATCCCATGACGGCTGATACCATTTCCATCATGGGGGTCTTTTCCAGCCAACGCGGTGCCGCCGACGCCATCGATCGGTTGCGGGAGACCTCCTGGGCCATCGAGCGGGTGCATAGCCCCATTCCAAGCCATGAAATCGAAGAAGCCCTTCAGCCGCCCAAAAGCAAGGTGGGCTGGTTTACCCTGGCCGGCGGCATCGTCGGGTTCTTCGCCGGGTTTTCCCTGGCCGCTTTTACCGCCACCCGCTGGTCGCTGATCGTCAGTGGCAAACCGGTCGTGGCGCTGGTGCCTTTTTTCATCGTGGGATTCGAATTCACCATCCTGTTCGCCGTCTTCGGCAATGTCCTGGGGCTGATCTCCCAGGCTCGTCTGCCCCGCTTCGATACCCAACCGCTCTACGACGAGCGCTTTTCCGGGGATTGTTTCGGGGTGCTGGCCCGCTGCCCCATCGGCGAGAAGGAAAAACTGACCCGCTTTTTTGAAGAAAACGGTGCGGAAATAAAAACCGCGGACGAATGAAAATCATGGCAAACACAAAAAAACCACCGCAGCTGATGAAAATATTCTATGGCCTGGCCGCCATCGGAGCCCTGATTTTCATTACCGTCGCTTTGATCGGCAATCCGGCCCGGGCCTGGCAGGCCTATCTGCTCAATTTTCTCTTTTTCTCGGCCATTGCCCAGGGCGCGGTACTCTTCTCGGCGCTCATGCACACGGTCAAAGCCCGCTGGAGTGCGCCTTTAGCCAACGTGGCCGAATCCTTTGCCGCCTTTTTCCCGATTTCGCTGGCCCTGTTCGTCATTCTTTTTCTCGGCCAGCAGTACGTTTTCCCCTGGCTGCACGAGGACCTGCACGGCAAGGAGGTGTGGCTCAACGTTCCCTTTCTGTTCGGCCGGGACCTGGCCGGACTGATTCTGCTGTATGGCTTCGGTCTGGCCTTTCTTTACCATCGGCTCTATTTTACCCTTAAGGATCTCGGCGCTTCCGGGCCTGTTGGACGCCGGCTGCAGGCCCGCTGGGACCGCCGGCCGCCGGACGAGGAGCGCATGGCCGCCCGCACCACCGTCTTCGGCATCCTCTATCTGCTGGCCTTTGCCCTGGTTCTTTCCCTCGTGGGCTACGACCTGGTGATGGCAGCCGATCCGCACTGGTTTTCTACCCTCTTTGGCGCCTACAGCTTCGTCAAAGCCATCTATATCGGCTTCGGAGCCCTGATCGTTCTCAGCGCCCTGCTGCACATGAGCGGAAACAACGACTATCACGTCGAGGAGAACCAGTTCCACGACATCGGCAAACTCTTTTTCGCCTTCTGCCTGGTCTGGGCCGACTTTTTCTACGCCCAGTTCGTGGTCATCTGGTACGGCAACATTCCCGAGGAGACCGCCTACATCATCGAACGCACCATGGCCGCCCCCTGGAACAAACTGGCCTGGACCATTTTCATCGGCTGTTTCATCGCCCCGTTTCTGATCCTGATCAACCGCAGGATCAAAATGATACCCCGGGCCATGGTCGTTATCTGCCTGGCCGTCATGGCGGGGATCTGGCTGGAACACTATCTGCTGCTCGGTCCGGCCTTTAATCACCATGCCCACCACCTGCCTTTGGGGTGGGTGGAAATTGCCGTGGCCGTGGGATTTTTCGGTTTGCTGGCCGCAGCCGTAGCCGGTTATTTCAAGCAGTTTCCGGAGTTGCTGAAGTCAAATAGGCTCAAGACGGAAGATGTTTAGAAGGGCAAGCGATGAAAAAGCGATTCCTAATGAAGATGATGAACCTACATGGAGAAAGAATGTTGTCAGGCGGCACCCCTTCAACCTTCAGCCTAAAACCCTATCGACCTGAGTCCTGACTATGGAAATTCTGATTACCTCCTTTTCACTGCTGACCCTCACGGTAATCGTGATTCTCATTGGTACCCGCGGGCGGCCCATGCGCTTTTTTTCCGCCTTCGGTGAAACGCTGGTACGGATATGGGGTAACCGCGGCCCCATGACATGGATGGCCATTTGTGTCATCCTGGTGTTAGGGTTTTTATTCTTTTTCTATGCATCCCCGGCCACGCGCATCGGGGCGGCCCAGCCCATTCCTTTCAGCCATCGGCTGCACGCCGGCCACAAGGCCATCGAATGCTACTACTGCCACCCCTACGTGGGGCGTTCCATCCATCCGGGTCTTCCGCCGGTGGAAAAGTGTCTGCACTGCCACAACTACATCATCGCCAACCACCCGGAGATCCAGAAGGAACACGACTATTTCAACAGCGACACCCCCACCCCGTGGGTCAAAGTATACGAACTGCCCGAGCATGTGCTGTTCAATCACCAGCGGCACATCAAGAAAGAGGTCGCCTGCGAGTCCTGCCACGGCGAAGTCCGGGATATGGACCGCCTTAAAGGCAAACGCTTCAAGATGGGCTTTTGCATTGAATGCCACCGGGAAAGGAAGGTCAACCTGGGCTGCTGGCTGGCATGCCACAGTTAATTGAATTATGAATTGAGGAAATCTATCGTTTGTAAAAAATTGGCAGAATACAATCATTCAAAATTAAGAATTCATAATTTGAAATTAGATCTGCAAGGAGCAATCATTGTCCGCTGAACCTCAAACCTTTGAATCCAGCTACACCACCGCCAAGGGGTTTGCCCTGACATCCGCCTTCTGGATGATGGTGGCCACCTTTTACGGGCTTCTCGGAGCAACGGAACTCGTGGCACCGGACCTGACCGAAAACATGGGCGGGATCGTCTTCGGACGCGTTCGCCCCACCCACGTCAACCTGGTGCTGTTCGGCTTCGTTACCCCGGGCCTGCTCTCTGCGGCCTTCTATCTGGTTCCCCGGCTGCTGCGCACCCGCCTGTTCAGCGAACGGCTGGGCGTCTTTACCGTCATCGCCTGGAACATCGCCCTTGTCGGTGCGGTGGCCAGCCTGGCCGCAGGCTTCACCCAGGGCCGCGAATATGCCGAACTGATCTGGCATCTCGACATCATGGTCGTGGCCGCCTTCGGACTGATCTTCTATAACTTCATCATGACCGTTAAAAACCGCCAGGAGCCGATTCTGTACGTTTCGGTGTGGTATGTACTGGCCGGCGTCATCCTGACGGCCTGCACCTTCGCCCTGGGCAACGTGATCTGGCGGCCGGACAGCGGCGCGCTGGTGGGCATCCCCGATGCCATCCTGCTGTGGTTTTACGGGCACAACGTCTTCGGGCTGCTGCTGACGCCCCTTTCCGCGGCCGTGGCCTATTACGTGATTCCCCGGGCCTGCCGGGCTCCGCTTTACAGCCACACCCTCTCCCTGCTGGGATTCTGGGCGCTGATCGTGGTCTACACCCATATCGGCACCCATCACCTGCTGCAGGTGCCGGTGCCCACCTGGCTCAAGGTGGTGGCCATTGTGGACAGCGTGGCCATGGTGATTCCGGTCATGGCCTTTCTGATCAACATCTGGTACACGGCCAAGGGCCGTCTGGGCGAGATTCACGCCGACATCGGCGCCAAGTTCGTCTTCACCGGCACCATCATGTATTTTTTCGTCAGCATCCAGGGGTCGCTCATGGCCCTGCCCGATGTCCAGCGCGTGACCCACTTCAACAACTGGGTCGTGGCCCACGCCCATCTCGGTGTGCTGGGATTCGCCGGGATGATCGCACTGGGCGGGTTGTACTACACCGTACCGAAACTCTCCGGCAAGCCGCTGTTCAGCCGGTTTCTGGCCGATTTTCAATACTGGATGGTCCTCATCGGCATGGTCGGTTTCACCATCGTGCTGACCATCGCCGGCCTGATTCAGGGCCATGCCTGGCTGAACGGTGAAACGGTCTATCGGGTGCTCCCCGAAATCCACATCTACTATGTGGTCCGCGCAGGCCTGGGCCTGATGATTTTCTCCAGTGCGGTGCTGGGATTTTACAACATCGTCCGCACCCTGTTCGGAAAAACCGGAGCGTCATCATGAAAATGACTCCCCTTGCCGTGGTTACCGGCTCTTTGCTGATCCTGGCCACCATCGTCTTTGTGGTGATCCTGCTGCCCTATGTGCATACCAGCCGCACAACGCCATCGGAAATCTTCCGCCAGCGGTCCGACGAGGAGGCGGCCGGCCGGAAATTGTACATCGCCAACGGCTGCGTCTACTGTCACAGCCAGTCCATCCGCACCATCGACTGGGGCCTGGGGGCCGAGCGCATCGCCCAGGCCGGTGACTACGTGGCGGACTACCCCATCCTGCTGGGTTCCCAGCGCACCGGGCCGGATCTTTCCCAGGACGGCGGCGAGCACCCCGACGACTGGCATGTGGCCCATTTTACGAACCCGAGGTATACGCGCCCGTTGTCCATCATGCCGGCGTTCAAATTCCTGGGCGATGAGAAAATGGGCCACCTCATCCGCTACGTCCAGGGACTGGGCATGAAGGATGCCGACCGGCGCATGCAGCGCCAGCGCAAATGGAAAGCGGAGGCCATCGCGGCCTACGAGGCCGGACCGGATGCCAATGTGGCCTGGATCAACGAACACGTGCCCCAGGGATGGCGCGACCTGCCCAATCCCTACCCCACCACCGAGGCGGGACTGGCTCGGGGCCACAAGATCTACCAGGATTTCTGCCTGGGATGTCACGGCCCGGTGGGCGACGGCATGGGACCGGCCCAGCCGTATATCTATCCTCCGCCGCTCAACTTCACGATTCTGAAAAACCGGGAGATCAGCGGCGGCATTCTCTACTACCAGATCATGAACGGCATCACCGGCACGGCCATGCCGTACTTCAAACGGGAACTGGAGTCGGAGAAAATCTGGGATGTGGGCAACTACGTGGCCGTCTATTTTATCAATGACAGCGACGCCAATATGGCACCGAAGGGAATCGATGCGGCTTACGAGCCGTAAGGCGCATGCGCGCCAGGGGCTTAGGCTGAAGCGGTTTAGACTGCAGGAAAAAAATTTGACTCTAAAGACTAGACACCTAAACCACTATAGCCTAAACACCTACAGCCTAAAGGCCTAATCATGTACTACCCCTACTTCATCGCCTATATCGCCATCGGCATAATCCTCAGCCTGGTCGTGTTCTACTGGGCCTTTAAAACCGGCCAGTTCAGCGAGCAGCAGCGGGCCCGCTTTCTGCCGCTGCGGGACAATGAGGATCAACCACGTGTGAAGACCACCCGGATCCACCGGCTTGAAATCTACGGTCTTTTTCTGCTGGCGGTGGGCGGACTCAGTGCGACGGCGGCGGTATTGGCCTATGCGCTTTATTTCAGCAAATAAAAGGTAGCCATCATGCGATTTTTCGAACTGCTCAACTTCCAGCACACCATGGCCTGGCTGTTTCCCACCCTGATCTTCATGGTGGTGTTCGGCGTTGGGCTGGCCTATGCTCACCTGCGCAGCAAGGACAGCGAGGCACGAAAAAACACCATCACAGGGCGCTATGCCGACGGCATCGAGGAGCGCAACGCCCCCTTTCCGCTGATCATGATGCTGATCGTTGCCGGAACCTTTATTTGGGGCTTTTTCTACATCGTCATGCATGGCGTATTGGGAGTGAAAATCTGACATGAACGACCACCATCAAGAATCATCGCTTAGAACCTGGATATGGCTCGGCGTCATGCTGGGCATCATCCTGTTCAAAGGCTTTCTATCCTTTTATGTGGTTTCGGACATGGGCCAGCCCACCTGGGCCTACCGGCCGGTGAAGGATGTGCCGGCTTCGTCGCCCTATGCGGTCTATCAACGGCTGCCCCATCAGCAGCACGTCAGGGGAGCCGGAGGAGAATAATGGTTCGCATCCTGTCCGTCGGATTGATTGTGGCAACGGTATTGCTGGTTGCCTGGGGCGTACTCACCGGGTACGACGCGTTCATGTCGGTCGGCCGCATGTGGCAAACCCCGGCCGTCAAACCCCACGAAAACCCCATTCCGGTGATGGCACCCGGCAGTGTTCCCGTTCACGGCGGAGAAGCCCTCTATCACGCTGCCGACGCCGGGGAACTGGCCGCACCTTTTGCACTTAACGAACCGGTTGCCATCCGGGCCGGCAAAACCGCCTACGCCCGTTACTGCATCCACTGCCATGGAAAAAACTTTGACGGCTACGGCACCGTGGGCCAGAGTTTTGCGCCCCCGCCCGGCGACCTGCGCAGCGCCAAGGTCCAGAACATGACTGCCGGCACGCTGTTCAAGGAGATCAGCTTCGGCATCCCTGACGGGCGTCAACCCGCCCTGGCCACCACCGTGGCCGTGGAAGACCGCTGGAATGTCATCGCCTACGTCAAAAGTCTGGGAGAGAGAAAAAACTAAAATGCCAACGCTCAAATGGCAGATGTCAATTGAAGGAAAAGACCGATTTTATATTTAAAATGGATAGTTATCCGCCAATTGGCATTCGAATTTTGACATTTGGCATTCATCTTTCCAAAAGGCTCTTTGGACACCTTGCTCCCCACTTTCGATAGTATTTCATGACGTCGAACACCTCAATCTGTGATCTCTGTGGTCTCCCTCTGCGATACGGAACGGTTCACCACACCATCCAGGGCCGACCCCTGAAATTTTGCTGCCAGGGGTGCCGCATGGTCTACACCATGCTGCTGGAATCGGCCGAAATCGACGACCCCGCCCGGTTCAAGGAAACCGACCTGTACCGGCAGTGCGTGGCCGCCGGCGTAATACCGGCTGACGAAGAGGATCTGAAACGCATCCACCGGGAGAAGCCTTCGACACTGCCCACCGCTGCAGATACCGGCAGCGGCGAACAAAGCAGCGTGGAAAGTCCCGACACCCTGGCCTTGAACCTGACCGTCGAAGGGATGTGGTGCACGGCCTGCGCCTGGGTAATCGAAAGAACGGTGGCCGGATTGGACGGCGTGGCGGAGGCCCACTGCCATTTTTCCACGGATCGCCTGCGCTGCCGCTATCGCCCCGACCGGGTGGCGCCGGACCAGATTCACCGAACCCTGAGTCGCCTTGGATACCAGAGTCGCGAAGCCGGTTCGACGGATGCCGACCGCAACGGTTTGCGCAGGGAACTGACCCGCCTGATCATCGCCGGCCTGTTGTCGGCCAATGTCATGATGCTCTCCTGGGCGTTGTATGCCGGTTTCTTTACCGACCTGCCCGCCGATGCCGTATCCAAAATCTCCTTTCCCATTGTGGCCATGGCGCTGGTGGTGTTTGTCTACGGCGGCGGCCCCATGCTGCGCAAAGCCTGGTTCGGCCTGATCCACCGGTCGCCGGGAATGGAAACCCTGGTGGGACTGGCGGCCGGCTGTGCCTTCGTTTACAGTCTGATCAACTGGCTAAGCGGAAGCATTCACCTCTACTTCGACACGGCCTGTATGCTCATTACCCTGGTTCTTTTGGGAAAATTTTTGGAACAGCAGGCCCGCGGCCGTGTCCGCCGGGACCTTGACGCCTTCTTTGCCCTGCAGCCGGCTAAAGTTCGCCTGATCGCCGACGCCTGGCCCCAGGGAAAATATGTGGCCATCGGACAGCTTTCGACAGGAGATTGCTTTGCCGTGGAGGATGATGAAATTCTTCCGGCGGACGGCCGGGTGAAATCCGGCGAAGCGGAACTGGACGAGTCTTCCCTCACCGGCGAACCCCGTCCGGTCCGGGTTTCGGCGGGAGACACGGTCAAAAGCGGCACCCGGGTCATCGCGGGCCGGATCGTTGCAACCGCCGAAAAAATCGGTTCGGATACCGTACTGGGCCGCATGATCGCCATCATGTCCCGCAGCCTGGAGCAGAAAAGCCGCTTCGAAGGCCGCACGGACCGCATGCTCCGGTGGTTCGTTCCCATTGTCGTGGGCCTGGCCGGCGCGACGGGGCTGTTCTGCCTGACCGTCGGAATGCCCACCGAACAGGCGCTGGTGCGGGCCGTCACCGTGATGGTCATCTCCTGTCCCTGCGCCTTGGGCGTGGCCATTCCCATGGCGCGCCTGGCCGGCATCTCCCTGGCGGGCCGCAAAGGCATCCTGGTTCGCGAAATCGAGGCCTTCGAACAGACCGGCGGCATCGACAGCATCGTCTTCGACAAGACCGGGACCCTGACCCGGGGACGCTGGCAGGCCAGCGGCATCCGATGCCGGCCGGGATGCGAAGAAGAGACCATCGTTTCCCTGGCCGCCGGTCTGGAGCAGGCCTGCGACCACGAAATCGCCCGGGCCATAAAAGCGGATGCGCGAAAAAAGGGTATCGAACCGGCAGCCGTTGTCGATGCGGCGATCTTTCCGGAGGGAGTGCGGGGTCGTGCCGGCGAAAAAGTCCTGTGCATCGGCACCCGGACATTCGCCTGGAAAAACGCTTTTCCCGACGACATCCCGGACGAAATCCCCGAAGAACTGGCCCAAGGGACGCCCACATCGCGGGTCTTTTTCAGCATCGACGGTCGTCCGACGGCCATCCTGCTCTTCGGCGACGCCGTCCGGCCATCGGTGCCGGCCCTGGTCGCGAACCTGAAACATAAAACCAGCGACCTCCATTTGATTTCCGGTGACGGGGATGCCGCCACCCGGGAAGTGGCCCGCTTTGTCGACCTGCCCCATGCCAGGGGCGGGCTGATGCCGGCGGACAAAGCGGACTACGTTGCAGCGCTCATCGACAGCGGGAAGCAGGTAGCCATGGTGGGCGACGGCGTCAACGATGCCGCGGCCATGGCCCGGGCCCACCTGGCGGTGGCGGTTCATTCCGGTCTCGGACTGGCCAGGGAGGCCGCCCACGTCACCCTCATGCGCGGCGATCCCGCTCAATTGCTTGATTTTTTCCCCCTCTCCCACCAGGTCAATGCAAAAGTCACCCAGAACCTATGGTGCGCCTGGATCTATAATCTGATCAGCATCCCCGTTGCCATGAGCGGCCTGCTTACGCCCCTGGTGGCCGCCACGGCCATGCTGCTTTCCAGTCTTACCGTCATCGGCAACACCCTTCTGTTGCTCCGGCACGACTGATCGGCCCCGGCTTCCCAACGGCCCAACCGGCTGTGCAAAGCCCTCCCGGCAATGAAACTGCTCCCGGGGAAGGACGATTCCCGTACCGATTGTAACTTGACCTTGACAGTCGAGAAAGAATCCTCATTATTTCGGTTTGGGCATCTGCCGCATAACGGCCAGACGATCCGGCGGGAAGGCCGGCGGTAAAAATCGAATGCGGGACAAAGGATTTCCGTCGGTGTCCCCTTCGCCAAGCGGCGGTAACGAAAATCGAGTCCTGCAAGAAAGGGAACCCATGGCTCAGAAAATACTCATCGTTGGCGGCGTTGCGCTCGGATCCAAGGCAGCCTGCCGTTTCAAACGACTGGAACCCGATTCACAAGTCACCATCATCGATCAGGACCGTTTTGTCTCTTACGGCGGGTGCGGCATTCCCTTTTACGTTTCCGGCGATGTCAGCGATGTCAACGATCTGCGCAAAACCAGCTTTCACATGCTGCGCGACGAAGCCTTTTTCAAAAATTGCAAGGATATCGAAGTGCTCACCCAGACCCGCGTCGAGCGCATCGACCGGGAGAACCGCCAGGTCCATATCATTCAGGAGGATGGCTCCGCCGATGCGCTGCCCTACGACCAGTTGGTTCTGGGAACAGGAAGCCGCCCCCGGCGCCTGCCCATCCCCGGCGCAGATCTGCCCATGGTGCACACGGCATCCAACCTCAACGATGCCCAGGCCATCAAGGAGCTGGTGACCCACGGCAAGGTCGAGCGCGCGGTCGTCATCGGCGGGGGATTCATCGGGCTGGAAATGGCCGAGGCCCTGGCCGACATGTGGGAAGTGGAAACCTCCATCGTCGAGTATACCAGTCAGATCATGCCGGGATTCGTGAGCTCCATGTTCGCCCGCATGGCCCAGCGTGAGATGGAGAAAAACGGAGTTCGCTTCTATCTCGGTGAACAGGTCCAAGCCTTGGAAGGAACCGACTCCGTAAAGACCGTGGTGACGAATAAACGCCGGCTGGAAGCCGATCTGGTGGTCATGGCCGTCGGGGTCACCCCCAATGTGGAACTGGCCCGGGATGCCGGCCTGACCATCGGCCCCACGGGCGCCATTGCGGTGGACGAGCATCTGCGGACGTCCGACCCCGCCATCTATGCCGGCGGCGACTGTGCGGAGATCCGCAACCGGATAACCGACCAGCCGGGCTACTTTCCCTTAGGCTCCATGGCCAACCGCCAGGGCCGGGTGATCGGCACCAACTTGGCCGGCGGAAACGCCCTGTTCAAGGGGGCCGTGGGCGCCTTTGCGGTAAAAACCTTCGATGCCGCCCTATCCGGCGCCGGACTGAGTATCGAGAGCGCACGCAAGGCCGGTTACGACGCCGTCAGCGTTCAGGCCGCCCAACTCGACCGGGCCCACTTTTATCCGAAAAAATCCATGCTGCACCTGGAACTGGTCGTAGACCGGAAATCCCGGCGCATCCTCGGTGTTCAGGGATTCGGCAAGGACGGTGATGCCGTGGTCGGGCGAATCAACGCAGTGGCCGCCATACTGGAGGACCACCCCACCATCGATCGGCTCAGCAACATGGAACTGGCCTATTCGCCCCCCTTCTCATCGGCCATGGATGCCCTCAACGCACTGGCCAATGCGGCCGAAAACATGCTGGACGGAAGTTTCCAGCCCATCGACGCCGAAGGATTCGCTCAGAAATGGTCCCGGGGCAACGGCGACCTCATGATTCTCGACTGCCGCGCCCGCCAGGATGGCGAGGCTTATGCCGAGAAATACCCCGAGCGCTGGATCAACATCCCCCAGGACGAACTGCGGCAGCGTTTCGGGGAAGTTCCCCGGGATAAGGATCTGATCCTGCTGTGCAACACCGGGGTGCGCTCCTACGAGGCCCAGTTGAACCTCAGAGAATTGGGGGTGGAGAATCCGGTCAGCGTCCAGGGTGGGATCGTGACCTTGAAGGAATGCGGACTGGATTTGTAAGGCGGTTTTAGAAACCCTTTTGCCCTCAATTGACACATGCGGCCCGGGTTTCAACTTCACCGAATACAACCGGAGTTGAAGCCCGGGCCGCCTTGATTTCGGATACAATTCCTACCGCTACGGCCGCTTTCGTTGGAAAACCATCATCAATTTTTTTCTGTCACCCAAGCTTCCTTCGGATAGCGTACTCCCCATTTATCATAGATTTCCTTCAGTTCTCCGGATGCAGCCAATTCCAGGATGCGCCGATCGAAGATGCGTATCAACCGGTCGGATTTTTCAGTGGGGGCGAACGCTACATAGGCATTTTCTCCCCAGAGGATCTCCAACCGGTAGGGCTTCATGTCCACGGATTGCTCCGCGATATAATGTTCGAGATCGATGAGAGCGTCGATGTAGACGTCGTAATGCCCACTTTTCAGCAGCAGCCAGGCCCGCGGATAATCGTCCACTTCCGTCCACTGTGAAAAATGGATGGGCTTAAAATGGTCAAAGGCATGGTAGTCATAGCCCCGGAGCCAGACGGCGCTTTTGCCATCCAGGGTTTTCAACCCGGCCCACGATGCAATCCGATCCTTTTTGAAAACCACGGCAGTATATTCCACAAAGAAAGGCCAGCGGGGGATACGCTGGCCCTCCTCTCTGGCATGTTCGCGCCAGACGCAGAGCATGGCGTCCGCTTCTTTGCCGCCGACCATTTTCTGAGCCCGCTTCCAGGGAACGAGCCGGTATTTCATCGCAATGCCCTCGGGAGAATACACCTGCTTTACAATCTCGAAAAAGATGCCGGTACCGTCGGCATTGGTCTGCCCGTCCCACTGCGGGGTAACGATATCGATGTGATCGGCCCCGGCAACACTTCCAGCCAAAACGGTACCGGTGTCCGGCAGCCAGAAAAAGAGGGCCAGAAAAAAAAGGTTCGGAAGAAAAAACAGCTTTGCCGAGTGGGTCGCAGCAGTATAATTCAATCGGGGAGACGGATTCCGGCTGGCCAGGCGTTTGGGTGTTTGCATGGCACCTCCGTTTTACTGCGGATGGTCAAGACCTGCGATTATGCTTTCAAATTACTATTTATTTCCTTGAAAAATCGGCATCTTTTGGGAAGGATGCCTTGAGAATGTTAAAATCCTACCTACTATAAAATAGAAGTGGATACAAATTATAAAAGGAAATGTCGAACGATGTCCACCGACATACGAGACCGACCAACCATCGGCCATGACGAGGTTCTGGGCCTGAACTTCATCAACCCTGCGGCACCCTATGTATTCAGAAAGCATTTCCGGCAGGGTCTGCGTTCCCACATCATGGAAATTCTCGATCCACGAGACGTAGAGACCGAACGGAACGGAACCATCTCCGCCGATGGGATACGCCGGTTTCCAATGGCCCGGCCCCGGCGCATGCTGCGCATCTTCCGTTCGCGGCTGCATACCATCGAGGACGCCCTGAAAGAAATTGGGCGGGTGAGAACCGTCGAGCGCTACCTGGCCCCCGATTTCATGGCCACCTCCGTAGAGTGCATCGTGGACTACCAGAGACCGCAGGGCAGAGATCTCTTGCTGTGCGGTTTTCAGGAATATGTGATCGGCAGCATCGTGGACCCGTGGACGATTCTCGATCAGTCCGATCTGCTGCCGGAGCTTTACGATGGCGCGACAGGATCTGCCGATGGAGATGCCCCGCCCAGAAAACGATGGATCCGGACCGTGCAGCAAAATGGTGCCGAGTTCGTCACGCGAATAAAACGCATGCTCGTCGAAGCTGCAACCATACCCGACCTGGCCGGGGCGGGCAATCTGATCGCAACCGCATCCGGCGAGTTCCGTCTGGTGGACATCAACAACATCTCGTCGGTCGATTTTGATGGGTCCATCCCCCTGGATGAGAAAGGCTACCCCGTGTGCGACAAATCCATCGAAGCCCTCGCCCTCATCGAAAAAAAAATCGCCGGCCAGCCAATCGACAAGCAAAACGGACTTTACAAAAACTTTTTTGATCCTACCCGGTGGAAGGCCGTCAAGGCCAAGGAGTCGGCGTTCTGGAGCCGAATCGAAAATACGGTGTGACCCATCACGGGGAAGAAGGGCTGTTTTCTACTTTTCTATCGATTGAAAGTCAGGATAAAAGGCATTCCATTTTTCGAACAGTTTTCTGAGCGAATCTTTTTCTATCAATTCCTTCATGCGGCTATCATAAATTTCAATGAGTTTTTTCGACTTTTCAGTTTTTGCAAATCGAACGAACAGACTTTTCACCAACACGATCTTTATCCGATAGTCAGTCAAATCGACCTTATTCCGATTGACGTACCTGTTGATTGCATTCAATGAATTCATAAAAAAATCGACTCGGCCCAAAATCAGCATCTTCCAGCCCTGCTCGCTTCTGTTGACTTCATGATACTTTACTTTCACGGGCAGGTATTTATGATAATTGTAGCCCCTTACCCAGACGACCGCTTTGTTCTCGATAGTATTTACCCCGTTCCATTTCTCCACGGAGCCCTTTTTGTAGACAACGGCTGAATATTCAGTATCCAATGGATATCTTGGGAAAAAGGCATCGACGGTATTATACGAGCCCAACATGGCATCCCTGCTTTTCGAATCCACCCTTTTAACGGCTCGTGCCCAGGGGACAAACTCGATTGTAACCTCGATTCCAACCGGCTCGTATACCATTTGCAGCAACTCAAAATACAATCCTGTCCCATCTCTATTGGTTATGCCCTCCCAGACTGGCGTAACAATGTCAATTGTCGAAATTTCATTTTCTTCGGCAAAAGCCACACAAGTGCTGATGAAAAAAAGGATCAGAAGTTGTACCAATCCAAAAATAAATTTCAGCTTATCGTAAAATTTTTGCAACGATGCAACCCTTTCAGCCGATCCCTTTTGTGTATATGTTCTATTTAAAATAGAGAACGCTCAATAGCAAGCTTGCTCTTCAGCGTCAGCCCGCCTCTCATTGTAATTTTCTATTATATCGCCGAAATGTTATAGAAATTTCCTGTTTGACTGTTTCCTGTTCTTATGATTTCTCCTAACCTCATTCTTTTCCTCGGAGACTGCATGCCCAACCAATTTCCATCGCACTGAGAGAAATACGCCTTTGCCGGCCAGGTTGGCTGAGCATCGGGAACGTCGTTATTCGCCAAACGTCAAATCAATATTGCCACGCCTGCATCCGCAACCGTTTTTAGTTTAAGACCGGATGCTTTGTGCTGATGGTGGATTGTTTTGTCAACCATCATACCCGCCAAAGGAGGATGTTTTGAAACGAAGTCGGAAAATTCTAATGATCTGCCACTGCCTGCTCAATGCCAATGCCAAGGTTCGCCCGCTGGCCAGCTATCCGGGAGTTCTGATGGAAGTCTTGGAGCCCTATCTCCGGCAGGGAGTGGGAATCGTACAACTCCCCTGCCCCGAATCTTCCTATCTGGGTGTCAACCGCTGGGGGATGAGCAAGGAGCAATACGATCATCCCCACTTCAGGCGCCATTGCCGTCATATTCTCACCCCGGTTCTGGATCAGGTGGAAGCCTATCGCGCATCGGGTTGCGAGATTATCGGGGTCGTGGGCGCCAACGGCAGCCCGAACTGCGGAATCCATCAGACGCCCATGGGGTATAACGGAGGCGTGATCGGTGCCTCGGAACCGGTTGAGGAGCAGACCGGCGGCGTTCACCTGGCAGATGGTACGGGTGTGTTCATGGAAGAGTTAAAGCAGATGCTTGCGGAAAAGAGCATCAACACGACCTTTATGGCCATCGACGAGAAAAATCCCGGAGAAATGCGAACGGGAAATGAAAAGGAGGAGAAAAAATGAAACAGCGCTTATTTCGCATCATGGTGGTGTGGGCAACATCGGCAATCATTCTGGCTTCCATGGCCGTCCAGGTTTCGGCCGCAGACAATTCATGGCAATCTGTTGAAGCTGAAAAAAAGCTGGTCGTGGGCTTTTGCGCCCAGTACCCGCCCTTTGAATTCAAAAACGAAAAAGGTCAGTTCGAGGGCTTTGACGTGGACCTGGGCAATGCCATCGGCAAAAAGCTGGGGGTTGACATCGTATTCAAGGACGGCGAGTGGCAGGGATTGATCGCCGGCATGAATAAGGGCGACTACGACATGTTGATCACCTGTATGGGAGAGACCACCGCAAGGAAGAAAAACGTCAATTTCAGTGATGTGTATATCGATCTGACCGAGGTGATCGTGGTGCAAAAGGACGAGACCAGGATTCAATCCAAGGCGGATCTGGCCGGAAAGACCGTCGGCGCCCAGGTTGCGACCAGCAGCGAGCGTGTCCTGGATGGCATGGCCGACCAGGTGGGCAATATCAAAAAATACAACTACACCACCGAAGCATTGCTGGACCTCAAGTTCAAGCGCATCGACGCCGTGGTTTGCGGTATTGCCTATGCCATCGTTCAGATCAAGAAAGACCCCTCGTTCAAAATCGTGGGCGAACCGCTCAACGCCACGCCCATCGTCATGGCGCTGCCCAAAGGTGCCGACGCGCTGACCGAGAAGATCAACGGCGCTTTGGCGGAGATCAGGGCCGACGGCACTTACGACAAGATCTATGACACCTGGATTCGCCTGGAATGAACTACCCCGCAGCAGAGCTGACGGGGTATCAAAGCAGCTCTAACTGTATTTGTTGATTATTCGAAGCAAAGCTTCGGGGAATTTCACCCCAAGAGATTAAAAGACATCAATGAACGATTTCCAATTGTCGATCATTTTCGACAACCACCGCGAGCTGCTTGCCGGTGCGGCCATTACGCTTAAAATAACGGCGATCTCCTTTATCCTGGCCCTTGTCATTGGGGCCGTCGTGGGGATCGCCCGTTCCCGCCCCGGTCTGCGCAGGTGGCTGTTCACCCCCTATGTTGAGGTCTTCCGGGGGACGCCACTTCTGATTCAGCTCTTTTTCATCTACTACGCCCTGCCCGTGGTCGGCATCACCATGGACAATCTGGTTGCCGCCTACGTAGGTGTCGGGTTGTGCGGGGGCGCGTACATTTCTGAGATTGTCCGGGGCGCACTGTACAGCGTCGAAAGCGGGCAGCGCGAAGCGGCGTTCTCCCTGGGACTGACACCGGTGCAAGCCATGGTTCATGTGATTCTCCCCCAGGGCATGCGCGTGGCCATTCCACCGCTGATGAATGCCTTTTCCGCCCAACTCAAGGAGACCTCCCTGGTTTCCGTACTGGCCATCAACGAACTGACCCGCTGCGGCCAGATGGTCTATTCGAAAACATTCCGGCCCTTTGAAATCTATACCGCCGTTGCGGTAATCTATTTCGTCATGACCTTCAGCGTCTCCCTGCTGTCCCGCCGTCTGGAAGGGGTGTTTCACGTCAGCGGCCGGGTTTCCGCCGATCAACGAAACGGATAGGTGGGATCGTTCTTCTCCACACAATCTCCATTCACCAGGAGACACCGGCCAGCAGCCCGTGGTGTTCCAGCGGCGGCATCACGGTGGCCACCGAGAGAGCAAATGCCACCTGGCATCCGATTCAATCCCGTCACAATTGATCAGCCTTGACTGGCTTCGGTGCGCCCCCGATTTCACGTTCAACAAAGGCAGAACGGTCACAAGAATTGACAACCCCACCAAAACAGACATTTCCCGTCTCCTTTTATTTATCGACGATCTTTTCGATGCAAAGGTCTGGCTTGCAAACCTGGCCGGATAATAAAGAAGATGGGAAATGCCTGGAATGGGAATTGAATCCTTTTTGGGGGGACTCAATTAACAATTCACGGAATCACGGGGCAATGACCGTAGATTCAAAAGAAGGGGAAATTTTTCATGGGGCTGTCGATGTACTGCGGTCGCTGCGCGTGATCACGAACAGCCCGATATGGGCCAGCAGGTTGACGGCCCGCTTCCAGTAAAACCGCTTCACCCAGCGACCGCCCATGAGGTAGCGCTGGTGAACGATGGCGATCTTTTCTTTTCGGCAGTAATCGAAGAAATCCTGAATGGAGAGCACCCGGATATTGAGGGTGTCGTACCATTCGAAGGGCAGGGCCGGCGACTTGGGCGCCCGACCGCCGAAGAACAATCCCCGGCGAAGCTGCCACTGGGCGAAATTGGGAAATCCCAGGATGCCATAGCGCCCGATGCGCAGGACCTCTTCGAGCGCCAGCATGGGATGCTTGACCACCTGCAGGGTCTGGTTGAGAATTACATAGTCGTAGGACTGGTCGGGAAAATCCGACAGGCCGTCGTCCAGGTTGCCCTGGTAGACATTCAACCCGGAGGCCAGGCCGTTGACCAGTTGCATGCCGTCGATATCCAGCCCCGTGCCCCGAACCTGTTTTTCCCTCACCAACTGGTTGAGCAGGCTGCAGTCTCCGCAGCCCAGATCCAGCACCCGCGCCCCTTCGGGAACCAGGGTCAGGATCATATCCCGGTCGGTACGGCTGAGCCGGTCCACGTATTGGGATGTCATCGGGGCACCTCCTTGCTCACGCCGGTGAGAAATCCGGACACGATGCGGGTCAGTTTCTCCTCTTCCAGCAAAAAGGCATCATGCCCGTGGGGGGATTCGATGTCGATAAAGGAGACATCTTTGCCCCGGGAAAGCAGGGCCCGCACGATTTCCCGGCTCTGGGCTGTTGGAAACAGCCAGTCCGTGGAGTAGGAAACGAACAGGTAGCGCGCCCGGAGATCGGCAAAGGCATCTTTCAGGGGGCCGTATGTCCGGGCAATGTCGAAATAATCCATAGCCTTGGTAATGTACAGGTAGCTGTTGGCGTCGAAGCGCTTGGTAAAGGCGCTGCCCTGGTGATCCAGGTAGGATTCGATGGCGAACTCGGTGGAAAAGTTGTAGCTGAGGCGATTGGCCGACTGCAGGCGCCGGCCGAACTTCTCATCCAGCAGCAGTTCAGACAGGTAGGTAATGTGGCCCACCATGCGGGCGATGGCCAACCCCTTTTCCGGCCCCCTGCCATTATAGTTGCCGCCCTGCCACTCCGGATCACGGGTGATGGCGCTGCGCCCCACGGCATTGAAGGCAATCGCCTGGGTGGACAGCCGCGCCGCCGAGGCAATGCAGATGGCCGAGCGCACCATTTCAGGATAACGCAGGCTCCACTCCAGCACCTGGAAGCCCCCCATGGAACCGCCGGCAACACCGTACAGCCGGGTGATGCCCAGGTGGTCGATCAGTCGCTTCTGGGCCGCCACCATGTCGCCGATGGTTACCACGGGAAAATCCAGGCCGTAGGGCACACCGGTTTCCGGATTGATGCTGCCCGGTCCGGTGGACCCGCGGCACCCGCCGATGATATTGGAGCAAATCACCCAGTAGCGTTCGGTATCGAAGGCCTTGCCCGGCCCGATCATACCGTCCCACCAACCCGTGTAGCGGTCGTGGGGGCTGTGAACGCCGGCGGCGTGGTGGTCGCCGGAAAGGGCGTGGCAGATCAGAATGGCGTTGGAGCGGTCCTCGTTGGGTTGGCCGTAGATCTCGTAGGCGATCTCGACGGGCCCCAACGTATAGCCCGACTCCAACGCCAGCGGCTTTTCCCGGCTGCCGAAGACGAAAACTTCCGGGGTAACTTGCCCGACCGATTGTCTCTCCATTCGTCTCCTCTCCCCCCTGCCGTCAGGCCGTGCAGGCCACGCCGGTCTCCAGGGCCTGGTCCAGATCGGCGATGATGTCCTCGATATCCTCGATGCCCACGCTCAGTCGGATGAAATCCGGCGTCACTCCGGCGGCACGCTGCTCGTCTTCACTGAGCTGTTCGTTGGTGGTGGAGTCGATGATGAGGCCGCCGATGGAGGTCCCGTGCCCGCCGATGAACTTGGTGGCCGAATGGACCACGATGACGGCACCATGGGCGATGGGGTTGAGCAGGAAAGGCGTGGTGACGGTGTTGTCCACCACCAGGGGAATCCCGTGGCGGTTGCCCACTTCAGCAATCTTTTCGATATCGATGATATCCAGTTTGGGGTTGCCGATGCTCTCGACGAAGAAGGCTTTGGTTTTATCTGTAATCGCCGCCCCCAGGCGTCCATGTCGTTGGGGGCCACAAAACGCACGGTGATGCCGAGCCGGGCCAACGTGTGGCTGAAGAGACTGACCGTCCCGCCATACAAGTCCGTGGAAGCCACGATCTCATCGCCGGCTTTGGCCAGGGTCAGGAGGGTCAGGGTTTCGGCAGCCTGCCCCGAAGCCGTGGCCAATGCCGCCGCACCGCCTTCCAGGGCGGCCAGGCGCTGCTCCAGGACATCCGTGGTGGGGTTCATGATGCGGGTATAGATGTTGCCGGATTGTCGCAGGCCGAACAGGTCGGCCGCGTGGGCGGTATCGTCGAAGGTGTAAGAGGTGGTCTGGTAAAGCGGTACGGCGCGGGACCGGGTGTCCTGGTCCGGGGTGTGTCCCCAGTGGACGGCTTTGGTTGCAAAACCGCTATATTTATCATTCATGGCTGTACTCCTTTCATCGTTGGCCTGCAGCAAACTAAAAAACCTCTCACCGTGTAAGGAAGAGAGGTTTCTCGGCCGGTTGCCGCTGCACGACCTCATGTTTCCCAAAGGGATGGGCTGGATTTGGCACCTTGTGGTCAGGTTGCCGGGCGGTCAACGGGCCAGTTCCCTCACGCCACTCCGCATGAATACATGTTGTAAGAAGTATGAATAAGGCGGGCGTCACCGCTTGTCAACCTGGAACGACGGCGTTAATCCATCAGCGTCTATTTGGCCTTCAACGGCCGGTCTTGCGGAGAAGACGCATCCGCACGGCCTGCAGATCGAGTTTGGCCAGCGATAGGGCGTTGCCGGTCAAAATGACGGCCACGCCGGTTACTGCCGGCAATGACCAGCGGTAGCCCTCAAACAGGGTGGAAATGGCCAAGGCGACGATGGGAAACAGCAGCGAGGCGTATGCGGCCCGGTCCGCACCGATGCGTCCCACCAGGGTCAGGTAGCAGCCGAAGGCCACCACCGAACCGAAAAGGGCCAGATAAACAAGGGAGAGGATGTAGGTTGGCGACGAATCGAAGCCGAAGTGCTTGTCCGCAACCATTGCCGCTGCCAGGAGGGACAGAACGCCGTATGCCATGCCGTAGGCATTGGTCTGGACGACCGGCAGGCCGTGCCGCTGGTTACGGGCCGACAGGATGTTGCCCAAAGAGGCCATCAGGGTGGCGGCCACGCTCAACACAAACCCCTTGAAACCGGCATCGTCCAGACTGAATCCGGAAAGCTCGGGCCAGAACACCAGGCCGATGCCCACGATGCCCAGCACAGATCCGCCGACGACGTTGGCCCGGATGGAGGCCTTGAGGAAGATACGCCCGTTAAGGATGTTCCAAAAAACGATGGTGGAAAAGACCACGGCTACGATTCCGCTGGTCAGGTGCACCTCGGCCAGGTAGACCAGCCAGTAGTTGACGCCAAACAGGCAGGCGCCCTGCAGGGCGATGAACAGGTGGTCGCGCAAGGTAAAACGCATCTTCAAGCCACGCAGGCCGCACCAGGCGAAGAGCAGGGCCGTTGCCATACAGAACCGGTAGGCCACTGAAACCAGTGGATCCACATGCCCCAGCTGGAACTTGATCCCCAGCCAGGTCGATCCCCAGATGAACACTGTGAGGGTATAAAGGGACAGGTTTCTGATCGGCATGGTATCGCCGCCTTCCTTAGGGCGTCTCTCCTAAAGGGGAAGCATGATTTTAAAATTGGAATCCATGATGTCGTACCATATTCCTGAGTATAGTCACAGACACAGAATTCTATAAAAAAACAAATAACAGTCTTATGGATCAATCATCCCATCGTTTGGACGGATTGCCCAATGAGAATCGATAACGCAGGCAACGGTGTTCAGCCTTTACCATTGGTGGAATACGGCGGGAAAACGATTATCGTAAACGGACCCACAAGGGCGGACGTTTGCTTATGGGTTCGAAGATATAGTTAGCGTGCCGGCCCGGCTATAAATTGACAAATTGCCGCAATTCTGACAAGTTGCAACGATCCTGATCGCACGAAACCATCAACCTCAAGATGACGGCCCGTTAAAGCCGACAACACCGATCTCATGACCTTACAAGCCATTCTCACTCATCCGCGTCTAAAGCTCTTTTTCGCGCTGTCCCGCACGCCCCATGGGATAATCGATATCGCCACGCCAATGCTGGCCGCCCTGCTATGTCTGGGACACTTTCCCGCGCCGGCCACGGTCCTGCTGGGAATGATCACCGTCTTTGCCGGCTATACCGCCGTTTACGCCCTCAACGATCTGGTAGACTATCGAACGGACAGGGAAAAAGTCCTCGCCGGAGGCTACGAAGACGGTGAGGATTATATCGACGGGGTACTGGTGCGCCACCCACTGGCCAAGGGTGTGCTGAACCTGCCCGAGGGTGCCTTGTGGGCCGGGGGGTGGGCCCTGCTGGCCATGGTCGGCGCCTGGCTGCTCAATCCGGTGTGCCTTGTCATCTTTCTGCTCGGCGGCCTGATGGAGATGATCTATTGCCTGCTGTGGCGGGTGACGCCGTTCCGGGCAGTAATCAACGGCATCGTCAAAACGCTGGGCTCCGTCGCCGCCGTTTACGCCGTCAACCCTCAGCCGTCCATCGTTTTTCTTGTTACCCTCTTTCTTTGGATCTTTTTCTGGGAGATCGGCGGGCAGAACATCCCCAACGACTGGACCGACATCGAAGAAGACCGGCGGTTCAATGCCAAAACCATTCCCGTCAAACTGGGCCTCAAGCGGGCCGGTCTGTTGTCCCTGGTCTGCCTGGTAGCAGCCTTTTTTCTGACCTTTCTGACGCTGTGGATTTCGCCGCTGGATTTCGGCACTATTCACCTGCTGGCCGCCGCCGGATTGGGCCTCTGGCTTTTGCTGCTGCCCGTCATGCGGCTGGTGGATACCAACGACCGCAACCAGGCCATGAATCTGTTCAACAGGGCCAGCCATTTTCCCTTGAGCATCTTTGCGCTTGTGCTGGTGCGCCTCCTGCTTTTTTAAAAAGGGAGCCAGCGACCGGATATGGTCGTCGGCCGTCCTCCATTCCACCCGAAAGGTTGCCATACAGCGCCCGCTGTGCTGTATTAGTTAGTGACCGTCCATAAAGTGGACACATTCGGTCGGAATCACAATGACAAAAAAATCGCCCATCCTTTTTTTTGCCAGGTTTCTTATACAGGGGAAACAATGCCTGGCCACAGCGTTTGCCGTTGGGCTTGTACTTCTACCGGCCATGGGGGCAGCGGCGCAGGATTTTCCGAACCTCACCACCGCTTGGGAACCCTGGCCGCCCTACCAGTATCTGGAGGCGGACAACCACCTGGTCGGGCTCGATGTCGAGCTCCTCGAGGCCGTTGCGGCCAGTGCGGGCTACCGCATGAAATTTCGAAAACTGCCCTGGGAGCGCCACATGGAGCACCTGAAACGGGGCAGCGTCCAGGTGGCCGCCGGGATTTCCTTTACAGCAAAGCGCACAAAATTCCTTTTCTACTCCAGGCCCTATCGATTGGAAACCGTGCGATTGTATACCCGCAGCAAAGAGGCCACGGCCATGCAATTGACATCCCTGGCCGACCTGATCGAATCGCCTTTTGTGATCGGCGTTCAGGCTGGCTACTACTACGGGCCGTTATATGAATCGCTCAAAGGCAAGGCGCGCTTTCTGGAGCATATCGAAGAAATCGAGGCCGGTGACGCCAATTTCAGGAAGCTGATTCTCAAGCGAATCGACGGGGTTCTCTCGGATACGTATGTCGCCGCGGCCACCTTGCGGTCCCTGGGCGATACCCAAAAGGTGGAAGTACATCCCATGACGATTTACTCGGATCGGATTTACTTTGTTTTCAGCAAGAAATCCGTAGACCTGAAAATCGTTGAGGCCTTCAACAGAGCCATCGAAAAAGAAACACTTGCGGGAACCCTACAGGCCATCATCGACAAGTGGCTCGAGTAAACCCCAACGTTGCAAAAGCCGGAGCGATTCAGAACCAAGGCGCCAAGGGGGCCGCCGTAGTGATCTACTGCAATCCCTTGGCAACGCCGGATCTGGATGGCTCCGGCTTTCCCGCAAGGGGAACACCATGAGAAAATCATTGCTTTTCCAGCAAATCCCATTTGGTGCATTCATAGAATGTCTGGCTGTTTCTCTGATTTGTTCATGTTTTCAAACAGGCACAATGATTTTCCCATGTTGTTATGCAACTATGGGGTAAAAACAGCCGACTCATTTCACGCCCAAGTGGGCCACACTGATCCCATTGGTCATCGATTTCCAGCGCACGTCCCGCAGCCCCAAACCGGTCAGCATGTCCGCCAGTTCGTCGGGCAGGGGGAACATACGAATGGTTTCGGGCAGACAGGCGTAGGACTCGGCCGAGCCCACCAGCAGTTGCCCCAGCGCCGGCATGATATTGAAGGAGTAAAAGTCGTACAGGCCGCGAAACAAAAGATTGGTGGGTCGTGAGAACTCCAGGCAGAGGAAGCGCCCGCCGGGCTTGAGTACCCGCACCATCTCGGAAAAACCCTGTCGCAGGTGGGTCAAATTACGAATACCGAAGCCCACCATGGCGCAGTCGAAGCTGTTGTCGGGAAAGGCGATTCGCTCGGCGTCCCCCTGGACGTAGGCGATGTGGCGGTATGCCGGGCGGGGATCGATCTTGTGGCGGCCGGCCGCCATCATGGCGTAGTTGATGTCGTAAATGGTCACCTGGCCGGCTGATCCGGTGTGCCGGGCAGCCAGCATCGCCAAATCGCCGGTACCGCCGCACACGTCCAGCACCTTGTCTCCCTTTTTTACGCCGAGCATGCGTACGGCCGACCGTTTCCAGGCATGCTGGATGCCGAAGCTGAGCAGGGAGTTCATGAAATCGTATTTGGGTGCCACCCGGTCGAAATGCACCCGAACGGCGTCGGCCTTCTTCTTTTCATCAAACTCGCGGATGCCGAAACGGGCCTTGCCGGTGGCGTGAATGTGATCGTCCAACTGTTCATTGCGTTTTTTATCGTCGAACCAGCTCGGGTTTTGCCACAAAGCCATTTCCGCCCCTTCCGGTTGATTTGGATTTTTTACGGCGTTGTCATTTTTTGAAATGCATCAGATAATTCATCATCGTACTGCGGCACAGCGCCGCATACCCGCCCAAAGGGATATAGCGAAGTCCGGAAAGATTCTCGAAATGCAAACCGGCCGCCTGTCCCCATTGTCTCAACTCTTCGGGCCTGACCAGTTTCCTGTACTCATGGGTGCCTTTTCTCACAATTCCCATGACATGCTCGGCAGCCACGATCACCAGCAGCCAGGAAAGCCAGGTTCGGTTGACCGTGGCGAAAAAAACGTCCCCGCCGGATTTTACCAACCGGCTGCAGGCGTCGAGGATGGACGCCGGCCGGGGCACGTGTTCGAGCAGTTCCATGCAGACGACCACGTCGTAACGGCCCGGCTCTTCTTCCGCCAGGGTTTCCGCCGTGGTCTGCCGGTAGTCGATCCGCAGACCGCCTGCCCGCGTATGCGCCCGGGCCAGCATCAGGGAGGCCTCGACCATGTCGATGCCGGTCACCCGCCCTCCGGCGGCGGCCAGGCCCTCGGAAAGCAACCCGCCGCCGCAGCCTACGTCCAGCACCTGTTTGCCGTTGAGATCGACGCGATCGCACACGTAGGTCAGACGCACGGGATTGATGTCGTGCAGGGCCTTGAATTCGCCGTTGCGATCCCACCAGATGTCGGCCATGGCCGAAAAACGGGCAATTTCGCCGGCGTCGATATTGTCTTTTGGATTCATGGGTTCTGCCTTCGTTTTCCGAATCGGCATGGAATATCAGATCGACGGTTGCGGATCAAGCTCGATGAGCCGTTTCGCATCTGGCTTTGCGCATACCAACGTGACTTTCAATCTGTTCCCGAACACGGGCCTTGACCGCCGGTGCCCAACTGGGTTACGCATACGTTTCCCGCTCCTTTTTTTCTGAACCGACAATATCGACAAGAGTCAATTCGCTGAACTGTATCGGACGGGTTGTCTTGCTCAGCAACATAGATGAATCTGCATCCTAAGCACCTCGAGGTGGCATCAATGAATAAATACGGATTTCTCGTTTTCTGTCTTCTTTCTCTCATACTATGCGTTTCCTGTTCGACATCCTCCGGGCTGCATTCCCAATGCAAAGCCCATTATACATTCCGCAATGGAATTCCATGCGAAACTTTCAAGCAGGAACACCTGTCGGCAGACTTTTTGGATGTCACCTTTACCGAAAGACCCAAGGTTTCCCGTGATATCGATTTCTGGGTATTCACCTGGAACGGAATCGATGTCATCCTGCCCCCTGTAGCGTTTGAGCATGTGTTCCTCTCTAAAGATTCGGGTGGTCGATACTTTATTCATTTGACCGCTGGAGACGATATCCGGATCAGTTTGCTTGTCAATAAGAACGATAAATATGAGGACGTTTTTGCCGTTTCGGATATCGGGGAACCTGGAATGATCACTTCGGAGGAAGGAATTGCCGCGACAAAGGCCATGTATGGCGGTGCTGTCCGATTTTCCGAATTGATGATCCGCGCCTACGAATCCACACCGAAAGAAATCACCTGCTGCGCTGAAAAGACCGAAAAGGAAACGGGAACGGTTGTCGCCTTGATCATGAAGGCAATCGACGGGCCTAACATTGTAGCCGCCTACAAAGGCATCGGCCGGTACAAGGGCTGGCTTACCAAAAGCAAATCAGGCGGGCAGGTGGAATATCGGCTGAATATTCTATCGGAAAGCGATGAAAAATACGTATATCAGGTTACCTATCAAATAACCGAAGCGGCCGCCTATCAGACCTTCCCGCTTTTGGTGGGGACGACAAACCCACATGATGCCGCACAACCGCCGAATTGGATTCCGGCACTGGAAGCAGCTTTGGAAGAGGATTCCTCCGAGGCCTGGCAAAACTTTCTGTCGGCCGCCGAAGATGGCGGCATCAGCGAAAAAAGCCGCTCAGCTGTAAGAAAATTCATCGAGAAATAAAACACTCTCTAAGCGTCCTCAATCGGATAAATCAGTTTTCCCAAACCTTCCGGACGCTTTCGATGGCCGCACATACCACGGCCTCTTTTTCCCGCTTGCGGTTGTATACGAAGTTCAAATCGATGCTGCCGACCACTTCATCCCAGACGGCCATCTTCCCCGCATTCCGGTAATACAGCGCCTCCTCTTCGATCATGATGGCCAGGCCGATCCCCGAAGCCACGAGAACGGCCACCACTGGCTCCTGGTCGGCAATGGTCACCTTGACCGGTTTGAGATTGTGTTTCGCGAAGGCCTCTTCGGCGATGGAACAGAAGGCGCAGTTGGGCGGCGTCCACACCCACGGCATGGCGGCCATCTGCGACCAGTCGGCACCGCACAGGCGATCTGCCCAGGCAGCCGGCCCCACCACACGGATGTTGCAGCGCTTGAGCAAAAGGGCCGCAATCTCCTTGTGCGGTGGATCTCTGTAAACGAATCCGGCATCGATGCGGCCCTTGGCGAGGTCGTCGAACTGCTGCCAGGTCCACCGCTGGAGCAGGTGGATATCCAGCCGGCTATGGGTGCGCTGCAGGTGGGAAAGCAGCCGGTCGATGCGCAGGTAGCGCGGGTCGATGTGCAGACCCAACCGCAGCGTGCCGGAAACCTCCTCCTTGAGCGCCCCCGCCTGATCGCGAATGGTGTCGATCATGGAGAGCGCCTCGACGGCCTGGGTTTTCAGTACGGCGCCTTCCTCGGTCAGACGCATGCCTCTGGGCGTGCGCGTAAACAGACTCAAGCCCAGCTCTTCCTCCAGGTTCTTGATGTGTGCGCTGACGGCCGGCTGGCTTGTGTTCAACCGCTGGGCCGCACGGGTCAAATGGCCCTCTTCGGCTACGGTAACGAAGGTTTTCAAGTGATAGAGTTCCATGGCAATCGACATCGTTCGGGTGGGGAAAAAATTGGACTTTAGCGATCGGAAGGTTCCCTGTCAATCAGCTTTTGTGAAGGCCCTGATCCATTCTTACGATTGGATTTTTGCCTGCCGCCGCTTTACGTTCCCATCATCGACCCGTGCATAGCCCGGACAAGGAGGACAATCATGGGCGCCAAAAAGCTATCAATGATCGCCGACCTTTTCCGACCGGAGCATTCCCTGCAAATGTCCTGCGGAAAATGCACGCCGGTTCCTGTCATCCGGCCTTATCGACGGACAGGGATCTTTTCGATTAAGACCCTGTTCTGGGTTGCGGCATCCATCGCTGCCGGCCTGGCCATCGGGCAGTTGCATTAGCGAACGTTATATCCATGGAAAGGAATATCGCCATGAATCCTGCAGCAATTGACCCGGACCGCGGCAAATCCTCCGGAACGCAGGGTCTTTGCCACACCGCGGTCTGCACCAGCGATTTTTACAACCACATCCTCAACATTGCTGGCATTGGCGCAGGCGATACGGTGGCCTGCCTGGATGGCGAGCGCGCCTTTATGCAAGAGACGCTGTCCGCCAGGGGTGCATGCATTCGGTCAATCTCGACAATCTTCGATGCCGGTCGGGGAAGAAAATTGCTGTGTAAAAAAGATGCCCGTACCGACGCCATTCTCTGGGCGGTGAATGGTTTCTCGCAGGTCGATCCGGCCCAAACCCTGGGAATTCTGAAGAACAACCTGCGAACCGGCGGCCGTTTGGTGTTGTGGATTCCGTCCGATGGTTTTCACGACGAAAAGATTCGCCCGGAAAGAATCGACAGCCTCCTCATTTCCGCTGGCTTTGTCAGTGTCATTGTCGGCCGGCTGCCGCTCAATGGGCAGGACGCAATCGTCGCTACGGGCGTTTTGGGAAAAAAAACAAAAGGAGACGCATCGTGAGTATTTCAGTGATCAACATCCAGGAAAAATTCCGCAAAATCGAACAGCTTCACAATTATAAGCGTATCGCCCGCATGAACGAGATCGATTTTAAACTGGTGCGCATGAAAAGAGAATTCATCTGGCACAAACATCCGGAAACCGATGAAGTCTTCATGGTCATCAACGGCAGCCTGCAAATTCATCTTCGGGACCAAATCCTGCATCTTGAAAAGGGAGAAATGGTCGTCATACCCAAAGGAGTAGAACACAAACCGGCCTGCCAAAGGGAGTGCAAAATCCTGCTCATCGAACCCGCTGCGACGGTCAACACCGGGGATGCGGGCGGCGCGTTGACGGACGATGAAGCGGAATGGATTTAAGCCATAAACAACCTTCTGTCCCGATCCCCCGCCCGGATCAGATTGCCCCCGACGATGGTGTATTCGGGAAGGATTCGCCTGCCAAAGGCCAATGCATGGCCGCCGGTATCGACGTATTCGAACGTGCCGTCGGCAATGGAAAAAATCGTCAGATCCATGGGCCTCCCGATTTGTATTTCCGATTCGACCGTCAGCAGCCGCCTTGGCCGGGAGGAGATTCGCTCGGTCACATCTTCGAGACTCAACCCTAAAGCGAGAAATTTCGAAGCGACATTGGCGAAGGTTCGGCTTTTGAACCAGGAAGGCAGCAGCCACAAGTCCGAACTGATCGTGAAATCCATGAAATCCCGGTCGAATGCCCTTTTTGCAGAGTCGAATTCAAAACTCCCCACGCCATGACCGACATCGAAAAGGACTCCTTCGGCTTTTGCGCGGCGGGCTTCGGCCCTCATGTTTCCGGAAGCATCGACAACGGAGTTGTTACTTTTTCTGAAACAATGGGTGATGATGTCCCCGGGTTTGGACCTTTTCAGAAAATCGGCGATCGATGGTTCCGGATTGCCGAGATGATACATCACCGGCAGTTGCCGTTCTCTCCCCAGTTTTGCCGTCACATCCGCCAGATAAGCTGGATTCTCGCCCGGTGCGTTCATTGAATCCAGGCGCACTTTCAATCCCTTGATGACATCTGGATATTGATTGATGAGACGACGCGCACCGTCGACATCTTCGACGCCGGGTTTGCTTTTGAAAAAAATATTTTTAACCTGGATGCCGTTTTTTCTGACATTGAGAAAAACATAAACCGGGATGTTGGCGAACTTGTGGCACCGGTTCATGAACGCGTCAAATGTCTCGGAGCCATACGTTCCCGCTTCAACCATCGCCGTAATGCCCATTTCGGGTCCCAAAAGATCGAGATCGACGCCGATGCCGCCCAGGTGGCAGTGATAGTCGATCCAGCCCGGCGATATGAAAAACCGCGAACAGTCGATGACCTTGGTGTCCGCAACCCCAGGGCCGCCCTTCTCATTTCCGATCCTGGCAATGACGCCGTTTTCTATGACCAGATCCGCTTTTTTGAAGCGTCCGTTCAGAAAAACCGATCCGTTTTCGAGGAAATAGATAGGGTGCCGGACCATGGCGCCGGGACGCGATGATCGCTTGACGCACCCTGAAAGCAAGCCTGCATTCAGAAGAAAAGGAAATACGACGGCGCTGTTGCCCACCGTTTTGAGAAAACGTCTGCGGTTGGTCTCAGGGCATTTCATTTTCGATGGCTTAGCGAAGATGGAGGATTAAGGGGCGCGAGATGGGGCTGGCCAACATCCGGCATCGGCGGCCTGCCCCTTTTCCCGGTCATCTTACCGGTTGTCGTTCGGGTTGCCAAGAAAAAAGGCAATCAAACCGGACTTGTTGACACAAATGGCTTTTCATCTTAACATTTTATACCGATGCACTTTCCTGACGCTGCAGTCCTCATGCACATCCTGGCAGCGCCCAACGCTCTGTTTACGATCCGTTTCCAATAATATCAGGTCTATCGCACCCGGAGGAGACCGAATCATCATGGCCGGAAAACCAACGTACGAAGCCTTGCTCCAACAGGTCCGGGAACTGGAAAACGCCCTGGCCGAAAAAGATCGCACGGAGAAGGCCCTGAAACAGCGGATCATGGCGCTGACCCAACCCCGGGACAATGCCGAGGGGCTCGAACTGGAAGATCTGTTCGATATGGACGACATTCAGCGCCTCCAGGACGAATTTGCCAGGGCCACCGGCGTGGCGTCGATTATCACCCGGGTCGATGGCAGCCCGATCACCCGGCCGAGCAATTTTTGCAGGCTCTGTGAAAAAATTATTCGCAAAACGGACAGAGGATTCGCCAACTGCCGCAAGTCCGATGCAGCCCTCGGAAAACTGAGCGCCGACGGACCGCTCATCCAGCCCTGCATGAGCGGCGGTCTGTGGGATGCGGGAGCCGGGATTTCGGTCGGCGGAAGGCACATTGCCAACTGGCTCATCGGTCAGGTGCGTGACGAAACCCAAACCGAGGAAAACATGCGCGCCTACGCCCGGAAGATCGGGGTCGATGAAACGACCATGATCAAGGCCTTCCGGGAAGTACCTTCCATGTCCGTCGAGACGTTCGGGCACATTGCCCGGATGCTTTTCACCCTGGCCAACCAGTTGTCTGCCATGGCCTATCAGAACGTTCAGCAGGTCCGGCTCATCGCCGACCTCAAGCGGGCGGAGGAGGCTCTGAAAGAGAGCGAGGCACGCCTGCAGACCCTGGTCCGGACCCTTCCCGACCTGATTTGGCTGAAGAATCCTCAAAGTGTCTATCTTTCCTGCAACCCGCGATTCGAAGCCCATTTCGGGGCCAGGGAAAAAGAGATCGTCGGTAAAACGGATTACGATTTTCTCAGTAAAAACAAAGCCGAACTTTATCGCGAGGAAGACAGACGGGTAATTGCGGAAGGACGCCCGATCCGGAATGAAAGCGAGTTCATTTTCGCCAGCGACGGCCACCGCGAAATTCTCGAGACCATCAAGACACCGATGTACAGCAGCGACGGCAGACTCATCGGCGTGCTGGGGATCGGCCGCGATACCACCGACCGGAAAAAAGCCGAAACAAGACTGCAACGCTCCCGGGTCAGATATCAGACGCTTTACCAGGAATCCTTGAAACGGACCCGGCTTTACGAATCCCTGCTGGAATCCGTCCCCATTGCCCTGGTGATATACAATCTCGACGGCCAGGCAACGTATGTCAACCCCGCGTTTACAAGCACCTTCGGGTTTACCATGCAGGACGTCAAGGGCCGGCGCATTCCCTTCGTTCCCAAAGAGGAAATGGAAAAATCGCTGGCCGGCATCCAGCAGGTTCTCGATGGCGAGCCCGTTTTCAGTCTGGAAACCCGCCGGTTGACCAAGGACGGCCGCATACTGGATATCCTGCTAAGCTCTTCCTGTTACGACGACGATACGGGCAATCGTGCCGGAATCGTCGTCTTCCTCAGGGACGTCACCCAGGTGAAACAGACCGAAGCGCAGCTCCTGCAGGCTCAGAAGATGGAATCCGTGGGCCGATTGGCCGGAGGGGTAGCCCATGATTTCAACAACATGCTCAGCGTGATCCTCGGCTATACCGAGCTGGAGATGGCACAACTGGACGAAAGGCAACCGCTGTACAATAGCCTGAAGGAAATCCGCAGGGCGGCAAACCGCTCGGCCGATCTTACCCGGCAGCTTTTGGCCTTCGCCCGCAAACAGACCGTCACTCCCAAAGTACTCGACCTGAACAAAACCCTGGAGGGGATGCTGAAAATGCTGCGCCGCCTGCTGGGCGAGGACATCGATCTGGTCTGGCGGCCGGAAGAAAATCTCTTGCCGGTCAAGCTGGACGCCTCCCAGGTCGACCAGTTGCTGACCAATCTTTGTGTCAACGCCCGTGATGCAATCAAGGATGTGGGCAAAATCGTCATCGAAACGAGCACGCAGACCCTGGACGAAGCATATTGCAGGCAGCACCGCGGATTTCTTCCCGGAGAGTATGTCATGCTGACGGTCAGTGACGACGGCTGCGGTATGGACAAAGAGACCCAGGACAAAATCTTCGAACCGTTTTTCACCACCAAAGGGTCTCGGCAGGGTACCGGGTTGGGGCTCTCGACGGTCTATGGCATCGTCAAACAGAACAATGGCTTTATCAACGTATACAGCGAACCGGACCAGGGGACCACGTTCCGGATCTACCTGCCGAGCTATATGGGAGAGGCTGTTGAGGATATACATCGGAACGCTGAAGCGGTCCCCCAAGGCAACAGGGAAGTGGTGCTCATCGTAGAGGACGAACCAATGATTCTGACCCTGGCGGGAAAAATGCTGCAAAACCTCGGTTATTCAGTTCTCCCGGCGGACAGTCCCAAGAAAGCGCTTCGGCTGGCCGAGGCGCACTCCGGCGATATCGAGTTGGTTGTTACCGATGTGGTCATGCCCGAGCTGAACGGTCAGGAACTGGCCGCGCGTCTCAAAACCCTTTTCCCCGACATCAAATGCCTCTTCATGTCCGGCTACACCGCCAATGTGATCGCCCATCGCGGTGTATTGGATGAAGGGGTGAATTTTATCCAGAAGCCTTTCTCCACGCGTGAACTGGCGCTAAAAGTCAACGAGGCGCTGGCCATAAAATAGACCGTCTGCCGAATATCCGCGATCACAAACGGTTGCATCCTTTCAAGCCTGCTGATACGAGTATACAGCTTCAAAACTGAAAAAACACTCGGTTGAGCGATCCCCATGAAACCCTTGACCATCCTGTCCGTCATCCTCGATATCTCCATTCTCTTAGGTTTTCTCTTCCTGCCGCGAACCGGCATGGAAGCCATGGGCACCGCATTTCTGCTGCTTCCACTGATGGCCAGCCGTATCGTGGTGACGATCATCGGGCTGGTTTCAGCCTATCGTCGGAAAAAGTGGGGCTTTCTCGCCTACACCTTCGTCATGCTGACTCTGATGGCCGGGCTCTGGAGGTTCGGCTGGTCCTTGAAGCCGACCTACATTCCCCTGTACAAAGCCTTGCTGATGCAGGCCAGTAAACAGGGCGAGAAGGCTTCCGACTACAAGGATCAAAAAAAATATGACGCCCGGCGGCTGCTACAGAAAGCCTGCGACGCCGATCACGCCCGCCTCTGCGACCTGCTGGCCGAACAGAGAAATCCAGCCGACCTAAAAAAACAGTTGTCCCGGGACGCCGATCTTTCCAAAACCTGCGTTACCTTCGAAGGCGACCGGGTCGAACCGGTCCTGCATGCCGTTATCCAGACCTATGGTCCCTGGCCGGACGGCCCCAGAAAGCATCCACCGGTGGACCCCGATGGCCTGCATACTGCGGTTCGACTGCTGCTCGAGCATGGAGCCAACCCTAACGCACGGGATCGCAATGGAAATACCCCCCTGCATTACGCCCTTGCCTATCGGGACGAGAATCTGGTGGATATTCTGCTCGCTGGCGGGGCCTGTGTTTTTATAAAAAATGACAAGCAGGAATCCCCTTATCGGTTCTATTCCTCCTCCCGCTTGCAGCGAAAAGTTCGTGCGGCCGCCAATGATCCGGCTATGGTTTCACGCTGCCCGGACATGCACCAGCCGTCACCGGGAAAACCGTCAGGCTCGGGGGATCGGCAAGGCGCACTGCAACAACCGCAGTGGCCGCCGGATACGGCGCTGCTGAAAGCCTTGCGCTCTGGAAGGTTGGATGAAGCGGCCGATGCTCTGGGACGGGGGGCCGCCCCCAACGCGGTGGATCGCAAGGGCAGCACGATGCAGGCGGCCATGCAATACTGCCGCGATACCATGCTGAGCATGATGCAGATGCTTCTGGAGGCCGGAGCGGACGTCAACCTTCGAAACGGGAAAGGGCAAACCCCGTTGATCATCGCTGCTTTTTCCTGCGCTAAGGCAATCCCCTTTCTGCTGGAACGGGGAGCGGATCCCACGCTGACCGATAAAACCGGAGAAAGCGCGCTGCACGGCATCGTCCGATTGAAAGCGGAAACCATGACGCCCCTGCTCGAACAACTGCTGGCGGCCGGCGCGGATATCAATCACCAGAACCGGCATGGCCAGACGCCGCTGATCCGGGCAGCCTATTCCTCCATGGTGCGCGATGCGGTGGGAACGGCGCTGCTGGAGCACGGGGCCGATCCCAATCGGCAGGATTATCGAGGGGACACCATCTTGCATATTCTTGCGGCAGACAGCCGCCGGAGCGATTCCAGCGGATTGATCCGCCGACTGTTGGCCCACGGTGCAAGGCTCGATATCCGCAACCGCGGGAATCAGACCCCGCTCATGGCGGCAGTAGCCCGCAAACATGTGAGCGTGGTCCGGACGTTGGTCGAAGCCGGTGCGGATGTGAACGTCAGGGATAAGCAGGGAACGCCGCTGATCGGCACCCTGATTTCCTGCGATGCGGACAAACTGGCCATGCTCAGATTGATTGTGGACGCCGGCGCCGATGTGAACGCCGCCAGCGAATACGGCCCCCTTCCTCTGAGCCATGCGTTTTACGGGCATCTGCACCTGGACTGCCTCGAACCGGCCCGGATTCTGCTCAACGCCGGCGCCGATCCAAACCGGCAGGATCGCAACGGAACGGCACCCATCCATTCTCTGGCCCATTGGAACCGCAAGGATCCCGCACCGGCCCTGAAACTGCTTCTGGATCACGGCGCCCGCATCGACATTCGCAACCAGCAGGGCATGACGACCTTGCTGCTGGCTGGCCGGTACGGTACCAGCACCACTCCCATGCAGGCTCTGCTGGAAAGGGGAGCTGATGTCCAGGCGGTGGATGAAAACGGCAACACCCTGCTGCACTGCATCGCCATGAACACAAAACCCGGTGGGTCGGAGCGTCTTGCATTCGCCCTGACCGCCGGGTGCGATCCGTCTGCCGTCAACCGCAAGGGAGAGACGCCGCTGGACCGCGCCCGGCGAATGAGAAACCAGCCGATGATCGACGCCTTTTCCAACCTGACCCACTGAGTAATAATGTAAAATCGTTTTGAGGGAGAGACAGATGAACTATTGGTTGATGAAATCCGAACCTTCGGCGTTCAGCATCGATGATCTGAAATCGATGCGAAACCAGACGGAACACTGGGACGGCGTGCGCAATTACCAGGCCCGCAATATGATGCGCGACCAGATGAAGGTCGGCGACCGCGCCTTTTTTTATCACTCCAACTGCAAAGTGCCGGGAATTGTAGGGCTGATGGAAGTAGTTCGCGAAGGCTACCCGGACCATACCGCCTTCGAACCCGACAGCAAGTATTTCGACGAGAAAAGCGATCCGAACAACCCGCGCTGGTACATGGTGAACATCAAATACCTGCGGCAAACCAGGCGGGTCATTTCCCTGGCCGAACTCAAGGCCCATGCGGCGCTTGAAAACATGCCGCTGGTGCGCAGGGGAAACCGGCTTTCGATCATGCCGGTGTCCAAAAACGAATGGGACTTCATTCTGTCCCTTGAGGATCGACCGGAACGGTAGATTGATTTCTCTTGCCGTAATGCCCGCATCGGATGAATACTTCTATCGGTAGACACGACACCCATTCATAATGAAAAAAGAAAACCCATTAAAACGGGCCAAAGACCCGAAGTATATTCGCGGCATTTACAATTACTGCGATCGTTGGTGTGAACGCTGCCAATTTACTTCCAGATGCTTGAATTGCGCCTTGACGGAAGAGAGGTTCGGCAATCTCGAAGAGATCGATATTCGGAATAAAAAATTTTGGGAAAAGCTGTCTGGATTGCTTCGAGACACAATGGAAATGATTGCCGAGTTGGCCCTGGAAAAAGGAATCGATTTAAGTTCGTTCGAAAATAAAAATCAGAAAAATTTTATATCAAAACGAAAAGATAATCGACTATCGAATCTGTTATTCCATCTGGCAGAGGAATATGCCGTTTCGGTGCAGAGGTGGCTCCAGTCCAATGAGGATCTGCTGCCTCGGGCACAAGATCAAATGATGCGAATCCGGCTTCTTTCTTCGGGGAAAAACCCCGAAAAAGAATTTGCGAATAGTAAGGACGCCATTGAAGTAATCAGATGGTACCTGTTTCAGATTGGCATCAAGATTAAGAGGGCCAACGAAAATCAACTCGAGGATATCGTCATAAAAGAAGACGATCTTCCTGATGATTCCGATGGATCAGCAAAAGTTGCGCTAATCGGCATAGAGCGATCGATAGCAGCGTGGAAAATAGTTCTGAAAAACTTTCCTGAACAAAGAGAAGAAGCGATCCTAAGAATTATGCAGCTTAAAAATCTGAAAAACAGAACTGAACTCAGCTTTCCACATGCAAGAGAGTTTAAACGACCGGGGTTCGACGATCCAATAGAAATCTAACGATACGAGAGCCCTTTCCTTTCACAGCGCATCCGTCGTGCGGACGAAACCTGCGGCAAAGACCGTTTCCTGCTTAAAAAACCGGAAATGGATCGAATCGTTGTCCTTTACCAGCCCGCCCTGAACGGCCTGGACATCCCGGTCGATCTCCTTTAAATACTGGATGCCCAGCTCGACGATACCCCCGCCGGCCATGCCCGAACGTTTGATCAGGGTGTCCAGGTAGTCCAGGTAGACCGTATTGTTCACATGGCCGTTAGGGTCGTAATCCCCCTCACGGGTGGTAAGGGCCAGCGTCGCTTCGGGTTCGAAGGTCTTGTCCACGGCAAAATCGAGGGCGCCGGATTCCAGCGCTTCGTCGGGTTCATCCGTGTAAGGCGCCGATACCTGCTCTGGAATCTTGACAATGCGCTTGCGGCGGATATCGTAGTAGAGCCATTGGCTGGCAGCGGCGGCAACCTGCTCATCCCCGCACAGAACGAGAAAATCCCTGCCGGCCCGAAATCCGGCCGAACCCTTGTGCCAGGTTGTCACGGTGAACGGCTCCCGGTATCCGGGCATCCGCTGGATCTTTACCCGTATGCGGTTCAGGATCCAGACCGCACCAGCCGCGATCATGGCCTGCGTTGCCAGGCCCACCGAATCCGAATGATGCAGGGCCGCCTGCTGGAAACGCTGGAACAGTGCCGGCAGCTTCATCCGAAAAGCGGTATCCACGTCTTCGTATTCCACCATCGATGTCTGCTCTATCTTCATAGCAACTCCAAACTGCCAAGTGTCGTTTATTAATGCCTGCTATTTGCCCTGCCTGACACCACCACCATCGCAATCGCTATCGGGTTCGGTATCGGTATCGAGCTGTTGCCCCTAAAAGGTCATCACCTCTGCCCTCTTCCGCCACGCAAACGTTTCATCGAGCCATTTCTCCCCGTCCAGCCCCATGGCCAATTCCTCGGCCAGGTGCCGGACCCGGACTCCCAAGCTTTCCTGCCGACCGAGACCGGACAGGCAGGAGGGACAGTTGGTGAGGAGGATCTTCTCCGCGTCCGCCGACTCGCCCATCGCATTTAGCAACGCATCCTGTTTGCGCGCCCGCATGGCCGCGGCAATATCGGGCCGGCTCAAGGCCAGGGTGCCGGCCTCGCCGCAGCAGTGGGGCACGGCGACAACCGGGCTTCCCAGGCGACCCAGAAGGACTTCTCCCTCCCCTTCCAGAGAATCGTGGCAGGGCGCATGATACATCCGGGCTCCCGGAATGCCGACCACAAGACCGCCTTCCACGGCCAGCCGGCTGACATCGACAATCGGGCAGCCGAACATGGCGGCAGCCTGCATATCGACCAGCGATTCCATGCAGGTGCCGCAACTGACGGCCAGTGCATCGAATCGCAGATGGCCGAGCCGTTCACGGATCTGGTTCAGGATCACCGCCGTGCGCATGGTCTGGCGGCGATGCAGTTCGGTTTTGGCATTGACCCGCGCCGGAAAACCGCAGCACAGAAACGGCGGCGGCAGGATCACGCGGGCGCCCGTGGAAAGCATAACATGGATGGAGGCCAGGGCCACCCGTGAATAGAGGCGCTCGGAACCGCAGCCGGGAAAATAAAAAACCGTGCGCCGGACGTCGCCGGCGGGTTCGACGATTACCGCCTGATTCCTGTCGCAGGCAGGCAGGCGGTCGAAAAGCGTTCCGGAAGGCACCAGTGGCATGGGCGTACGCAGCAGCGCCAGGCGGTCCACCGGCCGCGGCATTCGTGCACCCGGCAGATGCCGGAGCATCCAGGCGCCGGCCCGCTGGAGCCGGCTGCCCGCCCACAGGGCCGTGGGTCGCACCACGGCATTGAACATCGGCGAACGACTGTCCAGGAAAGTCAGCGCCATGCCGGTGGCTGCATTGGTTTTGCGATAGCGGCGGGCGGCGAGAATTTTTCGCTCCAGAATCGCGACTTCACCGCTGTCGATGTCCACCGGGCAAGGCGGCTGGCATTTGTGGCAGATGGTACAATGGTCGGCCACCTGTCCCAGGTATTTCAAGGCGTTGAGTCCGGTGGAGCGAAAGCGCTGGGTCTCGTACAAAATCGCCTCGATGAGGGCCACAATGGCCAGGTTTTTGTTTCGCGGGTGGTAAAACAGGTTCTCCCCGGGATGAAACACGCAGCAGGGCGTCTTGCAGCGTCCGCAGCGCACGCAGCCGGAAATCTTTTCGGCCAGGGCCTCCAGTTCGGCGTGGCGCAGAATGTTGGCCTCCAGTTCCAGCAGATTGAAAGAGGGCGCGAAAACCAGTCCCGGCGCCTGCGCATCGCTGAGCTTGCCCGGATTCATGATTCCGTCCGGGTCCACCTGCTCCCGATAGCGGGCCAACTTCTCGAGGCGGTCCGGATCGAGGTACTTGAACTTGGTAAACCCGATGCCGTGTTCCCCGCTGACGACGCCATCCAGTTCCACCGCTTTGGCCATGACCGCATCGGCGGTTTCGGCGGCACGGATCATCATCTCCCGGTCATTGGAAAACACCGGGATGTTGACGTGAATATTGCCGTCCCCGGCGTGCATGTGGGTGGCGATGGCGATCAGGCGCGAACGCGTGTCCGCGTATATCTCTTCGATTTCACGGTTGATTTTGGTGTAGCCGCTGAACAATTCGGCCAATTCGTCCTTGAGCCGCCGGATGTGGGTTTCCTCCTGGAGGTGGTGCTTGCCGGCCAGCCGGATGCGCTCCAGGGCAGCCATGAACAATTCCTTGGCGGCGGGGCGTTTGGCGGCCAACCACTCGGGGTCTTCCAGGGGTTGGGCCGTTTCCAGGTGGGCGCCCAGGCGAAACACCAGGTCCTTCTGGTTCCGGCGCTGCTCTTCGGCGTTGACGTCGTCGGCGAACTGGACGAACTCGGCCAGGGCGTCGATGGGCAGCACGATGTCTTCGTTGAGCTTGAAAGATCGGGTCCGGCGGGCGATGGCCCCCAGCCGTTTGCGGTCCCGCCAGAAGCGCTCGGCCTCGCTTTCACTCTCGGCCACGAACAGATGGGTGTTGGCGTAAAGCGACATTAACTGCTTGAGTCGCACCAGCCCCCGTTGAACCTGGGCGGTATCGTGCCCCACCATATCTATCAACAAAACCGCTTTGGGCAGATCCTGGCGGGGGGCCTTGACCTTGTACCCGATGGCCCGGACGTAGGCATCGTCGAAATGCTCCAGGGCCATGAGGGTTTCTTCTCCCCGGTTGGCAAACGCCTCGCAGATGGCGGCGATAGCCCGGCTGGCCTCGTCCATGCCCGCGCCGAAAAACTCCAGGCAGCAGGTGGCCTTCTCTTCGTAGGCCCGGTGGAGAATGAATCGCGCCGACGTGATGATGCCGTCGGTCCCCTCTTTCTGGATGCCGGGCAATCCGGAAAGGGCCTTGTTGGTGATGTCCTTGCCCAGACCGGCTTGCCGGATCTGAAGTCCGTCCATGGAAATTTTGCGTACGGTGGCGCCGGCATCGTCCAGCACATCGAAATCGATGCGGTCTTCGGGCCGGATGCGGCGCAGGCTGTGGGCGCTCCGCCGGACCGTGTACAGCCTGCCGTCGGGCATGGCAATGGAAAAAGAGAGCAGGTTGTCGATGGCCGTGCCCCAGAGCACGGCGGTTTTGCCGCCGGCATTTTCGGCAATGTTGCCCCCGATGGTGCAGGCCCAGGCGCTGGTGGGGTCGGTGGCAAAAACCAGGTCCTGAGCTTTGGCGGCGGTCATGGCCGCCTGAGTGATCACCCCGGCCTCCAGGTGAATGACGGGAAACGCCTGCCGACCCTTTTCCATGGTGTCCATTTCAACGGTTTCGATGCTGTGGATGCGGTTGAGCCCCTCGGTGTTGACGATCACACATCCGTTGTTCAAAGGTACGCTGCCGCCGGTCAATCCGGTGCCCCCGCCTCTGGGGATAATCTTGAAGCCGTCTGCGCCAAGAACCCGGATCAATTCCGGGATCTGATCTTCACGGGTGGGGCGCACCACGGCCAGCGGAAGGTGCAGGCGCCAGTTGGTGGCGTCGGTCACATGGGCGTTGAGGGTAAACGGGTCGGTAAAAATGTTGGCCTTGCCGATCAACGGTGCCAGGCGTTTGTGGATTTGCCGTTGACGGTCGCCGATTTGCCGGATGCCGGTGTCGGTCGCTTCCAGGCAGCAGCGGCAATCCTCCAGCACCTCGGAACCATCAGGATGCTCGACGGAATCATCAGCCACGGCAGCGGCCGCCATCTTCAAATCCAGGGCTGCGGCCTCGAAAAACCGTCGATGGCGGCGGGAGGAAGCGATCAGTTCGTTGCGCACGAAGGGATTGCGCTGCAGCATGAACATGTCTCCGAAAAAGCGCATCAGGGGATGCAGGGCCGGCCCACTGCTTTTGAGCAGCCGGCTTTTCTGCAGGCGCCGGTATCCGCTGTCTCCGATGAGCAGGCGTACGATCTGACTGTCGTCGGCACTGGTGTAATTGTATGGAATTTTCCGGATGTCGCTTGCTGCCATGGACGCTCTTTCTTTCTTGCAGGAAAGCGGTTTTCAAATCACAATTCGGCGCAATTGGCAACTACTGCGGCCTGATGGCTTTATTCATCAATTATTTCAAATGAGTATGATAAATTTAAAATGTTTTTTATGCAACGATGGGCAGAATGTGGTATAGGAAACGGTTAACTCGGTTGTTTGCCATTGCATTGCTCGATCGAACCTGTTCGTTCATCATCGTTCAACCAACATCGGCAGGGGGAGGAAAGGCATGTCAGGCGCAAGTCAGGAAAAAAACTCCGCTTCATTCGACCGCGAAACTTACGTAAAAATGCTGATCACCATTGCCCGGGCCGACAAGGAAAATGGCCCGCCGGAGTATCGTTTCATCCGCAGGCAGGCCATCCAGATGGGCGTCAACTACGAAAAAGTGCTGCGGGAAACGGACCCGGATTTCGACATCGGCACCCATAAGGTCTCCCGCCTGACCGCCATGCGCGTTCTTAAAGATGCCATCATGATCGCCTCCATGGACGGCAACTTCACCCTGCCCGAAAAGCAAAAAATCTATACCTATGCGGAAAGATTAGACATCCCCCGCACCGATGTGGACACGCTGGAAGTTCTCGTCGGCGAGTTGAAAGCGCTGGATGAGCGATGGAAGGAACTGGTGGCCGGGCATCCCGATGAATAACACCGGCTTTCTCGAATCCCTTTTGGGCATCCTCAACTCGGTGTCGACCAATCTGAAGGCAAGCCTTGCGCGACTGGACGGACTGTGGCAATTTCTTTCGGCCCTGGACCCCTGGTTTTCGCTGATCCTTTTTCTGGCCTGCTCCATGCTCATGGTCTTTCGCCTCAACGTACTGGAGCGCAAGGGCCTTGAAGGCACCGTCCTGGGCACGCTGGTCATGCCCTATGCCTCCGGATTTCCCAACCTGGTGTTTGCCTTTTCCCTGGGCCGCCAGGGCGGCAGCGGCGCGGTCATCGTCGAAAACTGCATCGTCAACAATGTCACCAACCTGACCCTGCTCATCGGGCTGCCGGCCCTGATCTGGGGCCTGAACATCTCTCCCTCACGGTCATACCGCAATGTGCGTCATTCCGCATCCAAACTCCAGCAACTCAACACCCTCTCTTTGATGCTCACCCTAGTGGCCCTGTTTTTTTTCACCGGCGCCCTGTGGGCGCTGGGGCGCGACGGCCGCCTGGATTTCGGCGACGGATTGGTGCTGGTGGGTCTTTTTCTCTTCTGGCAGGTTCTGCACGTATTCGACGTTCTCAAATACAACATTCACCAGCGGCGCTCGCTGCCGTGGACCGTTTTCGTGGACGTCCTGCTGGTGGTCGTTCTCGGGGCCGGCGTCCTTTCCGGCATCGACCGGCTGGTGGCCTGGGTCATGGCCCTGGGTCCCGGCTTTATTCTCTACGATCAGCTGGGCATTCTCAGCGGCTGCCTCATGGTGCTGCCCAACGCGGTTCTGGCGATGTACTATGCCTGGGCCAGACGGGCGGATATCGTTTACAGCTCCCAGGTGGGAGACGGCCATATCTGCATCCCCATGTGCATCGGCCTTTTTGCCCTCTTTTCCGTCATCCAGGTGCCGGATCGAATGGTTCCGGGCATCCTGGTGATTCTCGGGGCCGGATTGCTACATCTCTTTTTCGTTGCCATTATCGGCCGGCTTCCCCGCTTCATGGGAGCGTTGCTGACCATTGCCTATGGGGTGTTTCTGTATACCGGATTCATGGGATAATATCCTTTACAAATAGCGAAAGGAGACGACATGTATCTTCCCCAGGTCTACCAGAAATTCCAGGAACAGTTCCCCGAAGTCTTCAACCATTTCAAACAGCTTGGAAAAGCGACCCGGGAGGCGGGACCCCTGGACGAAAAAACGCAGGACTTGATCAAATTGGGCATCGCTGCGGGTGCAAACTCACGTGGGGGTGTAATGTCGAATACCCGAAAAGCCATGGCGGCCGGCGCAACGGTCGAAGAAGTCGAACATGCCATTCTTCTGGCAATGACCACGACCGGCTTTCCCAACACGATTGCGGCATTGAGCTGGGTGCAGGAGGTGCTGGCGGAAACGAAAGGCTGATTGATTTCAGTTCGATATCATGGGTAGCAAGTCAACATAAAGCGCGCCCTAACAAATAAACCCCATTTACTATGATTGCGAAGCTTCAGGAAAAAAATTTTATTGCCCTGTATCTCTAATGATATGGATTGATTAACACTTTAGTTCAAACCATAAAAATACTGCTGTTGACGTCTAAAGCTTAAGGTTTTTCTGGCGATATTGAGCCTCCTGTTTAGTGACCGATGAATGAACGAAGCGGCCCGTGCAGGTGAAGCAGGCAAGGGCTTTGCCGTTGTTGCCAATGAAATAAAAGACCTTGCCAAGCAGACGGCTGAGGCGACCACCGATATTCAAATCAAAGCAGACAACATCCAAACCTCCTCCAGCGGCACGGCCAAAGGAATCAATGAAATCGTTCAGGTCATCAACAGTGTGAATGAGACCATCGCCACGATTGCCACTGCGGTAGAAGAGCAATCCGCAGCGACGAAGGAAATTGCCGATAATATTTCCCAGGCCTCTACAGGCATTCAGGAAGTCAACGAAAACGTAAGCCAGTGTTCAACGGTGGCGGGTGATATCAACCAGGATATTGTAATGGTCAACACATCCGCCGGTGAAATGTCTGATAGCAGTGGTCAGGTAAAAACCAGTGCCGAAAGTCTTCAGCAAATGGCAGCGAAGCTCAATGAAATGGTAGCACAGTTTAAAGTATAGCAGAATTTCATACTAAAGAACACAATCGCAGGTAATGACTTCATTTATTCGAAGACAGGCCTGCGATTTTTCTATTAAGGGAACCACAAATAGCGATATGAACCCCAAGATATTGTGGCCGGTCAGAATGATTTAGAAACTCGGCAATCGCTTCTATCACTCAAGCCATAGCCGACCCGGCGCCCAAAACATGCGTGAACCCTTTCTCGGAAGCCGTCAGATCCAGATGCAGGGAAACCACCTGCTCCAGGGGAGGAAAAAAAACGCGCTCCAGTTTGCGGGAATCCACGACCTTCAGATAATGCCGGCATTCATTGCACAGGTACACGCGATATTCGGGTTCACTCTCGCTATACAGGTATTCCAGGGAAGCGCTGTCCCGGTTGTCGCAAAATAGACAAACCATGCGCTCGACCGGCCAGCGATGCCCGCACAAACTGCAGTGGACCCATAACCGGCCATCGGCATCCAGTTCTCCGATGATCGGAGCACTGCTGCAAATCGGGCAGTTGCCATGGCCGTCGGCATTCTCTTCCAAAGACTCTGCCAGTTGCCGGGAACCGGACTCGATGCTGGGTTTTATGGAGAGGTAGAGCAATAAGGAGAGCATGTCCGCCGGGACATCAATTTTTTCGGCAAGGGCGTCCAGGCAGCCTTTGTTGTCCAGCACATCAAGAAAAAGATCCTCCAGGGATTTTTTTTCTGTCAAGGCCTGGGCCAGCGCCTTGCCGGCTCCGGACAGTTTCTCGCCCGATACCGCGGCAATGCTGCAGACATCCGCCAACAGTTTTTCGGCTGCGGGCAAGTCAATCGTGAAGTCCGCCGGCGCAATCAGTGAAAACCCTTCCTTGGTTTTCATTTTCAGGATGGATTCATCCATTGCAATGGCGGCAGGAGAAGTTTGCACCGCCGCTTTGATCTGGGCTGCGAAAACCGGACCGTAAAAACCCAGTATGGAAGCATAGGCAGGGCGTTTGGCCGTCAGCTGGGCCACGGCCTTTTCTACGGCGGCTGCATCCCATAATTGCTCGCTGGTCATTGGGGGCTCCTTTCCCAATTAGTATAACAAAAAAAGGAGAGGCCCCACAAGCAAAGAACCTCTCCTTCCCTTCTTTTTCCTTCTTGGCGTTGAAGCTATGCCAGCTGACGCATCGCCCGGCCTATCGGCCGCATCATTTTTCGCAGGGCCATCTGGCGCGTAAAACCATGGACGCCGGCGGCGGCCATCAGCGTCCGATGATAGTCGGACGGGGCTGCAGTGACCAGGTAGATCACGTTGACATCGTCCGCATCCACAAGCTGAGCTTTGGAATATTTTTTTCTCACTTGCCCCAACCGCTGATCAGCCAGGGATAGCATCGCCTCACGCTCGCCAAAATTCATGGCGCCGGTCGGGCAGGTCTGTACGCAGGCCGGCAAAAGGCCGTTTGTCACCCGGTCGTTGCACATGTCGCACTTGGCCAGGGTGCCGTCGGCGGCCTTGCGTGGAATATTGTACGGACAGGATTCGATGATCTCATCCGCATCCAGATTTTTGGTATTGGCCGTAAAAATCACCGCACCGGTATTCTCGTCCTTGTAGATGGCCTGTGGATCGTCAGCGGTTTCCAGGCACGGGGGTTCGATGCAGTGCCGGCACTGTTCGGGCAAAAAAAGCCATCGCAGCTTGCCGTCGATCACCTCTTCCTTCATGCGGACCAGCTTATACGTCGTAAAAGAGAGGTCCGGCGGGTTCTGGTAGGTGCCCCAGTTCCGGGTTTTTTCGGCGGGCAGGTCGTGCCATTGCTTGCAGGCCACCTGACAGGCCCGGCATGCGGTGCACCGTTCGGTGTCAATGAAAAATGAGTAGCTCATGCCGATTCCCTCCTTTTAGGCTTTGACCACATTGACCATGAAGGCCTTGGTTTCCGGAATACGAGTGTTGGCATCCCCGGCCGACGGGGTCAGCAGGTTGGCGCTCTCCTCCTTGCCGCTGGATGGCCAACGCCATCCGTAATGCCAGGGGACGCCCACCTGGTGGATCGTCAGTCCTCCGATGACGAACGGCTTGAAGCGTTTGGTGACGATGGCGCTGCACTCCACCTGCCCACGGGCCGATTTTACCAGGACCCGTTCGCCGCCGCGAATGCCCTTGAGTCGGGCCAGCTCTTCGCTCATTTCCACGAACATCTGGGGCTGCAGTTCCATGAGCCATTCCTGGGGACGGGTCATTAGACCCGTCTGCCAGTGCTCCGAAACCCGGTAGGTGGTGCCCACATAGGGAAAGCGCGGATCGCAGGTGAAATGGGCATCAGACTCGGTGGAATAGACCGCCGCCGTGGGATTGACCATCTGGGAGCTGAAGTAATTTTTCTCGATGGGGCATTCCAGGGGTTCGTAATGCTCGGGGAAAGGTCCGTCATTCAGCCCCGGCCCGAAGATCTGGGCATGGCCGTGCTTGCGCATGATGAAGGGATACTTGGCGTCTTTCCGCCAGGAGCCGTCCGGATTCTGCAGCGGATACCAGCCGCCGTCGGGCACATCCCCGAGCCATTTGCGCGAGACATACTTGCCGTCCTTCTCCTCTCCCTTGAAGAAGATCACCCAGTCCTTGCGATCCCAGGGAACGCCCTTGGCATCCACCGAAGCCCGGTTGTAGATGATGCGCCGGTTGACCGGCCAGCACCATGAGAACTCGGGGTACAAGCCGATGTTGTTAACGGCGTCCTTTTGGCTGCGGCGGGCGGCCATGTTGCCCTTTTCGGTGTAGCTGTTGCAGTATAGCCAGTTGGCTGACGAGGTGGACCCATCGGCCTGGAGAAAAGCAAAGCTGGGCACCAGGGTGCCTTTTCTATAGGTTTTCCCCTTGATGGTGACATCCTGGACAAAATAGCCGTTGATCTCCTTGGCCACCTTGTGGGGGTCATAGGCACCGTCGGTGGCATAATCCCATTTAAGATTGAGAATCGGCTCGGGGAAGACCCCGCCAGCCTTGTACACTTCTCTGATTTTCTCTCCGAGTTCCAGGATAATGTCCCCGTCCGGACGGCTGTTGCCCAGCGGTTTGGGTCCCTGGTAGCGCCACTGCATCCAGCGGCCGCTGTTGGTGATGCTACCCTCCTTTTCCACAGACACGCAGGCCGGCAGCATGAACACTTCGGTCTTGACGGCTCCCGGATCCATGCCGGGACCGTGCCAGAACGAACCGGTCTCGTTGTCGAAAAGGTTGACGTTGACCATCCAGTCCAGATTGGCCATGGCTTCACGGGTCTTGTTGGAGTTGGCCCCGCTGCAGGCCGGGTTCTGGCCCCAGGCAAAAAAGCCCTTGATCTTCTTTTTGTACATGGCGTCGAACAGGTCGAACCAGGAGTAGGCCACGCCGTCGTCCACCTTGGGCAGCCATTGGTAGCCAAACTCGTTGGCTGCGCCGGCCGCCTTGCCAAAATAAGATTTCAACAGGGAAACGCTGTACTTGGGATAATTCTGCCACCAGTTGGCCGACAGGGGATCATTGCTGGTCGGGGTCCATTTCTTATTATACGCTGCCAATGAGTCGTTGGACGCCCGCGGGGTCTTGAGGTAACCGGGCCAGATGTGCCACAGCAGGCAGTGGTCCGTGGAGCCCTGGACGTTGGATTCGCCGCGCAGGGCATTGACGCCGCCGCCGGCCACACCCATGTTACCCAGCAGCAACTGGATGATGGCCATGGTGCGGATGTTCTGGGTGCCGACGGTGTGCTGGGTCCAGCCCATGGCGTACATGATGGTGCCGGCCTGGCCCCGCTTTCCGGTGGCACTATAGGTGCTGTACACCTTCTTCAGGTCGGCCTCGGAGGTTCCCGTTACCATCGATACGGTTTTCAGGTCGTAGCGGCTGTAGTGCTTTTTCAACAGTTGGAAGACGCAGCGTTTGTGTTTCAGTGAGCGGTCCATCTTGGGCACGCCGTTGCTGTCCATCTCGAAGGCCCACTGGCTTTTGTCGTATTTGCCCATGGCCGGGCCTTTGAGCGTCTTCTCATAACCCGAGAAAAGACCGTCCTTGAAGCCGAATTTTCTCCCGACGATAAAAGGCGCGTTGGTATACAGGGAGGCATACTCCTTGTTGTACAGATCGTTGTCCAGGATGTACTTGATCATCCCCCCGAGAAAGGCGATATCGGTCCCCGAGCGCAACGAGGTATAAATGTCCGCCTTGGCGGAGGTCCTTGTGAAGCGGGGATCCACATTGATAAGGGTAGCCCCTTTTTCCATGGCCTCGGTGACGTATTTGAAGGAAACCGGGTGGTTTTCAGCGGCGTTGCTCCCCATGATCAGGATGCAGTCGCTGTTTTTGAGATCGATCCAGTGATTGGTCATCGCACCGCGTCCGAACGACTCTGCCAGAGCCGCAACCGTGGCGCTGTGTCAGATGCGCGCCTGGTGTTCGATATACACCAGCCCCAACGATCGCATGAGGGCCTGGTAGACCCAGCACTCCTCATTGTCCATGGCCGCGCTGCCCACCGAAGCAATCTCCGTGGTACGGTTGACCACCTGGCCTTTGCCGTTTTTGAAGGTGAAGCTGGCGTCGCGGGTCTCCTTGACGCGATGGGCAATTTTCTCCAGGGCCCAGTCCCAGGATACCGACTGCCATTTATCCGAATAGGGTGCCCGGTACATGGGCTCGGTCAGCCGGTTCTGGTTTTCGGTCAGTTGCTTCAAGGAAGCCCCTTTGGAACACAACGAACCACGGTTGATGACATGGCCGGGATCGCCCTCGATATTGATCACTCGACCGTCACCCCGTTTACTGGTGTGCACGATGGCGCCGCAACCCACCGCGCAATAGCAGCAGATCGTGGTGGTTTCCTTGGCGTACTTGGTTTTCAGCATACCGGCATGCGCCCTGACCGGTTTCAGGTCGAAGCCCAGCCCGCCCACGGCCAGACCGGCCGCACCGGCGCCGGTAATCTGGATAAACTGCCTGCGGTTGACATCCATAATCCTTCTCCTTTTCTGTAACCGGTTATGAAATAATTGATAGGATTGGAAGGACTCCAAAAAAAATGGGACATTCGAGCCCCCAGCCGGAGGTGCCGACTCAGCGAATGAAGGCCCGAACGCCCTGAAAACGGGTAATGGAACAGGCCCCGTGTGTATAACGGTTACCACGGCAGGGTTACAACGTGGTTACAGCGGAAGATACAGAAGAAGAATGGATTCCCACGCGGGAATGACATGTCTGGTGACTTTTTGCGAGACTGTCACTTTCAGCCTTCAGCTTATTTCTTTACGAGCTCATGATATATCCGGGTCGTGGCGGGATCGGGCACGGTGTCCAGTTCAGCGGCGAGTTTGACTATCAGATCCCGATAGACTTTGATCGCGGCACTCTGGCGCCCCTGGCGCCGCAGCAGCCCCATCAGCCGCTGGTGGAAGTGCTCGGCCAAAGGATCGGTCTGGATCGCCCTGCGGCAGCAATGCACCGCTTGTTCCAGATCGTTTTTGCGCTCGAAAATCGCTGCCATTTCCATCAGTAGGCCAAGGTATCGATCCCGCAACGCCGACCGCTTCGTTTCGGCCCAGTTCAAATAGGGCTCTTCGGGAAGAAAATCGCCGCCGTAAATGTCAATGGCCTTTTGACAGGCAAACAAGCAGCGGTCGTCATCGTGCTTAACCTGCCGGACCTTGTCGCAGGCAGCCAGAAAATCGTTGACGTCCACCCGGCAGCGCTCGCTGTCCAGGCTGACCCGATTGTCTTTCAAGGAGATGCAGGAATGGCCCTTACGACCGTCCGTTCCGGGTTCTAAAATCCTGCGCAGCCGGTGGAGGGTGACCTTGAAGCGCCCGAGGGCGGCGTCGGTGCCGCTGTCCGGCCAGATGGCATCCATGAGGATATCCTTGGGAACCTCCCGGCAGCCATTGACGACGATAGCCTTGAGCATCAGCTTCTGGCGATTTCCGACCCATTGACCATCGGAAATCACCTCATCGTTGTCGCGGCGAACTTCGAACCGGCCCAGGGTGCGGATGTGAATCGCCGATTCAACTGCCTCGACCGTATCCACCGTTCCCGCGGGCCTGGACGGCGTTGTCCTTTCGGTGGGCAGGGTCTCCGTCAGGAGGCGGGCCATTTGGGCCAACTCCGGATTTTCGTGCCCATGGGCCGGCGAACACGCGGCCAAAATATCTGGGGCCGCCAGAATCGGCAGGGTCCGGTACCCCCGTGAGGCCGCCAGGGTCAGGGCGGATTCCAACAGCCGGTTTGCAGTCGCCGTGTTGCCCTGTGACCGTTCAACCAGCGAAAGGCCCAGGCGGGCCTCGACCAGGGAGAGGCTGCAAGAAACGCGACTGAATAATTTTTGGGCCGACTCCAGCGCCCTGCGCGAAGCGGCCGGGTCGTCGAGATGATAGGCCGCCATGCCTTCGATCAAACGGCAGCGAAACAGATGAACGCTGTCTCCGAGACTTCGATCAATTTTCCGGGCCGCCTTTTGGGCCCATTTGCAGGCCGGTTCGAATCGGTCCTGATGGTAGGCGCTCAGGGCCCGCAGGCGCAGGGCCAGTCCGTGGTAAAATGAATTGGCTGCCAGCGTGGCTACATCCTGAAGATGACGGGTAGTCTGCGCCAGGGCATCGAAACGTCGCTGATGAATCTGAAGCAGGCCGGACAGATCCACGTGGATCGGATAAAGGAAAAGCAGGCCGAAAGTGTCGATATCCTCCTGATTGAGGTCCAGAAGGCGCTGTGCACCGGCCAGATCCCCCTGGGACAGGGCCAGGTCCATATGCACGACATTTTTCAGGGCCCGGTACTCCGGGTAGGCGGCCCCCACCAACCGCTCAATGGCGGCGAGTTCTTTTTCCGCGGCAGCGAACTCGCCGGTAAGGGCCAGGCCGAAAACGTGGATGATGGTGGCATTCACCGTCAGGGTATCGTCGCCGATGGTGTTGGCCAGCAACAGCGCATTGCGACAGGCGGACAGGCCCTTTTGAAGATCCCCGGCCACGGAAAGGGAGCCGAAGGCCAACTGCGTCCACAACACGGTTTTGGCGAAGGGGTAGTAACGGTTGCCGCTGACCGATTCCAGTATGGACCAGGCTGCTTTCATCCAGCGTTTCAGGTCTGCGGTCGGGTGGCCGAGAAAAACGGCGGCTTCGATCAGATAAGCCAGGGACAGAAGCTGCCCCCTGCGTTCCCCTTCTTCCCTGAAGCGATGGTAGGCACTCGAAAAGGCGTTAATGTTTTTGCGCCCGCCGCTGATGCGCTGCCCCATGGCCTTGTAGAAAACCAGCCAGGAATCGTCGTCGATCATGCGCTCGGGCAGGATTTCGATCCACCCGGACAGGTCGGCGAAACGGCCCTGGGCCGACAGCCCCATGGCGATCTTCTTGATCCCCGCCGCCGCCTTTTCAAAGGCACCGGCTTTCAAAAAAAATCGGATGGCCTCTTCGAAGTTGCCGTCATCCCAAGCCAGATTCGCCGCCCGGACCAAAAACGTCCGCTGGGTCTGACTGTCCAGGGTGTGGTGGAATTTATCGAGGAGGAAATCACGAAACAGCTGGTTGTAGCGATATCCCCAGCCGGTTTTGGCATCATACAGCGGTTGGATAAAAATGTTCTGACGCACCAGACCGTTTAAAATTTCAGCCGGATCCTCCCCCGGATCTTCCTGCAGACATCGAACCGTGATATTTGAATCGATGGTATCGAAAATCGCCGAACGGATCAGGAACTTTCGGGTGGCCGAATTGAGACGGGAAAAGACCGCTTCGGAAAAATAGTTCAGCCGATCGCCCCGGAGGGCCTCGGGCAGACCGTTTTCGATAAATGCCCCGCGTTGGTCTTCGGGAACATGCCGCAGAGCCTCCCACACCAGTACCAGGCCGCCGGCCCAACCATCCGTAAGCTGGCTTAGTCTCGTCAACTGGGAATCTTCCAGTCGCAGCCCATACAGCTCCAGAAAGAAATGGCGGATCTCCTGGGCGGAAAAGGCTAAATCGTCGTTGGTCAGTTCGAGAAGTTCCCGGCGGATACGTAAAGATTCCAGCTTCAGCGGCGGCCGCTCCCGGGACACCAGGATCAGGCAACCGGGCGAGGTAACGGCATCGACAATCCGTTCCAGGACCGCCAGGCTTTCCGCATTGCCGCCGAGCGTATCGATTCCGTCCATGACGACGCGCACCGGTTCCCTGGCGGTGATTTCTTCCAGAAGCGCAGCGGCCATTTCGGCAATCCGTCCGGTTCCGGTTTTGGACCCGAAAGAGATGGCCGGGTTTTTCAAAAATGCCGAAACATCCGGTTCCGCCCGGGAGGTTGCCAGGGCGTGGGCCATCAGACGAAAAAGATTCATCGGGTCCCTGTCCGAGGCATCCAGATGCAACCAGGCGCATGTGGGACCGGGCTGGCGGGCCAATCCCGCGGCCAGGGTGGTTTTTCCCTGGGCTGCCTGGCCGGTAATGAGGATCACGCGGGCGTTCTTTGCCGCGCTTACGCGCTGGATCAGCCGCTGACGGAAGATGGCCCGCGTTGGCTCCGGCAGGGTGGTTTTGGCTGTGGTACGGGCATCGACCATTTTGCCACCGCATCGATCATTGATATGTCAATGGAAAATACCGGACAACATCACGAAAGGACCGCTTTTCTATTGAAAAAGTATATCACAGCGAAATGACGGTGCAAATGCACTGGCAAGGAAATCTTTGCAAATGGTATGGTTTCGGGTATCATAGCCGGAAAGAGCTGGCCGATACCGGTAACGATTGCCGGTTCACGGGCTTATGGACTGTAGCTTCGATGGTAAAAGTCAGAATCCCCTTGCGAATCCGAAATACAATCAGTATTAAGGTTATTCTTAATCTTGATTAAATTTATGAACAAGAATAATCGAACAAAATCGTTAGCGTATCTTAGGGTTCGCTTGGCTACGAGGAGGCATCATGGTTGATTCCCGCAATTGGGATTGGGAGCCCGGTGAAAAAAAGATTCCGCTGGATTCCTGGAAAGAAAACTACCAATGGGTCGAGGAACCCTACGTCAGCCCGGACGGCGAAAGGGTTGCCAATATCGTCAATATTGACGAAGGCGAGTTCAATGTCTGCGTCAATGGCCAGCCCTGGGGAGAAACGGTATTCGATAAAATCTGGCACCTGCGCTTCTCGCCGGACGGCCGCCTCGTCGCCATCGTTTCCGAAATGGGCGAGTGGACCATGGCCGTCGACGGCGTGGCCTGGGAAAACAAGTTCGGCTACATCTGGGAGCCCCGGTTCAGCGCCGACGGCGCCCATATCGCCGCCGCCGTTCAGCAGGACATGCAGTATGCCATGGTACTCGACGGGACGCCATGGGATCGGATGTACGCCAACATGACCTATTTCGCCTTCAGCCCGGACGGGAAGCACACCGCCGGCGCCGTTCAGGTGGAAAATGTTGATTCGGGCGAAATCCACAAGTTTCAAGAGGGCAGTTTTTCCGCCGCCCTGGACGGCCAGGCCTGGGACGCCCGCTTCGTCAACGTCTGGAACCTGGCCATCAGCAAGGACGGCCTTCATCTGGCCGCGGAGGTTCGCCTCAACCTGCAGGAATACACCATCGCCGTGGACGGCATACCGTGGGACACGCGCTACTCCACGGTCTGGGAGCCGGTGTTCCACCCGGTTAGCGGAGCAGTGGTGGCGCCGGTGCGGGAAAAAGGGCTGTGGAAGCTGGCCGAAAACGGAAAACCGCTGTGGGATCGCTCTTTCATCCAGGCCTGGCACCAGCAGTTCAGCCCGGACGCCAGCCGCTTGGCCGCCATCGTGGCGCCTTCCTACGGGCGCTGGACCGTGGCCGTGGACGGCGATCCCTGGCCGGCCACCTTTTCCAAACTGGTCACCGATGTCGTGTTCAGTCCTGACAGCCGCCGCATCGCCGCCCTGGCCAAAGACGACGAAACCTTTCGGGTGGTGGTGGACGGCACCCCCTGGAAAGACACCTGGGACATGGCCTGGAAACCGGTATTCAGTCCCGACAGCCAAATGGTAGCGGCCAAAGTCGAAAAAGACGGCAAGTATACATACACGGTAAACGGCCGCGTCTGGTCAACCGCCTGCGACGGTGCCTGGGAGCCGGTATTCAGCCCCGACGGAGCCCATCTGATGCTGCGCACCATCGAAGGCAGCGATTATGTCCGGCGCATCGTGCCGGCTACGGATATCACCGGTTAGGAGATTGTCATGCATAGCTTCTACAACTTCGTGAGCGGTCCGCTGGCATGGGTGGCCTTTCTGCTCTTTTTCGGCGGCAGCATTTACCGGATCGTCAGCATGCTGAGACTGGTGGCCCAAAAAGAAAGATTCATTTTCACCTACATGAGCTGGCGCTACAGCCTGCGCTCCATTTTCCACTGGATCATCCCCTTTGCCACGGTAAACTGGCGGCGCCAGCCCATACTCACCGTGGTGACCTTTGCCTTCCACATCTGCCTGTTCGCCGTTCCCCTGTTTCTGCTCTCCCATGCGGTGCTCTGGGACGAAGCCTTCGGCATCAGCTGGTGGTCCCTTCCCGATGCCGTGGCCGACTGGATGACCGTGATCGTCATCCTGGGGGGCGTTTACTTTCTGATTCGGCGAAGCACGCAGCCCGAAGTCAAATTCGTCACCACGGCATCGGATTATGTAATCCTGGCCATCGTGGCGGCGCCTTTCGTTACCGGATTCATCGCCTATCACCAGTGGTTCAATTATCCATTGATGATGGGCCTGCACGTTCTGGCCGGGGATATCATGCTGGCGGCCATTCCCTTCACCCGGCTCAGCCACATGCTCTTCTCGCCCTTTACCCGGGCGTATATGGGATCGGAGTTCGGGGGTGTGAGACACGCACGGGACTGGTAGCCGATTCACCCCATTGAACCAGCGGTCAGCGTAAAAGGAGTTCTCGATATGGCGGAACCGTCAAAGAAAGAAACGAACGAAGTCGTCGACGATGGAATCGACGTCGGCATATCCCGGCTCACCGAGGATAAAATCCAGGAAGTCATCAACAATGTGATCGACACGGAAACCGGGGCGCGGCTGAAGACCTACGTGGACACCTGCATCCACTGCGGCCTGTGCTCGGAGGCCTGCCACTATTACCTTTCCCACGACAAGGATCCGCACTACTCACCGGTGGGCAAGGTCAAGCAGACCATCTGGGAAATGCTCAAGAAAAAGGGCCGCGTCAGCCCGGAATTCATAAAACGTGCGGCCATCATCGCCCACACCCAGTGCAACCTGTGCAAACGCTGCGCCCAGTATTGCCCCTTCGGAATCGATATCGCCTACCTCATGCTCGTGGTGCGGCGGATCATTCACCGGTTGGGCGTCACCCCGCTGTATATTCAGGACACGGCCCACAGCCATTCGGTGACCATGAACCAGATGTGGGTCAAGGGTGACGAATGGCCGGACACCCTGCAATGGCAGGAGGAAGAGGCCCAGGCCGAAATTCCCGATCTGCGCATCCCCCTGGAAAAGGAGGGGGCCGACATCATGTACAGCGTCATCGCCCCGGAGCCCAAGTTCCAGGCCCAGTTGATCTACCAGGCCGCAGTGATTCTGCATGTGGCTGGCCTGGATTGGACCATGCCGGCTTCGGTGGGTTGGGACAACAGCGACATGGCCATGTTCACCGGGGACAACGAAATCATGGGGCGAATCAAGCGGGCCCATTTCGAAACGGCCGAACGGCTCAAGGTCAAGAAGATCGTCATGGGCGAATGCGGCCATGCCTTCCGCTCGGTTTACGATGTGGGCAACCGCTGGCTGGGATGGGCCACGCCTCCATTCACCATCGTCCATGCAATCGAGTTGTATTATGACCTGATCAAAGAAGGCCGCATCAAAATCGCCAAAAAATACCAGCAACCCATTACGTTGCACGACCCCTGCAACGTCGTGCGCGGCGGCGGTTTGCATGAAAAGGCCCGTTATGTGGCCCATGCCCTGTGCGAAACCGTGATCGAAATGATTCCCAACCGCGAGCACAATTACTGCTGCTGCGCCGGTGGAGGAGTAATCAACACTGGCCCGCCGTTCAAGATGACAAGAATCGAAGGCAACCGGGTCAAGGCCGAACAGCTCTTCGAAGCCAAAACCAAAGGGGCCGAGGTGATAGTGGCGCCCTGCCACAACTGCCACAGCGGACTGGAAGACATCGTTCATCACTATGAAATCGGATTGGATATCAAGTTTTTCGGGGACATCATTTATGAAGTTATGGAAAAACCCGAGTAAGCCAGGCCAGGAGGAGAAATGAGAAACGTCACCCGGATCGCCCTGCCGCTTCTGATTGCAAGCGTTCTGGCCATTACCGCCGCATGGGCCCAGGAAGAAATGACCGTCGTGGACAATTCGGCCTTCGACAATCCCCAGCGAACGCCCTCGGTTTTCGTCCACGACGAACACAACGAAATTGCCGGAATCGAGGACTGTGCGGCCTGCCACCACGTCTACGAGGACGGTGAATTTGTGGAAGACGAGTCCTCGGAGGACTCCAGTTGTTCCGACTGTCACAGTCTGGAGGGAGGAGACGGCCAGCCGTCGCTGATGAACGCCTTTCACGCCAATTGCAAGGGATGCCATCAGGCAGAGAAGAAGGGGCCGATTCTATGCGGAGAATGCCACAAGAAATAGTAAATCGGAGACGGCGTCTTGACGCCAATATCCGCGTTCTCAGGGGATTACAATCCTCAACGTAGCGCTGCTACGCCTGCGGTTGCAATCCCCCTGCGGCCTTGATCTTAACGCCAATCCACCATCTCCGATTCACCATTTCGAAAAAGGCCATAAAAACCAATACTAAAAATTTAGCGATCACAATAACCATAAATAACCGACGGTATAAACGCTCCTGGCGTAAAATGATAGCCAACAAAAAGGGGGGACGGTATCCATGCCCAAGAAAATTCTCATCATCGACGACGACCCCATCGTGGTAAAATACCTGGAAGCCATTTTCAGCGACAACGGCTATGAAACCTGCAACGCTTCCAGCACCACGGAAGGCCTCGACGTGGTCAAGCAGGAAAAACCCGACCTCATCACCCTGGACCTGCAGATGCCCGGCGAGTGGGGCCCCCGTTTCTATCGCAAACTGCGCAAGGATAAGGATCTGCGCGATATTCCGGTCATCGTCGTCAGCGGCATAGACGGAGACCACGCCATCAAGGACGCCATCGCCTTCGTCAAAAAGCCCTTCGATCCGGAAAAACTGGTGGGGATCGTAAAAAATACGATCGGTTAGCGAATTTGGTTCAGCAAACGCTCCCGGTGCCTGCCTTCAGGTGCCGGGGCGAATGATCTTGAGTGCCGTTCCTTCCTATCTGTCGCTTTACGCTTTTCCACTTCAGGCCCAACCACAAGGATAGTGCGTCCAGACTGTTCCACGCGTCGTTATCCAGCGCCCTGGATTTACGAGCGAGGCGGTTTTGGAATTCGTCTGACAGGAAATTACCGGCGAGTTTCTGATCAAATAGAATGCCCAACCCGGATGCGCAACAACGTGCGCAAGGGGCTCGGGTGGTCCATATCGCCGGGCGCTTGGGCGGCGTTTTCCGACCAGACCGAAGATGTCCTCGGCGAGGTGAAAGTTGCATTTCATTACAAAAAATGATTGAGGGGGTGATCATCTACTGAACCCCAATCAATGACAGAACCGACGTCTTGCCTCTATGTTAAAAAATCGATAAAGATGGTAAGAAACGCAAAAGTTGGATGAACGAACGTTTCATTTTCCGGGAAAGGATATCATGATCGATCTTTTCAAGCGGCTGATCGGCAGCACCACAGCCAACAACGGCAACCCGACCGCTCAGGATGAGGAGCAGGCAGCCATAATAGCGGTTTGCGCCCTGTTCCTGGAAATGGGCCGCATCGATGAAACCTTCACCCAAGAGGAAATGCAGCAGGTTCTCTTTTTGCTGACGGAGAAATACGGTCTCTCCCGCGACCATGCCGATGCCCTGATCAAGGAAGCGGACCGGGAACTGGAGGAGAGCGTCGATTTATGGCAGTTTGCCCGTGTCATCAACGAACATTACAGCGTTCCGCAAAAAGAAAAACTGATTGAACGGCTATGGCGAATTGTCTTTCTGGACGGGAAAATGGACAGCCATGAGCACTACCTGATGAACAAACTCTCCAAACTGCTGCGTCTGTCGCACAAACAGCTCATCGACGCCAAGCTCAAGGTCCTGCACGAATAACCACTTAACCATCGGATAGGGGAGCGACTTCAAATGGCGAAAATCCGTAAACTCAAATTGTCCTGGAACGCTTCGGATTCTGACACAGTTACCGGATATAAACTGTATTGGTCGGAAGGCACGGATATCGGCTACAATTCCGAATTCATCGACGTTGGAAATGTCACGGAGATCGATCTGCCTGATGATATTGCCCTGCCGGATCGGTCGATCCTGTTCGGCGTGACGGCGATGGATAAGGACGGCAACGAATCGGACATGACCACGCTTGCAGAACCCTACCGGCTGCATGCACCGCAAGCCCCGGGCAGCCTCTCTTTAATTCATTCGAAAGAGTTCAAGGTGCTGGAGTCGCGGGAAGCTGACGAATCCGTTAAAGAGGAACTCAATGACGACCCTTTGGCGGATGCCATCGAATCCCATGAGGCCAAGAAACCGGTAAAACTCAAGTACTATGACGATGTGGGATATCGAAAATTTCGTTCGGAGTAGACGATCTTTTTTTGCGAGGCCGGCAAAATTATTTCCTGCAGAAAAAGTGGAGGTTGAAAAGATCATTGGGGATCGGAGCAACGGCCACCCGACTGAATCCCGCTTGGCGCAGCATTCGTTCGGCCAACTGCCGCCCCCACATCATGCCCAGCCCGGCCCCGCCATCCAGAAGCCCTACGGGCATGCAGTGCATCAGGCTGACCGTATACAAAAAAGCCCCCATGGGATGGTCGCGATTGCCTTCGATTTCACTTTCCGCGGCGATGTCGATCATGGAAAAGGCACCGTCGTCCTTCAACAGCGCGACAACACCCTGAAGCGCCTCCAGGGGGCGGGTCTGGTCATGAATGGCATCGAAGGCGGTGATGTAATCGAACCGACCGGACAGGTCGTTTGGACGGCGCAGTTCGGCCGCGTCTCTGCGTTCGAAATGGATGTTTTCCAAGCCCTGCTCACGAGCATCGGATCGAGCGGCATCGAGGGCCTCCGCGCTGATGTCGATCCCGGTAAACCGGCTCGCTGGAAAGGCCTGAGCCATAATGATCGTGGCCACACCCTGTGCACATCCCAGGTCGCAGACATCAATGCCCCGTTGCAGCTCCCGCACAAGGCGCCCATCGTCAACCGACGGCAAAAAAACATCCACCAGCACCTGGTGATGCTTGGCATCCCCCAATTGCGCCATGAAATCATGAAATTTGGGATAGTGGCCGTAGGAAACCCCCTCGCCGCTGAAAAAACCCTGAACGATCGGCTCCATGGCGCTGGCGGTCAGCAGGGGAATTTCCTGGGTGTAGACGCCCAGATTGTCATTGCCGGACCGGCGGGCCAGAAGATCGCCATGGGCTTCGGGCAACAGGAAGCGGGGCTGGCCGTCGTCGCCGGGAATCAATTCCACGATGTCTCCGCACACCATCACCCCCAGCCACTCCCTGACATATCGGGGCGCCAAGTTCGCTGCCGTAGCGATTTCGGCCGCGGTGCGGGGCCGATTTTCGGCGTCCATGACGTCGAAAAGGCCGACCCGATACCCCAGCCCAATGGCCAGGTTCAACGATCCGTAATTGAGAATGGTGATCATCTTTTCCTGAAATGACTTTACTTCTTCCGTCATCACTGTTCCTTTTCGTGTAGCCGTCAGGAAAGGCTGCCCAGCACTGTCCGGGCCTCGGCACACAGGATAGGGGCGTCGCAGCGGTCGAACAGGGCGATGCTTTGATCGATATGGGACCGGGCATCGCCGAAACGTTTTTTGTGCACGTAGAGCCGCCCCAGATCCAAATGCGCCTGGGCCAGTCGGATACGGGCATCGATCCGGGTACCGATATCGACGGCTTCCCGCAAATACCGTTCGGCCAGCCGGGAAGCCGCCGGCAGGGAACGCAATAAAAAACGGCCATTTTTCACGACACACCTGAATCCCAACGGCACCTTTTTCATAGCCAGAGACAGGTAGAACCGGCCCAGCATGTGCGTAAAAAGCATATCGTGGTTGCACTTGCCCCGCTTGCGTTGTTTCCGGATCTGTTCGCGGACCAGGGCGATGCCATTTTCCATGTCGCCCATGGCGGCCGAGACGATGCCGTAAAAGGCCTTGGCCGATGTGCCGACGTATTCGTAGCCGGATTTTTTGGTGGCGTCGATGACGTTTTCGAGGGTTTGGGCGGCAAGGGCCGCATTACCCTGGGAAAAATAGACGTAACTAAGGCAGAAGTGGGCATTGAGACCATAAATGGGATCGACGGCAACCTCGATGGCCTTTTTGAGATAAAACTCCGCCTGTACGAAATCGGCTGCCGCCATCCGGACATTCCCCATCAGCAGGTAGGCCTCGGAAAAAGTTCGCACATCTCCCACAGCGTCACCGAACTCGATCAGTTGCTCGCCGGTCTTCCAGCAGGCAGCAAGGTTCCCGCCGTGAATAAACGCCACTCCCATACCGGTCAAATTAAAGCGGATCAACTCATTGTCGGTTTCAATCCGCCGGGCAATTTCGTCCGCCTGACGACCGAACGCCAGGGCTTCTTTCATGCGCCCCAAATCGGTACACGTCCAACACAGGCAGGCACTGCTGTAGGCGATCAACGAATCGTCTCCGATTTTCCAGCCGGTGGACAGGGCCCGGGTCAGATAGTCGTATGATTCGATCAGCAATTCCCTGCGCTGTAGCGCCCATCCCAGGCAGACCTCGTACATACCGGTTCTCGAGGCATCGCCGAAGGCGCGAACATCAGATTCGTGGGTGCGCAGCAGATCCAGCATCTCACGAAACAGGCCCTGCTTGTTAAAGGTAAAGTACCATTTGATAATCAGATCGATGAGCATGGCCTGTTCGTCGGCGCAGGGTGATTCGATCCGGCTCAGGAGCCGGTATGCTTTTTCATAGTAGCGATGAGATTCTTCCACTGAATATTTTTTGAGGCTTTTCTCTCCGGAACGGATCAGATATCTGGCCGCTTTTTGCGAGCAATCGCTGTTGGCGAAATGGAGCGCCAGAAGCTCGGGAACACTGTCCAGGCGGCCCTGGAACTGGGATTCCAGTGTGAGAGCAATCTTCCCATGGATAATGCGCCGATCCTTTTTCAGCAGGCTTTTGTAAATGACTTCCTGAACGATGGCATGTTTGAAACCATAGGTTGGCTCTTTGTTCTCCGGAAGCCGACGAATAAAGTCCATGCGTTCGATGGCGGCGATGCAATCGGAACAGGCTTGCGGGAAGGCGGTGATTCGTTCCAGCAGAGCGATCCGGAATACCCGGCCAATGACCGCAGCCTCCTGCAGCACGGTCTTGGCCTCGTCCCCCAGCCGGTCCAGCCGACCGTGGATAATGCCGTTGATGGTGGAAGAAATATCTGAAATATCGAAGGTCTCGTCAAAATGCCACTCTCCGTCGACCCGTTTGAGGCAGCAGTTGTCAAGCAGGGAATTGATAACCTCTTCCAGGTAGAAAGGGTTGCCTTCCACACGCGAGAAGATATACCGTTCGAGTGCCGCCGGAATGGTCCGGGTGTTCATCAAAGAGCGTACCATTTCTCTTGACGAAGGGGCATCCAGGTCTTTCAGTCGTATGCGTTTGTGTTCGTAGGACAACCGCTGACCGTGAGGATCTCCGGGAAAATCGAGGATCGGTCGGTGGCTGATGACAAACAAGATGGGCAGCCCCGACTCCCTGAGAATAAACCGCAGCAGGGCAAGGGAGGACGGATCCGCCCAATGCAGATCCTCGATGCAGACAATGGTCGGCCCCTGGCGGGCCAGCGCCGAAAACAGGGCGATAAAGGCATTTTGAAGCTGGGCTTTATAAACTTCGGGACCGGCCTGCAGAGCTTCGGAAGGAGAAATGGCATACAAGCCGGCCAGAAAGGGAACGACCGCTTCCAGGTCGTCCAGCAGCGGACCGATACCGGCACGGAGCTTGGCTTCGATAATGGCCTGCCCGTCGGCGTCGCTGATGTCGAAAAGTCGCGTGAGCATGTCGATAAACGGGTAGTAAGGAACGCCGCCGTTGTAGGCATAGGCATAGCCATCCAGCCAGCGGATGTCGCGTGCGCTGTAGGAACGTTTGAAGTCCGCGATCAAACGGCTTTTCCCGGTGCCCGCATCTCCGTATACGGTGATGACCGTTCCTTCTCTGCGCTGCAGCCGGAGCGCGGCGTCCTCCATTGTCTTCAGTTCCCGCTCCCTGCCCACCAGCCTGGCCTTCAGCCCATGGATACGCCGCACCTTGTCCGGCCGGGAAATCAGCGATTGCACGCTATGCACCAGCACCGGATGGGTTCGTCCTTTAACCGACACCGTTTTGCGTGGGGCAAAACGAAAAAAGCCCGCGGCGGCCGAATAAACGCTGCTTTCCACCAGAACCTCGCCCGGTCGGGCCATATCCCGGATGCGGGCGGCCAGGTTCACGGTTTCTCCGGTGATGCCGTGCCGGCCGGTTCGCTCTTCCGCAGATCCGGTAACCACCAGACCGGTGGCAACGCCGGAGCGCATGGCCAGTGCAACGCCGATCCGGTCGGTGAGACGGCTCTCTAAGCGCCCAACCATTCGATGGATCTCCATGGCCGCCCGGACGGCCCGGACGACATCGTCTTCATGCGCATGCGGCATACCGAAAACTGCCAGGACGCCGTCCCATAAGATGCGGTCGACATGGCCGTCGTAACGGGCGATAATTTTCACCGTCTCTTCGAAAAGCTGGCGGGTGACCTCCCGGATCTCTTCCGGATCGACCCGGTTGACGATCTCCCGATACCGATTGATGTCCGAAAACAGGACAGTAACGTGCTTGCGTTCGCTTTTGAGTCTCTCGACGTCCGGGGTGGGATCGTCCTTCAGTGGTGTGCCGCACTGATCGCAGTATCGACTCTCCGGTGGGTTCGAATTCCGGCAAAGGGGACATACTTTCATCGGGGCACCAGCGCCGAGCCAAAGTTGCTGCAGGATAACGCCTGCCGGCTGGCCTCAGGGTGGCACTTGGGGCAGATCATCGATGGCGGCTCTTTCGTGAAAAAATCGTTGGTTGCGGGAATGAATCAACTGATACCCGACAAGTCGATGCAAGTCAAACCCTCATTGGATGGCGTTCGATCGGCCCGTTGCAATGCGGTTGATTCGACGGCAAGCGAATTTTGAAATTGAAGGGAAGAAAACAAAATGAGCGGCAGGACTGCCGACCAACTCAAGGTCGGCGATACGGACATTTACCAGTTTTCCGGAGTCACCGGCGACCTGAACCCGGCGCACATCGATGAGGACTATGCCCGGGGCACTTTTTTCAGGCCCCGTATTGCCCACGGCATGGCTGTCGGCAGGATTCTTTTCCGCAGTGATCGGTGGGCCGGGAACCGTGTACATGCGGCAGCCCCTTTTCGGGGCGTTATTACGATTCGGGCCGCCAGCACCAGTTCTCGTAGTAGTCCCAACCCACCATGGAGTTCAACTGCTTGAGTTCGCTGTCTTTTTCTTGAATGGAAGCCTTCATCACATCGCCCGCGGAAACCATGCCGATGATTTCTTCATCTTTTTCGATGAGCAAATGGCGGACCCGCCGCCCGAGAAACTTGTCCATCAGGTTGTAAACCGTATCCGTGTGCGGGGCCAGAATGAGTTCGCGGGTCATGTAAGCCTCGATTCGGGAACGTCCGGGGTCGAAGGTTTCATCGAGAATGTTGTGCAGCAGATCCCGTTCTGTCCAGATACCCACCGGCTTTTCTTCCCGGGTAACCAGAATCGCCCCCACCTTGCCGGCGTTCATCTTCTCCAAGGCGTCCCGAACCGTGGCTTCTTCCGGAACACAGAGGAGATCTCTTCCTTTTTCCTGGATCATGTCGTGGGCTGTTTTCATACGTCACCTGCGTTTTGGAAAAGGGTTGTCATCGCCGCCACCGGCGCATCCCCCGGCGGCACGGGATTTTGTCTGGCAGGAAATCAGCTGTGGAAAGATGCTTTTTGATAAAATAGGCCTGCAATAGATAGCTGTCAACGACGGCAACGTTGGGAACCAACCGTAATAGGATGATGAAAATAAATCCGCAGGCGTCGGGCGTATCGGGTCGAGGTTCCGAGAATAAAATTTTTCGCGCAACAAAGATATCGGCCGAGGGTAAGATGGGCATGGCCATTTCTGGATGGACGCTACCTATTGATCCGTCATGGCAAGTTTAACGCCCAGCACGGCAAACGTTGCTGCAAAGGCTCGCTGCAGCCGACCAATCAGTCTCGGCGAGTGGACAACATACTTGCGGACCCCATTGGCGAAGATTCCGTACAGGATAAAGATGACCAGCGTCATGGCCATGAACATGATGCTCAAAAAAATCATTTGAACGGTTGGCGACGCCGTGCCGGGCGGGACGAAAAGCGGCAGAAACGCCAGGAAAAAAATGGACAGCTTGGGGTTCAGGATATTGATCAGAAAACCCCTTTTGACAATCGGCCACCACCCGGTTTTCAACCCCGAAGCGTCCAAGGTCAGCGACCCGGTCTCGCGCCACATGTTCCAGGCCAGATAAAGCAGATAGACCGCGCCCGCGTATTTGATTCCCTGATACAGGATCGCGCTGGTGTGCAAAATGGCCGAGAGCCCGAGGATGCTGGCCGACAGGTGGGGCAGGATGCCGGCGGTGCAGCCGACGGCGGCGGCGACGCTGGCTTTCCAACCCGAGAAAAGACCATTGGACACCGTGTAGATCACCCCGGTCCCCGGAACGAGAACCACGATTAAGGATGTGGTCAGAAATTCCATGCTAAACATCGTTTCTACCCTCCCGGCATACGAATCAGAACCATATCACAGGACCAAGGCTCGATCCAATCGGTTTCGCGTACAGGGCACAGCAGCGGAAACACCTCGGCAGGTGGAGCGCAAAGGTGCATGGTGTAGCTTTTGACAATCCGTTTGGCGGTAAATTCGTTCATCGTTGCATCTCCTTGGTGATGGGCTATTTGGCTTCTGTCAACCTGCATAAACTGTGAAGCCGTAGACGGGTCAAGCGCTGAATTCCCTTTTTGCGAATTGTGCGGGACCGCTTTTCAACCGGCCGCTGCTGGTGTATATTCGAAAAGCCCCTCGTTGCCCCCTCTAACCAAACAAGGAGACAAGGTTATGGAAAAAAGCGTACTGGTGCCCGTCGCCGACGGCACCGAAGAGTTGGAGGCCGTTGCCATTATTGACGTGCTTCGCCGGGCCGGCGCGGCCGTTACCATGGCTTCGGTAAGCGGTGACCGGCAGATCACCGCGTCTCGCGAAGTGGTCATCGTCGCTGACGACCTGATCGAAGCGTGTGTGGAAAAAGATTACGACCTGGTGGTGTTGCCCGGCGGCATTCCCGGCGCCCAGAATTTGCGCGATTCCGACCCGCTGAAACAGATTCTGATTCGCCAGCGGGAAAAAGAGCGCCTCTATGGGGCGATTTGCGCCAGCCCAGCCATCGTTCTGGAACACCATGGGCTGCTGGCCGGCCATCAGGCCACCTGCCATCCGGGCTTTTCAGACGGATTGGCCGACAAGACGCGAATCGACGAACCCGTGGTGATGGACGGCGCTTGCCTTACCAGCCGGGGGGCGGGCACCGCCGTTATGTTTGCACTGGCCCTGGTGGAACGGCTCTACGATAAGGACAAACGCGACGAGGTGGCCGCATCCCTGGCCATTTAAATTGAGATGAAAACCAAAAGCCAACAGACGCGCAAAACAGTGGCCCTGGTTCTGGGCAGCGGATCTTCCCGCGGTTGGGCGCACATCGGTGCCATCGAAGCATTGGAAGAAGAGGGAATTCCCATCGATTTTATCTCGGGGTGCAGCGTCGGCGCCTACGTGGGCGCCATTTATGCCAGCGGCAGTCTGGGCAGCCTCAAGGACTTCGTGCTGCGCATGAACGGCAAAAAAGTCTTTTCCTACTTCGATGTCGTCTTTCCCCGCTCGGGGCTGCTGGACGGCGCCAAAAAAGTGGGCGAGCTTTTCTCCATGCACACCGACGTGAAGCACTTTTCCCAATTGAACATCCCGATGTCGATGGTGGCAACCGACCTGCATCACGGTGAAAAGGTGGTGCTGCGATCCGGCCAACTGCTGCCCGCATTGCGGGCCACCATGAGCGTACCGGGTCTTTTTGCGCCGGCCCGTGTCAAGGGCCGCTGGCTGGTGGACGGCGGAGTGGTGGATCCGGTGCCGGTGGGCCCGGCGCGGGCCACCGAGGCCGATGTGGTTATCGCCGTCGACCTGAACAGCGGAATCACTTCCCGGCGGATGCGCAGGCCTGTGGTGGAAGAAGTCGAAACGACAGCGCCACAAAATCCTGAAGCCAGAAGCGAACTGCTCACCAAACTAAGCGACTACTACGAGACGGCAGAGGCCAGCTTCAAAGCCAAAGTCAAGGAACTGCTCGGGCGGGAGGAGGACATGCCCGATATTATCGATACGGTCATGACCGCCATCAACATTATGCAGGAGCGCATCACCCGTATCAATCTGGCCGTGGACCCGCCGGATGTCCTCATTCAGCCGCGTCTCGGTGCGCTGAAAATGATGGATTTCGACCAAGTGGAGCTGGCCATCGAAGAAGGCTACATCGGGGTTAAGGAAAAGATGGAAGATATCAGGGCCCTGCTGGAAATGCCCGGTCGGAAGCCGATAGAGGAGTAAAGCAGGCTTCGACACCGGCCCATTACCGGAATGCCGAATCCTTCAAGAAACTCCATGCGGACTCCTGGTCGCCGGACGGCTTGTCGTTTTTACGCCGCTGACCTTTGCGCCGGTCCAGGTCCGGGTCGATCATGCTGTATCCTTGGCGCCGATCCTTGCCGCTGCGCAGATTGATGTGGTTGTATCCCTCCACTGTCGGGTGCGTCTCGATTCGATCAATCATGGTATGGCCTATCGGTAATTGATTTCATATGGGTCGAACGTTCCATGTTCCGCAAAAAAAGAGAGCAAAACACGTGCCTGATGGCAAAATTGCTAAAATCTACTATGAAATCAAAGGGAAAAAGATTCGACAACGGGCGATCACGGACAACAAAGGTATGAAACCGATTTCACAATCTGGAAAATCCTTTCCCAAAAGGGGGTAGTATCGGGCGGGCAAAAAAAGTGTGACGGGATGACACCCGAGGGTCCATGCCGGGATCTATCCATCGCCCTCGACGAAAACATGATCGAAGCAAGGGGGTGCTTCGTCCGCATAATATTTCAGGTAGCTTTCCCAGTTCTCCAGCTTCGACCGGTCCCTGGTGTTGGCCCGCGCCAGCAGGCGCTTTCTTCTCACCTCCGGCGGGCAAAAGACATAGTGGATTTCAGCCGGCACCCCGAGTCTTCGGGAAAGTTTTCGGGGCCAATCGGCATCTTGAAGTTCGCGGGTGAAAGGCCCCGTGATCACAACGCTGTTGAACGGCAGGTTGTCGCAGGCGATATCGAACAGTTGTTCGTAGATCGGATCCCTGTAGGTCTGCTTGAAAGCGGCACTGTCCCTGTCGTCAGGGTCGCCGCCCGATTGCCGCAAGCCCAGTCGGACCAGCCGCTCGGTTGCGGTATCGATATCTAAAAAGACCGCCCCCAATTTTGCTGCCAATCGCTTTCCGTAGGTGGTCTTTCCGGAGCCGGGGCTTCCGCAGACGATGATGGCCCGGTACATCTACGCCTCTTTTTCCTCAATTTTTTTCATGTGGTTGTTCTCCATTTATTTTCTCCTTGTGCCATTTTTCGCCATTTCCGTTAATACCGACGACATCAGGGCTACAGTATGGGCGAGAACAATCGCGCCGAACGGATGGCCAACCGAAACGCCAGCGAACGGCGGTAAACATCGTCGGTGGTCAAGGGGTCGGACCGGGCAAAGTCGTCCAGGCACATGGCTTCCACCCGTCGGATAAAATCGGCATCGGTGAAGGCCATGGTAATCTCGAAATTGATGCGCAGGGAACGATTGTCCAGATTGGCCGTACCGATGCCGGCCAGGCAGTCGTCAACAAGAAAAACCTTCTGGTGCAAGAAGCCTTCACGGTAGGTGTACATGCGCACACCGGCCACGGCCACCTCGAACAGGTAGCTGTGTGCCGCCCACCATACCACTCGCTTGTCCGGATTGGCGGGGATGAGAATGCGCACATCCACCCCCCGCATGGCGGCCAGCTGCAGGGCCTTGATTACCGCCACATCGGGTACAAAATAAGGGCTGATCATCCAGCAGCGCCGGGTGGCGGCATTGATGGCCTGCACCATCATCAGCGAACAGCTCTCCACCATATCGCCGGGGCCGGTGGGGATGCACAGGACCGGTTCGCTGCCAAACGTCGGCGGCGGCTCCCAGGATACTTCCGGAAGCCGGCCGCAGGCCCAGTGCCAATCCTCCACAAAGGAAAGCTGAACGCCGAGGGTAACCGGACCGGCCATCTCCACGTGCGTGTCCCGCCACCCCGAAAAGCGCCGGCTTTTTCCCAGGTACATGTCGCCGACATTGTGCCCCCCGACCCAGCTCTTTTCTCCATCCACCACCACGATTTTGCGGTGGTTGCGGAAGTTGATCCGGAACCGGTTGAGCCATCCGCGCCCCACCCGGAAAATGCCGATGTGTACGCCTGCAGATCTCAACTCATTCGTATAGGCCCGGGCCAGGCGGACCGAACCGACCCGGTCATAGAGAAAGTAAATTCGGACACCAGCCCTGGCCCGCTCGATCAGGGCCTCCTTGAGGCGGTTGCCCAAACCGTCGGCGTGAACGATGAAAAACTGAATCAGGATGTAGTGGCGCGCCTCGGCGATCCCCTTAAGGATGGCGTCGAAGGTGGCCGGCCCGTTGATCAGAAGCGTACAGCGGTTGCCCTTCATGACGGGCAGTTGGTAAATGTCGCTGAGCACGTCAATCTGCGGGGTCTCCCTTACCATGAGCTCCCGCAACTTTTTATCCTGCCGCAGTTGTTTGCCAAGCTGATGAATATCCGTGGTCCCATGTTGATGGGCGGCGGTGTAATCCTGAATTCGCCGTGCGCCGAACATCATGTAGAGAAAGACGGACAGGTAAGGAAAAAAGAAAAGCGCCATCACCCAGGCGATGGTGCCCTGGCTGGTCCGGCCGTGCATGAGAACATCGAAGATAAACAGGATGCCCAGACCGTGCAGCAGCAGGGGCACCAGAAGCATCCAGTAATCGATCACCAGTTGGATGGAATGCACCTTACGATCCCCCGCACTTATTCGCCATTGTCGTCATTCGTACCAGCATCAACCATAGCCATAAATTCGTCCTCCATGAGGACTTCCTTTTCCAGCAGGCGCCTGGCGACCGCAATGAGGGTATCTTTGTTATTCGTGATCAGTTCGGTCACCCGATCTTCCCGTTGATCGAGGATCTGACGGACCTCTTCGTCCAGGCGGGCAGCGGTTTCTTCACTGTATTCCCGCGTTGCGCCGAATGCGGACTGCTGTCCGAGAAAACCCGGACCCGGGTTGCGCGGATAGGTGGAAAGTCCCAGCGTCTCGCCCATGCCGTATTCGGAAACCATGGCCCTGGCAATGTCGGTGGCTCGCTGGAGATCATTGTGGGCGCCGGTGGTCACATCCTGAAACATAATCTTCTCCGCCACCCGTCCCCCTAAAAGCACGTCGATCTTGGCCTTCAGCTCTTCTTGGCTCATCAGGTAGCGATCCTCGGTAGGCCGCTGCTGGGTGTATCCCAATGCCGCCAGCCCCCTTGGAATAATAGAAATCTTGTGCACGGCATCGCATCCCGGCGTCAGTGCGGCCACCAGGGCATGGCCAACCTCGTGGTAGGCCACGATCTTTTTTTCCTTGGGATTGATCACCCGGTTTTTCTTTTCCAGCCCTCCGATGAGCCGGTCCACGGCCTCGTCCAATTCGGCCAGTCCCACGGCATCCTTGTGCCTGCGGGCTGCCAGCAGGGCGGCTTCATTAACCACGTTGGCCAGGTCCGCGCCGGAAAATCCGGGCGTTTTCTGGGCGATCACCGCGAGGTCCACATCACCGGCCAGTTTGATATTTTTGGCATGGATCTCTAAAATCGCTTTGCGCCCGTTTACATCCGGGCGGTCCACCAACACCTGACGGTCAAATCGACCGGAGCGCAGCAATGCGGGATCCAGCACCTCCGGACGGTTGGTGGCCCCCATGATGACAACGCCTTTTCTGGAATCGAATCCGTCCATTTCCACCAGCAGCTGGTTCAATGTCTGCTCGCGCTCGTCGTGTCCAGCCACCATGCCTGCGCCCCGGGCTTTGCCCAATGCATCCAACTCATCGATGAAAATGATGCAGGGCGCCTTTTCCCGGGCCTGGGTGAACAGGTCGCGCACTCGGGCGGCCCCCATTCCCACAAACATCTCCACAAAATCGGACCCGCTGATGGAGAAAAACGGCACGCCGGTCTCACCGGCCACGGCCCGGGCCAGCAAAGTCTTGCCGGTTCCCGGCGGACCCACCAGCAGAATCCCTTTCGGCATCCGGCCGCCCAGATTCTGGTAGCGCTCCGGCTCTGTGAGAAAACTGACAACCTCCTGGAGTTCCTCTTTGGCTTCATCGGCGCCGGCCACATCCGGAAACCGCGTTTCGATATCGTGTTCGCCAACCAGCTTGGACTTGTTCTTTCCAAGCGTCATCATGCCGGCAGCGCCCGCCTGCATGCGACGCATGAGGAAAAACCAGATGAAATAAAAAATGGAAATGGGAATCAACCATGAAAAAAGAGTCTGAAAAAACGTGTTCTCTACCTGACCGGAGTATTTGACATTGTGTTCGGAGAGTTTGGTGGACAGATCGTTGTCCACCCGGACGGTTTTGAAAAGATATTCATCGCCGGCGGCACCCTTCATTTTGCCGTGAATGGCCGTCGAACCGATTGAAACTTCCTTGACCCGATCATCTATAACCGCCTGGACAAACTCGCTGTAAGGAATGACCCGGGGTCTGAACTGCCCCATGAGCAAATTTTGCAGGATCAGCACGCCCAAGATGGCCATCAGGATGTAGGAGAGATTAAACTGATGTTTTTTTTCCATGGTCAGCCCTTTTTGTCTTCATGGGAAACAACAGCCATCCGCAAAACAGGCGGTCTGTTTTCCGACCCTCGGCCGAAGAAACCAATACACACCGGTAGTTGAAACGTTGCGGTTGGTACGGGGGGCATTGCACCCTGTTTGGAAACAAACGATCAATGGGCGCAGGTATTTTTATTTAGCATAGGACTCCCTTGATGTACAACGAAACTCGACCGCACACCCTCGGGAGAAGTCCGGGAACGACTTATGGGTTGACTTGCAGGGAAAAAATTATATATTTTATCGGTATTTCCCGTACGTTAAGTACGAATCGATGGTTTTTCACCTCTGCGGTTGCATCCATAGCGACTGATGGAGACAACCCCGCTGGCCCGCATCAGGAGGTGCGTATGCGCTGGATATCCCTTATCGCCCTGACCGCTTGTTTACTATTGGTTGGCAATATGGTCCCGGCCGGAACAATCTATACGTGGACGGACGCCGACGGCGTCAAGCACTATTCCAACGAGCAGCCGCCTGAAGATATCGACAAAGTTCAGACCATCGAAGAGGTGCAGTACGATCAGGCAGGCGCAGACCAGAAACGACAGGAATATGACCGCATGGTGGAAGAGGCCAGCGAGGAGGCGGATCGGCACTTTGACCAGCAGGCTCAAGAAAAGGCCCGCCAGGAAGAGGAACGCCAGCAGCGAGAAATAGAGGAAAAGGATCAACGGATCGCCGAGCAGCGGGCCCGTCTGGAAAAAGAAATCGAAGCCATCCGCAACAGGGGACTAGGGCCAAATTTTACCAAAGGAATGCAGGATAACCTGATCCGGCAGCTTCAGGAAAAAATCGACCAGTTGGAATAGTCGACCCTTTTCAACCGGTAATCAGGGAAATTTCCACCCGGCGATTGGTGCGCCGATCTGTCTCGTTCACATTGGTGACAAGCGGCTTGAACTGGGATTGCCCCTGGATAACCAATTGGCGGGGAGACACACCGCTGTCGATCAGCGCCCTTGCGACACTGGCCGCGCGACCGGCGGACAGTTCCCAATTGGAGGGAAACGCATTGGTATGAATCGGCAGGTCGTCGGTATGGCCGGTGATCACGACCTGGCAACCGCTCATCCGGGAAATCAGCCGGGCCACCCGTCTCAGCGTTTCTTCGGCCTCGGCCAGCAGTCCCGCCTGGCCGACATTGAAGGTAATCCGCTCGCCGAGCACGATCACCGGCTGGCGATCCTCCCACCGAACGTAAAAATCCTCGCTGAAACGATCCGCCAGTTCGTCGACCAATCGATGGTTCAGGTTTTCGTCCGGCGAATGCTTTTCGACCGGTGGCGCCTTTTTCTCCGGAGGTTCAATCGGCCGCACGCTGTTTCCGTCAGCCTCCAGGACCGCCATTATTGGGCTGTTTTCAGCAAACACGCCATCCATGCGATCATCGGTTGCGGGCTTGGCCTCGCTTTCGGTGATTCCGGTTGCCGCGGATTGTGCGACCGGCTGCGTTGGCCGCTGAACGGCGTTGGAATAAAGCATAATAAAAAAGATGAGCATGAGCGTCATCAAATCGGCCAGGCTCCACAAAAAGGCGTCCGTTTCCACGGTCAGGCCCTGAACGGTGCGCAACAGCTTTCCCCTGCGCCGCCAATGCGGCGTTCTGGACACCCGCCAGGATAGGGGTTGTTGGTTCGAAATTGTCATGGTTACCTGTTTCTATATATACACTACCTGGCAATGCCGCTTTGCTTTGTGGCGGAAAACCACTTTTGCCACGCGAGCGTTCCGACCGCGTCTTTTCGCGTCCCGGAAGCGTTCCCGGCTTCGATATAGGAAAGCAGCCTGTGGGTGATTTCCAGCGAGGCGCACCCGTCGAAGATGGCCATCACACCTTCGATGACAATGTTCAACGTCACAATTTTCCGCTGGATATGGACGGCCAGCTTGGCGGCCAGGGGCGCAAAAAGAAAATTGGCCCAAAGCAGCCCGTAAAACGTTGTCAGCAGCGAAATCGCCATGCCATAGCCGATTTGCGAGGCGTCCCCCATATGATTCAATACATTGATCAGCCCGATAATGGTGCCGACAAACCCGAAAACCGGCGCAAGTTTCACAAAATACTGGATCACCGCCAGGTGGGATTGAAGTCTGGACAGATAGAGAGAAATCTTTTTTTCCATGCCCTCTTCGACCTGCTGCCGATTGCGTTGATCGAGGACCTGCAGCAACCCCTGGCGTAAAAAAGGATTTTCCACGGCCTCATAACGAACGCTCAATTCCCGGATGCCCATCGTCCGTCGCAGGCGGCCCAGGGAGGCAATCTGCCGGACCAGTTCCTCCGGATCCGATGGTTTCCGTTTCAGGCTGGCGGATATATTGCGAATGAAGCCGCCAACCGTGTTGACCGGGGCCGAAAGCATGCCTCCGATAAGAGTTCCCAATAAAACCAGAACCGCACTTTTCAGATTGACCAGTGTGGGAATATCGCCGATGGCGTCACCGGCAACCATGCCGAACACCATGATTCCCACCCACAAAATGGAACCTTTGACCATGTCTGCTTCCCTTCGCTTTATGATTTCACGTTCTTTAGATTTAGCAGATTTTGTGCCAGTCCTAATTTAAGAGGAAATCAGTGCCATTGCTGCTTTTGTGGGTTTCGGGGCGTCTGGAAGCTTGAGAAAAAATTGCCGGGTTGGTAATAATTTCCGGTCTGCATTTTATCCGCTCCAAAAAGCGGGAAACCGAAAAGAGAAAAAATGATTCCTGCCGAATCCATGTCCATCATCTGCGGGCTGGCCAGCGCCCTTTCCTGGGGAGCCGGCGATTTTGCCGGCGGGTTGGCCTCCCGGCGCGGCAGCACCCTCACCGTGGTTTTCTTTGCCCAATTGATCGGCGGCACCCTCCTGCTCGTTTTGGCGATGCTCTTTTCCCGCAGCCTGCCGCCGGCCGACCATCTTTTGTCCGGCGGTCTGGCCGGTGTTTTCGGCGTGCTGGGCTTGATCTTCCTTTACAAGGGACTGGCCCAGGGGCGCATGGGACTGGTAGCGCCCCTGTCGGCGGTGGTGACGGCCCTGATTCCGTTGTCTTTTTCGATCCTGCTGGAAGGCTTTCCCGGAATGCTGAGAATTATCGGCTTTGCCATCGCCATGGCAGCGGTATGGCTGCTTTCTTCTCCGGGAGGCCATTTAAAAATTGAACGCAGAGAACTGCAATTGTCTCTTTTGGCAGGCCTGGGATTCGGCCTGTTCTTCATTTTCCTGGATCATGCCAGCAGTCAGGCCATCTTATGGCCCCTGGTGACAGCCCGTGCGGCGGCCATCGGGACGATGTTCGTCCTGCTGGCTGCCCGTCGGCAGTTGACGAAACCGCCCCGCAGCCAATTCATCGCCATTGCCCTGGCCGGCATCCTGGACACGACCGGCAATGCCTTTTTTGCGATGGCCGCCCACGTCGGCCGCCTGGACATCGCCGCCATTCTGGCCTCGCTCTATCCGGCCTCTACCGTAATGCTGGCCTGGCTGGTATTCCAAGAGCGGCTAGGCCGCCAGCAATGGATCGGGGTGGCGGCCGCAGGCGGGGCATTGATTCTGATCGCGTTATAGAAACGGACAGACCCGAAACACATCGGTTCGTTTCCATGCCCATAGACCGTCCCGTTTAGAACGATCCTCGTTTAATGGATATCCTTAAAGCTCCAGTATCTGGTTCCCATGCTCTGCATGGAAGCAAGGCGATCAATTGGCTTACGCTTTATATATGATGGTTTCGCAAAAAGTCGGAAATCGCAAGTTGGCGTCATTCCGGCGTATGCCGGAATCCAGTCATATCAATACCTTCTGGATGTCGGATCAAGCCCGGCATGACGAGTCTGGGGCTTTTTGCAAGACTGTCATGTATACGCGTATTTGGTTTTTCACAAACGAGTTAATTTCCTTTTCCATCTCTTTTCTAAAATTTTTTTGATGTTTCCATCGATTTTTTAAATTTTGTTTGACAGATTCCACATTTACAATTAGGAAAATAGATAAGGCTCGATCGAAAGGCTACCGATGAAAATTGACGATCTGAACGTTTCCATTATCCGCCATCTGCGCGAAGGGCGGAAATCCTACAAAATTATCGCCGATGAACTCGGCGTTTCCGAAAATACGGTCCGGTCGCGGGTCAGCAAACTCGAAGAGGAGGGCGTGCTGGAAATCGTCGGCCTGGTGGACCCGGAAACCGTTCCCCGGCACCGGGTCGTGATGGTGGGCGTCAAATTGAGCACCATGGATCTGGTCAAAAAAGGCGCCGAGTTCAGCCAGATTCGCGGGGTGGTATCGGTCAGCGTGGTTACCGGACGCTTCGATCTGATCCTGGTGGTCCTGCTCAAGGAAGGCTTCGGGCTTCTGGAATTTTATACCGAAGAGGTTTCCAAGCTGGAGGGCGTCCAGTCCGTGGAAACGTTCGTGGTTTATAAAAGCTACAATATGAAGGTACCGTATATATTTTAAGGAGATTCTGATCATGCCAGCCACCATTAAAACCACCCCCCTCAACAGTCGGCATAAAAAGCAGGGCGCCAACATGGCCGATTTCGGCGGCTACGACATGCCCCTGTGGTACGCTTCGGTGAAAGACGAGCATCTGGCCGTCCTGACCGCGGCCGGCATGTTCGATACCAGCCATATGGCGGCCGTTACAGTCACCGGACCGGAAGCGGCCGACCTGCTGCAGCACTGCTTTACCAATGACCTTGACGCCTGTATGGGACCGTCTAAAAAGCCGCTTTCACCGGGGCGCGCCGTCTACGGCGCATTTCTGGACAAAAAGGGCCACAGCATCGATGACGCCATCGTTTTTTTCATGGCGGCGGACAGCTATTTCGTCGTGGTCAATGCCGGCATGGGCGGGACCGTTGCCGACCACCTGGAAAAAAACCGAAGCAGCCGGGACGCGGCCGTGGTCGACCTGACGGACCGGTTGGGAAAAATGGACATCCAGGGACCGGCGGCGGCCAGAATTCTCGCCCCGCTCCTGGCCGATCCGGACGCCGCATTTACCGGCATGCCTTATTTTTCTTTCAAGGGACATTACGACCCGGCTTCTCCTCTGGCCGATGCCGTCCGTTTGAACGACGGCACGCCCATTCTGCTGTCCCGCACCGGGTATACTGGAGAGTTCGGCTTTGAAATTTTTCTGGCGCCGGACAAGATCGGGAGCCTGTGGGAAGGCCTGCTGGCCTACGGCATTAAACCCTGCGGTCTGGCCGCAAGGGACAGTCTGCGGGCCGGCGCCGTGCTGCCCCTCTCCCATCAGGACATTGGCCACTGGCCGTTCATCAACCACCCCTGGCCCTTTGCCCTTCCCTTCACAGTCGACCAGACCGGATTCTCCAAGGATTTCATCGGCCGGGCCGCCCTGGAAAATCCCGATGAAGTCCTCTTCACCCAGGCCTTCGTGGGAAAGGATCTGCGCAAAATCGCCGCCGGGGAAGAATCCCGTGTGCTCGATGCCGACGGCCGCAGCATCGGCACCGTGCTTACCTGCGCCACGGACATGGGCATCGGACGTCACGAGGGCAGGATCTTCAGCGTTGCCAGTCCGGATCGGCCGGAGGCCTTCAAGGCCCGGGGACTGTGCTGCGGCTTTGTGAAAGTCGATCGGAAATTGTCCCCGGGCGAACATGTGGATCTGGCCGACAGCCGTCGCAAAATTACCGTCACCATCACGGAGGATGTACGCCCCGACCGCACCGCCCGCAAACCCTTTTCAGAAATGCTGTCCTCGCGGTAATTGCCGCGCTTTGAATCGCAACAACGATACCAGGGAGGAAATCAATGAAAGCGATCAGCGAATTGAAACTGCCGGATAACGTTCGATACACCGATGACCACGAGTGGGCCAAACCCGATGGCGATACCGTTCGTATCGGTATTTCCGATTACGCCCAGGACCAGTTGGGGGACATCGTTTTCGTGGAGTTGCCCGAGATCGGCAGCACCTTCGACAAAGGCGCGGAATTCGGCACCGTGGAATCGGTCAAGGCCGTATCCGAGCTGTACATGCCCATGGGCGGCAAGGTGACGTCCATTAACGAAGCCCTGGCCGACGAGCCCGAACGGGTCAACAACGATCCGTACGACAGCGGCTGGATGATCGAAATCGAGGCCAGCGATGCGGGCGAATTCGATGCCCTCAAATCCAAGGCCGACTACCTCGAAATACTGAAAGGATAACAGCCATGAGATACCTGCCCCACACCCAGGAAGACATCCAACAGATGCTCCAGGTGGCGGGCGCGGCGGATCTGGAGGCGCTTTTTTCCAGTATTCCCGACGACTGCCGCCGGAAGGACGAAATGAAACTGCCCGAGGCCCTGACCGAATGGGAACTCAACGGACACATGGACCGTCTGGCCGCCGGCATGGGGGCCTCACCGGCCTGCAAGGTGTTTCTCGGCGCCGGCAGCTACAACCATTACATTCCGGAGACCACCCGCCAGTTGCTGCTCCGGGGCGAAATTTTCACCGCCTATACACCCTACCAGCCGGAAATCAGCCAGGGCACCCTGCAGACCATCTACGAATACCAGACCCTGGTCTGCCGGCTGCTGGGCATGGAGGTGGCCAACGCCTCCATGTACGACGGGGCTTCGGGACTGGCCGAAGCCCTGCTGATGACGATCCGGGCCTCCCGCCGCAAACGGGTAGCCGTTTCCCGGGCCGTGCACCCCCTGTACCGCAGGGTGGTCGAGACCTATTTCGCGCCCACGGATTTCGAGGTAATCGAACTGCCCGTGGGTGCTGACGGCCGGACCGACCTCGCCGGCCTGTCCGATTTGGGCGAATTGGCCGGTGTGGCCCTGCAAAGTCCCAACTTCTTCGGCTGCATCGAGGATCTGGAAACGGTCGGCCAGACCATCCACGCCGACCCGAAAACCCTCTTCGTGGTGGCCTTCAGCGAACCTTTGGCCTACGGACTGCTCAAGAGCCCCGGAGCCTGCGGAGCGGACATCGCCTGCGGCGAAGGCCAGAGCCTGGGCATCCCCCAGAGCTTCGGCGGCCCCGGCCTGGGCATGTTCGCCGCCCGTCAGAAATACGTGCGAACCATGCCGGGCCGGCTCATCGGAAAAACCACGGACAGGGACGGCAAGACCGGCTTCGTGCTGACCCTGGCCACCCGCGAGCAGCACATCCGCCGGGAAAAAGCAACTTCCAACATCTGTTCCAACCAGGGCCTGTGCGCTACCGCCGCCACCATGTACATGGCGGCCCTGGGCGGCACGGGCATTCGCGAGCTTTCCCGCCTCAACCGGGACCGGGCCGAGTATCTCAAAGCCGCTCTGGCCGAAGCCGGATGCGCCTCGCCGTTCAATGCGCCGACTTTCAACGAATTCGTGGTCCGTTTTCCCGATGGGTTTGCCGATACCTGGCAGGCCCTGCTGGAAAAGAAGATCGTTGCCGGTTTGAGCCTGGCGCCCTACTACCCGGAACTGGCCGACAACTGGCTCATGTGCGTCACCGAGACGCTGACCAAAGAGGACCTGGATGCCCTGGTAAAGGAGGTGACCCGATGAAAGAGAAGATGGGAACCACCGGCCTGATTTTCAACGAACCCCTGCTCTGGGAGAAGGGCTCCCCGGGCCGTACGGGGATCTCCCTGCCCCGCCGCGACGTGGAAAAGGCCCCGCTGGACGAAAAACTGGTGGGCGACGGCCCCGATTTCCCGGACCTGTCCGAGCCGGACGTGATCCGTCACTTCACCAAACTCTCCCAGTGGAATTTCGGTGTGGACAGCGGCATGTACCCGCTGGGCTCCTGCACCATGAAATACAACCCCAAAACCAACGAGCGCCAGGCTTCCATTCCCGGATTTGCCGGCGCCCATCCGTTGCTGCCGGAAAGCCTCTCCCAGGGCGCCCTGGCCCTCATGTTCGACCTGCAGCATTTTCTGGGAGAGATCACCGGGCTGCCGGCGGTGACCCTGCAGCCGGCCGCCGGCTCCCACGGCGAGCTGACCGGCATGCTGATTTTCGCCGCCTATCATAAAAACAAAGGCAAGCCGCGCAGCAAAGTTCTCATCCCGGACACCGCCCATGGCACCAACCCGGCCAGTGCAGCCCTGTGCGGCTTCAAACCCGTCGCGGTCCAATCCGGCCCGGATGGCGTCCTGCTGCCCGAAACGGTGGCCGATCTGATGGATGAAGAGACCGCCGGCATCATGATCACCAATCCCAACACCCTGGGGCTGTTCGAAAGCAATATCCGCCAGGTTGCCGACATCGTCCACGCAAAGGGCGGACTGGTTTACGGCGACGGGGCCAACATGAATGCCATCATGGGAATCGTCGATGTCGGCGACATCGGAGTGGATGTGCTGCACCTGAACCTGCACAAAACCTTTTCCACTCCCCACGGCGGCGGCGGCCCGGGTGCCGGCCCGGTGTGCGTAACCGAAGACCTGGGGCCGTTTCTCCCCGTTCCCCGGGTGGTGAAAGACGGCGATCACTATCGTCTCGATGAGGACTTCCCGCTCTCCGTGGGCAAGGTGCATGCCTTTTACGGCAACTTCGGCATCCTGATCCGCGCCTACAGCTATATTCTCAGCCTGGGCAGGCAGCTCAAGCAGGTCAGCCAGTACGCGGTGCTCAACGCCAATTACATCAAGGAAAGCCTCAAAGGGCATTATCATCTGCCCTACGACCGGCCCTGCATGCACGAGTGCGTCTTCACCGACAAGCACCAGCAGGAGTATCACGTGGCCACCCTGGACATTGCCAAGCGGCTCATGGACCACGGGTTTCATCCGCCCACGATCTACTTCCCGCTGGTGGTCAGCGGGGCCATCATGATCGAACCCACCGAATCCGAATCCAAGGAGACGCTGGACCTGTTCATCGAAGCCCTGAAGCAGATCGCCGAGGAAGCCAGGACGTGCCCGGAATGTCTGCACGAATCGCCCCAGTTTCCCAAGGTGCGTCGCCTGGACGAGACGGCGGCGGCCAGGCATCCCTGCCTGCAGGGTTGACGAACGGTGCCCAATTCGCCTGAGAAAAAAGAGAAGCGAGAAATTCCCTGCTGGTGGGTCGAACTGCCGGAAACTGAATACCAGAAGGCCCTCGACCTGCAACTGGCCGTCGTCGATGCCAAGACCTCAGGCCGGCTGAAGGCCGACGTGATCCTGTGCCTGGAGCACCCCCGGGTGTTTACTCTGGGCCGGCGCGGCGGCCGGGAAAATCTGTGCGTCTCGGACGATTTTCTCTTGGAGAAAAAGGTGGCCGTGATGCCCACCGACCGGGGCGGCAACATCACTTACCACGGGCCCGGCCAGATGGTGGTTTACCCCATCATCGACATCAGCCGTCGGCGCATCAAGGTGGTGGACTTTGTCTCCGGCCTGGAACAGGCCATGATCCGCACGGCCGCCCACTGGGATATCCCTGCGGGCACCGATCAGAAAAACCGCGGCGTCTGGCTGGACGGCAATAAACTAGGCAGCATCGGCATCACCATCCGCCGGGGTGTCAGCTTTCATGGTCTGGCACTGAACGTCAACACGGACATGGAACCCTTCGACTGGATCAACCCTTGCGGGCTCGATCAGGTGCGCATGACCTCCTTCGAACGCCACCTGGGAAAGCCTGTTTCCATGGATGCTACCCGCAGGCAAATGGCCACGCACCTTTCCGAGATGTTCGGGCTTGCATTGACAAATCGATCAGCAACACGGCTATACAAGAGGATCAAGCTCTAAGGGATTGGGAAATTCTGGTGGCAGAAAAGCAAATCATGCCGCCGGACACGCTATGCTCGCCGGCAACTCCGAACATTATGCCTTTATCAATTGACATGCCTGATCGATATAGTTATTGTAATACCAAAAAGCTATCGATAGGAGGGCAGCGTGCAAACCGTCACCGTATCACCGAAATATCAAGTGGTAATACCAAAACAAATTCGAGAAACATTAAAGCTAAAGCCTGGTCAAAAAATGCGAATCATTGAGTATGACAATCGCATCGAGTTGATACCTGATTGTGATATATCTGAATTGCGGGGTTTTTTAAAAGGGATCGATACAGCGTTTAACCGTGAGAGAGATCGGGTATGAATGTAATCGATTCATCTGCATGGCTTGAATATTTCTCTGAAGGGCCTAATGCCGAAGTTTTTTCAGGCCCGATTGAGGACGAGCATTCATTAATTGTCCCTGTAATTACAGTTTATGAAGTGTTTAAAGTTGTATTACGAGAGAGCAGTGAAAATAATGCTTTGCAAGCAGTAGCCGCAATGCAAAAAGGACGAATTATTGAATTAACCTCGAGTTTGGCAATGGAAGCATCAAAACTTAGCCTTCAACACAGTCTCCCCATGGCGGATAGCATCATTTTTGCCACAGCGAGAAGGCATAACTGTGCGATATGGACACAAGATTCAGATTTTCAAGGCATTGAAGGAGTCAATTATTTCTCTAAACAATAACCACAGCATAACCATATGAACCCTAAACCTTCCCCCATCCGCACCGGCAAACCTGCCTGGCTGAGAAGAAAACTTCCCTCGGGTCCCCAATACGAGCGCATCCGCTCCATGATCGACAAAAGCAGACTCCACACTGTCTGTCAGGAGGCCAACTGCCCCAACCAGTTTGAATGCTTCTCCGCCCACACGGCCACGTTTCTTATCATGGGGGGAACCTGCACCCGCAACTGCCGATTCTGCAACATCGACGGTGGCCAACCGGGCCCCCTGGACCCGGACGAGCCCCGGCGGGTGGCCCAAGCCGCCGCCGACATGAAGCTGCGCTATGTGGTCGTCACCTCGGTGACCAGGGACGACTTGCCGGACGGCGGTGCCGCTCATTTCGCCGCCACCATCCGCGCCCTGCGGGAGAAGATCAACGGCGTTCAGGTGGAAGTTCTCATTCCGGATTTCCAGGGTGACCCGAAGGCACTGGAAACCGTCATGGCCGCCCACCCTGAAGTACTCAACCACAACATGGAAACTGTTGCGCGCCTTTACCCGACGGTTCGCCCTGAAGCCGACTACCGCCGCTCCCTGGAGCTGCTGTCCCGAGTCAAACAGATCGATCCGGCCATCCCGGCTAAGTCCGGCATCATGCTGGGTTTGGGCGAATCAGAGGACGAGGTCCGGCAGACCATCGCCGATATCCACCAAACCGGCTGCCGCATGCTGACCATCGGCCAGTACCTGCAACCCACCGCAAAGCATCTGCCCGTGGTCGAGTTCGTCCCGCCGGAAACCTTCGACCGCTGGCGCCGGGTCGCCCTGGAAATCGGCTTTGACAAAGTCGCCTCCGGCCCCTTCGTGAGAAGCTCCTACCACGCCGGAGAGATGTACTCCGACGAGCAACCATAACTCCATTCCCTTGCCGCTATCCATGAGGGCTTAAGACTGTATAAAATTGCGGTTACGGGGCAACATGCTAATACGGAGGCGTTCGACGATCTTAAGGAATATCGAACAAGCGCGATTGTGTTTGCTCAATATATCTGTGGGCGGGTGCTGCGTTTTGGTATTGTAATCGAGCGGCTTTGCGGGGGTGGGAAGCCTGCGATACATCGACCAAATCACAGGTTTTGTGCATGAGAGGCCAACCACCATATGTTGTGGTTGGCCTTTTTCATGAAAATGTACAAAGAGATAGCAGTTACCACAAGTTGCACGTTTTATGGGGTATGAAAAAAGGTCTAAACTACCAGCAGGTCTTGATCCCCAGAAAAATAGTCGTTGACTCGTAAATAGGGGCCATTTTCAACAACACAATTAATGGGCTTTTACCTTATAAAAAATCAATGATTGATAAATAGCATTGCCTCAGAGAGGAAGGACAATGATGAAAGAAAGCATGACGTGATCCTATCGCCTGACAAAGGAATTGTCACAGCTGTTCGACATAGAGGGGAAGATCGATGCGACCCTATCCGTGATCATCGATACCATATTTTCAATATAACGAATAGTAATTATACTATATATTGATTTTCAGAATTACATTTCACCCCCAAAATTACCCAAAAATATTTGATGCCCGGACCTTGAGACAATCTGGGATTTGCCGGGATTGAGTAGGAATTGATGGAATGACATTTCTGTGCCAGCATCCTCAACGACATGGTCTTCAGGTCGAAAGAAAAACCTCGTCCCTTTTTACATATTAACCCGGCAATTAAATAGGCAAGCTTTAAGCAGCATAGGCGATCTTTGGGTGTTTGAAATATTTCATGACCCGTCCGGGCAACTTTTGTAGTTTTCTCAAATGTGAAATGGCTTTACGCTTC
>Ga0272443_10000074_pt1 | contig 195780 bp, 174 predicted proteins | sample SSMAcet12_FD_193581 | JGI IMG/M metagenome (GOLD analysis project Ga0272443, IMG submission 193581) | Marine sediment archaeal communities from Little Sippewissett salt marsh, Falmouth, MA, United States - SSM-Acet-12 | ecosystem: Environmental > Aquatic > Marine > Wetlands > Sediment ... | reverse complement strand
GCTAAAGGGTTACATCGGCTACTACAATCACATGCGGCTGCACTCCAGCCTGGGCTATCTCACCCCAGCCCAATTCGAGGCCGCCCATGGCTAACGTCCGGTGTCCGTTTTTTCTGGGTAAGTCCATGACGCTTTTGCGGTCGGCTAACCCTTAACGTTATATGCACTAGCCCGTGAGTCGCCATGGACCTGCTCAAAGAATCCGCCCACTACTTGGCTGTCATACTCTTTTTCGGTTACGCGTTTTTTCAGGCGTACCAAATTAGCCAACGCTCAGGAAAGCACATGCTCCTGCACCTCTTCGGCTTCGGCGGCGTCGACAAGCACATGACAAAGCATGAAAAACTTCGGACGTGGGCTGTAATTGGCATCGTGCTATTCCTCATGTTTATGAGCACCAACATGAGCAAACTCGCAAGCACAGAGGTTTACCCCCAGCAAGGAGGCAGCGCTGATGCGCCCCAAAACAATTAGTGCATATAACACACGCCCTGAGGTAGTCCGTCAAGCAAAGTAGACTACTTTGCAAGCGCCGCAACCAGCGGCGATCCCTTGGCCTTCAGTGCCATCAGGTACTTCGCTTCATCGTAAGGTTTCCGGTCCAGCCAGCAGCGATGAAGGATGCGTATCCACTTGAAGGCCAGTGCGCGAATGGCCATCTGATGGGTCTTTCCCTTCTCCCGTTGCAGTTGATAGAAAGCCTTGGCCCAGAATGAGAAACGCACGGTTTCATTGGCCCACTCGATGAAGGTCTGGCGCAGGAATTTTGGGCAGCTGTATCGCCAGTGCACCCAGGACTTGTTGCCCGATCGTTCCGTCACTGGCGCAATGCCGGCGTAGCGAGACAATGTCTCACCGGTAGGGAAGCGCGTCCGGTCTTCGCCGAAGGCAATCAACAGCCTTGGCGCTAGCTGCGGCCCCGCACCGGGCAAGGCATCGAACAAAGGCGCATCGTCGAGCGCGGCGAAGCGGCTGCTGATTTCCTGGTCGAAGCGATGGACCTGTCCCAGCAACAACGCCAGCTGATGGATGAGCGCACCGACCAACAACTGATTCGGGGCGATGACGCCGGCATCCTCGGTCAGCGGGATGGCGCGCCGGATCGCCTCGAGCCGGCGCTCGATCACCTTGGGGTAGCGCGCGTTGTGTTCGTGGAAAAAGGTGCACAGGGTGCTTTGCCTGGCGCGCTGCGCGGCCCGCAGGGTCGGCCAGCGCTCGACGAAATTGCAGAACAGCAGGGTGTCCCTATCCGCAAACCATTCAAGGACTTGCGGGTAATAATTCTTCAGAGCGGCGGTGAGCCGATTGGTGATGCGCACCTTGTCGGCGACCAGCCGGCGGCGCATCTCGACCAATGCGGCCAGTGCGCGCACCTCGGGCCGCTCGGGTGTCCAGGGGTGAAACTGCTCCGGGTGTCGCTGCACCAGATCGACGAGCATTTGCGCGTCACTGGGATCATCCTTGGCACGACTCGGACGCAGAGCGCGGCGATAACGCGCCAGGGTCTGCGGGTTGACGGGATACAGCACTAGGAACTCGTACTTGAGCAGGGCATGGATGAGCGGCACCTTGCGGGACTCGATGCACACCGCCACGGGTTTACCGCCGAAGCGCTCGCGCAGGGCATTGGCCCAGTCGTCGATGGCCTCTGCCTTGTGGGTCAGCGTGGAAAAGACCAGGTCGTCGGAACCTGGCAGCTTGAGACACAGGTCGTGCTTCTTGTCGGCCCAGTCGATGCCGATGACGGCGGGGTATTGATCTAGATGATTCATGGCGGACCTCCCGGCTGCTACAGTTGCAAAAGGGATAGGCGAACCGATTTCTGCGAAGGCATTATAGGAAGCGTTTGTGGCGGTCCCTGAGTGTTCGTTAGCGAAATCGGTGACACTCACCGGGGCGACGGTATGTTAGTAAGCATCTGATGCTTGGCAGCTCAATAGTCGTCCCCGGTGGGTGCCTGTCCCACTCAGGACAGCCTAGGAAAAGACCGACCATGGAGCAGGACGGACTATCTATAAAGTGGCTCAAACACGTTCGCTTCGCTCACTGGGACGTCCCGCCTGCGGCGGGCCGCCCCTTAGCCATACGTTAAACAACACTCAGCCCCAGCCAAAACGCCACCATGCTAAACCCCCAGCTACTGTGTATCGGCCATCGCGGCGCCATGGGCCATGCGCCGGAGAACACGTTGCGTGCGATCCGCACGGCGCTTGAGCTGGGCGCGCGCTGCGTCGAGATCGACGTCTACAGCGTGGATGGGCATCTGGTGGTTTTCCACGATGATCGGCTCGAACGCACCACCAATGGCAGCGGCTATCTGAGCGAGCAGTCATTCGAGCAGTTGCGCGCGCTGGATGCCGGCTATGGCGAGCGCATCCCGACCCTTGAAGAGGTCTGTGACGCCATCGATGCCAAGGCCTGCCTCAACATCGAACTGAAGGGGCCGGACACGGCGGCACCGGTCGCCGCGCTGCTGGCCAAGCTGATCGCGGCCGGCTGGCCCAGCGACACTTTCCTGGTGTCCTCGTTCAATCACCGCTCACTGCAGGCGATGCGACAGCTTAATCCGGACATCCTGCTCGGCGCGCTGATCTGCGGGCTGCCGGTGGATGACGCCCGCTTCGCAACCGAACTGGGCGCGTTTTCGGTACACGCCTGCCTGGACTTCGTCGACCAACGCTTTGTGGATGACGCCCACGACCGGGGACTGAAGGTCTTCGTCTATACCGTCGATCACCCGGACGATCTGGCCAGGATGCAGCGGCTCGGGGTCGACGGGGTGTTCAGCAACTTCCCGGAGCGGGTGCTGACGGCCTATTCGCAGGGCGGCGTGACAAACACCTGGACAGACACTGCCGCCACGCCGAGCATCTAGACCAACAGGCACCGATCGCCATCACCCTGACGCGCAGCAGCCACCATGAGACATATCGAAAGACACCGCACCCACCGCATCGGCTGGCTGCGCGCCGCGGTACTCGGCGCCAACGACGGCATCGTCTCCACCGCCAGCCTGGTGTTGGGCGTGGCGGCGGCGCAGGCCAGCCAGGACAGCATCCTGGTGGCGGGCGTCGCCGGCCTGGTGGCCGGTGCCATGTCGATGGCGGCCGGCGAATATGTCTCGGTCAGTTCGCAGTCGGACACCGAGCAGGCCGACCTGGCCCGGGAGCGCGAGGAGCTGGCCACCGATCCGGAACACGAGCATGCGGAGATGGCTGCGATCTACGTCGGCCGCGGCCTTGATGCGGCGCTGGCAGAGCAGGTGGCCAGCCAGCTGATGGCACACGATGCACTCGGCGCCCACGCCCGCGACGAACTGGGCATATCGACCACCCTGACCGCCCGCCCCGTTCAGGCGGCCCTGGCATCGGCCGGCACCTTTGCCATTGGCGCGCTGCTGCCGCTGCTGGTGGTGTTGCTGGCACCGGCATCCGTTCTGCTGTGGGCGGTTGCCGGCAGTTCACTGGTATTCCTGGCGCTGCTGGGCTCGCTGGCGGCGCGTGCCGGTGGGGCCTCGGTACTGACCGCCGCGACCCGCGTGACCTTCTGGGGTGCACTGGCCATGGCGCTGACGGCTGGCGTGGGCGCGCTGTTCGGAGTCGCTGCCTGACGGCGGCGGCCTCTCGCGCCAGAGACCGAACAACGGCATAAAAAAGCCCGGTCAACCGACCGGGCTTTTGCGTGCCGCCGGATCAACCGGTCAGCGCTTCTTCGGTGGCATCAGGTCGGTGATGCTGCCCTCGGCCATCTCGGCGGCGAAGCAGATGGTCTCGTTCAGCGTCGGGTGCGGGTGGATGGTCAGGCCGATGTCCTCCATGTCCGCGCCCATCTCCAGCGCCAGCACCGTCTCGCCGATCAGTTCGCCGGCATTCTTGCCGACGATGCCGGCGCCGAGGATGCGCTTGGTCTTGGCATCGAACAGCAGCTTGGTCATGCCCTCCTCGCGACCGATGCCCAGCGCGCGACCGGAGGCGGCCCAGGGGAACACGCCCTTCTCGTACTCGATGCCCTTGGCCTTGGCCTCGGTCTCGGTCAGACCCATCCAGGCCACCTCGGGATCGGTGTAGGCCACGGACGGAATGGTCATCGGATCGAACAGCGCCGGCAGACCGGCGATCACCTCGGCGGCGGTCTTGGCCTCGTGGGTGGCCTTGTGCGCCAGCATCGGGTTACCCACCACGTCGCCGATGGCGAAGATGTGCGGCACGTTGGTGCGCATGTGCTGGTCGACGGCGATGAAGCCGCGCTCGTCCACGTCGACGCCGGCGGCCTCGGCATTGATCTGCTTGCCGTTGGGACGACGGCCGACGGCCACCAGGATCTTGTCGTAGCTGGCGGACTCGGGCGCGCCCTTGCCCTCGAAGAAGGCGGTCAGGCCCTTCTTCTCGGCCTTGATCTCGTTGACCTTGGTGCCCAGGTAGATGTTCTCCACCTGCGCCTTGAGGCGCTTCTGCAGCGGCCGCACCAGGTCCTTGTCGCAGCCGGGGATCAGGCCATCCTGCAGTTCGACGATGTCGATCTTGCTGCCCAGGGTGGCGTACACGGTGGCCATCTCCAGGCCGATGATGCCGCCACCCACGATCAGCATGGTCTTGGGGATGTCCTCCAGCTTGAGCGCGCCGGTGGAATCGATCAGGCGCGGATCATCATTGGGGAAGCCGGGGATCTTCACCGGCGTGGAGCCGCAGGCGATGATGCAGTGCTCGAACTCGATGGCGGTCTGACCCTCGGCGGTCTGCACCGACAGCAGGTGCGGGCCGGCGAACTGGCCGACCCCGGTCACCACCTGCACCTTGCGCTGCTTGGCCAGCGCGGCCAGGCCGCCGGTGAGCTTCTTGACCACCTTGTCCTTGCCGGCGCGCATCACGTCCAGGTCGATCTTGGGCTTGGTGAACTTGACGCCCATGTGGCTCAGTTCGGCCGCCTCGTTGATGATGTCGGCGGTGTGCAGCAGCGCCTTGGAGGGGATGCAGCCGACGTTCAGGCAGACCCCGCCCAGGTCGTTGTAGCGCTCGACCATGACCACCTTCTTGCCCAGGTCGGCGGCGCGGAAGGCGGCGGTGTATCCACCCGGGCCGGCGCCCAGCACCAGCACCTCGCAGCGGATGTCGGCCACGCCGCCGGCGGGAATGGCCTTGGCGGCGGGGGCCGCGGCCGTCTCGGCGGCTGCAGGCTCGGTGGCGGCCGGGGCTGCGGCATCGCCTTCCGCTTCCAGGGTCAGCAGCAGGGCGCCCTGGGACACCTTGTCGCCGACCTTGACGTGCAACTTGCTGACCTTGCCCGACGCGGGGGACGGGATCTCCATGGTGGCCTTGTCGCTCTCCAGACTGACGATGGAGTCCTCGGCGGCGACCTCGTCACCCACGGCGACCAGCACCTCGATGATGTCCACGGAGGGAAAGTCGCCGATATCCGGCAGGGTGACGTCGATGGTTTTGCTCATCTTGTTGTCCTTTGTTTCTTTACCGCCGAGGCACCTGGGTTGCCAGGAATTTCTTCTTCATCTGACAAACCCATGGTGTTCCTGGCGCCTTGGCGGTTAACGGCCGTTAAAGCACCAACTTGCGGATGTCACTCAGCAGCCCGTTCAGGTAGGTGGTGAAGCGTACACCTTCTGCACCATCGATTACCCGGTGATCATAGGACAGACTGAAAGGCATCATCAGTCGCGGCTCGAAGTCCTTGCCGTTCCACTTGGGCTTCATGTCTGCACGTGACACACCCAGGATGGCCACCTCCGGTGCGTTGACGATGGGGGTGAACTGGGTACCGCCGATGCCACCCAGGCTGGAGATGGAGATGCAGCCGCCCTGCATGTCGCCCGGGGACAGCTTGCCGGCGCGGGCCTTGCCGGACAGGGTCATCAGGTCGGCGGCCAGTTCAAACACGCCCTTCTGATCCACGTCGCGCACCACCGGCACCATCAGGCCATTGGGGGTATCCACCGCCACGCCGATGTTGACGTACTTCTTCAGGATCAGGCTTTCTCCATCCGGCGACAGCGAGCTGTTGAACTGCGGGAATTCCTTCAGCGCGGCAGCCACCGCCTTGAGCAGGAAAGGCATGAAGGTCAGCTTGAGATCCTGCTTGGCGGCGACGTCCTTCTGCGCCTTGCGGAAGGCCTCCAGTTCGGTGATGTCCGCCTCGTCGAACTGGGTGATATGAGGCACGCTCAACCAGGAACGATGCAGATGCGCGCCGCTGATCTTCTTGATGCGGCCCAGCGGCTGGATCTCGGTCTCGCCGAACTTGCTGAAGTCCACCTCGGGCGCCGTCGGCAGGGCGAAGGGCGCACCACCACCGGCCGGTGCCGGTGCAGCGCCGGAACCGGCCAGCGCCTGCTTGACGAAACCCTGCACGTCTTCCTTGTTGATACGGCCCTTGCTGCCGGTGCCCGGCACCAGCATCAGGTCGACCCCCAGTTCGCGGGCGAAGCGACGCACCGCGGGGCTGGCGTGGGCCTTGCCCTTGGGTGCGTCGGACGGCTTGGCGATCACCGGGCGCGGCTGCGGCTCCTTCTCGCCGTAGGCGCGCGGCGCGGGCTCGGCCGGCGGCTCGGCGGCAGGCGCCGGCTCCGCTGCGGGTGCTGGCGCTGGTGCCGCGGCGGGCTGCGGCTCCATGGTGGCGCCGGCCTCGCCGGGGGCGACGTCCTCGGCCACCTCGGCGGCCTCCAGCACGTCCATGATCATCACCAGGGCACCCTGGCTGATCTTGTCGCCCACCTTGACCTTGAGCTCCTTCACCTCGCCATCGAAGGGCGAGGGGATCTCCATGGTGGCCTTCTCGCTCTCCAGGGTCAGGATCGACTCGTCGATCGCGACGCGATCGCCCGGCTTGACCAGCACCTCGATCACGTCGACGTCGTTGAAGTCGCCGAGATCGGGCAGGAATACTTCGGTAATGGTTCCCACTGTGCTCTCCCCCACGCTCAGACGGTGGTCGGGTTGGGTTTGTCGGGGTCGATCTTGTAGGCCTTGATGGCCTGCGCCACCACGCTCTGCTCGATCTCGCCGTCGTCGGCCAGTGCCTTGAGCGCCGCGACCACCACGTAGTAGCGGTTGACCTCGAAGAACTTGCGCAGCTGCGAGCGCATGTCCGAACGGCCGTAGCCGTCGGTACCCAGGGTGACGTAGCGGCGCTCGCCCATGTGCGGCCGCACCTGCTCGGCGAAGGCGCGCATGTAATCGGTGGCGGCGATGGCAGGACCCTTGGCATCGGCCAGGATCTGGGTGACGTACGGCACGCGCGGCTTCTTATCCAGCGGGTGCAGCATGTTGTGACGATCCACGTCGATGCCGTCGCGGCGCAGCTCGGTGAAGGAGGTGACGGACCACACGTCGGCGGCCACGTTCCAGTCCTTCTCCAGCAGCTCGCCCGCCTCGATGACCTCGCGCAGGATGGTGCCCGAGCCCAGCAGCTGGACGCGCTTCTTCTTGCGCGAGCCGGCCTTGAACAGATACATGCCGCGCTTGATGCCTTGCTCTGCACCTTCCGGCATGGCCGGGTGGCTGTAGTTCTCGTTCATCACGGTGAGGTAGTAGAAGACGTTCTCCTGGTCCTCGTACATCCGCTTCATGCCGTCCTGCATGATCACCGCCAGCTCGTAGGCGAAGGTCGGATCATAGGCGCGGCAGTTGGGGATGGTGGCCGCCTGCAGGTGGCTGTGGCCGTCCTGGTGCTGCAGACCCTCGCCCGCCAGGGTGGTGCGGCCGGCGGTGCCGCCCAGCAGGAAGCCACGCGCCTGCATGTCGCCGGCGGCCCAGATCAGGTCGCCGACCCGCTGGAAGCCGAACATCGAGTAATAGATGTAGAAGGGGATCATGGTGATGCCGTGGTTGGCGTACGAGGTCGCCGCGGCGATCCAGGACGACATGGCGCCCGCCTCGTTGATGCCTTCCTGCAGGATCTGGCCCTTCTTGTCCTCGCGGTAATACATCACCTGGTCGGAGTCGACCGGGGTGTACAGCTGACCGAGGTGCGAATAGATGCCCAGCTGGCGGAACATGCCCTCCATGCCGAAGGTGCGTGCCTCGTCCGGCACGATGGGCACCACGAACTTGCCGATGGTCTTGTCGCGCAGCAGCGAGGTGAGACCGCGCAGGAAGGCCATGGTGGTGGACATCTCGCGCTCGCCACTGCTTTCCAGCAGCGCCTTGAAGGCATCCAGCCCGGGCACCTTGAGCGTCGGGAACTTGGTGCGGCGGGTCGGCATATAGCCGCCCAGTTCCTGGCGACGGGCGTGCAGGTACTTCATCTCCGGGCTGTCCGCCGGCGGCTTGAAGAACGGTGCCGAGGCAATCTGGTCGTCGGGGATGGGGATGTTGAAGCGGTCGCGGAAATGCTTGAGCGACTCCTCGCCCATCTTCTTCTGCGAGTGGGTGATGTTCTGGCCCTCGCCGGCCTCGCCCATGCCGTAGCCCTTGACGGTCTTGGCCAGGATCACGGTCGGGGCGCCCTTGTGCTTGACCGCCGCGTCGTAAGCCGCAAACACCTTGGCGGGATCGTGGCCGCCGCGGTTGAGACGCCAGATGTCCTCGTCGGACATGTTGGCGACCATCTCGGCCAGCTCCGGGTTCTTGCCGAAGAAATGCTCGCGGGTGTAGGCGCCGCCCTTGGCCTTGTAGGCCTGGTAGTCGCCGTCGACGCACTCTTCCATGCGCTTCTGCAGCAGACCTTCGGTGTCGCGGGCCAGCAGCGGATCCCAGTAGCCGCCCCACACCACCTTGATGACGTTCCAGCCGGCGCCGCGGAAGTTGGCCTCCAGTTCCTGGATGATCTTGCCGTTGCCGCGCACCGGACCGTCCAGGCGCTGCAGGTTGCAGTTGACCACGAACACCAGGTTGTCCAGACGCTCACGGGTCGCCAGCGAGATGGCGCCCAGTGATTCCGGCTCGTCCATCTCGCCATCGCCCATGTAGGCCCACACCTTGCGCCCCTCGGTGTTGGCCAGGCCGCGGTCGTGCAGGTAACGCATGAAGCGCGCCTGGTAGATGGCCATCAGGGGACCTAAGCCCATGGATACGGTGGGGAACTGCCAGAAGCCCGGCATCAGCCACGGATGCGGGTAGGAGGACAGGCCACCGCCGTCCACCTCCTGGCGGAAGCGGTTCATCTGCTCCTCGCTGATGCGGCCCTCGAGGAAGGCGCGGGCGTAGATGCCGGGCGACGAATGGCCCTGGGAGAACACCAGGTCGCCTTCCTGATTGTCGTTGTAGGCCTTGAAGAAGTGGTTGAAGCCCACGTCGTACAGGGTGGCACTCGACGCGAAGGAGGCGATGTGGCCGCCCAGCTCGGAGGACATGCGGTTGGCCTGCACCACCATGGCCATGGCGTTCCAGCGGATGAAGGAGCGGATGCGCCGCTCCATGGCCTTGTCGCCGGGGAAGCGCGGCTGCTGGGTCAGCGGGATGGTGTTCAGGTAGGCGGTGTTCGCGCTGAAGGGCAGATAGGCCCCGGAGCGGCGCGCCTTGTCGATCAGTCGCTCAAGCAGGTAGTGGGCGCGCTCTGCACCCTCGTTCTCGAACACCCCGTCCAGGGCATCGAGCCATTCCTGTGTTTCCTGCGGATCGAGGTCAGGTTTGGAAGCCATGACTGCCTCTCTGGTTGGTAACGTTGCTGATATCGCCACGACGTTGCGCCAGTGCAGCCGGGCTGGGATGGTGAGAATTTAAGCAGAAAGCCCCTAGCATTGCGACAGCATTTTAACGTTTCTTTATTTTTTAATGAGTTAAGTCACTTTTTATGTTTGACAATCGTCCTATTTATTACCAGCCTTCCGGGCATAAAAAAACGGCCCCGCCGGAGCGGGGCCGTTGATTCCATGGACATTTTTGATCCGTCAGGGATTGACGGACGGCCAAGTCTCCGGCGGCGGATTGCCATCGTATACCAGACTTCGGCGCCGCTGCAGATAGGCGTCGCGCACAAAGGCATAAGGGTCCAGCGCCGCCGCCTCCAGCACCCGACTGGCATCCAGCAGATCGGCGCGGGTATCGATGATGTTGAGGCCCTTCACCGACCAGCGCACCGTGTCGTCCTCGATGTAGTTGACCGGATCCAGGTACCACTCGGCCACCAGACCCACGCCGTCGCGCACGGAACTGGGGCCCAGCACCGGCAGCACCAGGTAGGGACCGGGGTTTATGCCCCAGGTGCCCATGGTCTGGCCAAAGTCCTCACCATACTTGGGCAGGTCCATGTTGCTGGCGACATCCATGAAACCGGCCACGCCCACGGTGGTGTTGACCACCACCCGGCCCACATCAGTGACAGCACGTCCCAGCTTGAGCTGCAGCAGGTTGTTCACCGCCGAACTCACGTCGCCGAGATTGTCGAAGAAGTTGGTCACGCCGCGATTGACCGGTGCCGGCATGATGGCGTTGTAGCCTCTAGCCAGCGGCTTCATGACCGCCGTGTCCAGATCGTCATTGAAGCGATACATGACCCGGTTGAAGCTTTCCAGCGGATCGCTGGGGTCACGATAGTCATCGGCGACGGTAGCGCAGCCCGACAGGGAGACAGCGGCACTCATGGAAAGAGCGACCAACAGCCGCTTGCGCAAAAACTTGTTCATCTTGGTTCCTGGTAGTCCCTTGTTATCCAGCCGACCAGCATCACCTTCCATGGTGACGCCACAGCAAACCAGCTGCGTTGCTTGCGACCATGTACCCACCTGCTAAGAATAGCTCGCCGCTTCCCACCCTCTCAAGTTATGCGCACGCGCACTGCACCACTCGATTGATCTATGGCAACCTTACAGCATTCGACTCCAACCGGGCTTTCGACGACGCAGCCAGGCCAACAACGCCGCAAACATCGCTATTCAGCGGCAGTTTAGATAACCTCCCGCCCCGTGAATGCACCAACCCAGAACGCCCCCTCGCCCATCGCCCGCCGCTTTCGCGGCTTTCTGCCCGTGGTGGTGGATGTGGAGACTGCCGGCTTCAAGGCCGAAACGGATGCGTTGCTGGAGGTCGCCGCGGTGATCGTCGAGATGGACAACGAGGGGCGCCTGCGGCCGGGCGAAACCGCTCACGCCCACGTGGCGCCCTTTCCCGGTGCCAACCTGGACCCGCGGGCCCTGGCTTTTAACGGTATAGACCCGTCGCACCCTTTTCGCCAGGCGCTGGCCGAACGCGACGCCCTGAAGCAGGTGTTCGCGCCGGTACGGCATGCCGTCAAGGAACAGGGCTGTACCCGCGCCATCCTGGTGGGGCACAACGCCTTCTTCGACCTCGGCTTTCTCAACGCCGCCGTGGAAAGGACCCGTTGCAAGCGCAACCCCTTCCACCCCTTCAGCACCTTCGACACCGTCAGCCTGGCGGGCCTGGCCTATGGCCAGACCGTGCTGGCCAAGGCCGCCCGGGTGGCCGGCCTGCCCTGGGACGAGAGCGAGGCGCACTCGGCCCTGTACGACGCCCAGCAGACCGCCGAGCTGTTCTGCGCCATCGTCAACCGCTGGGGCGAGATGGATGAAAGCCCTGTCTGGCTCGGTGACTGATACAACCGGACACGACGAACCACACGCCTGAATGGCAGGCACAAAAAAAGCGGGGCAGCGCCCCGCTGTTTTACGCTCCCATCGAAGTCGGGACTCAGCCTTCGGCCGGCCAGTGCTGGGCCGCTTCCTTGACCATCTTCTGCAGGTCGCCGCTGGCGTGCATCTCCAGGGTGATGTCGCAGCCGCCGACCAGTTCGCCGTTGATGTACACCTGCGGAAAGGTGGGCCAGTCGGCAAAACGCGGCAGGTTCTCGAAGATCTCCGGGTCTGCCAGCACGTTCACGTAGGCGAAACGCTCACCGCAATCCTGCAGGGCGGCCGCGGTGCGGGAGGAAAAGCCGCACTGTGGAAACTGCGGGGTGCCCTTCATGTAAACGATGATGGGATTGCTCTCCACCTGCTCTTTGATGCGATCCAGGACGTCCATACTGACACCTCGTAAAAATGCGTTACCGACCCGCCCTAGTGGGGGTCGCGAAAGGGGAATTCAAGCCACAGCGGCGGATGGCGGCCATTCTACCCGCCCCGGCACCCAGCAGACACCGCACAAAAGGTCGGGACAAAGGCGCCGCAACCGGCCGGCTCAGGACCCGGCGCCGTCCACATTGCGCTGCAGCCACAGCTCCAGCAGCGCCAAGTGCCACAACTTGCTGCCCAGGATGCGGGTGTGGTGCATCTCCGGCGCGGCCAGCAGCATGTCGATGTAGGGCCGCTCGAACAGGCCGCGCTCGCGGGCGGCCTGTGAATTGAGGATGTCGCGCATGAAGTCCATGAAGGCCCCGCGCACGTACTTGAGCGCCGGCATGGGGAAGTAGCCCTTGGGCCGGTCGATCACCGCGTCCGGCACGATGCCGCGGGCGATGAGCTTGAGCAGGTGCTTGCCGTCCGATTTCAGCTTCAGCTCCGGCGGGCAGCGTGCCGCCAGCTCCACCAGCTGGTGGTCGAGGAACGGCACCCGCGCCTCCAGGCCCCAGGCCATGGTCATGTTGTCCACCCGCTTGACCGGGTCATCGACGATCAGGGTGGTGCAGTCCAGCTTGAGCACCGCGTCCAGGAAGGTATCGGATTTCGCATCGGCCAGCCGGTCGGCGATGAACTCGCCGGTCCAGTCCTCGCCCCGGTAGCCCGGCTGCACCATGCGCAGGAACTCGGCATGGTCGCGGTCAAAATAGTGCTTGCGAAAACGCTCCAGCCGCGTGCCCTCGGTCTCGGCCATCATCCGCGGGTACCAGAAGTAGCCGCCGAACACCTCGTCTGCACCCTGCCCCGACTGCACCACCTTGATGTTTTTCGACACCTGCTCGGACAGCAAGTAGAAGGCCACCGCGTCCTGGCCGAACATCGGCTCGGCCATGGCGTCCACCGCCTCGGGCAGGCGCGGCAGCACCTCGTCGTTGGAGGCCATGAACTTGTGGTGGTGGGGCTGGTACATCTCGACCACCGGGTCGGAGTACTCGAACTCGTTGCCCTTCTCCTCCGGCTGGTCCTCGAAGCCGACGGTGAAGGTGTGCAGATCCTTGACGCCGGCCTCGGCCAACAGTGCCACCAGCAGGCTGGAGTCCAGGCCGCCGGACAGCAGCACGCCGACCGGCACGTCGGCCACCTCCGAGCGCTTACGCACGGCCTCGCGCAGTCCTTCGTGGATGGCCTCGACCCATTCGTCCTCGCTGCGCGGCTCCGGCTCGCGGGTGGCGTCCAGTTCCCAGTAACACCTGGGTTGCGGTTCGCCGCGGCCGCTGATCAGCATGGAATGACCGGGTTCCAGCTTGCGCACGCCTGACAGGATGGTGCGCGGTGCCGGAATCACCGCGTGCAGGGTGTACTGGAAGTGCAGCGCCACCGGGTCGATGGCGGTGTCTACGCCGCCGCCGGCCAGCAGCGCCTGGGGGCTGGAGGCAAAGCGCAGCCGGTTGCCGTCCAGCGACCAGTACAGCGGCTTGATGCCGAAGCGGTCGCGGGCCAGGAACAGGGTCTTGGCGCGCATGTCCCACACCGCGATGGCGAACATGCCGTGCAGGTGCCTGGGTGCGTCCTCGCCCCACTCGCGGTAGGCCTTGAGGATGACCTCGGAATCGCCGTCGCTGAAGAAGTGGTGTCCCTTCTCTTTCAGCTGCGCGCGCAGTTCCTTGTAGTTGTAGATGGTGCCGTTGAACACCAGCGCCAGGCCCAGCTCGGCGTCGATCATCGGCTGGTGGGACTTCTCCGACAGATCGATGATGGACAACCGGCGGTGACCGAAGCCCAGGCTGCCGTCACTGAAGGCGCCGCTGTGGTCGGGACCGCGTCGCTCCAGGCGCTCGCTCATGCGGCCGATGGCCGCCATATCCGCCGGGGCGCCATCGAAACGCAATTCACCACAGATGCCGCACATAGATTCAGGTCACTTGTTGGTTTGGATGGACAGCGGGACGCGGAGGGCGCGGGGATCCGCAGAGAACGCCAAGAAAGTTAAGGCCACACCTGGCAAAAATCCAGCGGCAGCGCACCGGCAACGCCACAGACCCGGCGATCTCCGCGCGCCTTGCAGCCTGACGGCCCCGCTGCTCAGGCTTCGCCCCAGCCACCGCCACCCGGGGTTTCGATGCGCAGGCGGTCGCCGACGGCCACCTTGAGTTCGCACTTGGCCGGCAGCTCGGCGTCGTTGAGCAGGTTGCACCCCGGCTGCCCGTCAGCGCCGCCGGCAATACCCCAGGGGACATGGCGACGTCGCTCGGTCAGCAGCGACACCTGGGCCGGCTGCAGGAACTCGTACTCGCGCACCAGGCCGTCGCCACCGGCGCGCAGGCCCGCGCCACCGGAACCGCGGCGCAGGCCGTATTGCCGCACCCGCAGCGGATAACGCCCTTCCAGCACCTCCACCGGGGTGTTCAGGGTGTTGGTCATGTGGGTCTGGCGACCGGACAGGCCGCCACCAGCACGCCCCGCGCCCATGCCGCCGCCAATCGTTTCGTAGTAGTCCCAGCCGTTGTCGGGCTGATCGGCACCCATGGCCAGGTTGTTCATGCTGCCGTGGCTGGCCGCGGGCAGCAGCTCGGGCAGCGCCTTGGCCAGCGCGCCCAGCACCACGTCCACCACCCGGGTGCTGGTCTCGACATTGCCGGCGGCAACCGCCCCCGGGGCGCGGGCATTGAGCAGGCAGCCTTCCGGGGCATCCAGGGTGATGGGGCGGAAGGCACCGGCGCAGGCGGGTGTCTGCGGCGGCATCAGGCAGCGGAACACGTAATACACGCCTGCCGCCGCCACCGACAGCGGACAATTGACGTTGCCCGCCACCTGGGCGGCGGTGCCGGCAAAATCGGCGTGCACCCGGCCGGCGCTGACCTGCAACCGCAAGCGGATGGGAATGTCCTGCTGCCCCTGGCCGTCGTCGTCGAGGAAATCCTCGAACAGGAACTCGCCATCCGGGATCGCCGCCAGGGCATCGCCGGCCAGACGCTCGGCATAGCCGTTGAGCGCAGCCAATGCCGCCGTAAAGGCCGCGTGGCCCATGCCCGTCACCAGCGCAAGCAGGGTTGCGGCCCCGGCGCGGTTGGCGCTGAGCTGGGCGGCGAAATCGCCCTCCGACTCGGCACGATTGCGGGTGCCGGCCAGGATGTCCTCGAACACGTCGCGGTCCAGCACCCCGCCCGCCACCAGCCGGGTGGGCGGGATCACCATGCCCTCCTCCGCCAGCGAGGCGGATACCGGCATGGAACCCGGGCTGTCGGCGCCGATGTCGGCATGGTGGGCGCGGTTGACCACGAAGCCCACCAGTTCACCGGCCAGGTGCACCGGCGCGATCAGGGTCACGTCAGGCAGGTGGGTGCCACCCAGATAGGGATCGTTGACCACCACCTGGTCGCCGGGCTGCCAGTCCTGCCCGGCCACCAGGTCGCGCATGGCATAGGCCATGCTGCCCAGGTGCACCGGGATATGGGCGGCCTGGGCACACAGCTCGCCCGCAGGGTCGAACACCGCACAGGAGAAATCCAGCCGGTCGCGGATATTGGGCGAGAAAGCGGCATTGCGCAGCACCGCACCCATCTCGTCACATACCGCACCGAGCCGGCTGGCAAAGATATTGAGTTCTATCCCGTTCATGGCATCCCAAGTCACCGGGGGGTAACGCATCGGCGGGCATCATGGCGCAGGTCGTGAGGCCTTGCCAGCCTGCGGCTTCAATTGCACAGGCCGATCCCGACCATTAGAATCAGCCCTTTGTATATGGCCAAGCTTTTTGCTGGGTTTTTAGCCGCATCTTCAGGAGCTGCAGAAAATGAGCCACGAACTTCCCGCCCTGCCCTATGCCGAAGACGCCCTGGCACCGGTGATCTCCGCCGAGACCATCAGCTACCACTACGGCAAGCACCATCAGACCTATGTCACCAACCTGAACAACCTGATCCCGGGCACCGAATTCGAGTCCATGTCGCTCGAAGACATCGTCAGGAAGTCCTCAGGCGGCATCTTCAACAATGCAGCCCAGGTGTGGAACCACACCTTCTACTGGAACTGCCTGAGCCCCAACGGCGGCGGCGAGCCCAGCGGCGCACTGGCCGAGGCCATCAACAGCGCCTTCGGTTCCTTCGCCGAGTTCAAGACCAAGTTCAGCCAGTCCGCCGCCACCAACTTCGGCTCCGGCTGGACCTGGCTGGTGAAGAACAGCGACGGCAGCGTGGCGATCGTCAACACCAGCAACGCCGCCACCCCGCTGACCGGCGACCAGACCCCGCTGCTGACCATCGACGTGTGGGAACACGCCTACTACGTCGACTACCGCAATGCCCGTCCCAAGTACCTGGAAGAGATCTGGAAGATCGTCAACTGGGACTTCGTTGCCAAGAACTTCGCGGGCTGAGTCCAACATCCAGCGTCAGGAAAGGCCGCCCGAGCCCACCGGGCGGCCTTTTTTTATAACCAACAGAACAATTCCGGAGGAACACCATGAACCCATTGAAGAACCCCTGGTACAGCGCCCTTGCCGGCCTGATCCTGGCTGTCATCATTGCCTTTGTCATGCGCACCGGCACCGTCAATCATGCCGAAATCGTCGTCTGGTTCCACGTCGTCGTGGGCATCATGTGGATCGGCCTGCTGTACTACTTCAACTTCGTTCAGGTGCCGGCCGTCAACGCCGCGCTGGCCGACAAGGAACCCGGTCCCGCCGCCATCAACAAGTACGTCGCACCGCGGGCCCTGTGGTTCTTCCGCTGGGCGGCCCTGCTGACCTGGTTGTCCGGTGCCGCCACCCTGTACAAGATGGGCATCATGCATGAGGCCATGACCTTCACCAGCGAAGCCGCCAACGTGAACATCCTGGGCGTCGGTGCCTGGCTGGGCACCATCATGCTGCTCAACGTGTGGGGCCCGATCTGGCAGAACCAGAAGAAGCTGCTGGGTATCAAGCCGGCCACCGACGCGGAAAAGGCCAAGGCAAAGGTCATTGCCCTGTACGCTTCGCGCATCAACACCCTGCTGTCCATCCCGATGCTGCTGGGCATGACCGCCTACGGTCACGGCCTGCCTTTCTAAGGCAGCGCCGCTGCCGGGGCCTTCCCGGCAGGCATCAAAAACCCGGCCTTGCGGCCGGGTTTTTTATTGTCCACCCGCTTGCACTTCCCAGCCTTTCCCGCTAGCGTTCCGCCTTTGCCGCGAAAAGCAGGCGGCACACGGCGGAGGTGGTCCCCGTAACACAGGGACTGCCTTTTTGTTTTTGGGATATTTGGCAGGAAGGCGGGTGCATCGTGAGTAATGCGCTGATGACCACTTACAAGCGGCTGCCGGTGAGCTTCACCCACGGTGAAGGCGCCTGGCTGTGGGACGAGCAGGACAAGCGTTATCTGGACGCCCTGTCCGGCATCGCCGTGTGCAGCCTGGGTCACGCCCACCCGGCGGTGACCCGCGCCCTGTGCGAACAGGCCGGCCGCCTGGTACACACCTCCAATGTCTACGGCATCCCCAACCAGGAAAAGCTGGGCGACACCCTCACCCAACTGGCCGACATGGAGCGGGTGTTCTTCGCCAACTCCGGCGCCGAGGCCAACGAGGCCGCCATCAAGCTGGCCCGCCTGTACGGTCACGGCAAGGGCATCGACCTGCCGCTGATCGTGGTCGCCGAAAACAGCTTCCACGGCCGCACCCTGGCCACCCTCACCGCCACCGGCAACCGCAAGGTGCAGGCCGGCTTCGAGCCCCTGGTACAAGGCTTCGTCCGGGTGCCCTACGGTGACGCCGAGGCGCTCAGGACCGTCGCCGCCAACCAGCCCAACGTGGTGGCGGTGCTGCTGGAACCGATCCAGGGCGAAGGCGGCGTGAACATCCCGCCCGGCGATTACCTGAACCAGGTACGGGACATCTGCGATGCCAACGACTGGCTGATGATGCTGGACGAGATCCAGACCGGCATGGGCCGCACCGGCCGTATGTTCGCCCATCAGCACAACGGCATCCGCCCGGACGTGATGACCCTGGCCAAGGCGCTGGGCAACGGCGTGCCCATCGGTGCCTGCCTGGCTGCCGGCCAGGCAGCCAGCCTGTTTGCCCCCGGCAACCACGGCTCCACCTTCGGCGGCAACCCGCTGGTCTGCGCCGCCGCCCAGGCGGTGTGCGACACCCTGGTGTCCGACAACCTGGTGGCACGTGCCGAGACCCTGGGCCAGGAACTGCTGGACGGCTTCCGTGCGCAGCTGGGCGACGTGGCCGGCGTCACCGCCATCCGCGGCCTGGGCCTGATGATCGGCATCGCGCTGGATCGCCCCTGCGCCGAGCTGGTCGGCAAGGCCCTGGCGCAAGGCCTGCTGATCAACGTCACCGCCGACAGCGTCATCCGGCTGCTGCCGCCGCTGATCATGGATGCGGCGCAGACCCAACAACTGATCGACGGGGTATCCGCCCTGGTGAAGGACTTCCTCGCCGGCGCCTGACCCCCGCGGGAAACAGACCATGGCAGACAACTTCTTCCCGGCAAACGGGCCGCGACACTTCCTCACCCTGCTCGACCTGAGCCCCGCCGAGCTGCGCGGCCTGATCGCGCGCGCCAGCGAGCTGAAACGCAGTTGGCGAGCCGGCGAGGTGATCGCACCGCTTAAGAACCGCGTACTGGGGATGATCTTCGAAAAATCCTCCACCCGTACCCGAGTGTCCTTCGAGGCCGGCATGGCACAGCTGGGCGGCTCGGCGCTGTTCCTGTCGCCCCGCGACACCCAGCTGGGCCGTGGCGAGCCCATCGAGGACACCGCCCGGGTGCTGTCGCGCATGGTCGACTGCGTGATGATCCGCACCTTCGATCATGCAGACATCGAGACCTTCGCCGCCCACTCGCGGGTACCGGTGATCAACGGCCTGACCGACTGGGTCCATCCCTGCCAGCTGCTGGCGGACATGCAGACCTGGTTCGAACACCGCGGCGACATCGCCGGCAAGACGGTGACCTGGGTCGGCGACGGCAACAACATGTGCCACTCCTACATCAACGCCGCACGCCAGTTCGATTTCCAGCTGCATATCGCCTGCCCCGAGGGCTACGACCCGGACCCCGCGCTGCTGGAAGCCAACAGCGACCGCTGCACCGTGTTCCGCGACCCGCGCGCCGCCGTCAAAGGCGTGGACCTGGTGGCCACCGATGTGTGGGCCAGCATGGGCCAGGAGGACGAGCAGGCGCTGCGTGAAAAGGCCTTCGCCGGTTACCGCGTCGATACCGCCATGATGGCCAGCGCCAACAAGGACGCGCTGTTCTTCCACTGCCTGCCTGCCCACCGCGGCGAGGAAGTGGACGCCGAGGTCATCGACCACCCGGACAGCGTGGTGTGGGACGAGGCCGAGAACCGCCTGCACGCCCAGAAGGCGCTGCTGGAATTCCTGCTGCTGGGCCACTCACCGGCCTGACCAGCAGGGGAAGCGACACGGTCGTTTGCAGTAAACTCTATTTCTTTCCCCGATCCGCGACGCCGGCCCGCCATGCTGCTGAAGGTTGAAAACATCACCTGTCGCTACGACGACCAGCCGGTCGTCGAGGGCATGGACTTTGCCGTCGCGCGCGGCGAGATCGTCAGCCTGCTCGGCCCCTCGGGCTGCGGCAAGACCACCGCGTTGCGCGCCATCGCCGGCTTCGAGCCGATCAGCGCCGGCCGCATCCTGATCGACGGCAAGGCGGTGTCCGAGCCCGGCCGCACCCTGGCCCCGGAGGCCCGCCACTTCGGCATGGTGTTCCAGGACTACGCCCTGTTCCCCCACCTGACGGTGGCCGACAACATCGCCTTCGGCCTGCGTGACGCCAGCGCCGCCGAGCGACGGGCAACCATCGGTCACCTGCTGGCGGCCACCGGCCTGCAGAACCTGGGTGAGCGCTATCCCCACGAGCTGTCCGGCGGCCAGGCCCAGCGCGTGGCCCTGGCCCGCGCGCTGGCGCCCAAGCCGCTGCTGCTGCTGATGGACGAGCCGTTTTCCAACCTGGACGTGGAACTGCGCGAGCGGCTCAGCCTGGAGGTGCGCGACATCCTCAAGGCCGAAGGCATCACCGGCATCCTGGTCACCCACGACCAGCACGAGGCCTTCGCGGTGTCGGACAAGATCGGTGTCATGCACGGCGGACGCATCCTGCAGTGGGACACGCCGTACAACCTGTATCACGAACCGGCGCACCGATTCGTGGCAGACTTCGTCGGCCAGGGTGAATTCCTGCTCGGTGAGGTGATCGGCCCGGACAGCTTCCAGACCGAACTGGGCGTGCTCAAGACCGACAAGGCCTGTGCCGACTCGCTGGGCCGCAAGGTGGACGTGCTGTTCCGACCGGACGACATCATCCCCGACGAATCGGGTGACATCCTGACCACGGTGGTGGAAAAGGCCTTCAAGGGTGCGGAGATCCTCTATACCCTGCAACTGCCCAGCGGCGGCCGGTTGCTGTCGCTGTTTCCCAGCCATCGCAACCACGCCCTGGGCGAAGCGGTCCGGGTGCGCATCGACGCGCAGCACCTGATCTGCTTCCCTCATCAAGGCTGACACCAGGCCAAGCAACGTACCGGACCCAAACCCGTGAATAGAGCCCTCAGACTACTGATCGTCACCCTGGCCCTGGGCCTCGCCCTGCCCGCCCTGGCCGAGACCCGCTACGTCACCGACCAATTGAAGATCACCCTGCGCACCGGCGAGAGCAGCAGCCACCGCATTATCCGCATGCTGCCCAGCGGCATGCCGCTGGAGGTGATATCCAGCAATCCCGAGACCGGCTACAGCCAGGTACGTGCCGGCAACAGCGAAGGCTATGTACTGACCCGTCAGCTGCTCGATGAACCGTCGGCCCGGGACCAGCTGGATGCCCTCAAGGCGCGGGTGGCCGCACTGACCAGCGCCCCCTCCAAGCTGCGGCAGCAACTGGATGCCCTGACCGCCGAGCATCAGCAACTGCTGGCTGCTCACACCAAACTGCAGGCGGAGAAACAGACCCTGGAGCAGGACTTCGCGGCGCTGCAGCGTACCGCCAGCAGCGCCGTGCAGATCGCCGACGAGCGCAACGCGCTGCGCAAGCAGGTGTCCGACCTGACCCGCCAGTCGGCGGACCTGCAGCTGCGCACCAACGAGCTGGAGAACAACAACCTGCAGGAATGGTTCCTGATCGGCGCCGGCGTGCTGCTAGGTGGCATGGTGCTCGGCCTGTTGTTGCCCAACCTGAAGCTGCGTCGCCGCCGCAGCAACTGGGACTCCCTGTAATCCCAGCGGGGGCCGGACAGGCCCCGCCATCGACTGCAGCCTAGCCGCAGCAGCGCCCGCCGGCCTGCTGGATCGGTGGGCAGGGCACGTCGCCGTACGAACAGAACACGCAGCAGTCGCCGGGCTTGGGCTTGAGGAGGGCCTTGCACTGCTCGCACTCGTAATACCACTGACAGGCGTCGGTGGGCATGGTCTCGGTCTTCACCTGGCCGCACACGGGACAGGTGAGGGTCGACGCCAGGATGATGTCGTCGCTCATGACTGCAGTCCCCTCATTGGCCAGCCGGGGTCCGCGGCATGATCTGTTCAGAGGGATAGCCGGCATCGGCAGTCGCTTTGGGTTGAATCATGGTGGCCGCCGAGAAATGGGACACGGACGCCAGTGTGCACGCCGTACCCAGGTACGGAGTCAAGCGGTCACGAATACCGCCCGGGCAAGGATGCCGACCAGCCCGGGGAAGCGGCCTAGTGCGGCTGGGGCCGCGGACGGTGCAGGGCCCAGCCCACCAGCAGGCCGGCGACGAACACCAGCGGCAGCAGCAGGGCGCGGGACATGGACAGGGTCCAGAACAGGAAACGGACCTCCACCACCTCGGTGTTCTGCAGCACCAGCACCGCCACCAGCAGGGCCAGTGCCAGCCCCAGGTAGGCCTTCGGGGTCAACGATCGCATCAGGGTGTCTCCGGGTCGCTGTGGTCATCACTGAGCGCCTGCACCAGCGGGCAGGCGGCATCGTCTGGATTTTCCTGGCAGGCGGCCAGCGCCCCTTCCAGGGCGGTGGCCATGGCCGCCAGGTCTTGTTGCTTGGCACGCACCAGCGCCAGCTTGCGCTCGGCCAGCGCCTGGGTCCGGCCGCAGCACCCGTCGCCCAGTTCGAGCAGTTCGCCGATCTCGTCCAGGCTGAAGCCCAGTCCCTTGGCGCGCTGGATGAACTGCAACCGCGCCCGACTGCTCGACGGATAGGCGCGGAAACCGCCCAGCGGTCGTGGCGGCTGCTCGATCAGACCCTTGCGCTCGTAAAAGCGAATGGTCTCCACACCCACCCCGGCGGCCCTGGCCAGCTGGCCGATGGTCAGAGCGCGCGGCTGCAGCGTGGTCTTGGCGCGCGATGACATGGATCGCTCAGGCACCTGCTGCGGGGGCCGCCGCGCTGCGTGCGGTCCAGTTGCGCCAGCCCACCACCGCGCCGGCCGTGGCGAACATCAGCAGGGAATAGATCACCGCCGGGATCGCCATGGCCGCGTTCTGCAGCAGCGCTGTGGCGATGACGATGGCCAGGGTGCCGTTCTGGATGCCCACCTCGATCACGATGCTGATCGCCTGCCGGTCGTCCAGCCCCGACCCGCGCGCGATCAGCCAGCCCAGCGCCATGGTGGCGATATTCAGCCCCAGCACCAGCGGCCCCAGGCTCGACAGGTTCGCCATGATCATCGCCTGCTCCTTGAGCACGATCATCACGATCAGCAGCGCCAGGAACAGCATCGACACCACCTTCACCGTCCCCTGCGAACGCTGCGCAAAACCCGGCGCCCGGGCGCGGATGAACATGCCGATGGCGACCGGCAGCAGGGTGATCAGTGCCACCTGCAGGATGGTCTTGAGCACCGGCAGCTGGAATGCCGCCCCCTCCTGCCCGAAGGCCAGCAGGGCGCCGTTCACCACCAGCGGGATGGTGAACACCGTCACCAGGCTGGTCACCGCGGTCAGTGTCACCGACAGCGCCACATCACCCCGCGCCAGGTGGGAGAACAGGTTGGAGGTCACGCCACCGGGGCAGGCGGCAATGATCATGAAGCCGACCGCCAGCAACGGCGACACCACGAACAGCCACACCAGGCCGAAGGCCAGCAGCGGCAGCAACAGCAGCTGCCCCACCAGGCCCACGCTGACCGCGCGCGGATAGCGCAGCACCCGGCGGAAATCGTCCGTCACCAGGGACATGCCCATGCCGATCATGATCAGGGCGAGGCTGAGCGGCAGCGCGATGCTCGTCAGGGTGCTGGCTTGCATGGGGTGTCTCCTGGCGGGGAAGTGATGGGTACCGGCAACCGCCACGAGTCTCGCACGACACCCATGCCCAGGCCAGCCGACCGATGGGAGCTAAACCGCGCTCAACGCCCGGCCAGCTTGCCCAGCACGTAGCCCACCGCTACGAATCCGAAGCTGGCGGTGACATGAGTCGCCGCACCGAAACCCGCGCAATTGAGCCCGGAGGCCGCCGGCGGCTCGTCCAGATCGCAGGCGGCGCCACGCTCGGGCTGGCGCGGTTGTTCGGTGGAATACACCGCCGGCACGTTGAAACGGCGCTTGAGGTTGCTGCTGAAGCCGTAGTCGTTGCGCAGCAGCTTGCGGGTCTTGGCCAGCAGCGGGTCATGCTCGGTGCGCGCCAGGTCGGCCACCTGGATCCGGGTCGCGTCGCTCTGCCCGCCGGCACCGCCGGCGGTGATACAGCGGATCTTGTTGCGCCGGCAGTGGGCGATCAGCGCCGCCTTGATGCGGAAGCTGTCGATGCAGTCCATCACCCAGTCCATATCCGGAGTGATGAGTTCGGCCAGGTTGTCGGCAGCGACGAACTCCTCCACGCAGTCCACCTGGCACAGCGGGTTGATGTCCCGCACCCGCTCGGCCAGCACCTGCACCTTGGCCTTGCCGTAGTTGCCTTCCAGTGCCTGCAACTGGCGGTTGGTGTTGGACACGGCCACGTGATCCAGGTCGATCAGGGTGAGTCGGCCGATGGCGCTGCGGGCCAGTGCTTCCACCACCCAGGAGCCCACGCCGCCGACGCCCACCACGCAGACATGGGTCTGCAGGAAGCGGCCCAGGGCCGCCTCGCCGTACAGGCGGGAAATGCCGCCGAATCGGCGTTCCAGGTCATCGCTCATTGGTCGAGTACATGCGTCATGTGATCCGGGGCTGGCGATGTTACCGCGACGCCCTGCGCCGCAACAGACGCCCGCTAGTCTCATCACCACGGCACGCAGCCGAACAGATCCAACGCAAGTGATGCAACAGGCCATTCGGCTACGCTGGCCGAAACACCGTAAGCTGTAATAGGGATCGTGCTGCGCAATCGCACGTGGTCACGCCAGACGCCCGGGTCAACATGCCAACAATAATCACAAACACCGCCCCGCCAGAATCCCCGCATAGCATCCCAACCGGGCTGTCGTTCCTGCTGGCAGTGCTGTGCTGCTGCCTGCTCAACCTGACCGCCCCGCAGGCCAGGGCCGCTGACACGCCGCAAGGCGCCCAGGCGACGGAGGATGAACTGCGGGCCCTGCTGTATGACAAGCGCCGGGACTACAACCGCTGGTTCCCCGAGATCGAATTCGTCATCCTGGAAGGCGGGGACAGCTGGGTGGACGACATGCTCACCGCCTCCACCCTGCTCGGACATCAACCGGTCAGCCTGGACTATGAGCACACCCCGGCGGATCGCGAGACCCTGATCATCCTCACCGGCGTGCGTCTGCGGCAGATGCTAAGCAGCCGAATGCCGTCCGCCACCCTGTACAAGGCCGACGAGCCACTGGGGTGGCGCGACAACATCTGCGTACTCACCATCAGCCCGCAGTTGTTCGCCGCAGCGGATTTCAATCTCACCGGTTACCTGTTCGAACCCGCCGACGATGCATCAGCACCCAGTCGACCCGTCGTGCACAAGGCCTATCGGCGGGAATTTCTCGAATTCGTCTTCGATCACGAGGCATTCCATTGCCTGGACTCGCTGTACAACGGTCCACAACCCATGTCGCAAGAGACCTACTGGGCGGAGTACTACCATTACCGCAATGAAAACGGCGCCGATGCCTTTGGCGTGGCGATGCATATCCGCCGCTACCAGCAGGTCACCGACTTCGTGAATCATCTGCGGGACCTGCGTGGCGCAGCCCTGCTGGTCGGCGACAGTGCCCATTGGACCCCGCAGATCATCGACAGGGTTGCCGCCACCGAAATCGGCCAGCTGGATACCGCCGCACTGTTCCGCCTGGCATCCAGGCTGCGGGATCAGGCCCTGCCCGACTATGACGCCTACCTGGCTTACCAGTGCGCGGTGCGCGAGGCTGCCAGTGACCTGGGGTTGAATGCGCAGGCACCACCCGATGCCGGACGCACACCGCCCCCGGCACTCACCGGGCAGATCCTGCAGACCACCAAGGACTGCTACGCCCGGCTCACCGGCCGCAGCTGGCCGGAACCGGACACAGGGAAATGAACAGCACTCCGCAAACCAGCGATGCAGCCCGCCTGACACATCAACGGCCGGATGCCCGGTGCAGATTCCTGATCGGCATCAAACCGGATGGGCGCAACGGATCTAGACTTCCATCTCCCCGGAAACCAAATTGGATGAACTGCCATGAAAGGATCTGCGATCACCCTGATGCTGGCCGCTGCACTGACGCTGGGCGGCACCGCCCTGGCGGCGGATGACGTCGTCTACGGCCGCCAACTGATGACTCAACAGGAACTGGCCGAACACCGGGCCAAGATGAATAGCTTTACCAGCGAAGCGGAACGCGACCGATATCGCATGGAGCACCACCAACGCATGCAGGAACGGGCCAAGCAGCGGGGTGCGACCCTGCCGGAGGATGCCGGACAGCAACCTCGTCCAGGCGCCGGCATGGGCTATGGCCCTGGCGACGGTAAAGGCAAAGGCATGGGCCGGCCCTGAGCAGACCAGGCCACGCCTTCCCGTAGGGCATGCCACAAACAACAACGCCGGCCAAATGGCCGGCGTTGTTCCAGCAAAACCAAACTGACGCTCAGTCGGCCTTCAACATGCCGTACAGCTCGTCCTTCAGCGCCAGGCGACGCTTCTTCATCTCTTCCATGGCCTCGTCGGTGGACGGCTCGATGTTCTCGTCCATGCGATACACCTCCTTGTCGACCTCGTGGTACTCCTCGAACAGCTTCTTGAAGTGGGCGTTGTCCATCTTCAGCTGGTGGATACGGTCACGGTACTCGGGGAATTCGTTCAGCAGGGGATGATGCTCGACGGACATCGGCAGACCTCATTGGGATATCGGATTTGTATCAATACGCTCAGGTTACGCATGCCGCGCCATCGCGGCCTTGATCCCGAACAATAAACGCCCTGTGCCGCAACACCGGCACAGGGCTTAAAAACGGCGCCTCAGCCCTTCTTCAGCTGGGAAAGGTCGCGCACCGCGCCCTTGGCGGCAGAGGTGGTCAGCGCGGCATAGGCCTGCAGCGCCAGCGACACATGACGTTCGCGGTTCACCGGCCGCCAGGCGTCCTCGTCCCTGGCCTCCATGGCCTCGCGGCGGTCGGCCAGTTCCTCCACCGGCACCGCCAGGTGGATCTTGCGGCGCGGGATGTCGATCTCGATGGTGTCGCCCTCTTCCACCAGGCCGATGGTGCCGCCCTCGGCGGCCTCCGGCGAGCAGTGGCCGATGGACAGCCCCGAGGTGCCGCCGGAGAAGCGGCCGTCGGTGATCAGTGCGCAGGCCTTGCCCAGGCCCTTGGACTTCAGATAGCTGGTGGGATAGAGCATCTCCTGCATGCCGGGGCCGCCCTTGGGACCCTCGTAGCGGATCACCACCACATCGCCGGCCTTGATCCGGTCGTCCAGGATGGCCGCCACCGCGGCGTCCTGGCTCTCGAACAGGCGTGCCGGGCCGGAGAACTTGAGGATGGACTCGTCCACCCCGGCGGTCTTCACGATGCAGCCATGCTCGGCCAGGTTGCCGGACAGCACGGCCAGGCCGCCGTCCTTGCTGTAGGCATGTTCGATGTCGCGGATGCAGCCGTTCTCGCGATCCAGGTCCAGGTCCGGCCACTGAACGGACTGACTGAAGGCCACCTGGGTGGGGACGCCGCCCGGCCCGGCGAGGAAACGGGTCTTCACCGCCTCTGACTCGCTGAGGGTCACGTCCCACTGCGCAAAGGCATCAGCCATGCTAGGTGCGTGAATGGTGTGGCAGTCGGCGTTGATCAGGCCGCCGCGATTCAGCTCGCTGAGGATGGCCATCACGCCGCCGGCACGATGCACATCTTCCATGTGGTACTTCTGGGTGGCCGGCGCCACCTTGCACAGGTTGGGCACCTTGCGGCTCATGCGGTCGATGTCGCTCATGGTGAAGTCGACGCCGGCCTCGTGGGCGGCGGCCAGCAGGTGCAGCACGGTGTTGGTGGAACCGCCCATGGCGATGTCCAGCGCCATGGCGTTCTCGAAGGCATCGAAGGTGGCGATGTTGCGCGGCAGCACGCTCTCGTCGTCCTGCTCGTAGTAGCGCTTGGCCAGATCGACGATCAGGCGGCCGGCCTCCAGGAACAGGCTCTCGCGCTCGGCATGGGTGGCCAGCAGCGAACCGTTGCCCGGCAGCGACAGGCCCAGCGCCTCGGTCAGGCAGTTCATGGAGTTGGCGGTGAACATGCCGGAGCAGGAACCGCAGGTGGGGCAGGCGGAGCGCTCGATGGAAGCCACCGCGGCGTCGCTCTCGTGGGGATCGGCGGCGGACACCATGGCATCCACCAGGTCCAGCTTCAGCACCCCCTTGCCGGGCAGCTTGACCTTGCCGGCCTCCATCGGGCCTCCGGATACGAACACCACCGGGATGTTCAGGCGCATGGCGGCCATCAGCATCCCCGGGGTGATCTTGTCGCAGTTGGAGATGCACACCAGCGCGTCGGCGCAGTGGGCATTGCACATGTATTCCACCGAGTCGGCGATCAGGTCGCGACTGGGCAGCGAATACAGCATGCCGCCGTGGCCCATGGCGATGCCGTCGTCCACCGCGATGGTGTTGAATTCCTTGGCCACGCCGCCGGCCTTCTCGATCTCGCGGGCCACCAGTTGCCCCATGTCCTTCAGGTGCACGTGACCGGGCACGAACTGGGTGAAGGAGTTGGAGATGGCGATGATCGGCTTGTCGAAATCGCCGTCCTTCATGCCAGTGGCACGCCACAGGGCGCGGGCGCCGGCCATGTTGCGGCCGTGGGTGGTGGTACGGGAACGATATGCGGGCATAGGACTACCGCCTCCAATGGGGCGTAAACACGATCAAAGAGGGTAAGAATATCTGAATCGGGACCCGCCAGACCACCGCGTTTACGGGGTTGATGGCGTGCATGCCCCGCAGGAAGCACCAAGCCAACGCAAGGAGGGCCGCATGAGCCTTAGGATCTGCAGCTACAACCTGGAATGGTTCGACGACCTGTTCGCCCCTGACCACAGCCTGCGCCGCGGCCGGGTGAACGCCGACGCCGGCGGCTTCCGTCGCCCCGGAGTCATGGGTGCGCCGCCGTGTGGACGCCTGGCTGGATGACGGTCACCCGGTGGTGGTGGTGGGCGACATCAACGACGGCCCAGGCATGGACTGGTTTGAACTGCGCTTCGGCAAGAGCGCTGTGGACCTGCTGATCGGCGACCTGTACCAGCCCGACCGGATCCTGCGCAGCCTGGGCGGCAGGCCGCGCTGCACGCGTACTGGCTGGAAACCGGCCTCGGCGCGCTGCAAGGACCGGGGCACCGAAACCTATGTCAACGCGCTCATTGATCACCTGCTGGTCAGCCCCGATCTGGCTACTGCGGCCAGCGGCCATCGGCTATGGAACCCCTGTCAGGAAAACGGCCTGGCGGGACTCAAGAGCGACTTGAATGCGGCCTCGGACCACTTCCCCGCCAGCCTCGACATCGATCCCTGACAAAGAATTCAATTCCCGGGCGATCGAAGGACAACCACGCCCAAACCTGCTCCAGACCATGCTTCGTCAAACGGGGGGTAACAATACTTGACGGGTCGCAATGCAGATTTCGACAGATCACCCGATAGTTATCAGTAATAGACCGTGGGCGGCATATGGCATGGCACCCGCGGGCGGCTTATTTACCGGGTGAATAGATGCGTAACAGGCAGGCAGCCAATCGGATCGGCAATATCGAGGATCTGAACAAGGCCCTTCAGGACATGCAACCACACCCAGAGCGCCTGCTCGGCTCGTTGCTGCTCGATGATGGCGCCATCACCGAGGCCCAGTTGGCCGATGCCCTGGAGCGCAAGCAGCAGGAACCGCACCGGCGCATCGGTGAACTGCTTGAAGAGTACGCCGGGGTGGATCCCAGCCAGGTGGCGCTGGCATTGGGACAGAAGTTCGGTATCCCTTATGTGGCACTGGACCAGTTCCACATCGACCCCGAGGTGCTGTCCCGGGTACCCCTGGAAATCGCGCTGGAACACAATGTGCTGCCCTTGGGTGAGGTCAGCGGCACCGTGATCCTGGCCATGGAAAACCCGCTGGACTGGGACGCCCGCGCGGCCATCAGCTTCCAGGCCAACCGCTACGTGGAGGCGGTGATCGCCTCGGCGCGGGACATCGCGGCAACCCTGGGGCGCTATTACGACAAGCACGGCGTCGAGGACGAACTGGCCATCAACCCGGTCTGGGAGGATTCGTCCGACACCAACGACATCAGCAAGGATGCCAAGCTGGGCGAAGCCGAGCAGCGCCCCATCGTGCGCATGCTCAATGCCATCCTGCTGCAGGCCGTGGCGCACAACGCCTCGGACATCAATATCCGCCCCGAGAAAGACCGGGTGAACATCTACTACCGTGTCGACGGCAAGGAACAGTTCATCCGCAGCATGAACAAGGGCATGCACCCGGCCCTGGTCAGCCGCATCAAGGTCACCGGCCGCATGAACCTGGCCGAACACCGCATGCCGCAGGACGGCCATGCCCGACTCAACCACAGCGGCAAGGAGATCGACCTGCGGCTGTCGGTGATCCCCACCGTCACCGGCGAGAGCGTGGTGATCCGCATCCTCGACACCTCGGTGGGACTCAAGCCGCTGGACAAGATCGGTTTCAGCGCCCGCGACCAGCGGGTACTGCGCGGCATCATGGCCCGTAACAACGGCATGTTCCTGGTCACCGGCCCCACCGGCTCGGGCAAGTCCACCACCCTGTATTCCATCCTCAACGAGATGAAGCAGCGCGGCCCCCACGTGATCACCGTGGAGGACCCGGTGGAATACCAGATAGACGGCGTTGAGCAGATCCAGGTGGCCTCGCACCGCGGCTACACCTTCGCCGAGGCATTGCGCCACATCCTGCGCCACGACCCGGACGTGATCATGATCGGCGAGATCCGCGACCAGGAGACCGCCCGCATCGCCAACAAGGCCGCACTCACCGGTCACTTCGTGCTCAGCACCCTGCACACCAACGACGCAGCCTCCGCAGTCACCCGCCTGATGGACATGGACGTGGAACCCTACCTGCTGAGCACCACCCTGCTCGGCTCCATGGCACAGCGACTGCTGCGCCTGAACTGCAAGCACTGCCTGGAGGACGATCCCGCACCGGAATCGCTGCGCAAGCGCCTGCGGGTGGCCGAAGGCGAGGTCTTCAAGCGCGGCGCCGGCTGTCCGGCCTGCAACCAGAGCGGCTACAGGGGCCGGGTGGCGGTGTGCGAACTGCTGCCGATCAGCGAGGAGATACGCGACCTGATCGCCCAGGGGGCAGACGCCAAACAGATCCGTGACACCGCCCGTAAGCAGGGCATGAAGACCCTCACCCAGAATGCCCTGGATCTTGCCCGCCAGGGTCTGACCAGCCTGGAAGAGGTCTATTTCACCCGCATCAACTAGCCAACACCCGCGAGGAGGCACCAGCATGGGCAAGCCCACCAAGGAACAGATGGAACAGGCACTGACCGCCGCCGAGCGGCTGCGCGACCTGGACCTGGATGAAGACCATCTGGGTCGATCGCTGCTGTACCTGCATCAGCGCCAGTTGCTGTTGGAACGCGTATTTGAGGCTGCCAAGCACTATCTGCATGGCGGCCATGACGAGCACGAACATGCCCGCCTGGTGCAGGCGGTGGACGCGGCGCGGCGCAGTGCCTCGGAGCAAGATCGTCGCCACGAAGAGCGCGTCGACTTCGGCCTGGAATAAGGCCCCGTCAACCCCCGCCGGCGCTGAGCCGCCAGATGCGTCCGCCGGCGTCATCGGAGATCAGCAGCGAGCCATCGGGCAACTGCAGCAGGTCCACCGGCCGACCCAGCACCTGACCATCCGCCCCCAGCCAGCCGCTCACCAGCGGCGCATAGTCGACCGCCTTACCGTTTTCCAGCCGTACCCGGCTGACCCTATAGCCCACCGGGCTGCTGCGATTCCAGGAGCCGTGCTCGGCAATCAGCAACTGGCCGCGCAGACCTGCCGGCAGCTGCGTGCCGTTATAAAAGCGCAGTCCCAGCGCCGCCACGTGGGCGCCCAGCCGCTGCACCGGCGGGACAAATTCGCTGCAGTCGCGCTCGTGGCCGTAGTCCGGATCGGCCACGTCACCACCATGGCAATAGGGAAAGCCGAAGTGCTGGCCGGCGGCGTCGGCATGATTCAGCTCGTCCGGTGGCAGATCATCGCCCAGCCAGTCACGGCCATTGTCGGTAAACCACAGCTCGCCGCTGTCCGGCGCAAAGGTCAGGCCGACGCTGTTGCGCACCCCCAGCGCATAGGGTTCGAAGTCGCTGCCGTCCGGGCGCATGCGCCAGATGGCGCCACGGTCGCCCGGATCACAGACATTGCAGGGCGCCCCCAGGCTCACATAAAGACGATCGTCCGGTCCAAAGGCGATATAGCGCCAGCCGTGATGCCGATAGGCCTCCAGTTTGCGTACCAGCTCCGGCGATGGCGGCGCGTCCAGGCGCTGCTCGATGTCCTCCAGCCGCCACACCGCGCCACTCTCGGCCACGTACAAAGCACCATCGCGAAAGGCAACGCCGTTGGGCATATCCAGCCCCTTGAGCAGGGTCCAGCGCCGCTCGGCGCGACCATCGCCATCGACATCCCGCAGCGCAAACACCCGCCCGTCGGTGCGGGTGCCGACGAACACCGTGCCCTGTGCACCCAACGTCAGGCTGCGCGCATTGGGCACCTCGGCCCAAACCGCGATACGCAGCCCCGGCGGCGCCTGCAGGGTCGGCGCCGCCATGGCAGCATGCGCCGACAACAAAAAGACGAACGTCCAACATATTTTCCTGGACAATTGGGACACAAGTCCTATATTGACTGTCATCTCACGCCTCCCTCGTAATCCGCCATGGCCAAAAAAAGCGAACGCACCCGTAACAAGATCGTAGAGGCCGCCAACCACCTGTTCTACCGCAAGGGCTACAACCGCACCTCGTTCAGCGATGTGGTGGAGGCCGCGGCAGTGCCACGCGGCAACATCTACTACTACTTCAAGACCAAGGACGACATCCTCAAGGCCGCGGTGCAGTACCGGCTGGAGCGTATCGCCAACATGCTGGAGACCTGGTCCGGCAGCTATCGCACCCCCCAGGAACGGCTCAAGCGCTTTCTGGAGATCCTGCCCAACAGTGCCGCCTCGCTGGCCCGCTACGGCTGCCCCATGGGCACTCTCAACATGGAGCTTGGCAAGGACCAGTCCGAGCTCAAGACCGAGGCCCGGCAGATGTTCGAGCTGTTCGAGGGCTGGCTGGCGGACCAGTTCGCCGAGATGGGTTACGCCGGCCGCGCCCGGGAACTCGCGTTGCGGCTGCTGGCCCAAGGCCAGGGTGTCACCATGGTCACCCATGTCTACAATGACACGGCCTTCCTGGCACGCGAGACGGCCCGCCTGGAACGATGGATCGATCGCCTGGCCGCCGGCGACGACAGCGGCGACTAGTGGGCGCCTCTAAATGATTCGTGACTGGGCATCTTGAGCACAACATTTCCGATAGCAGCGTTGCAAGCCTTCGCAATAGTCCCTGCTATTACGTGCGGCTTGCGCCTTGCTCTCGAAAATTTTGCCTCTCAATCTGCCTCAGCCAGAACCATTTAAAGGCACCCTGATGAATACAATCCCCAAGATGCTCGACATGATGGCCCGGCTGATCGCCGCACCCTCGGTCAGCAGTGTCAGCCCCGAGTGGGACCAGAGCAATGCCCGGGTCATCGATGAACTGGCCGAATGGTGCGAGGCCGCCGGCTTCAAGGCCGAGCGCACCGCCATCCCCGGCTACCCCGGCAAGTTCAACCTGATCGCGAGTGCCGGCAGCGGCCCGGACGGCCTGGTGCTGGCCGGCCATACCGACACCGTGCCCTTCGACGACGACCAGTGGACCTCCGACCCCTTCAAGCTCACCGAGCGCAACGGCCGCCTGTACGGCCTGGGCACCTCCGACATGAAGGGTTTCTTCGCGCTGGTGCTCGAAGCGGTGCGTGACATCGACCTGAGCAAGCTGAAGCATCCCCTGGTGCTGCTGGCCACCGCCGACGAGGAATCCTCCATGTGCGGCGCCAAATCGCTGGTTGACGCCAACCGCCGGCTCGGCCGCCATGCAGTGATCGGCGAACCCACCGGCATGAAGCCGATCCGCATGCACAAGGGCATCGCCATGGAGGCCATCCGCCTCACCGGCCAGGCCGGCCATTCCAGCGACCCCAGCCTGGGCAACAACGCCATGGAAGGCATGTACCAGGTGATGGGCGATCTGATGGCCTGGCGCGGCGAACTGCAGCAGCGCTACCGCAACCCGCTGTTCGCGGTGGACGTGCCGACCCTGAACCTGGGCCACATCCACGGCGGCGACAACCCCAACCGCATCTGCGCCCACTGCGAGCTGCACTTCGACATCCGCCCGCTGCCCGGCATGGACCTGGACGAGCTGCGCGGCGAACTCGATCACCGCATGCGCGACCTGCTGGCGGCCACCGGCCTGCGCTTCGAGCGCTTCCCGCTGTTCGAGGGCATCCCCGCCATGGAGACCCCGGCGACGGCGGACATCGTGCGCATCGCCGAGCAACTCACCGGTCACAGCGCCGACGCGGTGGCCTTCGGCACCGAGGGGCCTTATTTGAACGACCTGGGCATGCAGACCATCATCCTGGGCCCCGGCGACATCGACCAGGCCCACCAGCCGGACGAGTACCTCGGCGTCGATCGCCTGCAACCCACCGTGGAGCAGCTCAAGGGGCTGATCAGCCACTTCTGCCTGTAACCCGGATGCGCCTGCAGACCGCCATCTCCTAGCTGCCTGTTGCTGCTTGCTGCTAGGATTCAACCACCTGAACCAACAAGAAAATTTTGCCCGTGAGCGAGCAGGCCAACACCCCCGGATTCGTCGACTGGTTCCGCCAGTCCTCGCCCTACATCCACGCCCACCGCGGCCGCACCTTTGTGCTGAGCTTCGGTGGCGAGGCGGTGGCGTCCGACGACTTCCCCAACCTGGTCCATGACGTCGCCCTGCTGCACGGTCTGGGCATACGCCTGGTGCTGGTGCACGGCGCGCGCCCGCAGATCGAGGAACGCCTCCAACTGCGCGGCGCCGACATGCAGCTGGCCGATGGCCTGCGGGTCACCGATGACGCCGCCCTGGCCTGCGTCAAGGACGCCGCCGGCGTGGTACGGGTGGAACTGGAGGCGCTGCTGTCCATGGGCCTGGCCAACTCGCCGATGGCCGGGGCGCGCATCCGCGTCGCCTCGGGCAACTTCGTCACTGCACGGCCGCTGGGCGTGATCGACGGCGTCGACTACCGCCACACCGGCGAGGTGCGGCGGGTGGACAGCGAGGGGCTGAAGCAACGGCTGGACAGCGGCGCCATCGCGCTGGTGCCGCCGCTGGGCTATTCACCCACCGGCGAGGTATTCAACCTGGCTGCCCCAGACGTAGCCGGTGCAGTGGCGGTGGCACTCGGCGCCGACAAGCTGATCTTTCTCGGCGAGCACAAGCTCACCGCCGCCCGTGGCCGGCTGATCACCAGCATGGTGCCGCGCGAGGTGGATCAGTTGATCGTGCGGCGCAAGACCATGCCCGATGAACAGTGCCGGGCGCTGCGCAACGCCGCCGCCAGCTGCCGCGCCGGCGTCAAGCGGGTACATCTCCTCGACCGGCGCATCGACGGCGGCCTGCTCACCGAGCTGTTCACTCGCGACGGCGCCGGCACCCTGGTGACGGCTGAGCCCTACGAACACACTCGCACCGCGACCATCGACGACGTGGGCGGCATCCTGGAACTGATCGCGCCAATGGAGCAGGCCGGCGTGCTGGTGCCCCGCCCGCGCGAGGTACTGGAAACCGAGATCGATCGCTTCACCGTGATGGAGCGCGACGGCACCGTGGTCGGCTGTGCCGCCCTGTACCCGTTCGAGAAGGAAGGCCTGGGCGAACTGGCCTGCGTGGCGGTGCATCCCGGCTACCGCAACTCCGGTCGCGGCGACGCCCTGCTCGCACACATGGAACAACAGGCCAAGGCCGCAGGCCTCAACGGGCTGTTCGTGCTCACCACCCGCACCGCCCACTGGTTCCGCGAGCGCGGCTTTGCCCCCGCCAGCGTCGACACCCTGCCCGGCCGGCGGCGCGACATGTACAACTGGCGGCGCGGCTCCAAGGTCTTCATCAAGACCCTGTAGCGCGCACCACGAAGGTGCGCGCCTGCTGCCCCAGGCTGGGGCCTGTCCAGCTAAGCCACTGATCACAATCCCGAATCTTTTTCGGCACGCGGGTTGCTTTACTGGGGTTACCCCTAGGCCGCATCAACGCTGATGCGGCGCCTGCAACCCGACGAGAGAATCCGCTGTGCTCGATAACACCCTCGCCGTGATTCTGGCCGGCGGCACCGGCAGCCGCCTTCACCCGCTGACCGCCGAGCGGGCCAAGCCCGCCGTCCCCTTCGGCGGCAAGTACCGCATCATCGACTTCACCCTGGCCAACTGCCTGCACTCGGGGCTGCGCCAGGTGCTGGTGCTGACCCAGTACAAGTCGCACTCGCTGCAGAAACACCTGCGCGATGGCTGGTCCATCTACAACCCGTCGCTGGGCGAATACATCACCCCGATACCGCCGCAGATGCGCACCGGCAAGGACTGGTACGGCGGCACCGCCGACGCCATCTACCAGAACCTGTACCTGCTGGAACGCAGCGACGCCGAACAGGTGGTGGTGCTGTCCGGCGACCACATCTACCGCATGGACTACGAGCCCATGCTGAAGATGCACCGCAGCCACAAGGAACCGGTGACCATTGCCTGCATGGAGGTATCGCTGGAAGAAGCCAGGGGCTTCGGCGTGATGAGCGTGGACGGCAATGACAAGATCACCGCCTTCCAGGAGAAGCCCGCCAACCCGACACCGCTGGCCGACAAACCGGACCACGCGCTTGCCTCGATGGGCATCTACGTGTTCGACAAGGATTTCCTGATCTCGATACTGCGGGCCGACCATGCCGATGCCGCCTCCAGCCACGACTTCGGCAAGGACATCATGCCCGGCCTGATCGACCAGCCCGGCGCCTGTGCCTACCGCTTCGGCGGGCCGGCCGGCCGGGTCAGCCAGGATCGCTACTGGCGCGACGTGGGTACCCTGGATGCCTACTACGAGGCCAACATGGCGCTGCTCGATCCGCTGCCGCCGCTCAACCTGTATCAGCCGGACTGGACCATCCGCACCTACCAGGCACAGCACCCGCCGGCGCGCACCGTGCCCGGCCGCTCCGGCACCGAGGGCATCTTCGTCAATTCCATCGTCGCCGGCGGCGCCATCATCGCCGGTGGCGCGGTGGACCACTCCATCCTGTTTCCCCGGGTCAAGGTCTGCGACGAGGCCATCGTGGAAGAAAGCATCCTGTTCGAAGGCGTCGAGGTGGGCGACGGCTGCCGGCTGCGTCGCTGCATCGTCGACAAGGACGTGTGCATCCCCCCCGGCACGGACATCGGCCTGGATCCGCAGCAGGACCGCAAACGCTTCACCCTGTCGGACAAAGGTGTGGTGGTGATCCCCAAGGGCTTCCGCTTCTGATCGCACCGTTTTGGCTGTGCACCGCAGGCGCAAGCCTGGCCCGCCAATGCGGACCTTGCTTGCGACTGCGACCCCACCGATTGAAGATCTGCCGCGATTCGGTCCTGCCACGACGCGACTGTTAGAATCCGGCTTTTCTCCCGGCAAGGTCCCGTCCATGGCCCACGCTTCACAGAAGGCTGTCATCACCGCCATTACTGCCAACGGCGTTGTCACGGTCATCAAGTTTTTCGCCGCGGTGCTGTCCGGCTCGGCCGCCATGTTCAACGAGGCCATCCACTCGCTGATGGACACCCTCAACCAGGCCTTTCTGTTTCTGGGTCTGAGGCAGGGCGCCCGCCCGGCCGACAAGACCTACGCCTTCGGCCATGGCCAGAAGAAATACCTGTGGAACCTGTGGAGCGCCATCGGCCTGTTCTCCATCGGCGCCGGCCTGGGCCTGGCCCATGCCTGGCACGCCTGGCATCAACTGGCCTATGCGGAGCCGGCCCAGCCGGTGCTGTTGCTGGGCTGGCAGATCGCGCCCTTCTGGATCAACCTGCTGGTGCTGCTGATCGCGTTGCTGCTGGAGGGCTATTCCTTCCTGGTGGCGATCCGCATGTACCTGCAGCGCATGCGCCAGGACGGCGCGACCAACCCTTTTCTTTACCTCAGCCAGTCCAACGATCCCACCCTGGTGGCGGTGGTGCTGGAGGACTCGGTGGCCATGCTGGGCCTTATGCTGGCAGCAGCCGGCATCATCCTCACCGCCGTCACCGCCAACGGCGCTTGGGACGTCGGCTTCTCCGCGCTGATCGCCCTGCTGCTGGGCCTGGTGGCCTTCTACCTAGGTGCGGTGAACATGCGCTTTCTGGTGGCCGTGCGCGACCCCGCCGCGGAACAGGTGATGCGCGAGGTGATCAACGAGCACTCCGAGGTGGAGCGTTACCACGACATCCGTTCGGTGGTGGTGGACGAAGCCCACACCGTGCTGGTGGCCGAGATCGAACTGCGCGAGGAGGCCATGGTGCCGGGACTGTTCGAGCAGATGGTGGAACGGCGCGAAACGCTGATGGCCGGCATCCCCGGCAGCCGCCGCGATGACGAACGCCTGGGCCGCTACGTCACCGCCCGCGCCTCGGTGGAGGCCGTGCTGGCGCGCACCGAGTCGGTCATCGACCAGATCAGCGCCCAGGTGCGCGAACGCGCCCCCCAGGTGAGCCATGTGACCATCGAGGTGGAAGGCCTGGCGCCGCCCGAGGCAATACCGGGCGGGCCCAACTACTGACCGGGCGCCATGCCCGCTGGCAGACAAGCGGCACGGATGCGTTGCTGCAGTGCCGCCAGATCAGAACAGGCCGCGATCTCCGCCGGCCCCAGGCACAGCAGCCAGCCGTCATCGCCACGCCGGAACACCCCCGGGAATGCCTGCCCCGCCAGTTCCGGCAGGGCCTGCGCCTGATCACGGTGCAGGAACCGGCAGCTTACCCCCAGGGATTCGATGAAGCCGCGCCAGGCATCCCGCTCGGTGAACCAGCCGTGGGTCAGCGCGCACAGGTCGCAGGCATAGGTCTGCGGTGCGAAAAGCTTGTGGGCGATATCGGCGACGGTGTTGAACAGCCCGCTGTCGGCGTTGTAGACGAACAGCAGCTGCGGCTGGTCGCTCATGCAGGGCTCAGCCGGCGTCGCCGGCGCGGCGGGCACGCAGCCACTTGATCAGCAGCAGGGTCGCCGGCGTAGCGTGCAGGCACAGGTCGAAGATATCCAGCGGCCGTACCAGCTCGCCGGCGGCCAGCATCTTGAGCTTCTGCCACAGGTGCGGCTCGGGAACAAAGGGCGCCAGACCCAGCGCCAGGGCGGCGACGATCAGCGGCATGTAGGAGATGCGGTCTAGCCAGGCCAGCATGGATTACCTCGTTGCTTGGGGATTGAGCCAGGGGAAATGTAACAGGTCTGCCGGCCGGTCCAGGTCCCGGCGCGTGGCGATGGCGTGCCAATCGGCTCCCGCCGCCGCCAGGCGCCCGGCAGTCAGCGCCATGACCCGGTCGCTGCCCCAGGGCATAGCATCAAAGAGATACGGCATGGGCCGACTCAGGCCGATCAGGTAATAGCCGCCGTCCGCCGCCGGCCCCAGCACCGCGTCCCGACCGGCCTGCAGTTCGGCCGCCGCGGCATGGATGTCGTCCGGTTGCAGTTCAGGGCAGTCGCAGCCCACCAGCAGCACCCAGGGGTGACGGCTCAGACCATCGCACAGTGCATGCTGCATGCGCGCGCCCAGGTCGCCATCGGCCTGTGTCCGCAGCGCCACACCAAAATCGGTCTCGCAGCTGGCGAAGCAGGGATGCGCGGTATCCGGCGCGCACCACAGCTCCACCGCGCAGGGGACATGCCCGACCAGCAAGGCCAGGGTGTCGCGTACCAGCGCGGCATGCAGACTAGCCGCACCGTCCGCGCCCAGCGCGGGGATCAGCCGGGTCTTGGCCTGCCCGGGCACCGGCGCCCGGGCGAACACCTGCACCAAGCCTGTGAACGGGACGCTCATGCGTACAACCTGGCCAGCCGTGCCGGGTCGGCACCCAGCGCGTAGGCGGCACGCAGGTACCACATCAGGACGATGGTCCGCAGCAGGCCGCGCTGCTCCCAGCGGCGACTGGAGGTGACCAGTGGCGTGCGAATACAGCAAGGCCGGCCGCCGCGCTTGAGGCGGCGGCTCAGTGCCACGTCCTCCATCAACGGCAGGCGCGGGATGCCGCCGACGGCATCGAGACGCGCACGGGTGACGAACATGCCCTGGTCGCCGGTACAGATGCCGGTCAGCCACGAACGCCAGTTCATCAGCCGCTCCACCAGCCGCAGCAGCGGGTGGCGGCCGGACAGGCGCACATCAAAACGCCCCCAGTCGGAGCGACCGCGACTCAGCGCCTGTTGGATCAAGCGGTCGGCATCGGGCGGCACCCGGCTATCGGCATGCAGCAGCCACAGCAGCGGATGACTGGCCGCGGCCACCCCTGCCGCCAGCTGGCTGGCGCGGCCGGGCGGCGCGCTCAGCAGGCGATCCACCAGCGGCTCGGCCAGCTGCCGGGTGGCGTCGCTGCTGCTGCCATCGACCAGGATCAGCTCATGGCCGCGCCGCCGCAGCGCCTGCAGGGGCTGCAGGGTCGCCACGACCTGCCCGGCCTCGTTGCGGGCCGGGATGATGATCGACAGCAGGTCCACTTCAGCAACAGCCACCTGCATTGCCGGCGCTGCCACCAATGGCTCGACCACCCTTGCTGTCAGCCGCCGGACGGCGGGTACCGGGCGGCGCGCAGAAGGCCATCGGCGGATGGGACAGCGCCGGGGCGATGCCGATGAACTGATCGCGGTAGGCGGCATTGGTGGTCAACAGGTTGAAGGTGCGCTCACACACCGCCATGCGGGCACCGCGCGGGAACACGTTGCCCTCGTCGTCGCTGATGGAGGCAAAGGGACCGCGATAGATCACCGCGTGCCCGGCATCCAGGCTGGGCGTCTGCGCAGCCTTCACTGCGGTGAGGGTGACGGAGCGGAACTCGATCCCTTCCACCACCTGCCAGGGCGTGGCATCCCACTTGTCGTAGGCGGCGGCGAGGAAACCGGCATCGGTGAACACCTGCAGGAAGGCCTCCTCCTGGAAGGCGCCGGACAGGCAGCCGGACCACAGCTCCGGGTCCTTCTTCAGATGCTCCGGTACCGGTTCGTCGCAGACAATGTCGGCGATGGCCACCCGGCCGCCGGGCTTGAGCACGCGGAAGAGCTCGCTGATCAGCTGCTGCTTGTCGGCGTCGTCGACCAGGTTGAGCACGCAATTGGAGATCACCAGGTCCACCGAGTCGTCGGCGATCAGCGGCCGCTCGCGGCGCTGCGCTGCCTGCCACTGGTGCAGCGCCTCCAGGCCGGCGGTATCGGTCACCGGATGCGTCGCCAGCCAGGACTCCATCGCCGCCACGTCCAGCGCCAGGTCCTGGATGTAGCCCTTGTGGAACACCACCCGGTCGCCGCCGAGCTGCGCGGCCATCTGCGGCTGGTACTTGCGGGCCAGGGCCAGCATGTCGTCGTTCATGTCGACGCCGATGACCCGGCCCTCACTGCCCGTCAGTTGCGCCGCCATGTAGCAGATCTTGCCGCCGCCCGAGCCCAGGTCCAGCACGGTGTCGCCGGGCCGCACGTAGCGGGACGGGTCGCCGCAGCCGTAGTCCTTGTCGACGATCTCCTGCGGCAGGGCTTCAAGCAGCGCACTGTCGTAGTTCACCGGGCAGCACAGCGCGGGCTGCACCGCCTGCGCGCCCTCGGAATAGCGTTTCTTGACCTCGGCCTTTACGTCCATCGGGAAACTCCTGGGTTAACTGAAGGCGCCGCCGCAACTGCTGCCCTGCCCTGCAGTACAGCCGTAGCAGTGGTCGGCGACGGTGATGGGCATGCCCGGCAGCTCGGCTGCCGTCAGCTCGCGCAGATGTCTGCGAGGCCCACTCGCCAGCGGGATACCCAGCATCTGGTTGAAGTCGCAGTCGTACACATGGCCCTGCCAGTCGACACTGACCAGGCTGCGGCACATTACCTGCGGCAGGTTGTCGGCCTGGTAGGCGTCGCGCAGCAACTGCATGTAAGCGTCGAACTGCCCCTTGGACACCAGGGTACTGCCGAAGCGCTGGATGGGCATATTGGCCAGGCTGTACAGCTGGTTGAACACCACCCCGTGGCGCGCCGCCAACTCGCGCTTATAGTCCTGCTCCAGTCCCTGCTGACTGGGTGGCAGGATGGGGCCGGTGGGGTTGTACATCAGGTTCAGTTGCAGGCCGCTGCCGTGCCGGCCATAGCCCAGTGCATTGAGCCGACGCAGCCCTGCGATGCTGGCATCGAACACGCCCCTGCCGCGCTGGCCGTCGACGTTGTCCTGCTCATAGCAGGGCAGCGAGGCGACGATCTCCACGCCCTGCTCGGCAAGAAACGAGGCCAGATCCTCCTGGCCGGGTTCGAGCAGGATGGTCAGGTTGCAACGGTCGATGACCTGCACGCCCAGCGCGCGGGCCTCGCGCACCAACCGGCGGAAATGCGGATTCAGTTCGGGCGCGCCACCGGTCAGGTCCAGCCGGCGCACCCCGCTGTCGCGCAGGAAGGCCAGCACCACGTCGATGTTGTCCGCATCCATCAACTCGTCCCGCGTCGGCCCGGCATTGACGTGGCAGTGCAGGCAGGACTGGTTGCAGCGATAACCCAGATTGACTTGCAGGCTGTCCAGCCGCGCCCGGCGAATAGCCGGAAAGTCGGAGGCCTGGGGATTCAGGCGGGGCAGCATCTGATGCATGGGGCGGACCTAGGATTGAGCCTGTCGTTCCACAGCATAGCCGCGTGCGTTCCACGCGGTCATGCCACCCTTGACCACGTGCAGGTCCGCAAAGCCCTGCTTTGCCAGCAGGCGCGCGGCCTTGGCGGAGCGCTTGTCGGTGAGACAGATCAGCGCGATGCGACGTTCCGGGTCGTCGCCCAGTTCACCGCGCCGTGCCGCCAGCTGGTCGAGCGGTATGTTGAGCGCGCCGGCCACGTGCCCCAGTTCACCGTCGAACTCCGCCGGCGAACGCAGGTCCAGCAGCAGCGGCGGCGCTGCGCCGGCCAGTTCGCTATGCAACGCCTCGACCGGCAGCATCGGACCCTGGCGCAGCCGCGCGACCAGCCCGGGCAGAAAGGACACCACCGCCAGCAGTGCCAGCGCCAACAGGCCCTTCTGCATCAGCCCCTCGCCACCGCCGATGGCCTCGCGCCCCACATAGCCCAGGTAGGTGTAGGCGAAGGCGCCGGGCAGCATGCAGACAAAGGACGCGATGACATAGTGGGACAGGCGGATGCGGGTCAGGCCCATGGTGAAGTTCAAGGCGTTGAACGGAAACAACGGCACCAGGCGAACGAAGGCGACGAAGCGCCAGCCCTCGGCCTCCACGCCCTGCTTGAGCCGGGCCATACGCCCGCCGACGCGCTGTTCCACCCAGTCCGCCGCCAGATAGCGTGCAATCAGGAAGGCCAGCAGCGCGCCCAGGGTGGCGCCGGTCAGGTTGTAGACCGTGCCCCACAGCGGGCCGAACATGGCACCGCCGGCCAGGGTGATCACCGAACCCGGCATGAACAGTACGGTGCCCAGGGCATACAGCAGCATGAACAGCAGCGGGCCGGCGGCACCGAAGCCCACCACCCACTGTTCCAGCGCGGCGGGATTCAGACTGTCGCGGTATATCACCGCGACCGCGATACCCGCCAGTACCAAACCCAGCACCAACAACCGCAGCAGTGACTTAGTCATCCTGACCGTGCGACCACTGGCGACGGTTGATGGCGTAGCCGCTGACCTTGCCGCGGAACGGCAACCACAGCATGCCGGGCAGCCAGGTGGTCGCGGCGATGCTGCGGTAACCGTGAATGCCGATAGTCATGCCTTCGTGTCCAGCGCGCGGCTGGTCGCGATAGGTGCCGAACAGGCGGTCCCAGCAGGACAGGTTGAAGCCGAAGTTGCTGTTGGTCTCGTCGTCCTCCACCGAGTGGTGCACCCGGTGCATGTCCGGCGTCACCACCAACCAGCGCAACGGTCGATCCAGCCACGCCGGCAGGCCCACGTTGCCGTGGTTGAACATGGCCATGGCGTTGAGCAGCACCTCGAACACGATCACCGCCACCACCGGCGGACCCAGCAGCAGGATGGTGGCGAACTTGATGCCCATCGACAGGAATATCTCGATGGGATGGAAGCGCGCGCCGGTGGTGAAGTCGTAATCCAGGTCGGCGTGATGCACCCGGTGCAAACGCCACAGCAGCGGCACCGCATGCACCATCACGTGCTGCAGCCAGATGATGAAATCCATCACCACCACCGAGACCAGCACCGCCAGCCAGGCAGGTGTATCGAAATAGTTGAACAGTCCCCAGCCCTGCTCGGCGGCGAGCGCGGCGACGCCCACCGCCGCGGCGGGAAACACCAGCCTCAGCAGCAAGCTGTTCAGAAACACCAGGCCCAGGTTGTTGGCCCAGCGCAGGGCACGGGACACCGTCAGCGCGCGCCGGGGCGCGGCGAACTCCCAGGTCGCCATGATGACCAGCATGCCGATGAAGAAACCCAGCCGCAGCGGCTTCTCGTTGGCCAACAACCATTCAGTCATGTCCAAGGGACTAACTCCCGTCGTGACGACCCGCTCGGGTGGAACACGGCTATACTGGAAAACACCTGAATCAACTATTCAAGCGATTAGTTGAATAGCATCTTAGCCGCAGGCGGAGCCATGTCAACAGCCGGCAGTTTCAAGCAGGACCTATTCGCCCAGTTCGCCCGCGTGGGCAAGGCACTGAGCAACGGCAACCGCCTGGAATTGCTGGAGTTCATCGCCCAGGGCGAGCGCAGCGTGGAGCAGCTGGCCAAGGTCGCCGGGCTGTCGGTAGCCAACACCTCCCAGCACCTGCAGCAGCTGCGCCAGACCGGCCTGATCACCTGCCGTAAGGAAGGCCTGCGCGTGTATTACCGCCTTGCCAGCGGCGACGTCATCGACCTGCTGGACCAGCTGCGCACAGTGGCCGAACGACATCTGGCGGAGGTCCAGCAACTGGTCGACACCTATCTGACCACCAAGGACAGCCTGGAACCCATCGCCCGCCAGGAGCTGCTGGAACGGGCCCGCGACGGTCTGGTCACGGTGCTGGACGTCCGTCCGCCCGAGGAATACGCCGCCGGTCATGTGCCGGGTGCGATCAATGTCCCGCTCAAGGATCTGGAGCGGCACCTGCAGGGCCTCCACCCCGATCAGGAGGTCGTCGCCTACTGTCGCGGACCGCACTGCATCCTGGCCTTCGATGCGGTGGCCAGGCTGCGGGCAAGCGGCCTAAAGGCCCGCCGCCTGCAGGACGGCTTTCCGGAATGGAAACGGGACGGCCTGCCGGTTGAGGAAGGCCATACCCAGAGTTGATACGAGCTTGTCCCGGGGAATAAAAACAGCGCCCTGTGCGTCTAAGATTAGGCAACCCAAGGCCTGCCTTCCCAAGCCTGCAACCATCATTCCAGAGGGGACATAATGAACAACTCCCGCCGTATCTTCTTACGGGCTGCACTCGCATCGAGCACCGTCGCCATCGCGGTATCGGCCGGCCTGCTGACCCCGCGTACCGTCCTGGCCGCCTGGCCCAAGAAGGCCTTCGAGGCCAAGGACGAGAATACCGCCCTGACCGAACTGCTCGGCGGCACCGACCTGACCCCCAGCGGCGACGTGGTCGTCAAGACACCGGACATCGCCGAAAACGGTGCGGTGGTGTCGATCACCGTGGAACAGAAGGTCCCCGGCGCCGAAAGCATCTCGGTCCTGGTCACCGAGAACCCCACCAAGCTGGCCGCCAACTTCAACCTGTCCAAGCAGGCATCCAGCTTCATCATCTGCCGCGTCAAGATGCGCAAGACCTCCGACGTCATCGCCGTCGTCAAGGCAGGCGGCAAGCTGTACAGCGGCACCGGCCGCGTCAAAGTCACCCTGGGCGGCTGCGGCGGCTGATCGCCACCGCGAGCGAGGAATCAAGCAATGGCAAAAGCAATGAAAGTTCGTGCCTTCGTCAAGGACGGCGGCGTAACCGTGGTCAAGGCGATCCTGTACCACCCGATGGAAACCGGCCTGCGCAAGGACAAGGGTACCGGCGAGGTGATCCCGGCCCACTTCATCACCGAGGTGAAGGTCGAGCACAACGGCACCCAGGTGCTGACCTGCGACTGGGGCACCGCGGTATCCAAGAACCCCTTCCTGTCCTTCGACATCTCCGGCACCAAGGCCGGCGACATGGTGAAGATCACCTGGGTGGACAACCTGGGCGAATCGGAGACCGCAGAGGCCGCCATCTCCTGAGGCCAACACCCAGGACGCGAAAAGCGGGCCCAGTGCCCGCTTTTTTATTGCCCGTCATCCCCGGCCGCCTGGACCCTCGGCGCCCGCGTCACTGAACCCCGTGCTGCCGGCGCCCCCTGAATGGCGCGCACAAAAAAGCGGGCTTGCGCCCGCTTCCTAGACCGACGTGATGCCTGAAGATCAGGGCTTCACGTACAGGTAGCCACGCTGCTGCAGGTGAGCAACCTGGGCAACGCCGGAGGGAATGACCTCGGCGTTTTCGTTGATCTTGTCCTTGGGGATTTTCTTGCCCTTGATGGTGTTGGCGCAGATCTGGAACTTCACGCCACGGTTGGCCAGGCCAGCGATCTGGTCACGGAAGTCGTAGGCCTTGCCGTCCTTGTCCTTCTTGCCCATGGCACCGTCCACCATGGCGAAGGCGCCGGAGCTGTGGGTGACCACGATCAGCTCGATGTTCTCGTCACCCACCGCGTTGAGGTGGTTCTTGACGTTGCGCAACGCGCCCTTGGCAGTGTTGATGTCATTGATGTGGTACACGACCTTTTGCTTGTCGTAACCGTTATTTGCGGTGCCTGCCTGAACGGCGGTGGCACCCAGACCGATCATGGCGGCCAGAGCGAAAATCGCAGCTTTGGTAATCTTGAACATGCTCACTTCTCCTCGATGTTTGGTGGGCACCGTCTTTGCGAGCCTTGTGCCCCAGTACTCGTCATCTTGCCGTTGCTGTTATGCACGACACCTTACCCGCAAGCGGTACCGGTACCGTGAAGTTATAGATGCAACTGGTGGAAAATTTATTCCGCCTGGATGCATTCTTTTGTGAGGCAGCCAAGACTTGGAATAAGCTAATTCTCATTAGCATTTAATGAAATACCAGGGTGCTTGATCTCACCGGAAAAAACTCTGCCACTACCGGGCCATAATCGCCTGCAAGGCCTGCTCGGCGGTCTGGCTGACCGTGGGGTCCGGGTCCTGCATCACCTTGCGCAACAGCGCCTCGTCGGCATTGAGGCTGCGCGCCACCTCCAGGCGGATATCCGCCAGCGGATCGTCGGCCAGCAGCATCAGCACCGGAACCGGCAGGTATTCGAAACGCGCTACCACGCTGCGAACCTGGGGATCCGCATCCTGCGCCAGGCGCATGTGCACGGCCTGACTGGTGGACAGGTTGGTGGCCACTGCAATGCGCACCCGCTGATCAGGGTCCGCGGCCAGGCGTTCGAGCAGGTCCGTCGGCGCACGGCGGTTGCTGGCCAGCACCTCGCGCACCTCCCAGCGGCCGTCGTCGGCCAGCGCCCGCAGACGCTCCGCGCCAGTACCCGGCAAGCCGGCCTCGCGCTTGTGCGCGGACAGGTCGCCATCCGCCAGCAACGGGGTGACCAGCAGGGTCAACAAGGAAAAAAACAGCCAGCGCAGACGGAGGGGATCAGCGGATGATGCTTTCATCAATGATCTCGTCGAGCAGTTGCTCCACCTCCTGCAGGGACTGACGGGAGGCTTCGCTGCCGACCAGGGTCGGGCGTCGATAGGACAGGTATACCCGGCCCCGCTCACCCGGCAGCGTGTAGACGGAGATGATGTAAGGGCAGAAAACGATGTTGTGGGGGTCTGCCTCCATCATCTTGCGCGACAGCACGGCGCTGCAGAATTCCAGCGCCTCGGCATGCTCATACACCTGTACGGATGCGCCCACATCCTTGCCGGTACGGGCCAGCATGTTGCCGATATGGGAGACGTTGTTGACCACGATGCCCCGCCCGGTGATCGCCAGTTCCAGGTTGTCCCGTACGTCGGCGAAGCTGCCCTTGGATACGTAGGTCTTGCGATAGTCGGTCACCTCGTCGCCGGGCTGACCACCCGCCAGTACCGGCGCCAGCAGCAGCATGCCCAGCACGGCCGACAGCAGCCGCGGCAGCAGGGTTGAGTAGGTACAAGCCGGAGTGTTTTGCATGGATTATCGTCCTTCGGCCACCGACAGCGCGGGCTGTAGACGGATGAGTTGCTCCAGCGCCGCCACGTTCAGACTACCGGCCTGGTAGCTGCGCAACTGGCCCCGGGGATTGAAGATCAGAAAGGCCGGCGTGCCGATCAGGTTGGTGCCGGTCTCGTCAAAGTACAGCGTAGCCACGTCTTCCGCCGCGCCCACCAGACTTGGGAAGGTCAGACCCGCTTCGCGGACGAAGCCTCGCGCGGCGGCCAGGCCGGCAGGTCCGTCCACGGACAAGCCCAGCACCCTGGCGACGCCGCCCTTGTGACGCTGATGGAAGGCCTCCATGCCGGGTGCCTCGTGGCGACAGATGCCGCAATCCGAGGCCCAGATCATCACCACGGTCCATTGTCCCTTGCCCGTGTAGTCGCCAAGGGTGCCGGCCCGCCCGGACAGGTCCACATACGGCGCCTCTGCCGCCAGCACCACGCCGGGCAGGATCAGGCACAACAGCAGCGCCAGCAGGCGGAACAAATGTGTCACGGGCACTCCTCTGTGGTTTCTGTCAACAAGAGCGGCATGTGAGAATAGACGCCCCAATCGCCCGTTCTATTCCCGTGCAGGGCCCCGGCACTGCCGATTCGCCGGCTATCAGCGCGGCGGCAGCACTGCATCCGCGGTCTCTGACAGACCCGTAAAACAGTGCAAATACGCCGGCTCGGTCATGATGCCGCTCTGCTCGCGGTAGCGCTCACCCCGGGCCTCCTCGATCTCGTCGATATCGAGGGAGATGAACACCGGCTGATCATCGAAGCTGCCCTCGCAACGCTCGTACAGCACCTCGCCCGAGGCATCAAAGGAACGGAAGGCATGCACGCCCTGCGGATAATGGTGCAGAAACACCAGGGTCTGCACGGGCGCGTTACGGTAATCGGGCAGAAAGGTGGTCGAGTAATCCCGCAGCACCCGGCCCTGTTCGTCGTGGCGGAACACCGCGATGCTGTGGATGTTGTCCGGCTGTTCCACCTCCCGCTGCACCACGCTGAGCAACCGGCCGCTGTCGGCAGCGAAGAACTTCACCTGCCGGTAGAAGGCCGGCCGGCCAGCATAACCACCCAGCGTTTCCTCCTTGCGGATGGGACGGTCGGCGATCTGCCGCAAGTGCAGCGCATACAGGTCGTCGGCGAACTTGTTCCACTGGTAGACGTGACCCTTGTCTTCGGCCATGGCGCCGGGCTCGGCCGCCCACAGGGTCGCCGGCAACAGCAGGCACAGCAGAGTCGCCAGTCGATTCGGGTGAAGGGAAAACAGCATATGCGCTCCTGGTTATTAGGTTATGTCGGGGCGCGGCGGCCGACCGCGATGCTGCCTGAAGGACCGATCCACAGCTTATAGACACAAATCAGGGCCAAAGCATTCCATCAATGTGAAACCGCTTCCCTGCCGCAGCCGGGCCAGACAGCACGCCGGGCCGGTCTCGCGTATCATGCGGGCTCTCGTGCGACGCCTTGAATCTCACGCCTTTCAAGAGCAACGATGACCCTGACCGATCAGTACCAGCGCGCCCTTGCGGCCGGGCAGCAGCCCGACCCCTACCAGGTCCAGGTACTCACCCAGTTCGACCAGTTGCTGGCCGCCTGCGCCGCCAGTCCGCCGGCGCGTGGCTGGCCGTTGCGGCGCAAGCCCAAGTCACTGCGCGGCATCTACCTGTGGGGCGGGGTCGGTCGCGGCAAGACCTGGCTGATGGACCTGTTCTACGAGACCCTGCCCGGCAACGCCAAGCAACGGCTGCACTTCCATCGCTTCATGCAGGGCATCCACGAACAGCTCAAGCAGCACCAGCGCCAGACCAACCCGCTGGCGCGGATCGCCCGCAATCTGGCCAGCCAGGCCCGCGTGCTGTGTCTGGACGAATTCAGCATCACCGACATCGGCGACGCGGTGATGATCGCCCGGCTGCTCAGCGCCCTGTTCGAAGAGGGCGTGACCCTGGTCACCACCTCCAACCAGCCGCCGGACCTGCTGTACCAGGGCGGCATCCAGCGCGCCAGCTTCCTGCCCGCCATCGACCTGCTCAAGCAGCACACCCAGGTCATCGAACTGGGTGGTGACTTCGATTACCGCCGCCAGGTCGCCGAACGCTCCGGCGTCTATCACTGGCCGCTGGGACCGGACAGCGAGGCCAGCCTGCAGCAGGCCTTCACCCGCCTGGCCACCGAGCCGGTGGAACAACACGGTGAGGCACGTATCCTCAACCGCGACATCCCTTTTCTATACAGGGCCGGCGGGGTGGTGTGGTTCGACTTCGACGCCCTGTGCGGACCACCACGCAGCCAGAACGATTACATCGAACTGGCCCGCCAGCACCACACCGTGCTGATCTCCGACATCCCGCACCTGGACGGCAGCCGCGACGACCGCAGCCGCCGGCTGATCATGCTCATCGACGAGTTCTACGACCGCCGGGTCAAGCTCATGCTCAGCGCCAGCGCCCGACCGGAAGAGCTGTACTGCGGCGAACGCCTGGCCTTCGACTTCCAGCGCACCGTCAGCCGGCTGCAGGAGATGCAGACCGCCGACTACCTGTCCAGCCCGCATCGACCCTGAGCCAGCAGCTCAGCCGGTTTGGCTCTCGCCCCTGCGCCCCCTAGAATCCGCCTCATGTCAAAGCCCTCCATCGACCGCCGCCTGTCCGTCGCCCCCATGCTGGACTGGACCGACCGCTACTGCCGCTACTTCCTGCGGCTGCTCAGCCGACACACCCTGCTGTACACCGAGATGGTCACCACCGGCGCCATCATTCACGGCGACCGCGACCGTTTTCTGCGCTTTGACGCCAGCGAGCACCCGGTGGCACTGCAACTGGGCGGCAGCGACCCGGCAGATCTGGCGCACTGCGCCAGGCTCGGTGCCAAGTACGGCTACGACGAGATCAACCTGAACGTCGGCTGCCCGTCCGACCGGGTGCAGTCCGGCCGTTTCGGCGCCTGCCTGATGGCCGAGCCGACCATCGTGGCCGAGGGCGTGGCGGCGATGCGCGCCGCGGCGGACGTGCCGGTCACCGTCAAGCACCGCATCGGCATCGACGAACGCGACAGTTATGGCGAGCTCACCGATTTCATCGGCACCGTGGCCGAGGCCGGCTGCGAGGTGTTCATCGTGCATGCCCGCAAGGCCTGGCTGCAGGGCCTGTCACCCAAGCAGAACCGCGAGGTGCCGCCACTCAAGTACGAGATGGTGCACCAGCTCAAGCGGGACTTTCCGCAGTTGCAGCTGGTCATCAACGGCGGCTTCAAGACCCTCAGCCAGGTCGAGGCCGAACTGGCCGAGCTGGACGGTGTGATGATCGGCCGCGAGGCCTACACCAATCCCTGGCTGCTGGCGGACGTGGACCGGCGCATCTACGGCGCAGCGGCCAACCCCTGCGCCACCCCCCGCGATGCGGTGCTGGCGCTGCTGCCCTTCGTCGAGCGTGAACTGGCCACCGGCACGCCGCTGAATCGCATCACCCGGCACATCCTCGGCCTGTTCCAAGGCCGGCCGGGCGCCAAGGCCTGGCGGCGCCACCTGTCCGAACAGGCCCACCAGCCCGGTGCCGGCATCGAGGTGCTGACCCAGGCGCTGGACAAGGTCCCGGGCTGATTCAGCCGGCCAGGTTGGCCAGTTCGATCAGGTTGCCGTCCGGGTCGCGCAGGTAGATGGACAACAGCGGCCCGGTGGCGCCGGTACGGGGCACCGGCCCCTGCTCCACCGACACCCCGGCCGCTTGCAGCGTAACCAGCAGTTCGGCCACCGGCTCGGCGACGATGAAACACAGGTCCGCCGAGCCCGGCGTGGGCAGCAAGGCATGAGGCAGGCAGGGCGCCTCGAGCGGATGCAGGTTGATCTTCTGCCCACCGAACACCAGCGCCACCCGGCCATCGCCGAAGCGCACCTCGGTCATGCCCAGGTGGCCGGTGTAGAATGCCAACGTCCGCTGCATATCCGTCACGGTCAGTACCAGGTGATCCAGCCCTTGTATCCGCATCGTTGCTCCTGTTCGCGTCCCCTCACAGGCGCAGTCTAGATGTTTTATCCCGCTACAGGCCGAGCATGAGCTGGCTGCTGCTGACCCTGGTATGCGCCTTCGCGCTGGCCAGCTCCGACGCCGCCGCCAAGCACTGGCTGGCCGGCCGCTCGGTCTGGGACATGCTGCTGGTGCGCCTGGGCCTGGCCGGACTGTTGCTGGCACCGTGGCTGGTCTGGCAGCCCCCCGGCGAGCTGACGCCGCAGTTCTGGGGCTGGATGGCGCTGCTGGTGCCGCTGGAGCTGATCGCCATGCTGCTGTACATGCGCGCCATCCGCGATCATGCGCTGTCGCTCACCCTGCCCTACATGGCCTTCACCCCGGTGTTCATCCTGCTGCTGGGCTACCTGCTGCTGGGCGAGACCGTGGACAGCCGCGGCATCGCCGGCATCGTGCTGGTGGTACTCGGCTCCTGGCTGCTCAACTTCGAGAGCGTCGGCCGCCTGAACGCACGCGCCCTCTTGTCGCCATTCCGCGCAGTCGTCTACAACCCGGGCTCGCGCATGATGCTGCTGGCGGCCTTCATCTATGCCTTCACCGCCGCCGGCAGCAAGGTCGCCATGCAGGCGGTTGGCAGCGAGGGCTTCGGCGCCCTGTATTTTGCCGTGGTAGGCGGGGCCACGCTGATCGCCACCCTGGTGGCGCGGCCGCGCGCCTACCGGGTGCTGAGCGAACAGCCGCTAGTCAGCCTGCTGGTCGCCGCTCTGATGGCACTGATGGTGATGACCCACTTCGCCGCCATCGCCCAGGTCGAGGCGGCCTACATGATCGCCGTGAAGCGCACCAGCATGCTGTTCGGCATCCTCTACGGTGCGCTACTGTTCGGTGAACGCCATATCGGCCGGCACCTGCTGGCCGGCGCGCTGATGATCGGCGGCGTGGCGCTGATCGCCCTGTGAATCTGCCGAGAGCCTGCATGCACACCCGATACGCGGACATCACCCCCTACCCGACCAAGGACGGCTCCGAGATCCGTGAGCTGATGCATCCCGCACAACACGGCAACCGGCAGCAGAGCCTGGCGGAGGCCCGCGTGGCAGCGGGTGAAAAGACCCGGCTGCATCGCCATCAACAGACCGAGGAGCTCTACCACGTCACCGCCGGACAGGGCCTGATGACCCTGGGTGAGCGGCGCTTCTCGGTGCAACCAGGCGACACCGTGTGCATCATGCCGGGCACGCCGCACTGCATCGAGAACACCGGCACGGATGCGCTGGTGATCCTGTGCTGTTGTGCACCGGCCTACCGGCACGACGACACCGAGTTACTGGATAAACCCAGCAAAGCCAAACAGCAGCCATAAAAAACGGCCCGTGCGAACACGGGCCGTCAATGGTTGTGCGATGCCTGGCTGAACGTTACAGCCGGAAGCGATTCACCAGGCCACGCAGTTCCACCGCCAGTGCACTGAGTTCGTCCGTGGCAGTGGCGGTCTGCACCGCGCTGGCGGCGCTCATCTCCGCCACCTCACTGATGCCGACGATGCTGCGGTTGATCTCCTCGGCAACGGCACTCTGCTCGTTGGCCGCCGTGGCGATCTGGTTGTTCATGTGGGTGATGGTCGCCACCGCCTCGGTGATCGAGCTCAAGGTCTTGCCCGCCTGGGCCGCCTGATCCACGCCGGTCTGCGCGCGGCTGCGGCTGCCGTCCATGGCGGACACGGCATTGCGCGCACCCTGCTGCAGCTTCTCGATCATGCTCTCGATCTCTTCCGTGGACTTCTGGGTGCGACTGGCCAGGGTGCGCACCTCGTCGGCCACCACCGCGAAGCCGCGGCCCTGCTCGCCGGCACGAGCCGCCTCGATGGCCGCGTTCAATGCCAGCAGGTTGGTCTGTTCGGCGATGCTCTTGATCACTGTGAGCACGGCACCGATGTTTTCGGAATCCTGCTCCAGTTTATGGATCACGCCCGAGGCCTGCTCCACCTCTTCCGCCAGCTTGTTGATGGCGGCTATGGTGGCGCTGACCACTCGGTTGCCGTCGGCTGCCTGGTCATCTGCATTGGTGGCGGCGCCGGCAGCCTCCTCGGCATGTCGGGCAACCTCCTGCACGGTGGCCGTCATCTCGTTCATGGCGGTAGCGACCTGGTCGGTTTGACTCTGCTGCTGCTGCACGCCCTGACTCACCTCATCGGCAATGCGGGTCATGGCACCGGCGGAGCCCGCCAGCTTCTCTGTCATGCCGTTGATGGAACCGAGCATGTCGCGCAACTGCTCGACCATGGCCTTCATGGCCGTCTGCAGTGCGCCGATCTCGTCGTTTGAGGTCACCTCGATCTTCTGACCCAGGTCGCCCTCGGAAATGTTGCGAAGCACCTCGGCCACCTTCTGCAGCGGTTTCAGCGAACGCTGCATGTACCAGTACAGCCCGGCCAGCGACAGCGCGATCACCGCGGCGATGGCGGTATAAGCGATGGTGTTGAAGCGGCCCTGCGCCTGGTAACTGGCGGTAAAGTCCTTGACGCTGACCAGGTGTGCGATCGGCTGGTCAGCAGCATTCATGATGGGTAGGACAGCAACCGAGTCGATGAGCTCACCCACCTTGGCAACCTCGATGCTGCTGCTGCCGAGTTCCGGCAAATCAACCTTAAGCTTGGCGAACAGGCCAGGCTCAGTGGCATACAGTTCACTGCCCTTGCCGTCGACGATCAGCACGTCGGATTCGTCATTCAGCTTGAAGTCGGCAATGGCGTCCTGCAGGTCGCGGACGAACACCCCCGCCCCCACCGGCTGGCCACGCTTGAGCAGCGGGAAGGCCACCACGACCACCATCCGGCCGTCGTCATCCCTCTCCAGGCCGCGGGTGATCACCTTTTCGCTGATCGCCTTGCCCACCAGGGTCTTCCTGGTCTTGCCGGTAAAGCCGTCTGGTGCGGAGAACAACACGCCACCGTCCAGATCGGTGATCTGCAGCTTGGTGACGATCCCCTGCGCCTCCAGCAGGTTATAGGAAGTCTTGGCACTTTCGGCCAGCGCAGCGACGTCTCTCTTCACCAGCGCATCCCGGGTGGCACGATCCCGTGCCAGACTGGATGTGCCTGCCGCCATCTTGTCCAACTGACTGGCGACGATCTTGCGCCACAAGACAGATTTACCGGTGGTGGTCGCCTCGGCAAAGCGAGCCTCAACCTGGCTTTGCGAAACCTGGCTGGTCACGATCAACGAGATCGCCACCAGCAGGGTCACCGCGATTGCCACGAGCGTGATACGGGTTCGGAGAGTCATGATACGTCCCTGCGCCTTGGCCTTTTGTCAGTGCTTATTCGGTCGGATAACCAGCCGCCTTCCAGGCAGGGAAGCCATCGCGATAGTAGTACACCGTCTGGAAGCCCCAGGACGCGGCCTGGGCGGATGCCTTGGAGCTGCGCATGCAACTGTGACCATTGCAGTAAAGCACCACCGGATCGCCCTTTTTGACTTCGGCACCCAGGGTTTCTTCACTGAACACCTTCTTCAGCTCGATGTGCACAGCATCAGGGATGCGGCCGGCCGTCCAGTCCTTGTCGCTACGGACGTCGACAAACACCACGCCGCTGTCGAACAGCTCCTTGGCCTTGGCCGAATCAACGGTGGTTGCGCCGGCGACCACCTCGGGGGACACATCAGCGGCCATGACTGCAACAGAACCGCACAGGGCAGCCATACCGGCCAGGAATCCAGAAACACGCTTCATTGCCATACTCCATTTCGGGTTGAATAACTGACAGCGTTCTTCTGTGAGCGCCGTCTATACCGAGATAGCGACCAAGCGTTGCAAACTCTTTAGTAAATCAATAAAAAATACGCGCACAGAACAATCACTTACAGTTGGCGCGGGTTAGTTCAGGACAAGTTACCGAGCATCACGGCCGGGCCTGCGTGCCGACTAGCGGCGATCCAGCATCGCAAACAGGGCATCCATATCCAGGGGCTGATCCACCGTGGCTGTCAGGGCAACAGCACGTTCCGCCGCAGACAGCGGCTCACGCCGCTGCAACTGCCTGGCCAGCACCGCCAGATCCGCCTCCGAGGCATCATCACCTTTCGCGTGACGCTGTCGCACTCGCTGTTCCAGCAGCGCCACCGGTGCATCACAGTCGAGGATCGCCATCGGCAGCGCGAGGCGTTCGGCCAGCGCAACGAAGGCTTGGCGGCGCGATGCCTCCAGGAAGGTGGCATCGACCACCGCGATGAAGCCAGCACCGATAATTCTTTCAGCCAGTTCGGCCAGCCGCGCATAGGTACGCTCGGTCATCCCGGCACTGTACAGACCGGCATCCACCGCACTGTCGCTGGCCGCGTCCGCCGTCAGTCCGGCCAGTCGTTTGCGCTCCACATCACTGCGCACCCGTACCGCCGGCAGTGCCTCCAGCAGCTGATCGGTGACGAAGGTCTTGCCCGAACCCGACACGCCGTGGGTGATGACCAGGCCGCGCGGCACCGGCTTGCTCAACTTGGTTGCCACGCGCAGGTAGCGGCGCAGCTCGGCCACGATCTGTTCACGCTCGTCGGCGCTCAGGTTGCGCTCGCCGGCATGGATGGCCGCCACCTTGGCACGCACCATGGCGCGGTAGACCTCGTACAGGCGCAGCAGCGGCAGACCATCGTAGTCGCCGGTCAGTTGCAGGTAGCGATCGAGCAGGCGCCGGGCCAGGTCGTCGCGCCCGAGCCGGGCCAGGTCCATGGTGAGGAAGGCCAGGTCGGCGAACACGTCGATATAACGCAGCGACGGATTGAACTCGATGCCGTCGAAGATCACCGGCGCGTCATCGATCAGCACGATGTTGTTCAGGTGCAGGTCGCCGTGACACTCGCGCACCAGACCATTTGTGCGACGCTGCTCGACCAGCTCGGTGCAGTCTGCCAGGCGCTGCTCGATCCACCCACCCAGCCGTTCCAGCTGCGCCCGCTCGGCACCGCGCCGGGCGCGGATCTGCAGGATGTTGTCGCGCATCGGGCCGGCCACCTCGTCCAGCGAACCGAACTCGGCCGGCGCCACTGCAGACGCCTGATGAAAGGTCGCGATGCGCCCGGCCAACGTGTCGATCAATGCCGGGGTGAGCCGCTGCGGACACTCGGCCAGCACGGCGGTGGGGTCGAAGCGGCGCATGTGCACTGCCCATTCAATCGGTTCACCCTCACCGCCGATCACCGGCCGCTCCGGGGTGCCGGTGATTGCGACCACGTCGAGATAGATGTCGGGTGCCAGGCGACGATTGAGGCGCAGTTCCTCATCGCAATTCCGGCGCCGCTTTTCCAGACTGCTGTAGTCGAGAAAGCCCAGGTCGAGGGGTTTCTTCAGCTTGTAGGCATCGCCGTCCACCAGCACCACGCTGGAGATGTGGGTCTGGATCAGCCGCAGGTCGCGGGCCGCGCCTGGCCAGTTGACCGGGTTGGCCAGTGCCTTGGCCAGGGTCTGGTGCTGCTGCGGGTCCTCGATGGGCATACCAGCTCTCTCCATCCGCCGCGGGGCGTCCGTGGAGGCCCAGCACTCAAGCTGCAAAGTAGCTGCGCCAGTGATTCGAAACGATGCACAATGGGGCCTGTGCACAACTCTAACACCGGAGACAACCCGATGAGCATCGATCGTATGGTAATGGCCTTTGCCGGCTTCGTAATTCTGCTGTCCCTGGCCCTGGGCGCGGCAGCCAGCCCCATCTTCCACAACGTCAACTGGCTGTGGCTGACCGCCTTCGTCGGCGCCAACCTGTTCCAGGCATCCTTCACCAGCTTCTGTCCGCTGGCGACGATCCTGAAGAAGTTCGGCGTCAAGCCGGGCTGTGCCTTCGAGTAAGGCTGTCCAACTGCTGGCCCGGTAACGGGTCGGATGTAAAAACGCCGGCCCAGTGGCCGGCGTTTTTGTATCTGCGATACGGCGCTCCCGCCGTCTCATCCCTTCGCTTCAATCCATTTCTGGATCGGTGGGCTCGGCGAACAGGTCATGAGCGCCGGCGCCGGTGACCTTCACTGCAATGAAATCACCCTGCTCCAGTTCCCAGGCGCCGGGGATGATCACCTGGCCGTCGATCTCCGGCGCGTCGCCCGGGCCGCGGGCGATGACCTGCTGGTCCTGCACCTCGTCCACCAGCACGATCATCTCGCGACCCACCTGGGCCTTGAGCTTGGCGTAGCTGATCCTGGCCTGCACTTCCATGAAGCGTTCGCGGCGCGCCTCGCGGATCTCGTGCGGCACCTGGTCTGGCAACGCATTGGCAGCCGCCCCCTCCACCGGCGAGTAGCTGAAGCAGCCGACCCGGTCGAGCTGCGCCTCCTGGATGAAGTCCAGCAGCTGCTCGAAGTCGTCATCGTTCTCGCCGGGGTAGCCGACGATAAAGGTGGAGCGCAGGGTCAGCTCGGGGCAGATGGATCTCCAACGAGCCAGCCTTTCGAGCACCTTCTCGGTGTGCGCCGGGCGCTTCATGGCCTTGAGGATCTTGGGGCTGCCGTGCTGCAGCGGCATGTCCAGGTACGGCAGGATCTTGCCCTCCGCCATCAGCGGGATCAGCTCGTCCACGTGAGGATAGGGGTAGACGTAGTGCAGCCGTACCCAGGCCTGCAGCTCACCCAGCGCGCTGGCCAGTTCGGTGATGCGGCTCTTCACCGGCCGGCCGTTCCAGAAGTCGGTGCGGTACTTCAGGTCGACGCCGTAGGCGCTGGTGTCCTGGCTGACCACCAGCAGTTCGCGCACGCCGGCCTCGACCAGCCGTTCGGCCTCGGCCAGCACCTCGCCGGCCGGGCGGCTCACCAGCGGTCCGCGCATGTCCGGGATGATGCAGAACCGGCAGCTGTGATTGCAGCCTTCGGAGATCTTCAGATAGGCATAGTGCTTGGGGGTCAGCTTGACGCCCTGCGGCGGCAACAGATCGATGAAGGGATCGTGATCCGCCGGCATGGGCGCGTGCTTGTGCACCTCGTCCATCACCATCTGGTATTCGTGGGCGCCGGTGATGGCCAGCACCCCGGGATGGTGCTCGCGGATCTCGTCGGCCCGCTTGCCGAGACAGCCGGTGACGATCACCCGGCCGTTGTCGGCCATGGCCTCGCCGATGGCATCCAGCGACTCGGCCACCGCGTCATCGATGAAGCCGCAGGTGTTGACCACCACCAGGTCGGCGCCCTCGTAGCTGGGCGAGATGCCGTAGCCCTCGGTACGCAGCTGGGTGAGGATGCGTTCGGAGTCGACCAGGTTCTTGGGACAGCCGAGGCTGACGAAACCGATTTGGGGTTGCTTGGCCATGGGGATGCGGGGGGCAGCGTTTCGGGGCGGCTATTCTAGCCTTTCGTCCGGCCTTGCGGGGGAATTGCCCGACCCGATGTCAGGAGTTGGCGCGGGCCAGCTCGGCCAGGGAGATGGCCGGCCCGGCGCCGATCTCCACCACCAGCTCCTGGTTCAAGGCAATCTCGCCGGCCTGGACATGGAGCAGCAGTTAGCTGCAGATCTGGTGGATCAGCTTAATGCCGGCGCGATCCGCCTCCCCGGTCACGGGATCCGTCAGTGCCTTGGCCAGAGCGTCCATATATGCGGCAAAGCTGCTGCCCTGCTGCTCCTGCGACAGCCCACGAAAGCCAGGCTTGAATCCGATGTGTATCTCCGGGCTGACGCCGCCGTCCTGCCCCACCATGCCGATACTGATGGGTCCCTGAATCTCCATCCGTCCTCCTGTGCGACCCCACTGCATGGCAGGGACCGGCGTTGTTATGTGTGGCGCCATGCTACGGGGCACAGGCCCCTGTCAGCACCCGTGCGGAACCGGGATTTGACGATACGCGACCGTGCTGCCAGGATTGCGCGCCCCTGGGGTGCCGACATACGTCGGTTAAACGGGAAGCCGGTGCAAGTCCGGCACTGCCCCCGCAACGGTGAAAGGGAAGTAAGGAACCGCTGAACAAGTCGTGATCCTAAATCTTGCTGCCAGAATGCACCGCTTCTGCCTTGCAAATCTTCGCAATAGCTAGCTATTACGTGCGATTTGCGCCTTGAAGCAGCACATTCTGATCAGCAATCTTTACGGACCAGACTTGTTCAGAGGTTCCTAGGCTCCGGCATCCGCCACTGCGTGTTGATCACGTGGGAAGGCGCCGGACCCGGCTAGGGAGCCGCTGAATGAATCTGGTCACGACAGATTCGTTCGAGCCCCCAAGTCAGCCCTTGAGTCCGGATACCGGCCCCAGGTGAAGCGAAATGAAACCACGGCTGCGGCGGGCAGCGGGGCTCTTCCACGCACCCGTCGCGGTCGTGGCCGTCCCCTTGTCTCCGCGCCATCCAACCAACACGTCGTTGCGGGCAGGCTTCGGCGGGGAGACAACATGCACAAGCACATCCTGGGCGCCCTGTGCGCCTTGTCGGCGGGCATCGCCCAAGCTGAAACCGACCTCCTGGCACCCGTGGTGGTGACCGCCACCCGTAACGCCACGCCACTGGAGCACATCCCGGCCAGCGTCACTGTCATCGATCAGGAGACCATCGCCGAAGCGCAGGCCAATGACATCGGTGAGCTCCTGCGCGGCGTCGCCGGCATCGACCTGGGTCGCAACGGCGGTCCCGGTCAGACCACCTCGGTGTTCCTGCGTGGCACCGAGAGCGATCACACCCTGGTGTTGATCGACGGCGTCACCATCAACCCGGGCACCCTCGGCAATCCGGCGCTGCAAAACATCGACCCGCGAATGATCGAACGCATCGAGATCGTGCGCGGCCCGCTGTCCAGCCTGTACGGCTCGTCCGCCATCGGCGGTGTGATCAACATCATCACCCGTACAGACCCTGAACAAGGCAGCGGCAGCCACTTCGCCGCCCAGGGCGGCAATTACAACAGCCTGAGCCTGAACACCGGCGCGCACTGGGCCGACCAGTCCTCCAACCTGGCGCTGAACCTGTCCCACCAGACCAGCGACGGCTTTCCCAGCAAGCGCGATTCCAGCGTCGACCGCGGCTTCCGCAACGACACCCTGAACGCCCGTTTCGGCCATCGCAGCGGCAACCATGAACTGCAGTTGCAGGCCTTCGCCGCCACCGGAAATAGCGAGTACCTGTCCGGCACACCGGTCGATCAGGCATTCGAAAACCGCGTGCTGCGCGCCGGCCTGACCAGCCAATTGTCCGAGGCCTGGCAATCCCGCCTGACCTTCAGCCAGATGGCAGACCTGATCGACCAGAACCAGGCCAACTACCTCGGCGACTACGACTACGCCCACACCATCCGCTACAGCGCCGACTGGCAACACGACTACCGCCTGTCCGCCAACAACCGGCTGGTGGCCGGCGTCACCCTGGACCACGAGGACATCGACGCACTGAGCTACGGCACCGCCTTCGATATCCGCCTGGACAACCAGGCCTTCTACCTGCAGGACCAGTACCTCAACGGTGCACATACAGCCAATGCGGCCATGCGCCTGACCCGCCACGACAGCTTCGGCGATCACCTGACCTGGAACCTTGGTTACGCCTACCAGTTGAGCGAAGCGACCCGGCTGCGCGCCAGCGCCGGCACGGCGTTCCGCGCCCCCAGCGCCTCGGACCTGTTCGGCTACGGCGCCAACCCGGCACTGGAACCGGAACAGTCACACTCCATCGAGATCGGCCTGAGCCACCGGCTGGATCAGCGCAGCAGCCTGGACCTGGCGATCTACCGCAACCGCGTCCGTAACCTGATCACCACCAACTACTACGACCTGGACGGGATCGACAATGGCTACCCTTTCGGTAGTTTGATCGACGATCCGCTGAACGAGAATGTGGCGCGCGCCACCATCAGCGGCGTCGAATTGGCCTACCACTACGCGCTTGCCCCGTGGCAGTTCGATGCCAACGCGGAATGGAAGCAACCGAAGAACGACGCCGACGGCGGCTGGCTGCTGCGCCGCGCCCGGGTCAGCGGCAAGGCGTCGCTACGCTACATCCAGCCGAGCTGGGATGCTGGACTGGACGTTCAATTCGTCGGCAAGCGGGCCGATATCAGTGCCATCACCTACCTCGACACCACCACGGATGCCTATACACTGGTCAATAGCACGGCCCGCTGGTACGCCAGCCGCCAGCTCACAGTCGAGGGTCGTATCGAGAACCTGTTCGACGCCGACTATGAACTGGCCAGCGGCTACAACACCCCGGGGCGCAGCCTGTACCTTGGAATAAGGGTGGAATCAGCCCGTTAACCGGAGACACGCCATGCCCAACCGCCTGACCCGCATCTACACCCGTACCGGTGACGACGGCAGCACCGGCCTGGCCGGCGGCGGGCGGCTGGGCAAGGACAGCCCGCGCATCGAGGCCATCGGCAGCGTCGACGAGCTGAACAGCCTGCTCGGCCTGCTGCTCAGCGACGAGCTGCCGGCGGAGGTGCGTGACACCCTCAGCCCCATCCAGCACCGCCTGTTCGACCTGGGCGGCGAGCTGGCCATGCCCGACACCACGCTGATGCGTGACGCCTGGGTGACCCAGCTGGAACAGCAGCTGGACCGGCTCAACAGCCAGCTGCCACCACTGAAGAACTTCGTGCTGCCCGGCGGCAACCGGCCCGCGGCGCACTGCCACGTAGCGCGCAGCGCCTGCCGCCGCGCCGAGCGGGAGCTGCTGCGACTTTCCCGCGATGAACAGGTAAACTCCGCCAGCCTGAAATACCTGAACCGGCTGTCGGACCTGCTGTTCGTCGTCGCCCGCGTGCTGGCGCGACAGGACGGCGGGCAGGAGATCCTCTGGCAGCCCAGCAGCGACTAGGCCCCGCACACCGCGGCGCCGTCGAGGAGCCCGGCAAGTGAAACAACCCGTAGTACTGATCGGCGTCGGCGAGATGGGCAGCGTGTTCGCCCGCGGCCTGCTGCGCCTGGGGCACCCGGTCTACCCGGTCACCCGCGACACCGACATGGACGCCCTGGCCCGCCAGGTTCCGGAGCCGGCCATGGTGCTGGTGAGCGTCGGCGAGGCCGCGCTGCAAGATGTGCTGGACGGCATCCCGGCCGCCTGGCGTAACCGCCTGGCGCTGCTGCAGAACGAGCTGCTGCCGGCCGACTTCCCGCAGCTGGAGCAGCCGACGGTGATCTCGGTGTGGTTCGAGAAAAAACCCGGCCAGGATGCCAAGGTGATCATCCCCTCGCCCGCCCATGGTCCCAACGCCTGCCTGCTGCACGGCGCCCTGGGCACCATCGGTATCCCGGTGAAGGTACTCGCCAGCGACACCGAGCTGCTGTTCGAGCTGGTGGTGAAGAACCTGTACATCCTCACCAGCAACATCGCCGGGCTGCGTACCGGCGGCACCGTCAGCGAGCTGTGGCGCGATCACCAGGACTTCGCCCGCCAGGTGGCAACGGACGTGATCACCCTGCAGGAGGCGATGACCGGCCAGTGCTTCGTCCACGAACAACTGATCGCCGCCATGCTGACCGCCTTCGCCGGCGACCCCGACCACAAGTGCATGGGACGCAGCGCCCCGGCCCGGCTGGCCCGCGCCATCGAGCATGCCGAACGCCTGGGCATTGCGGTGCCGACCCTGCGCGAGATCGCCGCGGCCAGCTAGCCGCACCTGACAGCCACTTTCCGGTGCGTCCCACGGGCCGTGCCTATCAAACGCATACCGATCGAGTTCAAGCCTATGAGCAACACAGACCGCGAAATCATGCCCGGCAGCCAGGTGACGCTGCACTTCCGTATGACCCTGCCCGACGGCACCGAGGCGCTGTCCACCTTTGATGACGAACCGCTGACCTTCGCCATGGGCGACGGCACCTTCAGTGGCGGCTTCGCGCTGTCGCTGTACGGCCTCAAGGCCGGCGACACCCAGACCCTGACCCTGGATCCGGAGCAGGCCTTCGGCTTCCGCGACGAGGCCCTGGTGCACGACATGCCGCGCAGCGACTTCCCCGCCGACATGGCACTGGAAGAAGGCCAGATCATGGGCTTCACCACCCCCACCGGCGACGAGGCGGCCGGCGCCATCATGGCCATCGGCGAGGACACCGTGACGGTGGACTTCAACCACCCGATGGCCGGCAAGGACGTGATCTTCCATGTGGAGATCCTGGAGGTCGGCCTACCCGCCCCGGTGGAGCCCAAAGACGACTGCGCCAGCTGCTAGACTGGCCCTACGCTGATAACGAGACCCGCCATGAACATCCTGCTCGCCAACCCCCGTGGCTTCTGTGCCGGCGTTGACCGCGCCATCGAGATCGTGGAGCGCGCCCTGGACGGCTTCGGCGCGCCCATCTACGTGCGTCACGAGGTGGTCCACAACCGCTTCGTGGTGGAGCGGCTGCGTCAGCGCGGCGCGGTGTTCGTGGATGAAGTGGCGGACGTGCCTGATGGCGGCACCGTGATCTTCAGCGCCCATGGCGTGTCCCAGGCGGTGCGTAACGAGGCCGCGCAGCGCAACCTGACCGTGTTCGACGCCACCTGCCCGCTGGTCACCAAGGTGCATCTGGAGGTCGCCCGCCACTGCCGTAATCGTGAAGAAGTGGTGCTGATCGGCCACAAGGGCCACCCCGAGGTGGAAGGCACCATGGGGCAGTACCGCTGTGACAAGGAGGTGGGCATCTACCTGGTGGAAACGCCGGAGGATGTGGCCCGCCTGGTGGTCCGCGACCCCGCCCGTCTGGCCTATGTCACCCAGACCACCCTGTCCATGGACGACACCACCCGGGTCATCGACGCCCTGCGCGCGCGCTTTCCGGACATCCAGGGCCCGAAAAAAGACGACATCTGCTACGCCACCCAGAACCGCCAGGACGCGGTGCGGCGCCTGGCCGAGCAGTGCGACCTGGTGCTGGTGGTGGGTTCACCCAACAGCTCCAACTCCAACCGGCTGAAGGAGCTGGCCGAAAAGCAGGGTCGTCCGGCCTACCTGATCGACGGCCCGGAGGACATCGACCGGGCCTGGCTGGATGGCGTGCAAACCATCGGCCTGACCGCCGGCGCCTCGGCGCCCGAGGTGCTGGTGGAGCAGGTGATCAGTCAGCTGAAGGACTGGGGCGCGGACAGCGTCACCCAGGACGGCGGCGAGCCCGAACAGGTGGTGTTCGCGCTGCCCAAGAATCTGCAGGCTGCCCTGGCAGGCCAGGGCAGCTAAGCAGGGTTTTACCAGCAGACGTCGGGGTCTGTACCCGTGGCGGTGCGCTGGCCCAGCTGGTCGATAACAAAGGTGGCACAAGCGGCATCGGCTGTCTGAGCACCGATGGCCGTGGCGGTGACGGTAAAGGTGGTTGCTGGCGCCACCGGCGTAATCGCAATGGTGTAGTAATCGGGATTGCCGTCACCATCCCGGTCGGTCATACGATTGACCAGCTCCGTATACTCAACACCCAGTTGTGCGGCAGTCCCATAGCTGCCCGCCGTGCTGAGATAGCGCTCTTCTGCCAAGGCGATCTCCATCAGGGTGGACTTGGCCTCCACCCGCCGCGCCTTGCGTACCTGGTTCTGGTAAAGCGGATAAACGATCGCCGACAGCAAGGCCAGGATGACCAGCGTCACCATCAGTTCCACCAGGGTCAAACCCCGCGCCCGTTTAAACTGCGTCATGCCTTGGTCTCCCGTCATTTGAGTTGCAGCCAGGACGCACGGCCAGCGGGACTGGGCGAACTTTCGGTCACCCGCTCGATAGTGCCGTCTGAGCTCGACATGTACTTGTACTCCTTGCTACCCGCGCTGCCTTCGCCGGCGCGGATGATGCTGGGGCTCTGCACGATGGTGTCGAACTTGCGACCGCTGACCGGCGTCTTGGTGGTGCTGCCATCGTCATTGGTTACGTCCGCCATGTCGTCGACATCAAAGGTGCCATCACCGTCGATATCGAACACCGTGACATAGAGCCGGCCTCCCGTGGCCGCATTGGTCTCCATCAGCCAGCTGTCACCGCCCGCGCTGCATGCGGATGAAGACGGTATCACGGTCACGAAGATCAACCGTCCGCCGGTCAGCAGCATTTCCGTCGCCATGCGCTCGCCGGTGGTAGGCAGATCGAAATACCAGCCGCGCTGGGTGGCCCAATCGATACTGTGATCACTGAGCACGCGCAGTTCCTCACCGAAAGGCGTCAGGGTCTGGATCACTTCCTGCTGCTGCAGCACGGTGCTGTTGCGGGTGGAGACGCTGGTCACCGCAGTCAGATCATCCTTGTCCCAGATGCCGTACATGGTATTGGTCTCGGTGCCCGGCTCGTTATCGGTGGGCTTGTAGTAGGTCCCGGTACCGAAGTACACCATGCGACCGGTGTTGCTCCAGGGATGCGCCCCCACCTCCAGTCGGGTGGTGATGGCCTGACCGACGCCGCTGGCATCCACCGCGGTATACAGCAGCGTTGAAGCGGTGAATCCGGAAACACCAGCCTTGAGCCGATGGATATTACCTTCCAGATCACCGGCATAGATCAGGTCGACCAGGCCATTGCCATCGGTGTCGAGCGGGGCAATGGTCGCCATACCGTTGCCCGCACTACCGTCGGCCGTAATGGTCCGCAGCAGGGTGCCGTCGGCAAGATTGACGATGTAGATCTTGGCTGTATTGCCGCCGAAACCATTGCCAAAGGCAGCCACCCATGCCCCACTGCCCTGCTCCTTGAAAATGGCCGGGCGGCTGAAGGTGTAGCCCAGATCGCTGAAGCCGGTGGTGGTGGAATCGATCTCCCACAGCACCATATCCGCGGCGTTGCTTTCATCGAAGGTGGTGGGGTCGGTTACATCCAGGGCGTAGATGGCCTTGCCGCCGCCACCCAGCCCGGACACCAGCACGGTGTGCCAGGAGGTATCGAAGTAGGCATCCACCACCGTGGGCGGGCCGTCCGCGTAATAGCGGTGGGTATAGTCGCTGCTGGTCAATTCCGGCACGTTCTGGATCACCGCATTGGGCACATAGGCGAACTTCTCTGCACCACCGGTCTCGGGGGTGGCATCGATCGCGTGCAGCATGCCGTCGTTGGAACCGACGTAGAGCATGGTGGTCCGTGGTGAAAGTGCAAATCTTGCCTTGAATGATGAATAGGTCGTGGTTTCGAGACTGTCCGGATAATCAAAATTCGGATTACCGACCAGTGCCGGCGCAGAGTTGACGATATCGCCGAGCACGTTGCGCACCTGGGTGTTATCGACAGTCTCCTCGCGACTGCGGAAGCCGGCCACATCGGCGCCGCGCAGGTACGACACCCGGTCCGCCCCCCGGTTGTCAGTGACACCCGCGCCGTCCATATCCAGAAGCGCCTGCTGAATGCTGCTCAGATCGCTGTAGGTGAACGGCACGCCACCGGTATCCGAACGCCAGGTGATGATGTCGCGATTGGCCTGCGCCGTGATCTTGCTGGCGGCATCCCACTCGGCCGCCTCCACATCCCCGGTGGCCACATTCACCGGGAATGAATACAGGTGACCAAACCAGCCGTCACTGTTGAACTGCGCCTGGTATATGCGGGTGTTGGCATCCAGCACCGCGGCGTTGGCCACCACCGACGCCGACGATGAATTGGCAGTGATAGTGTCAAAGAACTCCGCCAGCTTGGCACCCAGCAGACCGGGGTTGTCGGCGAAGAAGTAATTGTCCGGCAGGCCATCCCCATCGGCATCCCACTCGGCCTGCTGATTGGGGACCCCGTTCGGCGTCGCCTCCAGATCCTCAAAGCCACCATACTTGGCCGCATAGATCAGCGGATTCGGCAGCAATTGAGCAGCCGTCGCGCCGGCGTCGAACACCATGACCAATGGGTCACTCCACACGGTGCCACTCGGACGGATCGCAGTCGGCTCGCCATCGACCAGCACGCTGCCGTTTTGGCTCCAAGGCTGGCCAGGACGAAGCACGGTGTCATACAGCCCGTCATTGGTCGTTCCCGAGATACTGAAGCCGAAACGCAACGCGTTGCCGGCATCGGCAGCAACGACCCGGGCAGTCACACGCACCTGATTTGCACCAACGGTCTGGCCGGCACCGTAGTTATCGTCGGTCAGGCCATCGCCATCGTCATCGTGCGCCGCACAGGCAGCGCCGACACAAATCGCGATCTGCGAGATGCCGTCGTGGTCGTAGTCGTTACCCCACAGGGAGTCCTCCCAAACGGCCAGCATCCGAACATAGGACAGATTGCCAACGCCATCGACCGTCGTCTCCCTGACCATCACGTCGGCCAGGGTACAGGGGGTCCAGCCACTGCTACTCGTTGTAGCCCATCCATTCGTATTGGCTGCGCAGGCCGGTACGGCAATCGCCTTTCCACTACCCGCCAGGAAGCCCAATTCCGGCAACTCTTTAGCCAGGGCGATGACGAAGGTGTCCACCTTCTGGTCATCCTGGCGAGTGTCTGGGCGAAGATCCACGGTGTGCGCCTTGTAGGCCAGGCCAGCGACGTGATAGCCGCCTTCCAGGGCCGGCGCACTAGGGCAGACACCGCGCACGTCAGACAGGGAGGTAAAAGGCTTGGCGGTACAGAAATCCTGTACCCCCGCGGCACCGATGCGGCCGGCAAAGACGCTGCTACCGATGCCCTCCAGTGTGCCGATGGCATCTACCGCGGAATCGACGCTTCCCAGCGCATTTGGCACATAGGTCAGATTATCGGTATCGAACGAGTTGTCGGACGATGAGATCAGCACCACGTTGAGGGGCGCGCACCATTCATCTGCCGGAATCGGATCGGTCCAGCTCTGCAACACCGGCAGATTCAAGTGGCTACTGCTGGTTTCCCGGTAATAGTCAGACCCACTGAAGATATAGTCTGGATGAGGCGACGGCGATCCATCCTCACTCCCCGCCAGATAGCGCAGGGTTTCCAGGTAGATCTCCGCCACCGGGTTGCCCCACGACGAACACTTACGGTTCGATGTATAAGACGCGGAGAGAAAGTCGCTCTTCGGGATACTGTGGGTGTTGCAGTCGTTGTACACGCCACCAGGCGTGTTGTTCCAGCGGTTGACCCGGACGTTGTTGAGCGTCGAGATGATGCCCTGGGCGCTGCTGTTGAAGGTGCCATTAGCAGCAAGAATCTCATTATCCGCTGCATCAGGATTATTGGCCAGCTGGCCCAGCGCGCGGCGTAACACGCCGCCACGGTGGTTCTCGCCATAGCTGCCACTGACCATGCCGAACTCCAGGCTGCCGTCCTCGCCATACTGCTGCAGGATACCCGTCGGCTTGTAGCTCGAACCGTAGGCCTCACAGTTGGCTTCGAGCTTGCCGGCAACACAGACTTCAACCCGCACGTTCAGACCAGTACGGGAATTCGGGTTAAACAGGTTCTGCGACTCTGGCGGGTTCTTGGTGGTACTCCCGCCGTCCTCCCCGCCATCCCACAGGCACTGGTTGCGCTCATCAGAGGCCCATAGCAGATACAGGCCATCCGCCACCCGCAACTGGGGCGGATATGTATCGCGATTTACCTGTTGACTCTCACTGCTCAGCGGCGGCGCAGTAACGTTGCACAGCGTGATCTCGGTACGGCTGAAAGGCGTAAAGCGCAGCATCTCTGAGGTGCTGCTGGTCACATAACCCTTGGCAAAGGCATGCACGTCACTGGGCAACTGAGCGCGCTCCAGCACCGTCTCGCTCGAGGTATCGGTAGAGCGACGACCGCCGTGCATTACCTTGCGCAGCACGTCGATGCGGGTCATGGTCGCCCAGTTGAGGAAGTTGCCGCTCCACTCATCGCCGCCGGTACAGTCGTGGCCATTGGCGCCAGCAGCCGGGCCCTCAGGCTGGAACACGCCACTGCTGTACTCATAGCAGCGATTGCTGTTGAAGTAGCCGTAATAGTCGATGGTGTCGGTGTAGGTGATATCGATGACACCATCGCCGTCTACATCGCTGTAGTCCGGATAGGCCTTCTTGAACAGCTGGTGATCAACAGACATGGCCAGCATCACCCGGGGCTTGGCCGAGGCGACCAGGAACAGCGGCTGCTGGGCGACGTCAGCCTGGGCCAGACCATTGCCCGCAAGCAGGGTCATGGCGACCAGTGCGGAGGAAATAAACTTGCTGCGCTTGTGCATCTTCATGACGCCGACTCCTGACGGACCACCTTACTGGGCCCAGGTGGTTTGCACGATAACCTCGGTTTCGCCGCCCCGGCCGAAGCCCCTGGCGGTGACGCGGTAGATCTGAACCTTGCGGACCTTGCTGGGAAAGCCGACCACCAGGCTGCTTTTCGCGAGCGGCCGTTCCGGCACCCGCTCTATGAAGTAAGCGGTGCCTTCATGCTGCTCGTCGACATTCACCGCGACATATTTTGCGGGTGTCTCAAAGGCAGTGAACGGGTCTACCGCACCACCATCCTCGGTGACCTCGTGGGAACCGTCCGAGCCGTCGAAGTCGAGATCCGCGCGGTTGACGGCGTTGTCCAGCACGCCCTCCGCCACCCGGGCTGCCGTTTCGGCAGCCTGGAAGGCGAGATACTTTTCCTGGAAGTTACCGACCATGCGCTCTTCGAGCGTGGTTGAACGTACGCCCGCCAGACCCAGCAGGGTGAGCGCAATCAGGATGGCCAGCACGGCGATCAGAATGGCACCGCGCTGGGCTCGCAGGTTTATCGGTTTCGATGGCAAGTAAGACATGGCGATCACCGGGTATGGTTGCGCAGGGTGGTGACAAAGGCGAATTCGCGACGCAGTCGCCGGTCACCCGCGCCCGCAGGCGTCTGGTCGTTGCCGACAGGCGAATAGTCGTAGGTCACGGCTTCGCGGGCGGCGCGGGTGACGCTGTTGACGAGCAGGTTGATGCGCACGCTGATCACCTCACTCCAGTTAGCGACGTTATTGGCGGTCACGTAGGTGTCAACGGTCTTCTGCGTGTCACCGTCGTTGTCGATGCCATAGGTGATCTGCATGTCCTCGACGCCGGTAACCAGTTCGACTGGCGGCTGGGTAGAATGATCTTTCCGATATAGCGCGAACACCGGCTGGCCATCCGTGACGACACCGCTGTCCGCAACGAAATACCAATAGGAACGCAGCTTGCCGAGCACCGCATCCTGGCCGTGCACGTGCACCAGCGATGCCTGGCTGTTCACGTTCGAAGTGGTCCCATCACCCAGCGTCACCGTGGTGCCATGCTCCAGTGGGCCAGCCGTTCCAGCAGGAACCGAATTGGTGGCGCGGAAGATATCCGCCTTCATGCAGGTGGACAGATACAGCAGTTCCCCCTCGGCGATGGACAGGTTGCCCGCCCCGAGCGAGATATCGTCGCTGGTATCCGCCATCCGAACCGATGGATAACGGACTCCGGCGGTGCTGGATACGCCGCGCACGTTGATGATGTCAGTACCGGCCACCGGGGTGATCGGGAATCCGGACGGCAACGTCACCGAGGCGGCCACGTTGTTCATCCCGCTGAGGGTCGTCAGCCGGCCCTGCGCATCCGGAGTGAGCTCCGCCGGCACCCCCAGCGCCACGTTGCTGATCTCGGTGAAGTCCGATCCGGAACAGCCCAGGTTGGCACCACCGGCGATATCGGTATTCATCAGATAGACGGCGAAACGCCCCGCCTCCTGCACCCGCGCCAAACCATCCTGCACGCGGTAGGTCTCCTTGTTGCTGATGAACAGCTGAATCACCCCCACCATCACCAGCATGCCCAGCACCAGGGCGACCATCAGTTCGACCAGGGTCAGGCCCTGCTGTTTCCGTCCTAGCTTGATCATGTTGCTCACAGCTGGCTCCGGGCGGCGAATTCGAGATAGTTGGTGTCATCACCGTCACGCCGGTCGTACCAGCGCACCGTGACTACGGCCTCGCCAGCATTGACGGCGATCGAGCCCTCGCCACCCGGCAGCCGGCTCACCATGCTCAACCACTGATTCAAGTCCGCATTCTTCATCTCAACCGCGCTGCAACCAGCACTGCAATCCCCGCCCGTTGCGCTGGATGTGAAAGCCGTGTCATAGCCACCGGTGAGCGCATAGGTGCGGTTGGCACGCATGCGATCGATGATTTCGTAGACGTTGAAGGTTGCCTGGGTGCGCAGATAGGCGTTGTAGTTGTTGCGCAAGGAGTGCGCCTGCAGCCCCGTCAGGCCCAGCAGACCAATGCCTAGGATCAGCAGGGCCACCAGCACCTCGATCAGGGTGAAACCGGATTGTCGCCGCAGTCTGTTCACGCTCATTCCTGGATAGACACAATTACCATGACCTATATAGTCATGGTGGTGGATTCAAGTCAGTCGCAGAGTGATAGACTGTCTTGATTCCCCGACGAACGGTCGATCCCCGCAGGAAAACGCAATATGGATCACGTCCTGATCATCGGCGGCGGCGCCCTCGGGCTGCTCAGCGCCCGCGAACTCAGCCAGGCCGGCATCAAGGTCACCTTGGTGGACCGGCAGGAGCCTGGCCGCGAGTCGTCCTGGGCCGGCGGCGGCATCGTCTCGCCACTGTACCCCTGGCGCTACCCTGATAGCGTCACCGCGCTGTCGCACTGGAGTCAGCGCTACTACCCCGAACTGGCTGCCAGCCTGGCGGAGCGCACCGGCATCGACCCCGAATTCAATGCCTGCGGCATGCTCATCCATGCCGCGGGCGAGGTGCTGGACGCCACCACCTGGTCGGATCGCTGGAACCTGGATCTGGAAACCCTCGACCAGGCAGCGGTACGCGCACTGGAACCCGCCCGCGCCGAGACCTTCGACGACACCCTGTGGCTGCCGGGCGTCGGCAACATCCGCAATCCCCGGCTGATCAAATCGCTGCTCGCCGACCTGGAACTGCGTGGCGTCGAGATCCTTGAGCACACCCATATCCAGCGCCTGGTGATGCAGCAGGAGCGGGTCACCGGGGTGGCGACCGACCAGGGCACCCTGCATGCCGACGCGGTACTGGTCTGCGCCGGGGCCTGGACCGGTGATTTTCTGCAAGGCCTGCCGGCCCCGCCGGACATCCGCCCGCTACGCGGCCAGATGCTGATGTTCCGCACCCAGCCGGGCACCATCCGCCGCATCATGCTGGAGGAGAACCGCTACACCATCCCCCGCCTGGACGGCCGGGTGCTGTTCGGCAGCTCGCTGGAGGACGCCGGCTACGACAAGAGCGCCACCGAGGTGGTGCGCGCCGAACTGCTGGATCTGGCCATCCGACGCTACCCGGTACTGGCCGAGGCGGAGCTGGAAAAGCACTGGGCCGGCCTGCGCCCCGCCTCGCCCAATGGCGTGCCCTATATCGGCCGCCATCCGCATCTGGACAACCTGTTCGTCAATGCCGGGCACTTCCGCAACGGCATCGCCATGGGGCCGGCCTCGGCCAAGCTGGTGGTCGACCTGATGCTCGGCCGCCCCCCCATCCTGCCCCCAGATCCCTACGCACTGGATGCCCCGCGCGAAGCGACCTGAGCCGGGTTCTGTTGTTCGCTCGCGGGGCTTTCCCTATACTCCCCGGCCTTGGCCGATGTAGCTCAGACGGTAGAGCAACGCACTCGTAATGCGTAGGTCAGCGGTTCGATTCCGCTCATCGGCTCCATCTTTCCTCCCTGCCCGCGCAATCCAGCATGTCCAGGCTCTTCGTCAACCGCCTCACGGTCATCGACTTCTCCTATCTGAACGGGGAACGCGGGCTGCTGGGCGACAGCCTGCTGGCCGACGTGGAACTGGTCGGCGACCTGGACGCGCAGGGCATGGTGCTGGACTTCGGCGACGTCAAGAAACAGCTCAAGCGCGCCATCGACCAGCATTTCGACCACAAGTTGCTGGTGCCCTACCGCTACCCGGGGTTGCAGATCGCCGACCTGCACGATGGCCGGCAGCGGCTGCTGTTCCCGCTCGCGGCGGGCGGCGCCATCGAGCACATCGCGCCCCAGGATGCCGACACCCTGATCGACACCGATGCCATCACGCCCGACAGCCTGGCCCAGGCGATCCAGGACCGCCTGCGCCCGCTGATGCCGGCCAACGTACAGGATCTGCGCATCCGCCTGACGCCCGAGTCCATCGACGGCCCAGCCTACCAGTACAGCCACGGCCTCAAGCAGCACGACGGCAACTGCCAGCGCATCGCCCACGGCCACCGCTCACGCCTGGCCATCCTGCGCGACGGCCAGTTCGATGCGGCACTGAGCGCCGACTGGGCCGAACGCTGGCGGGACATCTATATCGGCACCCGCGAGGATCTGCTGGAAGAGACCGAACTGGCCGGCGTCCCCTGCTACCACTTCCGCTACCAGGCGGCGCAGGGACAGTTCGACCTGACCCTGCCCAAGCGCTGCTGCTACCTGATCGACACCGAGTCGACGGTGGAAAACCTGGCCCAGCACATCGCCGAGGTGCTGAAGGCCGAGCAGCCGGCTGCGCACTTCGAGGTACAGGCCTTCGAGGGCGTGGACAAGGGCGCCTTCGGCGAGGCCTGAACCCGTCTCGAAGGCAACAAAAACAGGGTTCGGCTACTAGCGATCCAGCGCCAGGCGCCGACCCATCGGACCGCCGTGGAACGCCCCATCGGCATAACCGAGCTGGCCGTTGACGAAGGTATGGCTGATGCTCGAACGCAGGGTGTCGCCCTCCAGCGGCGACCAGCCGCACTTGTACAGCACGTCCTCGCGTCGCACGGTCTGCGGCCTGGCCATGTCCACCAACACCAGATCGGCGAAATAGGCTTCGCGCAGATAGCGGCGCGCCGCGGTCTACACCGCCGGGTTGCACTTGATGAGGCTGCCGCGGCTCCCGCTGCCAGCCCGGATCTGCCCGCCCACCCGGGCGATGCGGCCATGCTCGATCAACAGGTCACCCCCGGTGACCTGGCCGTCGCTCACAAGACGGGCGCTGGTAATCGGTATCTTGGACATGGCCGGTGTCTTCAGTTGGCTGACCGGATCGGATCGGATCAGATCGGCGGGGCAACCACGTTACCGGCTCAACGCTGCTTGCAAAGCACCCCGCCCGGATCCGCGCTACGCTTTAATTGTCAGCTGCCGATATGACTGATCGATAACCGTCGACAAGTAGAATAAAAACGACCCTAACGTGACCTCGAACCGTCGCCAATCACACAGCCTGCGTACCCGCTACCTGCTGCTTATCGCCAGTCTTGGTGTGGTGGTCTTCGTCACCGCCTTGTGGGGACACCACACCCTCAACCAGGTCAGTACCGCCAGCACCCAGCAGCTGCAGGCACGCCAGGACGTGACCCAGCACAGCCGCATGGTCCGGGTGGAGATGTTCGAGAGCTACAAGTCGCTGAACGCCTTCCTGCTCGACCCGTCGCGCAAGGATCACCGCCAGCGGACCCTGGCCTATCTCAATATGGCCATCATCGACAGCGACCGGCTGTTGGCCACGCCGTGGATCACCCTGCATCGCCAGCAGGATGACGCCCGCGCCCTCAAGGACGCCCTGGTGGCCATGGGCCTGGATATCGCCAGCCTGGCTGAGACCCGCACCGACCCCACCCGCCAGTACCCCTCCATGGCGGCCAGCAACCGCTTAATGCAACCCAACCGGAACCGTTTCAACAACGCCATCGCCCTGGCGCTGGGAGAAACCAGCCAGCTCTCGGCACAACGGACCGACGTGCTGGAGGAACTGATCGAGGTCCGTCACCTGTGGACCCAGATGGTGTCGAATTTCCGCATCTACCTGGCAAACCGCATGGGCTCGTTCAACGAGGCGGTCCTGCCGAAGCAGGAACAGGCCGTGATCACCATGCAAGATGTCCTGGCCGAATATCTGGCAAGGCTGGCCAAGCGCGGCGAAAACGACGAACTCGGCTTCGAGACCACCGCCGCAGTGCAGGACATGATCGAGGCCCTGGCCGGCTGGTACGCCGGTTTCACCCAGGTGAAGGCCATCCATGGCTCGACCGAGTGGCGGGCGGACGTCCAGTTGATCAAGGAGCGCATCGAACCCAACCTGGCGCTGATCACCGCAGCACTGGGCAACATCGAGCAGGCCATGACGCAGGCCGTGGCGGATGACCTGACCAGCCTGACCGATGCCATCCAGGCCCAGACCCGGATGGCCTGGATGCTGGGCGTCATCGGCCTGCTGTTCATCGGCCTGATCATCGTGTCCCTCGACCATCTGGTATTCCGACCCATCCGGCTGGTGGCCGATGGCCTCAAGGCCGAGGCCTTCGGCAAGGAGGGCGTGCCACTGCCCAAGGCCAATTCACTGGAGGCCCAGAACCTGATCGACGCCTTTACCGAGATGCGCAACCAGGTCCATCAGCGTCAGACCGCACTGCAACACCAGGCCACCCACGACGCCCTCACCGACCTGCCCAACCGCAGCCTGCTGCAGGACCGCCTGGACCAGGCCATCCAGGCCGCACGCCGGCACCACACCCCGATTGCCTTCATGATGCTGGACCTGGACCGCTTCAAGGACATCAACGACACCCTGGGCCACCATGTGGGTGACCAATTGCTGGGCGAAATCGGCAACCGGCTGAACCACACCCTGCGCGAGGCCGACACCATCGCCCGCCTCGGCGGCGACGAGTTTGGCGTGCTGTTGCTGGACACCGACCGCGACAGTGCACCGCAAGTGGCCGGCAAGATCACCGAGGCCCTGACCGCGCCCTTCCAGCTGGGCGAACTGCGCCTGTATATCGGCGCCAGCATCGGCATCGCCGTGTACCCGGACGACGGCGAGGACGCCACCACCCTGGTGCAGCGCGCCGACGTGGCCATGTACATGGCCAAGCGCAACCAGACCCGCCACGCCCTCTACCAGCCGGACCAGGACACCTACAGCATCGGCCGGCTGGCACTGATGGGCGAGCTGCGCACCGCGCTGCAGCGCGACAGCCTGGCACTGCATTACCAACCCAAGCTGCGCCTGAGTGACGGCAAGGTCACCGGTGCGGAGGCGCTGCTGCGCTGGAACCACCCGGAATACGGCGCCATACCACCGGACCAGGTGGTGGCGCTGGCCGAACATACCGGCCAGATCGGCTCACTGACCTACTGGGTGCTGAACCGGGCGCTCAGCACCGCGGCCGGCTGGCATCGCGACGGCCAGGCGCTGAACCTGGCGGTCAACCTGTCGGTGCACAACCTGCGTGACCACAACTTTCAGCAGCAGGTGCGCGACTGCCTGGCGGCCCACCGCTTCCCGGCCGAGTCGCTGACCCTGGAGATCACCGAGCACGCCATGATGGCCAATCCCACCGACGCCATCGAGGTGCTCAAGGAACTGGACGTGATGGGCGTGCGCCTGGCGGTGGACGACTATGGCACTGGTTTCTCGTCGCTGGCCTACCTCAAACAGCTGCCGGTGGACGAGCTGAAGATCGACAAGTCCTTTGTGATGCGCATGCACCGCAACCCCAACGATGAGGTCATCGTGCGCTCCACCATCGAGCTGGCCCACAACCTCGGCCTGCGCGTGGTGGCCGAAGGCGTGGAGAGCGCGGAGAGCTGGGGCATGCTGAAGCGCTTCGGCTGCGAAACCGCCCAGGGCTTCCACATGAGCCGCCCCCTGCCGGCAGAGCAATTCAACGACTGGCTGGCACAGCGCTGAGTCGTACAGCGGCGGCATCCGACTGACCGGCGTCAGAAACCCTGCAGATCGGTCATCGGCATGCCATCCGGCTGGCCTATAGTCGACGGACATCCCACTGCAGCGCAGAGAGATCCCGACACCATGGCCGACATGCTCACCATCGACGGCAACGAGGCCGCAGCCCGCATCGCCCACAAGGTCAGCGAGGTGTGCGCCATCTACCCCATCACACCGGCATCGCCGATGGGCGAATGGGCCGACGCCTGGTCCGCCGAGCACCAGCCCAACCTGTGGGGCACGGTGCCTCAGGTCATAGAAATGCAGAGCGAGGGCGGTGCCGCCGGCGCCATCCACGGCGCCCTGCAGACCGGCGCCCTGACCACCACCTTCACGGCCTCCCAGGGTCTGCTGCTGATGATCCCCAACATGTACAAGATCGCCGGCGAGCTGACGCCGACGGTCATTCATGTGGCGGCGCGGTCACTGGCCGCCCAGGCGCTGTCCATCTTCGGCGACCACAGCGACGTGATGGCCTGCCGCGCCACCGGCTTCGCCATGCTGGCGGCAGGCAGCGTGCAGGAGGTGCAGGACCTGGCCGCCGTCGCCCACGCCGCCACCCTGCACGGCCGCATCCCGGTGCTGCATTTCTTCGACGGCTTCCGCACCTCCCACGAGGTGGCCAAGATCGCAGGGCTGGACGACGGCGTGCTGCACGCGCTGATGGACGACGACGCCATCGCCGCCCACCGCGCCCGTGCCCTGTCGCCGGAGCACCCGGTGCTGCGCGGCAGCTCGCAGAACCCGGATGTCTACTTCCAGGCCCGCGAGGCGGTGAACCCTTACTACGACGCCTTCCCCGGCATCGTGCAGGACACCATGGATCGCTTCGCCGAACTCACCGGGCGGCAGTACAAGCTGTTCGACTACGTCGGCCCCGCCGACGCCGAGCGGGTTGTGGTGCTGATGGGATCCGGCGCCGAGGCGGCACAGGAGACCATCGAACAGCTGAACCAGGACGGCGCCAACACCGGTGTCCTCAAGGTCCGGCTGTACCGTCCCTTCGCCGGCCAGGCCTTCATCGACGCCCTGCCCGCCGGCGTCAAGACCATCGCCGTGCTGGATCGCACCAAGGAACCGGGTGCCGACGGCGAGCCGCTGTATAAGGATGTGATCACCGCGCTGGTGGAATACGGCAGCGACAAGTTCGCGCAATTGCCCAGGGTGGTCGGCGGCCGCTACGGACTGTCCTCCAAGGAATTCAACCCGGCGATGATCAAGTCGGTGTTCGACAATCTGGCCGGCGACAATCCCAAGAACCACTTCACCGTCGGCATCCACGACGATGTGACCCACACCAGCCTGGACTGGGACGCCGACTGGCGCACCGACGCCCACGCCGGCGCGGTGCAGGCGATGTTCTACGGCCTGGGCTCCGACGGCACGGTGAGCGCCAACAAGAACGCCATCAAGATCATCGGCGAGGCCACCGAGCTTTTCGCCCAGGGCTACTTCGTCTACGACTCCAAGAAGTCCGGCGCGGTGACCGTGTCGCACCTGCGCTTCGGCCCAAACCCGATCCGCTCGTCCTATCTCATTGGCGACGACCAGGCCCAGTTCGTCGCCTGCCACCAGCCGGTGTTCCTGGAACGCTACGACATGCTGGCCAAGGCGGCGCAGAACGGCGTGTTCCTGCTCAACTCGCCGGCCGAGCCCTACGCCGTGTGGGACACCCTGCCGCGCACCATGCAGCAGCAGATCATCGACAAGCAGCTGCACTTCTACACCATCGACGCGGTCAAGGTCGCGGCCGAGTCCGGCATGGGCGCGCGCATCAACACCATCATGCAGACCTGCTTCTTCGCCATCTCCGGAGTGCTGCCCAAGGACGAGGCGATCGCCGCCATCAAACACGCCGTTGAGAAGACCTACGGCAAGAAGGGCCGACGCATCGTCGAATTCAACTACAAGGCCATCGACGCTGCGCTGGCGCACCTGCACCAGGTCACCGTGCCGGTTGCGGCCAGCAGCGATTTTGAGCGCCCGCCCACGGTGGCCGCCAACGCACCGGACTTCGTGCAGCAGTTCACCGCCGAGCTGATCGCCGGGCGCGGCGACCAGGTGCCGGTCAGCCTGCTGCCCGCCGACGGCACCTTCCCGCTGGGCACCGCCGCCTGGGAGAAACGCAACCTGGCGCTGGAGATTCCGGTGTGGGACACCGAGCTTTGCACCCACTGCGGCAAGTGCCCGCTGGTGTGCCCGCACGGGGTGATCCGCTCCCATGCCTTCGCTGCCGACCTCGCCAAGGACGCGCCGCCGACCTTCAAGCACGTGCCGATCAAGGGCAAGGGCTTTCCCGAGGGCACCCAGATCGCCTACCAGGTGGCGGTGGAGGACTGCACCGGCTGCGGCCTGTGCGTGGACATCTGCCCGATCCGCGACAAGACCAACGCCAGCCGCAAGGCCCTCAACATGGCGCCCTACACCCCCGAGCTGCGCGAGCAGGAACGGGCCAACTGGGCCTTCTTCGAGAAGCTGCCCGCCTACGACCGCAGCAAGATCCAGCCGACGGTGATGAAGGAGGTGATGCTGTTCGACACCCTGTTCGAGTTCTCCGGCGCCTGCGTGGGCTGCGGCGAGACCCCCTACATCAAGCTCGCCACCCAGCTGTTCGGCGACCGCATGGTGATCGCCAACGCCACCGGCTGCTCGTCCATCTACGGCGGCAACCTGCCCACCACGCCCTACACCACCAACGCCGACGGCCGCGGCCCCGCCTGGAACAATTCGCTGTTCGAGGACAACGCCGAGTTCGGCCTGGGGATGCGGGTGTCCATCGACAAGCAGGCCGAGTACGCCAGCGAATTGCTGGATCAACTCAAGGAAGGCATCGGCATCGAACTGGTGGAGGCCATACTCGGCGCCGACCAGTCCACCGAGGCCGGCATCCATGAGCAGCGCCAGCGGGTGACCGAACTGCGCGCGCAGCTCAAGGCTATCGACGATCCGGTCGCGCGGCGACTGGAGACGGTGGCCGAGAACCTGCAGCGCAAGAGCGTGTGGATCATCGGCGGCGACGGCTGGGCCTACGACATCGGCTACGGCGGCCTGGACCACGTGCTGGCCAGCGGCCGCGACGTCAACATCCTGGTGCTGGACACCGAGGTGTACTCCAACACCGGTGGCCAGACCTCCAAGGCCACGCCCAAGGGCGCGGTGGCCAAGTTCTCCGCCGGCGGCAAGCCCACCGCCAAGAAGGACCTGGGCATGCTGGCCATGGACTACGGCAACGTCTACGTGGCCCACGTCGCCTACGGCGCCAAGGACATCCAGACCCTGCGTGCCTTCCTGGAGGCCGAGGCCCATCCCGGCCCGTCCATCATCATCGCCTACTCGCCGTGCATCGCCCACGGCGTGGACCTCAAGTACAACCACCGCCAGCAGAACCTGGCGGTGGACTCGGGCCACTGGCCGCTGTTCCGCTTCGACCCGGGCCGCATCGACAAGGGCGAGCAGCCACTGAAGCTGGACAGCAAGGCGCCGTCCATCCCCTACAAGGACTTCGTGCAGTCCGAGACCCGCTTCGCCATGCTGTGGCGCAGCCACCCGGAGGATGCCGAACGCTTCCTGGCCGAGTCCCAGCAGGAGGTCAGCGACCGCTTCCATCACTACCAGCAGTTGGCCACGCTGGAATGGGACGGCGGCGAACCGCCACTCGCACCCGAACAAAAGACCGCGCCGGACAAGTCCGCCGGCAAGGCCGAGGAGAACTGAGCATGGTGGACCTGTCGACCGAATACCTGGGACTGAAGCTGGCCAATCCGCTGGTGCCATCGGCCTCGCCGCTATCCCGTGACCTGGACAGCGCCAGGCGACTGGAAGACGCCGGCGCGTCGGCGCTGGTGATGTACTCGTTGTTCGAGGAGACCATTCGCAGCGAGGAACGGCAGATGCAGCGTTTCCTGGTGGAGCAGGACACCGGCTTCGCCGAGGCGGGCGATTTTTTCCCCGAGCCGCCCAGCTATTCGAGCAGCCTGGACGACTACCTTGAACAGCTGGCCAAGCTGAAAGCCAGTCTCGACATCCCGGTAATCGCCAGCCTCAACGGCGTCTCCAGCGACGGCTGGGTCGGCCACGGCCTGGACCTGCAGGAGGCCGGCGCCGATGCGCTGGAGCTGAACGTCTACTACATCGCCGCCGGCATCAGCGAGACCGCCGAGGAGGTGGAACAACGCTACGTGTCGCTGCTGCAGGAGCTGAAGGAGGCGGTGAACATCCCGGTCACCCTCAAGCTGTCCAACCAGTTCAGCGCACTGGGCAATATGGTCAAGCAGTTGGAGCGGGCCGGCGCCGACGGTGTGGCGCTGTTCAACCGCTTCTATCAGCCGGACATCGACCTGGACACCCTGCAGGTGAAGCCTGCGCTGCAGCTGTCAGATGCCCATGAGGCACTGCTGCGCATCCGCTGGATCGCGCTACTGTACGGGCGGGTCAAGCTGTCGCTGGCGGTGACCGGCGGCATCCACGGTGCCGAGGATGCGCTGAAGGCGCTGCTGGCCGGCGCCGACGTCACCCACCTGTGCAGCACATTGCTGCAACACGGACCGGGCAGACTGACCGAGATTCTCGACGGCATGCGCGCCTGGATGACGGACAAGGAATACGAATCGGTGAGCCAGCTCAAGGGCAGCGTCAGCCAGCAGCACGCCATCGATCCCGGCGCCTACGAACGCGCCAACTACCTGAACGTGCTGGACAGCTACAGCCCGGCGCCTGGCGTACTACGCTAAACGACACAGACAAGGAGATCGGCATGACGGACATCAACGCCCTGCTCGGCGACGAGGCCGAGAGCCTGCTCAGCCACACCTGCAGCGGCATTCCCAAGGAGTCCCTGTACCCCCCCGGCCCGGACTACATCGAGCGGGTGGTGATGGACAAGAACCGCAAGCCGGCGGCGCAGCGCAACCTGGCGTCGCTGTTCAACCACGGCCGCCTGGCCGGCACCGGCTACCTGTCGATCCTGCCGGTGGACCAGGGCGTGGAGCACTCGGCCGGGGCGTCGTTCGCCCCCAACCCGGCGTTCTTCGACCCAAAGGCCATCGTCGAGCTGGCCATCGAGGGCGGTTGCAACGCGGTGGCGTCCACCCTTGGGGTGCTCAACAGCGTTGCCAGCCGCTACGCCCACAGGATCCCGTTCATCCTCAAGATCAACCACAACGAGCTGCTCACCTATCCGAGCCTCTACGACCAGACCCTGTTCGCCAGCGTCGAGCAGGCCTTCGACATGGGCGCAGCGGCGGTGGGTGCCACCGTGTACTACGGCTCGCCCGAATCGCGCCGCCAGATCCAGGAGGTCAGCGAGGCCTTCCAGCACGCCCACGAGCTGGGCATGGCCACGGTACTGTGGGCCTACCTGCGCAACCCGGCCTTCAAGCACGAGGGTGTCGACTATCACACCGCCGCCGACCTGACCGGCCAGGCCAACCACCTGGCAGCCACCATCGACGCCGACATCATCAAGCAGAAGCAGGCGCAGACCAACGGCGGCTACACCGCGCTGAACTTCGGCAAGACCAGCGACAAGGTGTACAGCGAGCTGACCAGCGACCACCCCATCGACCTGGTGCGCTACCAGGTGGCCAGCTGCTACCTGGGCCGCACCGGCATGATCAACTCCGGCGGCGCCTCCGGCGCCCACGACCTGGCCCAGGCGGTGCGCACCGCGGTGATCAACAAGCGCGCCGGCGGCATGGGACTGATCTCCGGACGCAAGGCCTTCCAGAAGCCGATCGCCGAGGGCATCGAACTGCTCAACGCCATCCAGGACGTCTACCTGGCGCCGGACATCACCCTGGCCTGACCCGGTCCGACACGATCCGGACTTGCACATTTCTTGCCCAAAGGCCGTGCATACTGCGCGCTGAGGGCAAGAAATGATGCGCTTTTCCATCCGCTACAAACTGCTGCTCGCGCTGCTGCTGTCCACCGCCCTGGTGGTGGCGGTGATGCTGGCGTTCACCGCCTGGTCCTTCCAGCGCGGCTTCACCGGCTTCGTCGAGCAGGCCCAGCAGGCACGCATCCACACCCTGACGCTGCAGCTGGCGGAGATCTACGACGAGGAACACGGCTGGGAGCAACTGGCCGCCAGCCCGCGTCGCTGGGCGCGGCTGGTGTGGAGCCGCGGCGACGACGACCGTCACGACAACGATGACCACGAACACGAGCGCCACCCGGCGTGGCGCGACCGCCCGCGCAGCGACAATCCGCAGCTGTGGCCGCCACGCTGGCGCGACGGCCCCAGCGAACGCCAGCCCTTCGCCTTCCGGGTGATGCTGCTCGACGCCGACAGGCGCGTGATCTTCGGTCGCCCGGAACGGATCACCCAGGCGACGCTGCACCCCATCGTCCACCACGGCGCCGAGGTCGGCTACCTGGCGGTGCTGCCGGGCCCCCCCCTGTCCCAGCTGGGCGAGGTGCGCTTCCTGGAGCGCCAGCGCCATGCCTTCATCGTCATCGGCGCCGCCATGCTGCTGCTGTCGGCGATCATCGCGCTGCTGCTGGCCAGGCGGCTGGTGCGGCCGCTTCGCGCCTTCACCGAGGGCGCCAAGGCGCTGGCCGCCGGCCGCTACGACACCCGCATCCCGGTGCAGTCCCGGGACGAACTGGGCCAGCTGGCCCGCGACTTCAACGGCCTGGCCGAGGCACTGGCCGACAACGAACGCCAGCGCCGCCAGTGGGTGGCGGACATCTCCCACGAGCTGCGCACACCGCTGAGCGTGATGCGCGGGGAACTGGAGGCGCTGCAGGACGGCGTGCGCCCGTTCACCCCGGATGCCGTCGCCTCGCTGCACGCCGACACCCTGCGCCTGTCGCGGCTGGTGGACGACCTGTACGAACTGTCCCGCTCGGACCTGGGGGCGCTGGACTATCACAAGGTGCCCACGGACCCGCTGGCGCTGCTGGCCGACGACGTCGAGGCCATGCGTGGTGCCTTCAGCGAACACGGGCTCGATCTCGATTTCGACAACCGCTTGGGTACGCCGCTGCGGATCAGCGCCGATCCAGACCGCCTGTCCCAGCTGTACCGCAACCTGCTCAGCAACAGCCTGCACTACACCGACCCGCACGGCCGGGTGCAGGTCAGCGCCAGGCGCGCGGGCGACCGGCTGCTGATCGACTTCCAGGACAGCGCCCCCGGCGTGGCCGCCGAGCACCTGCCCCGACTGTTCGAACGCCTCTACCGGGTGGAGCCATCACGCAGTCGCGCCCACGGCGGTGCCGGCCTGGGGCTGGCCATCTGCCGCAATATCGCCGAGGCCCACGGCGGCAGCCTCACCGCCCAGGCCTCGCCGCTGGGCGGGCTGTGGATCCGCCTGAGCCTGCCGCTGTGACCCTGCACGACGCGCCCACCATCCTGATCGTCGAGGACGAGGCCAAGCTCGCCCGCCTGGTCGCCGACTACCTGGCGGCCGCCGGCTACCGCCATCACTGGCTGGCCGAGGGCACGGGCGTGGCGGACTGGGTGCGCGAGCACCAGCCGGACCTGGTACTGCTGGACCTGATGCTGCCGGGCCGCGACGGCCTGGACATCTGCCGCGACATCCGCGTCTTCAGCCAGGTGCCGATCATCATGGTCACCGCCCGGGTGGAGGAGATCGACCGCCTGCTGGGCCTGGAACTGGGCGCCGACGACTACATCTGCAAGCCGTTCAGCCCGCGCGAACTGGTGGCCCGGGTCAAGGCGGTGCTGCGGCGCCTGCAGGCACCGCTTGCCGCGAACGACGACCTCCTGAGTCTGGATCCACACAGCCACCGGGTGCGTGCCGGCGACACCATGGTGGAGCTGACCACCGTCGAGTACCGGCTGTTCGAGACCCTGTACCAGGCACCGGGGCGCATCTTCTCCCGCGATCAGCTGATGGACCGCGCCTATGACGACGACCGCATCGTGTCCGACCGCACCATCGACAGCCACATCAAGAAGCTGCGCCGCAAGCTGGACGGCCTGCTGCCGGCACAGGAACTGATCCACTCGGTGTACGGTGCCGGCTACCGCTACGAACCGACACCGCGGCCCGTGGCCTGAGCGGTGCAACTTCCACACTCCTTGCACAATGGTTACCCATTGCTTGCCCACAGCCGCGCCACACTGCATCTCAAGGACGGCAGATGCCGCCCGGTAAATCCCAGAAATCAGATGGAGAGAACGATGAAAAAGACCGTAGCCGCACTGGCGCTGAGCGCCATCCTGATCCCCGCCGCCGTGATCGCCGGCAGCCACTATGGCGACCGCGGTGAACACCGCGCCGAGCGCATGGCCGAACACCTGCAACTGAGCGAGCAGCAGCAGACCGAGGTGCAGAAGATCTTCGAAGAACAGCGCGCCAAGCGCCAGGAACAGCGCCAGCAGATGCGCACCGAGACCCAAGCGCGTCTAAACAAGGTGCTGACCCCGGAGCAACAGGCCAAGTGGCAGGAATACCGCCAGGCCCGCAAGGATCGCTTCTGCGACAAGCACGGCAAGGGCGAACGTTACGAGCACGGCAAAGGCGATCGCTACGGCCGCGACGACGACTGAGCGTCCATGCCGACCCCGTCCGCCTGAGGTAGACGACAACCCCAGGGCACCGCAACGCGGTGCCCTTTTTATTTGCCGCTCGACAGTTGGTTTGGATCAAGCCCGGCTCAGTCTGGCTTTGCCAAACTACTGCAACTAACGTCTATTAGACTCTGAGGGTTTTAAGGGCCGGCGCCTGCGTCCAACGGCGGCCCGGTCGTATCCAGAGGTATGCCACGCTTGCCTATCGAGGTCATCAATGCCGCGGTGCCCGGTCGCCTGCGCTTTCGCCTGCCCGGCCTGTACCGGGCACCGAAGCTGGCCCAGGTGGTGGAACAGCGCGTGGCCGGGCTGGTCGAATTCCGCACGGCCAGGGCCAACACCCTGACCGGCCACGTGCTGGTGACCTACGTCGATCAGCTGCCGGCGGAGCAGGCGTTGTCCAGGCTCGGCCAGGCACTGGGCGACCTGGTGCCGGACGTCGCCGTACCCACCGCCACTGCGCGCCCGGCGCAGGCCGTCGGGCCGGCAGCCACGCCTAGAACCGGACCCGTTTCGACCGGCGAACCCTGGCACGCCCGCCCGCTGGAGGAGGTGCTGGCCCGGGCCGGGGTCGACCCCAGTCACGGCCTGGACGAGGACACGGTGCTGCAGCGCCTGGCCGAATTCGGTCCCAACAGCCTCAGCAAGGCTGAGGTGCGCTCGGCACTGAGCATCATCCTCAAGCAGTTCCAGACGGTGCCGGTGGCCATGCTGGGCGTGTCGGCGGTGATCGCCGTGGCCACCGGCGGCATCGCCGACGCCGGGGTGATCCTGGGCGTGGTGCTGATCAACGCCGCCATCGGCTATGCCACCGAGCAACAGGCCGAACGCACCATCGCGGCGCTCAGCCAGAGCGGCCCGTGCCACGCCCAGCTGGTGCGTGCCGGCAAGGTATCCCGAATTCCCGTTGAGGACATCGTCCCCGGCGACGTGCTGCTGCTGTCGCCCGGCAGCCAGGTGCCCGCCGATGCCCGGCTGGTGCAGGCCCGCCGCCTGACCATCGACGAGTCGGCGCTGACCGGTGAGAGCCTGCCGGTGAACAAGCGGGTGATCGACGAGCTGGCCGAGGACACGCCGCTGGGCGACCGGCGCAACATGAGTTACATGGGCACCCTGGTGACCGGTGGCAGCGGCGTCGGCGTGGTGCTGGCCACCGGTGCCGCGACCGAGCTGGGCCAGATCCAGTCGCTGGTGGACAGCACCAAGCCGCCGGAGACCCCCATGGAACGCCAGCTCGACAGCCTGGGCACCCAGCTCGGCCTGCTCAGCGGCGCGGTGTGCGCCGGGGTGTTCTTGGTGGGGCTGCTGCGCGGCCAGCCGATGTTGCAGATGCTCAACGCGGCGGTGTCGCTGGCGGTGGCGGCGGTGCCCGAGGGTCTGCCGGCGGTGGCCACCACCACCCTGGCGCTGGGCATCAAGCGCATGCGCGAACGCAAGGTGGCGGTGCGCCAGCTGGGCGCGGTGGAGACCCTGGGTTCGCTGCAGGTGCTGTGCCTGGACAAGACCGGCACGCTGACTGCCAACCACATGACCACGGTGGCCGCGCACTACCAGGACAAGCACCTGGCGGTGCGCGACGGCCGGGTGATGCTCGATGACGACATCCCGCTGCCGCTGCCGGAGGACGGCCTGGCGCGCATGCTGCAGGTGGTGTCGCTGTGCAGCGAGGTGCAACCGCGCGGCGAGGACGCGCTGGAAGGCTCGCCCACCGAGATCGCGCTGGTTGAACTGGCCATTGCCAACGGCATCGACCTGGCCACCCTGCGTCACGAATTCCCGCGTCTGGAACTGCGCGAGCGCGCCGAGGGCCGGCCGCTGATGAGCAGCGTGCATCGCGCCCCCAGCGGCCAGCTGCTGATCACCGTCAAGGGCAGCCCGGCTGAGACCCTGCAGCGCTGCAGCCATCACTGGCTGCACGGCAAGCCCGAGCCGCTGGACAGCGACACCCGGCGTGCCATCCTGGTGGCCAACGAGCACATGGCGGCGCGGGCGCTGCGCGTGCTCGGCACCGCCTACCGCTTCACCGACCAGGACGGCGACCACGACGCCGAAGGCCTGGTGTGGCTGGGCCTGCTCGGCATGCAGGACCCACTGCGACCGGGCATGGCCGAGTTGATGGCCAGTTACCATGCCGCCGGCATCAAGACGGTGATGATCACCGGCGACCAGAGCGCCACCGCCGGCGCCATCGGCCGCGAGCTGGGGCTGAGCGGCAACGGCAGCCTGGAGATCCTCGACTCCAGCCGTCTCGACCAGCTCGACCCCGAACTGCTCAAGGGCCTGGTGGGCCGGGTGGACGTGTTCTCGCGGGTCAGCCCGGCGCACAAGCTGCAGATCGTACAGGCGCTGCAGAGCACCGGCCGGGTGGTGGCCATGACCGGCGACGGCATCAATGACGGCCCGGCGCTGAAGGCCGCCGACATCGGCATCGCGCTGGGCGCCAGCGGCACCGAGGTGGCGCGCTCGGTGGCCGACGTGGTGATCGAGGACGACAACCTGCACACCATGTCCGAGGCGGTGCGCCAGGGCCGTACCATCTACACCAACATCCGCAAGACGGTGCACTACCTGCTGTCCACCAACTTCAGCGAGATCGAGGTGATGTTCACCGCCATCGCGCTGGGGCTGGGCCAGCCGCTCAACCCCATGCAGCTGCTGTGGATCAACCTGGTGACCGATATCTTCCCCGGCCTGGCGCTGTCCATGGAGCCGGCCGGCAGCGACGTGATGCAGCAGCAACCGCGCCCGGCCAACCAGCCGCTGATCAGCCGCGACAAGCTGCTGCGCATGGCCGGCGAATCCGGCTTCATCACCGCCGGCGCGCTGGCTGCCTTCCTGGCGGGTCGCGCCGGCGGCGGCCAGGCCCACGGCTCCAGCCTGGCCTTCCACACCCTGACCATCGCCCAGCTGCTGCATGCCACCGCCTGCCGCGACGACCACCATGGCCTGTTCAATCCCGCCGACCGGCCACGTAACCCGGCGCTGGACCTGGCACTGGGCGGCACCGCGGTGGCGCATCTGGCCACCATGCTGCTGCCCGGCATGCGCCGCCTGCTGGGCACCACACCGTTGGGAATGGCCGACCTGGGCATCATCGCCGCCGGTGCCGGCCTGCCGCTGCTGGCCAACGAGGCCATGAAGGCCGCGCGCCAGGCCCGTTCCGAATCGCCGCCAACACAAGCCACACAGGAGAACAGCTGATGAGCACGGACTTCGTATTCACCTCCGGCTCGGTCACCCGGGGCCACCCGGACAAGCTGTGCGACCAGGTCAGCGACGCCATCATCGATGCCTGCCTGCGTCAGGACCCGACCTCGCGGGTGGTCACCGAGTGCGCGGTATCCGGCGGCGTGCTGTTCATCTCGCACCGTGCAGCGAGCGACGCGGTGATCGACCTGGCCGACATGGCGCGCGGCGTGGTCAGCCGCGCCGGCTACGACAGCGGTGAATTCAATGCCCGCGACTGCTCGGTGATGATCAGCGAGGCAGGCCTGTTCGGCCAGTCGGCCAAGCGCTACGACCTGGCCGATCTCGACCCCGAACAGGTGCAACGCATCCCGGCCGGTCACCAGGCCACCCTGTTCGGTTATGCCTGCCGCCAGACCACCGAGCTGATGCCGCTGCCCATCGTGCTGGCTCACCGGCTGGTGCGACGGCTGGACCAGGTGCTGACCCAGGGCGAACTGGCCTACCTGGCGCCGGACGGCCAGGCCCAGGTCAGCGTGACCTACGATGGCCGCCAGCCGGTGGGCATCCACAGCATCACCCTGATCGCCGCGCAGAAGGCCGCCGACAGCCGCGACCTGGACGGCCTGCGCAACGACCTGCTGCAGGCGGTGGTGGAGCCGGTGCTGGCAGAGGCGGAGCTGCGCAGCGACGCCAAGACGCGACTGGTGGTCAATCCGGAAGGCCCGGTGATCGGCGGCGGTCCCACCCTCCACTCGGGCCTGACCGGCCGCAAGACCGGCATCGACACCTACGGCGAGTACGCCCGCCAGAGCGGCGCGGCGTTGAGCGGCAAGGACCCGCTGCGCATCGATCGCATAGGCACCTATGCGGCGCGCCATGCGGCCAAGCAGGTGGTGGCCGCAGGGCTGGCGGACGAGTGTGAGGTACAGCTGAGCTATGCGGTGGGTCAGGCGAAACCGCTCAGCCTGCGGGTGCACAGCTATGGCACCGGCAAGATCGACGACGGCGAGATCGCGGCGCGCATCCGCCGGGTGTTCGACTTCCGCCCCGGCAGCATCGCGCTGGGCTACGACCTGCAGCGGCTGCCGCAGCGGCGTCAGGACTTCTTCCGCGAACTGGCCAGCTACGGCCAGCTGGGACGGGACGATCTGGCGGCGCCCTGGGAGGCGCTGGACGGGCTGGAGGCGCTGGCCGACTAGTGGCGTGACAGCAGCATGCGGCCCAATGCGGCTGCGCCTTATGCGCCCTACGGTTTGTCCCGGGAGGCGCGATTGGCAATCTGATAGGCGTACCAGAGCAGCGACGAGGCATTGGTCAGGGTCTGGCCGCGCAGCGCCTGCATCAGCGCCAGCCCGCCCAGCCCGAGGAAGGCCAGGGTGTGCAGATCGGCGCTGCCCTGGCTGGCCTCGCGCACCAGTGCGTTGGCCTGATCGAAGCGTTCACGCAGCGGCACCAGCGCCGGCCGCGCCGCCACCCGCGGCTGCTCCTGCAGCACGACGCCGGCATCCACCAGCAGTTCGAGCAGCTCCGCCCCGGCCAGCAGCGGATGCAACACCACCAGCGAACCGGTCGCCGCTCGTGGCTGCGCGGCCTCCACACCCGCGAACGCCGCAATGCGTTCGGCGATGTCGGCAAACAGGCCCACATCCTCGATCGCATCCAGCACCCGCAGGCGGGTGCGGCCCTCGGTCTGGTGGGCGACGTAGAAGGCCAGACTCACGCGGCGTGATCCTCGTTGGCGGCGTCCCTGGGAGCCACCGTGTCGGCCGGCTCTGTCGCTACGCCGGCATCCGTGTCTGCTTCCGCAGCCGTCTCGGCAGCCGCCGCCGCTGCAGCGGGAACCTCGGCGCGTGCGGCGCGCAGCTCGGCCTGGGTCTCGGCCAGCATGTCTTCCATCATCTCGCCGAGTTCGGCGACGGTCTCGCGGCCACGCTCGAAGGCCAGCGCGCCGGCCTTGAGGGCGGTGCGGGCCATCGGTCGCAGCACCGGCGCCAGCGCCGTGGCGGCCACCGGGATCAACAGTGCCGCACCGATCCCCAGGGCGAGACCCTTGGCCAGATCGCTGCGCAACAGATCGTCAACGCTAGGCATGAGCAAGCTTCCTGTCAGCTATGATTGCGGTATGACGTAAACATCATAGGTTGTCAGTGGTATTTGCGCGACAGCGCCGGTTGCCGCCGATCAAACCGCAGTGAGGTAGTCCATGTTGATGCGCATCGTGACGGGGGTCGGGCTGTTCGCCCTCGGCTATTACCTGGGCAAGGAGGTGCAGCGCACCCGGCCCGCCCGCGACGAGCTGGCCGAGGCACGCCGCGACGCCGCGACGCCGGACCCGGCCGCGGCGCCGGTCAAGAACGAAGACCCAGTGACCTGAGGATCAGGTCGACGTCCTGCTCGGCCTCCAGCCAGTGGGACACCGGGTCGAGATCGCCGCGCCGGCGCGACTTGTCAAAGGCCAGGGCGCGGATCAGCCGTTCCCGGGCGTCATCGTCCACCGGCTCGGGACCGACGAACTCCCGCACCCGCCGCGTCGCCTGGTCCGCCGCCCGGCCCAGCGCCTGCTCGGCGGATGATTCGAGCTCGACAACCCGGTTACGCACGTTTTCCAGCTCGTCGGCCAACAGTTTCATGGTCAGTTTTTTGCCCATGGCGCTTCTCCATCTGCGTGTGTGTTGCGATACTCCATCAGTATCGGTCAAAAATATGACCAGATATCGAACACACAATGCAGCACCCAGCGGCACCGGAGCACGCACACCATGGCCACGGCAAGCAAGCAACTGTCAGCGCCTGTGATGGATGAATCAGATTTCGAATGTCTGAGCCAGGCACACCGCTGCCTGGAACACCCCAGCTTTGCCGCCCGGCTGACCAATGTGGTGGGCACCCCCATCGACATCGCGCTGCAGTTACTGCCCAAGGGTTGGTATCGGCGCCTGCACGGTGCGGCGGAGGCCGCCATCCGCAAGGCGCTGGCCGTCGGCATGTCGTCGATGCGCCACGAGCATGAACCGAGCGCCCACGAAGGCTTGTACCGGGTGCTGGCGGCCGGGACCGGCGCGGCCGGCGGCCTGTTCGGCCTGCCAGGCTTGGCGGTGGAGCTGCCGGTCACCACCACCCTGATGCTGCGCGCCATCGCCGAGATCGCCCGCAACGAGGGCGAGAACATCCATGACCGGGACACCCGCAACGCCTGCCTGGAGGTGTTCGCCCTGGGTGGGCGCAGTGAACTGGACGATGCCGCCGATACCGGCTACTACGGCGTGAGGCTGGCGCTGGCCGGCTACATCGGCGCCAGCATACTGTCACCCGTGCAAGGGCCACATGCCTCCGCATCGCTGGTCAGCGCGGTGGCCAGCCGCTTCGGCGCCAGCGTATCCCAGCGCGCCGCCGCTCACCTGCTGCCGGTGGTCGGCGCGCTGGGTGCGGCCACCATCAACACCATCTTCATGCAGCACTTCCAGAACATGGCGCGCGGCCACTTCACCGTGCGCCGCCTGGAGCGCAAATATGGCGTCGAGGTGGTGCGCAGCCAGTACGAAGGTCTGAGCACACCGGCCTAGAACCGGCTAGGCGAGGCCCTCGTCCAGGTACTCGGTCACCGCCTTCTCCACCTTGCCCTTGAACGCGCCCAGCACCATGCTGAGCTTGACCTCCACCTCGACGCTGTCCGGCTTCACCTCGATGGAACCGCTGGCGCCAGTGCGGGAAAAGCGCAGCGTGTCGCCGTCCCAGTGGTAGCTGGCATCCAGCTGCTGCTGCAGCTTGCCGGCCAGTTTCTCCACGTGGGCGCGCGCCTCGGCGCGGGGCAGGTGATGCTTGCGGCTGATCTTGATGGTCGGCATGGCGGTATCCGGCTGGCTCAACGGGCCGTGAATTATGCCAGAGTCCAGTGAGCTTGCTGTTGCAACGGCACGGTCATGAAGGATCGATAAATTGAACAATGGCAGATCTTGTGGACCGTTAGATGACCGTCACGCCCTCCTGGCACACCCTTGATCCAAGTGAAACCGCGCATCACCTGCGGGTCGACCCGGCCGGCGGGCTGACAACGGCCGAGACCGAGCAGCGGCTGGTCCAGCACGGTACCAACCGCCTGAGCGAGGCACGCCGCCGCGGCCTGCCGGCCATGCTGCTCGGGCAGTTCCAGGACGTGATGATCCTGGTGCTGCTGGCCGCCGCGGTGGTATCCGGCCTGCTCGGCGAGTTGTACGACACCCTGGCCATCGTGGTCATCGTACTGCTCAACGCCGGTGTCGGGGTGGTGCAGGAATACCGCGCCGAGCGCGCCCTGGCGGCACTGAAGAAACTGACGGTGCCGCAGGTGCGGGTGCTGCGCGACGGCGCCCCGCTGATCGTTCCGGCCGAGCAACTGGTGCCCGGCGACCGGGTGATGCTGGAGGCCGGCGACCTGGTGCCGGCCGACCTGCGGCTGATCGAGGTGGCCGGCCTGGAGGTCGACGAGGCCGCCCTGACCGGTGAATCCAACCCGGTGCTTAAACAGGCGGACAGCCTGATTGCCGCCGAGCTGCCGCTGGCCGAGCGCAACAACATGGTCTACCGCAGCACCCTGGTGACCTATGGCCGCGCCACTGGCCTGGTGGTGGCCACCGGCATGGCCACCGAGATCGGCCGCATCGCCAACCTGCTGCAGACCGGCGAGCATCCGCCGACCCCGTTGCAGCAGCGCCTGGCGCAGTTCGGCCGGCGCCTGGCGGTGATCATCCTGGCGATCTGCGCGCTGGTGTTCGTGATCGGCCTGCTGCGCGGTGTCGAGCCGGTGCTGATGTTCCTCACCGCGGTCAGCCTGGCGGTGGCCGCCATCCCCGAGGCCCTGCCGGCGGTGGTGACCATCAGCCTGGCGCTGGGCGCACACAAGCTGGTGCGCCAGCATGCGCTGATCCGCCAGCTGCCGGCGGTGGAGACGCTGGGCTCGGTGACGGTGATCTGCTCGGACAAGACCGGCACCCTCACCCAGAACCGCATGCACGTGGAGGCGTTCGTGGTGAACGACCGCATCCACCAGCTGGACGGGCCCGACGACAGCCTGGCCGCCCGCCAGCTGTTCGAGGGCCTGGCACTGAACAACGACGCCCAGTTCGACAGGCATGGCGCGCTGCTCGGTGAACCCACCGAGGTCGCGCTGCTCAACGCCGTGCTGAAGATGGGCGGCGACGCCAAGGCGCTGCGCCAGGCGCTGCCGCGGGTCGCCGAACTGCCCTTCGATGCCGGTCGCAAGCTGATGACCACCCTGCACGCCGTGGACACCGGGGTGCGCGCCTACACCAAGGGTGCGCCGGAACAGCTGCTGGCGCGCTGTACCCGGCAATTGCAGAACGACCGGCCGGTGCCGCTGGAGCAGGCGGCCATCCTGCAACTGGCCGAGGGCCTGGCCGGCGACGGCTACCGCGTGCTGGCGGTGGCCTGCCGCGACTGGCCGAGCGTTCCCGAACAGCTGGCCAGCGACAACCTGGAGCAGCAACTGACCTTCATCGGCCTGGTGGCGTTGATGGACCCGCCGCGGCCCGAGGCACAGCACGCGGTGGCCACCTGCCGGGCGGCCGGCATCACGCCGATGATGATCACCGGCGATCACCCGGTCACCGCCCGGGCCATCGCCCATCGGCTGGGGATCGCCGACCAGCACCAGCCGCTGCTCACCGGCGCCGAGCTGGACAAGCTGTCTGACGCCCAGTTGCACGCTGCCGTCGCCGCCACCCGCGTCTACGCCCGGGTCGCGCCTGAGCACAAGATCCGCATCGTCGAGGCGCTGCAGCGGCGCGGCGAGTTCGTCGCCATGACCGGCGACGGCGTCAACGACGCACCGGCGCTGCGTCGCGCCAACATCGGCGTGGCCATGGGCAAGGGCGGCACCGACGTCGCGCGCGAGGCCTCGCACATGGTGCTGCTGGACGACAACTTCGCCACCATCGTGGCAGCGGTGCAGGAAGGACGGCGGATCTTCGACAACATCCGCAAATTCATCCGCTACATCATGACCGGCAATGCCGGCGAGATCGTCACCCTGCTGCTGGCGCCGCTGCTCGGCCTGCCCATCCCGCTGCTGCCGCTGCACATCCTGTGGATCAATCTGGTCACCGACGGCCTGCCCGGCCTGGCGCTGTCCGGCGAGCCCGCTGAGCGCGGCATCATGCAGCGCCCGCCACGGCCGCCCAGCGAACCGGTACTGTCCCACGGCATGGGCTGGCAGATCGTCTGGCTCGGCCTGCTGATCGGCGGACTGACCCTGGGCACCCAGGCCTGGGCTTTGCATCAGAACAATCCACACTGGCAGACCATGGTGTTCATGGTGCTGACCTTCGCGCAGCTGTTCAACGCGCTGGCGATGCGCTCCGAGCGCCAGGCGCTGTGGCAGCTGGGACTGGCCGGCAACCGCTTCATGATCGGCGCGCTGCTGATCACCGCCGCCATGCAGCTGGCGGTGATCTACACCCCGGCGCTGCAGGTCATCTTCAAGACCGATGCGCTGTCGCTGGCGGACCTGGCATTCTGCATCGGCGTGTCGGCGCTGGTGCTGCCGGCGGTCGAACTGGAGAAGTGGCTGGTGCGGCGTGGCCTGCTGTACCGCGACTCGCAGACCCGGCGGGACGACTGAACAGCCGCCGGTCTTTTACTTGGATCAACTGAGTGTCATTTGTCATACACACTCGTCCCGCACCGGCCTACTATCTACAAGCCATCACACAATCATCATCAAGGGGAGCAACTCATGGCAAAGAAGGTCAGCAAGAAGAAGGTCGCTGCCAAGGCGGGTATGGCCGGCGGCATCAAGACCACCGCCGGCAAGATCGTCGACGAGGTTGAAAAGGTCGGTGACGTGGTACTCACCGAGGTGCGCGACGGTTTCAACACGGTCAGCGCCAAGATCAGCACCACCGCCAAGAGTGCCGCCGGCACTGTCGCCGACAGCCAGGCGGGGCAGCTGCTGAAGAGCCTTGCCGAAGAAGTCGAGGAGGTCGGCGAGAGCCTGCTCGCCGCAGTGAGCGCGCGCATCAAGCAACTCAGCGGCAAGGTGAGCGCCGAGACCGACAACCTGGCTGCCGCCGCCAAGCCGGCCACCCGGAAGGCCGCAGCGAAGAAAAAGGCCGCTGCCAAGAAGAAGGCAGCGCCGAAGAAAAAAGCTGCCGCCAAGAAGAAGGCCGCGCCAAAGAAAAAAGCTGCCACCAAGAAGAAGCCGGTAGCGAAGAAGGCTGCGACCAAGAAGCAGGCGATCCCGAAAAAGAAGGCCGCTGCAAAGAAGAAGGCGGTGACCAAGAAGGCCGCGGCGAAAAAGCCCGCCACCCGCAAGTCCGCGCCGAAAAAGGCCGTGACCAAGAAGGTCGCCAAGAAGAAGGCGGTCAGGAAGACAGCACGCAAAAAAGCTGCGCCCAAAAAGGCGTGAGCCGGGCTTATGCCTGATCGCATCCCCCGGCCATGCCGGCGCAGTCGATGGCAACACCATTGACTGCGCCGGCGGAGGGCGCCGACGCCTTGGCAGCCGGCACCATGGCCGGTGCATCCTCGGCACTAGCGGGCTTCTTCAGCTTTGATCCGGCCCTGCTGGCCGACCCCGAACTGCTGCTGCGGCTGCTGGTTCAGGCAATGCTGTTCGTCGGCTCGGCATTCTTCTCCGGCTCCGAGACCGCACTGTTCTCGCTGTCGCGCCTGGACATGCAGCAGCTGCGCCGCACCCGCCATCGCAGCGCCGCCGCGCTGCACGCCCTGCTCGACCAACCGCGCCGGCTGATCATCTCGGTGCTGTGCGGCAACGAGCTGATCAACATCGCCGCGGTGGCCAACATGACCGCCATCCTGGTGCACCTGTACGGCGCGGAGCGCGCAGGCGTCATCAGCATCCTGGTGATGGTGCCGCTGCTGCTGCTGCTGGGTGAGATCACCCCCAAGACCATTGCGGTGAGCAACCCGGTAGGCATCAGCGCCGACGTCATCGCGCGCCCGATGACGCAGTGGGTCCGCCTGGTGGCCCCGTTGCGCTGGCTGATCCGCAGCGTGTCGGACCGCGTCACCACCTGGCTGGTGGGCGAGGAACGCGCGCCCGAGCACATCCTGCGCGACGACGAATTCCGCAGCATCCTCGAGGAAGTGACCCGGGAGGGCGAACTGGGCGCCACCGAGCACACCCTGATCCGCCACCTGCTGGACGCCGGCGCCCGTGAGGTGGTGGACATCATGACCCCCCGCCCGCGGCTGGCCTTCATCGACGGCGACCTGCCGCTGCCCGAGGTGATCGCGCGGTTTCGCGCCCTGCGCCACTCCCGGGTCCCGGTGTATCGCGGCGACCGTGACAACATCATCGGCTTTTTGAAACTGGAGCGGGTGCTGCCGCTGGTGCTGGGCAACGCCGATCTGGCGCCCATGACCCTGGATGCGCTGCTCGACCCGGCGACGGTGGTGCCGCCGACCAAAAAGATCCAGGAGATGTTCGATTACTTCCAGGACCATTCTTCACGCGCGGCACTGGTGCTCAACGAGTTCGGCACGGTGGAAGGCATCGTCACCATGCGGGATGTGCTGACCTTCATCTTCGGCCAGCTGTCCGGCGACGTGGCGGGCCGCGAGCTTTACCAGGAGCGCGACAAAAACCGCTACGAGGTGCCCGGTGACATGCGCCTGGCCGACTTCAACCACCTGACCAATTTCGGCATCCGCGACCCGCGCATGACCACCATCGGCGGGGTGGCCTTCCGCCACCTGGACCGCCTGCCGCAGACCGGCGACCAGGTCATGGTGGAAGGCGTCACCCTGACGGTGCTGGCGATGGCCGAGCAGCGCATCGACCGCCTGCGTGCGGAACGGGGCCCGGCCAAGACGGGCACCGCGAAGGCGGAGGGCGTCGGCTGACATGGATATCCTGCTGCTGTTGCTGATGGTGGTGCTGGTGCTGCTGGAAGGCTTTTTCACCGGTGCGGAGATCGCCCTGGTGAATGCGGACAGGATCCGCCTGCATGCCCGCGCCACCCAGGGAGACCGCGGCGCACAGCTGCTGCTGAAGATGTTCCGCCGTCCGGAACAGCTGCTGTCCACCACCCTGATCGGCACCAATATCGCGGTGGTGTCGGTGACCACCATCGGCACCCTGCTGTCGATGCGCTGGTTCGGTGATATCGGCGAACTGGTTGCCATCGCCGTGCTCACCCCGCTGCTGCTGACCTTCGGCGAGGTGGTGCCGAAGAGCGTCTATCAACAGAACGCCGACCAGCTGGCACCACGGGTCATCCATGTGCTGCGGGTATTCCGCATCGCGCTGTATCCGATCGTGCTGGCCTTCGCCGGGGTCGCCAGGCTGGCGGCACGGCTGGCCGGCACACCGGGCTCGCGGCACAGCCTGTTCATCTCCCGCCAGCAGCTGCGCAGCGTGGTGGAGATGGCCGAGCGCGGTGCCGAGGTGGGGCTGTTCGACCAGACCCGCATCACCCGCGCCATTCGTTTTGCCGAGACCACGGTGGGCGAGGCCATGGTGCCACTGGCCGAGATCGTGGCACTGGACGTCCGCCGCGATACCCGGGCCGCCTACCAGCTGGTGCGTGACCACGGCTATAACCGGGTACCGGTCTTCGAAGGCAACGTGGGCAACGTGGTGGGCATTCTCACCTTCACCGTGTGGGACCTGATGGAAGGCGAACCGCCGGATCAGCCGCTGGCCGAGCTGATCCGGCCGCCGCTGTATGTTTCCGCCGCGCAGCCCGTCGATGAACTGCTGCCGCTGCTGCGTGAACGGGATGACCACATGGCCGTGGTGGTGGACGAATTCGGCTCGGCGGTGGGCATGATCACCATCGAGGACATCTTCGAAGAGGTGGTGGGCGACTTCAACGTCGGCTACGACTTCGACGAGTACCGACCGCGCCGCAAGCACCATGTGGCAATCGTGGGCGATGACGTCTACGAGATGGATGCCCGGGTGACGGTGTCGGAAATCAACGAATTGCTGCAGCTGGACCTGCCCTCCGCCGAATTCCACACCGTAGGCGGCTTCGTCGAGGCGCGGTTGCGGCGCATCCCCCAAGTGGGCGACAACGTCAGCGAAGGCGGCTGGCGCTTCACCGTCACCGATCGCACCGATCGCACCATCCTCAGGCTGCACGTCGAGCCCGCCTGAGCGCCGGCTCAGTCGTATTCCCGATCCTTCCAGCTGCGTATCGCGCGGAACACCGCGTGGCGGCCCGGCAGGGCCTCGCCGGCCCACTGCTCGGCAGCGGCGATCACCGCCGGCTGGTCCTGGCGCAGGAAGGGATTGGTGGCCAGCTCGACGGCCAGGGTGGAAGGTACGGTGGGCTCGCCACGCTCGCGGGCCGCTCGGTCGGCGGCCTCGCGCTCGTCCAGGTCCGGGTTGTGCGGCTCCACCCAGCGAGCGAAGCCGAGGTTGTCCAGGGTGTACTCGTGGGCGCAGTACAGCAGGGTCTCGGGCGGCAGCGTGGCGATGCGCGCCAGCGAATCGGACAGCTGCTCGAAGGTGCCCGAGAATACCCGGCCGCAGCCGCCGGCGAACACCGTGTCACCGCAGAACAGCACGCCCTTGCCGTGATAGGCGATGTGCCCCTCGGTGTGGCCGGGCACGTCCATCACCCGGTAGCGGCCGAGCGGCCCCAGGTCCACCTCGTCGCCATCATTCAGGCGGTGGTCGAGCAGGCCGATGGGCTCGTTGGCCGGGCCGTAGACCACCGCATCCGGCCAACGCGCCTTGAGTGCTTCAACGCCGCCGACATGGTCACCGTGTTTGTGGGTGATCAGGATGACGTCAAGGCGCAGGCCTTCGCTGGCCAGACGTTCCAGCACCGGGTCCTCGTCGCCCGGGTCCACCACGGCGCAGCCGTCATGGCCATCGGCGCTGAGCAGCCAGATGTAGTTGTCGTCGAAGGCGGGGATCGGAGTGATATGGAGCATGACTACTGACCTGGTGGGTTACTTGGGACCGTACAGTTCCTTGGGATCGATCAGCGGCGCCTTGTCCACCACCACCCGATCGCCCTCGACCTTGTTGTAGAAGCAGTCGCGGCGGCCGGTGTGGCAGGCGGGGCCGGTCTGGTCCACCTTCAGCAGGATGGTGTCGCCGTCGCAATCCAAGCGCATTTCCTTGAGCTGCTGCGTCTGCCCGGAGGATTCTCCCTTGCGCCAGAAGCTCTGGCGCGAGCGCGACCAGTAGCAGACCCGGCCGGTGTCCAGGGTCTCCTCCAGCGCCTGGCGGTTCATCCACGCCAGCATCAGCACCTCGCCGCTGTCGTACTGCTGGGCGATGGCCGGCAGCAGGCCATCGGCATTCCAGGGCAGGCCGTCCAGCACCTCGGCCAGCGGCAGGCTGTCACCCGGGGCGAAACCTTCGGTTTGCTTGATCTTTTGCACGATTGACTCAATCTGTGAACATTGCGCCATCATAGCGCAGCCGGCCTGACGCCAGCCGCTTATGCGGCGTAAAATCACTCACCTGTCATGATCGTGATCTACTGCCATGCGTATCTTCCGTATCACCTTCGTCAACCAGGGCAAGATCTACCAGCTGCATGCCGAGTCGGTGCGCCAGGGCGAACTGTACGGCTTCGTGGAGATCAGCGGCCTGCTGTTCGACGAGCACACCACCGTGGTCATCGATCCGGCCGAGGAGAAACTCAAGGCCGAGTTCGCCGGCGTGGCGCGGGTGCAGGTGCCCATGCACGCGGTGATCCGTATCGACGAAGTGGACAAGCGCGGCCAGAACAAGATCCTCGATCTGGACAGCCGCAGCAACGTCACCAGCTTTCCGTCACCCATCTACACCCCCAAACCCGGCAGCGACTGAACGCGCCCCGATAATCGACAGGTCCCCATGTCCAGTTCCGAACTCCCACCGCCGACCGCCGAAGTCAGTCCCAGCACCCTGCACGAGCGCATCGTCCGGCAGCGCGCCACCCTGTTCAACATGCTGCTCGACCCCATGCATCGTGCCGCGTCGCGCGCGCGCCGGGTGTGGGACGACCGCGAGGCGCTTGACCAGGCGCTGGCGGGCGCCATCGCCGAGATACCCTACTGCAAGTTCCTCTACGCCATGGATGTCCGCGGCCAGCAGCTGAGCAGCACCGCCTCCGCCGACGGACCGAATCCCGCCGAGTTCGGCCGGGACCGCAGCCCACGCCCCTACATGAAGCGCCTGGACCCGACCAAGGAGATGAGCCTGTCGGATGCCTACATCAGCCTGGCCGCCAACCGGCCGTCGGTCACGGCAATACAGAAGGTGCTGCGCAAGGGCGAGCTGATCGGCTACCTGGGTGCCGACTTCGACCTGCGCGACCTGCCGATCACCAAGGACATCTACAGCGAGCCCGGCCGCTGGCGGCAGATCAAGGGCGACCCGGCCATCCGTGGCCAGGTATTCCAGCAGCGCCGCACCCAGAGCCGCCTGGACGAGCGCATCGACGACGTGCTGCCGGTGCTGGAGGAACTGGTGCTGGACAACGGCGTGTTCCACATCAAGGTGCACTTCTCCAGCAGCCGGGCCACCCTGTGGCTGGTGGACGACCCGTATCGCTACCAGTTGCTGGAATTCGACGACCTGGTGGACCCGGACGTGGTGCTGGCCTTCCCGCACTGCGACTACCCCCACGACGCGGTGGTGCCGGCCAGCAGCATCCGGCCCATCCTGGAGACCTTCCGCCACCTGCGCTTTGCCGACGACACCATCTACCTGCGAGCCGGCTCGATCAACATCTTCAACGGCATCGTCGGGCTGAACTTCTCCTGCGATGGCTCCCACTACATCCCCTTCCAGCAGTTCCTGGCCAAGGACTCGGATTTCTGGGAAGGCATGGGCTGATTCGCCCAGCCGCAGCGGGTTGAATTCACCCCTCCCCGCGCCGACCATTGGCCACCGAACACGACGGAGTACGCCATGAGCATGCAGCAAAAGATCGAAACCCGGTTACAGGCGCAGTTCAGCCCGCTGCATCTGGAGGTGGTCAACGAGAGTCATATGCACAACGTGCCGGCCGGCTCCGAATCCCACTTCAAGGTCACCCTGGTCAGCGAGCAGTTCGATGGTCAGATGCTGATCAAGCGCCACCGCGCGGTGAACCAGACACTGGGCGAGATCATGGGCGAGATCCACGCCCTGGCGCTGCACACCATGACCCCGGAGGAGTGGTTCGCCAAGGGCGGCCAGGCCCCGGAATCCCCGCCCTGCCTGGGCGGCGGCAAGGCGAACTGAGCGGCCGGTCACGCACACCGGGCGGTGCCACAGAAGTGTCACCGACTGTTCATCGAATCCTCACGGAGCGACGCCAGGATAGCGCCGCCATCGCCGCTCCCTGCGGCCTTTCTCGGACTGCACTGAGGACTCCTACCGTGAAAATGAAACTGATCAGCGCCACCATCGCCGCCCTGCTGGCGGCTCCCGTCTTCGCCGACGCCCTGCCCGAAGGCCCGATGGCCTTCGAGCCCATCGACGGCGAAACCACCGTCATCTCCAGCGAATGGAAGATCCCCGCCGGCTACAGCCAGCGCGTGGTGTCCGACGAGTCCCGCCTGGACATCTACACCGGCGCCGACTGGAACGACATGAACACCGTCAACGAAGACAAGGACGACAAGCACACCGGTCGCTACCTGTACCGCACCCACGAGGTGCGTCCCGACGCCAGCAACCTGGCCGCCTTCACCGGCGGTGCCGTGTCCGTGGTGGACCTGAAGACCGGCAAGGCCAAGCTGCTGGTGCAGCGCGCCGACTGGGAAGCCATCGACGGCATCGTCTGGACCCCCTGGAACACCATGCTGGTGGGCGAAGAGACCGGCAGCGCGCTGCTGGCCGATCCTGAACTGCCCAATGCCAAGCACGGCCTGGTCTATGAGATCAGCCTGCGTGACCACACCAAGGTCAAGTCCGTGGACCTGCGCCCGATGATCGGCTCCATGGCCCACGAAGGCATCGAGCTGGACGGTGACGGCAACGTCTACGTGATCGACGAATACGCCGAGGGCGGCATCTACAAGTTCGTGCCCGAGGTCTACGGCGACCTGTCCAAAGGCGACCTGTACGTGCTGATGCTGGACACCGCCACCGCCGACAAGACCGGCCCGGCAAGCTGGGTGAAGCTGGACCGTGACGCGGTGCAGATCTCCGCCCGCGACGCAGCCGCCGCAGTCGGCGCCACCACCTACGGCCGCCCGGAAGACCTGGAGCGCATCGGCAACACCCTGTACGTCGCCATCACCAGCGAGCACCGCGTATTGGCCATCACCCTGGGCGATACCCCGGTGGTGAGCACCTTCGTCGACGGCAGCATGGCTGACACCGCCAACGCCACCTTCCGCAAGGTCGACAACCTGGCCTCCGGCCCGGACGGCCGTCTGTGGATGGTCGAGGACAACAAGCCCTCCGACATCTGGGTGGCCGACGCGGACACCAACCTGGACGGCGCCTCCGACCAGGTGCGCCTGTTCGCCTCGTTCAACGACGGCGCCGCCGAAGGCACCGGCATCTACTTCGGTAACGACCCGCACACCCTGTTCGTCAACGTGCAGCACTCCGCCGACAACAACGACCGCACCGTGGCCATCAGCCGCGACCTCGACGACGAGGACCATCACCACGGCAAGCGCCACGACAAGCACGACCGTCACGACAAAGACGACAAGCGCCACCACTGACCGACAATAATTATCGCCCCAGGGACGGGGCTACCCCCCCACCTTTGACGGCGCCTTCGGGCGCCGTTTTTTTTGTAGCGGCACCTAAAGGTGCCAAGACACAGGCAACCCTGAGCACGGCGCGCCATACTCTGCGTCATGAACAGATTTTTGCTGCTACGGATATTGCTGCTGCTCGCCCCCTGCCTGGGCGCACATGCGGCTGAACCCATTGCCGACATCCACCTGCACTACAAATGGAACCAGGCCGAGAACACCTCGGTTGACGAGGCCCTCGCCATCCTCGACCGCAATGACGTGGCGCTGGCGCTGGTGACCGGCACGCCACCCGAGTTCGCCCTGAAGCTGGTCGACGCCGACCCGCAGCGCATCATCGCCGCCTACGGCCTGTACCAGGTCAGCGGCAGCGAGAAATCGCGCTGGTCCTTCGACCGCGGCGTGCTGGAGCGCGCCCGCCAGGCGCTGGCCAGCGGCCGCTACCGGGCCATCGGCGAGGTGCACATGATCCCCGGCTTCATGGCCAGGCCGACAACGCCGGTGGTCGAGGGCCTGCTGCAACTGGCCGCCGAATACGACGTGGTGTTCTGGCTGCACACCGAGTTCAGCCGCCCGGACTTCGTCATCGAGCTGTGCCGCAGCCACCCCAAGGTGCGTTTCCTGTGGGCCCACGCCGGCTCTGTACTGCCGGCCGACCAGGTCGACCAGGTGATGGACGCCTGCCCCAAGCTGTGGATGGAGCTGGCCGCCCGGGATCCCTGGCGCCACCGCTCAGAGATCATCAGCGGTGCAGACGGCCTGCTCAAGCCGGACTGGCGGGCGCTGGTGCTCAAGCACCAGGACCGGGTGCTGGTCGGCTCCGACCCGGTGTGGCCGGTGGAACAGCTCGACGCCTGGGACCAGGACGACACCGGCTGGCAGGAACTCGGCCGCTTCCTCGACTACCACCGTGGCTGGCTGGCGGGCCTGCCGCCGGCAGCGGCGCAGAAAATCCGCCTGGACAACGCCCGGCGGCTGTTCAAGCTGACGAAATAAACGCGGGCAAAAAAACAGGGGTCGGAGTCATGGACTCCGACCCCTGTTTTAATTGACGAGGACTCAGGGCTCGCCGTCGTGGGTGGCAAAGTACTCGCGGGTCAGGTGGAACACCATCGGCCCCAACAGTACCAACGCGATCAGGTTGGGGATAGCCATCAGCGCGTTCAGGGTATCGGCCAGCAGCCACACGAAGCTCAGCTTCAGCGTGGCGCCCAGCGGGATGGCCAGCACCCACAGCACCCGGAACGGCCAGATGGCTCGCACGCCGAACAGGTATTCCACGCAGCGCTCGCCGTACACGCTCCAGCCCAGCATGGTGGTGAAGGCAAAGATCACCAGGCCGAAGGTGACAATGTAGTTGCCCACCCCCGGCAGGGCATGACCGAAGGCCGCCGCCGACAGCGCCGCACCGGATTCACCCGTGGTCCACTCGCCGGATACCACGATCACCAGCGCGGTGATGGTGCAGATCACCAGGGTGTCGATGAAGGTCCCGAGCATGGCAACCGTGCCCTGGCGCACCGGGTCGTCGGTCTTGGCCGCGGCGTGGGCGATGGGCGCCGAGCCCAGCCCGGCCTCGTTGGAAAAGATGCCGCGGGCGACGCCGAACTGGATGGCCGCCGCCACCGCCGCGCCGGCAAAGCCTCCGGTAGCCGCGGTGCCGGTGAAGGCGCTGCCGAAGATGGTGCCGAAGGCGGCAGGCACCGCCTCGATATTCAACGCCAGCACCAGCAGGCCTGCACCCACATAGGCGATGGCCATGAAGGGCACCAGGGCGCCGGCCACGTGGGCAATGCGGCGGATACCGCCGAACAGCACCAGCGCCACCAGCACCGCCATGACGATACCCACCCACAGCATTTCAAGACCGAAGTTGCTGTTCAGCGCATCGGCCACCGAGTTGGCCTGCACCATGTTGCCGATGCCGAACCCGGCAAAGGCACCGAACACGGCAAAAGCGCCGCCCAGCCAGGCCCACTTCGCGCCCAGGCCGTTCTTGATGTAGTACATCGGGCCGCCGACGTGGTTGCCCTCCTCGTCGGTCTCGCGGTACTTCACCGCCAGCACCGCCTCGCCGTACTTGGTGGCCATGCCAACCAGCGCGGTACACCACATCCAGAACACCGCACCGGGTCCGCCCAGGGCGATGGCGGTGGCCACACCGGCGATGTTGCCGGTGCCCACGGTGGCGGACAGCGAGGTCATCAGGGCGTTGAAGGGGGTGATGTCGCCCTCGCCGCCAGGGTGCCGGCCGCGCCACAGCATGCGGAAACCGTAGCCGATGCGACGCAGCGGCATCGCCCGCAGGCCCAGTGTCAGGAACAGACCGGTACCCAGGATCAGCACCAGCATGGGCACGCCCCACACGATGCCGTTGAGATCGCCCACCAGGGCCTTGATGGTCTCCATGTCTCCCCCCTTGGCTGTTGTTATTTACCGGGCCAACACTACCGCATGGTCGCAGACCACGCATCCGCACGCGCGCAGGCTGGCATAATGCCCGCACTGTCCCGAGCCGCCCATGACCGACATACTGCCTGCCCAGCCGCCGCCGCGCCGCCGATTGCTCCGTTTCCTGATCCCGGTGCTGCTCGCCCATGGGCTGCTGCTGGCATCGCTGCCCTACTGGCCGAACAGCAGCCCGCCCGGCCGCCCGGGGGTCAGCGTTGAACTGGCGCCCATCGCTACCGACAGTGACGAATCGACAGTAGAGACAGCCGCCAGCAGGCCACCCGAACCGCCGGTGGCACCGGAGCCCGCCCCGCGCACCCCGCCGCCGGTCACCCCGGCAGCGGTCGCCGTGCTCGAGCCGACCCGGCCGGCAGCCCCGGCCGCGCCCTCGCCCCGCCCCGCCGAGGCCGCGGCGCCCGCCGTTGCAGCCCGGCCGCCGTCCATCGCGACGCCCGGCAACACCACCCCAGTCCAGGCCCGGGACAGCGGTACCGCACCCGACTGGCGCGACAGCTACCAGGATGCGCTACGTGCCGCCCTGGCCCGCCAGCACCACTATCCGCCCCGTGCGCGCCGCTTCGGGCTGAGCGGCCAGGTGCTGGTGGCCTTCACCATCGAGCATGACGGGCAATTTTCGGCGATCCACCTGGCACGCAGCAGCAATGCCGACCTGCTGGACCGGGCTGCCCTGGACACCGTGCGCCGCCTCGGTCGCTTCCGGCCCCTGCCGGCCGACTACTCCGAGGACCGCTGGGCGGTTTCGGTCCCCCTGGTGTACCGCCTGGACTGAGGCCGGCAAGGCAGCCCCCGCCGTACAAAAAAACACCCGCGCGGACAGCACCAGGCCCGCGTCACCCAACCGCAGTCTCGACAACATCTCGGTGAACAACTCCGTCGGACCGAACAACAATGCAATGCAAGACAGACGCCCGCGCTACGGGCACGCTATTCACGTGCACACACGCTGCGGTCTGGAGCCAAGTTGTCGCCCTGGTCACACGCGTCCGCTAAAGAGGTTATCCTGTGGGTCTGGATGGACAATACCCCAGCTATCGCAGGGTGATACCCGGCAGCCCACGCCGCAGAATGACGGCATCTGCTGATTTACTGATTCACACCAAAATTACCGCTGAGGAATAAAGATGGACTTACAAGTCGATGGCGAAGGCTTCCTGATCAATCGTGACGACTGGTCTGAAGAGGTCGCTACCTACATGGCCGAGCAGGAAGGCTTCGAGATGACCGACCAGATCATGGATCTGATCAAGCAAGCCCGTGCCATGTACGACACTGACGGCGTGGTGCCCCCGATCCGCAAGTTCTCCAAGGCCGTCGGCGTGGACAGCAAGGAGCTGTACAACATCTTCAAGAAAGGCCCCATGAAGCTGATCTGCAAGTGGGGCGCCCTGCCCAAGCCAACCGGTTGCGTGTAAGCAACCCGTTCGCCATGCAGTAAATAAAGGGGCCGCAAGGCCCCTTTTTGTATCCCGCCTCTTTTCATCCGCCCCGTTGGTCTTCCTTCGTCAGCCCAACCTGCATCGCTAGAAAGCAGCTTTGGCTGAGCACCGCGAAGTCCAACAGCCCCGCGCCTCCACTGGCGGTTTAGTCGCGTTAACATGGCCGAAAACCAAAACGACCCGCCATGACCAGCAGAGCCATCGCCCTCCAGATACTCGGCGCACTCAGTCGCCAGCAGCAGTTGCTCGTCCAGGTGGTGCAGGACCTGCCCGCCACTGACCTGAACCGTTGTATTCATGACCGGATGCCCAGCATCGGCTGGCTGCTCGGCCCCGCCGTGTACCTGGAACTGTACTGGCTGCGCGAACGACTGAGCAGCGACGCCGACCTGTCCGGCCGTGCGGCAGCTGTTCGGCCACGACCTGCGGCATGAATTCCAGTGGGAGATGGCGGCCCGCATCGGCGCCATCGCCGGCTTCGGCCACGTCTGGGAATGGTGCTGCCAGCGGACACGCCCTTCTGGGAGCAAGAGCCCCAGGAATCCGGCGACTGACTTGCATCCGGACCATCAACTTTCCGCCTCCCCGGCCGCTAGCGTCTGTGGAACCAGGCAGTTACGAGGTAACACGTCATGATCGACAGTGTGTCAGGCAGCGGCCTCTCGGCCGTATACAAGGGCCAGGAAACGGCTGTCTCGGCGGCCAACAAGATCGCACGGGCCGGCACCACCGCTGAAAGTGACGGCAGCCGCGACATCACCGAAGGCGTGGTGGAACTGAAGCAGGCCGAGCACATGGTGAAGGCCGGCGCCAAGGTGATACAGGCCGCCGACGACATGATCGGCAGCCTGTTCGACGACCGGGCCTGAGGCGCAGCAAAAAAAACAGGGGCCAGAGTCTGCGACTCTGGCCCCTGTTTTTTTGCCTACCGCGCAACTACTCGTCCAGCCGCAACGAAAAATCCGTCGCCTTCAGGTCCTTGGTGATGGCACCCACCGAGATGTCGTCCACACCGGTCTCGGCGATGGCGCGGATGGTCTCCAGGCTGACCCCGCCGGAGGCCTCCAGCCGCGCCGAACCGGCGTTCAGCGCCACCGCCTGACGCAGCTGATCCAGGCTGAAATTGTCCAGCAACACCCGCTCGGCACCGCTGGCCAGCGCCTCGCTCAACTGCTCCAGGGACTCCACCTCGATCTCAATCCAGGCATCGCCGGCCACCTGGCGGGCTGCGGCCAGGGCTGCCGCCACCGAGCCGGCCGCGGCGATGTGGTTTTCCTTGATCAGCACTGCGTCGAACAGCCCGACCCGGTGGTTGTGACCGCCGCCGCAGGTCACCGCGTACTTCTGCGCGCGGCGCAGCCCCGGCAAGGTCTTGCGGGTATCCAGCACCCGTGTGCCGGTGCCGGCCACCAGTTCGGCATAGCGGGCAGCGGCGCTGGCGGTACCGGACAGGGTCTGCAGGAAGTTCAGCCCGCTGCGCTCGGCGGTGAGGATGGCGCGGGCCGGGCCGGCCAGCTCGCACACCCGCTGATCAGGCTGCAGGCGGTCGCCATCGCCGGCATGCCAGACGACCTCGACCGCCGGATCCACCTGGCGAAACACCTCGTCGAACCAGGCGGTGCCGCACAGCACTGCGGACTCGCGGCAGATCACCCGGCCGCTGGCACGGGTGTCGGCGGCCACCAGGGCGGCGGTGAGGTCGCCGGTGCCCACGTCCTCGGCCAGCGCCTGCTGGACCTGGGCGGCGATCTCCTCCAGTGACGGCAGTTGCGCCATCAGCGCAGCTCGAGCAGCTCGACCTCGAACACCAGGGTGGCGTTGGGCGGGATCACGCCACCGGCACCGGCGGCGCCATAGCCCAGCTGCGGGGGGATGGTCAGCTTACGGGTGCCGCCGATCTTCATGCCCACCACGCCTTCGTCCCAGCCACGGATGACCATGCCCTTGCCCAGACTAAAGCTGAACGGCTGGTTGCGGTCCTTGCTGGAATCGAACTTGGTGCCGTCGGTGAGCCAGCCGGTGTAGTGCACCACGGCGGTCTGGCCGGCGGCGGCAACGGCGCCGGTGCCTTCGACGGTGTCTTGGTACTTGAGGCCGGAGTCGGTGATCTGTTCGGACATGGGAGATTCCTGTATCTGGCCCGCGCGGCGGTGGGCGACGCGGGCGATTGCTCGATTCGGGCTGCGAAGTTTAGCGGGCGCGGCGCGCAGGGGCGAGTGCCGGGGTAGCGGCAGAGATAGATGGTGCAAAAAAAACAGGGGTCAGAGCCACGGACTCTGACCCCTGTTTTTGGTCAGTGCGCCCTCAGGCAGGACTTGGCTCTGCGCCCGGGGCGGTGTTGCGCAGCGCCTCGAGCATGGCGTTGAGCGCCCGATCCATCAACGGCGCACCGGCGTCGTCCAGCAGGGCGGCCTTGTGCTCGCGCAGCAAGCCGGCCAGCTCATCGATACGCATCTCGGCGTTTTTCAGGCCCTTACGGTTGACGAACACGCAGCTGCCGGTAGTCTCGCTCTTCCAGGACAGCTTGCCGCGCAGCTTGCGCTCACCCTGCTGCCACTCCAGCCACTGGCCGACCTCAAGACCGCGCGCCTGACGATAGAATTCGTCCTGCAGCACCACCGGTGGCTGTTCGGCGGCGGGCTCCTGCAACACCGGCCGGGTAATCTGGGAAGGGTCCGTTTCCTTGCCGCGCAGGGCAGTGATATGACAGGCCTGCAGCTGCTTGAACAGGGTCGCAGCCTTGTGCTGATCGTAGGAGATGTTGGCCAGGCCCTCACGCATCTTGCGCAGCAGGTCCGGGATGACCTTGAGCAGTTCCTGGCGTTCCTGCTGTTCGATCTTGGGGGTAACGCTCCACACCAGGCGGTGAGCCACCTCGACCGAATCACGCCAGGTCTCGCTTTCCTCGCCCTCGCGCAGGAACGCCAGCAGCAGCACATCACGCCATGGCTCGTTGAGCAGATCGGTGGCCGGCTCTGGCAGACCCTCCAGGTCGCCGAGGCACTGCCTGATCACGGTCTCCACCCGGCGCCGCGCGACCCGCAGGTGCTCCTGGCCACGGGTCACCTGAGCCATGCGCTCCTCGGCCACCTCGGCGCTGCGGCTCTCGCGGGCCTGCACCGCGCTGAATTCCTTATCCAGTTCGTCGAACAGCGAGACGTCGTCAGTGAAGCCGGTCAGCACCCGGGTAACCAGGGATTCGACACGGCCATACAGGCTCTGCGGGGTGCGATCGCCGTCGTCCACCCAGCCCACCACGCTGCGGGCCACGTTGTTGAGCAGACGGCGAGCGGGGTGACTCTTGCTGCCGAAGAAGCCCTTGTCCACCATCGCAACCTTGGCCATGGGGATCTGCAAGCGGCTCAGCAGGGCCTTCATGGCATCCGGCAGGTTGGGATCATCAAGGATGAAGTCGAACACCATGGACACCACGTCCAGAATATCCTGGTCTACCTGCTCCAGGCGCTTGACCGGATGGTCACCGCTGCCAAGCTCCAGTTGCTGGGTCAGGCTCACCCGCAGATGCTCGCGAACCTCGCGGGCCTCATTCAGGGTCGAGGCCGCCTCCACCAGGGCATCCTGCTGCAGATCGTCCAGGACATCGACCAATTGCACCGACGGCACCACCGGCAGGTGCAGCGTGCGCGCATCCACACCAGACTGGGCGCGGCGACTGGCCAGCAGATCGGAGATCACCTCCAGCAGGTTGGCAGACAGCTCGGCGTCATTACTGCGGGCGGAACTGGTGGCAACCTCGGCGGCCTCCTCATCGGCCTCGCCACGGGCGCGCTGTACCGAGGGCGCCACCGGGTTGCGTTTGACCGTCTGAACCAGCTTGGGCAGCACCTCAGCGGCCACCAGCACGTCGTTCACGTCGTCGTACAGGCCGCCCACGTAGTTGACCACGTGGCGCTCAAACAGCTTGAAGATCACCAGCTTGACCGGCAGCTCGCCGTTCCACAGATTCAGACCTCGGCGGAAGGACTCGGCCAGGGCACGGGGACCTATGGGGTTGTCAGTGGGCGACACCTCGCCGATGCCGAGCAGGAAGCCAAAGCGCTGCCCCAGGGCATAGAGGGCGCGGTGGAACTGGTTCTCGGCCCGGGTCACCACGGCGGTGACGGCCAGGTTCTCTTCCAGGTCCTCCTCGGTGACCAACGCCATGTCTTCGCTGTCCGGCTCCGCGCCGGAAATGACCGGTTCCACGTCGCGACCGTCCCAGAAGGCGTCATACTGATTCAGCATGGCGCGCAGCATCGCGTCCTGAATGGGAGAACGCAGCTTGCGCAGTTCGCGCATGGCCTCGAAATAACGGGTCTGCAGCAGATCGCTGCCGGACTTGTCGGCCAGTTGGAACAGGTCGTCGTCGAGGTTCTCGAACAGATCCTGCAGCAGGCGCGGCAACACCGACGCTGTCACGTCACGCATCTGAGTGACCAGGCTTTGGATTTTAGCGTCCGCCACCCGTTGGCGGGCGTTCCCGACGTTGTCCATAAAGGAAATGATGTTGTCGCGTGACATAGTTGTCCGCCTCGGTTCGTGGCCATATTTGCCAGCTGCCCTGCCGGCTTTCGGGTGTCCCTCACGACAAAGACTATCGGCAAGTATCGAAAAACTGGTGTGACCACAATCACATAAGCTGCCCTTGCCGGCTTTTACTCCTGACCGCGGCAAGTCCCCGTGACGATCATCACAGGACGAGTGCGCACCCAATCACCGCCATCCCTGTAGCGCGGCGCGATAGACTCTACAGTCACTTGCCGACATCCTATACCGAATATATCCCGTGACTGTAGCCACCCTGTCCCAATTCGATTTCCACCACGCCCTGGCCGACACCCCGGGCATCAGTCTGGTGATGTTCGGCACAACCGACTGTGGCAGCTGCCGCCATCTAAAACGGGTATTCGCCGAAATGGCCGTCCTGGACCCGCAGCTGCACCTGTTCGAGGTGGATGCCCAGCGCGACACCGCGCTGGTGCGCGAATTCGAGGTATTCCACCTGCCGAGCATGTTTCTGTTTCGGGACGGCCATTTCCATTGCCCGTTGCACAGCCCAGCCACCCCGGACGCACTGCACCGGCACATCGCCCTGGCGCTGGCCGCGCCGGCGCAGGAGGCCCCATGAGCGCAGACCGCGACTGGCTGCCCGGCGCGCGGCGCTGCCCCTCCCCAAACCAGGACGAGCGCCCGGCCGGCTGCCCGGTGGACCTGCTGGTGATCCACAACATCAGCCTGCCACCGGACGAATTCGGCGGTCCTTGGATCGAGGACCTGTTCCTCAATCGCCTGGACCCCAATGCGCACCCTTATTTCGCCGACATCGCCCAGCTGACCGTATCGGCCCATCTGCTGATCCGCCGCGATGGCGAACTGGTGCAATTCGTCCCGCTGAGCGCCCGTGCCTGGCACGCCGGGGCGTCCTGCCACGACGGACGCGAGCGGTGTAACGACTACGCCATCGGCATCGAGCTGGAGGGCAGCGACCAGCAGCCGTTCACCGAGGCCCAGTACCAGACGCTGGCCACCGTCACCCGGCAGATCATGGACCGCTACCCGGGTATCAACGCCGAACGCATCACCGGACACAGTGACATCGCCCCCGGCCGCAAGACCGACCCCGGCCCCCATTTCGACTGGGACCACTACCGCAGCGTGCTGGCGCAGGCTTGCAAGGACCGCCAGCTTTCCTGACACTGGCCCGCACAACAACACAACGTATGGTTCTCCCATGACCCTGGTCACCATCCTGATCGTCCTGCTCATCGACCGCCTGCTATGGCAGGGTGACCCGCTGCGTGAACACCGCTGGTACGACCGCTACACCGACCGGCTGCTGAACCTGGCCACCGGCCAATGGCTGGCCAAAAAGGATCACGGTGCGCTGTGGCTGCTGCTGCCGCCGCTGCTGCTGGTGGCCGTGCTGCAATGGCTGGGCGGCAACACCGCCGGGCTGGTGATCGGCGTCGGGGTGCTGCTGTTCGCGCTGGGGCCGCGCGACCTGGGCCGCGACACCGACGCCTATCTGACTGCACGGGCGCGGGGCGACGACGACCGCAGCCAGGAAACCGCCACCGCCCTGGCCGGGGAGGACGCACCGACTGAAGAGCCCGCACGCGCCCTCGCCGTGGCCCAGGGTCTGTTGCGACAGTCCCTGCCACGGCTGTTCGCGCCGCTGCTGTGGTTCGTGCTGCTCGGCCCGCTGGGCGCAGCCCTGTACCGTCTGACCGACCTGACCGCCCGCCGCAGCAGCCGCCACGACAAGGCGCCGAGCCAGCTGGCCGACTCCGCCCGTCGCATGCTGGCGCTGCTGGACTGGCTGCCGGCACGACTGACGGTGGCCGCCTTCGCGGCCGCCGGCAGCTTCGACGCCGTAAGCCGCGTCTGGCGCGAGCACCAGCGCGCAGAGGCCGGCCAGCGCGACGCCGACGTCCTGCTGGTCAGCGCCGGCGAGGCCGCCCTGGACAGCTGGCCGGACGAGGAAGAGATCGCCGCCGGCGAGCCGGCACCGGTGGTGGAAGACGCCCTGGCGCTGGTGTGGCGCAGCCTGGCGGTATGGATGGTCGCGCTGCTGGTGCTGACCCTGCTCGCTGCCGCCCTGTAGTCCGATGACCACCGTTATCGATCTGCTGCGCCACGGCGAACCCGTGGGCGGCCGCATGTACCGCGGCGGCATCGACCATCCGCTGAGCGAGCTGGGCTGGCAGCAGATGCGCGCCGCCACCGCCAACCCGGACCCCTGGCAACACATCATCAGCTCGCCACTGGCGCGCTGTCGCGACTTCGCCGAGGAACTGGCCGGCAGGCTGGGACTGGACTGGGAGATCGACGAGCGCCTGCGCGAGGTAGGCTTCGGCAGCTGGGAGGGCAAGACCGGCGCCGAGCTGCGCGCCACCGACCCGGACCTGCTCAAGCGTTTCTACCACGACCCGGTGGGCGAACGACCCGAGGGTGCCGAACCGCTGGATGCCTTCCTGGGCCGGGTCGGCGCCAGCATCGACGCACACAAGACCCGTCACGCCGGCCGCCACATCCTGCTGGTATGTCACGCCGGGGTGATTCGTGCCGCGGTGGCCCATACCCTGAGCGCGCCGTTGCCGGCCATGTACCGGCTGGACGTCGCCAACGCCGCCTTCACCCGTCTGCAGCAGACCGACGAACGCCCGCTGACGGTGATGTACCACAACCGCACCACCGGCTGAGCCGGGGTGATGCGCGCGCCGCTGCTGGTGTCCATCCTCGTCGGGTTCTGGCCGGGGCTGGTCGCCCTGTCCAGCGACCACGACCGCACCACACCGCCGCATGCCATCACCGTCACCGACGACACCGGCCGCACCGTACGCCTGAGCGCACCGGCGCAACGCATCATCACCCTGTCGCCCCATACCACCGAGCTGGTGTTCGCCGCCGGCGCCGGCGACCGGCTGGTGGCCGTGGCGCCCTACAGCGACTATCCACCCAGGGCCACCGACCTGCCCACCATCGGCGGCCTGGGCGGACTGGATCGCGAACAGCTGCTGGCACTGGCACCCGACCTGGTAGTGGCCTGGGATTCGGGCAACCGCCCAGCGGACCTGGCCTGGCTGGCGGACGCGGGTATCGCCCTGTACCGCAGCGAGCCATGGGCGCTGGACGACATCGCCGACAACCTGATCGCCCTGGGCCGACTGGCCGGCAGCGACGAACAGGCCCGGCAGGCTGCCGCCCGCTATCGCCAGGCCCTGGCCGACGCCTGCCCGCATCCGGCAGCGCCGCCGCTGCCGACCTTTATTCAGCTGGCAGCGAGGCCGCTGCTCAGCGTGGGCGGCGGCCACTGGCTGAATCAGGCCGTGGCGCGCGCCGGGCTGCACAACATCTACGCCGATCAATCAGGCCACGCCCTGGTGGTGGGCGAGGAATCCCTGCGCGCGGCCAGCCCCGCGGTGCTGCTCTACCTGGCCTACCCCGGTGCAATGCCTGTGCCGCTGCCGGACCCACCCCTTGCCATCGGCCTGGACCCCGCGCTATGGGCCCGCCCCGGGCCGCGGTTGCCAGCCGGCATCGCCGCGCTGTGTCGCGCGCTGCCACGCAGTCCCAAACCACATGCGGTAACATCGGGCGCTGGAAATTAGATATCGCTGGTAGCCACACGCATGACAACGGATAAGAAGGTTGCCCTGATCACGGGCATTACGGGTCAGGACGGCGCCTATCTGGCCGAATTCCTGTTGAAAAAGGGTTATATCGTGCACGGTCTGAAGCGACGCGCCTCGTCCTTCAACACCGACCGCATCGATCACCTGTACCAGGACCCGCACGTCTCCGAGCGCAACTTCATCCTGCACTACGGCGACCTGACCGACTCCACCAACCTGATCCGCATCGTGCAGCAGATACAGCCGGACGAGCTTTACAACCTGGCTGCCCAGAGCCATGTAGCGGTATCCTTTGATTCACCCGAGTACACCGCCAACGCCGATGCCCTGGGCACACTGCGACTGCTCGAGGCTATCCGCATCCTGGGGCTGAAAAAGAAGACCCGCTTCTACCAGGCCTCCACCTCCGAACTGTTCGGCGAGGTGCAGGAGATCCCGCAGACCGAGAAGACACCCTTCTACCCACGCTCGCCCTATGCGGTGGCCAAGCTGTATGGCTACTGGATCACCGTCAACTACCGCGAGGCCTACGGCATCTACGCCTGCAACGGCATCCTGTTCAACCACGAATCGCCGGTGCGCGGCGAGACCTTCGTGACCCGCAAGATCACCCGCGCCCTGGCCCGAATCAAGCTGGGCCTGCAGGACAGGCTGTACCTGGGCAACATGAACGCCAAGCGCGACTGGGGCCACGCCAAGGACTATGTGGAGATGCAGTGGCTGATGCTGCAGCAGGACCAACCGGAGGACTTCGTCATCGCCACCGGCCGCCAGTTCTCGGTGCGCGAGTTCGTCGATGTCGCCGCCCAGCACATCGGCATGGACATCGAATGGCGAGGCGAGGGCATCGACGAAAAGGGCTACGACAAGGCCAGCGGCAACTGCCTGGTGGAGGTCGATCCACGCTACTTCCGCCCCACCGAGGTGGAGACCCTGCTGGGCGACCCCGCCAACGCCAAGGCCAAGCTGGGCTGGGTGCCCAAGATCACCTTCGAAGAAATGGTGCAGGAGATGATGGCCCACGACCTGGAGCTGGCAAAACGCGACGCACTGGTGGTCAGCGAGGGCTTCCAGGCCTTCAACTACCATGAGTAAGCCCGGCAGCGTCGCGCTATGGGCCTGACGAACCGGGACGGCTGCGACGCCGCGATCACGCGCCGCCCCCGAATCTCAATCGGCCACCAGCGGGAAGACAACGCCCCCCTGAAGGCCCGCAACGTCCTTCTGAACAGCAGTATCAAGCCATGAAGCGAAAAGGCATCATCCTCGCGGGCGGCTCAGGCACGCGCCTGCACCCGCTCACCCACTCGGTCAGTAAGCAGCTGATGCCTGTTTACGACAAGCCGATGATTTACTATCCACTGAGCACCCTGATGCTGGCGGGCATCCAGGACATCCTGGTAATCACCAGCCCCCGTGACCAGGCATCGTTCCAGGACCTGCTCGGTGACGGCACGCCGCTGGGGCTGAACATCCAGTACGCCGTGCAGCCCGAGCCAGAGGGCCTGGCCCAGGCCTTCATCATCGGTGAACAGTTCGTCGGCGACGCCCCGGTGACCCTGATCCTGGGCGACAACATCTACTACGGCCACGGCTTGGCCGAACAGCTGCGGAATGCAGCCGCGCGCCCCACCGGCGCCGACGTCTTCGGCTATTACGTGCGGGACCCGGAGCGCTACGGCGTGGTCGAATTCGACGAGCAGGGAAAGGCCCTGAGTATCGAGGAGAAACCGGCCCAACCCCGCTCCCACTACGCAGTCACCGGCCTGTACTTCTATGACAACGATGTCATATCCATCGCCAAGCAGGTCAAGCCGTCAAAGCGCGGCGAACTGGAGATCACCGACGTCAACAACGCCTACCTTAAGCAGGGCAGGCTCAACGTGCAGATGATGGGCCGCGGCACGGCCTGGCTGGACACCGGCACCCACGACTCGCTGCTGGACGCGGCCAATTTTGTGCGCGTCATCGAAGAACGCCAGGGCCTGAAGATCGCCTGCCCGGAAGAAATCGCCTGGCGCCAGGGTTACATCAGCGACGCACAACTCGAACAGATCGCCGCCGCCCTCAGCAAGAACGGCTATGGCCAGTACCTGTCCAGCCTGCTGCACTCGCGCGTATTCCCAGCATCATGAAGCTCATCGACACCGACATCCCCGAGGTGAAGATCCTCGAACCCCGCGTATTCGCTGACAGCCGAGGCTTTTTCCTGGAAAGCTGGAACCGCAACACCTTCGCGTCACTCGGACTGGATCTGGACTTCGTGCAGGACAACCACAGCAAATCCACCCAGGGCACGCTGCGCGGCCTGCACTACCAGACCCGGAACCCGCAGGGAAAACTGGTGCGTGTTACCCAGGGCGAGGTGTTCGACGTGGCCGTGGACCTGCGCCGCGACTCCGCCACCTTCGGCCAATGGGTGTCGATGATCCTGAACGATGACAACAAGCACATAGCCTGGATCCCGCCCGGCTTCGCGCACGCCTTCTACGTGACGAGCGACACCGCCGAGTTCCAGTACAAGTGCACCGACTACTACCACCCGCAACACGAATGCAGCCTGCTGTGGAACGACCCGCAGCTGGCGATCCCCTGGCCGCTGGTCGGCGGCGCGCAACCCACGCTGTCGGACAAGGACAAGGCCGGCGTGCTGCTTGCGGACGCGCCGACCTTTTAGGCAAGCCAGCTGCGTACAGCCATGACAGAGAGCACCAGGTAGCCATGAAAGTACTGATCACCGGCGGCAACGGCCAACTGGGCTTTGAACTGGCCCGCTGCGCGCCTGTGTCCGCACAGCTGCTGCTGACCGACCGGGACCAACTCGATATCAGCGACTGCGCGCAGGTGCTGGACCTGGTCGCCGAGCAGCGTCCGGCGGTCATTATCAATGCCGCCGCCTACACCGCGGTGGACAATGCCGAGAGTGAGCCGGAGGCCGCCCAGGCGGTGAACGGCACCGGAGCGGCCAACCTGGCCACCGCCGCCAAGGCCCATGGCGCCACGCTGGTCCAGGTGTCCACGGACTTCGTGTTCGACGGTAGCCGGTCCACGCCCTATGCCCCCGACGCCACCCCCGCGCCACGCAGCGTGTACGGCGCCACCAAACTGGCCGGCGAACAGGCGGTGCTCCATGCACTGGGCGCGCAGGCGCTGATCCTGCGCACCGCCTGGGTGTATTCGAGCCATGGCCACAATTTCGTCAAGACCATCTTGCGGCTGGCGGCAGACAAGCCGCAGCTGGGCATTGTTGCCGACCAGGTTGGCTCACCCACCTGGGCCGGCGGCTTGGCCCGCGCGATATGGCGTGCACTGGACAAAGGCGTGACAGGCATCCATCACTGGACCGACGCCGGCGTCGCAAGCTGGTACGACTTTGCCGTCGCCATCCAGGAAGAGGCGCTGCAGCTGGGCCTGTTGGACAAGCAGATACCCATCCTGCCGATCCGCACCGAGGACTACCCGGTGCCGGCTGCCCGACCGCCCTACAGCGTGCTGAACAAACACCACACCTGGTCGGCACTGGACATGTACGCCGACCACTGGCGCGTCGCCCTGCGCGGCATGCTCAGCGAACTCACCCACTGACCCGCCCCCGAATCACTAACGATATGGCTTCCGTCGACACCGCCACATACCAACCGCAGACCCTGCTAGTCACCGGCGGCGCCGGCTTCATCGGCTGCAACTTCGTGCACTACTGGCTGGAAAACCACCCGGACAACCAGCTGGTGGTGCTGGACGCGCTGACCTACGCCGGCAATCTTGCAAGCCTGGAACCCCTGATCGGCCAGGATGACTTCCACTTCGTTCACGGCGACATCTGCGACACCGAACTGGTGGAACGGCTGCTGCGTGAGCATCGCGTCGACACCATCGTCCATTTCGCCGCGGAGTCTCATGTCGACCGTTCCATCCATGGCCCCGACGAATTCATCCAGACCAATATCGTCGGCACCCACAGCCTGCTCAAGGCCGCCAAGATCGTGTGGCTGGACGACCCCGCGACGGCCACCACGGCGCACCGCTTCCACCACGTCTCCACCGACGAGGTGTACGGCTCGCTGGACGCCGACGGCCCGGCCTTCACGGAGGACACCCCCTACGCCCCCAACTCGCCCTACTCGGCCAGCAAAGCGGCGTCCGATCACCTGGTGCGCGCCTACCACCACACCTATGGCATGAACGTGGTCACCAGCAACTGCTCCAACAACTACGGGCCCTACCAGTTCCCGGAAAAGCTCATCCCGCTGGTGATCATCAACATCCTGCACGGCAAGCCGCTGCCCATCTACGGCGACGGCATGAACATCCGCGACTGGCTGTACGTGGACGACCACGCCCGCGGCATCGAGCTGTGCATCCAGTCCGGGCGCGCGGGCGAGACCTACAACATCGGCGGTAACGAGGAGCGCACCAATATCGACATCGTGCGCACCCTGTGCGCCAAGATCGACGCCCGCTTTGCGGCCAATCCCGGCCTGGCCGCACGCTTCCCCGACGCCCCGCCCGCAGCCGGCAGGCCGAGCGACTCGCTGATCACCTACGTGCAGGACCGCCCCGGCCACGACCGTCGCTACGCCATCGATGCCACCAAGACCAAGGCCGAACTCGGCTACCAGCCAATGGAGAACTTCGACGGCGGCATGGAAAAGACCATCGACTGGTATCTGGCCAACGAGCCCTGGTGGCGCGCCATCCTATCGGGTGAATACACGCGCTGGCTGGAAAAGCATTACGCATAAGCACCCCTGTTTGCCTTGCTGCGATACACTCACACAGGCTGACTGCTCATATCACCGGCAGACTCAATAAGGAAACGCAGGACTGTGCCCGTCGACAAACAGACCATCCACCTGATCGCCGCCGCGCGGCCCAACTTCATGAAGATCGCGCCGCTCTACCATGCGCTGGCGGCGACGGACTGGGCCACGCCGGTCATCGTGCATACCGGCCAGCACTATGACCTGAACATGTCCGACGCCTTCTTCCAGGACCTGCGACTGCCCGAGCCGCACATCCACCTCGGGGCCGGCACCGGCAGCCATGCCGAACAGACCGGCAAGGTGATGATGGCCTACGAGAAGATCCTGCTGCAGACCCGCCCGGACATGACAGTGGTTGCCGGCGACGTCAATTCCACTCTGGCCTGCACCCTGGCCGCCACCAAGCTGGTGTACCCCGAGCCCAACATTCACGGCCGCAGCCGCCCGGTGGTTGCGCACCTGGAAGCCGGCCTGCGCTCCTTCGACCGCAGCATGCCCGAGGAGATCAACCGCCTGGCCACCGACGTACTGGCCGACCTGCTGTGGACGCCGTCGCCGGATGGCGACGAGCACCTGCTGCGCGAGGGAATCGCCGCGGACAAGATCCAGCGGGTCGGCAACATCATGATCGACTCGCTGGAGATGATGCGCGGCCCCATCGAGCAGGCCGGCGTCGCCGCCGAACTGGGTCTGAGCAAGGGCGATTACGTGGTCGCCACCTTGCACCGCCCCGGCAACGTCGATGATCCTGCCAAGCTGGCTCAGCTGTGCGACATGCTAATCGACACCGCCACCGAGTTGCCGGTGGTCTTCCCGGTGCATCCGCGTACCCGCAAGAACCTGTCCGTCGCCGGCCTGCTGGCACGGCTGGAACAAGCGCCCGGCATCACCCTGCTGGAACCGCAGAGCTACATCCGTTTCATGAGCCTGGTGTTCAACTGCCGGCTGGTGCTGACCGACTCCGGCGGCATCCAGGAAGAGACCACCTACCTGGGCATTCCCTGCCTGACCCTGCGCCCCAACACCGAACGCCCCATCACCGTCACCGCCGGCACCAACCGGTTGTGCAACCTGGGCAACGTGCGCGATGCGCTCGACCAAGTGCTTGCCACGCCTCCCGCCCCGGCTGCACCGCCAGAGCTGTGGGACGGCCATACCGCCCAACGCGTCAGCGACCGCATCCACCAGGCCCTGACCACCACATAGCCACTCTTCACCGGGAAGCCCACAGGATTCTGCGCCGGGGGGGCTGAGGAAACCGCTGGCCGCAGCAACAAAACCACCATGACCAATTTCAGCACCGACAAGCACGCCAAGATCTACGTCGCCGGCCATCGCGGCATGGTGGGCGCCGCCATCGTGCGCACCCTGCAGGCACGCGGCTACGGCAATATCGTCACCCGCACAAGCAAGGAACTGGACCTGCGTGAGCAGGCCGCGGTGCGCGCCTTCTTCGACACCGAGCGTCCGGCCTACGTGTTCCTGGCCGCTGCCAAGGTGGGTGGCATCGTCGCCAACGACACCTACCCGGCCGAGTTCATCCATGACAACCTGGTGATCGAGACCAACATCATCCACGCCGCCCACCTGAGCGGCGTGAACAAGCTGCTGTTCCTGGGCAGCACCTGCATCTATCCCAAGCTGGCACCGCAGCCGTTGAAAGAAGAATACCTGCTGACCGGTCCACTGGAGCCAACCAACGAGTGGTATGCCGTGGCCAAGATCGCCGGCATCAAGCTGTGCCAGGCCTACCGCCGCCAGTACGGCAGCGACTTTATCTCCGCCATGCCCACCAACCTGTACGGACCGGGCGACAACTTCGACCTGGAGAAGTCCCACGTGGTGCCGGCGATGATGCGCAAGATGCACGAGGCCAAGGCGCGCGGCGACACCAGCGTCACCCTGTGGGGCACCGGCACCCCGCTGCGCGAGTTCCTGCACGTGGACGACCTGGCCGACGCACTATGCTTCCTGATGGAGAACTATTCCGGCGAATCCCACGTCAACGTCGGCGTCGGCAGGGACATCACCATCCGCGAGTTGGCCGAGACCATCAAGGACATCACCGGCTTCGAGGGTGAACTGGTGTTCGACACCAGCAAGCCCGACGGCACCCCGCGCAAGCTGGTGGACACCAGCATGATCAACGGCATGGGCTGGCAGGCGAAGATCGGGCTCAAGGACGGCTTGGCGCAGGCGTATCAGTGGTTCCTGGAGAACCGTGAGCACATCCGCGGCTGAATCGGACAGCCACTGGGCCTGGCTGCGCTACGCATGCCCGACCCAGCCCGCCGCCGGCGCCCAGCCCCTGCCGAACGGCGAGCCACCGGACGAACTGCACCGTCTGCTACCGCTGATCTACGCCAACCTGCATCACCGCGACGATGTCGCAGACATGACGCCGACCGGCGTGACGCGACTGCAGGCCAGCGCGGTCGCGGCCATCGTGCAGTACGGCGCCTACCGGCACTGGTTGACCGGTTTCGGCAAACAACTGGCGGAAAGCGGCCTGGAGGCGATCCTGCTCAAGAGCAGCGCCTTCAACGGCTGGCTCTATCCCGAGAACGCGCCCCGCGGCGCCGTCGACATCGACCTGTGGGTGCCGGCGGAGTCCTTCGACGCCTGCTGCAAACTGATGACCGCCACCCACAGGCCGGTACTTCTGGACGAAGCACGCCGTGCCACCCACGAGCAGCTGTTCGAACGTGTCTTCGAACCGCTCGCGCAGAACGGCCCCACGGTTGAGATCCATCGCGGCCTGACCAACCCGCACCTCTATCGGATCGACGCCCACGCGCTGCTTGCCGCCTCGCGCCCGCACCCCGGCTACGCCAATCCCGCGCTGCGCATCATGAGCCCCATCCACAACCTGCTGAACCTGGCGCTGCACGCCGCACGCGACCGCGACTTTGCCGGCTATGGACTGGTGGATGCGCACGAGCTGTGGTGCCAGACCGATCCGCCGACCGAACAGCTGATCGCCGAAACGCGCAACTGGCAGTGTGCGGGGGCCGTCTTTCTGCTGCTGCGCAACGCCGCCGAGCACCTGCGCACGCCGCTATCGACGACCCTGCTCGACGCGTTACGGCCAGCCGGATGGCGGCTGTCCATGGCGAGTCGCACCTGCCGGCTGACTGCCGACGCGCCCCGACCACCGGGCGAGCGGCTGGCACAGCTCGGCGCGAACTTCGCGCTCACCGATCGCATGGGCAATGCGATGCGGTTCCAGTGGGACTACCTGCGGATGCGTCTGGCAGATCTGCGCCAGCGCGGCTAACCGGGGAGGGGCCGGGCACGTTCGCCCCGCCAGCGCGCCGTCAGGACACGCCACACGAAGCGGGGGTTGGATACGAAGTTGCGGTACCAGAGCCGGCGCGGCTCCTGCAGCAGCCGCGGCAGCCACTCCAGGCCCAGGCGCTGGAAAACCGGGGACGACCGTTTAACCGTGCCCGCATAGAAATCGAACACCGCGCCGATCGCGCCGGCGAACGCCACATCCAGCTGGCCGACATTGGCCGCCAGCCACTTCTCCTGCTTCGGCGCCGTCATCCCCACCCAGAGCACATCCGGCCGGGCGGCATTGATCGCGTCGATCATCGCCGCGTTGTCGGCATCGCTGAAAGCCGGCTTGTAGGGCGGCGAGTAGGTACCGGCCAGCGTCAGCGACGGGAAGTCGCGGGCAAAGCGTTCACCGATCTGTGCCAGCACACCGGCGCTGGAGCCGAGGAAGAACACCCGGCCACCGGTGCGCGCCAGTTCAGACATGACCGAAGCGAAGACATCGTGCCCGGTTACCCGGGTGCGGATCGAACCGCCCAGCTGGCGTGACGCGAACACCACACCGACGCCATCGGGAACCAGAAAGTCCGCCGTCAGCAAGGCCGTCTTGAAGTCGGCGTCCCGCTCCGCCACCTCGACCGAATGTGGATTCAGGCAGGCGAACCAGCGTTGGCGCTCGCCGTGGGCGACCCAGTCCGCCACCCGCCTGCCCAGCAACTGCGCCGACTCCGCATTCACCGGATAGCCCAGCAGCATTTCGCCGCTCATTGCCGACTCGCCATGGCGTCTTCATAGATCGCCATCAGTCGCTCGTAGTAGCGATCCTCGCTGTACTCGCGCAGCACCTTTTCCCGACCCGCCGTTCCCATCTGGCGACACAGTTCGGGGCGATCCCACAGATAGCGGATCTTGTCTGCCAGGTCGTCCGCATTGCCCGGCTCAAAGAGCAGGCCGGTGACGCCGTCGTCTACGATCTCCGGGATGCCACCGATACGTGATGCGATGACCGGCTTGCCGTGTGCCATGGCCTCGACGATGGCCATGGGGAAGCCTTCGTAGCAGATGCTGGGTGCCACGATCATGCGCAGATCCCGATAGAAGGCCTGCAGGCCCTGCTTGTCGAGCATGCCCAGGAACGCCACGTTGGAGGGTGCATCAATCGGCAGCTCGGGCTGCCGATGAAATTCCCCCGCGACGGAACAGCGAATATCGCCAAGGCCGCGCATCGCATCGACCAGCACGCTCACGCCCTTCTCCTGGCTGACGCGCCCTACGAATCCCACTTGGCCGCCAAGCGAATCCGATGCGTCGTGCGCCGGTGGTTCAGCCGTATTCGGGAGCAGATCGATACGGTCCTGCGGGAAACCCGCGGCGACGAGCTTGTCACGCTGAAACCCGGTGAGCACCGCAAAGCGGTCGACGTTGTCGAGATACCAGCGCCGCTGCCTTGCGACAAAGTTTCGCGATGCATAGCCGACACTCTTTCCCATCTGGCCCTCGCAGTTGCGCAACACGCACCAGTGTTCGCCAGAGGTCGCGCAGCGCTCGCAGATCTCACCATGCGTGAACATCAGGCCATTGGGGCAAAGTAGCCTGTAGTTATGCACGGTCATGACCACTGGCACACCGTGTTCCCTGCATACCGGCAGGATCGCAGGCGATATCCATGGATACAGGTTGTGTACATGCACGATGTCCGGCTGGAAGCTGCGGAGCAGGCGCCTGAACTCATCCAGGACATCACGACTGCCAAAGGCGGCAAAAAATGCCCGCACCTGCGCCGCCCTGCTGTATCGCAGGCCATGACTCGATCGCGCGAAGCGCATCACGGCATCACCCCGCCCACCAAGCAGCTGCTCCTGACGGTCGACGACGACCTCCTCGCCACTGTGCGCCCCGTAGCTGTTGTGCACGAGCAGGACTCTCACTTGCGCCTGACTCCCGCATCGACGGGATCACATAAAATGAACTTGCAGATTATCGGCGCCGTCATCTGAAGGGCCAGAACAAGTTATAGGCACTTCGCGCGAGGCGACTCCGCGCCAATAGGTGCATAACCAAGCGTCTGAGCCGCGAACGCAACGCGACTCGGCGCGCCTCGCTTTCATCGATCCAGTACTCACCTCGGACGGTAAAATCCACTTCGATATCGTGGCGTGCGAACAGCGGCTGGACGATCCGCATGTGCCACCGCCCCTTGATAATTCCGGTTGGGATATAGGGGATCACCGCCGCGTCGACGGTTCGCCCGGGCTGCTGAGGACTGAGCAGAAAGCGGTCGTGGCGCTCGAAGAACCGCAGCGCGGCATGCCGCTCGAACTGCCAGCCGGTCTCGCCGGATCGCAGATAAGCCAGCAGCACCTCTCGTCGCCATAAACCCGCCTGTGTCGAGACCGGATAGCTCGAGTCATCTCGCAACCAGCGAAGCTCCGGAGCTTCCGACCAGGGTTCGCCGCATGCTTTGGCATCGGTGGTCATTAGCTGAATATGGTCTATGCCATGATCCCGCATCAGCTCGAGATAGCGGGCCAACTTGTCCGTCTGTACGGGCGCTTCGAGAAAATAGTCGTCCTGCAAATACAGGACATACTCCGTATCCAGGCCGTCGAGACAGCGCATCAAACAATCGCTCCATGGCGGCCGGTCGGATTTGTCCGAATCCCGCTGCACTTTGGAGGTCACCACCGGTAGGCCTGCACTTCGGAAGTCCTTGGTCTCGGTATTCAGGACTATCGGAAACGGGCAATCGCTCCAATATCGGCCGAACAAGCTGAAAAAGGGCTGCCAGCAATCCTCAAAGGAGTCGGTGCTGTTGACGACAACTGTGAGCTTGTCACCCATTGGCGTACCCCCGGCCTTTCTCGCGCGAGGCAACCGGTCCCGCCGCTACCGGCTTCGCACCGAGAGCCGCTCCGACAACCACCGCGAGCGGGTACATAACGAAGCTGTAAACGATCGGGTTGTCCGTCAGCATCACGATCAGGGTCGCAAACATGGCGAGCGCGGCGGTGTCATGAATTCCATGCGCCTGCCGCTCACAGCCCGCAACACTGCATGCCTTCGCGTTTTGGATGATGGCCACCAGGGCGCGCCAGACAAATAGCATCCAAAGCACGAACCCCAATACGCCGAACTGATGCAACAGACGCAGGTAATCGTTGTGCGGATGACTCCAGCCCCGTATGCCTTCCATAGCTGCGGGTACCGCCTTCCCCGTTCCCAACCATGGGGCCATCAGATACGAGTCCCATACCACGCCCCACCAATACATACGCCCCGAGGTGTTGATTGCGAGGCCAGCCACCTTGATCGCCTGATCACCCTGAAGAAAGCTGGTTCGGAACGTATCGATGTAGATGAAGCCAACCACTAGGAGTAGCAGTGCGCCCGCCGAGAGAAGAACTGTCCGGAAGACCCGCGCAAACGCCATACCCCGACGGGTATGCAGCAGTTGCAGGGCCGGCAGCATTGCCACACCGGCGAGCACGGGCATTCTCGCGCCACCGAAAAGATAGAGCACGAGCAGGACCGCCACCGGGGCGAAAGATAACAGCCGGGTAGCTGAGCTACTGGCCACCAGATGTGCGAGCACTACGAGGCCCGCGAGCGGAATCGCCGCGTCCTTCTCGCCCGCGATGATCGACGCCAGCAACAGCCCCGCGATCGGCCATACCCCTAGTCGCAGGATCCGTGCAAGTCGGAGCAGAAAACGCGGACAGGTTGAGGCTGCGCTCGCGGATATAAGAATCAGAAGGAAGAAGCCGCTCCATATCCCGATGTTCTGGACCGCTCCCACCGACCAACCATCTGCCGAGATGCGCAACGTCACGTAGGTCAGGAAGACAATGAAAGGCCAGACCACCTTGAACAGCCGTGCAGACATGTTCAGATCGAGCAGCCAGGCCGCAAAAGCGACGGCGACAACGCCAGCCCCCACCAAGCCGAGCAACGAGAAGTCGCCCATCTCCAGCGCGCGCGGCAACGACGCCAGCCAACCGGTAATCACCGCGAAATAGGCAATGAACTCGTAACTTGCGTGCCTTCTTAGCATGGGGCTTCGACTGACGATCCTATATTGACTCGTAGAGATCACGACATGCGCCGAGCAGTGATGCCCAGCGCGGTGACTCCAACTCCCGACGGATATCGGCGGCCAGCACGCGCCGCTCTTCCGACGGCCGCGCAACATGGGTTTCTCTCAAGGCCCCCCCCGAATCATCTTTTTCCATCTGCTCGACAAGCTTGAACACTCCGTGGTCCGTCTCGTCACTGTTCCGGTATGGAACAAACCTGGTTCCGAACTGGTCGTTGACCCGTGCAATCGCAGCCCCATAGTCCGATACCAGCTCCTGGAAATCGACCATCACCACCTTGTCGATCACTGGCACGATCGATCGGTAAAACCAGATATAGCGCTCCAGAGCGGTCGCAATGGGAAGGCGCAAATCGCGCATCAACAGCGAACTCACCGCGGCAGCGGGCTCTCGCTTCAGTACGACCACCGGGAGCCCCCGCAGCGCCCCCTCCAGAACCTGAGCCGGGGCATGGCAGTGGCGAGCCACCTTTACAGGTCTCGCCTGTGCGTACTGGAACGCCGCGACGGCGAAGGTGTTTCCCGAGCGCGGGAAACCCTCGATGACGATTTCCGTTTGCCTGTCTATGACGAGCGGCCGCAGCTTGGGTCGAACCCGAACATACAGATGCAGCCAGGCCGGCCGGCTGAAGGCCAATCGCCGCAGGTGTTCCTCCAGCGCGATCAGGACGTTCGGGCTCTCTGGATTATTCATCGTCACTCCAGCGTCGACTTCGCGCTCGCGCCACTCGCTCCGTTCGCCAGCGTCGTGCGCAACTTCCACAACGACACCGCGAGCAGCAACACGATGACAGATTCACCCACCGCAAGACCGAATACGGCGCCCGGCCCACCCATGACCTGACCCAGCGAAAAAGCCGCAACAATGGCAACGGAAGCACTGACGCCGGTCATGAACATGAGATTGCGAAAGCGGCTCGCAGCTTTGAGGATGAGAGAAAGCTGTGACTTGGCGAGGTCGAAACAGATCACGACCATCCAAGCCAGCGCGAACAGGTGCACATTGCCGTAACCTCGGGGGGCAAAAAACTCCTGCTCCAGCAAGTCCAGCACCATCCACAGCACCAGGCAATACGCGATACAAATCACCCACATCAGGACCGCAAGCCGCGTACCCCAGCGCAACGCTTGCTGTGGATCCCCGGCCCACAGACGAACCAGGCGCGGCAGCGCGACGGCTTGCACACCCGGGCTGAGCATCACGAACGGCGACAACAGGATGCGTACAGCGTTGGACTCGCCTACAGCGGCAACCCCGGCCACAAAGACCATCACGTAGTTTGCGCTCTGAGTTTGCGTCCAACTGATCAGGGTGGAGCCCGAAGCCCAACGCCCGCCACGCCACAACACTGCCCGCGTGCTTTGCGCTTCATGCCACGGCAGGCGTCCGCCCGCCAACCCGAGGGCGTGGCAGGCAAAACCGGCGGACACCAAACCCGACAAGCAGTAGAACAGCAGCACATAAGCCGGGCTGTGCATCGGCAGCAAAACATGGTCAACCAGGAGCAATACAGCCAGGGCACCGGAGAATATCAATTGTCCGGCCATGACCTTGCCTTCTTTCCCACTCAGGTACCCATAGCGGAACATGAAATCGCGCAAGACGACGCCAGTGATCGCGAGCATCGTCGTTCCTGCGTAGAGAAACAGATCGCCCCCGTCGAAATAAAAGGCCATCGACGCAGCGATGGTAAGCGCCGCGCTCACGGGTAGAACATGCGCCAGACCTGCGCTCAGGCAACGTCTGGCAAAAGCCCGCACGTCAGGCTGCGCGACAGCACCAGCGCCCACAACCATCTGGGTCAACCAAACGGCATCCAGCATGGCAACAGCGAACGAGCATGCGACGAATGCCAACACGTACTCCCCGTAGGCATCTGGCGCCAGCGAGGCAATCAGGTACAGGTTTACACCGAGGTTGGTCGCGCTCGACAAACCCTGGTTCGCAACCGCGGTCGCGGTGCGCCGCATGGCGTTGCCCCGGCTACCGGCGACCATGCTCGGAACGATTAACGATCATCGCGCAGATGGCCAGCAGGACAAGCATGTTCGCCGGCATGTGGAGCCCGAAGTCGACCGCTGCGTGCAACAGGGCTGCGACCACCGCCCACAGCAGGAAGGGAGACATGCCCGGGCCTCTACCTTCAGTGCGCGGCGCGGCGACGAGCGAATAGCCACGCCGCAGAACAACCGCGAAGAACGACAACAGCGGCAGGGTGCCGATCACCCCGTACTCCACCAGCCATTCCAGGTACTCGTTGTGGGCGTGGTCGAAGATCCATATGCCCAGCGCTTCCTGCTTGAACTCCGGAAATACCCAGCGATAGCTGCCACCGCCAGAACCGAGCAACGGGTAATCCTTGGCCAGTGCGAGGCTCTGTTCCCACAACTCAAGGCGCACGAGCACGCCACCGGGATGCAGCAGCTTGCGCTCCAACCCACCGAAACCGAGCAACTGGGCCACAAGCACCGCGGCCACGGTCACGAGCGCCAGCAAACCGAGCATCTTGAACCGGGAACCCGCGAGCCTTGGCGCAAGCAGCGCGACCAGGAAGCCCGAGGCCAGAAATGCGCCCACAGCGCCTCTGGAGGCCGTCGCCATCAAGCCAGCCAATATCAGGAACGCCGCCAGAAGCAGGAAAGGATTTGCTCGCGTGACAAGTCGGATCGGCGAGGCGGAACGCCGGCGGATATGGCGTTCGAGACCCCATGCGTGACCCAGATCGCGAATCAACAGCCCGATGGCCAGTGGTCCGGCCATGATCAGCAAGGTCGCAAAATGATTGGGATTCACGTAGGTCCCGGTCGCAGCGCTGTAGCCGTAACTGACCGCGGAGAATGGCCAGAGCACGCCGCCGAATACGAGATTCAGCAGCGAAAACGCGGCGAGCAACGCCGCCACGGCGACGATCGCCACGCCAACGCGCGCCGCCGAGCGGACGCGTCGTAGTTCCGATACCAGCAGGAAGAAAAAGACCGCATAGGTTTCCCACTGCAGAAGCGCGCTGACCGTTGCCGACCGGTCGGTCGTCAGTGCACCGCCCTCAAGCCAGCCGATGGGAAGCAACTGGATCAGGTGGATAAGAAGGAAGAACAGCAACGCCATCAGCCCCGGGACCCAGCCCGCCGCTTCGACAGTGCGCGTAGCGGGACGAAACTGTCGAACCAGAAGCAAAAGGTTCATCACGACCGCCAACGAAAACCAGAACACCGGCCGGTTGCTGCCCAGGGGCAAAGGCGCCAGGACGAGAATGGCAAGCAATATCCAAAGAAACCTGTGCTTGCCTGCTTGGCGGCTCTCGACAGGCCTATCCACGGGTCGCCCCCTCGGGGGGATCCGCGCTTTCAAGGGAACCGTGTTCGATCAGTAGCAGGACCAGCGGTGTCTTTTCGATGGGCATCAGCAATTTTTCATGCCTTTGCCGCCGATAGCGCAATAGCGCGACCAGGCCGGATCGATCTTGCCCGGAAAGCTGCTTCCAGTTGACCAGGCCCACCGCCACGAGCAGCGCAGAGGTGTCATGCTCGTACGGCCCAAGTTCCAGGCAACGTCGCCAGGCAGCAACCCCTTCTGAAAAGAAACGTCCCACCTGCCAATAGTTCTTGGCGAGCAGTGCCCATGCTGCCCCGTAGCGTGGCCGCCGCTCGATGGCTTCGAGGTAGTAGCCGATGGCCTGCTCACGATACTTTTCCGCCGCGGTACCAGTAGCAGCAGTCGCTCGCCAGTCCGCGAGCTTAGCCAGATCCAGCCAAGCCTCAGCCCCGACCGGGTTCAGTACCGCCGCGGCGCGAAGAACGTCCTCTGCCTCGTCCCATTGCGTAAAGGAAACCGCATCAGCTTTGGTGGTCCAGCCAGAGACGATGTTGCTTGGGCCAAGCCGCAGGAACTCGGAGAGCAGAAGCGACAGCGCGATCAATGCAAACGAGGCGCTGGCGACCATGACCACCGGCCTTCGCATCGATCGCATGGCCATCAGCCTACCCATGATCGCCGGTACACCCATCAAGAACGGAGTCGTATATGGCACCTGCCCGGTCCACAAGACGATCCCAGCTGAGCGCCTCAGCGCGCTCCAACGCGCCGCGCTTGAGACGCGCCAGTTCTCCGCGGTCCGCCGCCAGCGCGGCGATCGCATTCGCGAATCGATCCACACTGGTGTCTGGGTCTTCCACCGCCACCTTCACTCCACAATCCTCCGTGACCACGTCGCCCTGGCCACTAATCGCGTGACACAGCACAGGCCTCCCAAGCGACAAAGCTTCCAGCACCACGTGCGGTGTCCCCTCGACCAGACTGGTAAACAAGAGCACATCTGCCTCGGCCATTTTTTTCTTGGCCTCCCCGTGTGGGAGCTGTCCATGCCAGCGGCATTGCCCTTGGATCCCCAGTGCTTGTGCGTAGCTCTGAATCTTTTCGGCATGGGGCCCGGTGCCCACGATATCCAGCGTCACGGCCGTTTCGCGCGCGACCCTCGCCACAACGAGCAACGCCATGTTCAGCAACTTCCGCGGTACGAACCCGCCGCACCAGACCAAACGGAGGGGCACCGTCGAATTGATCTCTTGCCCCACGTCCGCGGCGACAGGGGCACTTCCCGTTTCGTTCATCACGACGCCATGGATACCGCACCAACGCTCAAACAATTTCTGGTTATCGGTATTGGCGACCATGACCACCTTTGCTTGATGGATGGCCCGGCGCACCCGCCGGCTCAAGGCCAGCTGCATGAAATTCAGACTGTTTTTTATGGTGACGGACAGACGGTCACGGAGCGGTAGCAGCTTGATGAATCGCCAGGGAAAGTTTGCCGCCCCGCTGATCGGGCCAAGCACGAAAGGCGCATCGAGCTGCCAGAGGTAACCCGGCTCGCGAAAGCCGATCATGTTCAGATGATGAACCAGATCGAACGGCCGTGCTCCGTGTAGCCGCGCGGCTGTGGCATAGGCATCCCGTTGCCACTGCCGATAGGTGAGGTAGTAGAACAGGTGTTTCCAGACCCCTTCACCAAAACGCCGGCGCGGCACACCGACCACGTGCACGCGATCGACCAACTCCGGGTAGTGCTCGCTCAGATATGGACGGACCGCCCGGGCCGACTCGTATTCCTCGGTGAGCAGCCAGACTTCGTAGCGTTTCGCCAGCCGGATGAACCAGTTCCAGCCGACACCGGGTTCCGAGCCACGCTCGGGAACGCAGGCGTAAGCGGACAACAAGATGCGCGCAGGGCGGCCCTGGGTAGGATCACTCAAAGCAGGCAGTCCCTGGGCTCAGAACAGTCAAAGGGACTCATCAGGCCCTAACCCGCACCTCTCCGTCTTCGCCAAGGTTCTGTACACACCGCCCACACAGTTCCGAATGATCCGCATGCTTTCCCACATCTTCCCGGTGATGCCAGCAACGCACGCACTTGTCGTGCGCGGATGCTGAGATGAACACCTTCAGTCCGTCCAGTTCGGTATCGGCCACCTTGCCGGCCTCGGCCTCGGCCAGCGGGTGGATGCGGGCGTAGGAGGTGATCAGCGCGAAGCGCAGTTCGTCGCCGAACTTGTTGAGCGTGGCCAGCAGTTCGTCGCTGCAGTACAGGTCCAGCTCGGCATCCAGGGATGAACCAATCACCCCGTCACGGCGGGCGGTTTCCAGGTGCGGACCGACGGTCTCGCGCACCTGGATGACGGTGTCCCAGAAGTCGCGGTCGAAGCCGTCGTTTTGTGCGCCGGTGTCTTCCAGCGCGAACAGCCCGTCGTACCACGCTTGCGTGAACACGAACGGGTCGTGCTGGCCGGGCAGCTGCTGCCAGATCTCGTCGGCGGTGAAGCTGAGCACCGGGGCGATCCAGCGCACCATGGCCTCGGCGATGTGGTGCACGGCGGTCTGGCAGGAGCGGCGCGCGGTACTGTCGGTGGCGCAGGTGTACTGGCGGTCCTTGATGACATCCAGGTAGAAGCCGCCCATGTCCGCCACGCAGAAGTTGAGCACCTTCTGGTAGATCAGGTGGAAGTTGTAGTCCTGGTAGGCCTTGATGATGTCCTGCTGCAGCTGGTGCGCGCGGTCCACCGCCCAACGGTCCAGCTGCACCATGTCCGTCGGGGCGACGCTGTGCTTGGCCGGGTCGAAGTCCGACAGGTTGGCCAGCAGGAAGCGTGAGGTGTTGCGGATGCGGCGGTAGGCATCGGCGGTGCGCTTGAGGATCTCGTCGGAAACGGACATCTCGGCGCGGTAATCGGTGGCGGCCACCCACAGGCGGATGATGTCGGCGCCCAGGTTCTTCATCACGTCCTGCGGGCTGACGGTGTTGCCGATGGACTTGGACATCTTCTTGCCCTGGGCGTCCACAGTAAAGCCATGAGTCAGCACCGCCTTGTACGGGGCGCGGTCCTGCATGGCGACCGAGGTCAGCAGCGACGACTGGAACCAACCGCGGTGCTGGTCGGAGCCTTCCAGGTACAGGTCGGCGGGGCTGTGCAGCTCGTCGCGACTGTCCAGCACGCAGGCGTGGGTCACGCCGGAGTCGAACCACACGTCCAGGGTGTCGGACACCTTGTCGTACTGGTCGGCGTCGTCGCCCAGCAGCTCGGCCTTGTCCAGGCTGAACCAGGCCTCGATGCCGTCCTTCTCGACGCGGCTCGCGACGGCTTCCAGCAGCTTCGCGGTGTGCGGGTGCAGTTCGCCGGTCTGCTGGTGGATGAACAGCGCGATGGGCACACCCCAGGTGCGCTGGCGGGAAATACACCAATCAGGTCGGCCTTCCACCATGCCCTCGATGCGGGCCTTGCCCCACTCGGGCATCCACTGCACCTGGTCGATCTCGCGCATGGCGGCGGCGCGCAGGCCGTTGGTCTCCATGCCGATGAACCACTGCGGGGTGGCGCGGAAGATGATCGGCGTCTTGTGGCGCCAGCAACATGGGTAGCTGTGGGTCAGGCGGGCGACCTTGACCAGGGCGCCGTGGGTCTTGAGCACCTCGATCACCGACTCGTTGGCCTTGAACACGTGCTGGCCGGCGAACAGCTCGGTGCCTTCCAGGTAGACGCCGTTGCCGCCGACGGGATTGTCGACTTCAAGACCGTAGCGCTGGCCCACCACGTAGTCGTCCTGGCCATGGCCGGGCGCGGTGTGCACGGCGCCGGTGCCGGCATCCAGGGTGACGTGGTCACCGAGGATGACGGGCACCTCGCGCTTGTAGAACGGATGCTGCAGCAGCAGGTTCTCGAACGCGGCGCCCTTGCCGTAGCCGATGACGCGGTAGTCGTCCATGCCCCAGCGCGCCAGGGTGTCCTTCATCAGGCCTTCGGCGATGAGCAGACGCTCGTCGCCGGCCGGGCCGCCCTTGACCTGCACCACGGCGTATTCCAGCTCGGGATTCAGACAGACGGCGCGGTTGGCGGGCAGGGTCCAGGGAGTGGTGGTCCAGATCACCACCGACAGCGGGCCGTGACCATGGTCGCCGGGCACCGAGTGACACGCGGCCATCAGCGCCTCTTCGTCCAGTACGGCAAAGCGTACGTCGATGGCGAAGGACTCCTTGTCCTTGTATTCGACCTCGGCCTCGGCCAGGGCCGAGCCGCAGTCGGTGCACCAGTGCACCGGCTTGAAGCCCTTGCGCACGTGGTCGTTGGCGACGATCCTGCCCAGCGAGCGGATGATGTCCGCCTCCTGCTGGTAGTTCATGGTCAGGTAGGGGTTGTCCCAGTCGCCCACCACGCCCAGGCGCTTGAAGTCGGTGCGCTGCTGGTCCACCTGCTTCTGCGCGTAGTCGCGGCAGGCGACGCGGAACTGGGCGGCGGTGACCTTGCCGCCCGGCTTGCCGACCTTCTTCTCCACCTGCAGCTCGATGGGCAGGCCGTGGCAGTCCCAGCCCGGCACGTAGGGCGCGTCGAAGCCGTCCAGCACCTTGGACTTGACGATGATGTCCTTGAGCACCTTGTTGACGGCGTGGCCGATGTGGATCTGGCCGTTCGCGTAGGGGGGACCGTCGTGCAGGATGAATTTTGGTGAATTTTTACGCGCGGCGCGCATGGCGGCGTACAGACCGCCCTCCTCCCAGCGCTTGAGCATCTGCGGCTCGCGCTGCGGCAGGTTGCCGCGCATGGGAAAGTCGGTCTCGGGGAGATTGAGGGTGTGCTTGTAGTCGCTCACGGGTGCCTGTGCCTTAAGTCTTTATTGTCTGTTGCCCGGTCAGCCGGCCTGACTGGCCGCAACGGCCACGCCGAGGAGTTCCCGGGCGTGGGCCGCATCGGCCTGGATCTGGTGCTTCAGCTGATCGAAGGAATCGAATTTTTTCTCGTCGCGCAGCCGCTCGACGAATTCCACCGCGATGTGCTGGCCGTACACCTGGCGGTCGAAGTCGAACAGATGCACTTCCAATAGAAAACGGTCGTCGCCTGCCACGGTGGGACGGTTGCCGATGTTGGCAACGCCCGGCAGCGGCGCATCGCCCAGGCCGGCCACCCGCACCGCGAACACGCCGCGCAGCGGGCTGACCCGGCGATGCAGGTCCACGTTCAGGGTGGGGAAGCCGATGCTGCGGCCGCGCTTGTCGCCGTGCCCCACCCGGCCGCAGATGGCATAGGGCCGGCCCAGCCAGTGGGCGGCGCGGGCCAGGTCACCGGCCGCCAGCGCCTGGCGGATACCTGTGCTGCTGACCCGCTCGTCCAGATGGATGACGCTGTTCAGGCTCTCCACGCCGAAGCCGTGCTCGTCGCCTGCCCGCTGCAGCAGGCCGAAGTCGCCTGCGCGGCCCTTGCCGAATCTAAAGTCGTCGCCGACGTACAGGTGGCGCACATCCAGGCCGTCCACCAGCACGCGCTGGATGAAGCCCTCGGCGGACTCGGACGCCAGATGCGGACCGAACTCCAGCAGCAGCACCCGGTCGATGCCGCAGTCGGCGATGGCCGCCAGTTTCTCGCGCAGCCGGGTCAGGCGCGCGGGTGCCTCGGCGGGCCGGAACACCTCCAGCGGCTGCGGCTCGAAGGTGATCACCAGTGACGGCAATCCCATGTCCCGGGCGCGCGCCTTCAGCGCAGCGAACACCGCCTGGTGGCCCAGGTGCACGCCATCGAAGTTACCGATGGTGGCCACGCAGCCGCGATGGGCCGGGCGCAGGTTGTGCGAGCCGCGGACAAGTTGCATGAAATCACCGCCAGGAAGACAGGCGGATCATTATAAGGAAAGCGTCGAGGGGCGCCTATGTTGGTTGACGCGGGGCACCCTCACAGAATCCGCGGCCACGTGGCGGAATTGGCCCGTAGGTTGGGCTGACGAAGGGAGCCCAACCTACGACATCGGCGCGCATGGGAACTCAGTCGGCGCCCTTCCGCGGCAGGAATCCATCGATCAGCAGCAATGCCACGCCACAGGTGATGGCGATATCCGCCACGTTGAAGGCCGGCCAGTGGTAGCCGGCCCAATAGAAGTCGAGAAAATCCACCACATGACCCAACCAGATGCGGTCGATGACGTTGCCCACGGCCCCGCCCAGCACCAGCGCCAGGCCCCAGCCGGTGCGCCGCTCGTCGTCACCCAGTCGGCGCAGCCACAGCACCAGTACCGCCGACACCAGCAGTGCCAGCCCGATGAAGAACCAGCGCTGCCAGCCGCCGCTGTCACTCAGGAAACTGAACGCCGCGCCGGTGTTGAAGGCCAGCACCAGGTTGAAGAAGGGCAGGACCTCCAGCGACTCGTAGGGCTGGAAGACGTCCTGTATCCAGAGTTTGGTCGCCTGGTCCAGCACCAGCACCAGCAGGGAAATCCACAGCAAACGCAGCATGTAATTCGATCTCATGTTGTATGGCCTGCCTGACGGGCAGGACCTTCTGGCAATTATCGCCATAACCGGCGTAGGTTGGGCTGAGCAACGCGAAGCCCAACAGGCTCGCCGGCAACCCGCTCCATCATCGTTGGGCTTCCTGCGTCAGCCCAACCTACACAGGTAAAGACGCCTGAGCACCCCTGCCACTTAAAGTTGCCCGCGCAGATGCCGCACCCGCATCCCCAGCAGCAGCATGGACAGGAAGTAGACCCCTGCCCCGGCGGTGATCCAGGCCAGCAAGCCCAGCGCGCGGGACCAGGTATCGGCCGTCAGCCAGTAATCCAGCGGCGGCACGATGAACCACAGCAGCACGGCCATATCGACCAGCCCCACCACCAGCCAGAGCCACACCCGCCGCCAGCCTGCACCCGGCTGGTAGACACCTTGGCGGCGCAGCCCACGGTACAGCAGGAATGCATTCAGATAGGCGGACAGGCTGGTGGCCAGGGCCAGGCCGGCGTGCTGCAGCGGCACGATCAGCGCCAGGTTGAACGCCATATTGGCAACCATCGCGATCACCGCAATCTTCACCGGGGTGCGGGTGTCCTGCCGCGCGTAGTAGCCGGGCGCCAGCACCTTGATCAGGATGAAGGCCGGCAGGCCGACGGCATAGGCCATCAGGCTTTGCTCGGCCATGCGTACGTCGTGTGCACTGAATACCGCTGACTGGAACAGCGTGGCGATCATCGGCCCGGCCAGCATCGCCAGGCCCAGTGCCGCCGGCAATCCGAACACCAGGGTCGCCCGCAGCCCCCAGTCCAGGGTGTGGCGAAAGCCCTCCGGCGATTCCTCGGCCTGCTTCTGCGACAGCTTGGGCAGGATCACCGTGCCCAGCGCCACCCCCAGCACCCCCAGCGGGAATTCCACCAGCCGGTCGGAAAAATACAGCCAGGAGATGCTGCCGGCCGCCAGGAAGGAGGCCAGCACGGTATCCAGCAACAGGTTGATCTGGGTGACCGACACCGCGAACAGCGCCGGCAGCATCAGCCACAGCACGCGTCGTACCCCGGGGTCTCTGGGCTGGGGCTTGAAGCGGGGCAGCAATTTGAGCTGATGCAGGAACGGCAGCTGGAAGGTCAGCTGCGCGATGCCGGCGATCAGCACCCCCCAGGCCAGCGCCACCACGCCCCGGCCCTCGCCCATCAGCGGCGACAGCCACAGTGCAGCGCCGATCAACGACAGATTGAGCAGCACCGGGGTAAAGGCCGGCACGGCAAAGCGACCGTGGGCATTGAGGATACCGCCGGCGAAGGCGGTCAGCGAGATGAACAATAGATAGGGAAAGGTCAGCCGCAGCATCTCGGCCGCCAGGGCCAATTGCCCCTGCTCGCCGTCGAAGTACCAGCCGAAGGCGAACAGCCCCACCACCAGCGGCGCCGCCAGCATCCCCAGCAGCGACACCCCCAGTAGCACCAGCGCCAGGGTGCCAGCCACGTGATCGACGAAGGTCTTCAGTTCAGCGTAGCTGCGCTGGGTCTTGTATTCGGTGAGCACCGGCACGAAGGCGGTGGCAAAAGCACCCTCGGCAAACAACCGGCGCAGGAAATTGGGGATCTTGAACGCGACGAAGAAGGCGTCCGTGGCCGCGTCCGCCCCGAACAGCCGGGCCAGCACCAGGTCGCGCACGAAACCCAGGATGCGCGAAACCAGAGTATGTCCGCCTACGGTGGACAGGGACTTGAACAGGCTGGACAGGGCGGCGGCCTCCTTATACAAAGGCCGCATTATAAGGGTGGCCGTTCGCCCCGCGCGGGCATTTCACGGAAATCCTGGCCGCGCTTGACAGGCCTTGCCCTCATCCGCATAATTGCGCGTCTTTCTCGAACCGCATTGAATGTAGGAGTCCACAGGTGGCCAATTCCGCTCAAGCTCGCAAGCGCGCCCGTCAGGCCGAAGACGCACGTCAGCGCAACGCCGGCCAGCGCACCATGATGCGCACCTACGTCAAGAAGATCGTCAACGCCATCGCCGCCGGTAACAAGGACGGTGCAGTTGACGCTTACAAGGCCGCCGTGCCCGTTCTGGATCGTATGGCCGACAAGGGCCTGATCCACAAGAACAAGGCCGCCCGCCACAAGAGCCGCCTGAACGCTCAGATCAAGGCCCTGTAAGTCTTTCTCGACGCAGGACCAAAAGACCGGCGCTTGATGCGCCGGTTTTTTTTCGCCCCTACACCACCGATCGCTATCGGGCTGATGCCGAGCTTGCAAGGACAGCCATCCACCGAGTTTGCCGTGGCGGAAACCCTCCCGCGGCGGAAAGTAGGAATTATCCTACACAGTCACGGGACAAGCGATACAGACGGGATGGTCCACCTCAAGGAGAATAACCTTCGTCGCCAGTCAGGAGACTCCCACGGACGGATCGCTGCGCAGGACGCGCAATCACGGACGAACTCGCCAACCAAGCCCGGCGACATACCCCGACCTCAAGGATGAGGACGGGGTTTTTCTATTGGGGCGCCGCAAAAACCGGCGCCCATAAAAACAGGGGCCGGAGTCACAGACTCCGGCCCCTGTTTTTTACCAGCCCCGTTAAACCAATACCAGGTTATCGCGGTGGATCAGTTCCTCATCATCCACGTAGCCCAGGATGGCGGCGATCTCGCCCGAGGGCTTGCCCTGAATACGACGCGCCTCTTCCGAATCGTAGTTAACCAAGCCCCGCGCCACCTCGCTGCCGTCGGGGCCGACACAGGCCACCACCTCGCCACGATCGAAGCGACCTTCCACCGACTTGACCCCTACCGCCAGCAGGCTGCGGCCGGAGCCACGCAGCACCTTCACTGCACCCGCGTCCAGCACCAGCCGGCCACGGACCTGCAACTGACCGGCCAGCCAGCGCTTGCGGGCGGCCTCCGCCCCCTGCGCCGGGATCAGCAGGGTACCCACAACATCACCAGCGGCAATCTCACCCAGCACACCGGGCCGCGCGCCGGGTGCGATCACGGTCGGCGTACCGGAACGGGCTGCCAGCCGCGCGGCGCGCAGCTTGGTGGCCATGCCGCCGCGCCCCAGGGCGCCGCCGCTGCCGCCGGCCATGGCGTCCAGCCCGGGATCATCCACCCGCGCCTCGTCCAGCAGCCGGGCAGCCGGATTGTTGCGCGGATCGCTGTCGTACAGCCCGGCCTGGTCGGTAAGCAGGATCAGCAGGTCGGCCTCCACCAGGTTGGCCACCAGGGCCGCCAGGGTGTCGTTGTCGCCGAAGCGCAACTCCTCGTTGGCCACCGCGTCGTTCTCGTTGATCACCGGCACCACGCCCAGTTCGACCAGCGCGCGCAGGGTGCTGCGGGCATTGAGATAACGGCGCCGGTTGGACAGGTCCTCATGGGTGAGCAGCACCTGGGCGGTGTGCAGTCCGTGTTTCTGGAAGGCGCTTTCCCAGGCCTGCACCAGCCCCATCTGGCCGATGGCGGCGGCGGCCTGCAGGCCGTGCAGTGCCTGGGGACGGCGCGTCCAGCCCATGCGGCTCATACCCTCGGCCACGGCACCGGATGACACCAGCACCAGTTCCACACCGGACTCGGCACGGGCCGCCATCTGCGCCACCCAGGCGGCAACGGACTCGCGGTCCAGCCCCTTGCCGTCGGCGGTCAGCAGGGCGCTGCCGATCTTCACCACCCAGCGACGGGTGCGCGTCAGGCGGTCGCGGCTGTTCACGCCAGCGGATCCCAGGGCTCGTCGTCCTCGACCACCGGCTTTTCGGCGGCCTTGAGCTCCTCGATGCGGTGCATCAGGTCACCCATCAGCTGATGGGTGCCCTCGCCGGTCACCGCGGAGATGGCATACACCGGACCCTGCCAATCCAGGTCGGCAACCAGCTTGTCGCGCCGCTCGTCGAATTCCTCGTCGAGCAGCAGGTCCTTCTTGTTGAGCACCAGCCAGCGCTCGCGCTCGGCCAGATCGCCGCCGAACTTCTGCACCTCCGCCCAGATACTACGCACCTCGTCGGCCGGGTCGATACCCTCGTCCAGCGGCGCGATGTCCACCAGGTGCAGCAGCAGCCGGGTACGGGACAGGTGCCTCAGAAACTGGATGCCCAGCCCGGCGCCCTCGGCGGCACCCTCGATCACACCGGGGATGTCGGCGATGACGAAGCTCTGATCCTTGCCCAGGCTGACCACGCCCAGGTTGGGGTACAGGGTGGTGAAGGGATAGTCCGCCACCTTGGGACGGGCCGCGGAGACCTTGGTGATCAGGCTGGATTTGCCGGCGTTGGGCATGCCAAGCAGTCCGACGTCCGCCAGCAGGATCAGCTCCAGGTGCAGCTGGCGACGGTCGCCGGGCGTACCGGAGGTGGCCTGGCGCGGCGCGCGGTTGGTGCTGCTCTTGAAATGGATATTGCCCAGGCCATGGTGACCGCCCTGGGCCACCAGCAACTGCTGGCCGTCTTCCAGCACCTCGCCGATCAGCTCTTCGGTGTCGGCATCGGTGACGCGCGTGCCGACCGGCACCCGCACGAACAGGTCCTCGCCCTTGCGGCCGGTCATCTGCCGGCCCATGCCGTTCTGGCCACGCTCGGCGCGGTGCGAGCGCTGATGGCGGAAGTCGACCAGGGTGTTCAGACCCTCGTCACCCACCAGGAAGACGCTGCCGCCGTCGCCGCCGTCACCGCCGTCGGGACCGCCCTTGGGGATGTATTTTTCGCGGCGGAAGCCTACGCAACCGTTGCCGCCATCGCCGGCCTCGACCTTGATGACCGCTTCGTCGACGAATTTCATGAATACACGCCAGCCATTTACCGTTTCAGTCTGCGCATTCTAGAGCCATGCGCGCCACAAACAAAAAGGCCCCGTCGTATGACGAGGCCTCTTAGCGTTCGAGTTCGGGAGGTTCGGTCAGGCCGGAACCACGCTCACGAACTGGCGGCCCAGCGGGCCCTTCTTCTCGAACTTCACCACGCCCTCGGCGGTGGCGAACAGGGTGTGGTCACGGCCACAACCGACGTTCACACCGGCGTGCACCTTGGTGCCGCGCTGACGGATGATGATGTTGCCGGCCTTGATGGCCTGGCCGCCGTACATCTTGACGCCGAGGCGTTTGCTTTCGGAATCGCGGCCGTTACGTGAACTACCGCCTGCCTTTTTATGTGCCATGGTAGATAGCTCCTTAGCCGGCGATGCCGGTAACTTCCAGCTCAGTAAACCACTGACGGTGGCCCTGACGCTTCATGTGATGCTTGCGGCGCTTGAACTTGATGATCGTCACTTTCTTGCCACGGCCATGGGCCTTGACAGTAGCGGTCACCTTGCCACCTTCGATGAACGGGGCGCCGACTTTGACGTCGTCACCATTGGTGATCATCAGTACCTTGTCCAGCTCGACGCTGGCGCCCTGCTCTGCTTTGAGCATTTCCACTTTAATGGTGGAACCTTCGGACACGCGGTACTGCTTGCCCCCGGTTTGGATAACGGCGTACATGTGTGCGCTCTCCGTGAATACCGTATTCATCGCCAAGGCAATAGGGTGCCTGGCGGAAAGACGCGGAATTATATGGACAGTCGCGGCCCGCGTCAAACCCCTTTGTCAGATCAAGGGCTTTGCTTCGCCGCTTGACACCCCGGCCCGGGGTTTCTAGCATGCCCTCCTCTTTTTTCTCCGCAAATTCACACGCTTATGGAGCTTTCCGCAGTCCGCGACCTGATCGCCGACGATCTCAAGGCCACCGACGGTCTGATCCTGCACCGGCTCCAGTCCGATGTGGTGCTCATCAATCAGGTAGGCCACTACATCGTCAACAGCGGTGGCAAGCGACTGCGCCCGATGATTGTGCTGCTGGCCGCGCGCGCGCTGGGCTACCAGGGCAACCACCATGTGGACATGGCGGCCATCATCGAATTCATCCATACCGCCACCCTGCTGCACGACGACGTGGTGGACGGCTCGGATCAGCGCCGTAACCGCGACACCGCCAATGCCGTGTGGGGCAATGCCGCCAGCGTGCTGGTGGGCGACTTCCTGTACTCGCGCGCCTTCGAAATGATGGTGAGCGTGCAGAACATGCGGGTCATGGACATCCTGTCCCATGCCACCAACCGCATCGCCGAGGGCGAGGTGCTGCAGTTGCTCAACTGCCACGACGCCGACGTCGACGAGCAGCGCTACCGCGAGGTGATCCTGCGCAAGACCGCCACGCTGTTCGAAGCGGGTGCGCGACTGGGCGGGGTCATCAACGACGCCAGCGAAGCGGAAGAGAATGCCCTGGCCGCCTACGGCCTGCACCTGGGGATGGCCTTCCAGATGATCGATGACGCGCTGGATTACGGCTCGTCGGACGTCGACATCGGCAAGAACGTGGGCGATGACCTGGCCGAAGGCAAGCCCACCCTGCCGCTGATTCGTGCCATGGCGGTTGGCGACAAGGCCACCGCCAAGCTGCTGCGCGAGGCCATCGAACAGGGCGGTGAAGACCGGGTTGAAGCGGTCATCAAGGCGATTGAATCGACCGATGGCATCGCGTACACTGCGCGGCTCGCGCGGGATGAGGCAGAACTTGCCAAGGCCGCGTTGGAGGACTTGCCGCCCTCCGCCTTCCGCAGCGCCCTTGCTGCACTGGCGGACTTCTCCGTGGCGCGGGATCTCTAAAAAGCGTTATTTCGGGGTGTAGCTCAGCTTGGTAGAGCACTGTCTTCGGGAGGCAGGGGCCGGAGGTTCGAATCCTCTCACCCCGACCATATCTTTGAAGTGTGGGGTCCCGACCAACCCACCACTTCCACCTTCGCAACGCGAACCCTGGTGAGAGGATTTGAACCGACAGAGGTTCGACCACCTCGCGCCAGCGAGGTGGGACGGCTCACCGCCAGGTGAGGCCGCCCGCAGGGCGAGGGCCAAAGGCCCGAGTCAATCCTCTCACCCCGACCATATCTTTGAAGTGTGGGGTCCCGACCAACCCACCACTTCCACCTTCGCAACGCGAACCCTGGTGAGAGGATTTGAACCGACAGAGGTTCGACCACCTCGCGCCAGCGAGGTGGGACGGCTCACCGCCAGGTGAGGCCGCCCGCAGGGCGAGGGCCAAAGGCCCGAATCAATCCTCTCACCCCGACCATATCTTAGAAGTGTGGGGTCCCGACCAACCCACCGCTTCCACCTTCATACCGCGAACCCTGGTGAGAGAAGTTGAACCGTTAGAGGTTCGACCCCGTAGCCGCCAGGCGGAGGGGGACGGCTCGCCAACGGCGAGGCCGCCCGCAGGGTGACCGGCACAGCCGGTCATCAATCCTCTCACCCCGACCATTTCTTAAAACCAAATAGGGGTCGGAGTCTATGACTCCGACCCCTATTTGGTTTCAGCCCACTACGGCTGTGCGTTGTATCAGCGCCCTGCCACCAACAAAAAAGGCGGCCCCAAGGCCGCCTCTTTCCCAACCGTCACTGCATCGCTCAGTGAATGTCGTAACCCCGCTCCTCGTGGGAGTGGATATCCAGTCCCTGCTGCTCCTGCTCTTCGCTGACGCGCAGACCCACCAGGGCGCCGACGACTTTCAGAATCAGCCAGGTCACCACCGCGGTGAATACGATCACGGAGACGATGCCGATCAACTGCACCGACACCTGATCGCCCATGGTCGCGTTGCCCTCGGCAAAGCCATAACCGGAGAAAGCACCCAGACTGGTGGCCGACAGCACGCCTGCCAGGAAGGTGCCCAGGATGCCGCCCACGCCGTGCACCGGGAATACGTCCAGGGAGTCGTCGATCTTCAGCACCCGCTTGATGTACATGGTGGCGCCGAAACACACGGCGCCGGCCAGCAGGCCCAGCACCAGGGCACCGCCGGGACCGATGAAGCCGGAGGCCGGGGTGATGGTGCCCAGGCCCGCCACCATGCCGGTGACCGCACCCAGCGCCGAGGGCTTACCGAAGCGCTTCCATTCGATGAACATCCAGGTCATGGCCCCGGTGGCCGCGGCGATGTGGGTCACCAGCATGGCCATGGCGGCATCGCCGTTGGCCGCCAGCGCCGAGCCGCCGTTGAAGCCGAACCAGCCCACCCACAGCATGCCGGCGCCGGTGAGGGTCATGGTCATGTTGTGCGGCGGCATGGCGGTACCGGGGAAGCCCTTGCGCGGACCCAGCACGATGGCCGCCACCAAGGCGGCGACACCGGCGGTGATATGCACCACCACGCCGCCGGCGAAGTCGTACAGGCCCATCTGGCCCAGCCAGCCACCGCCCCACACCCAATGGGTCACGGGCACGTAGACGGCCAGCAGCCACAGGGCGCTGAACAGCAGCACCGCGGAGAACTTCATGCGTTCGGCAAAGCCACCGATGATCAGCGCCGGCGTGATGATGGCGAAGGTCATCTGGAACAGCATGAACAGGGCCTCGGGGATATCGCCGGCCAGGGCATCGCGGCCAATGCCGGCCATCAGCACCTTGCTGAAGTCGCCGATATAGGCGTTGCCCTCGCCGAACGCCAGGCTGTAACCCACCAGCAGCCACAGGATGGAAGACACCCCACCAATGGCGAAGCACTGCATGAGCACCGACAGCACGTTCTTGCTGCGCACCAGGCCACCGTAGAACAGCGCCAGTCCGGGCAGGGTCATGAACAGCACCAGGGCGGTGGAGGTCAGGATCCAGGCGGTATTGCCGCCGCTCATCTCAGCCTCGCCTGCGAGCACCGCGCCGGGCAGGCCCAGCAGGACAGCCAGGGCCGGCAGGGTTCTTTGCCAGTTGGTCATTTTCAAGCCTCACTCTTGGTCATCTTTTTTAATTGTCGGGTACAACGCCCCAAGCCGTTACATATGCAGGAATCACGCCATATTTTGGTGCACGACAGATCAATGACTTAGCCGAATTCCAGGCACAGCCGGCCCATATGGCGCACTGCAATGGCACCCGGGAGGCCAGATACGCACCCTAATTGTGCAAGTGCTGCAGACAAAAGAAAGGCCGAGGTCGTAAACGACGCTCGGCCAAAAAATCACCAAAAGGGAGGGAGTCTCAATGAACATAAAGTTCACGGAGGAGACATGATGTCTCACGCTAAGTAAGACGCAGCTCCGACGAAAAAGTTTCCTCAGGCCCGCCAATCCACGCCTTGCCCGGCCAGCCAGTCGCGGAAACGCTGCTGCTTGGTGACCGGATCACAACTCGGCGGCAGGCCATCGAGGTAGTGACCATAGGCCTCGCGCAGGTGCAGTTGCTCGTCCGCGGGCAAGTCATCCCAGGGCCGCAGACCGTCGGGCTGAGTTTCAGACACCCATGGCCTCGGCCAGCGCCTTGCCGATGTCCGTGGGCGCCTTGACGGTGCTGACACCCGCCGCCTCCAGCGCGGCGAACTTCTCCGCCGCCGTGCCCTTGCCGCCGGCGATGATGGCACCGGCATGCCCCATGCGCTTGCCCTTGGGCGCGGCGACGCCGGCGATGTAACCCACCACCGGCTTGGTGACGTGGGCCTTGATGTACTCGGCGGCCTCTTCCTCGGCGCTGCCGCCGATTTCGCCCACCATGACGATGGCCTCGGTCTGCGGATCGTTCTGGAACAGTTCGAGAGTGTCGATGAAGCTCATCCCCGGGATCGGATCGCCGCCGATGCCGATACAGGTGCTCTGGCCCACGCCCAACTCGGTGGTCTGCTTGACCGCCTCGTAGGTCAGGGTGCCGGAACGGGATACCACGCCGACCCTGCCGGGCAGGTGGATGGCGCCGGGCATGATGCCGATCTTGCACTCGCCCGGGGTGATGATGCCCGGGCAGTTGGGGCCGATCAGGCGGGCGCCCGCGTCACGCACCACCTCGCGCGCCTCCAGCATGTCCAGGGTGGGGATGCCCTCGGTGATGCAGACGATCAGGCCGATGCCGGCATCCACCGCTTCCAGGATGGCATCCTTGCAGAACGGCGCCGGCACGTAGATCACGCTGGCGTCGGCGCCGGTACCGGTCACCGCCTGCTTGACGGTGTCGAACACCGGCAGGTTCAGGTGCTGCTGGCCGCCCTTGCCTGGGGTCACGCCGCCGACCATCTTCGTCCCGTAGGCGATGGCCTGCTCGGAATGGAAGGTGCCCTGCTTGCCGGTGAAGCCCTGGCAGATGACCTTGGTATCTTTATTGACGAGCACGCTCATTGGCCTGACTCCTTCACCGCGGCGACGATGGCGCGGGTGGCCTCGTCCAGTCCGGCGGCGGCGGTTATCGCCAGGCCGCTGTCGTTGAGGATCTGCTGACCCCGCTCGGCGTTGTTGCCCTCCAGGCGCACCACAATGGGCACCTCGACGCCGACCTCCTTCACGGCACCGACGATGCCCTCGGCGATCATGTCGCAGCGCACGATGCCGCCGAAGATGTTCACCAGGATGCCGCGCACCTTGTCGTCTGACAGGATGATCTTGAACGCCTCGGCGGTGCGCTCCTGGGTGGCGGTGCCGCCCACGTCGAGGAAGTTGGCCGGCTCGCCGCCATTGAGCTTGATCAGGTCCATGGTGGCCATGGCCAGTCCCGCACCGTTGACCATGCAACCGATGTCGCCATCCAGGGAGATGTAGTTCAGGTCCCACTCCTTGGCGCGCATCTCGCGGGCGTCTTCCTGGCCGGGGTCGTGCAGCGCCTGCAGGTCCTGGTGGCGGTACAGCGCGTTGTCGTCCAGATTGATCTTGGCGTCCAGGCACAGCAGGTCGCCGGCCTTGGTGACCACCAGCGGATTGATCTCCAGCAGGCTCAGGTCCTTGTCGTGGAACATCTTCACCAGGCCGAACAGCAGCTTGCCGAACTGCTTGATCTGGTCGCCTTCCAGGCCCAGGCCAAAGGCCAGATCGCGGGCCTGGAACGGCTGCACGCCGACCAGCGGGTTGATGACCGCCTTGAGGATCCTTTCAGGGGTCTCCTCGGCGACCTTCTCGATCTCCATGCCGCCCTCGGTGGAGGCCATCACCACCACGCGGCCCAGCGACCGGTCGATGACCATGCCCAGGTACAGCTCGCGGGCGATGTCGCAGGGCGCCTCGATCAACACCCGCTCCACCGGCTGGCCGTCGGCGCCGGTCTGGAAGGTCACCAGGCGCGTGCCCAGCAACCCGCTGACCATGGCAGATACCGCGTCGCGGCTGTCCACCAGCTTGACGCCGCCGGCCTTGCCACGTCCGCCGGCATGGACCTGGGCCTTCACCACCCAGCGCTCGCCACCCAGTTCGTCGATGGCAGCGGCCACTTGGCTGACGTCGGTCACCACCCGCGAGGCAGGCACCGCCGCGCCGAAATCGGCGCACAGCGCCTTGGCCTGGTATTCATGCAGATTCATGGGAGCTCCATGTCAGTGGGACTTGTTCTTTGCTTGACCATACTGGTTGGCGGCCAAAGTTCGTTTTAGCGTAGCAGCAGATACCCTCAGCCACCGATGCGCACCAGGGTGCGGCCGAGCGCCCTGGCCTGCAGGAAATCGTCGAACACCTCCGGCAACTCGTCCAGGGCCACCTCGCGACTGGCCATGGCCGCCAGGTTGCCCGGCTTCCAGTCGCTGGCCAGGCGCTGCCAGACGGCTTCACGCCAAGCCTGCGGGCATTCGACCGAAGTCACGCCCAGCAGGCTGACCCCGCGCAGGATGAATGGCATCACCGTGGTCGGCAGCTCATGTCCCGCCGCCAGACCGCAGGCCACCACGCTGCCCCATTCACGGGTGCTGGCCAGCAGCCAGCCCAGGATGGGGCCGCCGACCACGTCGAAGCCACCACCGAAGCGGCCCTTTTCCAGCGGCCGGCCGGACAGTTCCAGGTCCTGACGCAGCGGCACCTCGGCCGCCCCCAGGCTGCGCAGGTAGTCGGCCTGCTCGGCCTTGCCGGTCAGCGCATGCACCTCGTAGCCGAGGCCGGCGAGCATATTCACCGCCAGACTGCCGACCCCACCGGTGGCACCGGTGACCAGCATCGGCCCCAGCGCCGGACTGTGACCCACGTCGGCCAGGCGCTTCAGGCCCAGCCCGACGGTGAAGCCCGCCGTGCCGAGGATCATCGCCTCGCGCAGGTCCAGGCCGTCCGGCAGCGGCACCAGCCAGTCGGCCGGTACCCGGGCGTACTCGGCAAAGCCGCCGTCGTGCTCGACGCCAAAGCCGAAACCGGTGACCAGCACCGCATCGCCCGGCTGAAAGCGCGGATCCTCGGACGCGGTGACGATGCCGCTGGCATCCACGCCGCCCACGCGGGGGAAGTCACGCATGATCCGGCCGGCGCCGGTGGCGGCCAGGGCATCCTTGTAGTTGATCGCCGACCAGTGGACCTGGAACACCACCTCGCCCGGCGACGGCGCGTCCAACTGCAGGTCTTCGACGCGGCAGCTGATTTGCTTGTCGTGCTGGTGCACGCGCAGCGCCTTGAATGACGTCATGGGACTCCCCCTCTCACACGGGCGCCGGGCCCGGATCAAAGCCCGCTATAGTAAGGACTCCATTCCTCACCGCAACAGGCACAACCATGGCCGACGTGTATCAGCCCACCCATCTGCCCGACCGCGAGGTCACCACCCGGCTGATGGCCACCCCCAACGACACCAATGTGGCGGGTGACATCTTCGGTGGCTGGATCATGTCGCAGATCGACATCGCCGGCGCGGTGGCGGCGCACAAGCGGGCACGGGGCCGCGTGGTCACCGTGGCGGTCAACTCCATCCAGTTCCACCAGCCGGTGTTCGTCGGCGACATGGTCAGCTGCTACGCCGAGATCGAGAAGGTCGGCCGCACCTCGCTGACGGTGACGGTGGCGGTGTACGCGGAACGGGAGCGCGGCAGTGCCGAGTGCTTCAAGGTGACCGAGGCCACACTGACCTATGTCGCGGTGGACGACTCGCGCCAGCCACGAGCGGTGCCGGCGTCCTAAAAACCACGCTACGGGCCCGCGTGGCCGGCCCGGCCTATCCATGCAGCGGCAAGCGGCGCAAAAACCGCCCGCCGAACCGCGCAGCGAGGAGGCGAACAGACCCCGGACGAAACAGCCCGGGGTGATACATGCAGGCCATGGGCTCAGGCAGCGTGAAGCAACAAACCGGCAGCAACCTTATCGCCGCACCACCTCGTTCGAGGCAAAACGAATTCCGCACTTCAGTCCCGCCGGCAGATGATAGCCGGGGTTTGGCAGCTCCAGGCGCACACCGAAGGTCCCACTGGCGGCATCCAGTACCCGGTCAACGATCCGCACCTTGGCCTTGTGGGTGCTGTTCAGCGGCGCGTCCAGGGTGACGTCCGCCTGCTCGCCCTTGGCAATACGGCCGAAGTAACTGGCCGGCACAACCACCTCGACGTAAAGAGGGTCCAGCTGCACCACCTGCATCACCGGTTCTTCGCCGACATACTCCCCGGGGTCGAGAAAGGTCTCCACCACGACACCGGTCAGTGGGCTGGTGATGGTCTTTTGCCGCAACAGCGCCCGGGTCTGCTCCATCTCATAACCGTAGAGCCGGTTATTGATGATGATCTCGTCCTTCTCCTGTTCAGAGATCAGGTTGCGCTGATACAGCCCGGTATTACGTTCGATGGTTCTCTCGCCATATTCAGTTTGAGCCTGGTTCAGGGCGAGGGTTGCCTCCTCAACTTCGGAGCGCAGCCTGAAAAGGACATCCCCTTTTTTCACCAGGTCACCCTTCTCCACCAGAACCGACTTGATTACGCCCAGCACCGGGCTGGCGATCTGGGTATCGACACTCGGGGTCAGCAGGCAGTCCAGCGATGGAATGGCGGCGCCGATATCGTCGGGCTCCATGCTGGCTTCAGCCCCTTCCAGTGGCATCGCCAGGAGTTTTTCCGCCTCAGACATCTCAGCGGCGGACAGTGAAGCAGCAGCAAAATACAGCAGCAGGAGGAAAGGCCTGATAGTCATAAATCTGAACGTCCCGCGAAAGCCAGCAACTCACCCAGCTTGAGATCGTACTGAAGGGTCGCCTGGCGTGCCAGGTAGTTCTGTTTCTCCAGATACATCTGCTCAACCCGGAGTGCCTTCAACGCGATTTTCTGCGCCGCCGACGTGGCCAAGCCCAGTGATCGCGCCGTAGCCAGCAGGCTCTTCGCCTGCAAGGTCCTGAGCGGCTGCTCCTCCAGCGTCAACAACAGTTCATAGCTACCCGGGTCGCCTTGCCGCGCGCTGCGGCCGGCCAACTGGCGGTCGACACGGGCGGACTCATAGTGTTCCGTTTGAATGACATGCAGCCCGCCCGCCTGCTCCACGGAAGGGGCCAGCTTGATATCAGTCCCACGGCCGGCCATATGCGTCGCAACGGTCACTCGCCCGGGCTGCCCGGCCTCCGCCACGATCTCGGCCTCTTCCTTGTCCTGTTTGGCGCTCAGCAGCCGGTGGGAAATATCGGCCTGCTGGAGGTATCGACCGGCCACCTCTGCGCTTTCAACCGAGTTTGCGCCGATCAGCACCGCCCTCCCCTCGGCGACCAGTTGCCGGCAACGCGAGACGACCGCCTGCCAGCGTTCTTCATCGCTGGCATAAACCCGGGGAGGATAAATCTCACGCCTTACCGGCCGATGGGTGGGCACGGGAGAAACTGCCAGTTCGTAGGTATTCCACAGTTCCCGCCTGACCTCCCAGGCCGTGCCGGTCATGCCACTGAGAAAGAGATAGCGCCGGAAGAAATTCTGATAACTGATCCTGGCCAGCGTCTCCCGCTGCTGGGTCTGTTCACAACCCTCTTTCAGCTCCACCATCTGATGCAGCCCCTTCTCCCAGGAACGCCCCTCCATGACCCGCCCGGTGAGCTGATCAACCAGCTCCACTTTGCCGTCGCGCACCAGATAGTCCTTGTCCCGCTGATAGACATAACGGGCCAGCAACGCCTTATGGACGATCTCTTCCCGCCGAATGGCACCTTTCCACAGCGGCCCCAGGCCCTCGCTCAGCTGACGGATGCGTTCAGTACCCTGTTCAGTCAGTTCGACCTGCCGACGCTCAAGCTCCAGCCGAAAGTCTTCATCCTGACGCAAGGATTCGGACAAGGCATAGGCCTGTTCGATAAATTGTTTTTCCTCTGGATTTCCCGAACTTCCCGAGATGATCAGTGGCGTCCGCGACTCGTCGATCAATACGCTGTCCGCCTCATCAACCAACGCGAAGTGCAAGCCCCGCAGTTGCAGCTGACCTTCCAGCCTGGGGCTTTTCAACGCGCTGACATGCAGACGCAGCGGATGCACCTGCACCAGCTTCATCCGGTCCCTCAGATAGTCGAAGACCAGTTCCTTGCCGGTCACGTACACGATGTCGGCCTGGTATGCCTGACGCCGCTGAACGGGTGATGCACTGTGGGTCACCAGCCCGACTTCGAGGCCGAAGACGCGATACAGAGCGGACATCTCATCCGCATCCCGCGCGGTCAGGTAATCGTTCACGGTGATGACATGTACCGGCATGCCGGCCAGGGCGGCGGTGATCACCGGCAGCACGGCGGTCAGGGTCTTCCCCTCGCCGGTTTTCATCTCGGCGACCCTGCCTTGCAGCATGATCCAGCCGCCGGCGAGCTGACTGTCGAAATGCTTCATGCCCAGCACGCGACCGGACATCTCGCGGATGATGGCGAATACCTCCGCGACCAGCGGATCGACGAATCCCTGACCACGCAGTGCCTCACTGAGAACCCGGACACGCTTCAGAAGCGCCTGATCGCTATCCGCCTCACAACCGGCTGCATGGCTGGCAACCCGCTTGATAAAGCTGCGCTGGCGCCGCCCGAGCTTCCAGGGGCTGCTCTCCAGCCGGCCCTTGAGCCGGACCTGCAGTTTCTCCAGCCAGTCGCGTTTCTCGATACGCCTTTCAGGTCGGTGGCGATAATCCGCCGGGGCGTGAGCTGCGGCTCTGGCCACTTAAAATTCCAGCTCTCGCAGCAACACCCGCCGCAACGCACGGTACATCCGGTATCCGACAGGCTCCGGCGAATGCTCAAAGCGCACATAGACGCGCTCGCCGATACGGTACGCGGCCTGATCGGGCAACTGCAGGTCGAACAGGAATACGGTATCGAATGCCTCCACCTGCTCCTTGCTGGTGGGATCGAGCGCAAACTGCCCGCCCCCTTCTACCGACAGCGCGGGACTGGGCAGGGCTTTCTGTGCGCCGGGTACTTCACCCGCCATCTGCGCACTCATCACGTGGTCGAAATCTTCCGCAACGCGTACCGTAATACCCTGCACGTCACTACGGACATCCCGGATCTCGTCCTGACCGACCACCGCCCGGATACGATATTCGCCAGGTTGCAACACGTAGCCGAGCAGGGTTCCACGGGGGACAAAACGTCCGACCGGGTCTGCCGGCAAGGCCAACTGAAAACGGCCATCCGTTGGGCTGTGTAACGCCAGTGCGCGCTGTTCCTCCAGTCCGCGTGCCAGTTCCGCCTTTCCCTGGCCGATTTCTTCACCCAGTATGGCCGCCTCATTCTGGCGATCTGCAGCCACCGCGGCGCGGTAACGCGCGAGCAATTCCTTCAGGTGAGCGGCTGACCGTTCGACTTCTGCGCCCAGCGTCTGATTCTCGCTGACGACAAGCAGGTCTCCTGCCGCAACGGCGGCGCCTGGCGGCACCGCCAGGCGCTGGACGAAGCCATTACTGCCCATCAGCACCCGGGACTCTTCCGGCGCCCACACGACACCATGAACCAGCGTCATCTTCGGCACTGGCATAACGAACAGCAGGATCAGAACAGCGGTCGCGGCCAAGCCCACGACCCCTGCCACCCGTGCCCGCTTCTGACGCACCCGTCTATCCATCATCAAGAACCTGGCAATTCCCACTGTCGGCTTACCGAACATATTGTATAGCGCCAGCATGGCCAGCACGGCACCGATGACAAACAGTTCACTGGCGACAAATATGACAATGGCAAAGGTAATGAACAGGCGATAGATGAAGCTGGCTATCGCGTAGAAAAACAGCCAGCCGGACTCGCCACGGCCATAGGCGGGGCTGGTCTCGTCGTCGAATGAAAAAAGATATTTTTTCCAGAGATAGGCAATCTGCCGCGTTCCCCGTGATGCCAGGTTGGGTATTTCGAGAAAATCCGCCAGCACATAGTAGGCATCAAAGCGTAACAGCGGATTGCCGTTGAACAACACGGTAGAGACGCCCGCAATCAACAAGGCATTGAATGCCAGGCTCCTCACCAATCCCGGTTCAGTATGTACCCATACCCACATGGCGAATGAGGCGATAAAAGCCTCCACGAGGATGCCGGCACCGGCCACCAGCATCCGCTGGTACTTGTTGCCGAATGCCGCAGACGCTGACGCATCGATGTAGGGGATCGGCATGAAAATGAGGAACATGACGCCCATCTCATGCACCTCGCCACCCCAGCGTTTAACCGCGTAGGCATGACCGAACTCATGGATGAGCTTGACGACCGGGTACACCAGCCAGATCAGGAATAGATTCTCTGCGGCCAGCACCCGGTCGGCGAGGTTTTCCGTCAGCTCGGGCCAGTGATAGGCCGCCTGGGCCAGGGCCCAGCCAATGCAGACCAGCCACACGATGCCGACCAGGGGATTGAATAGCCAGCGGCTCAGGCCGGCGGTGCGGTTCAGGAAGGGCTCCGGATCCAGCAAGGGAATCTTGACCGCCAAGGGCGACTTGATTGCCATCAGGATAGGATTGCGCTGCTCCTTGCTGCGGCGGTCATTCAGCTCGGTCGTATCCGGAATCACATCGGCTTGCAGCACATCCACCCGATGCAGCTGCGAAACCAGATTGATCACCTCATCCTGCGAGGGCATATCGTCGCCCAGCTGGTCGCCGGCGCTGAGCCAGATCTCGTCCAGCGTGCGGCGCCCATTCATCAGACCGATCAGACAATACGCCTGGGGAGTAAAGCGGTGATAGCGCCCGGTGGCATCATCCTTGATCACATACCAGACCGCGCCACGATAGACGTGGCGATTGATCTCCACATGCGAGCGCAGCCGGGGTTTCAAGTCTGCCACCCGGTGCCAGGAGGCACTGAACAGGGAAACCGACATTTACGGCCACCACGACCACAGCTTCAGCTTGACCCACTGCACCAGGGGATAGGTCCAGATCCAGATAAGCTTTCGCTCTCCGACCTCGAGTTTGCCTACACCCTTCATGCCCGGGCGCAGTTCCGGAAGCGAATCATTAAGCACCGCCTCAACCCGGAAATAGTTTCCGCCATCACGGGCATCGGTCACCGGCGTCACCTGGGTGACCGTAAAGGTAAGCGTATCCTCAGGCAGCGCATTGAGCACCAAGCGCCCGACAAGTTGCTCGGTGATATCGGCCATGCGGTGCTCTTCCACCGAGAGAATCACCCGATAGCCCTCGAGGGGAGCCACTTCAAACAGCACCTCGCCTTGCTCAACCGCACCACCCAGTCGCTGACTGAGATCACCGCTGATCACCAGGCCGTCAAAAGGAGCGACTATCCGGGTGCGGCTCAACTGGCTTTCGACCAGATTCAATTGCGCACCATTCTGCTCAAGCTGGGCCTGGATGATCTTGGCCTCGGCCCGGTTACGCCCGGCAACCGCCTCTTCATACTGGCTCTGCAGCTTGGCCTGTTCGCTGAGATAACGGAGCTTCTCGAGCGCCAGGTCGCGATCATCCAGCAAGCTCATCTGCTGCCCCTGGACCACGCGCTGGCCAGCTTTGACATCAGCCGATTCAAGGTAGCCGTCAAACGGGGCAACCACGGCGCGACGCACCGAACCCTCCAGTACACTGTCTGCGGCAACCCGGTAGGTGCCGGTCGCGAAACTGAAAAAAAGCACCACACAGGCCGTTGCAAACAAAACCAGCTTGCGGCCCAGATAACCCTTGCCCAGCACTCTCGCAAGGTGTTGCTGGCCGGCCGCAGCGAGGTGCTGATACCAGGCCTTGTCCTGGCCATGCTTGTTCTTCAGCGCCTCGCCAGAGAGCGCGACGACGCTGCGGATACGACTCACGTCGCTCTCGGTAAAAGGCCGGTCCGAAGGTCTTTCAAGCGTCACCGCGCCAAAATAGTCGGCATCCGAATGCAACGGCACCGTCAGGATGTTGGCATTGCCATAAGAGAGGGAAAACTGGGCATGCTCACGCTCTACCAGTTGACCGCCATCACTCTCGTCCCCGGGATAGTTGATGACCCCCCGCTGCAATACCGCTTCATTCATCAACCCGGACAGGCGCCGGATCAGATTCATCTTTTTGCCGAATCGCGCGCTGTGCGACAACGCGGTGACCTGCACCTCGCCCCCCTTGGAGAGGCCAAAGGCAACCCGATCACAGTTCAGTGCCGCGGCCAGTTCATTGACAAAGGTCAGCGCCGCGCTGTGGAAGTCCGGCTCGACCAGCACGGCACCCAACAGATCCACGGCACCGGACAGATATTCAAGCTGGTCGCGCTGCTCACGCCCCCTGCGGCGCCGCAGCAGCAGCTCTATCCAGGCGCTACCCCACTGGATGCGCTCCATGATCTCCGGTAACGCCGCCTGGGAAACACCCAGTGAAAGCGCCACCACGCCTGCCAACTCATCGTCCAGTCGAATCGGAAAGGCAACCCCGTAACCGCCGGATGCCATTAAATGCACCAGCCCGGATGCCTCCTCAATCCCCTCTTCGATCAGGGCGGTGAATTCCTCGTCCGGTTGAGACTTTTTAGGCCAGATCGCTGTCGGCACGAAGCCGGCGTCGCCGCTATCCAGGATAAGCGTGGCCATGGTGACCTCGCCTAAACGGGTGCACAGCATCTCCAGCCAACACTGACAATATTCTTCATATGAGGTCGCAGCACTGAATTGCACCCAGGCTTGGCGCAGACTCATATTTCGGGATACAGACTCTGCTTGCATCAAATTGTCAGCTGGCTATTGGGGACAGACAAAAATATACCCGGACCAGGTCCGGGCATAGTGTCGTTTACGTCATTCTATCAGTGGTTAGGCTGTACGGCGGCCGTCTCTGTATTGCCCTCACCGATCTCGCCAAAACGCTCCTGGTACTGGGCCAACACGCTATTGAGCAGCGCGGCCATACGCTTCGCCGCAAAGGGATTTAGGATGATGCGATCAGACAATTCGATCGTCAGTTCCTTCTGCTGCGCGTTCCAGGCCTGATTCAGGCCAAACAGCAAGGTGATCTCTTCACGGGTACTGGAGACATTACACACATTGGCGTAAGTGCTCGTCATCCGAGAGTCATCCCACTTGATAGTGGGAGCCGAAACTTTCTTTGCTTTCTCGCTCATCGTTATTCCACACGTCCATCGGTTAAATTAATGTTTTCTGGCCGCCGGCGGCCAATCACTGCCGACCGCAGATTGCTGCTTTGGATCTTCGACAAAGCATTGATTCACTTCATCCCAGCGCTGCATGTGACGCTGCTTGTGGCGCAGTTTGTCGAAGCCCTGCGGCGCGATTCGCGAAACGTTGGAAGGCTTGCCACTTGCCATCGTCCAGCCGGCCAGCGCGACAAAGGCCAGTTCCGCAGCCGCATCGTTGGCGGGCTCGGGAGACTGCACAGGCGCTTCCTCTTCAATTTCCGGCTGCTCAACAGGCGGGAGGGCTTCGGTCGGTTGCGCAGGCTGCCCTGAAGATTCGTGCGTCGCATCCGCTTCAGGCTGCTGCATCTGCTCGGCCGGCTGCTCGCTCGGCTGTTCTACCGGGCACTCCACGCGCTCACCCAGTTCATTGACGCATTGCTCCGACTCGTCTTCGTCGGACACCTGCCCATTGCCTGCTCCTGTTGCCGGCAAATTATTTATGTCGAGGCGATTCTCCAAGCCACGATGGCGGGTCTGGCCGTCATCGTCAGACTGAACCTGAGCCGCCTCAGTCCGCAAGCTGGATGCACTTAAAGGCGTGAAGACACTCACCGGCGTGAAGCCCATCCCGGCCAGTTTGTCATTGTAGAGACCGAACTGGGTGCTGGCGATCAGGTCGAGGCCGCCCTGACCCAGACGGACCACGAAAACGCCCTGTTCAAAGCCGTCTTTGCTGGTGTCTATCAATGCGCGCGCATATTCACCCGCCAGCGCATCTTCGGCCAGGCTGCCGTAGAAAAGATCACTACCGAAGCCACCGAACAGGATGTCGTTACCCTCCCCACCGCTCAATTCGTCATCGCCACCGATAAACAACTCTGTGGTTTCGGCACTGCTCAGCCTGCCGTTGGTGAAGATTGCCAGGCCACCATCGCCCGACACAAAGTCATCGCCGGCACCACCGTACAGCCGGTCAGCAGCCGCACCGCCGATAATGACGTCATTGCCATCGTCACCGTGGATCTCGTCCTGTCCGCCAATCTCGGAGTTTTTGCTGAAGATACGGTCAAGCGTCGTGGGGTCGCTGTCATCCGTGTTGTAGCGAACCTCTGCCAGATCACCGGCTACCTTGTCATTGCCCTCGCCGGCGTAGATGACTTCGTCACCCAGACCGCCGATGACTACGTCATTGCCGGCACCGGAAATCAGGGTGTCGTGGCCTGAGGTGTCCATGCTGGTGTCGGTTGTGTAGTAGTGATCAACCAGACCGTTGATGTAGTCCGTCACGCCGTTGTCGCCGAACAGCACATCATCGCCATCGCCTGTCTCAATGCGGTCATCTCCGACGCCGCCAAACGCCAGGTTATTGCCGCCACGCGCGTTGATGTCGTCAGCGCCGCCCAGCGTGCTCAGCTCACTGACCACCTGGACGCGCTGGTCGCCGGCCGCATTAAACTGCACGAAACCGTTGTCGCCGATCAGGATGCCCTGGCCGATACCGGAATCGATATCGTCGCCGTAGGGGCCACCCAGCACGATGTTGTCACCATCGCCGGCTTCAAGGGTGTCGACACCGCCGGTTGCCTCACTGGTATCGGTGGTTTCGATACGATTGAGGATGCCGTTCAGATAACTCAGCCGCCCGTTGTCGCCGAAGATGATGTCGTCGCCGGCGCCGCTGGTTGCGGCGTCGTTGCCGAAGCCACCAAAGACCACGTTATTGCCGCCGACAGCGGTGATCGTATCGTCACCGCCCAGGGTGCTCAGTTCGCTGACCACGCTGGCGCGCTCACCCGCGGCACCAAAGCTCGCAACACCGTTATCGCCGATCAGGATGCCTTGACCAGTACCGGAGCGGATGTCGTCGCCATAAGGACCACCCAGCACCACGTTATTGCCATCCCCCGCATCGATGGTATCGGTGCCACCGGTGGCTGCCGTAACGTCGGTGGTCTTAATGTGATTGGGGATACCTTTCAGGTAATCCACCTGGCCGTTGTCACCGAACACCAGATCATCACCGGCACCGGCGGTGATGCTGTCGTTGCCGAATCCACCGAGGATCTCGTTGTTCCCGCCAGCCGCAGTGATGACGTCATCGCCACCCAGCGTACTGAGTTCGCTGACGATCCTGACATATTCACCGTCACCGGCAAGGCTCACAGTGCCGTTATCGCCAAGCACTACGCCATGACCGCTACCGGTGCCAATACGATCGCCGCCAACACCACCAAGGATGGCGTGACTGCCGTCGCCAAGGGTGATCTCGTCCGCCCCACCGGTTGCTTCGGAAGCATCCTGGGTTTCGAGACTGCGCAACACGCCAGCCGTGAAGGAGAACTTGCCGTTGTCGCCCAGTACCTTGTGATCGCCGCGGTCGGAGGTAACACTGTCGCCGCCAAAACCGCCGATCACCAGTGCGCGATCACCGGCCAGTGCGATGTCATCATCGCCGCCGACGCTCGTCTCGGTGCTGCTGAAATCGGCCAGCATGCCGTCAATCCAGTTGACCTGGCCATTGTCGCCAATGACCACGTCCATGCCACCAGCCGCTCTTATGATGTCTGCGCCGCTGCCGCCGAGCACCACATTATTGCCGCCAGTCAGCACGATAGTGTCGTCTTCGCCATGATTGCTATGGCGACTGATCGCACCGACCAGCATCCCGGCCGCAAACATGACCTCGGCATGATCGCCAAAGATCAGGTCATTGCCGCTGTCGTTGCCGATCTCATCCGCACCGCCAGCGCCGATGATGACGTCGTTGCCCTCACCACCGGTGATGATGTCGCCATCACCCACTGCGGCAGAAATCGCCCGGGTCAGTAGGCCGGCACGGCGGGTCATCTCATCGCCGTTTTCGTCGGTGACACTGCCAAGGTCACCCAGGATCAGGTCATCACCGGCATCGCCGCTGATGGTGTCCGCGCCCAGGCCACCGAAAATCAGGTCATCGCCTTCATTGCCGGCGATAAAGTCGGCGTGGCTAGAGCCATAAATGGTGTCATTGCCGATATTGCCTTCGATATTCACCCCGAAGCCGGAAGCGCTGGCATCCACGACATCCAGGCCGTCTTCACCCTTGATCGTCAGCACGGTATCGGTATTGGTGCGGGTGGTGGTACTGGTGACCGTGACATCGTCATCACCCTCGCCTGCCAGCACCGTGGTATGCGCATCGGCAATCACGCCCGCGATGGTGATGTCGTCGTTCCCCACACCGGCCTGCATGAACACGCCCTGGCCGAAGCTGCCGCGGTAGTGAATGTCACCACGGGCAATACCGGTCACGGAGGTGTAGCCAACCCGCTCGGCATTAGTCATGGTGATGCTGTTGGCATCCACATCGCCGATATCGTTGATCGTCAGCTTGTTGTTGCCGATACCCGTGTCGATCAACAGATGGGAAGTGACGCCATTGGCCGTGCTGTTTTCATCGGTCACCGTGACTTCATCGTCGCCAGCGCCTGTTTCGATGATCACTTCAGCATCGATCTGCCCCAGGGTGTCCAGCACCTGAATCTGGTCATGACCGGAGCCAGTCAGCAGCTGCAGGCTTTCCACGTCGTCGTAACCGACATGGATCTCCGCACCAGCACCGGTCATGCCGGTAACCGAAGTCACGGCCGTGTAATCCCGATCATCGGCCTTGAAGATCACCGAACTCTTGGTGGTACCACGCACCAGGTTGCCGGCCTCGTCACGCACCTCGGTGAGGAATTGGCTCTGGCTGAGCGGATCGGTGTCGGCATGTTCATCGAGGATGTTGTACTGGTCGTAGAAGCTGACGATCTCGGAGATCAGGCTGGCGTCGTCTGCAAATCCGGACAGGTCCTGATCAGGGCCCCGCGCCTTGATCACCTCCACCGCGAAGCTGCTCAGTTCCTTCAGCACCAGGTACTGGGCGTTCAGGGCGTCTTTCTGCTGCTCGTATTCAGACCCCAGGGCTGCGATCAATACCTCGAAGTCTTCTTCTTCACCGGCATAAGCGGTGCGCAGCGTATTCAGACTGGTCAGCTGGCCATCGCTGCCATTGAAGTACGCCTCTGCATCGGCCACTTGCGCTTGCAGACGCTCGACGAGGTTCTCCTGCTGCACGTAACGGTAATCGACGGTGTAATCCAGATGGACAGTTCGCGTGAACCACCAGTAATCGAAGGTGAACGTATATTGGGTCCTCAGCAGTGCAGCCAGGGTGGCGAAGTCACTCTGCGCCTCTGCCAGCGCCGACTGCAACAGGGTGAACTGCTGTTGGTTCAACGCCGCCAGGGTGACGACATTCTTCGCGTCCTGGGTCAGGGACGCGGTCATCGCCTCGTAGCGCGCCTCCGACTGCAGGTAGGCCACGTACTGCGGATTGTTGGCCACGAAGGTCTGCACCGCCTTCTGGTTGGCCAGATAGTCGCTGCGGAAGTCATTGAAGCTGAAGCCCGATTCCAGCGCGCTGACGAAGGCGGCGAAGCGCTCCGCCGCACGATCCAGAATCTTGATTTCGCGCAGCACATCCAGGACGGCTGCCGGCAGGTTCTCCATATCCGGCTGACCGGCGGCATAGATCAGGTAGCTGTCGATCAGTTCGGAGGCGGCTGCATAGGCCTCACCGATCTTCTTGTAGTTGGCCGTCTTGAAAAGGGCCTCGAAATCATCATAGCCGGCCGCGGCGGCAGCCTGATTCAGCACCGCGCTGAAATCGGCACCCGCCATCTTGGCATGCAGCGACCCGAGGCCGGTCAGCAGTTCTGCCAGGCCATTTTCGGTATTACCTGCCAGCAGGTTATAAACCGGCGCCAGCACCAACTGCTCATCGGCATCAAGTGCCGAAGCAGCATCATACGGGTTGGTGTCATTCAGCAGCGCCTCCAGGTTGCTGCTGATGCCGGCCAGGGTGGCCTGGCTGTAGTCATTGGCCGACAAGGCTGTATTGACCTGGTTGATCAGCGCGTCAAACCGGTCGTCATAGCGATCAGCGAAGCTGTTGTTGATAGCGAGATTCAGGTCGTTCAGCTGATTCTGCACCGAGGCGGTGCGATGCGACAGGATATCCGCCGACAGATCCAGGTTGAACGCATCGACCGAGCCCACCAGCTGGCCGTTTGGCGACTTGCCGCCGGCCAGCGGGTCGTTGATGTCGAAGCCATGTATGGCCGTGTTGGTTTTATAGGTGTTGTAGAGCGACGCGACCTCACTGCCGCTCAATCCTCTGTCATGCAGCAAGCCACTTGAGCCAGACACACCGGGAATCGCCTGCTTGTAGAAAATGTCCTCAGAGCCAATGTAGTCATTGACCAGGGTGTCGTAGAGCTTGGCGTACGCCTTGACCTTGTTGTCATTGGTGTAATGAACGCCCGTCGAGACGAGCTCCAGCTTGAAGCTCACGTCCAGCCAGTCGCCGTCATTCTCCGCAGCGGTAAATACTGTCTGGCGGTTCTTCGCCAGGGCATCGTAGACCAGGCTGGCGACATCACTTTCGCCGTCAGCATTTTCGAGCAGTTGCTGCAATGCGCTGCTATTGCCCGAGGCATCCAGATTGATGGACTGGGAGTTGCCGTCATCATCCTTGATATCAACCCGACTGCTGAAGGTCCTCAACCAGTCCTCCGCCGTGAGGAACCCACTCTTGACATCAAGGGTTCTCTCATAGGCTATGACGTCGTACGTGAATATCCCCAGAATGTCGTAGCTGTAACTGACCGTAAACTTGGCCTTGAGCCCAAGCTCACTCAGCTTGTTCAGCAGCGCATCGTCGATATTGTTGTCCGCGTAGTACTTGGCGCGGGTATACAGCTTGATCTGGTTTTCCAGCAACTGCTGGTCGTTCAGGCGAAGCAGATCAGCCGCATCCGCGGCGGAAGTCGCCAGCTCGCTCTTACCGTCCTCAAGCACACCCAGCAACTGGGTGAGGGCGTCTTCGGCAATCTCGTCGATTGCCGTTGTCAGGTCGGACTGGTCAACCGCAAAGGCCGCATCGGCGTAAGACTCTGAAGCTTCCTTGAGCTTGGCCTCCAGTAACCGGTTTTCTTCAACGCTGACGTTCTGCAGACTCAGTGCGCTGGTGATCCGGCTCAACTGCTCGAAACCGGTGCTGTGTTCCAGCAGGTTCTTGTCGACCTGCGCATCGACCGCGCTGCTGTCAGCCCCACGGTCAACGATGATGGTGTCGTCACCGGCATCACCAAACAGGTAGAGCCGATCGCCGATCTGGTCGAGCATGCCGGCCTTGCCGACGGTGATCTCGTCATTGCCCGCGTTGCCGTGCACGATGGTCTCGGCCACGACCTGCTGCAGCTCGATATGGTCCGCCTGACTGCCGCCTTCGATGTACAGCTTGTCAGTGGTGGCATAGGTCACCACCTCGCCGGACGAGTCGATGACGGTCGCGGTACCGAAACGGTCGTTGTCCACCACCAGGGTGGAACCGTTGACAGCATCGGCCTCGCTCAGGTTGAGTGTTACCTGGTTGATACCGGCGAAATGCAGCTCGGCAGGCAGGCCGATCGGACCCAGGGTATCCATGGCATCGGTGCGGATCGTCTCGATGCTGGTAACCGCACCTGCCGCAAAATTCACGGTCAGGTCTGCCGTGGTCTTCAGGGTCAAGGCCGTCAGGTCCTTGAGGATCGAGGCGTTGCCGGCCAGGTCGAACACGACCGTCTCTTTGTGCTGAGCTTCGAAGGCCACGGGATCACCGGCGGCGGTCTTGATGCTGACCAGTTCGTAGAGTCTCTCGCCAACCGCAGCCCGGCTCGGGTCCGGATGGGGCAGGCCGTCCAGCCCGTCAGCCCCTTTCACCCATTCCAGTTCAAGATTGAAGTCGTCGGCGAACTGCAGCAGCTGGTCACGGGCATGGCTCATGGTGCCATCGGACTGCAGGGTGTTCTGGATGTTGTAGTAGCTCAGTCCCTCCGGGATCACCAGCTGACTGATCTGATCAGCAGCCAGATTGTTCAGCAGCTCGGTATCGTAGTAACGATCCTGGAAGCGGAAATAATCGCCCGCCGCACTGCCCAGCAACTTGTTCGCCACCTGCCCCACTGCCGGGTCGGACAGCACCTCACCGACAAAATCTGCAGCGCCGCTGCTGATGGTGAACTTGCTGTAATCGAACTTGACTTCCTTGCGCTCAAGCTCGGTGTTGGCGAAGCGGATACGGCTGCTGCCGTTCTGGTTGTTAACCACCACCTGGTCGTGCAGCCCATCGCCGCCATCGATCAGCACCGGCGACACGAAGGCGTCAATGGCGTACGACTCGGGCATGGTGACCTGCAGGGTACGCGCCGGGTTATCGACCACAAACGGCACGATACGGCCGACCGCATCGATCTGGTAGAACGGCATGCCGCTGACCGTATCGACCGGCAGGAATTTACCTTCGGCATCCTGATCGACCTTGAAGCCTTCCACGGTGGAATAGAACAGATCCTTGTTCTTCGGGAAGTTGAGATTGATGATCTTTTCCGGACCACCCACCTGCACCAGGTCACTGCCGGAACCGGTCTTGATCACCATGTCGCCGACCAGCCCCATGTCCACCCCGTACAGGTAGACGGTGTCGTCACCGCCACCGGTCAGCAGTTGCAGGCGCTCGATATTCAGCAGCTTCTGCAGCTTGAGGCCGGCACCGTAGATGCGCTGCACGATCTCGCCGGTTTCCTCGTCCTCCTCAGCGAATACATAGAAGGTGTCGGCCAGCACGGTACCCACCACGGCGACGCTGTCGAAGCCCGCACCGCCATCGATGGAGACATTGGCGTTCTCGACGTACACCAGGGTATCGACATCCACTTCCCGGGTGTCGTTGTTCTCATCCTGTGACACACCGGAAACCGTGGTGTTGCCGGCGTCGAGGTCGAGCAGCTCACCGTCGTCGTCCAGGGTCAGCAGCGCCTTGATGAAGAAGGTGTCGTCGCCGTTGTCGCCGTACAGGCCGATGTCGGCCACGTTGTGATTCACCTCGAAGTAATCGTCACCCTCGCCACCGAAGAAGGCGGAGCCGTTGACGTTGGCGCCGTCGGTGATCTCGGTGACGATGGTGACTTCCTGACCTTCGACCAACTCCGTACTGGTACCCAGTACCGAACCGATATAGAACAGGTCATCGTCGCCGTCGCCGAACACGTCGACCTGGGTGGAGGTGCTGTCCGAGATGAACTTGTCATTGCCGTCTCCGCCATGGACGGTCACCTGTTCGACGGAGGCGTAGTTGACTACCTGGTAGTCCTCGCCTTCGGATAGGCTCGCCTCCTTCACATGCATCAGTGCATCTTCGTCATCCAGGTCCACCTTGGTGAAGTCGTCGCTGGCGTCGAAGTGGGCGATCAGCAGGCCATCGCCGCCGCGTTCGTAATCATAATCGCCATAATCCAGCCAGCGGCTTTTGCTGAAGCTTTTTTCAGGATCTGCATCCCGGTCGTAGACCGTGTCCAGCTGGATGGTGTCGCTGCCGGCACTGCCCCGGTAGAGCAGGGTGTCCTGGCCATCGGCGCCCTGGTCGTTGATATTCAGATACTGCCGGCCGTTGGCCAGCTGGGTCAGTTCCAGGTCGTAGCTGTCGCCACCGGCGCCGCCGTCCAGGATGCCGCCGCCCGACCAGCTGGTGAGCGTGAACTTGTTGGCGCTGGCCAGGCCCGTCAGTTCGGCATGCTCGAACATCTGGATGAAGGTTTCGCTCTCGCTGCCGTACTGGCCGGACAGCTCGGAGTCGTCGATGACCAGCCCGGTGTCGCTCAGGGTGAACCAGGCATCGCGGGTTTCCACCAGCACGTCCACGTCGCCTTCGATGTTGGCGTCCGTACCATCGGCGGCCTGCTCGTAGAACCTGTCCACGCCCACGGCGCCGGTCAGGCGGTCGGAGCCGGCGCCGCCGATAATCACGTCTGCCGTGCCGGCCAGGCTGGAACCGACGATGATGTCGTCGTCGGCACCGCCATCCAGGTACAGATCGGACACCACCACCTGGGTCACGCCCTGGGCATTGATGCTGTCTTCGCCGCCCAGCGTTTCCAGACGGGTCTGATCGCTCGCTTCAAGGTCGTAGACATCGACGATCACATGGCTGGTGGGATTGCTTGCCACATCGAGGCCGCCATCCAGTTGCTCGTAGCGGATGGCGGTCTGGGCTTCGCCGTCGATGCCGACGGACTCGACGCTGCTGACCAGGTAATCGTCCGCCTGCGCGGTACCTTCGATACGCACCGTGTCCAGCGCGTTGTCATCCGTGACCTGCAGTATCTTGAACTCCTGTGTCCCTAACGGCTTGCCGTCTTCGTCATGCGCTGCCCGCGTCTGCTTGGCCAGGGACTTGGCGGTACCGGTGCTCACCTTGACGTTGTCGGTCACGGTATTTTTCAGGTTGCCGACCACGATGGCATCGGCGCCCTTGCCGGTGTCGATACTGACGGTCTCGACCCCTGAGCTGGTCAGGGTGAAGGCAAGTCCTGCGCCATGCTGCCAGGTGACATTGGTGTTGCCGCCGGCATCAGCCACCGTCACGGTGTCGGTCGCCGCATCGTCGACGATGTAGTTGCTGGTGTCGTCCTCGTAGAATTCCTCCGGGTTGACCACGTAGCCGGCCATGAATATCTCGTCGGTGCCCGTGCCGCCGGTGAAGTCATCGGCGCCGTCGCCCACGGCCCAGCTCAGCACGTCATCGCCCGAGCCGCCGTCGACGATATCCGCGCCGGCGCCGGCGGTGATCTGATCGTTGTCGTCACCGGCGTCGATGGTGTCGATGCCGGAACCGGAGGTGATGACGTCGTCGCCCTTGCCGGCGATGATCCGGTCATTCCCGTCCCCGGTCAGGATCCGGTCGGCGCCGTCGCCGGCATCGATGTAGTTGGCAAACCCGCTGGCACCGGCGAACACACCCGTGGTTTGTCCACTGGCGCCGGCCTGGCTGCCCGTTGCCCAGATGAAGTCATCACCATCACCGCCGTAGATGACATCGACGCCGTCGCCGGCACTGATATTGTCGTTGCCGTCACCGCCGTAGAGGGTGTCGGCCATGTCGGTGCCGACCAGGGTGTCGTTGCCCTCATTGCCGTACATGATGCGGCTGCGGCTGCTGTTCTGGTTGCCGCTGAAGATGATCAGGTCATCGTTCCTGCCACCGCGGATATCGAGATGGGCATTGATCGCCGTATCGATCTCGAAGATGTCCTTGCCGTCGGTGCCGTAGGCAACGATCTTGTCGACATCCCCCTTGGCGAAGGTCTGGGTATGGCCATTACCGGTGACGAAGATGCGCTCTTCCGTTCTGAGCAGGTTGCCGCTGTCGTCGTAGTAGTCGACGTCATCCAGATACACCTCGTACTGCTCGGCCGAAGCACGGCTGCCATCGGCACCGGTGTAGGCCAGGGTCAGCACCTTGCTGCCGTCCGTGGCCAGGGTCGCCACGGTTGGGTCGGGCAGATCCGGGCAGGTCCACTCGAACGTTGCGACGACGTATTCGACGAAACGCTTGCTGGCCTCGAAAACGGTGATCTTGGCGCCGAACACCTTCACGCCGACCCACAGATAGGCCTCCAGGAAGGCGGTGATGGCACCCTCCATGTCGAACAGGCAGAGCGGATTGTGCTGGATGATGGTAGCCACTTCATCGAAGCGGATCTTGCCGTCGTAGACCGCCGGGATACTGGTATTTCCACCCGTGCCCGGGGCAGGCAGGTCATGCAGGTTCAGGCCGATCTCGGCCTCGATGCCGCCGAGCACGCCGGCCTCGACCAGACCACCGATACCCAGCGCCACACCCGCTGCCAGCTGGACGGTCAGGGTCACCTCGGCGACGTCGTCACCGTAGGTGATCTGGCCGGTCTCGCTCACCGCCCAGTCGGCGATGAAGAAGCCGTCGAAGATATCGTCCAGATTGCCGCTGGCGGCGACAAAGTCGTAGTCGGCTGCTTCGAAGGCATTGAACCAGCTGCGGATACCCGTGGTGTCAAAGCCGAAATAAAAGTCGCTGCTGGCTGACAGCGTGCCCTTGATGACGGCGTTCAGACCGGCAAATATCGGGAACGACTGCTCATAAAAGACATCGAATTGCAGATCCGGGGTGTCGTAGATGAACAGGTCCACATCCTTGCCCAGCAACAGACCGACCGCGGTCATGGGGTCATACAGGATGGGGAACATGATGGAACCGGGCGAGGTGCCCAGTTCGGCCACCAGCTTTTTCTGGTTCTGGGATGCGCCACTGTTGGCGACGGTGTCAGTGGCCGACTGGCCACCGCTCTGCTGGAAGTCGTCGTTGGAGATGGTTGAGCTTTCGGACGTGACCAGGCTGGCGCCCAGGTCGAAGGTGCCGAAGTTGACCTCGATAGAGCCGCCATCCTTCGCCGCTTCGGCAGCCAGCGAGATGAAGTCGGAAACCGCTCGCAAGGCCGTTACTGCGGTACGCAGGATATCACCCGTACCCGGGCTCTTGGCATTCATCAGCGGTACGATGATCTCCAGCAGCGTCAGCTGGGTAACACCCAGATCAATCGGATCCGTGAGGATCTTGATGACCCGGCGCATCTCCGAATCCTCGCCGAGGAACGGATCCAGCTCCAGCGCGATCGGCCCGATGAAACCGCTGAACAGCTCACCCACGTCCAGGGTGACGTCTTCCAGGATCACCTGCGGGGTGGCGAAGAAGTCGGCACTGAAACCGCTGTCCTCACTGGTCCAGGTGATGTTCGCCAGTTCCTGGTCGTAGTGGATGGTGGTGTTCGCGCTGGGCAGGGCGATGTCCTGACCACCGAAGTCCATGTCCAGCGAGCCGTACAGGTCGATGTTGGCGTCGGCGGACACCTGGGCGGACATGGCCAGGGTCTCGCCGATCCGCCAGCGGTCATCGTCGTTGTCGGTCAGGTCGATGGCGATCTTGCCGCGCAGGCCGCTGTTGCCGTCGTCGTCGTCCACTTCCTCCAGTTTCATCTGCAGGAAGCCCAGGGTGCCGGTCAGGCTGGTGCCGTCGCTGAGCGAGGCGTCCAGGTTCAGGCCCAGTTCCTCGCCTGCCTGGGTCACCCCGGCGGTGTCGAGGAAGAAGCCACTGCCGTCCAGGCCGAAGCCCAGGCCGAAGAAGTAGTCCAGGCTGATTTCGATGGTGTCGTTGGGGCCGGTCTTCAGGCCCAGACCCGGCGCCGACAGATCGAAATTGATCGGCGCTTCCAGGAAGCGCTTGATGACGCTGTCATCGATACCGTCGCCGTCGGTATCGCCCATGCGCTCCATGTAGCCGTCCAGGCCTTCGAAGACGCTGCCGGCCAGCAGCACGTTGAAGGTCAGCGCGCCTTCGGCGGTCAGCACCAGGCCGATATCGTCGGCGCTCAGCACGTCGCGGTACAGCGGATTGCCCAGTTCGTCGAACTGCGGCTCACCATCGACCGTCACCGCCACCTGCAGGTAATCACCCAGCTCGCTGTAGAGCGCCTCGCGGATCAGGCTGATGACATCGTCGCCGTTGGCCGCGGCCTCGGTCAGCGACTGACCCAGCTTGCCGTCGGTATAGCCGCCTGCCTTGTCGCCCAGCAGGCTGTTGCGAAGCTCATCCACGAAGGCGCCGGACTGCTTCAGCACATCACCGATCAGCGGTAGACCCAGGCCGCCCAGCTTGTCGGCCATGATGAACTTGATGCCGTCGAACATGCCTTCCAGTCCGGCGAGGATGGTGGCGGGGTCGTTGAGGAAGGCGATCAGGTTGAAGCCGGCGAAATTCGGCGCGACCACCTCCGGTGCGGACATGCCACCGAGATCGAAATCGAACCCGGCGTGCAGCACGTTGTCGGCGTAGCCGTCGCCGTTCTTGTCTGCCGTGCTGCCGCCCATCGGCAGGCTGCCCACGCCGAGATACATCGGCAGATCCAGGCTGGCCTCACCGCCGACGCTCAGGTCGAAGTCACCGATGTCGAAGCCACTCAGCTGATAACGGCCATTGCTGACCTGTGGCAGGGTGATGGCAGCCGCCGCCTGCACGATGGCACTGCCATCCTCGATCCAGAAACCGATCGCTGGCAGGCTGTCGCTAATGGCCAGCGACGCCTCGACGTCTATATTCTCGGCACCGGCGGTCGCCTCCAGCGAGATACGGGTGTCATCGCCGATGAAGGCGTAGTCCTGGATGTCGATGCCGGCGGTGCCCTTGTTGAGCGCCACGGCCTTGGCATATTCCTGTACGGCGAAGTCGAGCTGGAGATCGATGTCCAGATCGGCATCGGCCAGCAGCTTGCCGTCGGCATCCAGGGTGATGCCCAGGGCATCTAGGTCGAAGCCGTCGGGCAAGGCCAGGAAATCGGTGAGCGTCGACAGGTCGAAATCGAAATCGAATTCCAGCTCGGGCAGGCTCAGCGAGGCCAGCAGATCGGCCAGGTTGAGATCGAAATCGAAATCGAAATCCAGGTTGAAGCCGTCCCAGCCGAAATCGAAACGCGGCAGGGAAAGCTCGGGGAAGTCCGGCAACAAGCCGGCAATCTGCTGGTTCAGCCAGTCCCCCAGGCCCTGCAGGCCCAGTGCGAAATCGAAGTCATCCAGCGGGTCCAGCAGCTTGGACAGGAAGTCCTGCAGGCCCAGATCGAAGCCGGGCAGCCCCTTGAACAGATCATCCAGCGACAGATTGATGCCGGGGATGTTGAGGCTGAAATCGAAATTGTCGATCAGGTAATCGAAGCCGGCGATCAGCATGTCGAACAGCTGATCCATGCTGATGGCGCTCAGGTCCAGCAGCTCGCTCAGGTCCGGCAGGTTCCAGTCGAGGTTGGCGAAAATGTCCGCCAGATCAACCAGGCTGGGAAATTCCGGCAGCGCCGGCGTGGTCAGGCTGATGGTCGGCAGGTCCGGCAGATCGATACCCAGGCCGGAGACATCGACGGACACCGGCAGCTCGGCGCTGATGGCCGTATCCTTGCCGGCCTGCAGCTTGAACAGGGAATCGATGGTGGTGCCGGGTTCGGCGGGATTCACCGCGTCGAGCAGGATCTGCTCGCTCAGGTCACCTTCCGCCATCACCGCCAGGGCGATGTTCATCGACAGGGCGCCGTCCGCGACACCGGCCGCAACCAGGCCGAGGTTCATATCCGCATTGATCGCGTCGTCGAACAGCGTGACCGACAGGTTCAGGGCGGGATTGGAGACATGGAAGGCCAGGGCGTCAGCCGGCGCGGTCTCGTCCGCCGGCAGCACGCCGAAGGCAAAGTCGAAGGTGGCGGTGGTGGTGACATCCGGGTTCAGCTCGACGTCCAGCCCCGGGATCGCACTCAGGGTGCCGCCCAGGTCCAGCCCCAGCGACTGGGTACGGTCGAACAGCTGCAGGCTGGTACCGAATTCCAGCAGGCGGGTGTTTTCGGTGATGTTGAACAGCTTGCTGCCGCCGGCATCGGTCAGACCCAGCAGCGTGTCGGTGTTGCTGTCGCTGCCATCGTTGGCGGTGGCGCTCGCCGCGCCCCAGAACAGGGTCTTCAGCGCATCGATGCGGGTCTGCAGTTCGGCACCGATGACGGTGGCGAAATCCACCGCGGCACCGGTGTCATCCTTGAGCAGGTCACCCAGCGCGGTACCGACCAGCGGGATGTTGAGATCCAGCAGGTCGCTGAATTCGCTGTAGCCGGTGGACAGCGCATCCACCACGTCCTTCAGCGCCTGCAGGCCGCTGATCATCTCGTCCTGCACCGCCGTGGTCAGGGTGACGTTGGCCTGCTGCAGGGTGTCGGTGTCCTTCACCCCGGCAAAACGCTCGACGTTGAAGTCGGCGGTCAGGGTGCTGACGCCATCGGTCACCGTGACGTCGTGCGTCAGGGCAGTCGCCAGATCAATCTCGCCGGCATCGACACGTCCGCTGTTGAAGGTCAGCGCCGCGCCGACGGCGGAGAAATCGAGGACATCATCGCCCTCGGCCAGGTTCTCGACGATATTGTCCAGACCCCAGTCGGCACCGAAGCGATAGACATCGTCACCCTCGCCACCCTGCAGGGTGTCGTCACCGGTACCGCCATCGAGGATGTTGGCATTGGCATCACCGATCAGGGTGTCGTCACCGGCACCGCCGACCAGGTTTTCAATCGCCGTCAGCGCCGCCACGATCTGCGTGACCGCCGCTGCCGTGTCATGGCTCACTTCACCAGCGGAGAGGTCTGCGGTGATGGCGAAGTCGCTCTGGTCGAAGGTGAGAAAACTGACGGTATCGCTGCCGTCCGCGCCACCGTCGATGGTGTGCTGGCGACCTGCTGTACCGTCAATCTCGCCCCAGGCACCCACGTAGAAGGTGTTGTCCTGAGCGTCACCGGTCAGGATGTCTTCTCCGCCACGGAACGAACCGTATACATCCTGGATGTTGCTGACGCCGGTGAAGCCGGTGGCGTCACCGCTGGACAGGTCCACGGTGACGGAAGACTTGAAGCCACCGCTGATGTCGCTGCCATTGAAGTAATCGAGGGTATTGCGCCCCTCGCCGGCATCCAGGGTGCCGGCGAAGTCGACACCGTCATTGATGATGGCGGTGTCGTCGCCGCTGCCGGTCTTGAGGGTCCAGCTATCGCTGCCGGCACCCGCCCGGTCGATGTTGACCTTGTTGCTGAGCGGGCCGCCCAGCGCCACGGACACGCTCAGGTTGGTACCGCTGATGGCGTCCTGGGCAAAGGTCAGCTTCAGGTCCTTGCTGATCGCGGTCAGGTCAAGGGTGTTGGCACCGTCATCATCGCTGATGGTATCGGTCTGGGTGGGCGGCACCGCGATGTCCAGCTTGGCCCACTGCTTGTCGATGACATATTCATCATCATCACCCTCGCCCTGCAGGGTGTCGCTGCCCTTGCCGCCGGTCAGGACATCCGCACCCGCGCCGCCCCTCAGCGTATCGTTGCCGGCACCGCCGGACAGGCGGTTGGCCTGGCCGTCACCGGTCAATTCATCGCCGTAATCGCTGCCGGTCAGGTCGTTGATGTTGCTCAGGGCGCCGCTCACCAGCTTGATGCTGATATCGGCCAGCGCGGTCGCGGTGGCGGCGGCCAGATTGACGGCCACCGCTTCGTCGTACTTGGAGAAGTCCAGGGTCGCCGTACCGGCACCAGCGCCGGTGCCGGAGAAGCCGGTGAGGTCGCCCGCCAGCTTGGCAGCACCGACAAACTGGTACTGGTTGTCGCCCTTGCCGCCGATCAGGTTTTCCACGCCGCGGGCGGTGACCGTATAGGTCTTGCCGTTGACTGCCGTGGTGACGGTCACCATGGTGACGCCGTTGTCGTCGCTGACGACGAACTTCAGGTCACTGGTGACCGCGGAGAAATCCAGGGTGCCGTCGCTGGAGGCGGTATCGTCCAGGTCGATGTCGTCGCTGCCGCCCTGCCACCAGTCGTTTTTGAATTCGTAGCTGTTGCTGCCACTGCCGCCGAGCAGGTGTTCGATGTGGGGCAGACTGCTGGCCGCCACGGCCAGGGTATTGGCGCCGGCGCCCACACCATCGGCCACGTTCAATGCACCGGCATCAAAGGTGAAGGTCAGCGAGCTGCTGACCGCGAGGATGGCATCGACCGCGGCAATCTCCGCGGTCGCCGCCACCGCATCCATGCCGGCAAAGCTGATGGTGTCCGTGCCGCCATTGGCCAGCTCGGTGATGGCGCTGTCCTGGCCCCAGTTGCCGCTGAAGTAGTAGCTGTCGTCGCCCTTGTCGCCGGTGAAGCTGTCGTTGCCCCCGCCGCCGGCAAAGATGTCGTCGCCCTTGCCGCCGGACAGGACGTCACTACCGGCACCGCCGAGCAGGAAGTCATCACCCGCATCACCAGACAGGGTCTGGCCGGAACTGTCAGCCTCCAGCAGATCCTGCCGGGCACTGCCGATCACCTGGAAGCTGCCGCTGACCGTGCCGGAAACACCGGGCGGCTGCGCCGCGCCGGACAGGTCGATGGCCACGCCGAAGCCGCTGTAATCGAGGATGTTGGTTCCGCTACCCCCGGTCAGGTCGCCGCTCAGCAGCGCACCCTTTTCGAAGCTGAAGTGATTGACGCCCTGGCCACCTTCGATGCTGTCGACATTCTGAATGATCGCGCGATGACCACCGCTGCGATTCTCGCTGTCGGCCACCAGCACGGAGCCGTCGGCACGGATGGTGAAGTAGAGGTCGGTGGTGACCGCGGTGAAATCCAGATCGACGGTCGCGCCCGCGGTGGCCTCGATCAGCAGCTTGTCGGCCCAGCCATTCCTGAACAGGAAGGTGTTTTCGCCCGTGCCGGCGATCAGGCGCTCGACATACTGGACGCCGCTGATTGCCTTGCCTGTGGCTGAAACCGCTGCACCCGTGACCGTCAGGTCGTTCAGGGTAAAGGTCAGTGCGGCAGACACGCTGCTGAAGTCCAGGGTGTCCGTACCCTCGTCACTGTTCTCGGTCACCGTGGTGCCGTTCCAGTCGGCGGCATCGTCGAACTCATAGCTGTCGTCGCCGGTACCGCCAATCAGGGTATCGCCGCCGACACTGGCGATCAGGGTATCGTTGCCCGCGCCACCTTCAAGGGTGTCGGTAGCGTCCCCGCCATCGAGCAGATCGTCACCGGCATCGCCCTTGAGCGTGTCGGCACCCCCATGACCCAGCAGGGTATCGTCGCCCTTGCCGCCGGACAGCTCGTCGCCGTTGCTGTCACCCTTCAGGAAGTCATTCGACTTGCCGCCGATGACCGTCTGGATCTGCTTGATGCCGCCGACCGCAAAGCCGTCGATGGCGCTGGCGCGGCCGGCATCGACTGCTGACACGCTCAGGTCGACCGCCACAGCACCGGCATAGCTCTTGTCAGATAGCAGCCCGGCATTGGCATCGGTATACGTCAGGGTGTTGGTGCCGGCACCGCCTTCGATATAACCCTTCAGCGACGCACCCTTCTCGACCATGAAGGTGTCGTTTCCGCCACCACCCTTGATGTTCTCGATATGGCTGGCGGTGATCTTGACCGTGCCGGCGGCATCCCTGACCTCGACCACGTTGTCTTTCTTGATGGTGATGGTCAGGTTGGCCGTGATCAAGGACAGGTCGAGGGTGTCGTCACCCTCGTTCTTGAGCTCTTTCACCGTCACCTTGCTGGTCGGCAGTGCGGTGAAGGTATAGGTATCGTCGCCTTTCAGGCCCGCCACGATCCCCGTCTCGTTGGTCAGGACGTCGTTGCCGTCGGTACCCGTGGCATCCAGCACACCCAGCATCGCGGCGCTGACGAAACTGCCGGTTTCCACCAGACCGACGGTCCGCTCCAGGTCCCAATCCGCCCCTTCGGCATTGCCGGTATCGTCATCGGATGCCGCGACATCGGCACCGGTCAGGTCAGCCAGTTGTTCGACAAATTCAAGCCCCACTGCCCCCTCGGCCACGTCGCAGCCGTACAGCAACAGGTCACCATCGTCGGCCAGGGCGTTGCCCCAGCGCTTGAGCTGTTGCTGGCTGTTGCGCAGCTGCTGGGTGTTCAGCTTGGTATTGCCGAGGAACAGGGCACCGGCGGAGCCGTGACTCAGCAGATGGACGGCGGCAACCTCCTGGAAATAATCCAGGATACTGCTGACCTGCTCGACGCCGTCCTGCTGGCTGTCGAGCACGAATACCTTGATGTCACGATCCGCGTTGAGTGCAATCTGCTGCTCGAGCGTGGCGCCGATCAGCTCGACAGGATCCACTGCCGGCGACTCCTGAGCCCGGTCGGCGGTATCGATCTCCGGCAGCTGCGGTGCTTCCAGCTTGAGGTTGGCAACGGCCTGGGGCAGGTCCAGCGTGTCTGAGGCGAACAGTTCGGCAATGACGGATTCCAGCTGGGGGATGCTGGCATCGACAATGACGATTTCGGACGCCATCATCCGCTCGGCCAGATACAGCGCATCGGGGGTCAATGCGACGGTGTCGGCGGACAGGTCTGCTTCGGCGGGCAGTTGCTCGGTGTCAGGCGCAGCATCGCTTGCCGACGCGGACGCCACCGCATCAGCCAGGCGGGTCAGGCTGTCGTCGACGGCGATGACCTGGGGCTCGAACTCGCTGCTGTCGAAGCCTTCCAGTTGCAGTTCAGATGCAATGACGTCGCTGGCATCTGATATCGCCTGCTGCTCAAGATCGGCAGCAGTGATACCCAGGTCGGCAGAGAGAAGGATTCGGTTCTCTAGCGCCTCGAACTGCAGGCTCTGCGTTTTCCTTGGCGCTTTACGCCCCTTCTTGCCGACCTTTCGCGAACCCGCCATAACCCCAACCCCCGCTTGAAAACCCTTATCCGGCTATGCTCCGCTGAAAGCTGAGATACCGCCGGCTGATGGACCGATTCAGCTCTCCAACCACTGGCTAATCAGCTGCAAATCATCCTTGGTCAAAATACCCACCAGCGCCTTCAGACGCAGGCCGTTGAGCAAGTAGTCATACTTGGCACGCGAAAGATCGCGCTTGGCGTAATACAGATCCCGCTCCGCATCCAACACGCTGATTGCGGTCTCGAGGCCTGCTTTAAAGGCGGAGAGACGCAATTCCAGCGTCGCCTCCTGTGCAGCCACGGCCTTATTCAGCGCCTCGACCCGCTTCACCGCATTCACCACGCCCCAGTAGGCCTCTCTGGATTTGCGGCGAGACTCGCGCGACAGGCGGGTCATCTCAGCCTTTGCACTGAAATGGCGGGCGACCGCCTCACGCTTTTTGGAACTGACGGACCCCCCCGTATAAATAGGTACGCTTAAACGCAGCATCAGCTCCTGGGTTTCGACCTCGCTGCCGCCACCGAACAAGGTGCCTTCGGTAACCTGGTTGGTATCGCGAAACACCAGATCCAGCGAGGGGTAGTGGCCTGCGTTCTGACGAGAAACCTCTCTGCCGGCCACGTCCACCGCATGCCGCTGCACGACCAGCGCCGGGTTGTTTTCTATCGCCGCGTTTATCCAGTACTCGTCATCCGCAGGCGTCGGGCTTTGAAGGACCACATCAGCTTTAAGCTTAGCCAGGGTGAGCGCATCCCGCCCCGTGATCTCGTACAGGCTCTCGTAAGCATCCCGTAGCGCCACCTCGGCTTCGGCATAGTCCGCCTGAACCGAGGCCATACGCGCCTCTGCGTCATATCGGTCTACCGTGCGGCCCACCTTCGCTTCGACACGACCGGTTGCAACGTCCACTTTCTGTGCGGCGGCATTGAGTTCCGCCCGCAGGAATCCCAATTCGTCTTCTGCTGAAAGCGATGCAAAGTAGGCCTCTGACAAGCGAAGTATCAGATCCTGTTGTGCCTGGATCAGCTCGGCATCCGCCTGGCGCAGTTCTGCCTTGGCTTGCCCGATACGCACGTAATTGGCGTAGCGGAAGATCGGCTGGGAGAGGGTCAGCGACCAGGTGGTGGAGGGAAACTGGGTGGAGCCCGTTTGGAAAACGGTATTGTCGCTGCTGATGATGTCCTGCGTCGTGCGGACATGGTCGTAATCAAAGGTGATGGTCGGCCGGTAACCGGCCCATGCCTGGGGAACAACTTCGGAACCGGCCTGATGATCGTAGATGGCCGCCTGCAGGGGCGGATCCGCTTCCAGTGCGATCTGATACAAACTCACCAGGTCTTCTGCCTGCCCCTGGGACACCACAAGCAGGCCCACGAATGCAGCGCCCAAGCGAGCGCCACGCAGTCCCCAACATTCCATATTTATTCTTCCTTATCGCGCACTGTTCAGCGCGTTGTAGTTATCAGGCAGTCACGATTTGAAAATCAGATCCGCCGATATGCACCTTGCCGAGCAATACTCCGGGCAGTGTTGTTTTTGTTACTTAGTTCACAACTACATTGATCCTTCACGGCGAAGAATAGCCTGTCCGACTTGCATCCGCGAATCAAATCCACCCCCGCCTTCTAAGGACATCACCCCATACGGTTCGTCTCTGTCGAGAACAAAACGCGTCGCAAACTACGAACGCCGAGCAAGGGCATTTGTATTTCAGCAACTTACGCTCAGCCTCCTCGTACTCACTGCCGTAATGAACTTCCCAATATAGCCTCTGGCCCCAGGGTTTATCTGGATATGCAAACCACCACCCAGGTTTGCAGCGCGGAAAGACCACGACACTGGAAACGTAGAGAAGCAGAAAGGGGCCAGGTCACGAAGAGCAAGCACTGCGTACAGAATCGGCAATCCACAGATCCGCTATCGCAGGCAATAAAAAAGGCCTGCGGAGATTATCTAGTCTCACGCAAGCCTTTGCTTCGTATGGTAGCTAGGGGCAGATTTGAACTGCCGACCCCCGCATTATGAGTGCGGTGCTCTAACCAACTGAGCTACCTAGCCATTTGAAGGGGCGCGATTATGGCCGCCCGGCGCCGATCTTGTCAATCGCCCGGGACCGGGGGCGATCAGACATTAAAACGGAAGTGGATGACGTCGCCGTCCTGGACAATGTACTCCTTGCCCTCAAGACGCAGCTTGCCGGCTTCCTTGGCGCCGGCCTCGCCTTTGCAGGCGACGAAGTCGTCATAGGCGATGACCTCGGCACGGATGAAGCCACGCTCAAAATCGGTATGAATCACCGCCGCTGCCTGGGGTGCGGTGGCGCCTTTCTTGACGGTCCAGGCACGCACCTCCTTCACTCCCGCAGTGAAATAGGTCTGCAGGCCCAGCAGGTTATAGCCGGCGCGCACCACGCGGTTCAGGCCGGGCTCGTCCTGGCCCATCTCGGCCAGGAAATCCGCCTTCTCGTCATCGTCCAGCTCCACCAATTCCATCTCGATGGCGGCGCACACCGCCACCACCTCGGAGCCTTCGCCGGCGGCCAGTTCACGCACCGCGTCCAGGCGCGGGTTGTTGTCGAAACCTTCCTCGTCGACGTTGGCGATGTACAGCACCTTCTTGATGGTGATCAGGTGCAGGTCGCGCAGCATCAGCCGCTCGTCGTCGGACAGTTCCATGGCGCGAACGGGATTGCCCTCGTCCAGCTGGGCCTTGACCCGCTCCAGCAGCTCCTTCTCGGCGATGATCTTCTTGTCGCCGGTCTTGACCATCTTGGCGGCCTTGTACAGCGCCTTCTCGACGCTTTCCATGTCGGCCAGGGCCAGCTCGGTGTTGATCACCTCGATGTCATCCAGCGGGCTGACCTTCCCTGCCACGTGAACGATGTCGTCGTTCTCGAAGCAACGCACCACGTGGGCGATGGCATCGGTCTCGCGGATGTTGGCGAGGAACTTGTTACCCAGGCCTTCGCCCTTGGAGGCGCCGGCCACCAGGCCGGCGATATCCACAAAGGACATGGTGGTAGGCACCACCCGCTGCGGATTGACGATCCCGGCCAGCACATCCAGGCGCGGGTCCGGCAGCGGCACCACCCCGACGTTGGGGTCGATGGTGCAGAAGGGATAGTTCTCGGCCGCGATGGTGGCCTTGGTGAGGGCGTTGAACAGGGTCGACTTGCCCACATTGGGCAGACCCACGATGCCGCATTTGAAACCCATGATAGCGGTCCGCTGGAATCCGAAAAAAGGGCGGGCAGGATAGCGGAAAAGCCCGCCGGGCGGTACCGGAACGGACTTCAGGCCGTCAGGTGTGGCGCTTGTAGACGTCGTCGAAGCGCACGATGTCGTCCTCACCCAGATAACTGCCGGACTGCACCTCGATGATCTCCAGCAGCACACTGCCGGGATTCTCCAGGCGGTGCTTCTCGCCCAGCGGTATGTAGGTGGACTGGTTCTCGGACAACAGGAACACCTCGTCGCCACGGGTCACCCGTGCGGTGCCGCGCACCACGACCCAGTGTTCGGCGCGGTGATGATGCATCTGCAGCGACAGCGAGGCACCGGGATTGACGGTCAGTCGCTTGACCTGGAAGCGGTCACCTTCGTCGATACCCTCGTAGGCGCCCCAGGGGCGGTGCACCCGCTTGTGGAAGCGGTGTTCCTCGCGGCCGGAGGCCCGGAGCTGCTCGGCAATCTGCTTGACCTCCTGGGAGCGTTCACGGGTGGTAACCAGGACGGCATCGGCGGTCTCCACCACGATCAGGTTGTCGACGCCAACGGCCGCGATCATGCGCCGGTCGGCGTGCAGCAGATTGTTGCTGGCCTCCACAACCAGCACGTCGCCCTTGCAGGCGTTGCCGGCGGCGTCCTGTTCCCGCACGCTCCACAGTGCCGACCAGGCACCGATATCCGACCACTGAGCATCCAGCGGCAGCACCAGGGCACGGGCGTCGGTGGCGGCCGACAGCGGCTCCATCACGGCATAGTCGATGGAATCGGAGGGGCAGTTGAGGAACGCGTCCTTGTCGACCCGGCAGAAATCGAGATCGGCCTGGCCTGCGGCGGCCGCGACCCGGCAGGCCGCCAGGATCGCCGGCTGATAGCGGCCGATCAGTTCCAGCCAGCGGCTGGCACGCAGCATGAAGATGCCGGCGTTCCACAGGTAGCCACCGTCGGCCAGATAGCGTTCGGCGGTGAACAGGTCCGGTTTTTCAACGAAGCTGTCCAGCAGGAATGCGCCCGTGTCATCCAGTGGCGCGCCCTGCTTGATGTAACCGAAGCCGGTCTCCGGGGCTGAGGGCACGATACCGAAGGTGATCACGTCGCCGGCCTCGGCCAGCGGCGCGGCGACGCGCAACCGGGCACGAAAACCTTCGGCATCGCCGATGACATGGTCGGCCGGCATCACCAGCAACACCGGGTCGGCATCGTCCTTGTGCGCGGCAAGCGCGGCCAGGGTCAGGGCCGGGGCGGTGTTGCGCCCAGCCGGCTCCAGGATGATCGCAGCCGGAGTCTGGCCCACTTCGCGCAACTGTTCGGCGACCAGGAAGCGGTGATCCTCGTTGCACACCACCAGCGGTGCCTGCAACTCGATATCGTCGTCCAGACCCACGACACGGGTCGCGGTGGCCTGCAGCAGGGTGTCCTCACCGAGCAGCGAAAGAAACTGCTTGGGATAGGCCTGTCGGGAAAGAGGCCACAGGCGAGTACCTGAACCGCCGGAAAGGATTACGGGCTGAAGCTGCATCCGAGTGGTTTCTTCAGGCTTGTTATCGGTGCGCTCGATTACAACAACCCGGCATCAACCGGTCAATGCGGTTCGTTCATTCACTGGTCACTATCAACAACTTCCCGATGGGTGCCTCGGCCAGGGCGGCACGCACCGCGTCACTCGGGTTGATCAGGGTGACACTCACGCCATCACGGCTGTGATCACGCAACTGCAGCAACATCCCCAGGGCGGAGGCATCCAACTGTTCGACATTAGTGAGATCCACCTCGAAGTCTCTCTCGCCCTTGGGGTAGCGCCGCAACACATCCTGAAAGGTCCTGTTCAACGGGAAACTGAAATCTCCCGCTATTCTGACGGCCACAGGCGTTGCGGAATCACCAGACAGCTCGCTCATGAAAATCACCTCAACTGCCCTGACGTAAACGCGACATTGCGGGGCAGTACGGCTTGTTAGCGGCGAATCGGACAGGCCCTTGAATGGCTGCACCGCAACTGGAAAGGGCGACAACCAGCACTTGCGGCGCTCTGTATTCCAGGGTCTGCCCGGCTTTGAGGCGGCCGCACAGCAACTGCCCGCCATTGACTTGTCGGTGTTCGCCGTCTCTGCACCACGATAAAAGTCGCCTCATATATATGCGTTAGGGTTCAGTCCGTACCATTCGTGACGAAGCCGACACCCGCCCCTGAAAAACACGACAACCAACTGTAAATACACAATATTTTTTACGGCCATGGGAGCAAGCCCATATTCGGCACACGTCTCACCCACGGGCGGAACAGCGCCCTGTTAAGATATCGCCAAGTTTCAGCGGCCGCTCTCACTGTTGCGCAACATGTCGGCTTTGCGGGCATAAGACCTGACGAAAAGCAGCCACTCCTTAGCTGCCGGGCATATCCGCCAGGCTTACAGCTACTGACGTTCCAGCCACCCCCATTCCGCAGTATCCTTATGCGGCACCATGACCCGTGCAGCTACGATCATCACCATCGACCAACAGCCGAGTCGCTAACAAAGCCAATGGATGTCACCGCCCAACGCCCCGAGGAGATACTGCTCCACGAAGGCAAGCTCACGCCAAGTCAATTGGAGCGTGCCCAGCGGATGCAGGACGAGTCCGGCAGCACACTCGCCTCCCTGCTGGTGCAACTCGGGTTCGTCGCCGAACGTGACCTTGCCCGTAGCCTGGCAAACGCACTGGGACTGCCGTTGGCGGAAGGCCGGCAACTGATCGGCCTCCCCGGTCTACAGGACAGCATCAGCCTGGACTTCCTGGCTCGCAGTCAGGCCATCCCCGTCGCCGAAGACGATACCGGCGTGGACGTCGCCATGGCCGACCCCGAGGACAGCTTCACCCTGCAGGCCCTGACCCTGGCACTGGGCAAGCCGGTAAGGCCGCAGGTCGCCACCGGTTCCGATATCCAGGCGGCGCTGCAGCAGTTGCGCGGCGCCGAGGCCGAGCCCCTGGACAGCGCCGACCACAACACCGAGGCCAACCTGGACGACGTCGAGCACCTGCGCGACCTAGCCAGCGAGGCGCCGGTGATCCGTCTGGTGAACCAGCTCATCAGCCGCGCCATCGAACTGCACGCCTCGGACATCCACATCGAGCCATTTGAAGACAGCCTCACCGTGCGCTACCGGGTGGACGGCGTGCTGCGCGACGTGCCGGCGCCGCCGGCCACCTCCGCCGCGGCGGTGATCTCGCGCATCAAGGTGCTGGCCAACCTGAACATCGCCGAGCGCCGGCTGCCCCAGGATGGCCGCATCAAGCTGCGCATCGAGGGCCGCGAGGTGGACATGCGCATCTCCACACTGCCCACCCTGCACGGCGAGAGCGTGGTGCTGCGCCTGCTGGACCAGGGCGACGTGCCGCTGGATTTCACCGTACTGGGCTTCGAGGGAGACAACCTCAGGCGCTTCCAGGCGCTGCTGGCCCGCCCGCAGGGTATCGTGCTGGTCACCGGCCCCACCGGCAGCGGCAAGACCACCACCCTGTACGCCGCGCTGGAGACGCTCAACACCCCGGAGAAGAAGATCCTCACCGTCGAGGACCCGGTGGAATACCAGCTCAAGGGAATCAACCAGATCCAGGTCAAGCCGGCCATCGACCTGACCTTCGCCAACGCCCTGCGCGCCATCCTGCGCCAGGACCCGGACATCATCATGATCGGCGAGATGCGCGACCGCGAGACCGCCGCCATCGCCGTGCAGTCGGCGCTGACCGGCCACAAGGTGTTCTCCACCCTGCACACCAACGACGCGCCCAGCTCGGTGACCCGGCTGCTGGACATGGGCGTGGAGGACTACCTGCTCACCTCGACGCTGGACGGCATCGTCGCGCAGCGGCTGGTGCGCAAGCTGTGCAGCCACTGCCGCACCCCCTATCAGCCCGAACCGAAATGGGTGCGCGAGACCGGCCTGGACCGCATCGCCGGCAGCGACCAGGTCACCCTTTACCAGGCCAATGGCTGCGAGCACTGCGACCACAGCGGCTATCGCGGCCGCGCCGCCATCCTGGAACTGCTGGTGATGAGCGAGCCGGTGCGCAGTGCCATCCTCGAACACCGCGACGCCGACAGCATCCGCGCCGCCGCCATCGCCAACGGCATGGCACCGATGCGCGACGACGGTCTGCGCAAGGCACTGGCGGGACTGACCACCGTGGCCGAGGTGGAGCGTGTCTGCCAGGCTGACACTCCGAGCCCGACACAAAATGCCACTGTTTGATTACCGCATCGCCGGCCCGGACGGCAGCATCAGCAACGGCAGCGCCGAGAGCAGCGATGCCGACAGCCTGGCCCGCCGCCTGCAGGCCGAGGGCAACACCCCACTCAATATCCAGCCCAGCCGCCGCAGCCATGACGGTTCCCGTCCCAGCCTGCTGGCCGGGCTGCAATCGCAACGCGTCACCCGCCAGGACCTGGACTTCATCACCCTGGAGCTGGCCACCCTGCTGCGCGCCGGGCTGCCGCTGGCGCGGGCGCTGGACACCCTCAAGCGGCTGTCCGCCCGCGAGCCCGTGGCCGAGTTGATCGATGGCCTGGCCAACGACATCCGCGGCGGCGCCGCGCTGTCCGACGCCCTGGACAAGCGCCCGGCGCTGTTCGACCGCTTCTACCGCAACATGGTGCGCGCCGGCGAGGCCGCCGGCGCGCTGGACCTGACCCTGGAGCGACTGGCGGACTTCCGCCGTCGCAGCCGGGCATTGCGCGAGACCCTGATCTCGGCACTGATCTACCCGATCATCCTGGTGGTGCTGGCATTCGCCGCGCTTACCGTGATGCTCACCGTGGTGGTGCCGCGCTTCACCGCCCTGTTCGCCGACGCCGGCCGCGAGTTGCCCTTGCTCACCCAGCTGGTGGTCAACGCCGGCGACTTCGTGCAGCACTGGTGGTGGCTGCTGCTGGCACTCGGTGCCGCTGCCGTCTACGCCATACGCAGGCAATGGCAGCAGGACGCCGGCCGCCAGCGCATCGAGGCCTGGCTGCTGGCCGCCCCGGTGCTCGGCAAGCTGCTGCGCGGCATCGAGGCCGCCCGCTTCACCCGCACCCTGGGCACCCTGCTGCACAGCGGCGTGACCCTGCTCACCGCCATGGACATCGCCAAGGAGGTGATCGGCAACACGTTGATCGGCCAGGGCATCGCCGGCGTGGCGCGGCGCATCCGTCAGGGCGAAGGCCTGGCCACCCCGCTGGCCGAGGCCGCGGTGCTGCCGGCCATCACCACCCAGCTGCTCAAGGTCGGCGAGGAGACCGGCCGCCTGGAGTTCATGCTGGAGGAACTGGCCGACATCCACGAGCAGGAGGTGCAGACCACCCTCAAACGCCTGCTGGCGCTGGCCGAACCAATCATCATCCTGCTCATCGCGGTGTTCATAACGGTTATCATCCTGGCCATCGTGATGGCGGTGATCGAATCCAACAACCTGGTGTTCTGAGCCATCCAGCCCGGGACATTACCGATAACAACGGAGTGAACCATGCAAGTTGTTCCGCGCCGCCGTCGCGCCGGCGGCTTTACCCTGATCGAACTGCTGGTGGTGATCAGCATCCTGGCCATCATCGCCGTGGTGGTGGCGCCGCAGTTCCTGGGCAAGGCCGAGGACGCCAAGGTCAGCGCCGCCAAGCTGCAGGTCGACAAGCTGGACACCGCCATCGAGCTGTACCGGCTGGAGACCGGCAAGTACCCGCCCGACCTGGATGCCCTGACCCAGGCGCCGAGTGACGTCGCCAACTGGAAGGGGCCCTACTTGAAGAAGAAGTCCCTGCTCAAGGATCCCTGGAACAACAACCTGGTCTATCGCTACCCGGGCGAACATGGTGCCTATGACCTGCTGTCCTATGGCAGCGACGGACAGGCCGGGGGTGAAGGACATGGGGCCGACATCGGCAACTGGGAATAAGCGGCCCGCCACGCTCCAACGCGGTGCCGGGTTCACCCTGATCGAGTTGCTGATCACCCTGGTGATCATCGCGCTGATCGCCGCCATCGCCGTGCCCTCGCTGCGCAGCTCCCCGGCCGCCGACCTGAGGAACAGCGCCCAGATGGTGGCCGCCGCGCTGCGCCAGACCCGCATCGACGCCATGAGCAGCGGCCGCAGCCTGGCGCTGCTGGTGGACACCGAGGCACACACCCTGCAACAGCAGGACCGCGACAATCCCAGGCAGCTGCCCGATGACATCGCCCTGGTGCTGACCACCGCCGAACAGGAGATGCTCGGCCCCGATCGCGGCGGCATCCGTTTCTGGCCTGACGGCAGCGCCACCGGCGGCCGCGTGACCCTCGCCAGGGATCAGCTGACACTACGTGTCGACGTGGAATGGCTTACCGGCCGGGTGCGCATCAGCGCGTTGGACAACGAATGAAGCAGCCCCTGCGCAAACAGACCGGCTTCACCTTGCTGGAGATCCTGGTGGCCTTCGTCATGCTGGCACTGGTGGGCGGTGCCCTGCTGCAACTGTTCCAGGGCGGCCTGCAGAGCCTGACCGCCAGTGACAGCTACGGCCGCGCCGCCCTGCTGGCCGAAAGCACGCTGTCACAGCTGCGTGCCGATCCGGGCGTGCAGGCCGGGCAACGCAGCGGCGAACTGGAACCGGGCTATCGCTACGAACTGCAGCTGACCCCGTATACCGAGGATGGCGTGGAGCAGCCGGACCTGCTGCAGGCGGACCTGGCCATCCTGTGGGGTGAACCCGGCAACGACCGGCGCTACGACGTGCGCACCCTGCTGTTGCCATCGGCTAGCACGCCATGAAGTCGCAGCGGCACCGCCGACGCCAATACGGCTTCACCCTGCTGGAGATGCTGCTGGCCATCAGCCTGCTGGTGCTGCTGGCAGGTCTGGCCTACGGCACGCTGAGGATAGGAGTACGCGGCTGGGAGACCGCCGACGCGCAGGCCGACCGCGAAGACGCCCTGCGCGTGGGCTGGCCATTCCTGCACCAGACCCTGGAGGGTGCACGTATCGACCTGGACCCCGTCAGCAACAGCCTGCGCTTTGACGGCGACAGTCAGCACCTGAGCTGGGTTGGCGAACTGCCGGCTCACTTCGCTACCGGCGGGCCACGCGCGCTGACCCTTAGCATTGAACAGGACCCGCAGCTCGACCGTCGCCAACTGCAGCTATCCAGCCAGTTGCTGAATGAGGAACAGGCCGGCAGCGAACAACCCCAGCGCGCCGTGTTGGTGGACGACCTGGCCACACTCAGCATCAGCTACTACGGCCTTGACGCCGATGGCGCCAGCAACCGCTGGCAGCATAGCTGGCAGCAACGCCGCAGCCTGCCGCAGCTGGTGCGCATCGACATCGCCCCCAGCGACGCGCCGCCCTGGCCCAGCCTGTATGCCCACCCCTATCTGGCCACGCCCACAGTGGTCGAGCCGGACACCGCCGACCAGTTGCCGGAAGAAGACTGATGGCGCGGCAATCGACACACGGCTATGCCTTGGTGATGGTGCTGTGGATACTGGTGCTGCTGACCAGTATCGCACTGGCCTTTTCCGTGAACGTGCGTACCGATACCCGCGCCGCCATCAACCTGTCCGACCAGGTGCGGTTGCGCGCCGCCGCCGATGCCGCCATCGCCCGCAGCATCCAGCGGCTGACCGTCCAGGATGACAACGCCGAACCGCTGGACTGGGGCGTCGCTTACGAAATGCCCTGGCCGGATGCTACCCTGCGCGTCACCATGGCCTCCGAGTCCGCCAAGATCGACATCAACTATGCGCCCCGCCCGCTGCTCATCGGGCTGTTCAGGCAGGTGTTGCCGGAAGCCTCTGCCGAGGCGCTGGCCGATGCCCTGCTGGATTGGCGCGATCGCGATGACCGTCGCTCACCAGAGGGTGCCGAGGCAGCCGACTACCGTGCCGCCGGTCGCAGCATTCTGCCCAGCAATCGCCCCTTTCAGAGCACCGGCGAACTGGGCCTGGTGATGGGCTTCGACGCCGCCAGCGTGGCGCGGCTGCAACCCTATATCAGCATCTATTCACGCCGCCCCCGCGTCGATCCCTACAGCGCCGACGCCAGCGTGCTGGCTGCCGTGCCCGGCCTGACCAGCGATATTGCCGAATCCTTCATTCGCTATCGTGATGCCCAGCGTCAGAGCGGCGAAGCCATCCGTCTGGATAGCCTGGGCCCAGGTATCCGCTACCTGGAACGTCGTCCCACCCGGACCGCCGTCAGGCTGCATGCCGAGGCCAGTAACGCCAATGGCCGTACCCTGGTCCGCGAGGCCGTGGTGCGACTGGGTGGGCGCGGCAGTCGCTACCAGTTGCTGGACTGGCGCCAGGCCACGCCGGAGGCCCGTTGATGGACATCCAGGGTCTGCTGCGCTGGTGGGGCGAACAACTGGCCGACTGGCTGCCGGCGCGACTGCGCGGCTGGCTGGCCGGCCAGGACACCGTACTGCGCCTGGAACAGCAGGCCGACGGCTGGCGTGCCGAACTGCGTCACGCCGGGCGACAGACCGCACTGGGCGCCACGCCCGAATTGGACGGCGCCGGTCTGCAGGCCGCCCTGCAGGCGCACCCGGTGGTACAACGCATCGAGCTGCAACTGCCCGCCGGCCAATACCTGGCGCGCAGCGTGGACCTGCCGCTGGCCGCCGCCGACGATCTGCAGCAGGCGGTCGGTTACCAGATCGAGACCCTCACCCCCTTCAAACGCGAACAACTGTGGCTGTTCTGCGGCGAACAGCAGCGCCTGCCCGACGGCAAGCGGCTGCGTGCCTGGCTGGTGGCCGTGCCCCGCCAGACAGCACGCTTGTTACAGGAGCTGAACCTGAGCAGTGCGCTGCAACCCCTGCGCGGGCCGCGCCAGGCACCGGCAGACGGTGCACCCGTCACCCTGAGCTTTCGCCCCAACGGTCATGCCGGCGGCCTGCCGCTCGGCTGGCTGCTGGTCGGGCTTAATCTGCTGGCGCTGATTCTTGCCGCCGGCCTGCATCTGGACAACCGCGCGGCCGAACTGGCACAGCTGAAGGACCAGGCACGCGCGCTGCAAGGCGAAGCGCTGGCCGCCAGCGATCTGGGCCGCGAGGTGGCGACCCTGCAACAACGCCTGGACGCCCTGCAGGCACAGCGCGCCACCTACCCGACCCGGGTGGCGATCCTGGAAGAACTGAGCCGACGCCTGGACGACCAGACCTGGGTGCAACGGCTGGAGTTGCGCGAGCAGCAGCTGCGGCTGCAAGGCGTGTCCAGCAACGCCTCGGCACTGATCGGCGAGCTGGACGGCTCAGCGCTGCTCGGCGACGTGCGCTTCGAGGCCTCCCTGACGCGCGACCCGACAGGCGGCGAACGCTTCAACCTCGCCGGCAAGGTGACCCCGCCCGGACAGCCCACGGACACGGAGGTCAAGCCATGATCCTGCCCACAGGCGCACGCGGCCGCTGGGTGGCACTGGGGATGCTGCTGATCTTGATCACCCTGATCTACCAGCTCACCCTGGCGCCGCTGTGGACGCGCTACCGGGCGCTGGCACCGGCCATCGCCGAACAACAGGACCAGGTGAGCCGCTACCAGCGCCTGGCAGCCCAGGCGCCGCAACTACGCGAACGACTGCAGACCTTGCGCAACGACGCCCGATTCAATGACTACCTGGTGCCCGGCAACGGCAGCGCACTGGCCGCCGCCGCCCTGCAGCAGCGCCTGCAGGAGCTTGCCCAGGCACAACAGGGGCGGGTTCTCAGCACCCGTGTCGGCAAGCCACTGGCTGACGGCGACTTCGAGCAGGTAACCATCAACGCCCGCCTGCAGATCGACCTGGCCGGCCTGCAGGAACTGCTGTACAGCCTGGAGACCCAGTCTCCCTACCTGTTCGTGCGCAACCTGAACATCTACCGGCAGCTCCGCCGAAACATCCAGGGCAACGATCAACTGGAGGTACAGCTGGACATCTACGGGCTGCGCCTGCCGGGGGAAAGCGACAATGGTTAGCCCCGTGCGAATAGCCGGCCTGATCCTGCTGATCGCCCTGCTCGGCTGGGCCGTGTGGGAGGCCCAGTGGACACCACAGCCCGTCCCGCCACCGGATACAACGGCCGATGCAGCGCCAGCGTCGCCGACCCCGCCCCGGCAATTCGCGCCGATCAGCGACTACCGCATCACCCTGGAGCGACCGCTGTTCTATCCCGGTCGCCAGTTGCCGAACGGCGCCGTCGCATCCGCCACAGACGAATCCGATGACGCCCCACCGCTCACCCCCACTGGCGGGCCGCGCCTGACACTTAGCGCGGTGATCGAAGAAAACGGCAAGCGCAGCGCCCTGCTGGCAGCGCCCGGCCAGGCCACCAGCACCCGCGTGCAGGAAGGCGAGCGCATCGGTGACTGGCGGCTGGTCAGCATCGCCGAGGACAGCGTGACCCTGGAATCCAACGGTCGGCGCGAACAACTGCTGCTACGCGACTATGGCGCCGCGTCGTTTCCACCCGCAGCCTCTATTCCGCCACCCCGGCGCCCGCGGCCACAGCGCCCAAGGCGCGGTGGTGGCATCAGTAACGATAGCCCGCCAGAATAGGGGCAATACCTCGCAACACCGCGATGACATCCGACCCGCAACCGAATCCCGGCGTCCATAACTACCAGCAAAGGACAGCAACCCGTCCCATGAGCTATCAGTCACAGCATCCCCAGCAGCCACGTCGCCGAGCCGCGCATCTGCTGGGCGTCGCCGGCATCGCCCTGCTGAGCGGCGGTTGCGCCACCCAGGCCACCATCCCAGACGCCTGGCAACAATCCTTGAGCCCGGTAGGCGAAAGCATCGCACCAGTGGCCGTCACCCCCACACCCCCCACCGAAGACGACATCCGCCGCCCGGACAACAGCTTCTACCAACCGGGCAACGGCCAGTTGCTGGCAGCACCCCGTGCGCTGCGCCAGGCCAGCAGCGAGGGCGGCGAGATCAAGCTCAACTTCCAGAACGCCAACCTGCTGGAAGTGGTCAAGGTGGTGCTGGGCGACATGCTGGGCGTCAACTACGTGGTCGACCCCCGCGTGCAGGGCGCGGTGACCCTGCAGACCAGCCGGCCGCTGAAACGGGACGACCTGCTGCCCACCCTGGAGATGCTGCTGCGCATGAACGGCGCGGCGCTGGTATCCGACGCCGGCCTTTACCGCGTGGTGCCACTGGCCTCGGCCGCCGGCGACGTGGCCGCACCCCAACTGGGCGATTCCAACCTGCCCCTGCCGCAGGGCTACAGCGTTCGCCTGGTGCCGCTGCAACACATCGCCGCCGAGGAGATGGCACAGATCCTGGAACCCTTCACCGCCGGCAGCAACCAGGTGCTGCGGGTGGACAGCCAACGCAACCTGCTGGTGCTCGCCGGCAGCGGCGACGACATGAGCCGGTTGCTGGAGACCGTCCGCATCTTCGACGTGGACCGCATGGCCGGCATGTCGGTGGCGCTGTTCACCCCCGAGTTCGTGGATGCCAAGACCCTGCACGACGAACTCGAAAAACTGCTGGCCGACAAGGAACAGGGGCTGCTCAGGGGCCTGGTGCGCTTTGAGGTCATCGAGCGCCTGAACGGTCTGATGGTGGTCACGCCGCGCCCCGAGCAGCTGGCCCAGGTGCGGCGCTGGGTGGACCGGCTGGACCGCGACAGCGGCGGTGCCGGCCAGCGGCTGTTCTTCTACCGCGTGCACAACGGCAAGGCCGCCGATCTTGCCACGGTACTGAACCAGCTCTTCGAACCGGCTACCAAGACCCAGACCCCGCCGACTGAACTGGCGCCCGGCCTGGTGCTGGCCGAAACCCGCGCCCCGGAACCGGCAACCGCCCCGGACGAAGCGGCCAAGCCACCAGCGGTCGTCACGCCCTCTGCCGGCAGCGCCGCCCAGGGCCTGACCATCAGCCCGCAGGCGCGGGTCAAGGTGATCGCCGACGAGCCCAACAACGCCCTGCTGATCCTGGCCAGCGGCAGCGAGTACCGCCAGATCCTGGCCGCCCTGAAGCAGCTGGACGCCGTGCCCCTGCAGGTGCTCATCGAGGTCACCATCGCCGAGGTGACCCTGACCAACAACCTGGAATATGGCGTCGAGTGGTTCTTCCGCAACGGTATCGGCGAAGGCTTCAGCGGCCGCGGCGCCCTGGAACTGGGGCTGAGCGACTTCAGCGCCGCGGGCATCGCCGGCGGCGGCGCCGGTGCGCTGGGCTTCTCCTATGCCATCACCAAGGGCAACACCGTTCACGGACTGCTCAACCTGCTGGACAAGGAAAGCAACATCAGCATCATCTCCTCACCCTCGCTGCTGGTGCTCAACAACCAGGAGGCGCGCATCCAGGTGGGAGACGAGATCTCCATCAAGACCGCTGAGCAATCCACAGTGCTCGCCGATCCAACCGTGCCCAGCACCGCGGTCAATAGCACCTTCGAGCGCCGCGAAACCGGTGTCATGCTCAACGTCAAGCCGCGGGTCAATCCGGGTGGCCTGGTGATCATGGAGGTGGAGCAGGAGGTCAGCAACGTACCCCAGTCCGATGTCGGCTCCGACAACCCGCGCATCCAGCAGCGCAAGATCAAGAGCAGCGTCGCCGTGCAGAGCGGTGACTCGGTGATCCTCGGCGGCCTGATCAAGGACAACCGTGACCGCTCCGAGGCCGGCGTGCCCATCGCCCACAAGATACCCATCCTCGGCGCCCTGTTCGGCACCAAGGCCAACAACGCCGACCGCACCGAACTGCTGGTACTGATCACGCCGCGCGCCATCACCGACCGCAACGTCGCCCTGCAGGTCACCGACGAATTCCGCAGCAAGCTCAATCGACTGATGCCCGCGGAAAAGCCGACACAGAGCGCGCAGCCGTAATTGCCTGGCCCTGGCTGGCGAACATGAACAGGTTGCCGTAAAAGTATGCACGGCTCCTGGTCCTCCTCCTCTGCACAGCTGCGACTGCCAGTGCGACGGCTATCATTCCAGACATGTCAGCGCATGATGCAGACACCGCCGTACCTGTTACCCCGCAGAGGAAGAGACCGGTCACGCCATGAGCCACACGACACTTCGCTGCCTGCCACTGATCTGGACCCTTTGGCTCCCGCTGACCTTTTCTCTGTCGGGCAGCGCAGCAGGTAACGGGACGCTCACCGAACAACTCCGGGTACGGATTGAAAATGGTGCGCAGCAAGGCCAGCGCACCCCCGCTGGCAATCACATCCTGGCCGAACAGTCATTGCGGCGTTTCTACCTGCAACGCAGCTTTCAGCCCGCCTGGTCCGACAACGGCAGCCTCACAACGGCGCTGACGGAGTTGCTTGCCAGCATAGATGCGGCATCCATCCAAGGTCTTGACCCGGCGGACTACCACCAGGCGGCATTGGCGCAACTGGCCATGCCGCCGCTGGGGCCGGGCCAGGCGACTGACCTGGAACTGCTGGCTACGGACGCCTATCTGCTGCTCGCCAGCCACTACCTCGGCGGCCGCGTCAATCCTGAGCAACTCGACCCGGAATGGCGTGCCGACCGTCGCGAGCTGGATCTGGTGAAACACCTGGAACAGGCGCTGGCCAGCGACCATGTCGGCGCCTCGCTGACCGAACTGCTGCCGCAGCAGCCGGGCTATCGACTGCTGACGGAGCAACTCGTCGCCTACCGGCAGCACCTGGACTGGCCGAGCGTACCCGCCGGTCCCAAGCTGGAGACTGGCAGCACCGGTCCACGGGTGGCGGCACTGCGCGCGCGACTGGCGGCCGATGGCCTGCTGGCCGGCAGCAACGCCCCGCAAGACACCTTTGACAGCACCGTCGCGGATGCCGTGAGGGCCTTCCAGGCCCAGCACGGCCTGGAGACCGACGGCGTGGTTGGCAGCGACACCCTCGCCGAGCTGAACCTCAGTCGTGCCGATCGCGCCCGACAGATCCGGGTCAACCTGGAGCGCTGGCGCTGGCTGCCCAACGAACTCGGCCGCAGGCACCTGCGCGTGAACATCGCCGACTATCGGCTGGAGGCCTGGCAGGACGGACAACGACAGATCGACATGAAGGTCATCGTCGGCCGGGACTATCGCCGCACTCCGGTATTCTCTGAGCTGATGCGCTACCTGGTGCTCAATCCCCGCTGGGTGGTACCGCCCAGCATCGCGGTGAAGGACAAGCTGCCGCAGTTCCGCAAGGACCCGGCAAGCGTGGTGGCCAAAGGATTCGAGATTTATCAGGGCTGGGGTTCCGATGAACGGCGCATCGACCCGGCCAGCATCGACTGGCGCGCAGTGAACGGCCGGTCCTTCCCCTATCGGCTGGTGCAGCGCCCCGGTCCCCAGAACGCCCTGGGGCAGATCAAATTCATGCTGCCGAACAAGTTCGACGTCTACCTGCATGACACCCCGGATCGGCAGCTGTTCGCGCGCAACCAGCGCAACTTCTCCTCCGGCTGCATCCGCCTGCAACGGCCGCTTGACCTGGCCGTATGGGTGCTGAGCGAGACCCCGCCCTGGAACCGGGCGCAGATCGACCGCGAACTGGCCAGCGGCGTCGAACAGACCGTGCGTCTCAAGACGCCGATCCCGGTGCACATCCAGTACTGGACCGCCTGGGTCGACGACGCCGACCAGTTGCAGCTGCGCCGTGACCTGTATGGTCGCGACAAGGCCCTTGCTGCCGCACTGGACCAGGCCGCACCGTAGATTGGGCTGACGAAGGAAGCCCAACGGACATAACCGCGCATTGTCCCCCGTCCAACCGCACGCAATCAAAAAACCCCGGCTTTGAAGCCGGGGTTTTTATTGTGCAGCGGACAGCCGATGCTGCTTTCCAAGCCGTTTCTGCACGAACGACTGAACGACCGTTTACGACCCTTAGCCGCCCTTCGGCTCTTGCCCCATAGGCCAGGCAATTCGCTCCACAGCGGACCTTCATGGGACTCCGGTCAACGTTAAGGGTTAGCCGACCGCAAAAGCGTCAGCTTTTGTGGGTCGGTTAGACCCGCTGGTTAGGGCCGTTTCAAGCAAATCATATTTCTTTATTTGTGGAGAGTGCAGGCAGAGCGAACCGTCAGCGAGGAATCCATAATTACTCACGTAGGCGATTGCCTCATAGGCTTCGCCGTGTGAATCGATCCACCCGACGTTTATCCGGAACTTGTGTTCGTAAATTGCAGGCGTGTTTTTGGGTAGAAGCTTGCCTGATTTCGCGAACGTGCTGGTAAACGGCTCTGGAAAACTGACTTTGCAGTGAATGGCGCTCCCAGACTTGATGAGTAGCGATTCGTCCTTTCCGTATTCAATTATTTGTGCCGGGTATAGGCAGCTACCGTTTTGTTCGGTCTCAAACCCACATTCAATTGTGGTGACCAGCAAGTGCCTTGAGCCACCATTGACCAGAGCAAACTCGGGGTTCCGAAAACCTGCCATACGATCTATTCGGAGTAGATAGAAGTTCTTCTTCTCGCGCACGTTCACCCAGTAGAACGTAAATGCACTCAAGACAAGAGCAAGAAGGGATATGCCTATTGATACGAATTCCATTGTTACCCTAGACATGATGGTTTCCATGAGGAGCGGCCTGCCTCCCCGTGTTGTCGTGGATTACATCCGGAGATGCAGTGCCACACTGTTCAGTCCTAGGACAGTGAACATATAGGAGGCAGGCCATGTCCAAG